>JACKQG010000013.1_pt1 | contig 226045 bp, 172 predicted proteins | sample 8237621 | NCBI WGS metagenome assembly JACKQG01 (sample SAMN15677084, study PRJNA649215) | marine metagenome | biome: marine; feature: Black Sea; material: saline water; isolation source: suspended particulate matter (SPM) from the Black Sea western gyre | collected 2013-06-09/2013-06-10...
GCTGGCCAGCGTCTTTCGCCTCGATGAGGGGCGGCGTCGGCCACACAACCCGTTGGGTGACCTGGATCAGATGACTCTACAGCAGCCCCGTCGTCGCTGGCTTCGATTCCGCCTCCGGACGCTCCTGGTCGTGGTCACGGTATTGTCCGTTACGTTCGGATGGGTTGCCTGGGAACTGGAGCAAGTACGAAAAGAGAAAGCGGCGATTGCTTGGGTCGAGGAGATGGGCGCAATGCTCTCTTATCCGCAAGAACATTCTTTATTTTCAAAGGATATGTGGTTCGGGGTGCGAGTCAGGAGCGTGGTTTTCTTCCGCAAACCGGTGAGCGATCTATCACCTCTGGTGAAATTGAAGAACCTCGAAACGCTTGATCTCTCTAACACACAAGTGACCGATCTATCACCTTTGGCAGAATTGAAGAACCTCAAATTGCTTTACCTCACCAACACACAGGTGAGCGATCTAACACCTCTGGCGAAATTGAAGAACCTCGAAAGGCTTAGCCTCAGCCGCACACCAGTGGGCGATCTATCACACCTAACGGAATTGAAGAAGCTCATACTGCTTGACATCGGTGGTATACACGTGAGCTATGAACAGTGGCAAGAGCTGAGGCAAGCACTTCCGAATTGCGGGATTCAATTGGGTGGCCTCCCAACAAAGCATCCACGCTCTGTCCCTTCGGGAACACCTAACGATCTAGTTTCACGGTCGCTCCCGTAATAGAATCACTCAGATTCATGGCATGTGAGTTCCATCAGGAACGGTGTCGTGGATGCCTCCCGTTGGGTGCCACAGGCTAATCTTCGTCCTCATCTTCTTGTTGATGGTGGAAGCCAATCCGTCGCTTCCGTGGTTCCGGCTCTTCCAGCATTTGCTGCAATACCTGGGTGATGACCTTGATCTGATCGTCGTGCAGTTGCACTGTTTCTGCGAGCTTTGTGAGTTGTTCGACGAGTTCGCCTGGTGTTGCCATCAGCCGGCGCAACCGTACGAATGTACGCATGATCTCGATGTTGACCTTCACGGCCGTCGGAGACCGCAGAACGCTCGACAGCATCGCCACACCTTGCTCGGTGAACACCCACGGTCGTTTCCGGCGTCCGCCACGGCCAGTTTTTGATATCGCAATTTGCGACATCAAAGCCGTAAACTCTTGCTGTGTAAGCTGAAACGCGAAGTCTTCCGGAAAGCGATCCTTATTGCGCGATAATTGCTCGTTCAAACGGCTGGTTGTCACGCCGTACAGTTTCGCCAAATCTGAATCCAGCATCACGCGCTGCCCACGAACAACATGGATGGCCTGCTCGATTTCGGCTGGGGTAATCGTAGGTCTTGTGGTTTTCTTCTTTGCCGTGGGGTCAGCTTACCCAATCACAATTCCACAGCAAAGTCGTGGCACCCAACAAGGCACGGCCGCAGAGCGAAGTCACCTTCGCCGTCGTGCAAAGGCCGCTCGCGTAATAGAATCTATCGTAGTTCAACCATTTACTCTTCCGGCACGGGCGGTATCGGGCATTCAGCCCGTTGTGTGCCCCTAGAGAAATGGGAATTCGAGATCGCCACGGACCACACGTACTATCTCGAGATTCCGTTCGTGCTCGCGGAAGTAGATGATGTAGCTTCCCGCGTACGTTGACCGAACGCCGTCGCCCAGATCGGAACGGTCATCTCCGATGTCCGGACGCTTCGCCGCTAACCGACACTTCTCGCGGAGCTTCGCGACCCATTGCCGTGCGGCATTGGGTTTGTCCTTTGCGATGAAGCGCGCAATCTCCTTCAAGTCTTCTTTCGATGCCGCAGAGTACCGAAGCCTTGGCATCAACCTAACTTTCTTGGTTCAACGACTCGACACGGATGATTTCCGCTTCGACTTCCTCAAATACCGTGGCCTCATCAAACGACTCGCCGAGATCCAATTGTTCAACCCCTACGCTAATCTTCTTGCGTAGTTCTTCTCGCCCCATCAACAACCGAATTCCTTCAACAACTGCCGCCTCTTCGGTGGCGTACTTGCCTTGAGCGACGAGGCTCTTTACGAAATCATTCGCTTCGACTGGTAGATTCAAATTCATCGCATTTCTCCGCTGCAACCGGGGCACACAACATGGTTTTGCCGCACAGGCCCTTCGGGCACGCCTTTCATTGTAGGCCGCGCGGGCTCCCGTTGGTAGAATGATTTGGTTGTTCGACGTCTTTCGCTTCGTTTGGGGCGTCGTCGGTAAAACCTTCCGTTGGGCGAACCCATGACATCCGACCGACGACACTTCTTCACTGTCGCTGCTGTGGCGGTCGCGTCTGGAGCCCTTGTCGCACTTGCGAATTGGGAACATCTCTCTGCGTCAATTGCATCACTCGAATTGGCACGTCATCGAGAAGAGTCGCGAGTGTTGGAGGGCTTTCGAAATCGAAGGATTTGGCGAGAAATGATTTGCGGCCAAACGTATTTCGCTCGCATGGAACATGGTCTCCCCGCGGTCAGAGCGCCGAGCTTCGTGTACCCCCCGTCCTATTTCGATGCTCAAGACAAACTCTCGCTGATTGAACAACGACTCGTCGATCTCCACTTCGAGCGGGCAGTGTACGAAACCCGCTTATTGATCTTAACGATCTCGATGTCGTTCTGTGTTGTTGGGTGCGTCGTCGTCCGCGTCATGGTGTGCTGCGGACGCCCAACACGGCACGGCCGCAGAGCGGAGTCACTCTCGGCATAGTGCGACGGGCGGTGGCGTAATACAATCACTCGTAGTTCAACCGTTTCTTCCTTCGGCACGGGCGGTGACGGCCGTGCCTCCCGATAACCGGGCGTCCATGCCCGCTTATCGTGTGCGGATGGACTCGCGCCTTACTTGGATCGCTGCGGTGTATCGCCGTAGAGCAGTTGACCTCGGGTCATGGATTCCTCACTTGACGGCGGGCTCGTCTCGCCGGTTATCAATGGATGGGCGCAGGGCCCGGCCGTTGAAGCGGATTGGCGGTTCGCCTGGCGATGATGCCGGGTCGCCGCAGAGTGGTGCAAGCCTGATCCACTTCGCTTAGACTCTAACAAGTCTAAACCACTCTGGATGGAACGCGCGGCGCCGCCCATCCGCACACGTTGGGCGGTCTCCCGTCTTGAACACATGGCCTCCATTTGCCCACACTGCGGTGAACCGATACAGCGCCGAACACTTCGCCTTCAGAGCAACTATTGTCCGACGTGCGGCAAGTCACGCCATTCCATCCTCAAATTGAACACGCTTTGTCGGTTGCGGGTTATCGCCTACGGTGCCGTTGGTCTCGCCGCCTTACGTCAATTCTGGAACGTTCCATTCGCGTTGTCCGTTCCTTTGTTGTTGATTCCCTTTTCCATGATCGTCTGGCGATTCTACACTCCCGTCAACGAAGAGACTTTGCCACGCATTCCGTCCGACAACTGAGCGAGCATCACCGCCCAACAACGCACGAGCCGCAGAGTTCGGCATCCATGCCGAATCGCCTTGAACCTACGGCAACGACCCAACATCTGGTAAACTGAATCCCAATGCACGGCCTGTCTCTCGTCGCAACGAGCGGCGACGGCTGTGCGAACCCGTTGGGTGCCGCTAGTCACTCGTCTTGTTCGCGACCGAAGCCGATGCGTCGTTTCGGCGGTTCCGGTTTCTCAAGCATCTGTTGCAGAACTTGGGTGATAGTTTTGATCTGATCGTCGTGAAGCTGCACAGTTTCCGCCAATTTCGTCAACTGTTCCACCAGTTCGCCTGGCGTCGCCATCAAGCGGCGCAGTCGGACAAATGTTCGCATGATCTCGATGTTGACTTGCGCCGCAGTGGGCGATCGCAAAACACTCGACAACATGGCGACACCATGTTCCGTAAACACCCATGGTCGTTTGGTGCGTCCGCCTCGCCCCCTCTTTGATATCACATTTTGTGACATCAAAGCCGTAAACTCTTGCTGTGTAACCTGAAACGCAAAATCATCGGGGAACCGATCGGCATTTCTCTTTACTGCCTGATTCAGCGCTGCAGTAGTTACTCCATACAATTGGGCTAAATCTGCATCCAGCATCACGCGGTGTCCGCGCGCCACGAAAATCGCGTTCGCGATTTCTGCTGGCGTCTTCTTCTTCCGTGGTGTTTGTTTCTTCTTCGGCATCTCGCCAGAATACCGAATCGTGGGGCATCGCGGCACCCAACACAGATTATTTGCTAGTCGCTTCGCGATCACCTTCGACGTAATGCAAGCCGCGAATACTTGGTAGAATCAATCGTTGTTCAAAGTCGTCACCGTCGCAGGGGCGGTGACAAATAATCTACCCGTTGCCCTCGCGAGCAAACTTTGTACGAGACTCGTACGGATTGTCATGTCCCAAGCCAATTCTGCGATTCGGTTTGCGGTCGATATTCGCCGGCATGGTAGCCGTGGCGCTAATCTTCGCGTACGTAGGTAACACCGTCCGCTCATACTTTCGAGAGCGACAAGTTCTCGCACTGATTCCGAGCCTGACCATGTCGGAACCGGATAGTGGCTGAGGTCATAACCTGATTAACCTGCCTGGCCGCGTGACGGTCCAGTACAGCGATCCTTTTGGCTTCCAGACCCTCGGTCAATCAGTCGGGAACAAGTATTTTAATCGGGCCGTTAGCTTCTCATTGCACGGCCCCGCGTATACGGATGCGATTATTGAGCAGATCTGCCAGCTAGATAATTTGCACTCACTTTCGCGAAGTGGTACTGGAATTACCCGCCGTGGACTGGATCGCATTAGGCTCGCCCTGCCAAATTGTCAGATCGAGCAATAGCTGTATCACAGCCAACTCGATTACAGCGTTATCTTCTTCTATCGGTTTTGCCACACGACATGAAGGACGGCTAACACCGAACATCCGCCGAGTCGCAGCGCGATCGCGTTCCGACTTTCGCAGCGCGGGCTCGCGTAATAGAATTATTCCGTGATTTAACGTCGTCCGCTTCGTTCACGGTGGCGACGGATGCTCTTCCCGTTGTGCGAACTAATGGCTAAGTCCAAATTCGAAACCTCAGTCGCTTGGGTCTACGCTTCACTTGGCACGCAAACTGATTCTCCAGATGGCACTGACTTGTGCTCCTTGATCGCTGCTGGAGATATGATGAATCACGCCATACTGACGCTTGGGGAGATCGTGAGTGCGTGCGAAACGCTATCCCTTCACGGCTTGGTCGACTTCAAGAACGGTCGAATCTGTCTGACGCCCCACGGAAGAACTGTGTCGGAGGATGGATTTCGTCGCCGTGGAGGACTGTTTTCGACCATCGACAAGATGCGAAAAGCACTCAATAAGTTCGATCATCCCGTTGTTGATCGCGAACCGGACTTGTCGTTTCTGACGGAGTCCGAATTGAATAACGCGTATCAAGAGTATCGTGCGTGGTCAGACTGATTGTTCACGTCCGGCTACCGCCTTGCCTCTGTATGTCGCTGTAAGTCAAATAGCGCGGAGGTTGATCGTGGAAAGAAGTTGTAGTTATTGAAAGGTCTCCTTTTTCTTGAAGAAGGTCTCCAAATGGGTGTCGAAAATCGCCGTGAATTCGCCACGACTTATCCTTTGGGGGAGGATGCTCGACTTAAGGCCTCGACCGTTCGGCTGCCGCAGTGTCCTGAACGAAGTCTCGCGCTCCACAACCACTTCGAGTTGAGGTGGACGCTGCTTCAAACATCTGTACGTGATTTGTCGGCAGCAGGTGAGCTCGTTTTCACAATGAATGCCCACGAAGGGCGTACGGCCACAGATTCGGCATCCATCCGAATCGCCTTGAACGTAGGGTTACGGCCCACCATTTGGTAAACTGAATCGAATGCACGGTCAGTTGGTGTCGCGATCTGCGACGACGGCTGTGCCTCCCGTTGGGCTGTTCAGCGTACCGATGGCACAAACCGATCATCGCTCGAATTTGAGTGACACTGGGACCATTCTCCGCGCAAATACCTTCGCGACAATCGCTATGCTTCTTTCGTCCGCGATGTGGCTGGTAAAGATACGCCAAATCGGCCCATTAACAGCCGTTGCTCCCGGAACTGCGCTTTGCTGCGGCCTGTTTGGGCTCGTATATTCCGCGTGGGTGGCGATTCGCGATTCGCGACCGCTATTCTTCCTCTATTGTGTGTGGGCGGCCATACCGCTCATGTGGACAATCTATTTTCTGCTTGTACTTCATCCGTCAACGATTGGCAGATGAATGGCACTTCCAGTCACCCAGCACTGTTCGACCGCTGAGTTGCGGCTTGAATTGTGACCGCAACTAATGACCGATAGTCAATAAAATATGACCGATTGGCACAAGACATCTCTCGCAACGACTGCCATAATAGAATTGTTAACAATCTGCAATTTCCAACGAGTAGCTTACCAATATGGCTTCCGGACCGAGAACAATCCGCGATCAGGTTACGGATCAGATCCGTGACGATGTCGTGGCGGGTAACTTTCCGGCCGGTCAGCCATTGCGTGAAAGTGAATTTGCCGAGCGTTTCGGCGTTAGCCGGGGACCGATTCGTGATGCATTCCTGAAGCTATCTCAAGAAGGTCTACTCGCGTATCAGGCCAACCGTGGAGTCACGGTCCGGCGACCGCCAGATTCGGCGAATCGCGACTTTATCATCTCACTTCGCAGACAAATCGAATCCTACGCGCTTCAGACCGGCATGGGACAGCTTACTTCGGGCGGGATTGAATCGATTGCAAAGCGACTCGACGAATTGAAACGAGCCTGCGCGGACAACGATGTAGCGAAGGTAGCAAACTGTGACATCGCGTTTCACGAAGAGATCCTCACTGCGTCTGGAGCTGCTGACTTCCTGCCGGTGTGGAAGTGGCTCTGCTCGCAGATGTTGCTGACGTATACGCGACTCGAAAACTACGATCAAGTTCTCGACGAGCACGTTCAGATCCTGGACGAGCTCCGAGCTGGCCGGACCCAAGAAGCTGTCGCTGCGCTCCAAGCCAATGTTCGTTAATTTCAACACTCACCCGATAGTGGATTTGCGACGATGACACGAACCTCTCGAGGAAGATTCCAGCGTCGCGCGAGTGGCCTCGTTTTCTCGGTCGTTCTGTTCTCCTTGCTGTGGGCGATGTCCGCGACAGCATGGGCGGTGCAGAGGCCAAACATCATCATTATCTACAGCGATGACCAGGGATTTGGCGACTCGAGTTGCCTCAATCCGGAGGCAAAGTTCCGGACACCGAATCTTGATCGATTGGCAGCCGAAGGCATCCGCTTTACGAACGGGCATTCCAGTGACACCGTATGCACACCATCGCGTTACGGGCTGTTGACGGGGCGGTATTGTTGGCGGACCGATAGGAAAACCGGCGTGATGGGAGCTGAGGGAAAGTGTCTGATCGAGAACGGACGGACGACGTTGGCTTCTTTACTAAAGTCAGCAGGCTATAGCACAGCGATGGTTGGCAAGTGGCACCTTGGTATGGACTTTCCTGGCGATTCCCAGAACCGCGACTGGACACAACCGGTAACGGACATGCCGTTGGACAAAGGCTTCGACTATTTTTACGGTGTCCCCGCTTCGCTGAACTACGGTGTGTTAGCTTGGTTCGAGGGACGCCACGCGAATGTACCGCCCACGCGATTCACTGCAAAGAAACCGAACAAGCGGCACGTCGACTACCGCATAATGCCTCCCTACGAAGCAACCTCGGTGGAGACGAAACGCGTGCTTGGCAAAGCGGGCATGGAGGTAGCGCCCGACTTCATCGACAACCAATGCTTGACGCGTTTCACTGACAAAGCGATCGAGTGGATGCATGGCAAAGCAGCTGATTCGAAGAGTGGAACGCCGTTTTTCGTCTACCTTCCCTACACCTCGCCGCACTATCCAGTTTGCCCGCTACCGGAGTTCCACGGCGAAGGCGACTGTGGCGGCTACGGCGAGTTCGTGATCGAAACGGATTATCATGTTGGTCGCATTCTGGACTTTCTCAATAAGTCGGGCTTAGACCAAGACACCATGATCGTCTTCACAAGCGACAATGGCCCTGAGAATTCGTGGAAGCAACGCATCACAGAGTTCAATCACCGCAGCAATGGTTGTTATCGCGGTGGGAAACGAGACATTTACGAAGGCGGGCACCGCGTACCGTTCTTCATCCGCTGGCCCAATGGAATCCGGGAGCCGGGCCGGAGTTGGGATAAGCTCGTCGGACAGAGTGACCTGTTGGCGACAATCGCCGAATTAAGCGGTACTTCGTTACCGACACATGCCGGCGAGGACAGTCAGAGTTTCGCTTCGGTGTTGTACGAATCCAAGTCGCAGCACGAGCGTCTGCCGCTGATAAACCATGCAGCAAATGGTCGATTCGCGGTAACCCAAGGTCACTGGAAACTCGTCATGCCTCACAAGAAGTTGTCAGCCGAGCTGTATAACCTGGCGATCGATCCAGGTGAGACGAAGAATGTGTTCGAGGATCACGGAGAGATCGCGCAGTCGCTGGAGAAGAAAATCACCAAGATCGTATGTGAAGGACGTTCGACATCGGGCGAAACTCAGCCGAACGACACCGGCTACTGGCGAGATCTTAGTTGGATCAAGCCGCACGAATACGCTGCGCGACAATCGGTCTCCGTTCGTGCTAGAGGAGATTGAAAATACGTATTATGGATTGTCACTGAAATTCGCAGAAACGGACATTGCCGCAAGCATCGGAAGAGAACTCGTCATGAAGTTGCGATTCAATTCAATCGTCCAGGCCGCGTTATTTGCGTTGGTTTTATCTGCCCTTGGTCAGCACAGCTTTGCCGAGACTCCGACATCGGACGACGCTGTCGCGACGCGCCGCGCCGAGCGACTGTTCACCCTTAACGTGCTGCCGCTACTCAAGGAGAAGTGTTACGGCTGTCACGGCAACGATGCTGATGACGTGAAGGGCGAGTTCGATGTTCGTTCTCGTGAGGCATTGCTCATGGGAGGCGAGTCGGAAGAGCCATCGATCGTGCCAGGAAATCCAGAAGAGAGCCCGTTCTATATGGCGGTCATTGGGGATGGTCTCGAGATGCCGCCGAAAGAAAACGATCGGCTGACCGACGAGCAAACGGAGTTCGTGCGCCGCTGGATCGCGGCTGGAGCGCCTTGGCCTGACGAAGCGACCCAGGACCGCATCCGCAAACGCGAATGGTCCATCATCCAGAACGAAGACGGTGTCATCGTTCCCACGAGTGGCGGAACTGCCGATGAGTGGACCTACCGTCGCTACAAGCCCGAAGACATTTGGGCGTTTAAGCCGGTCGAGAAGATTGAAGTCGGAAGACTGCAGGCGGAAGGGCAACATCCCGTTGATTTCTTCGTTCAACAAAGGCTTGAAGAAGCGGAAATCAAAGCGGCGCAGCAGGCCGACGTTCGAACGCTCATTCGTCGAGCCACTTATGACTTGACCGGATTGCCGCCAACACCGCAGGAGATCTTTCAGTTCCGACAGGCGTGGGAGAAAGACTCGGAAAAGGCCTGGAGTGAACTCATCACTCGTTTGCTTGACAGCAAACACTATGGCGAACGCTGGGCGCAACATTGGCTCGATGTCGTGCGCTATGCCGATACAGCCGGCTTCTCGAACGACTACGAACGATCCAACGCTTGGCGTTATCGCGACTATGTGATCCGATCATTCAACAACGACAAGCCATTCAATGACTTTATTGTCGAGCAGATCGCAGGCGACGAGTCGCGGCCTGAGGACCCCGAAGCGATCGTCGCGACGGGCATGCTGCGGATGGGGCCGTGGGGAACTGCCATGGTTCCTCAAGACGAGGCACGGCAGATCTACTTGGACGACCTGGTACACAACGTTGGGCAGGCCTTCTTGTCGATGCCGATGCGTTGCTGCAAGTGTCACGATCACAAGTTTGACCCCATTCCGACGCGCGACTATTACCGGATGTATGCCGCCTTTGCCACAACGCAACCTGCGGAAGTCGATGCAGCGTTTCTTCCTCAGGAAAACAGAAATGGGTTCGCCGCAAAACGCAAGCTTGTCGAAGAGCTTTTGGCTTTTGCCAAGGGAGAGCGAGATAAGATTCAAGAGAAACAGGAAGCGGCGGCGAAGAAGTGGTACGAAGAACACGACTTGCCGTACAAGAACGAGAATGCTCGCAAAAAAGACCCGGAAGATAAGAAGCCACCGCGCCATGTCGGCTTGTCGCCGGAAGAAAAGGGAATGAAAAAAGTCCGCGAGCAAGACGTGTGGATCTGGGAGCGGCGGCTCGAACGGTATGAGCCACTGGCACAAGCTGTCTACAATGGACAGGACGACTATAAGAACGGACGCAAGCTGCGGATCGCAAAGAAAATTAAGCAGAACTGGCGCCCCGAGACTTTCATTCTTGCCGGCGGTTCGCTGGCCGCGAAGCAGGATACCGTTGGCCCTGGTGTACTCAGCGGAACGGCTTTGCCGTTTGCCAAGGATGCGCAAGACCCGTTCGTATTGCCGGACGACTTAAGCGGAAGACGTCTTGCGCTCGCCAATTGGATTGCGAATGATGGCAACCCGTTAACTGCCCGGTCCATTGTTAACCGCATCTGGCAGTATCATTTTGGGCAAGGAATCGTCCGCACCGCGAATAATTTTGGCGCAAAGGGTAGCAAGCCGACACATCCGCATCTGCTCGATTGGCTAACGGCCGACTTTATTGAAAACGGCTGGAAGATTAAGCGGCTTCATCAGCTGATCATGTCATCTGACGCTTATCGTCGATCTGGCAAGCACCCAAACATAAAACAACTTGACACGAGTGACCCGAACAATGAGTTACTAGCACGCTTTCCTGTTCGCCGACTAACTGCCGAAGAGCTGCGCGACAGCGCGTTGTTGATCAGCGGCGAACTCCATCGCGAAACCGGCGGTGTACCGATCATGCCCGAGATCAATATGGAAGTGGCGTTGCAGCCTCGGATGATCCAGTTTTCCATTGCACCAGCGCATCAACCTTCACGAACACCAGCTGAGCGAAACCGACGCACGATCTATGCCTATCGAGTCCGTGGACAAGCTGATCCGCTGCTCGAAATCATGAACTTGCCGAACCCGAATGAATCGTGCGAAGCCCGAGATTCTGCGGCTGTTACGCCACAGGCATTCACGCTGCTGAACAGTGACGTGATGACAGATCGCTCAATCGCGTTCGCATTACGTGTTCAGAGGGAAAGGAAAGGTGACGTCAAGGCTCAAATTCGGCGAGCCGTTCAATTGGCGTATGGTCGAGTGCCAACTGCCAAAGAGCAGGAAAGCCTGGAAGGTTACTTGAGCGAGATGCTGAAGTACCACCAAGAGATCAAACCAGCGTCGGTTGAGTATCCAAAAGAAGTGACACGCTCACTTGTCGAAGAATTTACAGGTGAACCGTTTGAGTTCATCGAGAAGCTTAATGTATACAACGACTACGTTTCCGACGCGAAGCCTTGGACCGTCGATGCAAAGACTCGCGCGTTGGCGGATGTCTGCCTGTTACTGATCAACTCGAATGAGTTCATGTATGTGTATTAAGGAAGGTAGAAGGGTGAAGGCGGAAAGATGAAAGATCTGAAGGTGCGAACGAAAGAGTTTGCGTTGCGCATCATTCGGCTGTACGGGAAATTGCCGAGTCGGACGGACGCTCAGGTTCTGGGAAAACATTGCTGCGTTCAGGGACTTCGGTAGGCGCACACTATCGGGAAGCAATGCGAGCTCGTTCGACAGCAGAGTTTGTTAGCAAACTTGGTGGTGGACACCAGGAGTTGGAAGAGACGAGCTATTGGCTCGAGCTGTTAGCAGAGTCGGAGATTATCAAACCAGAACTACTCAGTGGTCTGATGCAAGAAGCGGACGAACTAAGTGCCATCTTTACAACGTGCAGCAAGAACGCAAAGCAAAAGGAAAACGAACGATGAACGGAATTCCACGTCGCGACTTTATGTTTGGACTTGGGTCTTCTCTCGGCTCCGTGGCATTCTCGTCGCTCCTCCAAGCCGAAGAAGTTCCGCCTTCCTCCTTCAACCTTCCTCCTTTATCTCCCAAAACACCAATGCACGCGGCGAAAGCCAAGGCGTGCATCATGCTGTTCATGGAGGGTGGGCCGAGTCAAGTTGACACGTTTGATCCCAAGCCGAAGCTCAGCGAATTGCATGTTACCGAATCGAAACGCACCAAGGGATTGGCTACCGGGAAACGGTTCTATGTCGGCAGTCCGTTTAAGTCTCGCAAGGTAGGTAACGCGGGCATCGACATGTCCGAGCCTTGGCAGTTCATCGCAGATGCCGAAGTCGCCGACGAGCTATGTGTCTATCGCGGTTGCCAAGCCGAATCGTTGAATCACCCAGAAGCCTTGTTACACATGAATACCGGAAGTCGCTTGGGTGGTGACCCAGGGCTTGGTGCGTGGGCGACCTACGGCTTAGGTTCGATCAACCAGAACTTGCCGGGTTATGTCGTGATGACGGAGCTGGCTCTTCCACAAGCCGGTCCCGCGAACTGGACCAACGGTTTCCTACCAGCGCATTATCAAGGCACTCGTTTGCGATCGAACGGTTCCCCAATCCTGGATTTGAACCCGCCGGCTTACAAGACGCGAGACCATCAGCGAAAGGCGTTGGACCAGCTGGCTAAACTGAACGCAAAACACGCGGAGAAGCATCCTGAGCATAAAGACCTTGTCGCTCGGATGGAAAGTTACGAACTCGCGTATCGAATGCAGACCGCAATTCCTGGCGTTGTTGATATTGAAAGCGAGCCGGAGCATGTGCGACAAGCTTACGGACTGGAACGCAAGGAGACGGCCGCGTTTGGCAAGCAGTGCTTGATGGCGCGTCGCTTGGTCGAGGAGGGCGTGCGTTTTGTCCAGATCTTCTCCGGAGGTTGGGACAGCCATGACTACTTGGAACGTGGCCATTCATCCCGCATCAACAGCGTCGATCAGCCAATCGCCGCGTTGATCAAAGATCTAAAGAAACGCGGCCTGCTCGAAGACACGCTTGTCGTTTGGACCGGCGAATTCGGTCGCACTCCGGACAACAACTACCGGGGCGGCGTCACTTCACTTGGTCGCGGTCACAATGTCGATGCTATGAATATGTGGTTCGCTGGCGGAGGTGTGAAGAAAGGCACGACCGTCGGAGCAACTGACGACATGGGAGCAGAGGCTGCCGAAGTCGTGCATCCAATTCGCGACGTTCACGTCACGCTAATGCATTTGCTAGGGCTCGACGACAATAAACTCACCTACTTTCACGGCGGTCGCTTCAAACAACTTTCGCAATTCGGTGGTGAAGTGATCGAAGAGTTGATTGCGTAATGACTCGATGGCTTGGGCGTTATGCAGACGTCGGCCTTTCAACTACCAGCTTGTGCTTCGTTGGGCGCTATGCGAATGACTCGCTGAGACGATGTTACTCGCCCATACATGTCCGTTTCGCGAACCTCGATCAAGTGCGTTCCGACGTTCGTGTCGGTCGGAAACGCGGCATTCCACAAATGTGTCGAAGCTTTCGGCTTTGACATCTTGCGCCAGTTGGCCGGATCGCCGATCACTTTGGCTTCGGCGTCATATACCTTTTGAAGTTGTGGGTCAGCTTCGCGCGTTTGCTCCATCGCGGTCCAGTCATCATCTTTCCCTATTCGCATCTCGACTTTTGATCGTTCTGAGCCGTTGAATACGTTCACATAGATGTTCGTCTCACGCAACTTGTCGACTGTCACAAGTTCTGGTGCATGGATCTGCATTTGATAGTCCGCAGATCGACCGGCGGCTTTGAAGTCGAGTTTGTAGTTCGTACCGTCAAACGAAATGATCGAATAGCCGTTTGGTGCACCATCAGCCATCGCAGTGTGCGGGATACCACGTTCGTCCGGAGCGCCCGACCACCAACTGCCGCTAACGGTGACGTTGATGATGTGATGATGAGGCTCGGGGCCGAGCCAGCCGTCTTCCTTCTTGATGAACCGATGCTCGTGGTGGTGTGTGTGACCCGAAACCGAAACGCAGAACGGACGTTTCTCGATCAAACGATATAATTCCGTGCGATCGCGAACGTCGACCAACGGGACATGCATGAGGAGTACGACGAGCTGATCGTCGGGAATCATCGCGAGGTCGTTTCGAACGAATGTCATCTGTTCTTCGCCCAGTCCGCCACGGTAGCGACCCTTCCCACCCGGCGTTGGATGATACCACTCGATGTCGTCGAGAACTAGGAAATGCACCTGCCCGTAATCAAATGAGTAATAGGCCGGTCCATAGATGCGTTCGAACGTCTCGTCATTTTGCACATCGTCTTTGGCGTCGAGGTTGATGTCGTGATTTCCGATGACGTTGTACCAGGGAATGCCGATCAGCGCGACGGTTTTGTTCAGCGGCATGAAGATTTCGAGATCATCGAAGACGATGTCGCCCAGCGTCACACCGAAGGACGCATCCGTCCCGATCAGCTCTTCGACAACATCGTGTGCAATGTAGTCGACTTCCTTTTGGTCTCGCGGTTGAGGGTCGCCGAACAGGATCGCACGAAACTGCTCCGGTTCCTTTTGCGCGTAGAGCGGGAAGTCGACTGACGCAGGCAACTCGCCGGTTGGCTCGACTCCTTTGAACTTCAGGTCTGGCGAGCCTTCCGGTTTGTGGATGTAGTAGAACTGCGGCAGGTTATCTTCGGACAGAGGCGTACGATAGCCTTTGGGTTTGACGACGAAGATGATGTCGTCGTTATCGACCATCAACTCGTATTCGCCTTCCGCGTTCGTTCGCACAACGTCGCGGCGGTTCGAGACTCGTACATCCGGCAACGGCTTGTCGCCATCGTCGAACTCGCGATTCGAGTTAGCATCGAGATAGACGACACCGGTCGCCTTTATTGTCGCTGTTGAATCCTGTGCAAAAGTGTCCGTGCCAATTACGCAAGCAGTGCATAAGGCGCCGAACGCGAAGAACGAGCGGTTTGCCGATATCATCAGAGGCTCCAAGCGAGAGGGGCAGGCGGGGCGACGAGCGGAGCCCCATTGTTAGCAACCGATCGTCGCCTGTCCAGCAACCCGCCGAAAATCCGCTAGGCTCTGCGCGGAGTATTCCGAATTGCTCTGTTCACTTCTTCAGTTTGGCGTTCAGCTTTTCGAGCGTCTCCGCAAGTCCTTTGACTTGTTCGGCGAGGGCCCTTACCTGCTCGCTGACTTCGCTCAGCTGCTCCTCGATGTCACTTCGTTTAACTTGGATCGTGGCACCATCTCCGACAAAGAGGTCACTTGGTGCGATTTCAAATACCAACTCGTTGAGATTGCGAATGTTTCCTTCCGGCGATTTGGCGTCCGGATCTGCCGCTTTGATTTCGACGTCAAAGTTCGGTACACCCAGGTAATACCCCAGCACATCCTCTCCTTCTACATGTTGCACCTTCCCGTCTTTCCCCACGACAAGCAGTCGGTGAGGATGCACGAGAGAAAGGTTGAAATCCAAGTTGCTCGACACGGGCTCCGGATACTCTCCCAATTCAACGGTGAGTTTGATTTCGTCTCCACCTCGGTCGACGATCACATCGACGTTTTCTCCCGGATGGCTGTGTCCGAGAATTCGTACGACATCGGAGGCGGTGTCCGGTTTTTCGTTCCACAGCTTCAGAATGTTGTCGCCCTGTTGAAGCTTGCCGACTTTCGCCGGAGACTGCTCGAATACCGCCGCAATATAAGGGTGTTCAACCTCTTCATCGTCATCGTTCAGCTGAATGCCGAGCCAGCCTCGCTGGAGGACAACGACGTCTTCACTCGCGGGGTTGTATGCGGACAGGATTGCTTGGGCGTACGACGCGGGAACGACTAAAGCGGGACCATCTTCGCGTGTCGATTCCGATTGTTTGGCGACGATAATTCCCGCGACGCGACCTTCCATGTCGCCCAATGGGGCCCCAGCGCTCATGGGGCCAGTATGAATATCGGTTCTCAAGACGTCCGCGGCTTTGTCTCCAAGCGGCAGATTCAACGTTGTGACGATTCCCGTCCCCGCAGCGCGCTCGCGCAGATCCGTACACGTTACTGTGACGACCTGCTGAGCTAATTCGACGGCATCCTGCCGCAGGTCCACCTTGGCGAGACCATTGGCGTCGACTCGCAGCAACTGCAAATCCGTTCTGCGATCGTGAACCACGATTGTGGCGGGAAGACGGCGTCCGTCCATCCAAACGACTTCGATATCACCTGGTTCAGGCGATAGATGCGCTGTAATGATCAATCCGTTCTCCGCAACAACCATTCCGCTAGTCAAGCTGACTTCGCCCGAGTCACCTTCATCCAACGAAAGTTTCAGAACGTCGTCGACAACGTCCTCGTACGCCGCTTCATCTTCGGTTTGGTCGTGCCTCGTCCACTGTACGGCGACCGTTGCGGGCAGCAGCCGTCGTACCGAACTTTGCACATCGCCGAATGCTGGAAGCGTTGTCCCGACCAGCAGCGTCATTAAACCGAATACAAGACCTCTCTTCACATTCATGATTCACTCCATTTAGATGGCATTTTGTTTTGGGATTCGATTCTTGCCGAGCAACGCTCGCAGGGCGCGTTGCTCGCCGCTACTGAGGTTCTCATAACGCACCGTGGTTTCCTTTCGTGGAACGAGTAACGCTCGTACAACCTCTCGTTGACCACTCTTGTTCTCTCGCACTAACAAGAGCGGAATTGCGCGGACGCGTAATGCCTTCGTCCGGGCAGTTTCAGCATGCGGCTCATCATGCGCTCCGCTCGACGTCACTGAATCTGCAGATTGAGACTTAGCATCGCTCTGCGATTGATGTTGACTCGCACCAGTTTCAGCTCCCACTACATTGACCGCTTCGCCGGGCTCAACACTGCCACGCAATGCTGTTGCATTCATCGCACGAGGTAGCGACAAGAGTACTGCCGCCAACAGCATCATGGACGCGACGGCCAAACCGCTTGACGTCATCACAGATCTCTGACGCTGCCTTCTTCGGTTCTCCATCAGCAACTTCGCGGCTGCTGGCGAAGCGGTCGCGCGGTGGAATCTCGTTGCCTCGAATCGCAGGCGTTCTTCGAGTGGACTCGAATGGTGTTCGTTCAAGTTATTAGCTCCGTTCTGTTTCTAGGAAGCCAAGAGCTTGCGGCTTCTCTTCGAAACGCTTTCGCAGTGTTTTCAAGCCATGATGCAGTCGTGAACGAACCGTTCCGACCGGGCAGCCCGTCGCGGTGGCGATCTCGTCGTAAGTTAATCCTTCCGAGTATCGCAGGACGATCGCATCTTGTTGGACTTGCGGCAACTCTGCGACGATGGCCCAAAGGCTCTCTCGCCACTCCCGCGAGTCCAAGCTGTTCGTTGGTGGGGAGCTGGCATGTTGCTGGATCCAAGCGGCAATCTTTTTCCAACGTCGTGCCAGACTGCGTTGATGCTTGCGGTGAACATTCAGCAGAATGGAGTACAGCCATGTCTCGGGTAAGCTCTTTCCAGCGAAGCGTTCTTTGGCTCGCATTGCTTGAAGAAAGGTTTCTTGCGCCAAGTCTTCCGCGTCTGTGCAATTACCGCACAGCACCATCGCCGCGCGCACGATTCGGGCGTAGTTTCGCTCGATCAGGGCTTCCAGTTCAAGTTCGTCCACGCGCAGCCAAGGTGTTTGTAATTCCAGCGAATCGGAGTGTCCGTCTCTTGTTTTGCAGAATTAGTTCCCGCAAAGCAAGAAAAGTTCAAACGAACTCTGTATTTTTCGCCGACGCCGTTCCCGGTGCGTAACAGAGTTTGCTTGCCAAACGAGTGAAATCCGTTATGTTCGATGAGTCGGAACACACAGGAGGCAAATGAGATGAGGCGGTCTGACAATTCGAAGTCGGGGCGAATTGTTCATCGTCGGGCGTTCACGATCGTTGAGCTTTTAGTGGTGATCGCGATCATCGGCATTCTTGTCGCGTTGTTGTTGCCAGCCGTTCAGTCCGCTCGTGAATCCGCGCGTCGAATGAGTTGCCAGAACAATCTTAAACAGATTGGCCTGGCGATCCACTTATTTCACGACCAGTACCGTGCGTTGCCTCCTTCACGTACCTATGACCATTACACGACCTGGGCGTTCGTGATTCTGCCGAATCTTGAACAAGAGAATTTGTTCGACGGGTGGGACCCGCAACTCAAGTACTACTATCAGCCGGATATCGCTCGATTGACAACAATCGAGAACTACATGTGCCCTTCGCGCCGCAGCGGCCTGCACGTCAGCAAGTCGGGTGACGATATCTACTCGCCTTATGAAACGAGCCCTCACGTACCGGGCGTACTCGGAGACTATGCGGCGTCCGCCGGATTTGGCCCGGCCGGCGTTTGGAATTGGACGAACTCGAACGGAGCATTCATTCTCGGCTCGGGTGTGACCGATCCTCCTACCGTTCCTGCTTGGGATTTTGCGCCACCCGGCGCAAAGCTTATCCAGTGGCGGAGTCGGACGGCGTTCAAGAGTCTCACCGACGGATTGAGCAATACGATCCTTATTGGTGAAAAGCACGTCCGACCTTCAAGGCATGGAATTTCGCCAGAAGATGGCGCGTTGTACAACGGCGATCATCCTGGAAACTTTTCGCGTTGTGGTGGGCCCGGATATCCGATCGCACGATTTCCGACCGATTCCTACCGCAACAACTTTGGCAGCGCTCATCCAGGTATTTGCAACTTTGCACTCGGTGACGGTAGCACGAGAGCCGTTAGCATCCAGATCTTGACCGATACGCTCGGTCGTTTGACGCATCGTTTTGATGGGCAACCTGTGCCGCCGTATTAGAATGTTCGGCGCTTCGGACAGGAACACTACGGTCACGATCGGCGGCCGGTTTGAGCATATTCAACGGGAATCTTAAGCTCGTTCTTTTCGGGCTTCACTTCAAATACTAAGCCCGAGGTCTTGAAGTCAGCGAAGCGAGGATGCAGCTTCGATTGTTCGATCAAACCAGGTCGCTCGGCTCCAGTTCCAATCTCATGACTGGACACCACGACAACGCGATGTTTCCCGACGACCGCACCATCATCAACGTCAAAAGTTCCGAGTTCAAATACTCCGTTCTCGTCGATTTCGCTCGTCGCCATGATTGGGTTCTCGTGGTCGATTGCCTCAAACTCGATCGTTCCTTCTGTTAGGGGTATGCCGTCCGGAAAACGAATAACGCCAGTTACTTCGTAAGTCTTAGGATTACCATTCGAGCAACCCATCGCCGCGAGTAGCAATAATGTTGGGGCGAGCTTTTGTGTCGCAAACATGCCTTGTTTCCTCGAATCCTTTGTCGGTCTGTCGCTGCACCATCCTGACGGAACTAGCGGCAGAGGTCTAGACGCCGTGCCGTGCCAGGATTGGCCATACCGCGACTTTCAAGACCAGCACGGAAGAGTCGCTTGAACTGAGATTGGAGATACCTAATACTGGGGAGCCTGGTGGGAGGGCGAACCTTCACGCGTCGCTGGCCATTTCTTCCCAACGATGATTCCGTCAACATGCAGTCGACTCAAACGAAGGTGCTGTTCGTCGAGGACAATCCCGTCGACGCTCGTATGATCGAAAGGTCGCTGGCTCGCTCCGTCCATACGACCTTCGCGTTGCATCACGTCTCGGATCTGGCGAGCGCTTTGGCGGACCTGCGAAACGTCGGAGATTTCGATGCGGTATTGCTCGATTTGATGTTGCCGGACAGCCTTGGCGGTGTAGACACGATTCGTGCGATCCATGAAATTCATCGTGAGATTCCGATCGTCGTTTTTACGGGGATGGAAGACACGGAGCTGGCGCTGGCCGCTGTGCGTGAAGGGGCGCAAGACTACCTCGTGAAAGAAAAGTGTGATGCCGAAAACGTCGTGCGTGCGATTCGTTATTCGATCGAGCGCGTGCGTCACACGATCGACGAGCGGGCGTTGGGTGAAGCTCGTCATCAACTTGGAATGGGGGGACGAGTGCAGCAAGCGAAGTTCCCGCGCGCTGCTCCCGATCTCCCTGGCTATGACATCGCCGGCGTCTGCGTTCCGGCGGAAGCAACCGGCGGCGACTACTTCGATTATTTCCCGATCGCTGATCGCTACCTCGGTTTGGCGATCGGTGATGCCAGTGGTCATGGACTAGGACCTGCCATGGTCATGTCGGACGTTCGCGCGATCCTGCGGACGTTGACGACCGTCTACTCTGATATTGGAGACATTATGCACCTGTTGAATCAGATCGCCGTTCGCGATCTGAATGTCAATATGTTCATGACGTTGTTCCTTGTCCGGTTGGAGCCAGAGACGGGAGGCTTTCATTATGCAGGAGCCGGACATAACGCAATCGTCTTGAATAAACACGGAGAACGCCGGGATGAGCTCCCACCGGCTTTCCCGCCGTTGAACGTCGTCGCGGATTTCGAGTTTACGGCAGCCACGACGGATCGATTGGCACCTGGCGAGACGCTGCTGCTGTATACGGATGGAATCACGGAGTCTCATGCACAGGGCTCACACACGAATCTGTTCGGGGAAGATCGGATGTTGGAGCTGGTTCGCGGCCAATACCTGGCACCATCGAATGTGTTGGCACGTCAAATTGTGGAAGCCGCGCGCGAGTTTGCGTCGCCCGATGATCCAGAAGATGACATGACCGTTGTGGTCGCCAAACGATTGTCCGAGGAAGCCTGAATACGTTGCGTCGAATATCTGCTGCACGCGGCTATTCCGCTAACAGCTTGTCGAACAAGAAGTCATTGGTGCTGGCATACTTGTCTGACTTTGACACACCACTGATCAACAGATGGCATTCGTGGCCAGCTTTGTCTGCCTTCTGCTTCATCTTCACGCCGTAGACGGGATGATGAATGCCGTGCCCCGCGTTCTCCGACGGCAATTTCATGTTGTTGCCGTAGGTCATTAGCAACGGTGGATCGCTGCCATCGAGATGATTGTAAGGTGAAAACTCGACGTACAGCTCATGATGCTTGTCATAGTTTGCCAAAGCTTCTGCGATCGTTTTCTCGCCGACGGCCATGTTGATCATCTTGTGTTTTAGTACATTCGGACCAAGCCACGGTTCGATCACTTTCGGATCGATTGAAGTTTGACCTCCCGCAACAGCGGCCGCCGACACGCGAGTCGATTGCCGTGCGACTGGATCGTCGGAGTCCGGATCAGCGAGATCGTCGTGCAACAGAATCCACATCGACGTACAGGCTCCAGCGCTTCCGCCAGTTAACGCGATGCGGTCCGGGTTGATGTTCCACTTCTTTGCTTTCGAGCGGATGAACTGAATGGCCCGCGCGGCGTCGTGAACGGGAGCGGGCAGAGGTGCGACGCCGGTCAGACGGTAGTTGATCGCTGCATAGGAGATTCCTTTATCAAGGAACGGCTTGATTCGTGCAGCCGCTTGTTTCTTGTCGCCTCCGATCCAGCCTCCACCATGGATATACACCAACAGCGGTCTCGGGCCATCGTCTTCGGCTTGATAGAAGTCGATAACATTCATTGCATGCGCACCGTAGGATACTTCCGCGTGAGACGGTGTCAGCGGTTTGTCTGCGGCAGTGGCGGCACTCGCCAGGAGCAAGCATGTCGAGAGCGTGATGATGGCGAGTCGCATGTGAGGTTCCTTGGTTTAAGGCTGTCGTTTAGTTTGTTTTGGTGCCACGAAGGCCGGAAAGAAAAGCAACGAGGTCTCGTAGTTCAGTCTTCGTCAATGTGTTCGTAAAGCCTGTGGGCATCGCCGTTCCCTTCTTCACTCGCTCCTCGATCTCGTCGCTCGCAAATTGTCCGATTGCTCCTGTCGTTAGCTCACGGAGAGCAACTTGCCCATTGTTCTCGGCGACCACGTAGCCCGACACGACGCGGCCATCGGCAAGCAGGAGTGTCGTCAATTCGTAGCCTTCCTTGATCTGCCGCTTTGGCCAGATGACCGACTCGATGATCAACTCCAGCTGCAATCCTGCGCCGACCGCCGTCAATTCGGGACCCTTGGGAAACGCGTCCGCCAGCGTCGCAATACCTTGAACCTGGTGGCAGGCCGTGCAGTTCGTCAGCGCAGATGCGAAGACTTTGCGTCCGGAGTCGGCATCGCCGTTGGCTCGCACGTCTGCAGCGAGTTCCGTTACCAAGGCTTCGCTGTACGGAATTGCGTCCGCTGGCTGAATGCCCATCGCAGTTTTCAAGGCGTCGATCAATTGCTGATCATCGTAGCCATTCGCGCTTAGCCAGCGGCTGATCAACTTCGCTTGATCGCTGGAGATCAATGACTCAGAAAGTGCCTTCGCCAAGTTCCCCGCCGCTCCGCGGCGTTGCAACAGAATGCTGAGAATCGGCGCGACGTCGGTTGAGTCAGTCGAAAACGCAAGCAACTTCAAGCCGTCCGCTGTTGCCATCGCAATGTCAACGCGCGAAACCGCGCTCAATGCGGCAAACTGAATAATCGACGTTTCGTCTCGCGTAATGAATGACCTGACGAGTCGCACATCGCTCGGCGAAAGCTCAAGAATCGAAAGAATGGCAGCGGCTCTCACCTGCGCGGGCGCATCAGATCTGTTAACAAAGTATCTAACCTTCGAAGTTAGCGACTGCTCCTTCCAGAGTCCGGCTAGTCGAAGTGCTGCAGTTTGTGTTTCGCGGCTTGCGAGCAGTTCTGTCAGGTCGTCAGCCACATTCCCGGATGGTCGAACTCGTCGAGACGCCACAATAGGCACAATCGCTCTCAGTAGTGTGGCGTCACTAGCCGCAGCGTCAAATACGAGTCGCAAATCCTGGGCGTTGCCAACACGAGCAAGCAGTTCTAGTAATTGTCGTCGCCCGTCGACCGACACAGTATCGCTGCGAAGTAACGACCTGACCTGTGCCGCAACATCATTGCCGCCGTGCGTTCGCAACACATAGACCAAGTGTTCTGGCTGATCAAATCGAAGCTCACCAGCTTGAAGTGCCGGGAGCCACTTGTCGGCCAAAGCGTGAACGCATTGAGACAATGCCGCAACGATGAAGCGGTCGGTCGGTTGGCTAGTCGCACGTGCCGCGACGGCCATCGCATCGGGCGATCCGATATAGCTGCATGCGACAACGGCCTCCAAGCGAACGCGAGGACTCTCGTCGGCGACACTAGTCGCGAGCACATCGAGCGGATTCTCTATTCGATCATGCCAACGTCCGACAACTCGAGTTGCATAGGCTCGCGCGCGGTAGTCTCTTGCTCTGAGTAGGCGTTCGAGCAATGGGCGGTTGATTACTTCGTGCGATTCGAAGACACCGATTGCTTCATAAAGATGGTGCTCGAAGTTCGCATCGGTCGGGTCAAGGCTATCGACCCATTTGGTCACAGCCTCGATCGCTGGCTTGGTCGGCATCTCCATCAACAGACGTTTGGCCTGTGTTCGGACCCAGCTTTCTTTTGATTTCAGCTGCTCGCAAAGTTCGCTCGCTGTCATCTCGGTCAATGCAGGCGGCTGGAGCAATGGTCGCCCTTTGGCAACGACTCGCCAGACGCGACCGTGTGACTTGTCACGATCCGGGTGACGGAATGAAGCTTGATAGTGACCGATGATCGGGTTGTACCAATCAGCGATGTAGATGGCTCCATCCGGTCCGATCTGAATATCGACAGGGCGAAAACTGCGGTGGTTCGAGCGAATCAGGGGTGGGACGTTTGTCGTGCGATGGCCGGAACCTTCCGGTTCGATCTTCATGCGATCGATAAGGTGAGCGAAGTATCCCGCGATGATGACGTCACCTTGCATGTCGTCCGGCAGATGAGACGACTCGACGATCTGAGCGATCATACTCTTGATCTGCGTCGCCCCGATATCGAGAGGCGGTTGAAAGTGATCTGTCGGAATCATGATCGGCACCAGCTCGCTGATCGTCGTCCCGCTGCCTCCCTTCACCAGCGGCTCGCCCCAGCGGCCGAAGGCGACTCCCCAGGGGTTCTGGCTGCTGCCACCACGATAGGAATGCAACTGGCGTCGTCGCGGTCGCATTCGCCAAACGCCATGTTCATCCAAACGCACGATGCCCCAGGGTGTCTCGACGCGAGCGAACGAATGCAAGCCTTGGCAAAAGAACAGCTCACCCCCGGGACTCCAAGTGAATGAATTAATGTTTTGATGCGTGTCACCAGTGCCAAAGCCCGTAAAGATGACTTCGCGAGTTTCAGCCTTGCCGTCTCCATCCGCATCTTTGCAGAAAATCAGGTCGGTCCCTTCACCGATGTAAACGCCTCCGTTACCAATCGCAAAACCGGTTGGCATGTGCAGGCCGTCCATGAAGACAGAGGTCTTATCGGCTCGGCCATCGTGATCGGTATCTTCGAGAATGTAGAGCTTGTCATTGGCCTTTTCAGTCGGAACGATCTGTGGATAGACACTGGAACACAACACCCACAGCCGACCGCGCGCATCCCATCGCATGGTGATCGGATTAGCGATGCCGTCCTTTTCAGACGCGAAGAGATTTACCGCAAATCCGTCGGCCACTTCGAAAGACGCCAACTCGGCAGTGACAGAATCATCCTTCGCGGGCGGAGCTACCGAATCGGCGAAGGCGCGCGCGGAGACCAAGAGGCAACTGAGTAGAACTGCCGTTGCGCACTGACTTCGATGGAGCGAGCCGAATTGAGCGTTCACGCGTTTGTTGTCCTATCTCAGTTGGAGCAGTTGATCTTCGGCTTGTTCTATCTTGGGGATGATGCCATCAAGTTCGGTCGGGAACCAGCGAGGCAGACCAGGTCGATGGTCGTGGCTGCTGGCGACGTGCGTCCGGTTGCCGTAGGCGAACGACCAATTGGTCGGACGCCACAGTTGCTGCCACAACACATTCTTTGCGAGAATCGCTTGCCGTAATCGCTCAAATTTCGCATCTGTAAAAACTCCTCGGGAATTCAAGTCACCACTACTTGCTGGCGACTTGTCGAGCAGTTGGTCGGTCATTTCCAAGGCAAGCTGCCAGTGCCCTGCCCCGTTTAAGTGAATTCCGTCGGTCGTTAAGCCTTCACTGCGAAAGGCCGCAAGGTCGACGGTCAGATAGCCTCTTCGAGTCGCCAATTCGCGAATCGCTTTGGCGTAAAGGGCGACTGCATCGTTATGCGTTGTCAAATCAGGCAAATCCGTTCGTTCGCCGAGTTGTTCAAATGGAATCGGTGTCACGAGGACGATCTTCTGCGTCTGCTGAGCAAATTGTTCGAGCAACTCTTCGTAGGCCTCAATGAAAGCCGGAAGTCGCTCGACTCCGTCCAGTGATTCCATCTGGCCGAAACTTGCGACAACGATTGTCGCGTTGACTCGCTGCAATTCATCGAGATGCGTTCCGAAGTTCCGCGGTCTTTGCTGTCGATAAACGGTGTCGGCTTGCCAAGCGGTGTTTCGGAAATAGACTCGATTGTCGGCTGCTGCGATCGTCAAAATAGATTCCAAGTAGCCGTTGGTTGCCTGCTTGGCGACATCACTTCCACCGGTGAAGACGATGACGTCGTCATCGTTCAATTCGAATCGTCCAGTGAACGAAGTATTCTTTCGCGCGGTCGCTGAACTGACCGTGACAGCTTGCAACGTCGCGAGGTCGGCACCTTTGCGATACCGCCACGATCCCGCAAGCGGCGTCATCTGTCCACTGACCTCTATATGCATCTGTTCTGGCTTGCCAAAGATCCCGCCTGGCCAGCCATGATCCATAACACGAATCGCGATGACGTTGTCTCCAGCGATCAGAGTTCCCTCGGGAACGATGTATTGTCTCGGAGTGTTGTGCGATCCTGGTTCCTCGTATCCACCAACTCGAACGCCATTCACCCAAGTGACATCCATATCATCGATCGGTCCCAGTCGCAACGTTCCCCGCTTGCCCGCCAGTCCCGGCGGAAGTGTCACTACCTTGCGAAACCACACCACGCCGTCGTAGTCTGGCAGCCCTGCATTCTCCCAATGCGTTGGCAGCTTCATTGCCTTCCAGTCTCTATCATCAAAAGTTGGCTTTGCCCACGCGTCCGACTTCGAACCAGCATCCACTGCCGCGATCCGATCCGACCACAAGGGTTCAGCGGTCTGCTGTTCGCCTCGCGGTTTAATTCGACGGGATGCTACAGTCACATGTGATGAGTCAAGTTCGCCCTCCTCCGCCCCGGACGATACCGTAGTTAACAGAAGCAGTGCGGCAAATAACCAACACAGTCCGCAAAGTGTTCTAGAAGTCATTTCAATACTCAGTGCCTGGCGGCTTCCGTCCGAAGTCTCACGACTTCGGCTACGACAGTAATTGATTGGCCGATGCCTGACTATGATAATGAGCCAATGAACCTGCGGCTATCTGTGGCGATCGCAAAGTAACCGGACAGCGAGAGTTCAACGCCAGCCTTCGAACGGTTGATATGGAAACTCTTCTTCACAGCCCGGGACAGGCTCGACGCCCAGCCCCGGGTCTGTCGGCGGGTGGAGGTAACCCCCTTTGGGCTGCAACGCTGCTGGGGCCATCCGCTGATGAAGCTCAAGATCCTCGGGGGATCCAATCATTTCGAGCATGAAGCAGTTTGGGATGGCGGCGAGTAACTGAACGGCTGCGGCTGTGGCGAGCGGCCCGTTTGGATTGTGCGGGCACATCGAAACGTAGTGCGACTCGGCGAGCGCCGAGATCTTTTTGCCTGCCGTGATGCCACCGCAGTTGGCGATGTCCACTTGCAATAGTGCTAGTGATCGTGCTTCGAGGAATGGACGCACTTCGTAGATCGAAGCCAATCTCTCGCCCGATGCGATGCGCGTCACGCTTCGCGATGCGACTTCCCGTAATGCGTTTGCATCTTCCGGTGGCGTTGGCTCTTCGATAAACATCAACTTGTAAGGAGCAAGCGCTTCGCACAATTGTATTGCGTCGGCTGGGCTCAATCGCCCGTGGCAATCGACGGCGAGTTCGAACTCACTGCCAACTGCTTCGCGTCCCGCGGCGAAGAACTCAGCGATCCGGTCGAATGTGTCAGTTGGTAGCCATTCGGTTTCGCGCCAGCTTGCGGGAATGTTGCCGCGCGATCCGGAATAGCCTTTGTCTGCCGCAGGTGCCGCGCCACCGTAGAACAGCGGTAGTGTTGTCTTGGCAGCGAAGTAGCCCCGCTCCTTGCAACGCAATAGATTTGCAGCAAACTGCTCGGGCGAACCTCCCGCTGGGCAATGGCAATACACTGGAATGCGATCACGCGTCGGACCACCCAACAGCTGGTAGATCGGCACACCGAGCGACTTTCCCTTAATGTCCCACAGTGCCACGTCGATTGCGCTGATAGCCGATCCATGCAACGGGCCACCAACCCAAAACGAATCGCGGTACATTTTCTCATGATGGTCTTCTATCCGCAGTGGATCTTTGCCCACGAGATATCGGCCTAGCTCGTGCAGATTCTGCTCGACCGTCTTGCTGCGCCGCTTAAGCACAGTCTCGCCGTACCCGATGATGCCTTCGTCGGTATGCAGCTCGACAACGATGCAGTTTCGAAAGCCAAGTCCGATCAACTTAGTTGCAAGTTTCGTGATGTGCATGATTGCTCTAGCGGTGATCCTCTTGACACGTTAGTCCAGCCAGCCGGTGGCTCGCAGCTCGTCGGCGAGCATTTCGAGTTGCTGTTCCGTCAACGGCGAGAACGGCTCGCGAGAATAGCCGCCGTGTCTGCCCCACAGCTTGAGCATGCCTCGATAGATTGATAGGTCAGCGGCAGGACCGAGCTTCTGATAGGTGTAAAGATGCACGATGGGCAGGATTCGTTTCCAAAGTTCCAAGCCTTTCTCGACGTCCTTTTCTTCGACAACAGCTTGGTACATCTCGATCGCAGTGCCCGTTGCCACATTCAAGATCCCGCTGATCCAACCGTGGCCGCCGGCCGCGAATGCTTCGAATGCCGAAAGGAAGCTGCCATAGAAGATCCGCATCTCGTCGCCAACCATCAGCGAAAGGTCGTGCACTGGCACAACGGACTCCATCGTACTCTTCACCATATGCACCGTGTCTTCGTCGACAAGTTGAGCGATCTGTTGCGGGGATAGCGCAGGACAAGCGGTGTTGTTTGGATTGTTGTACAGCATGATCGGGCGATCGGTCTTTCGGCGCAGTGTCCGATAGTGTTCGATCACCGACGCCATCGGCGGCTTGCTGTAGTAAGGCAAGATCACGATCAAAGCATCGACGCCGATCTCTTGGGCTTCGCGAGAAATCTCGACCGTCAGCTTCGTCGCGTTGTGCCCAGTCCCTGCGATGATCGGCAATTTGCCGCCGAAGTGTTCAACTGCCAGACGACATAACTCGATCCGCTCTTCGATTGTCAACGCGATAAATTCACCGCTGGTTCCAGCCACGACCAAGCCGTGAACACCTTGATCGACGAGCCAATTCCAGTGATCGAGTGTTGCTCGCGTATCCACGTTCCCTTCAGCATCGAAGAACGTCATCCCTGCCGGGAAGATGCCACGATAGGGAGAAAGGTCGTAGCTCGGCATGGGATTTCCTTGCGTTGGCGACTGGATAACGCTAGATCAACTCGGCGATCGGCTCGCCATCGGTCAAGATCGGTACCGGTCGACCGCTGTTGTCGTAGTAATGCTGATTTGTGTCGATCCCGAAGCGGCGATAGATCGTGGCGAGCAGGCAATTACTGTCCATCGTGCGCTCGACGGGGTGCTCGCCGCGTGGGTTAGTTGCTCCAACGACTTGCCCCATTTTTAATCCGCCGCCGGCAAGAAAGATGCTCATCGCTTTCGACCAATGATCGCGCCCGGGACGCTTCGTCGCGTCTTGATGGCGAACTTGCGGTGTGCGACCGAATTCGCCGCAGAAGATGAATAATACCTTCTTGTCCAACCCTCTAGCGTGAAGATCTTCGATTAAGGCGGGGACGGCGACGTCGAACACGGGCATGCGTTCGCGATACGCACGGAACGTGTGTGTGTTGACAGAATGATCGTCCCAATTGCTCACGCGGCCAGCTTCCTTGCTTAACGAAAAGCTTGCTTGCAGTTGAACGATTCGCACGCCCGATTCTACAAGACGCCGAGCGAGTAGTAGTCCCTGGCCCCAACTTGTTCGCCCGTAGCGATCGCGAACTTCGTCCGGCTCCTTGGAAATATTAAAGGCCTCGGCAGTCCGTGGACTGGTCAGCATCGCGACCGCTCGCTCGTTGAATTTGTCGAGCGCCGTCATGGTTCCCTTGCGGTCGACTTCTCGACGAAAACGATCGAAGGTGCTGAGTAGTTTCTTGCGAGTCTCTAGCTCTTTCAACGCATCTTGCGTTACGGTTAAGTCGCCGACGTTGAACTTCGGACTGTTCGGGTCGCCTCGGAACATGAACGGGCTGTTCGCAGCGCCAAGATAGGCTGGGCCGCCGCCATAGAATTTGGTATTTGCCACGGCGAGCGGTATGTCTTGCGCCGTGTGTTCCAGCTGATGCGAGACAACCGATGCAAACTCGGGATACTCGCCATCAGATGGATTTGCTGCAGTCGGAGTGTAGCCCGAGAGGAAACGATTCGTTCCGCCCGAGTGCTCGTTGCGATTGTGATGCAGGCTGCGGACGATCGAGAACTTGTCAGCCATCTTGGCCAGATTGGGGAGCAACTCGCAGATCTCAATGCCAGAAACATTGGTGCTGATCGGCTTAAAGTCGCCTCGGTATTCGGCGGGTGCCTCGGGCTTGAGATCGAAAGTCTCAAGATGACTGGGGCCACCGTTCGCCCACATCAAGATCACCGAAAACTCGCGGTCGAGGTTCGCTAGGGATTCCTCGCTTGCCAACAGCTGCGGCAAATTCGGACAGATCCCACTGGTCAGCGCCCCCATTCCCAAACCGCCGACGGTCAGAAATGTGCGGCGATCCAATGGGCCGGGGCAGTGAATTTGCTTCTGTGGAAATCGCATCGCAAGTTCCTCAGTGAATGTACATGAACTCTTTAGTATTCATCAGCGCCCACAGCAGATTGCCGTAAGCCTTTTTTGTGTCTTTCTCGGACGCGAAGTACTCGGTCGCGTCCTTTAGTTCTTGCGGGGTTGGTTCCCGTGAGAAAGCAGCCAGGAACAACTCTTTCAACTTCGTGGGATCGTCTCGTTCATCAGCCGCCAGAGAGGCCGCAAAACCTTTGCTTGAAGTCGCCTTTCCGAGGATAAAGCTGTTATTCATCACGAACAGCGATTGTGAGAGGCTTGGTTCAGCGGTTCGTTCGCATTCGCAGGCGCTTTCGCGTTTGGGGCGTCCGAATAGCAGCAAGAACTCGTTGGAGTAATCCTCATCAGGCAACTGCGTGGCGCGGGTCTCGGCGGGTAAGCCACTGTATCGCGTTGGAACTCCGGAGACGTGATCGAAGGCATCGAGCAGCACCTCAGCGGCCAATCGCTGTGGATAGAATCGAGAGTGATTCTGCGTTTCATTCAAATTGTCGTCCCCGGCCTGCGAACTTAGCTGGTACGTGGTGCTGTTGCAGATCAATCGGATCACATGCTTCATGTCAAACTTGCTGCTCACAAATTCCGAAGCCAACTCGTCTAACAGTGGTTCGATCGTGGCAGGATTTGTTACGCGCAGATCGTCCATGGGCTCGACCAAGCCACGACCGAAGAAGTGTCCCCACATTCGGTTCACAAAGGCGCGAGAGAAATAATGGTTCTCAGGAGCACTCATCCAATCAACAAGTGCGTGTCTTGGATCTTCGTAAGATGCGAGCTCGATCGGTTCTTCATCCAGACCACGCGGCATAACGACTTCGCCGGTCTCAGGATGTTTGACCTCGCCTGTCGCTCTTACGAAGACTGTCTCGTCGGCTCGTCGCTCAGCAACTCCAGCACCGCCTTTCCGGTCAACTCGTCCGAAGAACGCGGCCAGTCCGTAGTAGTCATGCTGGCTGAACTTCTCGAAAGGATGATGGTGACAGCGAGCGCAACCGATTCGAATTCCGAGAAACACCTGCGCAGTATCGTCGACGTAACGATCGAGATAACGAACTTCGGCGTACCACTGAGCCGGAGGATTGACCGTCACGTTGCCGGTTGCCGTAATGACATCTCTGACGAACTGATCGTATGGCATATTGGTAGCGATCGCATTCCGGATCCAACGATGAAATGCGATCGTTCCAGGGATTCGAGGCGTTTGACCGCGACGTTTGTTTCGCAACAAGTCGGACCATTTCTGCGCAAAGTGATCGGCATAGTCCGGACTCGCGAGAAGTCGGTCGACGAGCTGTGCGCGTTTGTCGGAAGAAGGAGTTTGCAAGAAGACCTCGGTCTCGGCCAAAGTCGGCAGCCGCCCAGCGATCTGTAAGGTCACGCGTCGAAGAAACGAGCCATCGTCGGCGATGTCGGCTGGTGGAACTCGCAGCTGTTTCAGCTTCTCGACAATATGTTTATCGACGAGGTTTCCGATTGGGAACGATGTCAGTCGCTGGTCGACGTCGGCGTCCGGATTCACGGCGGGGACGATCACACGGCTGATGGCCGCGTGTCCCTGGTAAAGGCCGACGATCGGCGTTTCGCCAGTTCGGTCTTCCGTGTGGACAAGTCCATTCGCACTAACCTCTGCGATGGCTGGCTCTGCGCTGTTGAACCGTACCAGTCGCGTAACATCTCGTTGGGATCCGTCTGAGTAGATTGCCGTCGCTGTTAGTTGCAGTTCTGCGGCGGGCGTCATCTGAGGCGAAGCGAGAGTTATTTGCAGCTGCTGAATTCGTGGCGAGTCTTCCCTTCCCCAAGGCATATCGGCCGCAATCCAGTCTCGCAACAACGCGTACTCGGGATCTGTTGGCTCCAACCGTCGACCGCCACCGTGCGGCACCGACATCGTCGCCTTTTTCAGAAGTAGCGACTCGCCGGGCGAAGCAGGAAAGACGCGGCGACCTCGCGAGCCTCGGCTGACAGCGTCGAAATCTTCGAGTGGTTCGAATCCAAACAACGACAGTTTAAACCCGCCGCGCCCCGTCGATTTGCCGTGACATCCGCCGCTATTACAACCGAGCTTCGTGAGAATCGGAGCAATGTCATTCGTGAAGTTGAGGTTTGGCGTTTCAACCGCTCTCAGAGGCGGACCGGTAGGCAGCGAGAACGCGACAAGGGCAATCAACAGCACTAATGAAGTTCGTTGAAACAACACGTTCACTCGCTAACGTAAATGATCATTTCGTCGACACGTCTCGTCGTACCGGACCGAATTAGTACGGCATTTAGCAATGGGATCGTGTGCGTATCAGAGTCGATCTCCGCTTCCACCACAAGTCGAAGCGAGTGGAAGCCTGTCTGTGCGTCCATGGCAGCCGATACTTTGACCGCCTTTGTGATCTCCTTGGCATCGAGAACATATGGCTCAACGGTCAATCCGTTGGGTGTCTCCATCGCACGAACCGTTACTGGAACGGCGAAACCCCCAGTCCTAACGACCGTCAATGCAAGTTCCGCGTCGCCACCTCGCTTGACGAAGACGCCGCGACTCGGCTTCGTACCTGCAGGCATGGCGACCGCGATGACATGTGGTCGCTGAGCTTCAACGATCAGTTCGTAAACTCGATCGGCTCCGAAGACACTGCCACCGTACAGGTCACGGACGGCTAACGAATATTCGCCATCGGCCGGCGCTTTCCAATCACTTGCTGGATCCAACGTGGCAAGCGGCAAAGTCGCGGGAACTCCCTTGGGGGACGCAAGGTCGGTGATGGTTGTTACTAGCTTGTTATCAGTGTTATAGATGGCGACTTCGAGATCCATCAATTGTCCAAGCCGCTCGCCGAACGCTTCGAGATGTACGGTTTCGTCTTTCTTTGCCTGGAAGCGAAACCAGTCGACTTCGTTCCGCTCGACAAGCCGACCGGCGATTCGGCTAGGAAGTTCTATCGACTGGGGTTTCTGTCGTGACTGTTCGTACTCATCTTGAACCGCGACCGCCGGGAACAGATCGTCTGGATAAAGGAGGCCAGTAGTGCGTTCAATCGAAGCGACGTCCTGCGAACCAGTTGTCACTTCAAGCCGATAAATGCTGTAATCGTCCTTGCGATAGGCTCGGTCATGTACGAGTACTCGATAGGTTCCTGTTGTGGGCAACTTGTGCGTTACGCGCGGCTCCTGTTCGCGCGAGGAGCTATGTACGAGCTCGCGCCCATTCGGACTGAATAACGTGAAGGCAGCTTGAACGCTCCCATCCAGAGAAGCCGATCGGCAAGTGATCGTGATAAGTTGCTCTTGTTGACCTTCAAAGGCAAACCAATCGAGATCGGCCGCCTTGTCGAGCCGTGCTTCGATCATTGATGGGATGGAAATCTGCTGTGCCTGGTCGCGGGTGTCGTTACTGTCCTGCTCGACGATTACCGGATTCGAGGTGACGCTAAATCGTCGCGGCCCTGCGAGTCCTTCCGGCGTCGCCAACCACAACTCGCAATCGCCCAAAGACGAGTCGGTCGACACGTTGATGCGAAAGCGATCCTTCTCGATGTGCTCCGCGGACAAACCCTCTTGCGTGAAATAGAGCGAGCCACCTTGGTCAACACCCTTACCGACCAGCGCAATCTCACAACTCGTTCCAACCTGGCAGCCGCATGGAAAGACACCCTTCAAATCCGGCTCGGCAGCGGTCAGCGAAGCAGCGACCAAGTGAAGGGCAACGATGACCAATACGCTAAGGAAACGCAGGGGGCACCCATCGAGCGAGGCGAGCAGTAAAGCAACGATCACAGGCATGGCGGGATTCAAGCAGAGGCGGGCGTGGGTAGCCAGGAGGGTCTTACATTTTCGATGATAGCGACGCGAAAGGCAAGTGAAACCGTTCGAGGTGATGATCTTTCGATTGTTGGGTGACGGTCAACGTCCTCAGAAAACGACCTCTTCAACTAGCTCCCATTCGCTCTGGTTGCTCGCTCATCGAAATAATCCTAAAAGAGCATTCATGTTGTCAGTGACACTATTGACGCCAAGTCGCATGACCGATTTTATTAATGTCAGTGACAACGAAAACAACCAGGAAACGAGCCATGCACCCTAGCAAGCACATTCGCGAAGCGCTGGAATACGCGGAAGCGAATGGCTGGACAATTGCCAAGGCTAGACCTGGTGCCCACATCTGGGGTTCGATCTATTGCATGTTAAACACACGCGAAGGTTGTCGCGTCAATGTATACTCAACACCAAAGAACCCTCAAGATCACGCAAAGCGACTTCGTCGAGCCGTTGATCGCTGCCAGCACCAAGGAGGCTAATCAGATGACGTATCACTTTACCTTGATCTTGGATCGAGAGCCCACCGAAGACGATGCCGACGGACTGTTCGAGGCTGGTTGCGATGATTCGACATCTGGCATCAGCAATGGAGTTCCCTTCATTCACTTTGACAGAGACGCCGGCAGTTTCGATCAAGCGATCAGTTCAGCTATCGCCAACGTGGAGGCGTCCGGATTTCAAGTTGTGAAAGTCGAGATTGAACGCGATGAAGTGCCGTCGCAAACTGCGTGAACTATCTTGACAGTTGGCAATCGCTTCCTGCGGCATGCTGCAACTGTAATGGATCAAGACCTTAGAAGATTTGATCATGAAGGGAATGTTTTTCGCGCATCGCGAGATAGCATTGGAAGAGCAAGAGCTGCCTTGGAGTGCGGCGCACTTTCGGTTGATGCCAACGTTCTGCTCGACCTATACAGGTACTCCGAGACACTTGAAGATGGAAGAAAGTCGTTCGCAGGTGAGAGGCAATTCCTCTTGTGGTTTACCAACCAGTTCAACGACCAGTCGTTGTGGCGAACCCTCGAATTCCGAGCCTAGCGACACGACACAGCATGACGAGGGAGCAGGCATCGGCCGCTACCCGGCGCAGCCAAGGGATTCTCGGCTGTGCCATTCATGATCGATGCCTCGCATCAAGAGAGCGTTGTCGAAGGCGACCGAACCGGCAGGGAACACTTTGCGGTCATCGAAGAAGGATGACTCGACACGCGTGATGGACAGAGGTTCTACGTGCCAATTGAATGCTCGCAGTTCCAGCCCATCAAAGTGTCCGTTTGACCTGTCCGGAGAATATCCCAGAGATCCATCTTCGAAAAACTGTGAAACCTCGGCGACAGATCCGAAGATTGAATCCGCCGGAAGTTCCGACGCCTTCCGACCATCGACCAACACGTGTGTGGAATCATCGTTGCTGTGCATCGAAATGCGACAGTTGTCGCCTGTCTCGTGGACATCGAAACGAGCGTGATTGTGAACGCCAGGAAAGAGTCGTCCACCCGCGAACGAGTTGAGCAACGACGAGGTATCACGTCTTGGGATGAATACGCCAGTGCGAGTGTCGCCATCGACATCCCATTCGACGGCGATACGATGAGCGGCATTTTCTGAAGAGATGCCTATCCACGCCGGCAGTAACTTCGGTCGAATGCGTTTTAAGCGGATCAGACAGATACCAGCGATGCCGAATCCTTGCACAATCTGTGGGCTGAACGGAGCCGGTAAGATGGCGGACAACACTTGAGGATCGACGCGGAAGTTGACAAGGACCCGCCGGTCAATGAACCCGCGGATCGTGGGGATTCGCATTCGAGTAACCCTTGCGGAAAACGATTAGCTTAGGGCAATAACCGTAATGAGGCCACGACCTTAACTTTCAACTGCCAACGGAAAGTGCTCCCTTCGTTCGATCTTTGTTGGCGGCGCGGGTACGTTAGCTTCATCGAAGCCCAGGATATATCTGACACGCAGCCAAGAACGTTCTTGCCTGACAAAGCGTTAGCGGAGATGCTTGTTTGTATCTTGTGCAACTCCACTGTCTACACACCGAGGCACACCTGATGAAACTCTGGCATGCGAGTTACGTGATTGCGTCCTGCTTGCTCGTGATACTGGCGTGCAGTATCTACTTCAACGAATCTGCGTCCCTTGACCAAACGAGCCTCGCCAACGAGCAAGAGCCTTCACGACGCGCCGCAGACAAGCAGGGTTCGACACACGCACAGACGGACGTGATCGTCGTCGGAGCGGGTATCTCGGGGTTGTCGGCGGCGTTAGAACTAGGTCGCAGCGGCGCGGATGTGACGATCGTTGATATGGCTTCGGTGTTTGGAGGCCATGCCGTGATGTCACAAGGCGGGATCAGTATCGTAAACACGCCGACGCAGGTGGCTTTCGGAATCCAGGATTCACCCGATCTGGCGTACAGAGATTTCATTCGTTGGGGTGAAGACGCTGATCCGGATTGGGTCCGTTACTACGTCGATCATTCCAAGCACGACATCTATGATTGGCTGACCGAGATGGGAATCGAGTTCTCGAGCGTCGAAACCGCGCCGGGCAATTCGGTCGATCGCTTTCATCAACCTCGCGGTCGCGGCGTCGGGCTTGTAACACCCATCTATCGCGAGTGCCTAGAACTCGAAAACATCCACTTCATCTGGAACACTCAAGCCAAGCAGCTCTTGACGCAAGACAAGCGGGTTGTCGGTGTTGTTGGCAGCAACTTGCGGACAGGCCAAGAGTCGAAGATGCAGGCAAGTGCAGTGATCCTCGCCACCGGCGGTTTTCAAAGTAATCTCGATATGGTGCGTGAGTTCTGGCCGGCAGAATTCCGCTTTCCGGATCGCATTCTGACCGGCTCGGGCACCAACTCGGTGGGACATGGCCACAAACTGGCACAGAGCGTTGGCGGCGACTTGACCAAGATGGATCACCAGTGGAACTACTTCACGGGGATTCCTGATCCGCGTTATCCGGACAGCGGCCGCGGAGTCAGTGCGGCGAATATGTACGGCATCATCGTCAACTCCGAAGGACGACGATTCGCGAATCTGCTGAACTGGGCGAAGGAAGTCATGCCACCGTTGCTGAGACAAGAGGAAGCGACATTGTGGTTTGTCTTTGACGAGGCAAGTAAGCCGCGTTTCGTCATCTCGGGTTCGGATTGGGCGGACTTTGATCATGTCGAGCAAGTCATCTTTCAAAATCCGAAATTGATGAAGTCGGCGGATACGATTGAAGAGTTAGCTGAAAAGTCAGGCTTGCCGGCGGAAGGCCTTGTCCGGACGATCCGTCGCTACAACCAAATGGTCGAGAATGGCGAGGACAATGATTTTGCGAGGTTCACCCTGGAAGATGTCAAGCGGCGCCACATGTCTCCCAAAATCGCGACGCCTCCGTTCTATGCGATGCAGGCTTTCCCATTGACTCGTAAGAGTATGGGCGGAGTCGCGATCGATCTACAGTGTCGTGTTCTCGACAAGCAGAAGCGACCCATCGCTGGGCTGTATGCCGTTGGCGAATTGACGGGACTCGCGGGCATCAACGGGAAAGCGGCGTTGGAAGGGACGTTTCTCGGACCTTGCATCATGACCGGGCGCGTCGCTGGACGTACCGTTCTCGCCCGTACTTCAATCGTTCCGAAAGATTCTACGAGTAACGCGAACCACTGCATCGACTGCCACAACGTGGGCGAGTTACTCGCTCAACCGCGGCCTGGCTACTGGCATTTCGGAAAGGTACACCAAGTGGCCAGAGAGCGGAGCATGGACTGTCGCCATTGCCACGGAGAACTTGCACCCTACGATCCCGACGAACATCGCACCAGCGAACAGGCTTTGGCTGCAACTTGCGTTCAGTGTCATGTGGCTCAGGAGTGAACGATCAGTTCGACTAGCGATTGGGCCACCTGTCTCATTGCTTCAGTTGCTCTGCTAACGCTTTCGCCGTCGCTTCTGCGCGGAAGTTGATAATTCGTTTCCCCCATCCGATCGTCTGTTCGGCGGGAGCGAGATCGACTCCGTTAATCTGAAACTTATCGGCGGCTATCCGTTGTGCAGTGCGAACACTCTGCGGGTCAACGCTCATCATCGTAGCGGTCATGCCGAAATCGTCGTGCAACCCCTCCGGCGTTTGCTTTATGCCTTGTTCTTCAAGCCAACTGGCAACGGCTGCAAAATCATAATACTCAGGGATGTAGTGCAATCGTCCGCCGTTGGGACTCTTGTTCAATTGCGCTGCGACTTTCTTCAGTCCGGCTTGGTTACCGCCGCTGTCGCCGATAAGAACAATGTGTTGGAAGCCGTGCGTGCGCAGCGAGGCACAGATATCGGTCAATAACGCTTCGTAAGTGGCCTCGGTCACACTGATCGTGCCCGGGTATTTCATGTGTACGGTCGGTGGGTCGATCTCGCCCTCGGGAACGAAAGGCACGATGGGAGCGACCAGCGCGTTGCCTAGTTTGCGAGCGATCGCTTCGGTCGCTCCTCGGAGGACAACGTTGTGTTTACCGGTCACTAGATAAGGTCCGTTTTGCTCAACACCGCCCGTCGCAACGATTACCGTGTCTTTGCCCCCTCGCATTGCGTCACGGACTTCCATCCAGGTCATGTCTTCGATGAAGACAGTGTCGACCGCTTCGATGGGACGCGGCGTGTCAGGATTGGGACTAACCGGATCGGGTAGCGCGGCGAGGGCGGAAACGAAACACGCGATGGCGGACAGACTGACGGTGCGGAACATAATGTCGCTCCTTGGGCGTTTCAGTGGCTCGGATGGTTGTTAAGCTATCGCGAAAGAACTGAGATAGCTAGAGATTGTATGAAAGGCTTTCCACCGGTTCACGGTGCATGCTGAGTTGACGGCGACGATCACCAATCTCAAAGCTTCGAGATGATCGGCAATCAAGTTGCCGTCAAGGCGATGGCGTCGAGTAGTTCATCGAGTTTAACGGTATGATTGTCGAGATTCGCCGGATGCAGAGCTTCCTCGAGTGGCACGATGCGCGGCTTGGAAGTAAGGCCTTAACTCGATAACATGGACGTTAGAACTGGAGTTTTCCAGCGTCGCCCGTGTAAATCTATCACCTGAATCATCTTGTCAAATGATTGAGAACCGACTCGATCACCGATCACGACCTTTGTTTTCTCGGCGGCGACTCCTGCAAGTCGGTGGCATTGGATCGCTCCGCCTGACGTTGCCCAGCCTGTTGCAGGCTGAAGAACTTGAGCGGAGTGCGGCAAGGTCCAAGTCGCAAGCTAAGTCCTGCATCTTCATTCATCAGTACGGTGGCCTGAGTCAGTTGGATTCGTGGGACATGAAATCCGACGCGCCGCTGGAGATTCGAGGGCCTTACGAACCGATCGAGACGGCGACTCCCGGATTTCGAATCTGTGAACTGATGCCGCGCCTTGCTCAGATGTCAGAGCAGTACGCGGTCATTCGTTCCATGACGCATAAAATGTCGCAACACGACAAAGCGAACTCGATGTTGTTGGCCGGACGCGACAAGCCGGCAGCCGACGATCCGTCGTTTGGAGCGGTTGTCACGAAGCTGCGCCCAGCCATGGCAAGTATTCCGGGACATGTGTGGCTTCAAAAGTTTGGCGGGGGTGCTGCGCCACCTGATCACACGTATCTGACGGGCGGACGCCTTGGAATGGCCTACGCACCGATGTTGATCGGCGAGAGACATGATGACAATCCAGCTTCCGCGGATTTCCGCGTTCGCGCATTCGACCCGCAGAAAGATGTTGGGCCGACGCGACTGAACCAGCGACGGAATCTGTTGCGGGGAATTCAAAGCCTTTCGCGGATTGGGACCACGTCCGAATTCGAAGCAGTCGACTTGTACCATCAACGGTCCATCGAGCTGCTGCACGGCAACGAGGCCAAGAGTGCGTTCGAAATTGACAAAGAAGAAGCAAGCGTCAGGGATCGCTATGGCAGAAATCCGCTGGGTCAGAACTTGTTGCTCGCGCGGCGACTCGTCGAGTCTGGTGTACGTCTAGTCAATGTCGTCGCCTGGACGGGGCTAGCTGCTCGGGAGAAGTTCGTAAGCGTTGAGACTTGGGACATGCATGGCAACGCGGATGTTGGCATCTTTGAAAACGGTTGGAATGGGCTACCGTTTGCTTTACCTCGTACCGATCAAGCAGTTGCGTCTTTGCTTGAGGACCTGCGCGATCGCGGACTGTTGGATTCAACACTCGTGGTGCTTGTGGGCGAGTTCGGTAGAACGCCTGTCATCAGCAAAGGTGCCAAACGAATCGGTCGCGACCATTGGCCTCAATGCTATTCCGCCATGTTGGCAGGTGCGGGGATCCGAGGCGGCAGTGTCTACGGCGAGTCGGATAAACGCGCGGCGTACGTCAAAACCAATCCAGTCACGCTCGAAGATTTCACGGCAACACTCTTCGCCGCGATGGACATTAATCCAGCATCACGGCTCAGTCCCGATGGCTTCACAGTCCCTGCCAGCAGCGGCAATCCGATTGCAGCTCTGCTATAGGCGCTGTGGTTTTCCAACAAGCTTCCTCGATCGAATAGCTCCACAGAAGTTGGACTGAACTCCTGAATGATGTTCCCAACCACACCGAAAGTTCTGCCCATCACCAAATCAGTGACGACGTGTTGCCGAATGCGATTTGACGGCGGTTTTCCAGTTCGATCGGTTCGGTTGTGAGAACAACGCCGTACGCGCCACGCGTTGGATCGAGCCACACCATCGTTCCTGTTGCTCCCCAGTGGCCGTAAGCGCTGGCAGGCAGCAGTTCGCCGAAGCCGCGCGGATGACCTGGCCAGTTCATCTGCCATCCTAGCCCCCAAGGGGTCGTACGGATCATTCGTTTCGGCAAGTCAGGCAAGTACCTCAGTTGATTCGTCGTCATGGCTCGCAAGGTGGGTGGAGCGATGATGCCGTCTTCACCAGCGTGAATCTGTAACAAGTGACGGCAGAATCGACCGAAGTCGGATGACGTCGACAGCAGCCCACCCCACGGCGCGGCAAGCTTACGCCAGTACATGCTATTCCATCCCCAATCCGTAGCCTCAGGGCTGTCCTCGACTTGTGACCATGTCATGCGAGCCAAGGTGTCGTCCGACTCCCAACGGTCGGGAATTCCTAACTCCGTGCTTGTCATCTCCAGCGGTGAAAAGATCGTGTCGCGCAGATGATCGGGAAGCGAGACGCCAGTGATCTTCTCGATCAGCGCGGCGAGCGTGAGGATACCCATGCTCTGGTAGTGGACTCGCTTCCCTGGCGTGGCGGCGAGTTGAACGTCGTAGACATGCTTCATGAATTCGGAGAGCGGCGCGTGCTTCTTTCGCAAGTCCACGTTATTAGGCAACATATCCGGCAAGCCGGAAGTGTGAGTGAGCAGGTGAACGACGCGAGTTGCTTTCTTTCCGTGGCCTCGAAACTCAGGCAGATACCGCGTTACGAAGTGGTCCAACTGCAACTGCCCTTGTTCTACTAACATCATCGCAGCTGTTGCGACAAACGGCTTGGTCGGCGAAGCGATAAGGAAGATGCTGTCGTTGTTAACGGCCATTGCATCGTCAGCGCCAAGTTGGCCTGCGGCAAACGAGTAGGACTCGCCTTCCGTCGAGCCCGTCTCGGCGGCGATGGCGCGACAATGCCCATCGAGATTCCAACCCTCAAGCAGTTTCCAAGTTGCACCGATTCGTTTTTCATCTGCCGTCGTCAACGTAATCTCCTCACACCAGCTCAACGACTACGATCCGTGCAGTTCTCTGTGTCGAAGCACGAATCGTGTTGCGAAACGCGGCACTTGATCCAGCTTACCGCAAGTAACCGCGTAGCCAGCCGCGGGAGCCTTGTGGCGGGAGGTCGTCTGCGATATCTGTTCCGTCGGCCAGAGTAAACGAGATCGCCAGCGGAAACTTTCCATTTGGGGCACCACCTGTGTACGCGCCAGCTCCCCAGAAATCTCCTTTGGATACCATGTCGAATCGCACGATCGTGCCGTTCTTTACGTCCACGACACCCAGGAGTTGAGTCTCGTATCCCCGGTCCTCTCGTGCGGTGTTGAGGTGCGCGACACCCGTTATTCTTCCATTTCGTAGTTGCATGTCCATACGGCGAATCTCTTCCTTCTTCCACATCGGCGGTTCGCCGCGTGTGTTATCCACTAAGTGAAATCGGGCGATTCGTTCCTGGAGTGACCTCGGAACTTGCCCGCGGACAAGCTCTTGGTGTTCGCTTGCGGAGATCCATAGGTTGTCGCGCGACATCGCAGATTGAAAAATGCTTTGCCAGCGATTCGTCGTCGGTTCGTAACCATCCAGGACTTTCGCCTGCACGCGTAACACGAGCCCACCCTCGGGCAAACGGGCGTTGTAACGTTCGTCGACTTTGGTGGTCTTGATGGCGGCTGTGCTGGCACGCGCCGCGTCACTCGATTCGAATTCGGCCAGCTTCTCCTTCATCAGCCGCCGCACTTTGGCCGGATCGCGGTTGTTGTTGTACAGCAGCAACTTGCCAGCCGCAGTCGCTATATAGAATCCCTGTGTCGTTCCGTTGAAGTCGCTTCGCGGACCTTGTCCGGCAATCTTACGATAGAAGTCGCCCTCGGTATCTTGTTGTCGTCGCTGATTCGCCTGATCGATCGCGACCGGAACGAACCGAGTTTTCAGAAGGTTGACGATTTCGGAATCAGCAAATGTCGACTCACGGTCGAGCACGCCATTGTTTCACGTGCAGCCTAACGGGTGGCCATCCATCGCCCAGATAAAGATGGGCTTGGCCTGCTGTGCCGCCGTATGTTGAGCGTCCAACATGGCCGTCTTCCAAGGAATCGTCCGCCACGGTTTGTCAGCCGAAACCTGAAGCTGCTCGTGCAATTCCTGAAACTCGGCCATAGTCAAATCGCCAGCACACGCGACCGGCGAAGCGATCATGTGCAGGGCCACCGCACTGGCAGCAAAAGCGATGATCAGCGAACCAAAGAAAAAACTGGTTTGTGTGTTCCGTTTGTGTTGCATGTACGTTGCTCCAAATAGTTCGACCGGGGTCGCAGTCTGCAAATTCGTTTGTTCGCTTCAGGGAACGCTCGGCCTCTCAGGTGTCGATCGGCCAGTCCTTAACCAGCCGCTGACATTTTGTCATGGTGTCCGTTTGCTCACTAAATGTAAAGATGGTGCCGTCATTGTTGAAGTTAGCGGCGATGTGTTGCCAGGTTCGAGCGCGATTTGCTTAGATGCTGATAACTCAAGGGAGCAACAGTTCCCCGAGCGTCTAGGCGGTGGACTGCTTATCGCTTTGTTTCAAGATGTGCGGCGAAATCTAATGTTCGTCGACTCGCGAGTAGTTTATAACGGCATCCACTGCGTTGCGAACGAATTTACATAGAGACGAAGGGATCTATTATGTTTCAGCGGAAGCTTGTTTGGTTAGTGCTGCTGCTTTCAACTCCGCTGTATGCGGACAACTGGCCAGCGTGGCGGGGCGCTGATGGAACTGGAGTGTCGACGGAGAGCGAGTTGCCAGTTCGCTGGAACGCGACCGACAACATTCGTTGGAAAGTGTCGCTGGCTGAACCCTGCAATTCAACGCCGATTATCTGGGACGAACATGTTTTCTTGACGCAAGGTTTGGATGGCGGCAAACGCCGTGCGTTGCTCGCGTTGGATCGCAAGTCAGGCGAGACGTTATGGCAACGAGAACTGGCATGCAACGTCGAGGAGACATCACACCCGCAGAACCCGCCTTGCAGCGGTTCTCCTGTGACCGATGGCGCGGTCATCTACGCTCAGTTCGGCTCGGCGGGTGTCGTCGCTTATGACTTCGCCGGCAAGCAACTATGGCATCGAGACCTCGGGCCGGTCCTGCATCGCTGGGGAAACGGCAGTAGCCCAGTGATCTACAAGGACCTCCTCATCGTCTTCCACGGTCCCGGAGAACCGTCACAGTTGCTGGCGCTCAATCGGAGCAATGGTAAAACCGTTTGGAAATCGGAAGAGGTTGGGATCAACAGCAATATTTTCGGTTCGTGGAGTACGCCCGTCGTGATCCAAGCAAGTGGGCGCGATGAATTAATCATGCCACTGCCGGGCGCGAAAATCGGCGGCACAGGTTGGTTCAAGTCGTACGATCCGACGACGGGAGATGTGTTGTGGCAATGCGATGGACTGGGGAACGAGGTCTATGCAATGCCGATCGTCGGCAGCGATGGGGACGTCGTCGTAGGGATTTCCGGGCACAACGGCCCGACCATGGCGGTGCGTACGGGTGGCGAGGGGAACGTGACTGCATCGCGGCGATTGTGGCGCACCGAAGTGAAGAACCCGCAACGAGTCGGCAGCGGAGTCATACACGACGGTTTACTCTACCTGGCCGATGCCACTGGCATCATGCAGTGCCTCGAATCAGAGACGGGCCAAGTTGTCTGGAAAGAGCGGCTCGGCGGCAATCTCTGGGGCTCCATTCTCGTGGCTGGCAACAAGCTTTACGTGAGCAATCTGGAAGGCGACACCTACGTCGTGCGCACAGGTCGCGAGTTCGAGTTGATCATGAAAAATAGCGTTGGCGAGCCAACGTATTCCGCACCAGCACCGAGTGGTGGCGAGCTGTTTCTCCGAACTCACAAACACCTTTACTGTATTGAGGGCAACCGCCGTGGCCGATGATCGCTGGGAGAGCCGTTCTAATGACACCTCGCAACGCTTGCGATACTCGCGGAGGAATTTCCTGCAGGGTGGGGGCATTGCTGCCGCAGGAACGTTAATGGCCACATCCACAGCGTTCGCCGGTCGCGCTCTTGCTCGTCGCCCACGGGTTGCTGCGGTCTTTACGGTCTGCACGCATCGAACACACGCGCACGTCATCCTGGAAAACTTCCTCAAGCCGTACTTTTTTAACGGCCAGGAAACAGATCCTGGCGTTGACGTTGTTTCGTTCTATGCGGATCAAACGCCGAGCGGCGATATGTCCACTGACATTGGGCGACAGTTCAAGATCCCGATCTTTAAGACGATCGACGAAGCGCTTTGTGTCGGTGGTGAGGAGCTGGCGGTAGATGCTGTGCTTTCGATCGGCGAGCACGGAAGCTATCCAGTGAACGAACTCGGGCAGCGACAGTATCCTCGCAAGCGTTTCTTTGATGAAATCGTCGCGGTGATGCGGCGATCAAAGCGCTTTGTACCTCTGTTCAACGACAAACATCTGTCGTATCGGTGGGACGAGGCCAAAGCGATGTACGACGAAGCGAAAGAGCTGGGCATCCCGCTCATGGCCGGCAGCAGCGTGCCGCTTGCACAGCGTCGCCCGCCATTGCAACTGCCACGCGGAGCAGAGTTCGAAGAGGCTGTTTCGATCCACGGCGGCCCGCTCGAATCGTACGACTTTCATGCGCTCGAGGTTCTTCAGTCGATGATCGAATCGCGCCAAGGCGGCGAGGCAGGTGTTGCGAGTGTCGAGCTGATCAGCGGCGACGCAGTTTGGGCTGCGGCCGACGACGGACGCTGGTCGAGGGAATTGGCCGAGGCTGCGATGACGGCGGAGTTTGGAAAGCCGCTGACGACTCTTAAGCAGATCGAAGGAGAAGAACCGTACGAACCGCACTGCATCCTGGTGAAGTACAAAGACGGCCTTCAAGCAACCGTCCTGAAAATCGGCCACGACAGCACGCGGTGGAACTTTGCCTGTCGGCTAAAGGGAGATCCCGAGATTAAGGCGACGAGCTTCTACGTCGGTCCGTGGGAGAACCGCAACTTGTTCAAAGCATTGTCTCACGCCATTCAACATCACTTCATTCATGGCGAGGCACCCTATGCGGCGGAACGGACGCTGCTTGTAACCGGAGTCCTGGAATCGGCCATGCGTTCGCGGAAGCAAGCCGGTACGCCCGTACTAACGCCACATTTGACGTTCGGCTACCGATCCGCTGACTTCACCGCCATGCGAGAGATGGGTGAGTCCTGGAAGATCATTACGGAAGACATTCCCGAGCCGCGCGGCATCAATCCAAACGGGCTTCGTCAGTAAACAGTCACCCGATTCGCAAGTACTCGGTGCCCGTGCCGCGTTTTTGCAATTCCAGCTACGATCGCGCATCGCACTCTCAAGGAGCTATTTGCATTGTTCAACACGCCCAGGTTGATAAGCCTCCTTGCGGGGACGACCGTCTTGCTTTCCGTGAGCGCCCTGCGATCCGACGACTGGCGGCAATGGCGGGGACCGAGTCGCGGTGGAATCGTTGCCGAAGACTCCGGATGGGATCGCGGTGCGTGGCCGCCGGGTGACGCACAGTGGACGATCCAAGCTGGCGAAGGTGGCAGCGCGCCGATTGTGGTGGCGAGTCGACTCTACACAACCGGTTGGAGCGAAGAACGCGACTACCTGCGATGCTTCGATGCCACCACCGGCCGCGAGATCTGGGAACAATCGTACGCTTGCCCGATGTACGGTCGCGAAAGCGAAGGTGACAAAGGATTGTACTCAGGACCGTCTGCGAGCCCCGTCTTTGACCAAGCAACGGGCTACTTGTTCACGCTCAGCACGGACGGCCATTTGAATTGTTGGGATACAAGCAAAGACGGGCAGCGAGTTTGGGGAGTCAATTTCTACGATGAGTTTGATGTCTCGCAGCGACCATTGGTCGGGAGTCGCAGATTACGGGACTATGGCTATACCGCTTCGCCGCTGGTCCATGGGGAGTGGGTAATCGCGGAAGTGGGCGATGACGAAGGCAACTTAATTGCGTTCTCAAAACGCACGGGCAAGCGAGTGTGGACATCGCAATCCAAGGATCCCGCCGGACACACGGGAGGGCTAGTGCCGATCGACGTCGACGACATTCCGTGCGTCGCCGTGTTGACTATTCATAACTTGCTTGTTGCCAGACTAGACAAAGGGCATGAAGGGGAAACGCTGGCTGAGTTCCCGTGGGCGACCGATTTCGCCAACAGCATTGCGACGCCTGCCGTAGTTGGTAACTCCGTTGTGATCACGTCCGAGTACAATCAGTATTCGATTTGCCGAATCGATATTAGCCTTGAGGGCGCGAAGCTGATTTGGAAACAGCCGTACGCTTCAGGCGTTTGCTCTCCGGTCGTTCACAAGGGCTACGTCTATTGGTGTTGGAGAGGGCTGTACTGTCTTGATTTTGAGACGGGGAAGCCGATCTGGCGCGGCGGTCGATTTGGCGATACAGCTTCTCTGCTTGCGACCGCAGACGATCGGCTTGTTGTTTGGGCGGATCGTGGCGAATTGGTGCTCGTCGAGTCCGGACTTCGTGAACCTGCTGGCTACAAAGAACTGGCGCGCAAGCGGCAGATCTTTGAGAACGATGTCTGGCCACATATCGTTCTCTCGGGCGCGAAGCTCTATTGCAAAGATCGAGACGGAAACTTGAAGTGCTTTAAGTTGTAACGATCGGCTTGCCAAGGGCGGCAGTGCTTAAAGAGTCCCCTCACTTGAAAGCATTGATCACGCAGCATTCGCGCTACCGCTGAATCCACAACTCGGCACCGGCCAACTTCGCTCCACTCTCCTTCGTCTTGACCATCACGCGGTTCGCGCCTTGACCAATCGACTGGACTGGAACTTTGCAAACATAGCGACGAACGTCTGCGATCTGCTCTCCGCCGGCCGTTGGGCCAAAGTTCGCGGAGCCGAAGAGGATTTCGGGAGTACTCTCAGCCGTTAGCCCGGTGAAATCGACTCGCAATTCCGCTGTCACGTTGAAGCCGGCTCCGCGTAAGTCTTCCGGGACGTGAAGCGAAGTTCGTTCGTATTCGTTCGCCTTCAGAGGCAAGGGTAGCGCGTTGGAGAAGTCTGCTGCGTCCTTTGCCCAATAATGAGCCGGCATCCACCAGCCGGCATCGGAAACGGCGTACATTATTGTTGACGTTTCGAGTTGCTCGCGAGAGCCGATCGCGCTGAGTACTTTACGTGCGTACTTTCGATCAGCTTCGTCACCCGGTCCCGGAAACAGATTGAAAGTGTAGATCCCGTCCGCTCCGTCTCGCCACAAACGGGCTGCGGCACCGAACCAAGCCTCGGGAGGCTGCTTGGTGCTGCTTCCACGAGGCAGTCGATACATGAGGCCCGACTGGCTGAGGCACGGATAGACGGGCACATCGTGCGTGTGTGCGAGATCGACGAGTTGCTTGACCGGCACGTCGAATGTGATGTAACCACCACCAAGTGCCATGACGTCGACTAGCTTCTCTTCAAGCCAAGCCTCGATGTCGATGCCGATCTTGCGACAGAGTGCTGGGGTCGAGGGCACACGAACAGTCAGAAGGAACGGCTTGCCCTGACGTTGACTCTCACGCAGAACGAGTTGCCGAACCGCTCGAACAAGTTTGGTGAGGACGCCAATTTGATCATCGGTAGCCGCTTCGCCACTGTAGGTGCTGCGGAAGTAAAACGGGGCTCTTAGGAAATCAAGTTCAAGGCCATCGACGTCGTAACTGACAAGAACTTCCTCGATGATTTCGAGCAGCCGAGGCTCGACGTCCGGGTGCTCGAAGTCAACGAGGCTCCACAGTCGTCGCCGGTCCTGGAAGTCCTTCGGTTGTTCGAACGTCGACATAATGCGAGTCGGATCGTCCTGCTTCCACTTCGGACGGAATTGAGGCGTCCAAGCATCGTGGATGTCGTTCATCCGCAATGTCCAGATGCTCTCCGTGCCGTGTTTGCGGGCGAACTCGCTCGACATGCGCAGCCCATCCGTGTCTTTCTCTAAGAACTTGGCGAGATTGTTGTCGGCGAATTGGCCGCCTTTCGATGTGAAGACTTCGGCGACCTGCGTTTGATGCGTGAAATAGTTGAAAGATTGCGTCGTGCAGTAGTGGATGCTGTCCACATGCGTACCGACGAGCGGAGTGTGACGAGCCGCCAGAAAGCTTTCCGTTGTATCTGCTCCGGCGGCCCAGATGTCATCACCGTCGTTGTTGAAGATGATTCGTCGTCGCCGATGAGCAGCGTTGCGTCTTACTTTAGCACGCGCTACGGACTCAGGAATCGGTGCTGCGCGGCCGCAATGATTGACGCTCGTGCCAACACTCACGGCTGCGACGCCCAATAGGAAACTGCGACGACTGGTTGTCATGGTTTCCCTCTCAATGCAAAGAACACGAGGCTATTTCATCCGGGCAGCCACGACAGGATTAGCAGCACATATAAAACCGCCAACACGATATGCATCGCGGCAAAGGGAGCCGCCTTCTTTACGAAGTCGATGAATGATAGATGCAAGTTGTGTTTGTGGATGATCGTGACTGCAACCAATGTTGACGCCGACCCGATCGGTGTCAAATTTCCGCCCAGATTGGCCCCGAAAACCACCGACCACCACAGTCGTGATGTCTCCGGCGCGCCGAGCGCGTGAAGAATGTTGGCTAACATCGCGGCCAGGGGAATGTTATCCGTGACTGAACTGAATGCGGCGGCACCGATGAGAAGAACCGTCGCGTCACGTGGGTCGCCGGTTTCGCTGGTAAGATTGACGAGGACCTTTTCGAGTCCAACGCCGATCATCTCCAAGACGTGTGCGTGTTCCATGACGTAAATGACAACAAACAGCGCCATGAAGAAACCGAGCAGGTCCCAATCCACCGCCTTATAGAACTGGTCAGCTTCTGACTTGTACCGCACCAGCATCACGCCGGCGAACGCCAACGCGACGAATCCCATTTCTAGTTCGCGAATCCAAGGCAGCACGGACGTCGTGGCGATGGTCACGATGAACAAGCCAAGCGTCACAGCAGCAAAGTAAAAGAAGTTCCAACTCTCGATCCCGTCGTTTTCATCGAAGCTCGCGACCAATTCCGCTGCCTCGTCTCGCTCTTTTGACGACGCAAGCCTTTTCACGTGGAAGAGTCGGGCACCAAGCCATATCGTTGCCGCGGTCGTGACGATCACATAAGGAGCGGCTTTGATAAAGAAGGTTACAAAGCTGATGCCTGCCGCTGTGCCGACAATGATGTTTGGAACGGAACTGATCAGCGTGAGCAATCCGCCAATATTCGTCAGCAATCCTTCGATCAATAGAAAGCCAAGAAGTTTGTCACGCTGGCCCAGCTTCTCGAGCGAAACGACGGTCAGCGAGCCAACGATTATCATCGCGGTGACGTTGTTCAACACAGCTGAAAAAACAACGGTCATCACTCCATAAGATATGAGCAACAGGAGTGGGTCTCCTCGCGATGCCTTGGTGACTCGAATCGCGATCCAGGAAAACAAACCCGAACGACTTGTGACATCGACGAAAATGCTCGATCCGAGAATGATCGCAATCACACCCCAATCGATCCCAGGGATATATACGGGCATCGAGATGCGATGCCCCTGCACGTGTACAGGGTTTTCCTCGTGCGCATCGCCTACTGTTGCCGGTGCGGAAAAAGGCTCGACGTGTTGATCGGATTCATCCACCCACTCGCCGCTCATGGCGGTATGCTCCACGAGCGGATGACTACCTACAACGACTTTGTCAAACGGCAAAATGCCAGTGGCAGCGCCAAAAAACATGCAGACGATGGCGAACACGCCTGCAATCACGGATTTCTTGGCATGCAGTTTTTCTTCAAGCGCCAAGCAGACGATCAAGCCAACCAACAGCAGCGCAAAGAAACCGGTCACGGCGCCCGACATGGACGACGTCGACGCCAATATGAATCCGTTCACAGTTTGTTATCCCGGTTGAAGCGGTGTTTGCGCCGAAATGGAAATCACCAAGCCAGCTATGGTCTATAGCAACAGCATTGCTTGATTTCGCATCTCAATCGTTAGCGGATACGCCAATCCATGCATGGCGAGTTGATCTTCGTCTTTCGTATTGAGTACCAGCAAATCGACATCAAACTCGCTGACGAGTTGCTTGTAGTCAGTCAGATGGTGCCCGAGGCCAACGTGTTCATGTACCGCAAGCCCCGGATTTGTTTGGTTCAATGCCTCCCGACACGAGCTGATATAGTCGTGCGGCTCCTTCAGAAGTTGTTCGAGGATGTCTTCGCGTGCGACGTCGGTGTCGATCGAAGGAATCTTGCCAATCACTTCGATATACCGCTCGAAGACCGCCTCGTCTTCAACGTGCGTCAGATGAAGCGAACCGTTGGCGTTCGTCATTGCGGCAGCCACACTCACCAAATGCGCGTCGCCAGCCAGATGGTCGGTGATCGCCATTACCGACATCGGTTCATTGTGTTTCGCAATTTCGCGAATTTCATGAGGATGTGGTGCCAGTAGCACAGGGGCATTGGCAGTCTGTAGCAGCACGTCAACGAACGTTCCCAAACTGTAAGGATGTTCCGCAGCCGGCGTATGAAGATTGCGATAGGTGCAGATTAAATCGGGCTTCAGCCGTTCTACTTGTTCGAGCAAAGTGGCGACTTGAGAAAAGTCTTCGCCTGCCAGGACGTTCCAATACTCCGCCTGTATTGCGGGCGCGTGATCGAGGAAGCTTCGCAATTGATCGAGATAGCCTGCCGCCCGAGTTGCATCGTCGTCGGATACCACCAAGACGGACGCCACGCTAAACGGGTCCTGCCGAAACACGGGCTTCGATGCCGACTTAAAAACGCTTTCGAATTGATCGATGTTGGTCATGCTCGTCTCACTCGTGCGGGGCACACGTAACGTCGTTGGAGATCTTAAGCCATCCAGGCTGCAATCACCAGATCGTGTGTTTGATTTCAGCGAAGAGCAGGCAGGTTGACACCTCTGGGGAGAGGCAGCTCATCTATCGGGCGTGCCTGGGGCGGAAAGGTAGCGTCAGAACGGGTGGCGTCTGCGCCGCGGCGGTCAAGTCGGTGTCGAAGACTCGCTCCGGTGTGTTACCAGCCAAGTCCTCCAAGAGTGGGTCAACCAATAAGCGATAATCCTCGTCACTCCATGCGACATTCGGCGTGAACGACCAACCTGTTTCGCTCTCGCCAAGGTCGATCCGGCCAGAGATGATGCCACCGCGCGAGTCCTGCACCTCAAGGAATCGCCGTGACAACGCGTGGTCCAGCGATTCCTCGAACCGAACTCCGAGTTGCTGTCGAGTGCCAATTTCGGGCAGGAGCAACTGCCATTGATCAGGCTCAGGTCGTTCGCGATCGGCGACAGTCGTCGCGAACGGCTTCTTGAAGATTTTGCCTAGACGTTGTCCATCAGCATCCTGCAAGCTGGAGTCGATCATCAGCGTGTACCGCCTTTGTGGCTCCAGTACGGGGCCCAGTTCTTCTCGCAGATTCACTCCCGTCTTAACGCGGCCCGGATGAATCCACAGCGTCAGTCGACGTGCGTCTTCCGTCCAAAGTTCCGTTCGCCGCCAGGGATCCGGAACTTCGTCGCCGTCTTTGTCCAACAAGTGAATTCGGTCGAAGATCGCTCGGCCTTCACGCATTGGTTTCGAGAAGTGAATGTAGAACTTCAGGTGATTCGCCGGCAACACGGTGCTGCTCGGGAATATTTGTGTGACCGAAGCGGGCTTGCTCGGTGGACGCTTGGGAACAAGATGGGTCAAGCTCACCCGTCGGTCGTCTGTTGCGTGGAAGGTCGCACGATACTCGTACTCCGGTATCAAACGATATCGCGGCGTGAAATGAAGTTGCTCACCGACGCGCCGATACTCGCCAAAGATCGGTGCGCCCAAAGTGCCATCATCATCGACAAGGCGAAGTGTCAAGATCGATTCGCCGTGCTTCGCGGTGTTCTTCGACTCGCTTCTCGCAGGCAGTTCGGCCTCACGAAGGTCGGCGACAACAGTAATGATGCGCCCATCGCCCTGCGACTCGATGTGCAACAGCGGGTCGTTCGCGACCGCCCACAGACTCAAGATTCCGATTGCAACATGCATGGCGCTAGTGCTTTGTCAAAGCTTGATTTGAGGGATGTGGCCCCCCTGTTGGAGTCCACGCTTTAGCGTGCTTCTTCAGCCTAAAGGCTGTACTCCAACAAATGGTGCGACCGCCGTTTTTGGCTGTCATGCTGCGCTAGGTTGTTCGTTCTATGGCAAGGCGAGAACTTCGAGACTGATCCCTTCGTCGTTCTGTCGCAGGACCAATGCATGCGATCTATCCAGCTTGTCCATTTGCATGACACCATGAAATGCCTCGGCCATGGAGATCTTGTCGGTCACCGGTTCGTATCCTTTGAGACGGCGAGTTGCCTTCTCATTCACCGTTTCATCTCCGCTCAACAACCCTTGATCGAACTTCACGGTCCAGTAGGGACTCGGCCCAAAGGGCTTTCGCTCGTGATGAAACCGAAACGTGTTCGAGAGTACAAAAGACTTTCCATCCTTCTCATACACGAACATATCAATGGGTCGGTTCCCTGAGCCGAGTTCGATCATGCTTGCGCCTTTGACTTGGGCTCCGGGCTGTAAGGAATCGAGCGGATACTTCACGACAGGCGTGCAGCTGAATGCGCCGATGACATACGTCTTGTCGTTCTCTCGCACTGGAATGAGGACGCTCATCGGAGCCTTTGTTTCCCAGCGACCGTGCGACACGTGATACGTTTCCGCACTGTAAACGCTTCCGACTGATTTATGTTTGAGCGGCACATCGATGCTGAAGATCTTCGAGGCGAACGTCTCATTGCTGCGGCCGGCGGCAACAATTTGAGTATCGGCCCAAGCGACATCAGTAACGCGGCTGATGTTGTCCTTTCCCGCTTTGAGCTGGATCCTGGCGTGCGACACATCGTTCAGCTCAAACTCACCAATCTCGCCTTGCCTGTCAACGGTGAGGATCAGATTGCGTTTGTCATCTTGCTTGCGAATCGCGAAATATGGAGTTCCCGAGGCTGGGTTCACCGCCATATCGATGATCTCGATCCCGTCGGACGTCGTTCCGAGACGAGCCGCCAATTTTGCAGCGATACCATCGACCTTGTGCTCGATCTTCGGCTTCGTGACGTCATCACCCGTTTCGATCGCAACGATTTGCGAACCCGTGCCGTCTCCAATCAAAAGGACGCCTTGCGGCGCGAAGCTGATAACGTTGATCGACTTTATCTGCGGATCACCGCTCTCGGTTTCCTGCAAGATGGGAGCGGCATGAATGACAGAAACTGTGACGCAGGCGGCGACAAACAACGCGACAATTCGTACTCGAAACATTCCTGAATTCCTTTACTTCATGGGAGAACTACTCTCTGTCAAGTCAACACGCTATCACGCGTGAACGGCGATGTCTACTTCCGCAATCCATGTCGAACGACGCGAGGTTTCGGTGCCATCGACTGAGGTGGTCGGCACACAGACCCGGTTGCCGAGCTATTCACTCGCACAACTCTGCTAGAATACCTTGACATCCGTCGGCATTGATGCCGGTTCGAGTACCCACAGGAGACGGTTCAGATGGTCCACTTACGAATCCTTTGCGTCCTCATGGGACTTGCTACTATCGCGCCGAGTGCTGTCGCGCATTCCGCCGACTGGCCGATGTGGCGCGGTGATGCACTCCGTAACGGGGTGTCAGCAGGAGAGTTACCTAATCAACTGCGTCTGCAATGGACGCGGAAGCTACCGGCCCCGATGCCTGCGTGGCCGAACGAGGCGCGTTTGCATTTTGACGCCTCGTACCAGCCAATCGTCTTCGGTTCCAGAATGTTCGTCGGGTCGATGGTCGATGGTAGTCTGACCGCTTTTGATAGCACGTCCGGGGATGAACTGTGGCGATTCTATACGAACGGGCCAATTCGTCTCGCACCCGTCGCGTTCAATGGACGAGTCTGTTTTGGTTCGGACGACGGCTGGTTGTATTGTGTTGATGCGGTTAGCGGTGAGTTGATCTGGAAGGTATCGGGCGCTCCAGAACGGGGAACTCACCGCCATCTAGGCAATGCGAGACTCGTCTCATTCTGGCCGGTCCGAGGCGGACCTGTTGTGGCGGATGGCGTCGTGTACTTTGGGGCCGGAATCTGGCCAACCTTGGGAGTCTTCGTTCATGCGGTCGACGCGACGTCAGGGAGCGTGCTTTGGACGAACGACAACAGTCACGCAATCGAGAATGTTCGTGTCGACCACAACTATATGCAAGAGTCAGGCATCTCGCCGCAGGGGCACATGCTTGTTCGCGGTGACATGCTGATCGTTCCGAACGGTCGGTCGATGCCAGCGAGACTCGATCGCGAAACAGGCAAGCTGCATTACTTCGTGCAAGGCTATCGCAATGGCGACAGTCGAGTAACGGTCAGCGGCGACATAGCACTTGTCGGGTTGACCGGTGTTGTAAGTATGAAAGATGGCCGCGAGATCGCTAGCCGCTGGGCAGCTGCTGGCAAAGATGCACCCGCAGGTTGGAGTGGACCGAAGGCGGATCTCTTCGAAGGCCCGCTGTTCCCCTATAAAAGTCTTCCCGGTTGCGACTATCGATCCGTGATCGAAGATGGAATTGCGTACGGCGTCGATAACGGAACGGTCTATGCCTACGACCTAAAGCAGGCGCAGACCACGCTACAAGATGACGAGTTTAACGGGGCCGCGATCAAGCCGGCGCGCTGGGAATCACCAGTGCTCTGGAAACTAGATACCTCATGGACTGAAAAAAAGCTCACGACGAGTTCGCTGCTGAAAGCTGGAAATCGGCTGTACGCTCACAGCGGGCCCAGCCTCTTTGCCGTTCAACTCAATTCCGATGTAAAGCGAGCCGGCTCAGTCGTCTGGTCGATGGAACTATCAGCCGAACCGACGAGCATGCTCGCGGCGAATGATCGTTTGTTCGTCGTACTCGCCGACGGATCGATCCTGTGCTTCGGCGAATCCGATGTTGAACCACACGAGTATGCGGTATCACAAACTGAGGCGGTTGCATTACCCGATACCTGGACTGATCTCGCGAAATCCATCCTTGACGCGACTGATCGGCGCCAGGGATACGCGATTGTCATTGGGCTGAAGAACGGGCGACTCGTGGAAGAACTGTTGATTCAGAGTCAATTTCATGTCGTAGCTATCGATGACGACTCGCAGATCGTCGACCAACTCCGCCGACGATATGCGACTGACGAACAATTCAGCGGACGCTTTCAAGCGATCGTTGATGATCCCGCAGCGGTCAATCTGCCACCGTACATGGCGAATCTGATCGTGACCGAAGCCGCGGAGAAACTACAGCTGGACACCGAGGTACGACGACTGGGCCTCTACGAAAACTTGCGGCCGTACGGGGGTATGTTGTGTCTGCCGACAGATACGTCTGGCGAGGCTGCACTTGCGCAAAGCGTAACATCAGATCGATTCGCCGGCGCGAAAGTTCGGGTGATCGACGAGCTGATGACCATCCAGCGTACGGGCGCGTTGCCCGGCAGTTCAGTATGGTCGCACGAGACGGGTGACGCGGCACGCTCGTTCTTCTCGCGAGACGAACTTGTTCAGGCTCCACTAGCAGTGCTGTGGTATGGCGATGGTCGTGACCACGGATTCTATAAACGCAAAGATTACGGCCACGGTCTAAAACCACAGGTTGCCGGCGGGCGTCTGTTCGCGTTGCAAGTCGCCACGAATACACTCAAGTCGGTCGATGCTTACACGGGACAGCTGCTGTGGTCACGCAAAGTTGGTGGCTCGGCGCGCTATGCATCAATGCTCGACGGCGTGTATGTCGCCGATGAACGAAAGTGCTTGGTGCTCGATCCGGCGACGGGAGAGTCGCGACATTCGTTCGATATAGATGTTGGACGCGAGGATGACGTTCCGGTGAGTGCGACCGACATTCGCGTTGGAGATGACGTCATCATAATTGCCATGCGATTCGACCAAGAAAACGCTATCAGCAAGGGCCGTTGGAACAGCAAGCTGATCGTCGCTCTAGATCGTGCATCGGGGCAGCAACTCTGGAGTAGATCGGCCGATCTGAGGTACAACACAGCGGCGGTAGCCGTAGCCGGTGGGCGCGTGTTCTGTATCGATTCGCACTCGCCGGAAGAGATCGGTTCGATGCGTCGACGAGGTGAAGAAGTCGAGTCGTTGCCTTCGACGATTATGGCGTTAGACACTCGCAGCGGGCGCGAACTTTGGAAGACCGTCCGCACTGATCCACCAGCGAACTTGACTTCACTCCACTTCATGAGTCTGCGCACACAAGACGACTGGCTGGCCTATTCGGTCGATCACGACTTGCTGCTGGCGGGAAAATCGAGCAATACATTTGCGCTCAACGCGAAGACTGGTGAAGAAGTGTGGCATAAGCCGATGCGAGGCCAACAACCCTTGATCCTGGGGCCCGAGACGTTCATCAATCAGACTGGACACACTTATGAAGTTGGCACGGGAAGCTTGTTGAACGGAGCCGCGCTCTTTCGTCGAAGTGGATGCAACTACGCAGTCGGAGGCAAAAACCTACTATTCCTTCGTTCAAACTGTGCGACCTACGTTGACGTAGAGACTCGCCAGGAATACGCAATTCGAAACCTCCGGTCGGGTTGCAGTAACAGCCTTGTCGCCGCGGATGGATTGCTCAACGCGCCGTGCTTCTCGGTTGGCTGCGTCTGCAACTATCCGATTCAGACATCGTTCGCCATGTTCCACATGCCGCAGTCCGCCGCATGGCATGGAGACAGTCCAATGAAGCAAGACGTCCCGCTCGATCAAGGTGCTGCACCCACTAACAACTAGCTCGTGGCATTCCAGCAATGGCGATGACCTTACTAGTGCGGCGTCACAACTAAGTACGGGGGTTGCACCATTTGTTGGAGTACAGCCTTTAGGCTGAAAAAGCACGCTAAAGAGTAGACTCCAACAAGGGCCACAACCCCTCAAATTAAGCTTTTTGGAATGGGTGGCTGGAGGCGAGTCTTCGAGCCCCCAGCAGCATGCCGATTCCGGGGGCTCGAAGACTCGACCCCGGCCACCCCCGAGTTGTAGCTGTGACGCCGCACTAGAAGGAATCGCAAGTACTCACTCTTTCAACAGACCAAAGCAATAAAGATGTCCTGTCGTACGGAGGAATATCTGTCCACCCACGATTGCCGGAGTGGCGTAGGTGTCTTCACCGAAGTCGGCTCGGGAGAGCACTTGCCATTTACTTTCACCGGTGACGACAGTGAGCTGCCCTCGCTCGTTGAGAAGATAGACTTTGCCATCGCCGGCGACCGGAGAACTGTAGTACGCGCCTGTGGCCGAAAGTCGTTTCGTCTTTACTGCTGCTCCTGTTTGCGAGTCGATTGCAGTCAAAATTCCGCCATCCTTTACCAGGAAGACGTTACCATCGGCATATAGAGGCGATGCGATAAAGGGGACGAATTTCGTAAACTCCCAGGTTACTCGCGATTGTGTGACGTCGCCCTTGCCACCAGGTTTGATTGCCACGACGACGTTGCGCGACGATTCGAAAAGACCTCGAAAGTACTCGTATTCGTCGCGTGTAATCGAATCGGTGTTGTCGCGATCGACTTGCGTAAAGCGACGCTCGATCGGACCGTCTTTGTCTAGTTCGTCCCGTTCGAGTGTTTCGTTTCCGTTCACATCCTTTGAGGCGATGACATCGGCGAACGGATCGACCTCGATTCTGGCTCCAGGTTCGCCGCCTCCGGCCCAACTTGCGATATAGATCGTCCCATCATCGGCGATGGCTGGACTGCTGCATGCGGCGCGAGCGATTCCGCGTACGGTCCACACTTCTTGGCCACTGGCGAGATCGTAACCGACAACTCGTAATGTTGCGGCTACCACAATTTGTTTCTTGCCGTCAACCTCCACAATCACGGGAGTGCAAAAGTTGCGAGGAAACTCGCTGCGATCGGTCTTCCAAACTGTCTCACCGGATCGTTTATCGATTGCCATCAGAAACGAATCGGTGTCATGATCTTGGCACAAGATAACCCAGTCATCGACAAGAATCGGCGAGGTTGCCGCCCCAAAACCGTTGTTGAATGGTCCCATCGGCTGCGACCAAAGTAGTTTGCCCGACACTTCGTAGCAAAAGAGTCCGGAAGAACCGAAAAAACTTACGACGCGCTCTCCGTCTGTCGCGCAAGTTGCCTGAGCATGGCTGCCGATTCGGTGAATTTGTTCGAGCCCTTGATGGGCAGCTTCCGCCTCCCACAGCACTTTGCCATCGCCACGATCGAGGGCCATCGTGACCAGCCGCTCATTGCGGACGGCGGTCACATAGATCGCGTTCCCAAAGACGGTCGGCGAAGAATGCCCCGGTGGAAGCTCTACTTTCCAGATGACATTCTTGTTGGGTGAGAGTTCGTTTGGCAAAACTGCGGAATCTGTCGATCGCGCTGACCCGTTAACACCTCGGAACTGCGGCCAAGACTCTGCGGCTGGCGTCCCGGTCACCCATACCGCAACCACGAAGGCGACGCACAATAACTGAAGATGCTTAGACATCCATCTCTCCTTGGTCGTGAGAATGTGTTCGACAGTGTACGTCGTCTGCGTCACTCTTTACAATCGTTTCCGCGAAACGACCGGCGATGTTGTTTCCGAAGATACGCACGACTTCAACTTACATCACACATTTGGAAACACATGAGTACACGCGTCGTCTACTTCAACGGACAGTACGTCCCTGAACAGGAAGCTCGCGTATCGATCTTCGATTCAGCATTGATGTATGGAGACATGGCGTTTGAAATGACCCGTACTTTCAATCAGCAACCGTTTCGATTGCGGGAACATTTGGAGCGGCTTTACGGATCGTTGCGTTTGCTGGAGATCGATTGTGGGATGACGATTGACGAAATGGAGCAGGTTACGATAGATACCTTGCAAAGGAACGTTACGACCGAAGCCAGCGATATGGACTGGCAAATTATGCATGATGTGTCGCGAGGTCCGTTGCCAGTCTATCGCTCGGCCTTCTCGGAAGGAGTGCGACCAACGGTTTCGATTAACTGCTGGCCATTGATCACGCACATGGGCGGCTTTGCATCGAACTACGATAGCGGTGTCGAGATCATGATCCCCGCCCAGCAGACGATTCCTGCCCACATTGTCGACCTGAAAGCGAAAGTCCGCAGCCGCATGCACTATCGCTTGGCCGAGCTTCAGGCGCAACGAGCTGGCGACAAATGGCCTGTGCTTCTCGATTCGGACGGTTACCTCGCGGAAGGCCCAGGCTGGAACATCTTCTTGGTGAAGCGTGGTGTGATCTACACACCCGAGCCTCGCAACATCTTGCAAGGAATCAGCCGAGGCGTGGTGTTCGATCTGGCGCAAGAACTTGGCATCGAGGTGCGAGAAACGAATTTAGGGAGATACGAGGCGCTGATGGCGGACGAGGTCTTTTGCACGGCGACCTCCTTCTCGATAGTCCATGCGAAGACGTTCGAAGGCCAAGTGACCGGTGACGGAATCGCTGGTCCCGTTTTTCAGCGGCTGATGTCAGCCTGGAAAGACCTTGCCGGAGTTGACTTTGTCGTTCAAGCTCACGACTACGCTCGTCGCCTACGACAGTGGGAAGACGACGCGGCTAGCGAGAAGTGAAACGCGACGGCGTTCAGAGCGACGATGATCGCGAAGGCGATACGGGGCACGGATGGATGCTGTGAATCCATCTCATAACCCAGTATGCTCGTTGGGGAACGGCGGTTACTTATCTCCCGCGCACTTCCAACACAAACGATCTGAGGCATGCCGATCCGCAACTGAATGAGGAGTATTGCTCGATGTACAGAATCATGTTTTGGCTAGCACTCGCAAGTCTCGGTCTTGGCCACACAAGCCCGATCCATGCGGAGAAAACAGCATCGGCCATTCAGCTAACATCCTCGTCAAAGGTGTCAAATTACAAATGGGTCAACGTGACTCAGCAGGCGGCGTATGCGCCGCGCGATGGTGCTGGTGCTTTGGTTTTCAAAGGCAAAATGTGGTTGTTGGGTGGTTGGAATCCCAGCGACAAAGTTCATTTTCCTCGGATCTGCAACAACGAAGTTTGGAATTCAAGTGACGGTTTCACTTGGTGTTTAGTGAAGCCGAATACATTTCTCGACAAGAATTTCGACCCGACAAGCGACTGGGAAGGAAGGCACACGGCCGGCTACGTTGTCTACAAAGACAAAATGTGGATTGTCGGTGGAGACGCAAACCAGGGGCATATCCATAACGACGTGTGGAATTCAGATGACGGAAAGACATGGAACTATGTCAACGAGGATCATGATGTTCCTTGGGGCCCGCGAGTATTGCACTATACGCTGGTGTTTAACGATAAGATTTGGGTTATCGGCGGGCAGACCATGCCTGGATTCGCACCTCCCCGGCAGGAGAAATTCTTCCGCGATGTCTGGAACACGACGGATGGCGTTCACTGGGATAAAGTGACGCCAAAAGAACCTTATTGGTCCCCGCGCGGCATGATCGGAGGCAACGTCGTGTTCAATGACCGGATCTGGATTCTGGGCGGAGGCACTTACGACACTCCAACGACGCCCAAACGAAATTACTACAACGACGTCTGGAGTTCTACGGACGGTGTCAACTGGGAGCTGCACACTGAGGCTGCTCCGTGGAAGCCGAGGCAGTACCACGACGTCGCCGTTTTTGACGGCAAAATGTGGGTGACGGAAGGCTACTACAACGAAGTGGGCGGAAATATGAAGGATGTCTGGTATTCGGTCGATGGCGTCAATTGGATCGAAGTGCCAAACACTCCTTGGAACGTACGACATGCCTCCAGCCTGTTCGCCTATGACAGCGCTCTCTGGATGGTTGCGGGCAACAACATGCAGAAGGATGTCTGGAAACTTGTTGGTACCGCCGATGGGCAATAAGTCTCGCAGGCTGTCTACCGAGCCGTCGCTTTCGCTGAATGGCGCCGCGTGGTTTTCCAAGACGTTTGAAACGAATGGCCGCGGTGAACGAATGGCTGAGCTAGGTAAATGGCTGGCGCGTTCGAACTGGATTTGCTGGCGGCGTTAAGGCAGAATGAATTTTCTGAATCATGTCAAAACATTCGCCAGGACCACTGCACCTGATCCCCGACGCGCCGATCACGAGCCCCGGTTTCGACCGACTCGATCGCATGGCGTTCGTGCGCTCATTCGCCGAAGCGATTCGCGCCGTGAAGGGCACGGACTCGGTCGTGTTGGCGTTGGCTGGGCCTTGGGGAAGTGGAAAGAGCAGCTTGCTTAACTTGATCGCCGGCGAGTTAGAGACGACTGCCGGCGAGCAACCACCACTCGTCTTGAAATTTAACCCGTGGTGGTTTTCCGGAACTCAACAGCTTGTTGCCGCCTTCCTTCAGCAGTTGGGTGCTGCGGTGAGCCGCCCCGAGGTGAAAGAGACTCTGGGCGAGGCCACCGTTGCGCTCGACCATCTGGCTGAGTCCATCGCCAAACCGGGCTTAAAGACCGAGTCTGATCCCGCGTCGCGGGACATCGAGGTGATTCGACACAAGGTGAATTCGATTCTCGGAAACTCCGACCGACGCATTCTGATTTTCATGGACGACATCGATCGGCTCACGCCCGAGGAGATGACTCAGCTGCTTTTGATCGTCCGTGCCGTTGCCGATTTCCAGAACACAACCTACGTGTTGTCGTTCGACTACGAGGTCGTTGTCGATTCGATCGGCAACAAACTGGGCGTTGACGGTCGGACGTATCTCGAGAAAGTCGTCCAGTTGCAAATCGACGTGCCGATGCCGGGACGGATGATCCTCGAACGGATGGTCATTGGGCAATTACAGGCGATCGATCCCACCGCAAAGAGCCTCGACAAAGAAACTCAGAGGCACTTTCGCATTTTGTTCGAGGGAGGCATCAAACATTTTTTGGCAACTCCACGCGCTTGTACGCGACTGTTGAACGTTCTGCGATTCACTTATCCGACCTTAGCCGGTCAAGTCTACTTCCCAGACCTCTTGGGAATTTCTTGTTTGATGTCGTTTTCGTCGCAGGCCATCCAAGCGATTCGGTCGTTCAGCGACGCGTTTGTCGGCCACTGCGACCCGTCAGGCAAGGGATGGTTGAACATCAGGAAGTTCCACCACTCGTGGCTCGCCGAGATCCCGAAACGCGATCGTGCGCCGGTCGAATCAATTGTGCGGTTGCTGTTTCCTAAGGTCGCATGGGCTTTGAACGGACCAATCTGCGGTGAGGAATATATCCAGATCTGGCATCGTCAAAAGCGGATCTGTTCCATCAAGCACTTCGATACGTATTTTCGGTTGGGCCTGACTGCGGGCGAGGCCGCCGAATATCAGTGGCAACACATGGTCGAGTTGCTCGACGACGCAACAGCGTTTGCTGGTGCGCTGCAACGATTCGGACCGCTCGAGGAAGAGGGAGAAGCCGGCTGGGTTGGCGAGTTGCTGCAACAGGCCGCCGACTTTGTCAACGAGAAGGCCACTGCCGATCAGGCGCGAAACTTGTTTCGAGCGATAATGCGCCGGGGCGATCAGATTGCCGCCGTCAAAGACAGTGCTTCTCAGCATCGCATGAAGATCGGCCCCGTCCACTGGGTCACATCGGTGCTTCTGGACTGTCTGCAACGAATGGATGACCCGGAGCAACGGCTGGAAGTCCTTCGCACTTCGGTAGCAGAGGACGCCGGGCTGCTGACTTCTGCGGAATTGCTCGAATTGTTGGAATACCGCATCGACATTTTCGCGGATGGCAAGCATGCGCCAACAGCGGAAGCAAACACCGCGAAGCTGCTGGAAGTACTTAGGATTCTTGACAAGCGAATTCAACAAGCTGGCCTGAACGGCGAGTTGGCGGAGCATCCGCAGTTCATGTCGGTCGTACAGAAGTGGTGGCAGTTCGGCCGCAAGGCAAAGTCGCGGACATGGGTTCGCGCCACGTGCGAGAGCGACGAGCGATACGTCGACGCGCTGCTACAGCTTTGGTCGGGATCGGGTTCAGATTTCGTAGACGATTCGGCGGGTATCACTCACGAGTTGCCTATCGATTTGCTCGTTGAGTTCTTCGAGCCCGGCGAACTGCTGACGCGCTGCGAAAGTGTTCTCGGCGCTCAGCCGGATTGGCTGACCCCCAACGGCGCGCTCGCACTGGGTTTGCTCGCTGAACTGCTTCACAAGCGGTCCAGCCGAAAAACCATACAGCATCGCGCGTCAGGCGGACGGACCGGTGCTGTCAATGAACCAACCGATCCGTGAAACCGCAAGATTGGTACTCACCGCATGCTTTCAAATTGTTGTGCGATTGGCTGTCCAATCGCTTGTCACCTTTGCAGCGAGAAGCGAGCGAAATTAAGGGCGTCTCGATGCTGCCACTTCGATTCGGGCGTTTCGGGACCAAACTAAGGGAAAAATCGCAGCAGAAAACCACCATCCCACCAATAGGAATTAGGTGAAGTGACGATGAAGTGAAAAGCGGGGGAGAGCGTCAGACGTAACTTGGTCGGAGGCTTGCAGTAGGGGCGGATGCGGATGACAATTCGACCCCGCTGCGGAGCGGTTGTTGGTCAGCCGGCTGACACATGCCATTTGAGGCGCCTTGCAGGAAACAATAGTGTAACGTTTTGGCGTTAGGTGGTTTAGGGTTAGAATGTTCGCCAGAGAAATAGATGTTCCCCGGGCCTACAACAGGACTGCGTCATGAAGTTAAAGTCACCGGGTTCCGTACTTCTCATTTCCTGCTACGAGCTAGGCCATCAGCCGATCGGCGTGGCAATGCCAATGGGATTTCTCCGGCGCGCAGGCTTCGAGCCGGCCGCGATGGACATTGCCGTCGAGGACTTTGATGCCACGAAAGCTGCACGTGCTGACTTCGTTGGGATTTCGGTCCCGATGCACACTGCCCTGCGATTAGGAGTCCGCGTCGCGAAACGAATTCGCGAACTCAATCCTAATAGCCATATTTGTTTCTATGGTCTCTACGCGGCCTTGAATTCCGAGTATCTACTGGACCACGACGCCGACTCGTGCATCGGCGGTGAATACGAACAGCCGTTAGTCGCCTTAGTCGAGTCGATTGCATCGGGCAGCAGCGATGATATTGAAGGCGTGATTCAGCGCGGAAAGGTGTCGCTACCGATTCTTAAGAAATTGCCATTCGCAGTTCCCGAGCGCGGTGCCCTTCCGCTGCTCGATGAATACGCAAAACTCGAACAGGACGGCGATCGACGAACGGCCGGATATGTCGAAGCCAGTCGCGGCTGTTTGCATTTATGCACACACTGTCCGATTCCACCCGTGTACGGCGGGCGATTCTTCGTCGTGCCGCAAGAAGTCGTGTTGGAAGACATTCGTCAGCAAGTTCAAGCGGGCGCGATGCACATTTCGTTTGGCGATCCGGATTTTCTCAATGGCCCCAAGCACTCGCTAGGCATCGTACGTGCGATGCACGAAAAATTCCCTGACCTGACCTACGACTTCACTGCTAAAGTCGAGCATCTGCTGAATCGTGGCGCGGACATGCCAGAGTTTGCGGCAGCCGGTTGCTTATTTATCATCACCGCCGTCGAATCGTTGAGCGACAAAGTTCTGACGATTCTCGACAAGCAACATACGCGAGAAGATGTCGTATCCGCCGTCAACTTCGTGCGCGACGCCGGAATCGCGCCGCGTCCGACCTGGGTGACCTTCACGCCTTGGACCACGATCGAGGACTTTTTGGAAGTGTTGGAGTTCATCGAAGAGAATGATCTGATCGACCACATTGATCCAGTACAGTATTCAGTCCGTCTCCTGATTCCCCCCGGCTCTTGGCTGGCCGACCACGAAGAAACATTGCCCTACCGAGGGCCGCTCGACGAAGCAGCGTTCACCTATCGTTGGGAACATCCTGATCCGCGAATGGATCAATTGCAAAAGGATGTAGCGAGGCTGGTCGAACAAGATGCCGAAGCGGAAGAGGACGCGGCGACGACATTTTTACGAATTAAGGAGCTTGCGTACGGACGAGAACCGGTCGGTGTTGCCTGTTCGTTGCCGACCGATCGTCAACGGGCTCCGCGGATGACCGAATCGTGGTTCTGCTGAGCGGAGCCAACCGAGGGTCAGTTAGATCCTCTTAACAAGTCCGCAGACAACGTGACTGGGTGCGACTCTGGATCAGGAACGTAAATGAACACAGCAACCTCGATTGATGAAGTACTCGGCTTGCAGCGACGATCGGTCGCCGTCAAATTTCAGGAGTCTGCTCCCGAAGGCATGGCGCGGATCGAGGAGTCCGCTGTTTCAGGCTGTACGTATTGGAAACTTGCCGCCGAGGGCCACTCGTTTTATACCGAGGCATCCGATCATTTCGGCTGCCCGATCGGTGCCCATACACACGGAGTCGAACTGCCCGAAGAAACGGCGAAGGAGCTAGAAGGCCTTGTCGGCACGATGGTTGAACTGCAATACATCGCGATGGAGGAAGTGCCAGAGATTCCGCAGCTCCAGGGCGAGTTTGGCGTTGCCGTCTATGCACCGTTGTCGGACGCGACCTTCGAGCCAGATGCAATTCTGGTTTCGGGCAATGCGAAACAGATGATGTTACTCGCCGAGGCCGCTCATGCGAGTGGCGTTTCGAGTGACTCGTCGATGGTCGGTCGGCCAACATGCGCCGCAATTCCGGCGGTGATTCAATCTGGCACCACGGCAACGAACCTGGGATGTATCGGTAACCGCGTCTATACTGGGATGGCTGATGACGAGTTGTATTTCGTGATCGCCGGTTCGGGGTTGGCGAGCGTCGTCGACAAGCTGAGTACGATTGTAAACGCTAATAACGAGTTGGAAACGTTCCACAAGGGACGAGCAACGAATTAATCTATTGAGGAGTGGTTTATGAAAACGCGACACGCTTTTTCCTTAGCGGCCATCTCGCTGCTGGTTGCATCGTCGGCCAGTGGCCAAGTGGTAAGCGGCATCATGACGGTCACCGGTGCGGAGATGCACTGATGAGCAGGTGTGGCGTGTGACGCCACTGCACGTCTGTATGACGTGGACGAAGATTCGGTTGTATTTAATAAACTTCAAAAAACAACGAAGTACGATCAGGGTACGGTTACGTTTCGCGCCCGTCAGGGCAAGTTGATCGATCTAGACAAACTCCACGAGAGTGTCTGGGCGACTAGGTTGTCAGGTGGAACGCGCAGTGGCTTGGTTAGCCTGGAGGTAACCGTGATCGGAGAGGTCGTGGCCACGGAAGAAACGATCGTGCTGAAAGTTGCCGACTCCGACAAGGAATTCGTACTAGTCAAGCACGCCGATGATCAACATGCAGCGGCGTTCGCGAAGTTGCGATCCGATTCGATCAAGCCCGTGAAGTTGAGCGGCGTGATCGACAACTATGTTGGACGTTGGCCCAGCCTGTTTAAGAAATCACCGACAAATCCTCGCAGGATTCTCGTGACAAGCGTTGAGCTTGTCGATTAGCCGTGTGAAAAGAGAAAGCGATGAGTATGCCGAAGGATGATAGCTGCGAGCGAGGTGATGCTCCGGTCGTCGAGGACGAAATCCACTCCAGCGTTACCAAGGGTGCGAAATCGACGACCGTCTTTGGTGCCCTGTTCGGCGCTGCTGCGGCAGTGCCTACGTGAACGACAGCTGGCATCCTTTCCCTGTTCGGGTTAGCGGGGGGTTCAGCAGTATCAATCGCCGGTTGGATGTCGCCAATTCTGATCGGCGTCACCGTCGTCGCTTTAGGAAGGTCTCATTACGTGCTGTACATTCTCAAACGCGGTAACATCGTATCGACCGTGATCACATGGCTAGCAACGGTATTCGTAGTTGGATTCTGGTCGTGGCAATGGACCGCAAGTTAGAGTTCAGTCATGAATAGCTCCCTCGTAAACCGCAACAAACCGGACGAAACAACGGTACTCGCACTGTGCGAGATTGCGAGCCGCTACGGCACGCCGGCGTATGCGTTCGACGTGCGGCGATTGAGATCCCAGGTTGAAAAACTGCGCAGTGCTCTCCCATCCGAAGTGGAGATTCTTTACTCACTAAAGTCGAACGCGTCGCTCGGGATCTGCGATGTCCTTGCCGATTGTGGCATTGGAGCAGACGTTGCCTCAGCGGGTGAACTTGCGACCGCGGTGGCAGCCGAGTTTCCTGCCGATCGGATCTTCGTCGCGGGACCCTTTAAGTTGCCTGAGACGATCACCCAGTTGCGTGAAACGCCGGAGGCGATTGTTTCGATCGATTCGCTCAGCGAGTTGCAATGGTTAAGCGATCAGCGCATCGCCAATTCCGCCGTTCTTCGTCTGAGGCCAGACTTCGGTTCGTGCGCGGTCGTACCAGCGGGCAGTGAGTCTCGATTCGGCTTTACCTGTGACGAGTTGCAACGCTGCCAGGAATACCTTCCTTCGTCTAATATCGACGTGATCGGCTTTCACGTCTTTGCCGGGTCACAAGTGTTGGACGCCGAGAAGCTGAACGAACAATTGCGTTTGGCGTTGGACTTGTCTCTGCGAGCGGCCGAAACGCTCGGCATCGAGCCAACTTATATCAACCTCGGCGGCGGCTTTGGCGTCCCCTACGCGCCCGATGATGAAGCGTTCGATCTGGTTCGCGTCGGCGATGAACTCGCCAAGTTGGCCGAGCGAGCGGCACCCGCGCGAATCGTACTTGAGCTGGGCCGTTACTTGGTCGCCGAAGCTGGTTGGTATTTGACTTCGGTCGTTGGTCACCAAACATTTCAAGGACGCCCCGCAGTAATCGTCGATGGTGGCGTGCACCAGCGTGCTGACATGTGCGGGCTGTGCCTGCGATCCAATCAGAATGCGCCGCTGGTGCTCGGTGGCGACTCCTCGCCACTCACACCGACGGATGTGTTGGGATGCCTCAGCCTGCCGGACGACGTCATGCTCGAGGCCAGTCCGCTGCCAGCGCTTGCTGCGGGCACCGCCTTGGCGTTTGGCAATGCCGGTGCTTACGGCATGTGGTCGTCACCAGCCTTGTTTCACGGTAGCCCCTTGCCCGCCGAAGCGGCCTTCGACGGCTCGGAGATCTACTTGATGCGCGATCGAAAACCGGCGGCAAGCATCTTGGACGATCAACATCACGTCACTCAAAAGACAGTCACTACTCCTGCGTAGATAACTATGAATTGCCAACAACTCGCTGTATTAACATTGGTCGTCACCCTCGTTGTGCCGCGTCTTGTGAGAGCGGAGCAGCCGGAGATCGGCACGAATCCGACCATCACCAATTCGATCGAAATGAAACTGGCCCGCATTCCCGCTGGCACTTTCGTAATGGGATCACGGCGGAGCGAAGCGGAACGCGACAACAAAGAAGAACGGCACGAGGTCTCTATCACGAAGCCGTTTTACATCGGTGTGTGCGAGGTGAAACAGTCGGAGTATGTGGAGGTGATGCGAGGCATCGAGAACTTCAACAACCGTTCCGCGTTCCAAGGAGACGACCTCCCCGTCGAGACCGTCGAATGGAAAATGGCCAAGATCTTCTGCGAGCGGCTGACCGACCGTTCCGAGGAGAAGGCCGCGGGTCGCAAGTACCGCTTGCCAACGGAAGCGGAATGGGAATATGCCTGCCGCGCCGGAACCTCGACGGCGTTCCATTTTGGCGACTCCTTGTCATCGGAGCAGGCGAACTTCAACGGCCGCTATCCGGCTGGTGACGGCAAACAAGGCAAGTACCTGCGACGCACGAGTGTGGTTGGCTCGTACAAACCGAATTCGTTCGGGCTGTACGATATGCATGGCAACGTCGCCGAGTGGTGTTCCGATTGGTACGACCCTGAGTACTATGCGGACAGTCCAGAAGAAGATCCACTTGGACCGCCTTTTGGCGTGGTCGATACGAAGTTTACTAATAATGGTAATCAGAACTTCTTCGTTGTTATTCGGGGCGGATGTTGGGTCGACGATGGCCGAGCATGTCGTTCGGCGTACCGATTCCGAGCCATGCCGAATACACAGTATCGTTTGATCGGTTTCCGTGTTGTCTGTACCGTTGAGGGCGAGTGAAGTTGCGATGATGATTCGACTGACGTTCCTGTGCCTGACAATTCCGCTGCTAGTCGGCTGTACCTCGCCAACTGTAGAAGTAGCTCCGCTGCCAACGGCTAGTCCGTCGTCGTCTGGTTTGGAAAATGTCACGTTTTTTGTTGGCGGCATGAACCATAAGCTTAAGATCTTGTGAGGCGACTGACCGAATAAGGTCAAACTAGCTCTGGATGAGCTTGAAGGTGTCGAGTCGGTAGAAGATGAATGGGAGCGGGAAATCGAATCGGATGAGGATCTGGATTTGCTATTTGTTACATATCGCTCGGAAAGCACTGCCATCGAACAGATGACCAAGACGGTCGAAGCACATGGCTTCACTGCGGAAGTGAAAGAGGAGCAATAGACATGCCCGACGAACCATTGCCAGAAGCAGCGTCCACGGCAGATTGCTGAGCGTCGACGACAGCTGATTCGCCGTGTGCGACAGAAGTTCAATCGAACGGCGACGTTCCCTCTGGCCGTGCGGAAGGCTTTGCCAGCTTCGGAGCCTTGCTGTCGGCCTTCATCGCATCGAGCTGATGCTGGTTGCCGCCCTTGTTGCTTCTGGGCGGAATCTCCGGTGCGGGGATGACGACATTCGTTAGCGACTATCGACCTATCTTCATGGTCGTGACGTTTGGGTTTCTAGGGTTCGCTTTCTACTTCACATATCGTCCGCGACGTGCCACAACCGTCGGCAACGGCGGCGCACCCGCCTCGCGTCGTTCAAGCATCATGACGTTCAACAAGGTCATGCTGTGGGCTGTAACCGTTTTCGCTGTGGTCTTTCTATTCTTTCCGCAAACGATGACGGATCTCTTGGCATCTCCTGACGAGTTCACATCCGACATGGATCGCACCGTGATCAGCATCGAAGGCATGACGTGACACACGTGAGTGTCGAAAGCCGAAGAGGCTATCAAATTAGCACCGGGTGTGCTGGCAGTCAAAGTAGATTTTGAAAAACAACAAGCCACGATCGGCACAAAGTCTGGCAGTGCCGTGCCCACGAACGAGGTCTTTGCGGCTCTGAAGTCGATCGGCTATAGCGGCGACATCGTCGAAACTCGACCGCGCGAATGATATCCGCACGACAACCGATCGGACGGTAATCAGTCGGTCACCAGCGGTGTGTTCGTGTCTCAAATAGGTGACAACAAATGACCAAGCTTCAGCTGGCAAGGCTCGTTTGGTTTACGAGCATTATCTCAATCACGTTTGTGCACGGCGGTCGTGGTGAGACTGTAAAGCCGATCATGACGATCGAGGGCGGCGGGCCGATTACTTTCAGTCCGGACGGCAAACGTTTGGCCGGTGCTGTGCCTGGCAAGACTTGGCGACCCACGGACATAAAAATGTGGGAAGTCGCCACCGGCAAGGAAGTGTTGACGATGGCAGGTCACACCAGCAATATTTGGAAAATGTCGTTCAGCCCCGACGGCAAGCGTTTGGTCAGCAATGAAAACTACGCAGTCAAGTTCTGGGATCTCGAGGCGGCGAAGGAGATCCGAACGTTCAAAATGTCTGCGTTTACGCGCTCCGTGGTGTTTACTAACGAAGGAAAGTACATTGCCACGGGAGATGACAACGGAAGATTAGTTCTGTGGGATATCGAGGCGGCTCGGAAGGTCCGTGCCGTGGCTGCGCATACCGACTGGATCGTCGATCTCGCGGTCAGCCCCGACGGCCAGCAACTGGCTACCGCAAGTATCGATCGAACGGCCAAGCTGTGGGATTTGAACACCGGTAAGGCGATTAGTACCCTGCGCGGGCACGATTGGTATCTGAGCAGCCTAGCCATGGGTCCTCAAGGAAAAAGGCTCGTGACCGGTGCCGACGACACGACGGCAAAGATTTGGGATTTGGAAACTGGCTCGGAGTTGTTCACACTACGTGGCCACATCGATTGGGTGCGTCGCGTCGCCTTTAGTCCAGACGGCAAGTGGATTGCCACCAGCAGTAACGACAAGACAGTCAAACTCTGGGATGCCTCGACGGGAAAAGAGGTATTTACGATCGCTGCTCACAGCGACGAAGTCTACGGCGTCAAGTTCAGCCCTGACGGACGACTGCTGGCCACCGCCAGTCGAGACGGCGTCATCAAGCTGTGGAACGTGCAATCGTTTGTTGGTGCGGATTAGCATGGATCGCGCGCGGTAACGGTATTGTGGGCCGAGCGGCGTTACGATTTATAGATTCGGCGTAATCGTTACGATCGGACCAGACCGCTGATGGCTCCCTCGTTTCTGGGCCTCTCGGATGGATAAATCGGCAGAATCGGTCGATTGCACATATCGAGACAAACCGTGCCATCGATTCGTTCGAAATGAACCGGCGAATTGTCGGCAGCATGGCGGCGAGTGGGCAATCGCCAATCCGCGAGAGAAGCAGATATGGCTCGAACTGCTATCAACACGTTTTGCATGGCTCGTAGCCTGACCATGGAATATCGAATTGGCGCGACAACCTTCATGGCCGGCAGTTTGCTGGTGGCGGGGGCATTGGCCCTCTGCGCGTTGCCAACCCCTGTCCGCGCGGAACCGCCACCATTCGCCTACGATTCGGCACGAGAACGGCCCTTCCGAACGCCCGCTGTCACGATTCGCTACCAAGAACCGCCCCCTGAAGTGCCCGCCAATCCAGCCGATGTCGAGCCGCCAGCGCTTGAGCTGCTTGACCTGTCGATCGAGGAGTTGTCGCAGACACAAGTTCGCGTTCCGGCTCTGGAACAGGAAGTGACGACCGTTTCCCGTCAGGAAAGCACCGTCGGCCGGTCGCCAGTGGCTGTGTTCGTGGTCACACAGGAGATGATCCGCCGCTCGGGCGCGACGAGCATCCCGGAAGTGCTCCGCATGGTGCCAGGTCTGCAGGTCGTGCGAATCGACTCGAACAAGTGGTCGGTCACGGTGCGCGGGTTCGCCGACCGGTTCTTTAACCGGTTCCTGCTGGTGCAAATTGACGGGCGCGCCGTCTACCAAGTGATCAATTCGACTGTTTCCTGGGATGCCGTCGATGTGATGCTGGAAGACGTGGAACGGATTGAAGTGGTCCGTGGCCCTGGTGCGACCGTTTGGGGAGCTAACGCCGTGAACGGGATCATCAACATCATCACCAAGCGGGCTGCGGACACACAGGGCGGCCTCATCTCCAGCGGTGGTGGCACCGAGGAGCGTGGCTTCACCTCGTTTCGCTATGGCGGCAACAACGGTTCGGACCTGAACTACCGTGTCTACGGCAAGTGGTTCGACCGTGACAACGGGTTCAATGCGAACGGCGATGCCCAAGACGACTGGCGCGCGGGTCGGGGAGGGTTTCGCATGGACTGGACCCCGACCGAGTGCGACACGATCACGCTGCAAGGCGAAATCTTCGAGGTCCACTCCGGCCGTCGCGATTTCCTTCGACCATTGACGACTGGACCGGATTTCTTCTTCACCAACACGGAAGATGAGATTACGGACGGCGGGCATTTGCTGTCTCGCTGGAGTCGCGACTTAGGCGACGACAGCGGTTGGTCGTTACAGGCATATTACGACCGTTTCGACCGCAGGAGCACCAACCAGATTATCGACGCCTCGATCGACACGTACGACGTTGACTTCCAAAACCATTTCCAGCTGGGCTGCAACCACAAGGTCGTCTGGGGCGCTGGGTATCGGTTCTACGACCTCCATTTTCACCCCAGTGGATTCGACGGCGGCTTCCATGTGAATGCGAGCGATGAGACGGTCGACCTTAACCGCGTCTCGGCGTTTGTGCAGGACGAGATGACGCTGCGGCCGGACGAGTTGTTCTTGACGATGGGCATTAAACTGAGCCACAACGACTTCTCGAACTTTGAGTACCAGCCAACCGCCCGCTTGCTGTGGGCGCCCGATGAGCAGCAGGCTGCTTGGGCTTCGTTCTCCCGCGCCGTACGGACGCCCGCCTACGCCGAGCACTTCAGTCGAATCACAGGAGTCGCCGGGCCCGGCACGTCCTTCTTCACAGCTTTCCCGAATCAGGAATTCGACTCCGAGGAGATGTTCGCCTACGAGTTGGGTTATCGGGCACAACCGACCGACGCGTTTTCTTGGGACCTAGCGATGTTTTACAACAAGTATGACGATCTCTTGGTCCGCCGCCTCACTCCGGTCCCGTTGATGCCTATCGTCGTTTTGCCTACCTTTCCGGTTACAACATTCAACGGCATGGACGGCGAGACGTACGGCGTCGAGCTGTCTGGGACGCTGGACGTGACCGATAGCTGGCAGTTGTACGGCCAGTACACGTTTCTGCGAATGCAGCTCCATGCCGACAACCCGGTGGACGCTGCCGCTGAGGCTGCCACTGAAGGCCTCAGCCCGCACAACCAGGTCTATCTGATGTCGTCCTGGGATATGGGGTGCAACTGGGAGTTGGACTTGATCGGCCGCTACGTGGACATCTTGCCGCAGTTCGTCGACGTGCCCAGCTACATCGCATTAGATCTTCGTTTGGGCTGGTATCCGAGCGAGAATCTCGAGCTGTCGGTCGTCGGCCAGAACCTGACTGATCCCCATCATCCGGAGTTCGGCAGTACCGGTGCTGGCACTCTAAGGTCCCCAACGGTCGAGTTACAGCGGGGCGTGTACGGGATGCTGCGGTACAAATGGTAAACCAATCTCGTCACGGATGGGGCTGCGATGGCTGCTCGAGACTACAACCGCACTGTGAATGGGAACTCTGGCCATCGGCGGCTAAAACCTGCTCGACGGCAGCCAGTTGGATTTCGGCACCGATTTTCTCGCCGGCAACCCGCTGGTAGAAGTCCAGCGGAGCGTGTACGGTCAAGTCACTTATCAGTGGTAATGTGAGACAGTTACAGATGACTCGCAACATCCTGCTGACGTTGATCGTGTGCGGCGTCTGGCTGGCGACCAGCGTCTGTAACGCGCAAACGCCAGTCAAGGACGAGCGGCAAGTCAAAGCGACTTACTTGTATTTCTTCAGCCAGTACGGCACGTGGCCGGAAAATGCCGTTCCGGATGCCCAAGGTCAGTTTATCGTAGGATTATTGGGTCCCGATCCTTTTGGTGGCTACTTCGACGCCTTGAAGGGAAAGACTGTGGCGGGCGGCAAGATCAAGATTGAGATTCGTCGCTTTGAATCGTCGAATGACTACAAACCATGCCATTTGGTTTTCATTTCGCCGGAGGCTGCGGACAACGGAGAAGGCACGGCCGAGCAGCGGCTGGCCGGATTGCTAAAGAAACGCAACCCGCACGTGATGATCGTCTCTGACTCACCGGGACTGGCGACAGCGGGAGCGATGATCAACAACTTCATCGCCGCTGACGGGAGGGTGCATTTGGAAATCAATCGCGCCGAGATGCAAAAGCAAGGGCTGGACATGAGCCCCAAGGTACTGCAGTTGTCCATCGTGCATCTGGTGCCCTAATTGGTACTACCGCGCAAAGTGGTGAGATTCTCGGTTCACTACTCGCGAGTGCCGATAGGGATCAGTTAGAATAGATCGCGCTCCAGCGGTCGCCAGCATTTGACGATCGGGTAGCGAGGTAGGCGAGCGGACGCCTGCCCCGGTCGAATCTCAGGTATCGTGCGGCCATGCGTCCGTTTCGCAATGCTCCCATTCGTGTTAAGCTCACGTTGCTCCTGGTGGGCGTCGTGAGTATTGCGCTGTTGCTGTCTTATGCGGTTTTTGTCGTTAACGACGTCCGCATGATCCAAGAGGCGACGCGCAATCACTTGTCGGCGCTGGCGGATGTCGTCGGGAGTAACACGACCGCCGCGCTGAACTTCACGAATGCCGAAAGCGCCGCGGAGGTCTTGGGATCCCTGAAGTTGGAACCCACCGTCGTCTACGCTCGGCTGTATGATGAACGGGGTGATCCGTTTGCCGAGTACCCCGGGCCGACGGGAGTTCACAGGACGCCTCCACCGCTGCCCGCTGGTGAAACATTTTTGACCCAGGACGGCTATCTGCACGTGTTCCAACCGATCATGCAGGAAGGCCAATCGATTGGCACGATTTATTTGCAGGCTTCCCGCGCCGCGCTGTACGGCCAGTTGCGTCAGTACGCGATCATCGTCGTCGCCGGGATGTCCCTTAGTTTGGCGATCATGGTCGTGGTGGCCACGCGGTTGCAGCGTGTGATCTCCCGACCGATTCAGCATCTGGTCGATGCCGCACAAACGGTCTCCGCCAAGGCGGACTATTCCACGCGCGTGATGAAAGAAAGCGACGACGAACTCGGCGTGCTCTGCGAGGCGTTTAACTCGATGTTGTCGCAGATTCAGCAGCGCGACGCCGAACTGGCCCAGCATCGCCAGAATCTGGAACAGCTCGTGCAAGAACGGACGCAAAGCTTGGAACACAAAACGGCAGAGTTGGAAGACTCGAACAGCGAACTGATCCGCAGCAATACAGAGTTGCAACAATTCGCCTTCATCGCCTCGCACGATTTGCAGGAGCCGCTCCGCAAAGTGCAAGCATTCGGCGATTTGCTGGTGAACAAGTACCAAGACAAAATCGATGACGAAGGACGTGACTATCTGAAACGCATGCAAACCGCAGCCACGCGGATGCGGGCGTTGATCGATGGTTTGCTGAGCTATTCCCGCATCGCGTCGAAGGGCCAGCCTTTCACGTCCGTCAATCTTCATTCCGTCTTGCAAAATGTGTTGAGCGATCTGGAGTCGCGAATCGAACAGACCGGCGGTAAAGTCGAATGCGACGGGCTGCCCACGATTGAGGCGGACGCGTTGCAGATGCAACAGTTGCTCCAGAACCTGATCGGCAACGGATTGAAGTTTTGCCATCCCGACGTGCCCCCGTTGGTGACGATCCGAAGCCGCCCCTATCGCAACAACGGCCAGTCGCGCAGATCGACGTCGGGGCTGGCCAGCGAGGAGTGCGAGATCACCGTGCAGGACAACGGCGTCGGCTTCGATCAGCAATTTGCCGAGCGCATGTTCCAGCCGTTCCAGCGTCTGCACGGACGCGACCAATTCGAAGGGACCGGCATGGGGCTGGCCATCTGTCGCAAGATCGTGGAACGCCACGGCGGCCGCATTTCCGGCACCAGCCCCCCTGGACAGGGTGCGGCGTTCGTGATCACACTGCCAGTCACCCAATCTTTCCGAACTACGGGAACCAAGTCATGAATCAACACCCTGAATCGATCGTCATTCTGATGGCGGAAGACGATCCGGATGACCGGATGCTGACACGGCAGGCGTTCAAGGACCAACGTTTGGCGAACGATTTGCGCATCGTCGAGGACGGTGCCGAGTTGATGGACTTTTTGCATCGGCGCGGCAAGTACACCGATCCTGACATTTCACCCCGGCCGGGATTGATCCTGTTGGACCTGAACATGCCCAAGCTGGACGGTCGCGAGGCGCTGGCTCAAATCAAAGCCGATCGGAGTCTCCGGCATATTCCCGTCGTGATTCTCACGACCTCGAAGGCCGAGGAAGACGTGTTCGCGTCCTACGATCACGGCGCGAGTTCCTACATCACGAAGCCCGTGTCGTTCGACGGACTGGCGGAGGTCGTGAAAGTCTTGGGGAAGTACTGGTTCGAAATCGTGGAATTGCCAAACGACTCCGAGACGTAGTGTCATGAACGACCGCCCCGTGCGCATTATGCTGATCGACGATGACGAAGACAGCTTCATCATCACCCGTGCACGGCTCTCGGAGAGTCCGGACGAACGTTTCGAGCTGGCCTGGACATCATCTTACGAGGAGGGCTTGGCCGCAATTCAGCGGGACGAGCATGATGTTTACCTGCTCGACTATCGGCTCGGAGCCCGCGATGGCTTGGAGTTGCTGCGCGAGGCCGTCGGCGGTGGCTGTACGGCACCGATCATCATGCTCACCGGCCAAGCGGACCACGATGTTGACGTGCAGGCAATGAAAGGCGGCGCCGCGGATTATCTCGTCAAAGACGAGCTGAACACGAACCGGCTGGAACGCACAATTCGATACGCTGTGGAACGCCGCCGCCTGCTGGGCGATTTGGACCATGAGCGTTACTTGCTGCACACGTTGATGGACAATTTGCCGGACAGTATTTACTTCAAGGACGCCACGGGGCGGTTCCTGCGCGTCAGCAAGGCGAAGGCACAACGCTCGGGGTTGCACAGTCCGGACGAAGCGGTTGGCAAGACAGACTTCGATTTCTTCGACCCAAAAGATGCCGAACACTCGTTTGCCGACGAGCGTCGCGTCATGGAATCGGGCCAGCCGTTGATGGGCAAAGAGGAAAAACATGTCTGGCCTGATGGTCGCGAGTCGTGGGTGGCGACGACGAAACTGCCGTTGCGCGACACACTGGGCCACGTGATCGGCACGTTTGGAATCTCACACGACATCACGGAACAGAAGCAAGCCGCGGAAGCGTACCGCGAGGCCAAGGAAGCCGCCGAGGCGGCGAACCGTGCGAAGAGCAATTTCGTCGCCAATATGAGCCACGAGATCCGCACGCCGATGAACGCGATTCTGGGCATGACGGAACTGGTGTTGGACACGAAACTCACGCGTTCGCAACGCGAGTACTTGACGATGGTCCATGAGTCGGGCGAGTCTCTGATGTCGTTGCTCAACGACATCCTCGACTTTTCCAAGATCGAAGCGGGCAAACTGGATTTGGATACGACGACGTTTAGTTTGCGCGAAAGTCTTGGCGACACGATGAAGGCGCTGGGGTTGCGCGTGGCGGACAAGAAACTCGAATTGGCTTGGCGCGTGACGCCGGACACACCGGACGCGCTGATCGGGGATGCGAATCGCGTGCGGCAAGTCGTGGTCAATCTGACCGGCAACGCCATCAAGTTCACGGAAACCGGCGAGGTCGTTGTCGTCGTCGAACATCAAGTTGTGGAAGGCAACGAAGTCGAACTGCATATTTCCGTGCGGGATACGGGAATCGGCATCCCGCCAGAGCATCTCGCGAAGGTTTTCGGTGCCTTTGAACAAGCGGACGCCTCGACGACCCGCAAATACGGAGGCACCGGCTTGGGCTTGGCCATCTCGGCACGGCTGGCGAAATTGATGGGCGGCCGTGTCTGGGCCGAGAGCGAAGTTGGTCGTGGCAGCACGTTTCACTTTGTCGGGCGATTCACATTAGGCGATCCACAGGCGTTGAATCTCCCGCACCGGGAACTCGTGTTGCTGCACGACGCACGCGTACTGGTGGTCGACGACAACGCTACTAATCGGCGGATTCTCGAAGAGATGCTGAGCAACTGGGGATTGTCCGTCGTCGCGGCGTCGACCGGTGCCGAAGCCTTGTTATGGGCGCGCCAAGCGAAGTGGGACGACAACTCGTTTCGTTTGCTGCTGACCGATATCAACATGCCGGAGATGGACGGCTTCGAACTGTCGCGGCAAATCAAAGATGACCGGCAGCTGAATGAGTTGGTGATCATCGCGTTAACATCAGGCAGCCGCGTGGGTGACATCGCGCGGTGCGAGGAACTCGGCATCGCCGCCCATCTCATGAAACCGGTGAAACAATCCGAGCTGTTCGACGCCATTGTCAAAGCACTGGACGTCACGGGAGTCGAGCCCGAGTCGGTCGAACCGACTGCAACCGATCTAATCGCGCCGCTTCCCCCGTTGCGCGTGCTGCTCGCGGAAGACAGTTTATTCAATCAGCGGCTGGCAATCGGAGTGTTGGAACGTCACCGTCATCAAGTCGTCGTCGCGAATAATGGTAAAGAAGCCGTTGCGGCAGTTCAGTCGAGCCAGTTCGACGTCGTGCTGATGGACGTGCAAATGCCCGAGATGGACGGCCTCGAAGCTACCGCCGCGATTCGCCAGTGGGAATCCAAAGTTGGCGGACATATTCCGATCATCGCCATGACCGCGCACGCCATGAAAGGTGATCGCGAACTTTGTCTCGCGGCAGGCATGGACGGTTACGTTCCCAAGCCAGTGCGCGCGAAAGAGTTGTTTGCCGCCATGCGCACCTTGCTCCCGGATTTGGGAGCTCAGAACTCGCCCGTTGCAGGTGCGCCCACGCAACCTGTCGTCGCGTTCGATCTTTCGGAATTGATCGAGACTGTCGATGGAAACCGCGCGATGCTGCTGGAATTGATAGGAGTCTTTCTCGTCGAATGCCCCAGTCTGTCGGTTGCGATACGACAAGCGATCGACCAGCGCGATGCTCCGAAATTGCAACTCGCGGCACATTCTTTGAAAGGCGCGTTGCAGCATTTCGGTGCCGAACATTCCGCGTCCCTCGCGCAAGCTTTGGAAGCGATGGGTAAGCGATGCGAACTTGACGGCGCGAATTCCACTTTCGCAGAGTTGGAGCCCGAGGTGCGAACTCTCGTGGCAGGCTTACGGTCCTACGCTGAGAACTAAGTACTTAAAGCGAATCTCGCAAAAAACGCACCATGCTCAGCGACCGATACTCCGATATCGTTGCGCGATCATGACGAACTTTCACGGGCTAGAAGCTCCGTGCCGCTTGCGCGCTCATGACAAAACGACCTTGGTCACGAACGCAGGCTACTGAGGTGACCACGGTGATCGCGTCCTCCGCGCGCAGTATCGAGTACCGTGTCGTGTTCCACACTATTGACCGACTTGAACCACTCGCTGCTCATTTATCGTTTACTTCTATTCCAATTCGGAAAGCAACGTATCAATGGAGGCATCCACATCTTCGGTGGAGATGTTCTTGTAGCGAATCACACCCTTCGCATCCAAAATATGAATCGATGGTCGCTCTTGAATTTGCCATGTCGTATGAATGGGGCCGTCTATATTGCCTTCGTCCCACCAGCTGCGCCAGGTCATCTTCTCATCGGCCATCACCTTCTTGACTGCTTCGCGATCTTCATCGCTGTTGACCCCGACCAATGCAAAGGGCTTTCCGGACAACCGTTTCACGAGCGACCGCTCGTGTGGGTAAAGTTCCCGGCATGGGCCTCACCAGTGTCCCCAAAACGTCAGCATCACAACCTTGCCCCGATAGTCGCTCAATTTGAATTCGTTTCCAAAGGCGTCTTCGCCTTCGATGTCAGGTGCGACCCTGCCAACAGATAGATGACGGATCGCGAACAATGCTGTTTGGGAAAGCTCGCCTAACGTGGCGTCTTGCGTCGCCACATCTGGAAACGACTTCAACATGGTCTCGTAAACTTGCTCCCGCTGCTTTGCGAGTTTCTCAGGATCTAGCGCGGCGAGATGCTTGCCATAGTCCTCGCCGTAGTACTGCAAAACTCGCGGTGCCAGCTCCGGTGCCGCCCGCAATTGATCAACAACGATGGCTTCACCGTTCAGTAACTCGGCGAGATAGTAGCACGCCGCAGCTTTCACTTCCGTGTGCGGGCTCTTTTTCAGCAGGGCGCGGAACAGCTTCTCCGCAGCCAACGAGCGCGATTGCGCGACATCCGCGCAGGCAGGCCCCAGTGTTTTGCTGCCGAGGTGATTGGCTTTCAGCAATTCGAGTGCCTTCGTCGTGTCGGACCGGCCACGCACATTCTTCACGACCCAGAGCAATGCATCAGCTGCCGCTGGATCCTTCGAACGCTCTTCTGCGAGCGCAAGAAACCGCTTGCTAAAGGTCCTCGCACCACCTTCTTGCTCGTACTCGTCAACCAGTGCCTTAAACTGTTTGGCAGCTGGCGACGGCGCGTCCTCGGCGACTGCGGGATACGCCGCTACCAGCATTAGAATGAGAAGGGAAACTATTCGCATGATAAAAGTCGTCCTTTCTGATCGCTGTCCTCAATCGGGAAGTCGCACGAAAGGGTCGGAAAAACGAGGGTCCACCAGAAACGACTGGTCCGTCAGGGTCTTCAAGAAGGCAACCAGTGCCGACTTTTGTGCTTGCGTCAACCGAAACCCGGAAGTGTTCTTTGCGTTTGTTGACTCTTCGTTGAAGGCCACGCCCAAATTCACATGCGGATGAACGCCATCGCTGTAGTGCTCGATGACTCGCTCCAGCGTTTTGAACCGTCCGTCATGCATGTACGGTGCCGTTAAGGCGACGTTCCGCAATGACGAAGCCTTGAACTTTCCATCATTACTGGAAGTGAATGGATCGTTCGGTGACACGGCTCGCACTCCCAAACCTTGATCCACGTAGTACAGGTCGAGTCCAATATTGAATGACTTTGGCATGCCAAACGTGGGCGGGATGTGACAGTGGGCACAGCCGATCTCCGTGACTCCGGCCACGCCATCAATGAACAACGACTTCCCCAGATTCTCCTCGGCGGTGAAGACATTGAAATCCTCCGAGTAGTCGTTGCCGCCAGTTGCCGCGACGGCTCGGTCGAAGCGCGAGTCGAACGAAATCATCGAACGCATAAACTGGGCGATAGCCTTCGAGATTCCATCACGCGTGACCTTCGACGAACCGAACGCCGCCTCAAACAGCGGTGGATAGTAAGGCAATTTGTTCAGCTTGTTCTCCAGATCCTCCAATTCCATCCCCATCTCGACTTTGTCTTGAATCGGCATCAAAACCTGCGCTTCGAGCGTGGGCGCTCGCTCGTCCCAAAAGAAGCCAGGCTCTGTGCCCCGGAGAATCGTATAACGCAGATTCACCAGGCTCATTGCGTTGCGTTTGGTATAGCCATTTTCAAAACCGCGACTGAACTGAAGCGGATCCGCGAACGCCTTCTCTTGCAGATGGCATGACGCACAGGCGATCGTATTGTTCTTGGAAAGTTGCCGGTCATAGAGCAACACCCTGCCCAACGCGGCGCCGGCGTGAGTGATCGGATTGTCTTGCGGTGTGTTGTCGGTCCTACGCAGTTCGGACGCGGTGATGTGACTTGGCGTCTTTTCAACAGCATAACGGTAGGGTTTCGTCGGGAGCATCGGAACATCAATCCGACCGAATGCTTCACGCAACGCGACACGCTCGGTCGCGTTAAGTTCATCATCACGGTTGCGGTCGAATCGACTTAGAAGTGAAGCTCGCATGAACGTCTCGACGACGTAAGCGTCTGCTCGCGTGCCCGGTTCATCGGACCTCACACCGCGGCATGCAAGCAGTGTCAGAAGTAACAAACTCGTGGCCCGAGTCCTTCTGCCAAACATTGTTCCAATGCCTCCAAAAAACAACAACGCAATATTGACACCTGCGATTATACCAGAACGCCCAACTGGCGGACTCACCTCGGTCGAGGTGATGATCTCGACTCCACTGGTGGGCGCGATGTGTGTACGAACGATCAGATTGATCCTCGTCTGACAATTCGACGACTAAGATGAGAAGTAATCCGGCACCCTGCCGCGGCAGTTTAAGCATCTTTCGGCACAAACACCCACGTTTTGGCTGGTGAACGATCCGTCTCACAATTCCAGCATCGCGGGGAAGTATCTTTTGTACCACTGGCGCAAGGTCGCGACATCCTCTTCGGTAGCAAAAGGATATGGCGCGCGACTCCGCAAGCTCGTCTTCAGAAATCCGCTTGCTACGCCGCCCATTCGATCGAACGCTGTGTCGGTGAATTCTTTCGGACCGAACTCAGTATCAAGAAACTCGAACAGCGGCTTGATTCTTTCGTGTGACTTCTCCACGGCTGCCCAATCCTGGCGATCGAGTTCATGCCACATTTCTAAACAAACGCGTGGGTTCCAATATACAACCGAGCTGCAACATCCTCGTGCGCCGCGAGGCCCCAGCGACCCCCACAGACCTTCGCCGACAAAGACGTTGACAAACTTGGCCAGCTCCTCGCATCCATTCGGTGTCGCTCCAATCGTGCCGGCATTCGCTTTGACCATCATGTAGCTGGGAACGGCATCACGAATCGCACGGTGTTGATCAAGTGACAACGCCACCTTTGCTCGTGTTGTCTCGTAGATGGAAAACGCCAAACCGTCAGCCGCTCGCGATACCTCTTCAAAGAATCGCACGACCTGCGCATCGCCGACTTCCATCCAAAACGGCAACGCGACTTGAATGGCATCCGCGCCAATCGACGCAGCATACTCGGCTCGACGAACGACGCCGAGTGTATAGGTTGACGAGCATCCAATCATTGCAGGCGTGTCGCGAATCTGACACTCCTCGACGGTCGCTCGGGCAACCGATTGGAACTCGTCGAATTCCATAGCGTAAAACTCGCCTGTTGTCCCTCCCGTGTAAACTCCCGGCATTCTGGCCTCGCAACAGCGAACGACGTCACCACGGTAAGTCTCTTCGTCGAATCGATCATCGTCGGTCCAGGCAACCGGCAGACCAGCCCAAGGTCCTACGAAAGTGTCTCGCGTTAACATGTTTTCTCATTCCTGGAGGAAGCTAGTAAGCGGGTTGCGTTTTTGCGCAGAATGTTACATTTGTCTTCGTCCGAGATGTCAGCATAGTCGATTCGAGCTCGCTGCATTGCCGTGGAATACAGTGGTGCATCGGTTCCAAACAAGATACGGTCGGAGCCGATCTCGCTAACCGCCCATTCGATAAGCCTCGGAGCAATCGATCTGGCGCTCGAAGTATCGACGAACACGTTGCCGTGCTTGCAGGCCTGGATCGCACGAACTTGTAGAGTCGGATCTCCCGATGCACCTCCGCCGTTTCCTAAATGCGCCAGGATGAGAGTCACGTTCGGATAAGCGTTCGCGAAGTCGACGAAATCCACGGGCCAACTGTTCGGATCGCCGCTGTGGGCCAGCACGATCGCGTCGTGTCTCGCCGCGAGTTTGAAGAGCGATTCGCCGTGCTCTCGGATCGAGTAGACGTGTTCTTCCGGGTGGACTTTGATCCCGACGCATTGCGGCTGTTCGAGCATTTCGTCCACTTGTCGAAATGTCTGCGTTTGCGAGGGATGAGCGACTACCCATTGCAACAGCCCGTCGGTCGCAGCGACAACTTGCGCCGCTTCGACGTTTCCCGCCACCGGATCGGCGTTACCCCGTGGCAGGAGCGCGGACAGCGGTGACACGATCGTCGTCTCGATGTTCACTTGCCTCGCACGCGCCACGACCGTGTCGGCATCGCCGGAGACGAATTCGTTGACTAACTGCGGCGATCGCTTGCTGCGATACGTGCCGAAGTGAGCGTGAACGTCGATTGCTCGAATGTCATTCGGAGTCATTGACTATTCGTCACCTTTCTCATGTACAACGCTTCGCCACGAATAGCTGGCTGCCCGCGTCCTGTCTCTTTCGGGAAGCAGGAAACTCACGCAAGTTGCTATCAAAAATGTTGCGACCGTCGATATCGGCGTGATCAAAAAGGGACTTGGCCCTGAGACGTTCTTGGTTGCCTCTTCGAGTGTCGCGTAGTCCAACCATCCCAGCGACCAATTCAACTCGACCCACCATGCCGAGCCAACGGCGATAACTAGCCCGGAAAGAGTCGCGATCATGACAGCTGCTTGTCCGACCCGGCGCTGGAACATTCCGACCATGAACATCGCGCCCAAAGGTCCAAGTGCGCAATTGAATGTCCTCGCCGTGATTCCAATGATGTTGTAGCGTTCGGGAATGCTCAGCAGCATCCAAGCCAGAGCGGTACAAAACAATCCCACGATGATCGTCAGCACTCGCGGCAGCAGAAGCCGCCGTGTTTTAGTGCCGGTCAAGCGGAGACGTTCAAACACATCGATCGTCAGCACAGCCGCCACGGAATTAATTCCTGAGTCCAGACTCGACATCGCAACTGCGAACAACGCGGCCACCACCATTCCGGAAACACCCGCCGGTAGTCCATAGGCGATGAAGTGTGGAAACACTTTGTCAGCGACACGTTCGTCTCGCGGATCCGAAATCCCATCGGCGATCTCCGTTTGGAATGCAGGATCCAGGTAGTACGTCAGTAACGCCATTCCGCAAAGTGCCAACAGAATCATCACGATAAAGTCTCCTACGAAGTTGACGACGTTACCTCGCACCGCTGCTTTGACCGAAGGAGTTGTCAAATATCGTTGTACCGCGACCTGATCAGCGATGAATGTGCAAGCGTACCAAGAGACGGCTCCGAGTACGGCGAACACGATCGTGTTCCGCTCCGTGATATCCCAACTTGCCAGCGGCGGCAACGAGTGACCTTCGCCTCCAGCTGTTGTAGTCTGCAACCACACAATGGGCCCCGTCCCTGTTCTCCAAGCAACGAAGACTAAGGTGAGCACCGCGCCCCCAAACAAGGCGATGAATTGTGCGACGTCGGTCCAAATGACGGCTTTGATTCCGCCTAACATCGTATAAAATGTTGCGAAGATACCGACTGACAAGAGAACGACCAGGGTCCACTGGTTCAGGGTCATGTCGACGGACAGGATCTCGATGAGGCTTGGATGAGTGATCTGGGCAACCGCTCGCGAAGCCGTCAGCACAATGGTTGCCATCCAAAACAATCGCAGGATCAGCACGAACATGGCGACCGCTGTCAAGCGAGCGACGAGACCGAACCGGCGCTCCAAGTATTCGTAGATGCTCGTTACACCCAGACGCATGAAGAATGGAATCCAGAGTGTATTTACAATGACAAAAGCGATCGGCAACGACAGCCACCCAATCGCCAACGCCAGCCCATGCCGAATCACCTCGCCTGGTGCCGCGAGATAAGTGACCGTTGACAACATCGTCGCAACAATACTCAATCCCACGGCCAGCCAGGGCATTTGCCGGCCAGCGACGAAGTAGTCTTCCTGCTCCTCCTGCTCGCGCGAGAAATACCAACCCGCCGCAAGCACTCCGCCGAGGTAAACTAGGATCACGAGGTAGTCGAGTGGCACGAGACCAGCGTGCTGAGCAAAGAGTGCTGACGGCAAAGGCATTGGCGGCTAGGTCTCCGTCGCAGATCGACTCTTGAAACTCAATTGAATCCTCCGAGATTACGTGGGAAGAGCCAACGCCAGCAGTCGATTGCGCGCCGGTAAACTGAACGGCTTCGAGTAGTGATAAACTTGAGCCAGCTCCTGCTCGTCAAGCACGACCGGCGTCGGCTGCTCGATGATGAAGTCGGCAAAGTGTGCGACGTTGAAGGCAACGAACGCCAAGCTAATGCATTCAATGGGGGGATCGAATCGCTGGCTGAGATCGGGATAAGCAATTGGTCCCGTATCGACTTGGTAAACCGAATTGTCGAGACTGATGTTCATCGTCTTCACGGGATATTCGATCACCGCCGTCAACTTCGTCTCCTCGTTGCGGATCTCGGTTTGAGCGACGATCGGTCGGCCTTCCGCAGTAGCGTTACGAATGTCCTCGAACGAACTGAGCTCGGTCACGCCCTTTCCGTATCGCAGCTTCAAGACAGGTTCGCCCCACACATCTGCCTTCACTTCGCGGTATGTTTCGCTGATGCGACATGGTCGGCGGAACAGTAACCAATCGTGGCCGCCTAGCACTGGAAGGAAGTCGTAATTGTCTTCGATGAACAAACCTTCCTCCGCGAAGGTGTGTTCGCTCTTGCATGCCCCGCATTGGTAGAAGACCTGCGACGTGCCTGCTTCTTCGTCAATCACGGTGGTGCGGCTCTCGACCCAAAATCGCACCGCGTTGAACGATGCTTTGTTACAAATGAACGAGAGCCCATAATCCAAGCATTCCGTTTCGCTGGCTTGGTTAGCTAGCGAGACTGCTCCTGCTCCGACGGCTAGTGATGCGGGAATGCTTTTGAGGAATGTCCTTCGATTGCGCGTCACAATTGTTTCTCCTTTACCTCACACGGCGTAGTGTTTGACAACGTCTTCGTCGACCTCGATTCCTAGTCCCGGTTTTGTCGGTACGGTGATGAAACCGTCTTTCAATTCGAACCGTTCCGTAGCCAGACCATTGCGCCAGGGGTTCTCCGATTGATCCAATTCAAGCATTGGGGTATCCGTCGGCAGTCCCCAATGCGGGTCGGGCAGTAATGAGAGAAGATGAGTCGTCGCTGCAATCAGAATGTCGCCTCCCCAGCAGTGCGGAAGACAGCGGATGCTCGACAGCTTCGCCATCTCCGAAATGAACAGCACTTCACCAAGGCCGCCGCATAGGCTGATGTCGGGCTGAATAATGTCCACGGAGCGGCGATCAATTAGTTGTTTTGCGGAAGCTCGCGAGTCGAGCGCTTCGCCGCCAGCCAGGGGCAACGGCAGTTTGCGACGCAATTCGTCATAGCCTGCGTACTTAGGTGACTGGGGAAGTGGTTCCTCGAAGAACTCGAAGCCCAGGTCGTTCAACACGTGTCCCATCCGAATGGCGTTAGCCATCGTATAGCCACCATTTCCGTCCACCATCAATTGAATATCTGGGCCGACGGCCGCGCGGACCGCCGCAGCTACTTTAGCCTCCCGCGCGACCGAGTAGCGTCCAAGTCGCATCTTGATGGCTTTGTGCCCGTGCTCCACCATCGTGATGGCGGTCTCGGGATAATGCTGCTCAATCTCACGCCCTTCGACATACTCCAACGCCGACACGTAGACAGGTACCTTGTCTCGCATCCTCCCGCCGAACAGTTCGGCGATGGGAAGATTCAATGCCTTGCCTCGCAGATCATTAAGTGCCGTCTCGACTCCGCCAACAGCCAGCCCGTTGCCAAAGTTCGGGCCCCACAAGGCTCGCCAAAGCTGGCGATATTCCATTGGATTGCATCCGATCAAGCGCGGAGCAAGATGATTGTCGATTGTGCCGCGAGTGCCTGAGATCTCAGCCGTTTCACCCCAACCCACTAGGCCCGCATCGGTTTCCAGTTTGACGAGCAACGTCTCGCGAGTCTTGCCAAGTGGTACGGAGACGGAAACGCCAAACGGTCGCTTTAAGTTAGTTCGTAGCAAGTACGTCTTCACAGAGGTAATTTTGAGCTTCGGTTGCCCTGCCAGATCGTCCGAGCCGAACACGTGAGCGAATTGACCAACAAGCCCGCCCGCAAGAAGGCCCGCCCCGCTTCGCAACAAGTCACGACGGCTGCCTTTTGTTTTTAATGATATATTCGCGATTGGTTTCATACTTAACTCACTTTTAGCTTGCAGGTCGTTCGTTGAAGTAAGTGCACTACTCTCGATGCAGCTTCTGAAATCGCTCCCCTTTGATCTCGCTGATGTACAAACTACCAAGAGTGTCGGTCGCCAACATATGCGGCAACTGGAACTGGCCCGGTTTGGAGCCTTCTTGTCCCCAAGAGTTAACGACTTTGCCATGATCGTCGAGCTGCAACACTTTGTTCGCCCGACCGTCCGCTACGAAGAGATGCTCTTGCCCGTCGAAGGCTAAACCATATGGCGCAAAGCCCGGCCAGACGGCCACGAGCTTGCCGTTGCTCTCGAAGACTTGGACCCGATCGTTCTCGCGATCTCCTACGATGGCGCGCCCCTGTCGATCGACCACGATCGTGTGCGGCAGGTTGAATTCACCGGGACCGTCTCCGGCTTTGCCCCATTGGGTTAGGAACCCACCGTTGGGAGTGAACTTCATAATGCGGTTGTTGCCGTAGCCATCGGATACGTAAATCTCACCTCGAGCGCCGAACGCGACATCGGTCGGCTTGTTGAACTGGTCGACGCTGTCTCCAGCGGAACCGGCTTTGCCCAGAGCTAACAGAAGTTTCGCGGCGGGGCTGAACTTCAAAACCTGGTGGTTGCCGATGTCGGTAACCCAGATATTGTCGTGGTCGTCAATTCGCAGCGCATGCGCAGAACCAATCGTGTCATCTCCCCACGAGTGAAGGAAGTTGCCGTTGGGATCAAGACAAATGATCGGTTGCTTGCCTCGGTGGAACAGATACACATTGCCCTTGCTGTTGACCGCCACGCCCGAACATGGACCGAGTTCGATTGTGTCGGGCAGTTTCACGAACGCCGAATCCGCCCGGAATTCGATTGATTCATCTGCGGTAGATGAATCGAGTGCAAATGTGGCGGCGAGTCCCAGCACAGCAAACGCGAGCAATGTCGATTTCATGTGTGTTTCCTCGAAGGATGGATTATCTGTGACCGAACGCGGGATGTGTAGAATACCCGATCGACGGTTCGCTATGCCAACAATCCAGCGAATACACTGCCCGGTGTCCTTCGACGGTATCGTGGTCCTCTAGCAAACATGTCGCGTCCAGAACAGGCCTGTTTGACGACGCAACTCTCGAAACAGATACTGGGCACCAGCGCGAATACGCGACGAGTGTCGTACGCCGTCCACCGCAACGCATTTCGAGGGAATCAGTAATGCCGCTCAGAAGCAGTCAGCCTGAACGGCATTTGCCGCGAACGATCTGTGTCGCTTTCCTGATGTCAGTGGTCTTTGCGCAATTGGAGGGTAATTCGACCTATGCAACCGAAGCTGTTGGTCGCCCCAACGTCCTACTGATTATGGCCGATGATTTGGGCTACTCGGATCTAGGCTGTTATGGCGGCGAGATTAAAACACCAAACCTCGACGGCTTGGCTGCCAATGGATTGCAATTCACGCAGTTCTATAACACCGGACGCTGCTGGCCGACGCGTGGAGCACTGCTGACGGGATTCTACGCCCAACAGATTCGGCGTGACAGCTTGCCCAACATCCCCAGCGGAGGTCGAGGCGTACGACCGGATTGGGCGCGACTGTTGCCCGAGATGCTGAAGCCGTTGGGCTATCGTTCCTATCACACGGGCAAGTGGCATATCGATGGGATGCCGCTTGAAAACGGATTCGATCGATCGTACTACCTCCGGGACCAGGGACGCTTCTTCAATCCGAAGGTCCATTGGGAGGACGACAAGAAGCTGCCACCTGTCGAACCAAACTCCGGATTCTACGCCACGACCGCGCTTGCCGATCACGTCGTGAAATGTCTCCAAGAACACGCGTCGCAACATTCCGACCAGCCGTTCTTTCATTACTTAGCTTTCGCCGCTCCCCATTTTCCTCTGCATGCGCTGCCAGGCGACATCGCTCGATACCGCGCTCGATACCTGGAAGGCTGGGAACAGACTCGTGCTACCCGCTGGAAGCAAATACAAGATCGCGGAATCGTCTCGGCCAAGTTGTCCGACGTTGAACGCGAGGTCGGACCGCCGTACCACTTTCCCGACGCGTTGAAGACTCTGGGGGCCGGCGAAGTCAATCGCCCGTTGCTGTGGGATTCTTTGACCGGCGAGCAACGCAGATTCCAAGCAACGAAGATGGCCATTCACGCCGCGATGATCGATCGGGTTGATCGAGAGATCGGGCGTGTCCTTGAGCAACTCCGCGCACTGGATGCATTCGACAACACATTGATCTTTTTCTTATCTGATAACGGTGCAAGCGCCGAGATTATGGTTCGCGATGATGGACACGACCCACTTGCCGCGCCGGGTTCGGCAGCAACCTACCTGTGTCTTGGACCAGGTTGGTCGAACTGCTCGAACACACCGTTCCGAAGGCATAAGACTTGGGTTCACGAAGGTGGTATCTCGACGCCGCTAATCGCACATTGGCCAAAAGGTATCAAGGCTCATGGCGAATTGCGTCGCAATGTCGGACACGTCATCGACATCGTGCCAACAATTCTCGAAGTGACCGGCGCGAGTCGCTTCAAAACTTGGAATGACAAACCGGTGCCAGCGCCACCCGGTCGCAGTTTACTCCCCGCGTTCACCGCGGACGGAACCGTGAAGCACGACTACCTTTGGTGGTCGCATGAAGGGAATCGAGCGATTCGTGTTGATGACTGGAAACTGGTTGCGGCGGGAAAGGACGGGCCGTGGGAACTATTCAATCTGGGCACGGATCGAACCGAGACAACCGATCTTGCCGAAACACATCCGGCTAAAGCTAAACAGCTTGCGGGATTCTGGTCGGATCATCAAAACGATTTCATCGCATTGGCGTCTCAGAATATTCCCAAGAGCAACCCAAATGTGAAACGCAAAAAGAAGAAGAAAACAAACTGAGATATTCGTAAAGGAAAACACTGTGAAAGCTCTTTTACTGACAGACTATAAGCATCTAGAACTTACCGACATGCCCCAGCCAGAGGTCGGTGCGAACGACGTACTCGTGTCGGTTCAAGCCTGTGGCATCTGCGGCAGTGACATCCACGGCTATGACGGCAGTTCCGGACGCCGCATCCCTCCCTTGGTCATGGGGCACGAAGCATCCGGCATCATCGCCGCGAAGGGGCGCGATGTCACCGGCTTCGAGGAGGGTGACCGCGTTACATTCGACTCAATGGTGTCTTGTGGTAGCTGCCACTTCTGTCGGGCGGGTGACATAAACCTATGCGATAACCGCCGAGTACTTGGGGTTTCCTGCGGCGAGTATCGGCAGCATGGCTGTTTCGCCGAGTACGCCGCGCTGCCGCAGAACATCCTTTACAAGCTGCCTGACTCGCTCAGTTTTGAACATGCGGCCATGATCGAAGCCGTTTCCGTCGCCGTTCATGCTGCGAATCGAACACCTGTCGTCCTGGGCGATACAGCTGTCGTCGTCGGCAGTGGCATGATCGGGTTGCTCGTGATTCAGGCGATTCGGCTGGCCGGTTGCAGCCGCGTGATTGCCACCGACTTAAGCGACGAGCGGCTCGCCGTGGCTCGCGAACTCGGAGCGGACGTCACGATCAACGCGAAGTCCGAAGACGTCGCCCAGCGAGTCGCGGAGCTAACCGGTGGCCGCGGCGCAGACGTGGCTCTTGAAGTTGTGGGTGCGACCGCGACCATCGAAACGGCGATCAACTCAGTTCGCAAAGGGGGAGCTGTCACACTGGTAGGAAACCTCGCGCCGACTATCGAGTTGCCGCTGCAGTCGGTTGTGACACGAGAGCTCAGTCTCTATGGCACTTGCGGCTCGAGCGGCGAGTACCCTGCCTGCATCGACTTGCTTTCACGCGGTGACATTCAGGTCGAACCATTGATCACTGCAAAGGCTGCTCTCGAGGAAGGCACTGACTGGTTCAAGCGGCTTTACGCGGGTGAACCGTCGGCGATGAAAGTGATTCTGCAACCCAATGGGAGCTAATGAGTGATCCTGTCCGCGGGCAAATGACCGGTCAGATTGAACTCGAGGATTTTGTGCGAGTTCGGCGTCAACTCAATCTCCGTGACGGAGGTGTTGCAAGGTACACCAAGGTGCTCGTCGTGTAAGTGCGACAGGAATAGGCTCTTGATGTCGGCGTGCATCACGAAGGCGACCCGTTCGTCCGTGTGTGCGAATTCACGTTTCGTTGATTCGATTAGCCGTGCGGCTCGCCATCTCGCTGCTTCCCAAGTCTCGAACGGTTTGCTCGACCACCAACCACTTCCGTCGATATCATCGCTCACCTGGTAGTCTGAAAACTCAGCTTCAATCTCATCTCGCGTCATTCCCGGTCGCCCAGTGATGTTGGGAAACGAGTGTCCGCTGTAGCAGCCGCCTTGTTCGTGAAGATCGACCTGGACCTCGGGTGTCAGCAAAGTTGCGCGTCGGATTGGCTCGGTCGTCAGCAACGTGCGGCGAAAAGGACTTGTAATCAGACGCGTTAGCTTGAGCGATGGGATCCACGCGCCGAGAAGTTGGGCCTGCTGGTGTCCGAGTTCGGTCAGCCCTGGATCTTCGACACGTTCTTCCTCCGGCAAAGCGTTGTTCTGGGATTGAGCGTGGCGGATCAAGAACAGTTGCATAATTTCGGCGCGAGGTAGGATTCGTTTGCGATCGATTGTTGGCGACGAGGCCAGCAAAGGAATTGTTTTCGCAGTAAACTAACGTATTCGCTTAATCTTCGCATCTACAGGGGTGCGCCGAAATGATGCGTGCTTAACTGAAGGCGTTCGATGTCCGGCACTCTGACACTGACTCTCCTGCTCTCTTTGGTAACCTCTGCACCGGCGACCGAGCATCGGACTCCGCCGTTCGTGGCGGGTTACGATCGCTTCTATCACGAAGCAGAAAAGGCACAACAGGTTGGCGGCGACTTATTGATCAGTGAATTGAGCTGCGCCGCGTGCCACGTAACCGATTCGAATCAGTTAGATCCGAAACGTGGCCCACGCCTCGACGGAGCGGGCTTTCGTCTGCAACGTGATTGGATGCGGCGTTACATTGCCGATCCGCACTCCGTGAAGCCAGGCACGACGATGCCGGACGTACTACATCTTAACTCGCCCGAGGAAACCAATCACGTCGTGCAATCACTTGTCGCATTCCTGTCAACTCAGCGGAAGCCCTTTCCGGAGTTGGTCTCGACGGCAGGCAACCCAATCGCGTTTGAGTTCTGGAAAAAGGGTAATCGAGATCGTGGGCAAAGGCTCTATCACGAGGTCGGTTGCGTCGCATGCCACGAACCAGATGCCGAATTCGATGCCGGCCCGAAACCGTCGTCTGATTTAGCGAAGCTCTTGGCGCAGCTTGAGCCAGAAGAGATCCGCGAGTTGGGTCTTGAGAACGTGGTGAGGCCAGTCCAATCCGTGCCGCATGGCGATTTGGCGGCGAAGTACACGCGAGAATCGCTCACTTACTTCTTGCTCGATCCCCACGTGACGAGACCCAGCGGTCGGATGCCGAGTTTGAAGCTCAAGCCGGATGAAGCGGCGGACATCGCTTCGTATTTGCTTCGCGGACAGGAAGAGACGGTACAGGTCGTTCCACTCGCGACAGACGAAGGGCTAATTGAAGATGGTCGCCGTTCGTTCGTCGAATTGCGTTGTGCGAATTGCCACGACGTTACACCTGCCATGTTTCCAAGGTTGGCCAAGCCTTTGGCGCAACTCGATATAGATGCCGATCTTAATTGCGTTGATCTTCCGGGCACCAAGCTCCCGTTCTTTGCAACGAGCGCTGAACAAACGGCGGCGTTGCGGTTGGCGGTGGGACGCGTCGTTTCAAGAGAAGCCCCGCGTGATGAGTCAACCGCCTCGCAGACGCTTCATTTTCAGATGATGCAGCTCAACTGCTACGCCTGTCACGAAAGGGACAAGCAAGGAGGCATCGGACCGCAACGCCGCGCCTACTTTGACACAGTCGGGCACGTCGATCTTGGCGATGAAGGTCGGCTGCCACCTCCGTTGGATGGAGTTGGGCGAAAGCTAACCCAGGCCTGGTTCAAAAAGGTTTTTGAAGGGAGTGGAGACGTCCGACCACACATGTCTGTTCGTATGCCAAAGTTCGCAAAACCCGCGGTAGCATCAATCCCGAATTCGTTTGCCGCACTGGATGCCGCAGCACCGGCTGTCCAAGCTCTACTCGAGGCGAAAGAACTCAGCGAGGCAGGCCGTGCGCTGTTGAACTTGGGTTGCGTCCAGTGTCATCCGATGCGAGGCGAGTATTTGCCGGGCGTTGTCGGTGTCGATTTGGCGGGAATCGGACCGCGAGTTCAATCTCAATGGTTTCGTGACTTTTTGCTCAATCCAGCTCAGCTGAAGTCGCGAACTCGCATGCCGACTTTCTTTCCAAATGGTCGCAGTGGCGTGCCGACGATTCTCGGCGGTGATGTTGAACGACAGATTGTAGCGATGTGGACTTACCTAAACGATATCGATCACCAACCATTGCCCGGAAAACTTGTGACCAGCAAGGTACACAACTTCGAGTTGGTCCCGAAAGATCGACCTTTGCTGTTGCGCACCTTTATGAAGACGGCGGGTACCCACGCGATCGCGGTTGGCTTTCCGCAACGGCTTCACATCGCATTCGACGCCGAGGCAGTTCGTATCGCACAAGCTTGGCGGGGCCGATTCCTCGATGCTCACGGAACCTGGTTCGATCGCTTCACACCACCGGCGATGCCGCTCAGCAACGACGTCGTTACCTTCCCGCCGGGAATGCCTTTCGCGTTGTTAGATGTCCCGCGGGCAAAGTGGCCTATCGAGGTCGGCAAAGAAGCTGGTTATCGTTTTCGCGGCTACCGTCTCGATGCGAGTGGTGTGCCGACCTTTTTGTATCAGTTCGGACAATTTGATATCGAAGACCGCTTCAAGCCAACGCCACACAGGACGTTGATCCGACGATGGACGATTCGACGACGTCACGGAATCGCTGAGCAAACGCTGTGGTTTCGCGCCAGTGTCGATTCGACCGAACGCGACGAAAGCGACAATTCCTATCCAACCATTAGCGTGTTGAAGATTTCGATTGATGAGCGGAACACGTTAGGGATGAGCTTGCAAACCACTGCCCAACGGAAGGCATGGGTTCTTCCGATCACACTGAAACGAAGCGCGACGATTGAGGTGACCTACGAATGGTAATGCGAGATACACGAGCCAGGCCACGTTGGGTTGCGTCGATAGCAAGTTTGGCGACCGCGATCGTTCTTTCAGCGGGAGTTGACCCGTCAAGCGGCGAAGAAGAGCGCGACTACTACCGCCTCGTTTCGATCGCAACGTCGCAGGCACCGACCGAGTCTCGCTCAAAGTTTTGGAAACCGGCTCCGGATGGTTTGGCATTGGAGGTCAGCGGCTTGGCCGTTGTTGACGACCGGCGACTTGCTGTGGCTATTCGCAAGGGAGAAGTCTGGCTGCTCGATGGAGTCTATGGTGATCCTCCCACCAACGTCACGTACAAACAGTTCGCGTCGGGACTTCACGAGCCGCTCGGATTATTGAAGTATGGCGACTCGTTTTACACGGCACAACGTAGCGAATTGACGCGGCTGCGGGATACCAACGGCGACGAAGTTGCCGATGAATACTTGACCACCGCAAAGGGCTGGGGAACGACCGGCAACTATCACGAATACGCCTACGGACCAAAGCTCGATCACGACGGCAATCTGTGGCTGACGTTGAATATCGGTATGGGAATCAAAGGCGAGCAGCGGGCTCGGCTCGTACGCGACCCAATACTTGGCGTTGCCCAAGCGCCTTGGCGAGGGTGGGGAATGAAAGTGACGCCGGAAGGTGAACTCATTCCCGTTTGCGCTGGCATGCGATCGCCTTGTGGCTTAGGTGCGAATCGTGCTGGCGACATGTTCTACACTGACCAGCAAGGCAACTGGGTCGCGACAAACTCACTCCACCACATGCGTCGCGGAGCGTTCTTTCACCATGCGGAGGCACTCGCCTCGATGACGCTACCCGGTTCTCCGATCAAAGACGTCAAGAGCGTACCATCGGGCTTGCCACTGCCAGAAGCCCTCAAGCGATTCCCGCAATTGAAGCCGCCGGCTGTCTGGTTTCCCTACAAGAAGGTCGGACAATCGGCAACCGACATCATGCTCGATGATAGTGGCGGAGAGTTTGGACCGTTCGACGGCCAGTTGTTCGTCGGCGAGTTCACGTTGTCATCTATCAGCCGCGTATTTCTCGAAAAAGTTGCCGGCGAGTATCAAGGAGCTTGCTTCCCTTTCCGCGAAGGATTCGCTTCGGCCGTGATTCGAATGGAACAAGGCGCGGACGGCAGCGTATTCGTGGGGCTCAGCAATCGGGGATGGAGCAGTCTCGGAACAGCCGCCTACGGTTTGCAGCGGCTCGTGTGGACTGGTAAGACTCCGTTCGAGATCAAAGAGATGCGGGCGATGCCAGACGGGTTTGAACTTGTCTTTACGAAGCCAGTCGAGACGACGACCGCCAGTGAAACGTCGTCTTACGCGATGAGCAGCCACACCTACACGTATCATTCGACGTACGGAAGCGACGAGATCCTGAAGAAAGCCCCGGCAATTCACAGAGCCACCGTTTCCGAAGATGGTCTTCGAGTGCGTCTGATGGTCTCGGGCTTACGAGAGTACTTTGTGCATGAATTGGAAGCCGTCGGAATTCGAAGCGTCGATGGCGAGCCACTGTTGCATCCGCGGGCGTACTACACGTTGAATCGGGTTCCCAGCGGATAAAAGGATCTTGCTTTCGAAGCTCTTGTCGGACTTTGGCTGACCGAGGACGTGTCGATGACATCGACGTGCATTCTGCTATCGGTGGATCAGAGCCGACGTGGCGCGTGCCAGAACTTGAGCTTGTAACTTCCAGAGACCAGAGTTGTTCCGTTCGGCGAAAACGCAAGTGACCAAACTCGGTAGTCGTGTCCCTTCAGCGTTGTTTTTGGTTCCCCTGTTTCAACATCCCACAACCGAATGGTCTTGTCTCCACTCCCTGACGCGAGTGTTTTTCCATCGGGGGAAAATGCCAGTGACTGGACCACAGCAACATGGCCGCGAATCGTTCGTTGGAGTAGGCCCGTCTGAGCATCCCAAATCTTTATCGACCGGTCTTCGCCTCCAGTTGCCAGCAAATTCTCGTCGTTAGAAATCGCGAGCGACCACACTCGATCTTGATGCCCATCTAGAACTCGACGAACTTTCCGTGAAGCCACGTCCCAGATCCTTACCGAGTTATCTGCGCTGACGGTCGCAAGTGATTTGTCGTTGTCGAAGAACGCGGCGTTGTAGACACGATCGTCGTGGCCGTTCAAAGTGCCGACCTCCGCCGCGTCGTCAACACTCCATAGCTTGACGGAACTGTCATGACTTGCCGAGGCCAACAGCTTGCCATCATGAGAAAAGCAAACGCACGAGATTGCGCCCTCATGTCCTTTCAAACGAGTTGGTTCATTAGTCACCAGATTCCATAACATGAGGTCGTCGCTGAACGTGCCACTGGCGGCGAGAGTTCCGTTTGGCGACAAGGCAACTGACAAAACTCGCTGGCGATGGACAAGCGGTTCGCCCACTGGCTGGCCGGAGTTTGCATCCCACAGGCGAACCGTTTTATCATTGCTTGCGGAAGCAACACGAGTGCCATCACGTGAATATGTCACCCAGTTTACCGAGCCGTCATGCGAATCGTTCGTCTCTTGAGCATTCAGCCCGGCCACGTCCCAAACGACGACCGCCAGATCTTCGCCCCCTGTTACAATTGTTCCTCCGTCCGCGGAATAGGCAACACTAGCCAACGGTGCTGTATGGCCGATTTCGATTGACTGCATCTGGTTATTCGGAGCACTCATGCGTTCGAAGAAGTGAACGGGCCTCCGTTTTAAGTTTCGAACGGGCACTCGCGACGGTTCGTTCGACCAAGTGAGATCCCAAGTTCTCAATGTTCGATCATGTCCGACAGAAACAAGTGATGTGCCATCGGGCGAGAAGGCTACGCTTCTCACGCGATCCGCGTGTCCCTCCAAGACATCTCGAAGCTCACCAGTCTCGACATCCCACAAGCGGATTGTCTTGTCAGCGCTGCCCGTCGCAAGTTGCTGGCCGTTCGGTGAGAATGCGACCGACCACACTTCAATGGAATGTCCTTCGAGTGTGTGGAGGCGTTCGCCTGAATCGGTGTCCCAGAGGATCGCGGTACGGTCGAGCCCTGCAGAGGCGACCTTTGCGCCATCGGATGAAATATCGACACCATAGACGAAATCAATGTGTCCCTTTATCGTGCGTGTTTCGATCCCTGCTTCGACGTCCCAGAGTTTCACACTCGTATCGGAACTAGCTGACGCCAATGTCTTGCCGTTTCCGGAGAACGCGAGGGAGAAGACCGTGCCGGTGTGTCCGACTAGTGTTTTCAGCTTAGCTCCGGTCTCCCGATCCCAGACTACAATCGTTCGGTCTTGGCTGCCGGTCGCGAGCTTGCGGCCATCCGGAGAGAACGCAACAGAGAACACGGCTTGCTCATGCCCGGTGAGGGGCATCGCCTCAGAACTCGCCGTGACATGCCAAATCTTGACGGATCCATCATCTGACGCAGAGGCGATCCAATCCCCATCCGGCGTAATGTCGACCGCGTGGATGGTTGCCTCATGTCCCTCGAATCGCTGCGACGACCGATGACACTGTTTCCACCAATAGTACCACTCGAAGCTGCGTGGATCTTCCTTGGCATCAGGTCGTTCGCGGTACCGATCGAGGATCTCGGCAACACGTGAGACATCGCCGAATTCATACGCCTGCTGCGCCAGGTTCATACTTGCGACGTAGAGGAAATGCTCGGTCTCGCGACGAGCTTGCCGTTCGCGCTCCGCCGATCGCTTGGCGTCACTCGCTGCACCTAGTGCCTTCAAGGCGTTTTTGTCGGCGCGGAGCCATTGTGACGTCACACCAATCAAGCCCGCGACCAAGGTAAGCACAAAGCACGTCGCTAGGCCAGCGATCATCGGATTTCGGCGACACCAACGCCACGTGCGTCCCACCGTCGTAATGGGGCGAGCTTCGATAGGCTCGCCGCGCAGAAATCGTTGCAGTTCGTCTGACAACTCTTTAGCGGTTGTGTAACGCCGCTGTGGCACTTTCTCGATGCACTTCCAGCAGATCGTGTCTAGATCTTCCGGGATGCTGCGATTTAAGCTGCGCGGATGCGGAGGGTCATCAAATAGAACATGCTGGACGACAACTTGAGGGCTACCGCGGAAGGGTACTTCTCCGGTCAAAGCCTGAAACAAAATCACGCCCAGCGAGTAGACGTCGCTGCGGCGGTCAGCTTGCCGAGCTTCGCCCCGCGCTTGCTCCGGTGACATGTAGGCGGGAGTACCGAACACGTGGCCATCGACAGCGACAGTGGCATCCGCCGCCTCGTGTTTTGCCAAGCCGAAATCCATGATGTGCGGTTCGCCCTCCGCGTCAATCATGATATTCGAAGGCTTGATGTCGCGATGAACGATTCCGGACTCGTGAGCATGGTGTAGTGCGGTTGCGAGCTTAGAGCAAAGGTTCGCCGCGTTGTTTGGCGAAAGCTTTTGATCCCGCAGCCAAGCGGACAGAGGCAGCCCTTCCACATAGTCGCTAACGATAAAAACGATACCCGCTTCACGACCGACTTCGTGAACGCTGACGATGTTTGGGTGATGCAGCTGAGCCGCTGCTCGTGCTTCGCGGAAGAAGTTTTCTGTCTCCGCGGGGCTAAGTCGGTCCTTTCGAGGAATCTTGATCGCGACCGTCCGAGCCAAGGTTCGATCACGAGCTCGCCACACGGTTCCGAATGACCCCATTCCGAGTCGTTCAATCAGATCGAACTGCGCTAACGACTTGGGCGCGTTTTGAGCTGGATCTCCACCAGCCGTCGAGCCATCGAATTCGAGTGTCTCGTCGCCGAGAAGGTCGAAAATCGTTCCGCATGTCACGCAAGCGACATCCGAAAGCGAATCGGTCTCTTCGAGCTTCAATGCGGCGTTGCACTGCGGACAACGTACTTGCACGCGTCGTTCCTTCGGAGGGCCATTTTGGACCTGCAGATTGTAGCACCTTGCGGGCGGGGGGAAGCCGCTCTGACTGACAGATTTAGGCCGAGCGTGAGTCCCTCCCTGCTGTCATTAATCGATCGCTGGCAGACGAAAAGTCTCGGAAGGGACGTGCTCTTTCGCCATCAGCTTGGCCAGACGATCGACGATATCGGGATGCATTGCGGCGAGATCATTCTTCTCGCTGATGTCCTCTGCGATATTGTACAGCTCGATTTTGGTTTTGCCCTTAAGGAGATTCTGGCGAACTGCCTTCCAATCACCAACACGAATCGTCTGTTGTCCGCCGTATCCGGTAAACTCGCGATACAGCAATGGTCGGGGCTTCTGCTGCTGCCCAAGCAGCGTTGGTGCCAGGCTGATGCCGTCGGTCTCAGACGGAACATCGTCTTTCGCACCGGCGATCTCAAGTAGCGTGGGCATCCAGTCTTCGAATCCACTAACCCGATCGTTGCTCGACCCGGCAGCCACTCGACCTGGATACCGGACGAGCGTCGGAACGCGAACACCGCCTTCGTAGAGCGAGCCCTTCAAACCTCGCAACTCCCCGACGCTGGAAAAAAACTCGTAGTCAACTTCTTCGCCGAGATGAGTCGTGCCGTTGTCGGAGCTGAAAACGACAATCGTGTTTTTAGCGAGTTCCAACTCGTCTAGCAGGTTCAAGACGTTTCCGATGTACTGATCCATGCGAGAGATCATCGCGGCGTAAGCCGCTCGCGGAGTGAAGTGCGGCGTGTATCCGTATCCTTTGCCGCGTGTGAATGGCGGATCTTTCCAGCCAAAAGCAAGGTAAGGCTTTAGTTCTTCATCTGGAACATGTAATGCGACGTGCGGAATGACTGTTGGGTAGTAAAGAAAGAACGGTTGGTTTTTGTTCGTGCGAACAAACTCTAGCACTTGCTCGTTGATCCGATCTGGAGCGTAATCCTGTCCCTTGAACACGTCATAGCTCTTCGGATTCGCAGGGTCTGCATTCTTCGCAAGACTCGCGTGTCCAGGTACCGGCGGTGTGTTCTTCAATTCGACGTGTTTGTCGTCGCTCCAAAGATAAGAAGGATAGTAGCTGTGCGCGTGGCTTTGGCAGTTGTAGCCGAAGAAGCGATTGAAGCCCTGCACCAACGGTCGACCAGTCGACTCGGGACCACCGAGTCCCCACTTTCCGAACGCCCCGGTTACATAACCCTGTTTTTGTAACAACTCGGCGATCGTTACTTCTCCATCAGGAATCGGCCACTGGCCTTCAGGCGGCGTTGCTTTGTTGCTCCGCACATAAGCGTGCCCGGGATGCTTTCCGGTCATTAAAACGCAACGCGACGGAGCACAGACCGCGTTACCACAATAATGCTGCGTCAAACGCATACCTTGCTTGGCGAGTGCGTCGAGATTCGGGGTTCGAATCAGCTTCTGGCCAAAGCTCCCCAACTCGCGATAACCAAGATCGTCGGCGAGAATGAACACGATGTTCGGCTTGCGAGCTTCAGCGGCGAAGACAGTATCGGTTGCTCGGATTCCCAGCAGCGTTCCGACAATCGCGATCAGGAAAATGAATTGCGACTTCACAGACATCTCTCCTCAAGTTGTCATCTCTTGATGCGTCATTCGAATGGATTGTCCGACGCTTTCGCGGCGGCTTGCAGCTTCTTCACTAGCTCCTGATCGGCTTTGCTCAAGCGATCCAGTGGAACTGCCAACTCTTTGCCGTCGGTGCGATGCAATTTCACCTTATCGTCTTCGACGCCCAGATACGTCGCTTCGATCTTGTGCTTGCCCGTGCTATCGATCCACGTCCGAGGCTTGGATGTATCGGAAAGCGATTCTGGCAGTTTGGGCTGATCGACTTCTTCCGGTGCCAATTGAACTTGTGCGCGCGGCAGCGTCTTGTCTTGTCGGAAATTGCCGCGCGTGCGGACCATCACCGTGCCGTTATCCAGCGCTTCCAAAACATCTGCGGGGAACCAGAAACTAGGGGAATACCGAACCTGGACGATCTGTCCGGGATACAGCACCGTGTTTTCAGTGAGGACACGCCCACTGGATTTGATCGGTGAATTCTTGGCGTAAGCTGCGTTCAAATCTGCCTTTCGTCGATAGTCGGCGGACCAGGCTCTTAACGCTTTATGAGCATCTTCAGCAACTTTCTTGTTCGTGCTATCAAGCAGTGGGCGAATCGCATCGGCAATCTCTGGATCCTTTTCCTTTGTCGCTTTACCGGCGAGCATCCTCAAGGAGGCCAGTACGGCGGTTGAGTCGCCGGAATTCAGAGCCGCCAAAGTGGTTTGCTTTTCCTCGGATGATAGCGGAGCCTCCTGCATCCGCTTCTTTTCTGCTGCCACTCGCGCGACTTCGTCCTTCCTGGCCTTGGCGTCAGCGTCGATCTTGGCGATCTCGTCCGCTGACATTCGTCGGTATACGACGGTGATCGGAACTGTAACCTTCGTGTTGTCTTCGTCGATGATCAGCTTGTGTTTGAAATCGAGCGATTCGGGAATGCGTTCTTTCAAATTAAACGTCCATGTTCCCGTGCCTTGCATGTCGTAGGCGGCCTTGTTACCGACCTTAGGCGTCTTTAGATGATACGTCTTCTTGACCGTCGCCTTTTCCGCGTCTTTGCGTTCGATTGAGTAGCTTGTGATCTCGCTTGCGGCCTGTACGGATTGCGGATCATTGCGTGCAAAAGGATCGAACCGACCGAAGCGACCGCGACTGTTCTCTTCGCCTTCGGTAATCGAAATTCCACTGTCCACCTTCCAAGTCTTCTCGTCGCTTTCGGGCAAGACCTCGAATGGCAACAGCGATACATTTCCGAGAAGGTATGGCAAGTGCGAATCGCCTTCCATCGCCAACACGCCACCGCGTGGTGACAGCGTGATGCGGTTTGTCGTTTGCACTTTGCCGGCGAACGCCGGGCGGGCAAACGGATCAGGGAACGAAGGGCCGCCACGACCGAACGGGCCAAAGGGCCCAAAACCTCGTGGTCGCGCCGAGGCCTTCGACTTACTCGACTCGCCCGTCCCGCCACGATACGTGAGTCGCGACTGTTTCTCGTCGGAAGCATCGACCGTGTAACGTGTCATCCCTCGGTAAGTCGTCACTTTGGTCGGCAAGTCGACCGTGATCGTGACTTGGTACGCAAACTGTTTCCCTTTTTCCCACTGGTATCGGAGATCTGATTGTTGCGCTGTCGCAACGAGTTGTGTGGTCAGAATGGAGGCTACAGCCGCGAGCAGCGTTACAAATCGCGAGGAAAGTCGATGAGTCATTTCAGGCACTCCTTCTAGTCTTGCCGACTGGACGATTCAAAGACGTAGGCCGGAAGCTTGTTCCGGACTACTTTGGTTTTACTGTGATAATCCACTAGTTTACGAAACCGAGTTAGCAATCGCCATAGTCTAGCGGATTACCAAATACGCATTCAGCTGGCACATTCCGTGTAAGATTCCTCGTACCTGGCTGTGTAGTAGTGCGGAGATACTAAATGCGTGAAGCCCCGGAAACTCGCCAAAGCCTGTTGCTGCGATTGCGTGATTCGCAAGATCATCAGGCATGGACAGAGTTTCTGGCGATTTACGAGCCGCTGATTTATCGGCTGGCGACGCGAAACGGGTTTCAAGATGCGGATGCTCGCGAGTTGACTCAGGAAGTTCTGTTAGCGGTTTCGGGCGCGATTGATCGTTGGGACCCCGATCCGAAGCTCGGGTCTTTCCGCGGTTGGCTGTTCCGTATTGCTCGCAACCTGATGATCAACTTCCTCGCCAAGCGTCGCAACCGACCGTTGGCGATCGGTGACACGGATTTCAACCGTTTGCTGAACGAACAACCAGCTGACGCGAGCGACGAATCACGCTACTTCGACCATGAATACAAACGCCAGGCGTTCCATTGGGCGGCTGAGCGGATTCGCCGCGAGTTCCAGGAACACACTTGGCAGGCGTTTTGGCAATCGTGCGTCGATGGTAAGACGGTCAAGGAAGTTGCCGAGAAACTGAAGATGTCCGTCGGGGCGGTGTATGTGTCGCGAAGCCGCGTGATGGCGCGCTTGCGAAAAGAGATTGAACGAGTTGGTAACGAGTGAAGAGAGTTAATTGAATCATGGTAGCACAAGCCTCAAACTGTAATCGTGATCGCTTGAAGCAGTTGCTTGCTGGGACTCTGCCTCGCGAAACGGAGTCCAACATCACGAAGCACGTCGAAATGTGTGACACTTGCCGGAGCGAGATGGAAACTTTGGCCGCAGACGCAAGTTGGTGGCAAGACGCGCATGAGTTTCTCAGTAGCACGGAAGTCAGCTGCCTGATCGACGACTCTCCGACAACTGGTAACACGATTGATCTGAGCGTGATTGCCGGCGAATTCGACACCACGCCCGATGAAACCACGGCCGACGAATTAGTACTCGACTATCTCGCATCATCCGACAACCCGGCGATGCTCGGTCGATTGGGAGGCTATGAGATCCTGGAAGTTATCGGTCGTGGAGGGATGGGGATCGTCTTCAAAGCCTACGACGGCGAACTGAATCGATACCTAGCGATCAAAGTCTTGTCCCCTTGTTACGCCTCGAGCGCCGCTGCGCGCAAACGCTTCGCTCGCGAAGCGCAAGCCGCCGCCGCTGTGGTTCATCAACACGTTGTGGCAATTCACGGCGTCGACGGTACGGGAAAGCTGCCTTATCTCGTCATGCCGTTTGTCGCTTGCGAATCGCTCCAAGAACGAATCGATCGCGAGGGGCCACTTGATACGAGAGACATTCTTCGTATCGCGGTGCAGGCGGCGCAGGGGCTCAGTGCCGCCCACGCGCAAGGTCTCGTTCATCGCGACGTGAAACCTGCGAATATCTTGTTAGAAAAAGGCGTCGACCGAGTTTTGTTGACCGATTTTGGTTTGGCTCGTGCGATTGACGATGCGGCGTTGACCAGAAGTGGTGTCATCGCGGGCACTCCGCAATACATGTCGCCGGAGCAAGCAAAGGGCGAATCGATCGACCATCGAACTGATTTGTTCAGCCTCGGCAGTGTGATGCATGCGATGTGTACCGGGCGGTCCCCTTTCCGTGCCGAGACAACGATGGGTGTCCTGCGGCGCATTTGCGATGGCGAAGCACGCTCGGTCCGCGAAGTGAACGCCGATCTGCCGCCATGGCTCGAACGAGTTATCGCGAAGCTCTTAGCGAAGTCACCCGACGATCGATTCGAAACGGCCGACGAGGTAGCCTCGCTGTTGGAAGCATGCCTTGCACATGTCCAGCATCCAACTGCTGTTGCGTTGCCCGAGTCACTCGCTTCTTGCGAGCGAAGTCGTGCAGCGCAGTATGCGGCAGGTGGCACACTCGTCGTGAGTTGTCTCGTGGTGTTCGCATTGATGTTCACGACATTGCCCAACGATGAGTCTGGGGAAGGTCCCGGTCAGGCTGAAGTACTGAGCAGCGGAACGGTGAACTCCCTGGACGAGCAGGAACAACTTCGCTGGACGGATGATCTCGACAGCGAGATGTCTCAAATCGACTACCAAATCCAAATTCTCGAAACCATTGACTTCTAAACGGGAGTAACCAGAGATGAAATCTACGTTCTTCTATTTGTCTGGAGCCATCGCACTTGCCGTGGGCACGACGCTCAGTTGGACCGTTTGGTCCGCGTCCGTAGACGCGCAAGACGCATCCCCACCTCCGCCGCAACCAGCGAGTCGCGCCCCTGTGCCCGGTGAGCCTGTCCATTCTTCAACATTCGGGTTTCAACAACCGACACCGTCTCAACAGCTTTCGCCCGGGAAGCCAGTTCACATTCCCCTCGGCTATCCTGCTGGCGTTCCACAGTATTACCCGGGCTACACGATACGTCAGACAAACGGGAGGGCTTCTTACGCCGCTACGCTGCTGCCTAGTGGCGATGCCAAGGCATTGGAATTCACGAAGGAGTATCAAGCTCAGCAAGTCGAGATCAACAAGCTTCTGAAAGAATACAACGGGGCCGAGAACGAACTCGACAAAGGATCTGTTCGAGATGAGATTGTAAAGGCGACGCTAACGCAATTCGATCTGCGCCAGAAGGTCCGAGTTCGGGAAGTCGAGCAACTAAAGAAGCGTCTGGCAGTTGTCGAGACAACGGTCAAGCAACGAAATGAGTTAAAGGAAAAGATCGTCGAGAAGCGGGTCGCCGACCTCCTCCGGGAACCGGATCAACTCGGCTGGGAACCGCTCGCCGGAGGCATTTCGACTCAAGGAAGGCAGATCGCTGCAACACAATTGCCAGGCCCGGGCGCTACTCGCTACGCTCCCGCTAATACACCGACGGTCAACCGACTCGTACCTCGAACGATCAATCGGATCGTGACTGAAACGATTGTTGACGAACAAGGAAACCAGAAGACAGTCTCGCGTCCGGTTACAGAAACAGAACTTGTCGAGGTCGAGAACACGACGCACAATAGACGTGTTCCAGGAGATGGGGGCGATGCGTCGATTGGTGGCCGACAAACTTCAAAATTCACCGATTCTTTTGATCCGTCCGCGGGGCGGGCGTTGAATTCCGGCTTTGTGTACCGTACCCAGACGAACTCGACGGTCGCGGAAGCCGCAGCCCGTGTTCGTTTCGCGGAACAGAAGCGAAGCGTACTGCTTGGCCAAGGCGAACAGGACACCGACGGTTCACAGCTAAAGCTACTCGACGCCGAACTCGAGTTGGCCAAGCTAGTTCATGCCCGAGCCCTAGCCGAATATGAAGGTCGTACGCAACTTCTCGAACTTGACGTGAGGCAAGCTCAGGTGGACTTGGAAGAGGCCGATGGCCGATTCAAGGAATCGCAGGAAGTCAGCAAACGTTCACCGGGCTCATTCCCCAAAGCTGAATTGACCGCGATTCGAGCTGCCGTTGATAAAGCTCAGATCGCGCTCGAACGAGCCAAGCTCGTACTCGATCTACATAAGAAGACAAACGAACTAAAGCCTAAAGGCGACAGCCCGCCTGCTGATCAGAAGCTTAGGGTGAAGTAGCTGAAGGCCGGAACAAGGCTTGATTCGGCCTACAAATCTACGCCTGCAACCACGCAGGCCCCTTGCCCGCGGCAGGAAGCTGAATGACGTTCACACTTTGAACTGCCGTTAGGTTCAAAACCGCATCGCTTGCCTCTTGCGGCGGGACTCCGTCGAGGTTCAACACGCCGATCGCCGCGCCTCCTGGCCCTTCGCCGGCCCGACCGACAGCCATCTGAGCGATGTTGATGTTGTGTTCGCCAAAGGTCGTGCCGACGGCTCCGATGATGCCGGGGACATCTTCGTGTGTGAAGATCAAGAGGTTGCCATCAAGGTACGATTCCAAGCGATGATCGCCCAGTCGTATCAGTCGAGGCATCCCGTTGCCGAACAGTGTACCTGCCGCTTGGTAGCTCTTGCCGTCGCTTACGACCTCGGCAGCGACCGACGAACTGAACGCGCCCATGTCACTGCGCGATTCGGCGACCAATTCGATGCCGCGTTCGCGAAGCAGCACTTCAGCGTTGACGATATTGACGTCTTCGTCCAAGGCGTTTTCTAGTAGCCCCGCACAGAACGCAGCCGTCAGCAGTCGAGTATCCTTCGTGGTGACTTCGCCCCTGTAAGTCAACTTGCACTGCGACGCACCACTCGGATTCCACTGAGCGAGTAATGCACCCAGTCGATAAGCGACATCGAGATAGCCTCGGATCGACTCTAACGTCTTGGGGTCGAGCGTCGCGGTGTTGACGGCATGCCGGACTTCACCTGTCTGCAAACAATTCAACATCAATTCGACCGCTTCGACCGCGACTTGCGTTTGCGCCTCTTCGGTGCTGGCTCCAAGATGAGGCGTGGCTAGAACGCCGGGAGTCTTGAACAATGGACTGTCAGTACACGGTTCGTTCTCGTAGACGTCGAGAGCAACGCCAGCAAGCTCGCCGCTCGTCAGTCCCTCGAGCAATGCTTCTTCGTTGTAGATACCGCCGCGAGCGCAGTTGATCAGCCGCGCTCCAGGCTTCAACAAGTCGAGAGTGTTCTTGTCGATCAAGTTGCGAGTGTGTTCGTTCAAGGGTGTGTGAACGGTTAGGTAGTCGACTCGCGGCAGCATGGCAGGCACATTGTCGACGTGTTCGATTCCTATCTTTGCGGCCTGGTCCGCGGATACGAACGGATCGAATCCGATCACTCGCATTTGAAACGCCAACGCGCGCTTGGCAACTTCCTGGCCAATGCGTCCGAGGCCGACGACTCCCAACGTTTTGTCTGCCAGTTGCACACCCATGTACGAGCTGCGATCCCATCGCCCTTCGACCAAGCTTTGATGAGCCGGCGCGATGTTTCGCGAGAGGGCTAACATCAGAGCGAAGGCGTGCTCGGCAGTACTCAGCGTGTTGCCCGTCGGCGTGTTCATGACGACGATGCCGTGACGAGTTGCCGCGACTTTATCGATGTTGTCGGTGCCAACGCCGGCTCGCGCGATCGCCTTCAGTCGGCGATTGCCTTCCAGCGACTCGGCGGTGATCTTCACGCCACTACGACAAATGGCTCCGTCATATTCTGCCAAAGCCGCACGCAGGTCATCGCCTTTCAGCCCGGTGTGTACCTCGAATTCGACGCCATCGGCCTGTTTGAGCAGCGCGAGTCCCTCAGCGGCAAGTTTATCGAGCACGATGATACGAATCGCAGCGGCCATACTCTCTATTCCTTCGTCGCGGTGAGAATCAATTAGCGTGGCGGTCGCGAAAATCGACCATAAAGTCACGTAACGCCTCGACGCCTTCGACTGGCATCGCATTGTAGATCGATGCGCGGATCCCTCCGACGCTGCGATGGCCCTTCAGCGATTCAAGTCGATGTGTCGCCGCCTCGCTGACAAAGGCTTCGGTCAACTCATCGCTCGGCAATCGAAACGTCACGTTCATCAGCGAGCGATCGCTGACTTGAGCGTGGCCTTGGTAAAAGTCAGGACTCTCGTCAAGCAAACCGTAAAGCAACTGCGCCTTGTCGAGATTTCGCTGATGCATAGCGGCGAGGCCTCCGACTTCTTCCTGCAGCCACTTCGCGACCAATCCGACGACGTAGATCCCAAACGTCGGCGGTGTGTTGTAGAGCGATTTTGCCTTCGCGTGGGCATTGTAGTTCATGTATCCGGGCAGCGAATCGTTGCTACGCTCCAAGAGGTCGTCGCGAAGGATCACGACGGTGACTCCCGCGGGCCCCGCGTTCTTCTGGGCACACGCGTAAATCATCCCATAGCGGCTGACGTCAATGGGTCGGTGCAGGAAGTCCGAAGACATATCCGAGACAAACACTGATTCGCCGGAGGCGGGGTCGTCCGAAAACTGTACTCCCTGGATCGTTTCGTTCGAAGTCAGATGACAGTAGGCGGAAGCACCGTAGTCAAGCTCGCTGAGCTTCGGTAGTCGATCATAATTAGTTCCGCTACCGTCCCACAGAACACGTGTTTCGCCTTCGCGTTTTGCTTCTTTGATGGCGTAGTTTCCCCACGATCCAGTCAAGACGAATTCGGCCGCTTTGCCCGATCCGCGTAACAAGTTCATCGGTGCCATCGAGAATTGCAACCGCGAACCGCCCTGCATGAACAACACTCGGTAGTTCGCTGGGATCGCCAGCAGATCTCGCAACCGTTGCTCAGCATCTTCAAGGATTGCGATGAACTGCTTGCTGCGATGACTGATCTCAAGAATCGAAGCGCCACATCCCGGCAACGACAGCAGATCCCGCTGAGCTTCCTCCAATACCGGCACGGGCAAGGCTGCTGGCCCGGCGGAGAAGTTGAAGACTCGGTCAACAGCCGCGTTTGTGCTCATGTTTGTCCCGCAACCAGTATCGCGTCCTCAAAAATGACGACGCATGCTCAAAAAAATACAATCCGCGATTTTACGCTTCGACATCGATCATGGGAATGTGGGGGAATTCCGCAAGGTTGCAGGTAATCGGTGGATGGTAAAGAATAGCTCGCGGGAGAAGCTGATATGGCGAAGAGACGCCTTGAGGAATTTGAACTTGGTCGAGTTCTCGGCGTCGGGACTGCGGGCACTATCTATGAAGCCTGGGACCAAACGAACGACCAGAAAGTCGCACTCAAGATTCTCTTGCCAACTGTATCAGCGGACAAGATCGTCTCGGCGAGGTTCGAACGCGAGATGGTGATTCTCGAAAAACTCTCTCATCCGAATATCGTCAAGTATCACGGTGGTGGTCGAAGCGACGGGCAATTGTTCTTTGCCATTGAACTGCTCAGCGGTGAAACGCTGAAGGACGAAATCGCACGAGGCGGTGCGTTTTCCTGGATCGAAGCGGCGACATGCGGAGTACAAATCTGTTCGGCCCTGCAACACGCCCACAACCATGGCATTATCCATCGCGATCTGAAGCCTTCGAACTTGATGTTCGACGACGGTGGATACTTGAAGTTGCTTGATTTTGGGATCGCTCGTGACACGCATGAAGCGGACATCACATCCAAAGGCCTGACGGTCGGCTCGTATGCCTATATGTCTCCCGAGCAAATCACGGGTGAAGGCAACATTACCGGGCAAGCCGACCTGTATTCGTTCGGCGCGGTGTTATACGAGATTCTCACAGCGCGCCCTCCGTTTGCGGGCGACAACTTTGCCCAGCTCTTTCAACAACACCTCACGAAGATACCAGCACCCATCCACCAGTTCGCGCCGCGTTGCCCCGATCCATTGGAGCAAATCACGATGCAATGTCTGTCCAAAAAACCAGAAGACCGCCCGTTTAATGCTCGCGCTGTGCAAGGGGCTCTGTTGGGCTTGCTCGACGAAGAGTTCAACGCGGACACGAGCCACGATGTGGCTGCAGCAAAAGCCATCGATCTTGGCCGCGCCGTACTCGTTAGACGCCTTCGCGATCGCTCACGCGAGGTGTCTTGGCTGGCGCTTGGTGGTCTCGGCATCGCCGCGTGCGCGATCGTTTGGGCGGCATGGTATTTCGGAGCTTAGCTTGTCGCTATCTCGGATCGCTCACTTTGTCGAGCGGGCCACGCGCGTTACTTGTACGAGGACCGCCAAGATACCGATTGCGGCGAGGATTGTTTTTGCTTGTTCAATGGGGGTCGTGCCGGCGAACTGGTTTAAGTTGAAGGTTCCGCCGGAGTCCTTCAGCTGGCCCGTGTCAATGATGGCGGGGTTGAGTGTCGAGCCGACAGAATAGTTCGGCGGTAGCTCTCTGAAGGCCTGCGCGGGTGGAGTTTGCGGTTGTGGAATGGCGACTAATCCAGAGGGCCAGTGAGTGTTAGGGCGGTTGGCGGGGATCGAGACGAGAATGTCCGCTTCTTGAGGCTGATCCGCTGGCCATGCGGAATTAAGGAACCATCGAACTCGACCGCAAAAGCTTCCCGAAGTCGTACCGCTTCCGGCACCGAACAGTACTCCGGCCAACTGGCCCTGTTCGTTCAGGATCGGGCCACCGGAATCACCCTGTCGAGCTTCGGCAGAGAGTTCGACCATTTCGTATGGCATGCGACGCCCCGGCGCGACGTATTGTGTGCAACGACCAGTAACCGCGCGGTAATCGCCTGATCCGTATCCTGCGATCGTCAATACGTCGCCCGGTCGTGGGGCGATCGCCGAGATCGCGATCGGTGTAGCGTTGGGACGCCAGATCAAGAGTGCCGCCAAATCCCAATCCTTATCAACCTTCAGAATGGTCGCCGCAGAGCGAAAGCCGTCCGGAAACGTAGCGACAACGGGGCCTTTGGCGTCGCGGATCACGTGCCAGTTGGTTACGACTAAGCCGCGTTGACCACGAACCTCGACGAGCGTTCCCGAACCTTGTGAAACGGCCTTTCCTTCCACGGCGGTGATGCGCGCGACGGCTGGGTTGGGCGTGCGGTCGCCGATCGTGAACGGCATCCAGCTCGGTTGCTCCGAGATTCGAGCATCTTGATCTGCCCAGGCTCGTGTGCGGGCAAAGAGGGTTGTCGCGCAAGTCGCCAATGCTAACGCCGCCGTGATCACGACCGCGATGGTTGTGTGCTGCGGGCCGCGAGGCGCGATCTTCTTCAGCAAAGGAAGGCATATCATGGGACACCGCGAGACGTTACTTCTGAGTCTTGCGCCTCATGGATTCGTTGTGGCGGATCATCGCTAGCAGCTTCTTGCGAAGTTCGATGGCCTCAGACGCATGGTTGGCTGCGCCTTGGGAGACGTTCGGGAGTGGCGGACAGGTTGTCTGTGTCATGTCTTGTACTCAGGCGGCGATGGGCCGACCGCCTTTCAAGTCCTCGGAGCGGGGTGGGAAGTCTGCGCCGTCGTTGTGGCGGTCCTTCAGCTCTTGCAACGTGCTGCGGAGAGCGGACTCGGCGAGTTTCGTCAGTGTCAAGCGAACGGGATTGCCAGCCAGATGTACAACCGCGTTGCGCGCTTCGTCGAGCAAGTCTTCGGGCAAGTAAAGTGTGGCTCGGACCTTGGGTGAGTTGTCATGAATTCGCATCGCGAGCCTCGGCTGCGCTGGTTGTCATGGATGATTGAGGCGGAGCGACATCGATCCAGCCTCGTTAATAAAGAGATCGGACGTTGGCGCACCAATCATCAAACGTCAGACGTTTTGCCTTACTGCTTCCCAGAGGCATTCAAATGGAATCTGCGTTAGAGCTTGCGCAATCCATGTGAATTAACATCTAAATGCGCCTCCCTCGCTCAGTCGCAATCCCGTTGAGGTGCGCGCAGGCAGGGAGGAACTCTGTTACGCGGGGGCCGATGGCCGCGTTGTCAATCAAGCAACGGACGAGCCGCCAGATTAGTCTTCGATTGGCAAACCAGTCCACGGTGCGGCGACTGCGGTTTCCTTTCGGACGGCCATTGCGAAGCCGATGACTGCGAATGGCATCAAGGTGGCGAAGGCGAGCCAACGCGGAAACAGAAGTGTGAAACTTTCGTGCGGCGAGCCCGTCATGACCAAATGCAATAACCAACCGCTTGCTAGCACGAAGAATGTCGAGAAGATCGATAGCAACACGGCGTTTGTCGGCGACTTGGGCCAGCGTGAGCGTTCCATTTGTCGGTAGATGCGTGTGCCGATGAGTGTGAATGCAAAAATCTGGATTGAGAACAAGACAAGCACAGAAAGACCGTAACGGAACATGTCACTCGCTATATCGATGAATCCCTTTTCGGTATGGCCGAGCAACGCCATGCCCCACGTTACGCCCGCGGCAAGAAGCACGACGCTGGGGCATAACAGCAAGTAAGATGTTGCAAGGCGACCGGCGTGTTGCAATTCATTTTCCGTACTTCGCCGTATCAGCCACTTGTCGAGCATGCCTTCACGCTGTTCAAGCCAAGAGACGGTTTGTTGCAACTCGGTCGTTAAGTTATGCGGCGGCCCGAATCGGCTCATCGTTGCATCCAATGCTGCTCGTTCGTCCTTCGCTTGCGAAAGTTCCTCCTCGTAGATATCCAAAATGTGAGCGTACAGCTCATTTCGCATTCGCAGTTTTGTGCGACCCGCAGCGTAAACGGGTCGAACCGCTCGCTCGACGTGGATTTTCAGTTCGTTCATGCTGGAGCTCCTACGACTCGCCCCACGACGTTGACGAAATGCTCCCACTCTTCGCGCCCCTTCTCCAACTGCCGCTTGCCTTTACGTGTGATCTTGTAGATCCGCCGCCGAGGTCCGCGACGTTTCGTTTCGTTGTCTTCCCACCGAGCCGACACGAGGCCGGCCTTCTCAAGACGATAAAGCGCGGGGTAGAGCGAGCCTTCTTTCAGTTTGAGGCCCCCCTGCCCTTCGCTCTCCAATCGGCGCCACACATCGAACCCGTGGCCGTCCGCTTTGTCCAAGACAGCGAGTACCATCGTATCGAGGTGGCCGTGAAGTGACTTGCCGCTGATGAGTTCGCTCATTTGAATTGCTCCGCTAAGAAACGACTCCCTATTATTTAGAAAGACTGGGTAGTGTGTCAACCCTCTTCTAGACGATGAACGTGGTTGCTGGAGCGCAGTGGTTGCTGGAGTACCGCCTTGACCACTTGCGAAGGCCGACCGAGAATCGAACGAACTGTTTCCTTGCACCTGACGAAATCCACATGAGTACATCAACCACGAAGCTTGGCGAAGCTTCCGCAAATGTTCCCGATGAGGCTGGACGATTCGGCGAGTTCGGCGGTCGTTACGTACCGGAAACGCTGACACGAGCGCTCGATGAACTCTCCGCCGAGTACTCAAAGGCCAAGAAAGACGCGTCCTTTCAATCAGAACTTGAAGGGCTGTGGCACAATTATGTTGGTCGCCCGTCGCCGCTGTACCATGCGAAGCGGTTGAGTGAAGAGTGTGGCGGAGCACAGATCTGGCTAAAGCGCGAAGATCTGAACCACACCGGTGCTCATAAGATCAACAACACGCTAGGGCAGGCGTTGTTGACGATGCGTATGGGCAAGAAGCGAGTGATTGCCGAGACCGGTGCTGGGCAACATGGCGTCGCGACGGCAACTGCTTGTGCGCGGTTCGGGTTGCCATGCGTCGTCTATATGGGAGCCGAAGACGTTCGGCGACAGGCTCCCAACGTTTTCAGCATGAAGTTGCTCGGCGCGGAAGTCCGCCCGGTCGAGAGTGGATCGCGAACGCTTCGCGATGCGATTAACGAAGCGATGCGCGATTGGATGTCGAGCGTCGAGGATACACACTACATCATTGGTTCGGTTGTCGGGCCGCATCCGTTCCCGATGATCGTCCGAGACTTTCAGGCCGTTATTGGCCGCGAGACGCGCGAACAGTCGCTTCACAGAATTGGCCGTTTGCCGGATCTTGTTGTGGCCTGTGTCGGTGGTGGCAGCAATGCGGCCGGAATGTTCTATCCGTTCGTCGAAGATCGCGATGTCGAGATGATCGGTATCGAAGCGGGGGGACGCGGTTCCGAACCTGGAGATCACGCCTCGCCACTGAGCTTTGGCGAGCCTGGCATCTTGCACGGCAGTTACAGCTATGTCATGCAAGACGAAGATGGCCAAACCTGCGACGTACATTCGATGTCCGCCGGATTGGACTATCCTGGCGTCGGACCGGAACACAGTTACTGGAAGGCGACGGGGCGAGTGCGGTACACCAACTGTCGCGATGGCGAAGCGATGAAGGGATTCGACGCATTGGCTCGCTGCGAGGGAATATTGCCGGCGCTCGAAAGCTCGCACGCAATCTCGAAAACGATGGAGTTGGCGGCCGCGAGATCGAAGGACGAAGTCGTTGTTGTTTGCCTCTCGGGACGCGGCGACAAGGACGCGAATGAGATTGCACGTTTGAAAGAGAAGGCGAACTCGTAAGCCATGTCCGACATTGATCGACTATTCACCAAACTTCGTTCCGAGAATCGTAAAGCGTTCATGCCGTTTATTACGGCTGGCGATCCGGATTTGGAATTCTCGGCAGACGTAATTCGCGAACTTGCCGCTCGCGGTTGTAGCATGTGCGAGGTTGGTATTCCGTACAGCGACCCGATTGCCGACGGACCCGTGATTCAAGCATCATACACGCGCGCTCTCGACAAGAAGATCAAGCTGGCGCAGATCCTTGAGATGCTCGATGGATTGCAATCCGATGTCTCGATGCCGCGAGTAACGATGGTCAGTTACGCGATCATCTACCGTCACGGTCTTGAATGCTATGTCGCGGACGCGAAAGCTGCAGGAGTTGCCGGGGCGATCGTACCCGACTTGCTGGTGGAAGAGGCTGATGAGTTCGCCGAGATCTGCCGGCGCGAAGATTTCAGCTTGATTCAACTGGTCACACCTACCACTCCGCGTGAACGCGCAGTACGAATCGCCGCAAGTTCGACAGGCTTCCTTTACTACGTGTCGGTTACGGGTATCACCGGCGAGCGGACTCAGCTTCCGCCATCTCTGATCGACAACGTTGGGTGGTTGCGAGAACAGACAAAGCTGCCAATTTGTATCGGTTTTGGCGTGAGTAAACCCGAGCATGTTGATCTGTTGGCCCCCGTCTCTGATGGCCTGATTGTCGGCTCAGCGATCGTCCGTCGAATTGCCGAAGCCGCGAATCGACCGCGTGACGAAGTACTGCAAGAAGTTGGCAAGTACTCAGCGAGCCTGCTCGCAGCTCTCGAATCGTCGTCGAATTGACGCCGATTGGCCCCGGCGACCGCTCAAATTCTTTGGTGTAAATGTAGTCGTGGTGTAGTCGTTAAGCCATTATGAAATAATGACTTAGGTCGTGGATTCGCATTAAACTTGACTCGCGGTGGAAATCGGAAGTAAAGTTGAAGATAGAGGTCGTTCGACCTCTTAGAGTAGCGAATCGTCCGGCGTAGCATGGCGATTGTGGTATCTCGTGATCCTTCAACTCTCGCGAGAGCCGCTCCCGTGTCCTCGCCTTGGCCGTCGGTCTTATGTGGAGGACGTCGCCAGTGAAGGCAACTAATTCATCGACCCTGCACCGTTACTTCGCGGGAATCGCGGAGTATGTCTTCCAGTCGCACCTGGGGGTCGCCGATCCTCCGCTTGTCGACTACGTCAGCGAACTCTTGCTTCGCTTTGTGCGATCGGAATCGATTCACCGAGTGCGGAGTCTAACCGGTCGACCGCTCACCGAAGTTGCCGAAATGTTGGCAGAAGCGAACGCACGTGTCGGGACGGCGCGTCGCTCGGTCCACCGACATATCGGTGATTTCACTTTGTTTTGGGTAGGTGTTTATCCGGAAGCATTGCGCGAAATGCAAAGCCCGATGAAGAAGGACCATTTCATCGATTACTGTTCGCAAGGCAAGCGAGCGTACTTCATTGCCAGCACTATTCAAGCCGAGGAAGACAACGAAGCTCCCGCTCCGATTCTGGAACAAATGAGCCAGCAATTCGAGCTATGTGCTTATGGTCTTCGCGAGATCCGTCGTGAATGGGAACGCCGCGACAACGAAGAATTGCCCGTTCTGCTGGTCGATTGAGCGGTCGGCGCCCTATTCGCGAAAAAAATCTTCGGTTGACTACCAAGGACGACGCGATCGCCCCGAATACGAGGTGTCAGCAGTTTGGTAGCTCCGCATTGTTGCGGTCGTGTTGGCTCGAGCCAGGGCTACCAACTCCCTTGCGAGATTCACTCCCTTGCGAGATTCGTTGTACAACGCGAACGAGGAAAGTTCTCCATGTTTGGAAAACCAGCTTGGTTCAAAGAGAAGCGTTCGGGTCGGGGAATCACGCCAATTTGTCGACAAGGCTGGGCCTATACCGCAATTTGGGCGGGGATCTTGGTGTTGCCGTTTCTGATCCTGATCGGCGAGCAACTGGTTCTCGAATCACTCGTTTGGCTAGCGGCGACAGGCGGGACGCTTGTCTGGGATGTGCGGCAAATTATGGCTGCAATGCGTCCCGAGGACGAAGATGTACTCTACATCGACGAGACGGAGACTCTTTCTGAGGAGTTCGCGACGCGTAACTTCGACTTCCGGCTCCGTGTCTAGCTACGAACTGCCGCATGCATCTCGCGCCTGTCGAATGTGACTGCGGTAATCTTTCATATCGCAACCCAAGCGACTTAAGTCGCTTGATGCATCGAGTTTGTGCCTGCCGGATGGTTTGCGGATCAGGTGGATTATCGACGCAATTCCGCGATCTTAGACTGTCTGCTATAATTGCAATATCGGACACTTCTTCTCGCTGTTTCCAGCTTGGATCGACGTCATGTCTCAGCCAGAGCACTTAGACGACCTGCTTCGCGATTGGTCTTACGAGCCGCAGACGTTGGGCGTTCGAATTGTTACTGGTAGCGACGGGCGCGATCTTCTCCAGATGCGAATCGATATGGGAGTTTTGCAACTGGAGATGGATGGCCGTCCAGACGGGACGCGTCCAGAGAGATGCGACTCGTTCTTCGACCATCTCGTTTCCGAGTCGATTCGTTTCGGTGACGAATTTGTAATCGACGATGACCAAGCCAACGAAGTCGATCGCGAATTTGTACAGTTCTATCATCGACGCATCTGCTGGCTACGTTTGCAAGACTACGAGCGTGCCATTCGCGACGCCGATCATACGCTGGGATTGATGGACTTTTGCAAGAAGTACTCGGACGACGATCAATGGACTCTCTCGCATGAGCAGTATCGTCCCTTCGTCCTCTTTCACCGTACGCAGGCCGCTGCTCTTGCCTCGCTGGACGAAGGTGGCCCCGAAGAATCAATACAGGCTATTAACGGTGGTCTCGACGATTTGCGAGAAGTCTTTGAAGAGTATGAGGCCGAGGAGCATTTTGAGGACGATGAACTCGTTGCTCGTCTGCTCGATTTGCGAGAGACACTTCGTAAAGAATACGAAGTTGGTAAGACGCTTCACGAGCAACTGGCCGAAGCTGTGGCGTCTGAGCAATACGAGCTTGCCGCCCGGCTCCGCGATGAATTGGCCAAACGCCAAGTCTGATTCGTGATTTCACTTGCTGCCCTGCCGGGTAATTGAGAAGATGGTGGTTTAATGAGCCACATGCCACAAATTCGGTTATCGGCAACGATGGACTCGCGACAGCATCTCGTTGATCAGTGGAAGACCAAACTCGCCGCAAGCGAGCGTTTGCCCGAAGACGCCGAGAAGCGATTCGGCTGGGTGCGACAGATCTATGCTCGGATCTATCGATTCTTGGTTGCGTATTATGGCGAAGGAGAGTGGAGCGGCGTTGCTGGCGATTCCAGTGCGATGCCCGATTCCCGCTCCGCCACCAGCCGGATGCCTTTTGTCGATTGCAGTTCCACGACCGACGGTCTGGCTCCGAAGACATCTGAACGAATTCGAAACACGCTTGATTCGATTCATCGGAGTAACCCGGGGTTGGCAATACCGGGAACGATGAGTTGCGTCGCCGAGGACACTTGGGTAGTCGTCGCAGCCAGAAAGAAATCGCGAGCGGCCCAAGTAGTGCATCGCAGGCTTGTCGCTTGTGGCATCGAATCTCAACTTCTAAGTCGGACTACGGACACCGCCATCGTCGTACATCACGAAGACTTTCCAGTGGCCTTAGAGGCGATTAAGAACACGGTGCCAACGCGGCAGATTTGGATCACTAGAACAGCGGACGCGAGGAGTGCCGTCGGACTTGCCCTCCTCCTTGCGACTCTATTGACCCTTGGGATGTGCCTGCTAGTCGACAGCTCTGCTCGCGATCTGTCTATCACTCTTTGCGCGTTGTGGCTTGCTGGGATGGCATCAGCCTGGCTGGGCTTAGGCGGTCGCACACGCCGTTGATTCTGGTCATCGTCTTTACTCATCGCGTTTGCGCCCGCTTGTTGTCGACGTGGCAGATGCAGATAATCGTACGCTCACGTTATCAAGAGACCGAGTTCAGATGCCGAATACCGTCCACGCTTTCGACTTCCTCGCTCAACCGCCCGCGACCGTTCCGTCGGTTGTTGCCTTGTTCGGCAACGAGAGCTTTCTGAAGCGATTGGCGACACGCTCGTTGCGCAGCGCGGTGGTCGGCGACGACGATGCTCCGATTACGACACTGGAGGGAGCAATTGCCGAGTGGCGGGATGTGGTTGACGAGTTGTCGACCATGTCGCTCTTTGGTGGCGAGCGGCGGCTGGTTATTGTTGAGGCAGCTGATCCGTTTGTCAGCAAGGAACGCGGACGGTTGGAGGCGTATGTCGAGAAGCCTCGCTCCTCGGGAGTCTTGATTCTGGACGTTGAGTCGTGGGCCAGCAACACGAGACTCTACAAAGCAGTCGACAAGATCGGGCTTCAAGTCGATTGCCGCGCGCCGGAGAAGGCAGCAGGCAAACGTAAAGTTCTTGACGAGGCAAGGCTTTGTAAGTGGCTGATTGCCTGGACTCAAGACCAACACCTTGCGAAGCTCGAGGCGATCGCGGCGGAGCAATTGCTGGAAATCACCGGGCCTGAGTTTGGCCTGCTGGATCAAGAGTTGTCGAAGCTCGCGTTGTTTGCTGGCGAAGGCGGAAAGATCGACGTGCAAATGGTTCGCGATGTGGTCGGGGGCTGGCGCTCGCAAACCATTTGGGAGCTGATCGATGCCGCGGTGGACGGAGATGCGGGCGAAGCGTTGAGGCAACTGGACCGATTGCTACAAGCGGGCGAGCATCCCGTTGCCTTGTTCGGCCAGGTTTCGTGGTCGCTTCGGCGGTTCGCAGCTGCCACGCGTATCTATCAAGAGGCTGAACGAGCCAAACGACACATCTCGTTGCGAGATGCTTTGATTCAGGCAGGTATTCCGCATTGGAATAAAAAGGGCTTAGAGCGTGCTGAGTCGCAGCTCAAGCAACTTGGTCGCGGTCGAGCGGGCCGGATCTATCAATGGTTGCTCGAAACTGACCTAGCTCTAAAGGGATCTCACTCGAATCCGCATCGAGCTCGCTTTGTACTCGAACAGCTCTTTCTTCGAATGTCGAAGGGGCTTCGCGGTGCTAGCGTGCGATAGCAGCGACGCCGATCTTGCGGCGAGACGCGCCTTCTCTTACCATCCCCGCTCTTCTCGCTCATCTTCTTTGTAGTTAATCAATGGCTGACGCGCGATTGACATTCATTGGCGTTGCAACGGCAACTCTTCTTCTAACCGGCTGCGCGGGACCGGCATGGTTCGCTCAGGGCAAGCTTTCCGAGATCGGGAAGCGTCGATCGAGAGCACAGCGGGAAGAAGGGGCGACGAACGCTTCTCAGACAACGGCGAGTTCCGTTCGTGAGTTGGGAGCTGCGCCATCGTTGTCGCAAGTGCTTGATGACGTCGAACGCATCAAGGACCGAAGCCTATCCGATTTTGCCGTGATTCAGAGCGCGGTCGAGGACGCTTCGAGCGACTTCCCCCCTCAGTATCAACAAACCTACAAGGACCAAATGCGGGGATTGGAGTTACAGCAGCAGGGGCAAGACTCGCAATCGTTCGCCGATCCGTCTGGTGTCATCGATTCGCAACTGTATCAAGCTCCGGCTGTTCAAACGCCCACCGAACAGATCTCGTCGCTCGCGTATCCCGACGTTCAATCGATGCCTCAAGCGTCAGTCCCTGCCGGTGTCGCCCCGGCCGCTCACTCCGTCGGCCTCGGTCCAGCGGCACCGTTGAGATCCAGCGTTGGTGGCGTACCTCCTGTCGGCATGACGACACACATCGGTGATGCGCAATCATCCCAAGTGGCACCCGTGGGGCAATCGAATTCCACGTCGTTAGAAGCTCCAGCAAACGAGACCGGTGCAGAAGTTGCACAAGAGTTAGAGATCGAACCGGGGCAATGGAGGCGTGAGCTTGAAAACGCATTGGCATCTCTGAACGCTGATCTAGCTCGACCGAACCTAGAGCGAGACGAACGGGCAAAACTGGAGATCTTGCGTCGTTTGCTTTACGTCGCGACAAATCAACGAGACGAAGCGGTCGCCCCGGTCGACCAACTCGACGAAGATGAACGCGAGTATTGGAAGCACCAGATTCACGGCTTGCTTGTTTCGATTGACGCCGATGGAAAGCACCCCACGACTCGTCGAGCAGCGTTGGCTTTGCGAAATCTGCGAACTGCGGTCGATCATTTGGCGAATCTAAGTACGCTTGATGTGCGGAATGTGAACTTCTGCAAAGAAGCTCTCAGCTATGGCGAATACCGCTTGTTCGATTCGTATACCTTTCGAGCCAAAGACGAAGTTGTGTTGTATGTCGAAGTAGACAACTTCGCGACGCATCCGCGAAGCGATAGTTTTGAGACAGAACTGCACAGCTCCTACGAGATCATTGACGACGCGGGGCGGCGCGTGGCGAATGTTGTGTTGCCTGCCGACAAACAAGTCTCCAGAAACCGTCGCCGCGATTATTTCATCGCCCACTTGATTCAGATGCCCACTCAGATCGCATCTGGATCCTATCGTCTGCGGCTAACGATCGAAGACGTCATCGGGAAGAAGTCGAATCACGCCGCCGTCGACTTCCGCATCAAATGAGTACTTACGACGTCATCGTTCTCGGCACGGGCGGCATCGGTAGCGCGGCTGCTTTTCACTTGGCCCAACGCAATGTCAAAGTACTCGGTCTTGATCGCTTTCCCGGCGGACATGCTAACGGCAGCTCGCACGGCCAGACTCGCATCATTCGCAAGGCGTACTTCGAGCACGCTGACTATGTTCCGTTGTTGATTCGTGCTTACGAATTGTGGGCGGATTTGGAAGAACGTTCGAGCGAGAAGCTTTACCACGAAGTGGGGTTGATCGAGGTAGGTCCACCCGATGGCATTGTTGTGCCTGGAGTTCTCGCCAGCGCCTGCCAACATCAACTGCGCGTCGATGAGTTATCTGACCAAGAGGTGGCGGAGCGGTTTTCGGGGTTTGCCGTACCTGAAGGCAATGTCGCCGTGTTCGAGCAGAATGCCGGGTTCTTGATGGTTGAACGATGTGTCCTCGCTCATTTGTCCGAGGCGAACAAGCTCGGCGCTGAATTGCGAACTGGTGAGGTGGTTCTCGATTGGCAGGCGAGTCATCGCGGCGTGACAGTACGAACTGACAAAGGCACGTACGCGGCGCAAAAGTTGGTTGTCGCGGCGGGGCCTTGGTCCAAAGAGTTGCTCGTGGGGCTTGGGGTCAAGCTGCGAGTCCTTCGTAAGCATCTTCACTGGTACGCGTGCGATGACCCTCGATATCGCGCGGACAATGGCTGCCCAGGATACTTCTACGAAACGCCCGCTGGTTGCTTCTACGGTTTTCCGCAGATCGACGAGCAAGGCGTGAAAGTTGCCGATCATACGGGCGGCACGGAGATTCGCGATCCACTAACTGATGATCGATGCACGGAACCGCGTGACGTCAGCCGAGCTGAGGCGTTTCTCAGGCAGTACCTGCCGGGTGTTTCAACGACTTCGAATCAGCATGCCGTTTGTTACTACACGATGTCGCCGGACGATCACTTTATCGTCGATCGCCATCCGGAACACGACAACGTTGTGTTCGCGGCTGGATTGTCCGGTCATGGCTTCAAGTTCGCGAGTGTGCTGGGTGAAGTACTCGCGGAATTGACGACTAGCGGGCGAACAACGACACCGATCGAATTTCTACGCCTAGGTAGATTCGGGAGCTGAACAAGGCGTTCTGATTTTTTCGAGTCGCGTGAAGGTTACGACATTCGCTGGCGGATTTCTTCCACGCACTCGTCAACCTTGACTCGCCATTGCTCGAGTGAATCGCGATCGCGGATGGTGACCGTGTTGTCTTGCATCGTTTGTCCATCGACGGTGATGCAGTACGGCGTGCCGGCCTCGTCTTGGCGACGATAGCGGCGCCCAACGGCCCCCTTTTCGTCGTAGAAAACATTGAAGTGTGGTTTGAGTCCGCGATAAAGTTCCTTGGCGATCTCGGGCATGCCGTCCTTCTTGACCAGTGGAAAGACTGCCGCCTTGATCGGAGCGATCCGAGGATGGAACTTCATTACGACACGAGTTTGCATCTTGCCCTTCTCGTCGGGAGCTTCGTCTTCCGTGTAGGCTTCGCATAGGAATGCCAAGGTCGCTCGATCGGCACCGGCTGATGGCTCGATGACGTGTGGCGTGAATCGCTCGTTGCTGATGTCATCGCGGTAGGTCAAATCCTTGCCGCTGCCCCGCCACTTTGGCTTGCCGTCGGGGCCGAGTTGAACTTCGAGTGGATTTGTCTTCTCGTCCAACTTGCCTTCCATGTGGCTTCGCAAATCAAAGTCACCACGATGAGCGATGCCTTCTAATTCGCCGTACTCGCCGGGCGGCAGGAACGGAAACGCGTATTCGATATCCGCCGTGCCGGTCGAATAGTGACTCAACTCGTCAGGATCGTGTTCACGTAGTTGTAGTCGATCACCCGCAAGACCAAGATCTTGGTACCACTTCATACGGCGATCGCGCCAGTAACCATACCAGTCTTGCGACGAATCAGGGTGGCAGAAGAACTCGATTTCCATTTGCTCGAACTCGCGCGAGCGGAACGTGAAGTTTCGCGGCGTGATCTCGTTGCGAAAGCTCTTGCCGACTTGAGCAATCCCGAACGGGATGCGGACTCGCGTGCTGTCGACAACGTTTTTGAAGTTTACGAAGATGCCTTGAGCCGTCTCGGGCCGAAGGAACGCGGTGTCTTCTTCACCACCCAACGCACCAACAATTGTTTTGAACATCAAGTTAAATTCGCGGGGCTCCGTTAGCGTGCCTAGCGTTTTTGCATCGGGCCCCAGAGCCTGCGACATGTCATCCAGATCTGGCAACGCAATGAAGTCGCCATCCCACTTCATCTCGTCAGCGTTCTTCGCTCGGAGATTGAAGAACTTTTGCGCGCGCGCTTTCGTGTCAGCTTCTTCTTGCTCGATCTCCGCGATGGTCGTCACGAAGATACGTTGGCCTTTCGCTTCGACCCAACGACCTCGGACTTGGTCGTATCGATAACGTCGTTTCGACTCGCGGCAATCGACCATCTGGTCACAGAATAAATCGTAGTGACCGCTGCACTTCCAGACTTGTGGGTGCATAATGATCGTGCAATCGAGCCCAGTCATTTCGTAAACGGCAGGTGCGCCAAGTGCCACCGACAAGTCGTCATGCCCCGTAACCATATCCCGCCACCACGCTTGCTTGACGTTACGCTTTAGCTCGACGCCTAACGGGCCATAATCCCAAAAGCCATTCAGGCCCCCGTAGATCTCGCTGGATTGAAAAAGAAAACCGCGGCGTTTGCAAAGCGAAACGAGTTTGTCCATCTCCATCGGTTGTACTCATCCTTCTTAGAAATCGAGATCATTGACTGCTAGCGTACACGACACGCGACTGGCAGCGCGGTTCGCAATACGGGACGTTTCGGCCTGTTGCGCCGTAGGCTTTAGTCTCTTCTTGCGGCACCAGTCGATGAACGGACTCGCGCGAGACACGGTGGCAGTCAGCTCAAACTAGGCAATGTTGCAACAGTCGAACACGAAGGCTAGGTAACTCAGCCAATCTAGTCGTTGCGATAGGGAATCGTCTATGCCGAGTGTCAAACGCCGTCGCTGCTATCGATGGGTTTACCTTCCGTTGGCAACGTGACGTCGCTCGCATCGTCAAGGATGAATTGAATGCGGGTGGCGTGGTCATCTTGGACTTCTAAGATTTCGGCCACCGCGCCATGCACTTGAATCTTGTCTCCAACAACGGGCAATCGTTGGGCTCGAGCCATCAGAACGCCTGCGACCGTGTCCATGTCTTCGTCGGCGAGTTCGAGATTAAACGCTCGCTCAACTTCCTCGACGAGCGTGCTTCCCATCACCATATATCGTCCCGGCGATTGTTCCGAGATATTCGGTTCTTCTGTGTCAAATTCATCTTCGACCGGACCGACGATCTTCTCGAGTACGTTTTCCAAGGTCACGATCCCAATGATCGTGCCGTACTCGTCCAATACAAAGGCAAGCAACTGATGCGTGGCTTGAAAATGACGCAGGACTTGGCTGATCGGCATTGTCTCCGGGACTTTGCGCGCCGGACGCATGAGCTGCCCAAGATCGATATCATCGCCCCCAGCTGCCAAGCCAAGGAGATCCTTCATGTGGATTACGCCCATCACCTTGTCGAGTGATCCATCGCAAAGTGGGTAACGAGTGTGCTTGGTTCGCTTCGCCTGTTCAAGGCATTCGGAGAACGGAGTGCTGACATCGAAGAAATCGACCTCGCCTCGCGGGACCATCACACGACGGCAAATCAAATCGTCGAATTCGAACACCGCGTTCAGCAAGCGATGCTCTGAACGTGTCAAATGCCCGTGCAGATGCGCGTCGGCCAACAACGCACGGATCTCGTCTTCGGTATGAGGTGTCTCGTGTTCGGTAGCACCGGTCAGACCGACCAATCGCAAGAGGAACGACGTCGTCACGTTCAACACGGCTAAGAACGGGTAGAGAATGACATAGAAAAACTTCAGCGGCGCTGCACACCACAGAATCATTGTTTCCGGACGTCGGATCGCGAAGATCTTTGGAGCTTGTTCGCCGATCACGAGATGTAACGCAGTAATCGTCGAGAATGCGATGACAAACGCAACCCCGTGGATCATCGCTTCGCTGGTGACGCCGCCCGCTTTTAACGCGGGCTCCACCAGATGGGCAAAAGCGGGCTCGCCAACCCAACCTAATGCCAACGAAGCCATCGTGATTCCGAGCTGGCAAGCTGACAGCGAAGCGTCAAGCCTCTCGGCGAGCCACTGCGCCGTTTTGGCAAAGACTCGACGGTCGGTGACCAGTTGCTCGATTTGGCTCAAACGTACTTTGACGAGCGCGAACTCCGCGGCGACGAAGAAACCGTTCAACAGGACGAGGAAAATCGCAACGAGGATCTCGAAGGTATCCGCTAACCACGGAGGAATCATGTTGTTTATTCAGAATCCGTATACAGATGAACTAGCCCAACCGACGAACATCGGCGGCTACGCAAGTTGATAGTGTAGCCGTTCATTTCGCAGATGTAATCCGCCAATTGGCAAGATCTAGTTCGGGAACCACCTCCAATTTGTCAAGCTGTGCGGCGATTTCAATATCTCGCTCTTGCCCGATTTCGATGAGATTCCGCGCTCCGATGCTGTCTCGCAACGTTTCGTGCAACGGAACTTTGTTCTCGCCCAGTTCACGCGAGAAGCGACTCCACGACTCGAGTGCGATCGTGGCTTGGTCATTCAGCTTCGGGCGTTCTCCGCTGCCAACCAACTGCTCCGTGATCGCACCTGCCAGTAGAACATCCTCTCGTGTGATCTGCCGATTCGTTCCTGCACAAACGATCTCGACACAATCTTCGTCGGCAAGGCGATCAGAAACGGCGGATAAATTGACGAAGGCGGCGAGCAGAACGCGAGCAGCGCCTTGCGCGGTTTTCATGGCTCGCGTTCCGTTGGTCGTCGTGAAGAGCAGCGTCTTGCCACCGATAGTCGCTTGTGTGTACTCCAGTGGCGAGTTGCCAAAGTCAAAACCGTCGATTTTTTTTCCGCCGCGTTCGCCGCCCAGTACGGAGTCCGCGCCAACCTCTCTTCGGAGTTGAAGGGCTTCGTCGACTTCCAAGCATGGAATGACGCGTGTTGCACCTGCCGCTAACGCATAAGCGATGGTTGTTGTCGCTCGGAGGACATCAATCACGACGACCGTTTTGTCATTCAGTTGACCATCGTCAACCAACTCAGGAAGGAAGTGAACGTGTATCGTCTGCATAACACTGGGATTCCTTGGGCGAGTGCGCGTTTGGACATCGCACCACCGCGTTTAGAACTCTCGCCACCCGGAACTGACCCATGGTGTATCGACGTTCGCATCGAGGCGCAGGCGTAACGTTAGCTGCGCGGCGTGATGCTGGATATGCCGGATGTTGCAGACATGGAGTTCCGCGCGCGAAAAGTCCTTTCGAGGAAACCCACAGGGAACGGCGAGCGATTCGACCGTTTCCGATTGCGTGACAGCACTTGCTCTGGCTCGGCAGAATTCAAGATAGCTCTTGATTGCTGCTCGCTCGTAGACCTCCGTCGGTTCTTGATCCAAGAGTTGCTCGTACTGTCCAAAGAACGATGGGTGCTCTCGATGATACGGCTGCGACTTCATGGCGTCTTCATCGCGGCTCAGGTAGAGATCAGCAAAGATCAAAGTGTGCAGGGCAACTTGCGAGAATGGAAATCTTGCGACGGGCGCGTTCCAGCTTTTATCCGGACAACGCTCAACGCAAGCACTCAACGTGCAGAATGCTGCTTCATATTGATTTGCGAACAATTCCTTGATCATCGTTAACATGCCAAGCTATCCTCAGTTGTTCGTATTGTTCTGGTTAAGCCATTGAACCTAAAAAGGTATCCATTATGTGGCGGTTCCTGTCGCTCGCATTTTGCATCATTCATATCACCGCGTCGACCGCGACTGCAGAGGAAGAGAAGTCGCCACGGCTGCCCAAAGTTGTGTTGGTCGGCGATTCGATTCGGTTAAGCTACGCGCCACGCGTAACTCAACAACTGGCAGGAAATGCGACAATCATCAGTCCCAAAGCGAACGGCGGCGACAGCAGCAACGTCTTGAAACATCTTGACCAATGGGTGATTCGGGAGAAGCCTGACGTCGTTCACTTCAATTGTGGCATTCACGACACGAAGAAGTTCATTTCAACGGGCAAGTTTCAAATCTCGCCCGAGCAGTATGAGGAAAATCTCCGCGAGATCGTGAAGCGAATCCGTCAAGAAACCGACGCTGTCGTCCTGTTCGCCACCTCCACTCCGATTCTCGACCAGCGAGCTGCCGCAGCTCGGAAGGGCCGAGCGTACGAATTGTTGGGCACCAGTATCGAACAATACAATGAGATCGCAGTTCGTGTTATGCGAGAGCTGGGCGTTCCGATCGATGATCTGCATCATGCCATGGTGGAACCCGACGCACTCCATGAATCGAAAGACCTCATCGGAAAGGACGGAGTACACCTGACGGAAACCGGCGTCGAGTTGGTGGGGACGACGGTGGCCGCATTCATTGCCGAGCGAGTGGGCCCGTCATGACAAGGCCTCCGAAGTTAGTACAGATCGACTCGATCGAGTAGGTAACGCAATCGGTTCACAATCGGATTAGGCTCGAATACGTACAGTTGGCAGCGGGCGAAAGGCTGCAAGTGTAGAATGGCAGGCTATACGGGCTTTATTCCGCCCCACTCAAGAAGCATGCAGTCTGAAAAAGATCGACCGGCTCCGTCGCCACAATCGCATCATCGAACTTGAACGTACATTGATCTCAATAAGCCGTAGAATCGCAGAGCGAACGGCCGTGCCTGTCCCCTCCGTTCGGACCTCAACATCACCGCCCCGTCCGCCTTCGCGCCGCAACACTCCCCTCAGCGATTTCGATTTGCGACACGACGTCACAATCGGTTAACCTATTCTCTATCTCGCTTCGTGGTGCCCTTGAAATCGCATAGTCCGTTCCCACCACGAAGCAGCAAAGTTCAACGCACGATCTAGCCGTCTCAAAGCAGGCGGATAGATGTCAATTCGTTCTGTTCATCAAGTCCTCCCAATGACATCACCGCAATGGAACTGGTACGCAACGCAAGAACTCGCGGACACACTCGCGCGGGACGGTCTCGAATGCCCACATTGCAAACAACTGACTTGCAAAATCAACGTTGTCAACACGCCAGAGAAATCTCACTTCCACTGCCGCCTCTGTGAAGCTGAATTCCTACCCGAAGAATACTACGCGGCACAAAATGCCCTGCAACCCACTGGTGTTTCAACGCTCTATCGACCGGTTGGCGAAAACGAACTTACCAAAATCCGTGAAACGGATTTCGCCAGTTTCCCGACCCGACTATTTTGGCAACCGATTTTTTATCCCGTGCTCACTCAAGATTACGCCGAATCAATCGCACGTAATTGGAATTCAAATGACGAGAACCACAACTACGTTGGATTCGTCACGCGATTCCAAGTTCGTAACGAATTTCTGTCACGATATGATGTCCAAACCGCAGCTGATCGCGATACGTTGGAATATTGGATTCCAGCCGAGGACTTGGAATCGTTCAACGAAAACATCGTCGGCAAAATTGAGGTGATCGCCGAATTTCATCGGGGCGAACGGGTTACCGATTAATCTCATTCTCGTAAAATGATGTTGAACGAATCCGACGCAAACCGAACTCGTAGCGCCCGGCACATAACATCTGTATATCTTTTCTTGTCAAGTAGTTCGTACGCTCTTCGCGGTAAAAAGTTTGCATTTTTGTGAGACCCGTTCTTTGGGCCTCATCGATCCGGTGCAATAACTCGTCAATGAGCTGTTTAACGGCTTCGGTAGTGCTTGGCGTGTTAGCGAAGGCAATTGGGCCTGGTGACGGGTGACTCACGCGATCCGTTCCAAGGCGTGACGACCACGAAGCGAAATCGAGCAAAGTGTGGTCTTCAACAAAGAGATAACGATAACATTGTCTTGTAGGATTTTCGCCTCGGCGACCGGGTTGTGTCTCCTACAGCAAATGCCGTGGTGAAGTTATCCTACCTACTGCGGTTAGCCCGAAGGAGCGTTCGCGGATTGAGTGTCGGTCATTGCTCGGGATAATGGTCCCGAGCTACGTAGGACGTAACGAGCATTCTTCGCGCGACTCTCAGGTAGAACGGCGTACGCTCGACCTTTTGACTTCTCCGAGGTATTCAATGACGGCCACCGTCGATAAATCGAACGAACGTGTTCAAAAGATGTTCGGCGAGATCGCGCCTCGCTACGATCTATTGAACCACTTGCTGTCGATGAACACCGACAAGTATTGGCGGCGGCAGACCGTTCGACTTGCGCCGCCGGAAGGTGACGCTCCAATTTTGGACGTCTGCACGGGAACGGGAGACTTGGCATTCGCTTACTACAAGCGGACGCGGGGTGAGGTCGAGATCGTTGGGTCCGACTTCTGCCCCGAGATGCTTGCGATCGGGGATCAAAAGAAAGAGAAGCTCGGTTGCGATGGACAGATTACGTTTGTCGAAGCTGATTCGCAAAACTTGCCGTTTGACGACGATCGATTCCAGCTCGTGACGGTTGCGTTCGGACTGCGGAACGTCGCGGATACAGATCGAGGGCTTCGCGAGATGACTCGGGTTTGCATGCCTGGCGGTCGTGTTGCGGTGCTGGAGTTCTCGATGCCCGGTTGGCAACCATTCAAGGCGATCTACGGCTTCTACTTTCTGAAGGTGTTGCCGAAGATCGGCCAATGGATGATGAGGAACAAGCAAGAAGCGTACAGCTATCTTCCGAAAAGCGTCGGCCAATTTCCGTGCGGCGAAGCGTTGTCCGAACGAATGCGAGGCGCTGGTCTTTCGGAAGTGCGGTTTCATCCGATGACACTTGGCATCGCAACGTTGTATGTCGGGACCAAGCCTGAGCGCCAAGACGCTTCGACCGATGAGGCTGATTCATGAACCAGCCAATCGTTGTGGGCATTACCGGCGCGAGCGGAGCGGTTTACGCCGTGCGTTTGATCGAACTCCTGCTGGAAGCGGGTTGCGAAGTTCACCTCGCGATTAGCCCTTCTGGCAAGACCGTGATTGCGCATGAGCTGAATTTGAATGTAGATCTCAATCACTTTTTACCCGATGCTCTGCTTCGTTGTTCGGTATCTACGAGTTCGCTTCACTACCATCACTTCACGGACTTCATGGCACCGATTGCCAGTGGTTCGTTTGTGACGGGTGGAATGGTGATCTGTCCCTGTTCCGGAACAACGCTCAGTTCTGTCGCCCGCGCCGCAGGAACCAATTTGATTCAACGTGCGGCGGAAGTTCACTTGAAGGAGCGCCGGAAGCTGATCCTCGTGCCGCGCGAGACTCCGCTCTCACTGCCACAGATCAACAATATGAAACTCGCCACAGAAGCTGGCGCGATCATTCTGCCTGCGATGCCCGGTTGGTATCACGGCGTGAACTCACTAAGTGATCTGGTGGATTTCGTTGTCTGTCGAATTCTGGATCAACTCGGCATCAAGACCGACCTCATGCAACGATGGGGAGACATGCGTTCTCGCGATTAATGATTACTCGCCTTCGTCACATCTTGGAGATGATCCGGTTCAGTCATACGATCTTCGCGCTACCGTTCGCGATGTTGGCCGCCGTTATGGCGTGGACGACGCCCGGTTCTTCCTCCCCCCTGCCCTCTGCTCCTCCTTCGTTCAATTGGCTGCACCTAGTCGGAGTGCTTCTCTGCATGGTCTTCGCACGCAACGCCGCGATGGCGTTCAATCGAATTGCCGATCGCAAGGTCGATGCCGAGAATCCACGTACTGCGAATCGACATATTCCAGCGGGAGTTCTTTCCGTGGCAAGTGTCGTCTGCTTTACGCTACTGTCTTCGATTGGTTTCGTCACGTCGACGCTACTGTTTCTTCCGAATCCGCTGCCGGTTGTACTCTCGGTGCCGGTGCTCGGCTTTCTGATGGCGTACAGCTACACGAAGCGAATCACGTCGCTGGCTCAATTCTGGCTCGGAGCTTCGTTGATGTTGGCCCCGATCTGTGCGTGGATCGCACTTCGTGGCGAGATTCTCCTTGATAATCCCGCCGACATTTTGCCCGCGGTTTGCTTAGGCGGTGGCGTTCTGATGTGGGTAGCCGGTTTCGATATGATCTACGCTTGCCAAGATTTCGAGTTTGACGTGAAGGCGAAACTACGCAGCATTCCAACGGCACTAGGAATCGCTGGGGCGTTGCGGCTCGCCGCGATTTGTCACTTTGCGATGATTCTTGTGCTTGTGGCGTTGCCTTTCACGTCGCGGCTTGGTGGCCCAGCGTTAGGGCTTGGTTGGATCTACTGGAGCGCAATCGCAGCGATCGCGATTTTGCTGTTCTACGAGCACTGGTTAGTGCGTCCAGATGATTTAACTCGAGTGAACATCGCGTTTTTCAACGTCAATGCGATTGTTTCAATCGGATTGTTCGCACTAACAACAATCGATCTCTTAACGACCCTTTAAGAGAATCGGCGGGTCGACGTTTGAACAAAAGGAATCAGGAAAACGGGGGCCAATCCTGTATGTTAACTCGCTCTTGTACAATTCAGTAGCGTCTATTGCCTCGTCTCATTCATCTCCTGGACAGCCTGTTAAGTCCAGCCTAGACTCGACGGTTTGAAGACTAACCTCGGTCTTATCTACTTCTTCTTGACCTCCTCGACGGAATAAAGCCCACGTTTTCCGGAATCAACAAGGATTGCCCGACGATGCCAACTCTTCAGTCGATACGCGAAAAGGTTGAGACTGCCGAACGTTTGTCCTTCGACGATGGCATGTTCCTCTACGAACCGAGCACGCCGCTACACGAAATAGGCGAGTTGGCAAATCTTGTCCGCGAGCGAATCAATGGCAACGTCGGCTACTACAATATCAACACGCATCTAAATCCCACCAATGTCTGCGTCTATCGGTGTACTTTTTGTGCATTTCGTTCGGACCTTCGTGATCCGAAAGGGTACACGATGAGCGACAAGCAGATTCTTGAGCGAGGACAGGAAGCGATCGATAATGGTTGTACCGAGATGCACATTGTTGGCGGCTTGCATCATCAGAAACCATACGAGTGGTACGTAGATATTGTCCGCATCCTGCACGACGCGTATCCGAAGCTGCACTTGAAGGCGTGGACGGGCGTAGAGATCAATTGGTTCGAGCATCAGACTAAGAAGTCGGTGCGCGAGATCCTGCAAGACTTGCTCGACGCCGGCCTCGGCAGCATGCCGGGAGGTGGAGCTGAGATATTCCATCCGGAAGTTCGCGACCAGATCTGCGAACATAAGGCCGACCCCACGAAGTGGTTGAACATTCATCGTACTGCGCACGAACTGGGTCTGAAGACGAACTGCACGATGCTTTATGGTCACGTCGAAAACGCCTATCATCGCATCGACCACTTGATTCGTCTTCGCGAACTGCAGGACGAAACGGGCGGTTTTCAAACTTTCATTCCACTTGCGTTCCACCCCGAGAACACGGGCCTGGCTCACATCAAGAAGCCATCCGCGATCATGGACCTTCGCACGATGGCGATCAGCCGTTTGATGCTCGACAACGTCCCACATATGAAGGCGTATTGGATCATGCTCGGCATCGGGACCGCTCAAACCGCGTTGTCTTACGGAGCTGATGATCTCGATGGCACGGTGCGGCATGAATTGATCTATCACGACGCCGGAGCTACGACGCCGGAAATGCTGTCCGTTGAAGACATCCGTCGCTTGATCGAAGAAGCCGGTCGCGAACCGATCGAGCGTGACACGGTTTATCGACGCGTCGAACGCGATCCGACTGATCACAGTCGCTGGAGCGTTGGAGACGCGTTGCCGGTTGGTGTCTAACGTAGCGATCACTCTCCGAGTGATCAGCGCTTTCTTTTTCCGAACGGGGCTCGTCACTTGGAAAGTGACTGCTACGACGACACGGCCGAGTCGCTTGGAAAACGAAGAATTCAGTAACTGCGTGACTGAATTGAATGAAGTGATCCCCTCGCACGATAATGAGGACCAATTCATTGCTCGGCAATGAATTCCCGCGCGCGCTCAATGACTTCCTCGTTAATCCCCATGTGTCCCATGTCGGGGTATCGGTGGAAGGTGTGCGGCGCACCTGCCTTCTTCAAGGCCTCGACCATCCCGAGGGCGTTTTCAATCGGCACGGAGCGGTCGTTGTCTGAGTGTAATATCAACAGCGGCTTCATGTCTTTCTTGATATGATTGACAGGCGATGCCAGCGTGCGAGCTTCGATTGGATCGCCGATGGCCGGAGTCCAGATCTTGCCCCAGCTGAGCGTGTTAAGTTCGTAATTCGCGGCGACACTAATCACTGCGCGAAAGTCATTGCTGGCGGTTTCCCAACCGCCGGTTCGCTTGAAGGGCCCGTCGCCGAGTGTCGCGGCCAAGGACACCATGTGCCCACCCGCGGATTGCCCGATCAGAAAGATGCGGTTGGGGTCGATGTTGTGCTTCTTTGCATTGGCGTTCACATAACGAATCGCGCACTGTAAATCTTGATAGCACGCGGGAGCTGGCGAACCGCCAGTCAACCGATAATCGATTGACATGGCGAAGAAACCAAACTCGGCCCACTGCCGCACGACGATTGTCGATTTGTCTTTCTTGTGACCGGCGTACCAGCGTCCACCGTGAACAGAAATAATGGCAGGTAGTGGTTCGTCAGTCTTCGGGTACGCCACGTCCGCCAACAGCCCGGCTCCTTGCACACGTCCGTAGATCAAATCGTCCTGGACGACGATGGTGTCGTCTGGCTTGGTCTCCTGGGCGCTGACGGCAGAAGATAAGACGAGAACGATCAAGGCGAGACGACTGATGTAATTCATGTTGGAATCCTCGAATGGTGTTAGGTTGTTTGCTCTTTGTGCGAATGTCGTTAAACGACTGGTAGCCGCGAGGCTCACTTGCTGACGGCCTTTTGTGACTCCAGAAACGCCAATAGGTCTACGAACTCACGATCAGTTAGCTTCTTTTCAAGCCCTTCCGGCATGGTACTCAAGCGCTGAGTACTCATTTTGTCAATGTTTTCCGTTAGGATCTCGTGTGTCTTGCCTTGATTGTCGCCCAACAGAATTTTGTCAGCTTCTTCCGCAATTCGGACGCCAGCGAGAACTAGCCCACTCTCCATCGCAACGACGATCGTCGCGTAACTTGGAGCGACCGTACGGCTTGGTTCAAGGATCGACTCGATGAGATGAATGCGCGAGAAGCGGTTGCCAATACCTGCTAAGTCGGGCCCGATCTTTCCGCCTTTGTCTCCGAAGCGATGACACTGTAGGCACGATGACTTCTTGATGTCTTCGAACACTTCGCGGCCACGCTCGGCGTTGCCCTGACTTTGCAAAGCGTATTGGCTGAGACGTTCGTGTTCGGCTTTCGAACTGCGACGGCGGAAACGGAGATGAAAGCGAGTTGCCGTTCCGTTTGGCCGAACTTCCACTGCAATCAGTCTGGTTCCGGCAGCGAGCGTTGTTGCGAAACGATCTGAGTCGGGCCGATAGGTTCCCGCGTTCTCGCGATCGTAGACTCGTGTCTGGTCGATCCACACACTCAGCTTGCCTGTTGTCGACGTCAGAATCTCGATCTTCGTTTCTTCCGGAACCGCGACCAACGACCACGCCAGCCACACCGAATCGGTGCTGCTTTTACTTGCGCTTCTAAACTGAATGCTTGTGTCTGAAGCATCGGCGATCATCGTGTCGATTGTGCGATCCTTCAGATCGAGTTGAGTTGAGGCATCGTTTTGTCTTAGATGTGCCGCGAGTTCGCGTGCCACGGTCTCTTTCAACGGGCCGAGTACTTGCCATCGTAATGGCTGCCCGCTCTGGCCCTGGACGCTGGCTAGAGCTTGCTCGGTGTGAGTTGAGCCAGGAAAACGCTGCAGCCAAGCGTCGAGTGTTTCGATGACTTCTCGTTGGAATTCGATCGCGGGATTCGTCGCCGCTATTTCTACTAAGCGATCGACGAGTTCCGGTGTAGCGAACTCACGAAGGTACGCTAGAGCCGCGAGCTGTGTCTCGGAGTGCTTGAGTGCCGCGACCGCTGGAGCAAGAGCGCGATTGTCCCGCAACTGGCGCAATGAAATCAGGCTTGTTCGAACCAGCCCGTCCTCCTTGCGCTTCGACAATGCCAGTAGTTTGTCCGCCGCATCCGTGACGTCGAGTAAGCCCGCTGCTTCGGCAGCTGCAATTTGAACTTCGACTGCATCGTCGTCAAGCAATCGCTCGACATGCTGGCGGCCCGCAGAAGAGTTTCGCAAGCCAAGCGAACGAATTGCCGCGGCTCGAACTGTGGCATTCGATGAGCTAATCTTGGTGAGTAACAAGTTAGTCACGTCGAGCTTCGTCCGAGTATCAAATTCTTTAAGTACGGCTGCGAGCACAGGCCCGTCTTCAAGTTGCTTACCGAGGGCAATGAGATTGCGGTCGTCGTCGGAGGGCAATTCCGTGACGAATGCCGCCAGCGCCTCGATCCGATTCGCGACAGGCAGCGACTGTCGCACGACCACCTCGCGCAAGATCGGTCGCGCTTTCGCGGCGTGCCCCGATTTTAGTGCCGCTAGAATTCGAGTGACTCGACGTTCGTCCGATTCCTCGCGCAGCCAATTGGCGAGTTGCGTTAGCTCCGGAGTTACGCCCTCCCTCAGCATTCGCTGCAACGCGAACGCTCGGACGTCGTGACTCCCGCCGCTCAGCGACTTGTTAAGGGCGGCGACAATATCAGGCGTCCTTCGCCAGTCAACCGAGGCTGCTGTCCGAGGCGCAGGTCGAAATCCCCAGTAAGTCCAAGGCTTCTCCTCTCTTGCGATCCGAGACAGCGCGTCGACGTATTCGCGTCGATGTTCCGGATCGTCGCAGATCGCTAGTCGATCGATAAACTCCATCGCGAGATACGACACGCGTTGCTCGGCCGTCGCATGTAGAGCCAGCTTGCGGAGTCGAGGCGATTCGTCGAGCAAATTCATTACGCCAGGCCAATTGTTCGCCTGACGGAGCGATTGCTGTGCGGCGTGATCGAGCGCCGGATCTTCTGCCGCAAGATTCTCGTGAATCCATAGCGGCGATTTGCACCAGCGAAGCCTTCGAAAGACTTGCAACGTTTCAAGCGTGACACGAGGCCCCGCCTTTCCGGACAGTCTCGCAAGGCGTTCCGCAACGCTGTTATCACCCCGCCCAGCTTCGATCTTGTCACGGCTAAGCACGGGATCGGTTAAGTCTCCGATGGCACGTATCGCTTGGGCACGGACGCTGGCGTGGGGATCGGATTCCGCGATTTCAAAAAGATCATCGACGAGCGACTCACCGCCCGACAATGCGATGATCCAGACGGCGTGAAGTCGCCCAATCGTTTGTAGCTGCTGTGCCTTCACCGCCGCGAGAACCGCAGCGACCGCTTCCCTCCCTCGATGCTGAAGAGCAAGCTGTGCGGTGACCCGATCGTGATGACTTGCAGAATCAAGATGCGCGATTAACTCACGCAAGTCGATTTCGTCTGGCGACGGCCTTTGGTTACTCGCCGGCGATTCATGATCGGCGATTGCTGAAATTCGATAGATTCGCCCACGACCACGCTTCGGTCTCTGGCCGTCGCACCAGTCGGAGATCAAGAGCGAGCCGTCGCGATCGACAACTAAGTCGGTCGGCTTGAACCCGTATGGATCGTTGTCGGCTGCAGCCGCGAAGTCGATCTCCGTCGTTGGCTCGAAGCTACTGCTATCCCGCTTCGTGGGATAACGCACGACCGCCCTGCCCCATTCACAAAAGTACAGACTGTCACGATATGCCTCTGGGAAGGCAGTTTCGAGATAGCTTGTGCCACCCGCCGACGAACCACGACCGAGATCCGCCAGCGGTTGCATCGCTTCGGCGGGGCGTTCGTAGTAGTGATAAGGATAGCCATGGTCCGAGCCGAAGAAGCAGTGATTCACTCGAATCATGTAGTCGCCGCCATCGTTTTCGTTGTCGCGAACGAAGACATTCAATTCCGCATCGAGTGCGATGTCGTAGATATTTCGCAACCCAGTCGAGAACACGTGCAAGTCAGAACCGTCATGCCGACATCGCAGGATGCCACCTTGTCGAAAAAGCAGCCAGTCGCCTTCCGGTCGCCTTACGTCGCAGCCGCGATCGCCAAGTGCCAGATAGAGCCAGCCGTCATGCCCGGCAACGACCCCGTTGGCACAATGTAATCGGTTCGAGTTCTCCTCCGGCGGCAAGCCGAGCCCTTTTATTAGATCACGCCGCTCGTCTGCAACTCCATCGCCATCCATGTCGCGAATGGACGTCAGCAACGGCGCGTGCATGACGAACACCGTGCTATCGTAAAACGCAAGGCCTTGAATCGAATTGAAACCACCAGCGAAAACCGTCGACTTGTCGGCGTAGCCATCTTTATCCGTATCGGCGATCAATCGCACTTCGTCTCGACGAACAATCTCGACTCCCAATCCGGTCATATAGTCATGAGCGACGAACAGCGTTCCGGCTTGCGGACCGATCGCGATCACGGACGGATACTCAATCAACGGATCGCAAGCGAAGAGAGTCGCCTTGAATCCTTTTGGAAGCTTTAACGCCGGGAATCGACTTTCTGTGTCCGGACCAACGTCGGCTTGTTGTGCTGTCGTGTCGCGATCAATACAAGTTGACGCGGCGAAAACGACCGCGATCGCAAGTAACAACTGTTTGACAGAAGGTTCACGCATCGGTTCGTTTTCCTCAGGACATCGCGGCGGTAGCTAGGCCAGATTCTACCCGAGGCGAGACCGCATAATCCACTACGACGGTATCGCTGTTGCCCTCGGAGTCTCGCTGCGACGCTTGCTGTAACTAGCTGGTTAGCATGTGTTTAGCATTGGTCGGTTTGTTGCTACAATAATGGGCTCGTCCCGCGCATCTTACCTTCTGTCGAAGATTCCCCACCTGAATCGATTCTCCCACCGGACCAAACGCGATGATACGAAGTCACGGCTGTCTCTTCTTGCTCGTTGCCGCCGTCCTCATCCCAGCTTCGATTTGGGGGCAAGAGGAGATTTCGCCGAGTCAGCTCGACTTCTTCGAGAAGAAGATCCGACCGGTGCTGGTTGAGCGATGTTATAGTTGCCACTCGAAAGGTGCAAAGTCGATCAAGGGTGCCCTCGTCCTCGATACACGCGACGGAATTCGCCGCGGTGGAGATAGTGGTCACGCCGTTATGCCGGGCGAAGTTGAGAGCAGCTTGCTTATGGAAGCGATTCGTTTTGAGTCGCTCGAGATGCCGCCTGACGAACAGTTGCCGGCCGCAGTGATCGCAGACTTTGCCAAATGGATCGAAATGGGAGCGCCCGATCCTCGCGAAGGGCCGTCGCTGATAAAACGGGAAATCAACTTTGCGCAGGCGAAGCATCATTGGTCGTTCCAGCCGATTCGTGCCGTCGAACCACCTGCGGTGAAGAACGCCAATTGGCCGCGCTCAGCAGTCGATCAATTCGTGCTGGCCAAGTTGGAAGCCAAGGGATTGAAGCCGGTCGGCGATGTCGAACGAGTCAAGTTGGTTCGTCGTCTGTATTATGACTTGATCGGTTTGCCACCAACTCCCGATCAACTGGCCTCTGCACTTGCCAATGAATCGGCGCAGGCTATCGAGAATCTTGTCGACCAGCTTCTTGATTCGCCTCAGTTTGGCGAACGTTGGGGCCGACATTGGCTGGACGTGGTTCGCTATGCCGAATCCAATGGACGCGAACGCAATTATGTCTATCCGCACGCCTGGCGGTATCGTGACTATGTGATTGCCGCCTTCAACGCGGACAAACCGTTTGGTCAGTTTATCCGTGAGCAAATTGCAGGCGATTTAATCGAGGACTCTGGCAATGAACAGCTCATCGCAACTGGCTTTCTTGCGATCGGTCCGAAACTGTTGAACGAACGTAATAAAGAGGTCTTTCGGATGGATATCGTCGATGATCAGATCGACGTTACGACACGTGCCTTCATGGCGTTGACCGCCAGCTGCGCTCGCTGTCACGACCACAAATTCGACCCGATCCCAACCAGTGAGTACTATTCTCTAGCCGGTATCTTTCGCAGCAGCGAGACGCTTTTTGGCACGGAGCAGAAGCAGGGTAATCGCCAGGGCAGCGAGCTTTACGCGCTTGGTGAATCGCCGGAGTATCGTGAGCACCAAGAGAGGATCGCCGGTTTGCAGAAGGAGTTGCGGCAAGCTCAAGCCCAAGTGAAGAAGACGGCGAAGAAGAAACCGCCAAAGGGTGCAGATGCAAACGAGAGGCAGGCGGCGGTAAAGGAGAATAGGGCTGAACTCGCCAAAGTACGCAAGCGGATCAAGGCGTTGCAGGTCGAGATTAAGCAGGCGAACGAGTCGAATGTCGAGCCGCCGGTTCGAGCGATGGGTGTTCGCGAAGGTGATGTCACGAATTCTCCCATCTACATTCGTGGGGAGGTGACCAGCCCCAAGGGGAAATCACCCCGCGGGTTGCTTACTATTCTTGATGATGAGCTGCAACAACCGCTTTTGGATGTAAAGCAGAGCGGTCGGCTTGAATTGGCCGAGTGGATCGCCAGTAGCGAGAATTCACTTACGACGCGTGTACTTGTGAATCGAGTGTGGCACCATTTGTTTGGTTACGGCTTGGTGCGAACGGTGGATAACTTTGGTGCAACAGGCGAGACGCCGACGCACCCCGGGCTCTTGGATCACTTGGCAACACGTTTTGCCGAGCAAGGTTGGTCCGTCAAGAAGCTGATTCGCGACCTCGTACTCACGCGCACCTATCAGCTCAGCGGTGAATACAACGCGGATAACTATGGCCAAGACCCCGATAACTTTCTGCTATGGCGGCACAGCCCGCAACGAGTTGACGCCGAGGCGTTGCGTGACGCCATGTTGTTGGCGAGCGGCACGTTGAACCTTTCGCCTGGCGAAGGCTCGCCGGTATCCAGGTTGAAGGGTGAGTTCGGGCGAGGTGTTTCGATCGATCAGCTTGCCGCCGATAACGACCATCGCAGTGTCTATCTGCCGATCGTGCGGAACGCTGTCCCTGAGGCTCTGCAATTGTTCGACTTTGCAGAACCGAGCATCTTGGTGGGCGAGCGACCTGTGACCACCGTTCCGACGCAGGCGCTGTATTTTATGAATAGCGAGTTCGTAACCCAGCAATCGGATCGACTTGCGGAATCGATCGCGGCAAACGAAGAACTTGATGCGGACGGACGCATCGATCTGGCTTATCGCACGATATTGTCTCGATCGGCGAACGGTTCGGAGATCGAACGAGCGTCGACCTTTATCCAGCAAACGACCGAACAGCTCGTGCAAAGCGACGGCCAGCCCGACGAAGCGAGCCGACGTGCGTTGTCGGCGTTCTGCCAGGCGCTGTTCGGATCGGCGGAATTCAGATACGTGGAATAGAAAGTCGTTTCGCGGCTTGCTGTTAAACGACGAATTAATTTCAAGGATCATCTCATGACATTTGGATTCACACGGCGAGACGCACTGAAGACGCTTTCATGCGGTTTCGGCTACGCTGCCTTCGCCGGATTGAGCACCGAAGCCTCCGCAGATTTTCAGAACCCGCTTACGCCAAAGGCTCCGCATCACGAACCACGAGCCAAACGCGTCATCTTTCTTTGTATGCGCGGCGGTCCGTCGCACGTCGATACGTTTGACTACAAACCTGACCTCGAGAAGGACAACGGCAAGCCTGCTCCAGGGCAGAAAGCTCGCAAATTAATGCAGTCACCCTGGAAGTTCGAGCAGCACGGCGAAAGTGGCTTGCCGATTTCCGAACTCTTTCCACATCTAGCGCAGCACGCAGACGATCTATGCTTGATCAATGGAATGCAAGGTGAAGTTCCGAACCATCCGCAGGCGTATCTGAAACTGCACACTGGCAGTTTCCGTTTCGTCCGGCCGTCGGTCGGCTCGTGGGCTTTATTCGGGCTCGGTACGGAAAATCAAAACCTTCCGGGCTTCATCACGCTCAACCCGGAAACTCGAGTTGGGGGCGCGCAGAACTATGGTAGTGCGTTTCTGCCGGCTTTTTATCAAGGCACCGCGATCGGGCAAGTGAACCGTCCACTCGACCAAGCGAAGATCGGAAATATCGCCAATAGCCGCTTTTCGACCGATCAACAACGACAGCAGCTGAACCTGGTGCAGGAAATGAATCGTGAGCTGCTGGCCGAGAAGCAAGTCAGTCCGGAGTTAGAAGGCGTGATCGAATCCTATGAACTCGCTTTTCGTATGCAAAGCGCCGTGCCGGAGTTAATGGACGTTAACAACGAAACACAGGAGACGCTCAATTCGTACGGCATCGGCAGTCAGCAAACCGATAACTTCGGTAGACAGTGCTTGCTCGCTCGGCGATTCGCCGAAGCAGGTGTTCGCTACATCGAGTTGTGTCACGCGAACTGGGATCAGCATGGAGGTTTGAAAGCCAAGTTGACGGCAAACTGCGGCGCGACGGATCAACCGATCGCTGCGTTGTTGGCGGATCTCAAGCAACGCGACATGTTGAAAGACACGCTTGTTGTGTGGGGCGGCGAGTTCGGTCGGACGCCACATGCAAAGAAAGCCGACGGTCGCGATCACAACGCCAGTGGTTTCACCACGTGGATGGCTGGCGGTGGGTCGAAAGGCGGACAGCGAGTTGGTTCGACGGACGAATACGGAATCTCGGCGGTCGAGAACAAGATGGGCTTCCACGATTTACACGCTACGATGCTGCATCTTCTGGGATTGGAGCATACCAAGCTGACCTATCGTTATGCTGGTCGCGATTTTCGCTTGACGGATGTGTACGGTCGCGTTGTGGATGAAGTGTTGGCGTAATCGCCATTCTTTTAAGCCGTATCGGAGTGTCAGGATTACGACGGCAGCTTCGCGTATTTCCCGCTGTAGTACAGCAGTGGCTCACCCTCTTCTGGTGCTGCGCCAGCGACGATCTCGCCAATGAAGATGTCGTGATCACCGCCGGGCAAGATCTCTTTTAACTTGCAATCGACCCAGCCAAGCGTGCCGTTCAAGATCGGTGCGCCGGTCTTAGCGGTTGTCGCATCCAAGTCGGAGAAATCTTTGGGACCTTTGAAAGCAAAGCGGTCCGAGATCTCCTGCTGATCTGCCGACAAGATGTTTAAGGCAAAGCAGCCGCCTTCTTCGAACTTGATGCGCGATTGCCCTTCCTTTTGGATGCACAGGATCACGAGCGGAGGATCGAGGGAAAGAGAAGTAACCGCGTTCGCGGTCATTCCCCACGTCTCGTCTCCGACCTTGGTACTTGCGACCGTCACGCCCGTCACGAACTTGCCGAGGATTCTACGTTGTTCTTTGGAATCGAGGGGCACGGTATAGCTCCGAATGAGTTTTGTTTTCTAGAGGTCAGAGATCTCTCTTCCTTCGCTCACCTTGCGGTCCAGCCGCCATCCACCGTTAACAAACTGCCGGTCATATAACTCGACGCGTCGCTAGCGAGCAAGATCGCTGCGCCTTGAATCTCCTGCATCTCGCCCCAGCGTTCCAGGGCAACCGCGCCGACGATGAACTTCTTCGTTTGTTCAGCGTGCTCGATTGGCTTGTTCATTGGTGTGAGGAACGGGCCGGGGCAAATGGCGTTGCAAGTTACTCCGAACGGAGCCATCTCGAGTCCCAGTGCGCGAGTCATTTGGACGACTGCGCCTTTACTGGTTGCGTAAGGTGTGCGATTTGAGAGGCCGACGACGCCGAGCGTACTTGCCATGTTGATGATGCGCCCGTACTTGGCGGATTTCATGTGTGGTATGACTGCTTTTGCCATTAACCAAACGCCATCGACATTGGTCCGCTCGACGTCTTTAAACTGCTCGTAGGTCAGTTCGTCGATCGCACCTCGAATGTTGATTCCCGCGTTGTTGATCAAGATGTCGATCTTGCCGAATTCGTCGAGCGCTCTCTGCGTGACGGCTTGGCATGCATCCTCGGACGTCACGTCCGCTGCCATTGCCAATGCGCGGTGGCCGAACGCGTCGGCAACTTCCTTTGCTGCAGCTTCGGCCTCGTCGGCGTTGCGGCTTGTCAGCAAAACATCAGCACCGGCCGAAGCGAGTCCAGCTGCCATGGCGTGACCGAGGCCCTTCGATCCGCCTGTTATAATCGCCGCTCGTCCGCTGAGATCGAATAGTTTTATTCCTGGAAGCATTTTTAAGAAGTCCTTCTGTTTAATTCACTTTATCCGCGTGGATCGTGGGTGCAGCACGATGGATGTCTATGATCTAGCGCGACTTAAGAGTGCACAAGGTGACTTGTCGCCGGAATGCCCCGGTTGCGGACATTCGCGAGTTCAACTGGCACTGAGAGCCGACAGTTCCTAAACTAAGAAGCAACTTAGGAGAAGGTTCGTATGACTTCTAGTGACGGTTGTCCTCAATTCCAACATGTCGATCGCGTCTCGCGCCGAGCGTGCTTGACGATTGGTGGTGCCGTCGGTCTCGGATTAGGCCTACCGGATCTGTTGCGGTTACGGGCTGCTGAATCTAATAGTGGGTTTGGCTCGGCGAAGAGCGTCATCTTCTTGTTCCTGCATGGCGGTCATCCACAGCATGAGACGTGGGATCCAAAGCCCGATGCACCGGACAGCGTGCGCGGCGAGTTTGGTGACACGGCAACATCGCTGTCCGGATTCAGAATCAGCGAGTTGTTGCCAAATTGTTCGACGCTTGCGAATCGACTAGCCGTCGTACGATCGATGGCGCACGACAATGCCAATCATGTCCAGGCTTGTCTCCCCGCGATGTCGGGCCATAAGCATCCGCCGAGTGTTCGTGGACGCGGCGACTTCCCGCCAACGGCCGCTGACTTTCCACACTTTGGTGCCGTACTCGATCATCTTCGCCCTGGCAGTGGCGAACTGCCGAATTGGGTCCAGCTTGGTCCTGTGATGACGCGGTCAAATCGTACCGTGTTACACGGCCAGTCGCCTGGCTTTCTCGGCGACAATCATAGCGCCTTTAGAGTCGATCAAGATCTGAAACCGGATGACATCCAAATAGAAGCGATCGCACCGGAGATCAGTGTTCAACGTTTGCGAGATCGCCGTGGCTTACTCGCAGAGATCGATTCGCAGCGCGAGCGAATCGACATTGCGGCTGCAAGGTCACGAACTGCCTTCTACGAGAAGGCGTTTGGGTTGTTAACCTCGGATGCGACTCATCGGGCATTTGATCTTGGGGCTGAGCCAACCGCCATTCGCGAGCGTTACGGTCGCAATCAGGTCGGTCAAAGTTGTTTGCTGGCACGTCGTTTGGTCGAAGTCGGTGTTCCATTCGTGAACGTCCATTGGTGTAAAACGCCATCGGGTTCGTGGGACACGCACGGTCAGAATTTCACAAAGATGAAGGACTCACTTGGCCCGACGTTGGATACGGCCCTATCGGCATTGATCGAGGACATTGAGCAACGCGGGATGCTCGACGACGTGCTGATCATGCCAATGGCCGAGTTTGGTCGCACGCCTCAAATCAATAAGAACGCGGGCCGCGATCACTGGCCGTTCGTGTACACGTTGGCGATGGCTGGCGCAGGACTGAAGCGAGGCGTCGTCGAAGGAGTGTCGGATCGACTTGGAGCTTATCCGGCGTCGACTCCGTATGATCCAGCCGACATGGCCGCGACGATTTACCATCTGCTTGGTATCCGCGACGACACCGTGCTCTATGACCGCGAAACCAGGCCTCACAAGTTGGTCGTGGGCAAGAAGATCGACGCGATTCTCGCTTAGTCGTCGGCCCTTGCGAGGCAGCGATCAATGCGTACGAGACAGCTGTCTTTGCCAAGGATCTCTAAAGCCTCGAACATACCGACGCCGACGCCCTTGCCCGTTACGGCGACTCGCAATGCGTGGATGATCTCGCCGATCTTGATTTCTTTCGATTCGATGAACGAGCGTAACGCGGCTTCGCAGGTTTCGCGATCAAACGGCTCTGCGCTGGCTAAGATATCGCGGAACTCTCTCAACAGTTCGGCAGCGCCGTCTTTGCAAACACGCTTCTTAAAGGCCTTCTCTTCAAAGGGCAAAGCATCATCGTTGACGAAGAATTCGTCGAATTCCAAGATGTCGCCCGCTGTTTTGATGCGGTCACCGGCTGCTTCGACGATCTTGATTAGATGCGGCGCTGTGTCGCAAGGGGGTGGCGATGCAACGAGTCCGGTTTTCTGAAGAAACGGTACGACCAACGCAACCTTTTGCTTAATCGGCAAGTGCTGCATGTGTCGCAACTGAAACGCGGACAGTTTCTGCGGATCGAAGCTGGCTGGCGACTTGTTGACTCGTTCGAGCGAGAAGTGAGTGATCATTTCATCGCGTGTGAATTCCTCTGTCTTGTCGTCCAAGGACCAGCCTAGCAGTAACAAGTAGTTGATGATGGCATCCGGCAAGTACCCGACTTCTCGGTAGAAGTCGACGATCACGGGATTGAAAGTATCAGCTGTGGTTTCGTGTCCGATCTTTGCCGCGATAGCGTTGCCGTGATCGCAGAGACTTTTGAAGTCGCGGTTCTTGAGATACTTATCGAGCTTGCGTTTGCTGATCTTTGCCGTACCACTCGGTTCGGCGACGTAAGGTAGGTGTGCGAACTCGGGTAGGTTGCAGCCAAGTGACTGCGCGATGAAAATCTGCCGCGGCGTGTTTGACAAATGTTCCGCCGCGCGAATCACGTGCGTGATCTCAAAGTCTGAGTCGTCGACGACGCTTGCAAGGTGATACAAACACGAGCCGTCCGCTCGTTGGATGACATGGTCTTGTTCTCTTGCCCAATCAAAGGCAACATCACCTCGAATGAGGTCGTGAAATTCGCACTTGCCATCACGTGGCATCTTTAAACGCACTACAAACTTGCGGCCTTCGGCTTCGAAGGCTGCGGCTTGCTCGTCGGTTTCGGCCATCCATCGGCGACTGTAGACGTAGTCGCGTTTCTCTTTCTCGGCAGATTCTCGCTCGGCTTGAACCTCTTCGGGCGTGGCGTAGTCGCGATAGGCGAAGCCTGCTACGAGAAGTTGTTTCGCCGCCGCTTGATGTTGTTCGCTGCGCTGGGACTGGAAGTACGGAGCGTGAGGGCCATCAACGCATGGACCTTCATCCCAGTCAATTCCGAGCCAACGAAAACCTTCGAGGATCGGTTCCAAGGCGGCTTCGACGTTTCTCTCCTGATCCGTATCGTCAATCCGCAGAATGAATTGCCCGCCGTGTTTGCGAGCGAACAGCCAGTTGAACAAAGCGGTACGGACGCCGCCGATGTGAAGATAGCCAGTGGGACTGGGAGCGAAACGCGTACGAACGGTCATAGGATACGAGTGCCTGGGGAGGACGTTAGTCAAAGAGTGTCGTTGTACTCTTTGACTAATATGAGTGGCAAGTGATGGGGAGAATTGATGCCAGCGACCAAGCGACGATCATTCGTCGTGGTCGAACCCTTGCCGTTGCTGGCGGCGCTGCAACTTACGAAGTCGCCGGCGTTCCGCCTTTGACATAGGCCGACTGTTATCCTCGGATTCGTCTTCCGTGGGCGAACCGGAAGTCGTCCGGACGGACTTCTTGCTGATCGAAGGGACGGCGAGCGGAGTGGCTTCGACGTTTGACTTCTCGTGCGTGGAGTCGACTCGGACCGTCTTCGATCCTGCGGCTCGCTCACGTTGCAACAATTTCTTGCGCGTCTTTGGAAGTTGTTCTTCCTTCGAAACCACCGGCTTGGTGCGACCCGCGCGTCGTGTTCCTTGAGCTTCTTGATAAACATGTCGCCCGTACAATGCGACCGCGTAGACCAAGCAAAAATGCGCTGCCAACAGTGTCGAAGAAGATGCGACGACGCGAGCGAGGTCAAGATTGGTAAGTGCTGGGTGGAAGTTCGTGACCACGAAGCCGATGTATGACCCTGCGGCCAGACAGACAAAAGTAATGGCGAGGCGCGAGCCTCTGACTTCGATGGCAACTCGCACCAAGCACGCAGCGATCGTGAGCCCAACCAACAGGACCGACCACACACTTCCGTCGGCGAGCAACGTCGTGCCGGTCAGCTGAATCATCGACGGTTGCAGGATTGTATGAGCGTGCGTTGTGGCGTCGAAGCTCGCGATGACGAAACAAACCGTTGCCCATTGCCAGACTCGATAACGACCTCGATAGTCGTCCAGACGATGACGGCGGATTACGTAGACAAGCGTTGATGTTGCGGCACCGATACCTAGTGTTAGCGAAGCGAACCAGTCCGCGATGTTTCCACGCGTCGTCAGGTCGAAGGCGGCGAGAGACGATTGGAATGATTCGGGCAACCCGACAAAGAGACGAGCATAAAGAAGCTCGATTCCCGCAATTGCAACTCCACCGACGAGAAGCAAGGCGACGAGCGTTAGAGTCCGTTGGGGAAGCAGCGAAGTTAAAGGTGCTTGTCGCTGAGCTAGCGCCGCGTCGGAGTAGATGCGACCGTCCCCCTCGTCGGGAGATTGAGGCGCGTTGCCTTCATCCCGATCGGTCGATGTCGTCATCTCGTCCCGAAAGACTCGTCGGCGTCTCTCATCTCCCTGACCACCACGTCGAAACTGCATATTCCTGGTACCACCTAACTTGAAGAGCGATTCCTTTCACTCCCGCATGCGAGAACGCAACTCTTCAGACTTCGGCAGCGACGAGGGCTGAACTGTACTTGTGATTGGTCGAAGACGCACACGTCTCCTGGACGTGCGATCACCGAGAATCGTCCAACTCGGCGCAATCGTTAATGTCGATCCATCAGTTTGGTGCCGTGCGGAGCACTTGGTGTTGCACTCGGCCGATTCGGCGCGACCGTTACGATCCCCACGATTTGTACAGCTCACTTATCTAATATGCTTGTCCGAGTTTGACCTTAGTTGTGGTGAAACCTAGGTTTGTGAAGCCTTTGTACCCGACGGGCGCTAGAGCTTTCTTAGAGCAATTAGCGGCAACTGTGGGCGGCGTCCGCTCACTCGTATCGCGTTTATTGAATATGGAATCACCACCGACATCGACATCTCGATCTGACCGAGAGCGTGCGCAGCGAGCGAAAGACGCTGAAAATCGCTTGGCTGCGCTGTCTTCGTTGCTCGACTCCATTGACAACAACGCCCGCACTGATCCGTTATCGGAGAAGAGTTCGCAGAGCCCACATGAATCACAACTGGTGATGGCCCGGCTTGGGATGGCAAGTAGCTTGTTCATTGCCTTGCGAGCTAAGCACGGCCCGACGGCAGCACACTGTTTGCGAGTCGCGCTCGGAGCGTCGTCGTGGGCCATGGCGATGAAGATTCCCGACGAGCTGCGCGATGATATCGAAGTCGCCTCGCTGTTACATGATGTCGGAAAAATTGGCGTCCCGGACCACTTGCTGATGAAGCCGGGCAGACTCACCGGCGAAGAATTACTCTTAATGGAACGGCATCGGCAACTAGGATGCGAGATTCTTTCGGGTTGTTGTACGTCGAAGAGCGTTCTTGACATCGTCCAGTATATTCCCGGCTGGTACGACGGCACGAAACATGGATTTGATCGATGCGGGGAAGATCTTCCGCTTGGATCTCGGCTCATCGCGGTTGTTGACGCATTCGACGCGATGACCACGGACCACGTCTACCGTCGAGCGTTGTCGCGAGAGCGCGCTGTCGCAGAGTTGTTTCAGTATTCCGGGACTCAGTTCGATCCGCAACTCGTCAAGCAATTCTGCGAGTTGATCAGTCAGGAAAAAGTTCAATTCACGGAAACCGTTGCTCGGCGCTGGCTGCAGCAGATCAGCGTTGATGCTTCGAACCGATATTGGTCACTTTCTGATGTGAAGCCCGGCGCGGTCTCGGACTCGCGACAAGCGTCCTCGCCTTACTATCAACGACTGCTCGACAGCATGCACGATGGAGTCGTTTTTGTTGACGATAGCCGTCGCGTCGCGAACTGGAATAGAGCCGCCGAACGCTTGACGGGAATCACCTCACACAGCATCGTCGGGAACACTTGGACTCCCGATCTAGTTCGCTTAAAGGACGAATGGGGAAAGACCGTACCTGACGAGGAGTGTCCTATTGCGCACGCAATGAACTCGGGAGCACAGTCGTTCCGAAGACTCACGCTGCTCGGAAGGAAGAAGGAACGCGTTGCGGTCGATGTTCAGATTTCGCCCGTGCTGCGTGGAGACGGCGTCGCACAAGGGGCCGCGGTGATCCTGCACGACGCTTCGTCGCAGATTAATCTTGAGGAGCGCGTAGAATCACTGAACGAACGGGCGACTCAGGACCCCTTGACGAAGTTGTCGAATCGAGCTGAGTTTGATAGCGGGCTAGAAGATTTCGTCACGAATTACCGTGAACAGGGCGAAGCCTGTTCGATGATCATGTGCGACATCGATCACTTCAAGAAGATAAACGATATTCACGGCCATCAAGCCGGTGACGAAGCTCTGATTCTGTTTGCCGGGATCCTTCAAGGGCACGCTCGCGACGGTGACCTCGTTGCCCGCTACGGTGGCGAAGAGTTTGTAGTACTTTGTGCCGACTGTGACAATGCGACGGCGACTCGTCGCGCGGAAGTGCTGCGCCGAGCGGTCTCGGAACACAAGCAACCGTCGCTCGAGGGAAAGTGTGTCACCGCAAGTTTTGGCGTGACGGAACTCCAGGGGGGCGACACACCGGAAACGTTCTTGAATCGAGCTGATCGAGCGTTGCTGCAAGCCAAAGATAATGGCCGCAATTTGGTCGTCCAACTTGGCACAGGGATTGGCGAGGATGAAAAGAATGCCAAGCGTTCGAGCTGGTGGGAATGGTTTCAGGCCGCGCCGGCCGACGAGCTGCTTTCACGTCGGTTGGTCACTGTCGTACCCATGAAAGTCGCTGCAGAGAAGCTGCGAGGATACGTCGCGGACCATCACGCGGAGATTCTCGACATTCAAGACAATTGCGTTACGGTAAAGATTGATGAATCGCAATCCGCCTTCAACAAACGATGGGGCGATCGCCCAGTTCCCTTCGTGATCGAACTCACGTTTGACGAGCAAGATAACGGAACGGGGCAGCTGGGAACGTTGATTCAAGTCGTCGTTCGCCCACGTCGCCAACGAGATCGACGGCGGCGGGACATGCTCGAACGGGCTCGGCAGCTGCTGGTGAGTTTAAAGTCGTATTTGATGGCGCACGATTACGTAGAAGAACCACGCGAATCCGATTCCGAACACTCTCGGGATCGGATTCTAAAGAAGTCGAAGAAGATCCTTTCTCACTGGTTGAGTCAGTGATTCGTCGAGCCAAGTTGGGCTGACACACATTCCGGTCAGGCCACGTCGCAGGAGCAGGACAGGAGGGGCGTCGAAATGTCACGAATCGGTGCAACGATCTCTGGATTGGATCAATATTTCCTCAGCCATCTTCAGAACTTGGACGAACAGGCGCTTCAAAGCGCAATTCGACTAGCGACTGGCAAGCAGGTGCCGCGCCCTTCCTATGATCCCGCGGCGTTTGTGTTGATCAGCAGTTTCGAAAGTCAGCTGAACGTCGTCGAGAGTACCAAGACACAGGTGGATCTAGCGGCGAACCTGGGTGCAGAGACTCAGCTCGTCCTCGATCAAACTCGTTCCAACTTGGAATCGCTCCGCAGCGCTTTACTGCTGGACGAGGACCAGTCCTTGACCAGCGAAGAACGAGACGCACAACAAGCGGTCGTTGATGCTGCCATCCTCGCCATCGGTGATCTATCTGGAACCGAGATTAATGGGCGCCGAGTCGTCGACGGTTCGGTGAACTACACGTTCTCTGGACGCGATCACACCGAGATCAAGGGGATCCAAGCGTTTTCGCTTCGGGAAACGAGCTTTTCCGGGACGGTGTCGTCAGCGGCAACACAGTCGAGTAAGCAGTACACAGGAGCTGGCGGCACGATCAACAGCGGCGACGCGACGTTTACATTGACCGGTGAACGCGGTGCCACTGCGATCTCGGTAACCGATGGAGAAGCCTTGACTGATGTTCGCGATCGTATCAACGCTCAGAGTCACAACACAGGAATCACCGCTTCCGTGTCTGGCAGCCAATTGGACTTGAACACAGTCGACTATGGTGATGATGCGACGATCGAGATCGACGTGGCGTCGGGAACGTTCACAGCGACGACGACCGCTTCTGGGCAAGACGCGGTCGTCGAGATCAACGGCAAAGCAATCTCCAGCGATCAAGTCGATGGTAATCGAGTGAGTTACACGAACAATGGAACTCATGTCTCTTTCGAGTTTCAAGCTGGTTTCACCGGTACGTTCAATCCAGTGACGGTTTCGGACGGAAGGACTCAGAAATTCGCGTTAACAGCCGATCTGACCAAGCAAACGACATTCGCCATTCAAGGCATCCAGCCAGAGTTGCTTGGAGGTACGAGCGGGACGTTAGCGGACCTGTTGAGCGGCGGTTCACTATCGGGACTTGGCTCCAGTACATCTGGCGCGATTCGCGTTGTCGATGAAGCTCTCGCCAAGTTGACTCTGTTGGAAGGGCGGGTTGATGCATTTGCGGACGTGACGGTTGACTCCGCCGCGAAGCTGCTTGAGAACTTTGAGGGTGAGTTGAAGGACACGCTCGACGCTTTGAGTGGAGTGAACGAAGACGAAGAGAGTTTGAAACTCGCAAAAAACCAAACCCTCGCCTCAAGCACGCTTTCGGCACTCGCGATTATACAGCAGCAACGGTTTAATTCGCTCGGCCTCGTCCAGCTCCTTGCGGGCATTTAAGGCCACTTCGACCGGCGCTACACATCTCCTTGCCCCGATTGCCGCCGCTGTGCTGATTCATTATGCTGCGCAACTGGTGTTCTAATACCCATTTACGCGTCGATGCCCGGCAGTTGGTGATGCTGCGATGCGGGCGGAATCACGACTTGAACTTAGCTGTTGCACACAAAGGAGAATCGCATGGCTTACTCACTACCTGAACTCCCCTATGCCCACGACGCACTCGAGCCGCACATCGATGCTCGCACGATGGAAATTCATCACGGGAAACATCATCAGGCTTACGTCAACAAGGTGAACGCAGCGACCGAAGGCTTGGACGTTCCAGATTGCGTGGGCGCGTTGATCGCGGACCTGTCACAGGTTCCCGAAGACAAACGAGGAGCCGTTCGTAACAACGGCGGCGGACACGCGAACCACTCGTTGTTTTGGAAGGTAATGGGACCCGGCGGTGGTGGAGATCCATCAGGAGATCTAGCCGCTGCAATCGATTCGGATCTCGGTGGCTTGGACGCATTTAAAGCAGCCTTCGCCACGGCGGCTGCCACGCGATTCGGCAGTGGCTGGGCGTGGTTGGTCGTGAAAGATGGCAAGCTTGCAGTTGGCTCGACTGCGAATCAAGACAGCCCGTTGATGGGCGAAGCCGTCGCCGGCATCAGCGGTACGCCGATCCTGGGACTGGATGTCTGGGAGCACGCGTACTATTTGAACTATCAAAATCGTCGACCAGATTACGTCGCCGCGTTTTGGAACGTGGTGAACTGGGATGCGGTTGCCGAGCGTTTCGCCAACGCCAAGAGCTAAGGCAAGTCGAACATCCAACGTCAAAGAAACTCACTTTGACGTTGGACGTTAGTTTTTGTTGCAAAGTATTCGTTTAACGGCAAGCCGAAGGCGACTGTGTAGTGAGCCGCGCAGTCGCCTTCGGCTTGCCGTTAAACGACTTACTGCATTAGGTTGATGCCATGAAACTGATCATCGCAATTATCCAACCGAACAAGCTGGAAGCAGTCAAATTGGCACTGACCGACGTCGAAGTCTTTCGATTGACCGTCATGGACTGTCAAGGCTTCGGTCGCCAGAAAGGGCAAACCGAAGTCTATCGCGGCCACGAATTCACTGTGAATCTATTGCGTAAGGTTCAGCTCCAGATCGCTGTTAACGACGAGTTTGTTCAGCCTACCGTCGAGGCCATTCTCAACGCGGGCCGGACGGACGATAAAGGCGAGATCGGCGATGGCAAGATATTTGTCTTGCCGATGGATGATTGCATTCGCATCCGCACCGGTGAACGCGGCAGCGAAGCAATTTGAAATTGTTTGGCGAGACTAAGGAGGGGGCGCGTTAACTCAACGCTGATCGCGGGAGTACCACGCCGCAACATTCATTGCAGCGGGATTTGATCGCCGGCAAAATGCAAGACGCAATGCTGATCGGCAGGTAACGCCGTAGGCGCATCGAACGGTTTCTCGTAGCGGACTAAACTCGAGATCCGGATGTCGCCGATCTGGCCCGAGAAGACGCGCCCCTGGTTCCACTTATCCGAGAGCATCTGTGCAACCTCGAACGACGCCGGCCATGGTTCGAGTATCAATTCCCCGGCGATACGCTTTCCGTTTATCCACAAAGTCGCCTGTTTGTTGATCGTCTTGGTGTTGACGGTGAGCGCGACATGAACCCATTGATCTGGCTGCAGCTTCGAGTCCGAATCCAGCAACGTCCCGAACACGTTGGCACGAATCGAGCTGCCGTTTATCGTCACGCCCAAGCCGGCTGCGTCGCGACCACCGGTGTTTGAAAGTGTCATGATGAACGAACGTGGTCGATTGATCGAAGCCGAATCGGGGTGGATCAGGAACTCGAGCGTTGCCAGTTCCGATCTCGGCGCCATCGCAATAGCCGGCCACGCTTTGAAGAGATCGATCGAACTGCCCGGTCGAACTGATGTCCCGATGGGTTCAGCAGCGAACGTGTCGGAGTTGCAAAATAGTCCGACCGCGATGAAAGCACAGGCAATGCGACGCATGGATTCACTGAAGGTTCTCGGGAGAACTGTTTCGCCCTTGTAACGGATCGGAAATCGAGCAATCACGTTATGATCTCCATGATTGGTGCGCCGTGATCGATATCTAATCGTTTACGGCCAGGCACTTCGAGCCGCCGTCCGTCGAGGCCCATCAAATGCAGTACGGTGGCGTGAATATCCGTGACATAGTGGCCGGGCGCGAGGGCATGGAACCCTAGTTCGTCCGTTGCGCCATGGATGTGCCCGCGTTTAACACCGGCACCCGCAAACCAAACCGTGAAACCATGCGGATGATGATCGCGACCATCCGTTCCGCCGCCACGTTCTTCCACTGCAGGCGTGCGACCGAACTCGGTGCAAAAAACGACGAGTACATCGTTTAACATTCCGCGCCGCTTCAGATCCTTCAACAGGCCGGCGACGGGTCTGTCAACCTTGGCGCTCTGATTGGCGTGATTCGTTTTAAGTGCTTTGTGGGAGTCCCAGACGCCGTAGGGACTTGGAAAGACTTGCACGAAGCGAACACCGCGTTCGACCAAACGCCTCGCCGCCAGCATTCGCTCGCCAGCGACCCTCGTATTCGCGTCGTTCAACCCGTACAGATTCTGACACTCCAGCGTTTCCCGCGAGGCCCCGATTGCTTCAGGTACCGCCATCTGCATGTTGAAGGCAAGCTCGTAGGACTTGATGCGGGCTCGAACGGCGTCGTCTTCCGGATACTCAACCGCTGCTAAGCGATTCAATTCGCCAGCCAACTCAAACTCATTCTGCTGCTCAGCCGCGAGCACATCTTCGCCGCGTTTTCCATAGGGCAGCGGGTTGTTTGGATCGAGAGCCAAAGGGATACCGGCGTATTTCGGTCCCAAGTAATACGAATCGATCGATGGTTTTGTGTCAGCTCTCGTAGGACCTCCGAGGACCACAAACTGAGGAAGGTTCTCGTTGTGCGAACCGAGCCCGTACGTGACCCATGCGCCGATGCTGGGTTGCGTTTCGTCTAGCTTATGCCGACCTGTGTGAATCTGATTCTCTGCGGCATGATCATTATCCGTCGTCCACATGTTGCGTACGAAAGCCATTTCGTCGACGCAACTCGCAAGGTGCGGCCACCAGTCGGTGACTTCGATCCCAAGTTCGCCCCGCTTGCTGTAACCAACTTGCAGCGGATAGATCTTGGAGTACTTATCGCGAACTTGCTCGATGACTGCGCGGGAACGTTTGTCGTGCAGCGGCGATTCGAGTGGGTTTTCAAACGGCGTTTGTTGGAAAGTCATTCCGGCATAGCGGTTAAGAGCCGGTTTGGGATCGAACGTTTCAACTTGGCTGTATCCTCCCGAGAGGAAGATCCAGATCACGCTCTTCGCTTTCGGCGCGAACTGGGGATTTCCATTCGGTGGTGACCACGTCGAGGTCTCGGATGCGCGGCTGATGCCGTCTTGGTGCAACATCGATCCGAGGGCCAGGCCCGTAAATCCCATACCGACGTCTGATAAGAATGTCCGTCGAGAAGTTGGCCGACAGCTGGTGCAATTTGAATGGAGCATCTGTTTACTGCTTGAAAGTTCCCGAGTGAATGCGATCTGTCAATGTAATGTGATGAAATCGTTGTGATTTAGTAGAGTCCGGGCGAGGCTTTCGCGCGCGCGTTGTTCGGGAGTGGTCGCCGCTGCCACGCCCCCTTTCGACGCCGCGGCGTTCAATTCGTCAACATTGGCCTTCGAGTATAGCTCTCGCTGTTTGGCGAGAAAGGCGTGGCACGCGTGTTGTTCCGCTGCGGTCGGTCCGCGAGAAAGTACTTGTTCGAAGAGCGTCGTCACAAACTCGCTTTCGTCCGCATTCGTTGTTGCGAGTTCATTGGACAGCGTCTTCGCTAATAGCCTGCCTTGATTCATAGCGAGTACGCTGTTCGACATTGCCAAGGCTTGTTGCGGGACGATACTGTCCGTGCGCCGATAGCAATCCCCCGGATCTGGTGGATCGAACAAGGTCATAAAACGCATTGTGCCGCCCGCTTCCGGATAGATCGTGAAGTAAAGACTGCGACGCGACGACGACATTTCTTCAGTCGATTGAATCTCGGGGCCACCGATCGTTGTGTCAAGTTGTCCCGCAACGTGGAGCATGCTGTCGCGGATCACCTCGCCTTCCAAACGACGCCGGTCGAATCTCCACAACGAGCGGTTATCCTTGTCGATGGCGCAGTTCGCGTGATCCGTTCCGCCTGCCCGCGAACTGAGCTGATAAGTGTTACTTGTTACGATTAAGCGATGCATGTGCTTCATGCTCCAACCGCTATCCATCAGCTCGACGGCGAGCCAATCTAGCAGTTGAGGGTGTGTCGGCTTCGTACCAGCACGACCGAAATCAAACACGCTCTCGACTAACGGTCGTCCAAAGTGTCGCATCCAGATGTGATTCACCGCCACGCGAGCTGTTAGCGGGTGATTCCGATCGGTGATCCAAGTCGCCAATGCGCGGCGGCGACCAGTACTCGTTTTCGGATACTCAGGACCGAGCGCCGTGTAGTCCGTCGACTCGGCGGGCGGTTGTTCCAACGTAGCAATTGCCTTCTTTGCAGATTCTGAGTCTTGTTCGCTTTGCTTCACGTTCTTGGCGTCTGGCATGGCGGAGTTGCGATAGTCCGCGAGCAGCTTCTCGGCCAGCGCAAGTTTCGCTCGGCTGGCAGCTAGTTTGGCTTGGTGTTCGGAAGCCGCTGCCGCTTTCGCAAGTCGGGCCGCACCCTCCGTAGCACTCTCAACTCGCGCTCGATCAGCGGCAAGTCTTGCTCGAATGGCGGTGAGCTGTGCCCGCGCCGCCGCGACTTGCGCTTCTGCCGAAGCCAAGCCGAGTTGCGAGGAAGTCTGTTGCTGGCGCAAACCCGCGACCTTGACCATCGCGAGTTGGACGGTGGCACTTGCGGATTGGCCGACGGCAGCCGCGATCTGTGCGATACTCAATTCACTATTTGTGTAACGCACCTCATCAATCAAACCCGTGACGCGGCCTGTTCCGTCGGAGTTGCCGATCTTAAGGGGCGTGTCGTTGGCCGGACGCAACAATTGAGCAAAGTTCTCTTCGGCACTGTTGCGAGCGAATTGAGCCGATTGCAACGGAGTTCGCGACGTCAGATCAGCCGCCCAAAGCGTCACGCTGTTTGCCGCCATCGATAGGCATAAGTAGTAGTCGTGCCCTGTTCTCAGCACTAGTTTTCCGGGCGAGCTTTCCGTCGCAGTCCCTGTGGCGACGTCGCGAAGTTTGCCCTCTTGGTTGAAGTAACGCAGGCGCAACTCAAACGATGTGTCGTCGAGTCCCCGATGCAGCAGCGTCCAACTGCCGTCATAGTCTGCGATGGTGCGGTTGTAGTTCCGCTTCGACACATCAAAGTGTACGAACGCTTCGAAGCTGAAATTGTTTGCGTACAAGTGTGGGCTCCCAGCAGCCGCCAAATACGCGTAGCTTCGATCCTGATGAAACGCAGCCGCTTGCTCATTCTTCACCTTGTCGACCGGCAACGAAGCAAGAAAGGCTTTCGTGGCACCGCTCGTCGCGAGTGCAAATGGTTTCGCGGGATCTTCCTTCCCCGTGATTCGATGCAATGTGTGACCGTTCCCGCTGGAATCGGCGAGGAATCCATTCTGGTCATCACCGCCCTCGAACCTCCACCATGCAATCAATTCGTCTGGCGATCGCGGTTTCGTCGTGGTGTTGTTCGGCAATTCTGCCTTGGCCGCCGTAAGCTCTTGCTCGGCCCTTGTTAGCTCGTCGCGAAGCAGTTCTAGTGCCGCCACTTCTTTTGCGACGGCAGCTCCCGCGGCGTCGATTGCAGTCTGCTGCTGTGCGGTCTCGTCTTCGGCGACGAACGACTTCAACGCGGGATACCAAGCGACTAGAGGAAGTTCGACCGGCTCGATCTGTAGTTCGTCGCCGCCCAGAATCGCGGGTCCGCCGGGCGAGACGGGAGGCCGATCCAGTCGATCACGAGTATCGCCCAAGCGGTACATGTAGGTCTTGTCGTCGACGAACAAGTCGTAAACTCGAGGCAGACCGTCCGTGATCGGCTTCAACGACGCGCCAGAACCTGGCCTGTATCGCATGTATTTCGCTAATGCCGGCCCGCCCGGTACTCGATCGTGTCGCAGTTCAAGCGGCTCGAAGAATGCCCGGAACTTGAAGTACTCTTCCTGTGAGATCGGATCGTACTTGTGGTCGTGACAGTGAGCACAGTTCAATCGCAAGCCAAGGAACGCCTTGCCGGTATGTTCGACTAGGTCTTGCTTCCAAGTGTCGTAATTCAACGAGAACCAGTTGCGGACGATAAAGCCGAGTGCTGGCAGTCGACTGTCGTCCGCTGGATACAGTTCGTCCGCCGCCAACATTTCGCGGACCATCTGGTCGTAGCCTTTGTCTTCGTTCAGCGATTGGATGATCCAATCTCGCCACCGCCAAATATGAGGATAGCTGTTTCGTACGTCACCGACTTGCCGTCGACCGTACCAGTCGCTGTATCGCCACACGTCCATCCAGTGTCTGCCCCAGCGTTCGCCGTACTGCTCGCTCTCGAGGAGATGGTCCACGACGTTCTCGAAAGCACTGGCAGAATCGTCCGTCAGAAAAGCATGTAACTCTTCACGAGTTGGCGGAAGACCGATCAGATCCAAATACACTCGTCGTAACAGGATGTGTTTTGCAGCGGGTGCGAGGGGTACGAGATCACGCTGTTCGTGCTTCGCAGCGATGAAATGGTCGATTGGGTTTCGCGGCCAGTCGGCTCGCTTGACGGAAGGTAGCTTGTGACGCTGTGGCGTTTTGAACGACCAATGCTCGCGAGGGTCTTCTTCGGGCCGTTCGTTCTTCGGCGACACAGCACCTTGCGCGATCCAATGTCTGATCAGCTGGACCTGTTCGTTCGTCAATGGCTCGCCTTCAGGCGGCATTCGTGTCGACTCGTCAGTTGCCGTGATTCGTTTCCATAACGGACTAGTTTCGCTCGTGCCAGGAATCACAGCCGGGCCGCCTTCTCCTCCCTGGCGGATTGCGACACCCGTGTCGAGTCGCAGTTCTGATTCTTGTTTCAGCGCGGCGTGGCAACTGTAACACCGAGCCTGAAAGATCGGCTTTACTTCTCGCTCGTAGTCGACTCGCCGCTCATCGCCGCGCGAAGCGACAGCGCTGAACAATAGTAGAACCGCAGGCAGGCCAATTCGCGTCACGCGTTTCACGTCTTCAGTTGCTCGGGAGGTGCGGAGCAGGAAGGTCATGGCGAGATGCGTATTATGGTCACCACAGCGGTCATTTGGGTAGGGAATTGTTAGAACGAATTTCAAAACACGTTCTAAAATCATGCTTTCGTGGTCCCTAGCTGTGCGATGAGATTTCATAGGGCCGGACGATCGTGATGACCATTTCGCCTTGAAGCGTAAGTGGAATTGCCCGCCGAGCCATAATCATTCCGTCGGTCAACGCTTCCACTGCAACAGGTTCGCGCTCAGGATGTTCGATGCGATGAATCTGGCCGACAGGAGTCCCCTGCTTCACTTCGTCGCCGAGTTCGCATAGCGGTTCGAATATTCCGCTGGCTGGAGCCATGATGTAGTCTTCGGCCTTGGTCGCTCCGACGATTTCAGATGGTCGTGGTGCTGCAGAGCCGGACGGCTGCATGATGTTGGCCCAAGCTAACACGTTTTCAATACCTCTCGCCGTGATATCGAGAATTTCCACTCCGAACTGGGACTTGCTCCCCATCTCCGTTCCCAGCGTTACTTTCCCCATCTGTTCGGCGAGCGACGGCAGAAGGCCCGCGCCGGCCACGTCTTCGTAAATGAACAAGTAAGGCGCGCCCCACGCGAGCCCAGCGTCAATCATCTTTTGCATTTGCTGGCGGTCTGAGACTTCGTGCATGTTCACCGAAGGAAGAAAATGAGTCGAGCTGCCACCGGAATGAACATCGACGACCAAGTCAGCAATTGGAAGCAGTGTGGACGATACGTAATGAGCGATCATCCCCGTGATCGTGTCGTTCGGTCGGCCAGGAAATGCGCGGTTCATGTTACAGCCGTCCAGGGGCGACAATCGAGTGCCGGCTTCGACGGCGGGACGATTGAGCATCGGTACGATAATCACGCGACCTTGAATCTGAACTGGTTCGAGCTTCCTCGCCAAGTTCATCAAGGCGACAGGACCTTCCAATTCATCGCCGTGATTGCCGCCAAACAGAACGGCAGTCGGACCGTCCCCATTTTTGATCACGACGATTGGAATATATCGTTTGGCCCAACCGGACGAATTCGTGGACTGAGGCACGGCCAGATTGCCGAATTGTTTGCCGGACTTATCTAAATCGACATCGGTCGTGATCAGACTCTGCATACTCATGATTTCGTTGTGCTCCCTTGGATCGCTGGATATTGGACCAGATTGGAAATTCGGAACATCCTGCCAAAATGTTGATTCGCGTGGACGGGGAATCGCAATGCCACTAATATATAGGAGTTGCCGGCAACGGCGATCCCTCCTGAGTTTGCGTCAAGCATCCCACCATTCTCCATTCCTGTTGCGACGACATGACCTCTCCCGATACAAATCGTTTGAGACGACTGGCACCGCGATCTATGGTTAGCGTGCTCTTGGCAGCTGTTTTGATCACAGTTCCTGCCGGAGCGGTGGAAATCGATCGCCCGGTAAGCTTCGTGAACGATGTGGTTCCGGTGTTTACCAAGGCCGGCTGCAACGCAGGCGTTTGCCACGCGAAGGCCGGCGGCGGCCAGAATGGCTTTCAACTTTCGTTGCTCGGTTTCGAGCCACAGGAAGACTACGAGCATCTTGTCTTGGAGGGACGCGGACGCAGGTTGTTTCCCGCTGCTCCTGGTCGAAGTTTGTTGCTGATGAAAGCCGTCGGGCAAGTTCCTCACGGCGGAGGCGTTCGGCTCGATGCAAATTCGGAGAGCTATGCGATCCTGCATCAGTGGATCCAACAAGGGACACCTCTTGGCAGCGAAGGCGAGTCTGAATTGATATCGATCGAAGTTGAGCCTAGTCGTGGGGCTGTGAAGCCGCACGGCGAGCAACAACTCCGTTCGTTAGCGCACTACTCCGACGGCACGACGCGTGACATTACGAACTTGGCGCTGTACGAGTGCAACGACGATTCGATGGCGGAGGTCACCAGTAAGGGACTTGTGAGAGCGCTTGATATTCCGGGCAAGGTTGCGGTGATGGTCCGTTATCAGGGCAACGTCGCGGTCTATAGCGCTTCAGTACCGCTTGGTGCTCCCGTCGAACAGCTGCCAGAATCGCGGAACTTTGTCGACGAGCTAGTCTTTGCAAATTTGAAAGAGATCGGAGTTCCGCCGTCACCGATCTGCGACGACGCGACTTTCTTGCGCCGGGTATCGCTTGATATTGGTGGTCGACTGCCGACCGAAACGGAATCGCGCGAATTCTTGGCGAGTGCAGATTCGGACAAGCGTGACCACGTGATCGATACTCTGCTACGAAGTCCTGACTACGCCGACTATTTCGCGAACAAGTGGACCTCCTTGCTGAAGAACCGCCGCGATGATGCGAGCGACATCACATCGAATTTCGCCTTTCACTCGTGGATTCGGGACAGTTTGTTGGCGAACAAGCCGTACGACCAACTTGTGCGCGAGTTGCTTGCCGCCACTGGCACGGTGATCGCGAATCCTCCCGTGGCCTGGTACAAGCGGGTGAAGGAACCAAAGAATCAAATCGAAGATGTCGCCCAATTGTTCCTGGGAGTGCGGATGCAGTGTGCTCAATGTCACCATCATCCGTTCGAGCGTTGGAGCCAGGACGATTACTACGGACTGTCGGCCTTCTTCAGCCAAGTGGGACGCAAGCCGACTGACACTCGCGGCGAGGATCAGATTTTTCATCAACGCGGAAGTGCGGGCGCTAAGAATCCAAGGTCCGGCCAGACCGTGAAGCCGGCGGCGCTTGGAGACGATGTCGGCGAGATTGCGCCTGCCGAAGATCCACGCTTGCGGTTGGCAGATTGGATGAGTAGCGAATCGAATCCGTTTTTTGCCAAAGCCCTAGTCAATCGCTATTGGAAGCACTTCTTCAAGCGCGGTCTGATCGAGCCTGAAGACGATATCCGTGATACGAATCCACCGACGAATCCAGAACTGCTTGCGGCGTTAGAGCATCATTTCCGCGCGAGTGGTTTCGATTTGAAGGAATTGGTTCGAGTGATGACGAGTTCGAATGCCTATCAGCTGAGCGCGATGCCAAACGAACACAATCTCGCGGATCGTCAGAACTACTCGCGATACTACCCAAAGCGATTGCAGGCTGAAGTGATCCTGGATGCGATTGATTACTTGACCGGCGCCAGTACATCGTTCGCGAACTTGCCGGCAGGTACGCGAGCAGTTGCCTTGCCGGACAATAGCTATAACAATTCATCGCCTTTTCTTCGCGTCTTCGGACGCCCGGAAAGCACAAGCGTTTGTGAGTGCGAACGCGTTCAATCTGCCAGCCTCGCACAGAGCTTGCATATGCTCAACGCTTCCGACATCAAGGGGAAGCTTGCGACGAGTAATGGCCGCGCCGATCGGTTGGCCAAAGAAGAGAAGCCCGACGCTGAGAAGATCACCGAACTTTATATAACTGCGTTTTCCCGTGAGCCGCGGGAGGATGAATTGAAAACAGCGGTTGACTACCTATTGGAAGAGCGTCTAGATGCGGACGGCAAATCGATCGACAAAGCGACCGCCGCTCGAGAGAACTTCCAAGATCTTGTCTGGGCGCTGATTAACACGAAAGAATTCTTGTTCAATCATTGAAGTGTGAGTTGAAGATGACGTTAACACAAAGATGTGAGCGATGGCCCTCTATGACGGTTCGTGTGAGTTTCGTGATCGCACTGCTGTGCGTTTCGTCAACCGTTTCAGCCCAGTCCGTCTGTCTTCCGGCTCCTCGGCTCCTGACGACGATGCCGATGGGCGGTCAGGTCGGAACGGAGCTTGAAGTCGTGATTACCGGTGAGTACATCGAAGATGTCGAACAATTGCTCTTCTCGAACGCGGCAATCACCGCCAAGCCAAAGCTTGGTGAGGACGGAAAGCCCGTGTCGAACAGATTCGTTGTGTCGATCGCGTCTGACTGCCCACTTGGTATTCACGAAGCGCGAGTCATGTCGCGGCTTGGTATTTCATCGTCTCGCGTCTTTTCAGTTGGTATGCTGCCCGAAGTGACGCAGGAAAAAGTTAGTACAACGGTCGCTGACGCGATGCCGCTCGCAGTGAATTCCATCTGCAACGCGACCCTGCCAGTGCGAGCTGCCAACCACTATTCGGTTGAAGCGAAGAAAGGGCAACGACTGCTCGTCGACTGTGCCGCAAAAGGCATCGATTCGAAGATGAATCCGGTGCTGATCGTTGCGGATGCCGAAGGACGTGACTTAGTTGTTGAACGTCGCGGCGGCGCCCTAGATTTCACGGTTCCCGACGACGGTACGTATGTCATTAAAGTGCATGAGCTGACTTTCAACGGAGGCGCGACGCACTTCTATCGTTTGGCCGTGCAAGAAGTTGCTGCTGATGCGTCTGTCACACGGTTGCCGAGTACGCGATCGGTCAGTTCCTTCTCGTGGCCTCCAGCCAACTTTGCACAACAGGAGGCCTCGCCGGAGAGCGAGCCGAACAACAAGCATGCGCAAGCCCAGAAGGTCTCGTTGCCTTGTGACATCTCCGGCAGCTTCTATCCGGCTGCTGACGTTGATACGTTCGAATTCACAGCGAAGAAGGGTGACGTCTGGTGGGTAGAAGTTGCATCCGAGCGACTCGGTCGACCCACTGACGCTTCTATCATCGTTCAACGCGTCACTGGTGAAGGTGCGGACGAGCAGTTAACCGATGTCATCGAACTGTCCGACATCGCGAGTCCCGTTAAACGATCGAGTAACGGCTACGCGTATGACGGTCCACCCTACAACGCCGGTTCTTCCGACATTCTAGGCAAAGTAGATATCAAAGAAGATGGACTCTATCGCCTGCAACTGTCGGATTTGTTTGGCGGAACGCGGAATGATCCTCGCAATGAATACCGATTGATCATCCGCAAAGCCGCTCCCGATTTCGCGCTCGTCGCGTGGGCGTTACACATGGAGTTGCGGAACGGTGATCGCAACGCTTTGTCCAAGCCGATTGCGCTACGCGGTGGCGCGACGATGGCTTTCGAGGTTATCGTTGTACGACGCGATGGTTTTGATGCAGAGATCGAACTATCGATGGAAGGTCTGCCAGGCGGAGTGACTTCTGCTGGATTAAAGATCCCGGCCGGCAAGACGCGGGGCATCATGTTGCTCTCGGCGCGTCAAGACGCTCCACGCGGCATGCAGATTGCCAAGTTCGTCGGGCGCGGCGTGATTGAAGGCAAAGAAGTCGTTCGCCCTTGCCAAATGGCTTCGATGGCATGGCCGGTGGCGAATGCGTGGTCCGAGATTCCGGCTCCACGCTTGCTGGTCGACGTGCCAGTGTCGGTCGGCGGTTCCGAGTTTGCACCGATTTCCATCGCTGCTACGGAAAGTAAGGTTTGGGAGGCTGCGGTCGGCGCCACTTTGAAGATTCCACTTACACACATCCGTCGCGAAGAGTTCTCCGGCCCGACTATGGGACTGAAGACCTTCGGCACAGGTTTCGAGGGAGCGGCGAAGTTCGACGTGTCGTTAAAAACTGACCAGTCGGAAGCTATTCTCGATTTGGCCGCAATGAAGACGCCACCGGGCGACTATCTCATCGCTTTCTATGGCAGTGCCGTCGCGAAATATCGATATAATCCAGAGGCGGTGACGGCTGCTGAGTTTGCTCACACACGAGCCCAGCAGGAAGTTGCCGCTGTCGCGAAGGAGGCCGAGCGGCTCGCACAGGAAGCGAAAGCCGCCTCGGGAGAAGCGAAGTCTGCGGCAGAGGCAACGGCCCCGACGATTGCCGAAAAGAAGAAAGTCGCCGACGCTGCGCTGGCTGCTGCCGCGAAGCGTGTTCAAGACGCGAAAAAACAATCGCAGCCAAAAGACATTGTCGATATCATAGTGTCCGAACCTATTGCCATTCGCATTAAGCCTGCCGAGACAAAATGAGCAAATCACAAACAGCTTCATCGCACGCAAGTTGCATTGGCCCGAACAATCTGGGCCCCGGCAGCCGCCGCAGTTTTATGCGCCTCGGAATTGCTGGGTTTGCCAGTATGAGCCTGCCTGGAGTCATGCGTCTTCAAGCCGCTAGTCCGGTGACCAGCGCTAACAGTTCGAGCAATGAACGCGAGAAGACGGCAGTGATCATGGTTTGGAAGCCGGGCGGCTGCTCGCATATCGATACCTATGATCCCAAGCCGCTGGCTGGCAGCGAGTATCGTGGCCCCTTCAGCACGATCCCGACCAAGGTGCCCGGGATGCAGTTTACCGAACTGCTGCCACGGCAAGCGAAAATCGCCGACAAGTTCACCATTCTTCGCAGCATGTATCAAGGTGCCGGAGGCCACCCGGCTGGTTCCATGCAGCTGTTGTCAGGCGATTCCGACACGCGCGACAAACCGAAGCCGCGGTTGCCTGATTGGATGGCAGTCACGAATTACCTTCGGGCTCAGGAAGGTCCACGGACGAATCCACTGCCGGCTTATGTCGGTGTGAACCCGCCCACTTCGTATAACGGTCCCGCCTATCTTGGCGATGCCTACTCGCCTTTCTCGGTGACGGGCGATCCCAACTCGCCGAACTTTGTCGTGCCCAACATCGGGCTTACCGATCAAAACGAGACAAAGAGGCTTGCGCGTCGTGCGACATTGCGTCAGAAGCTGGATACGATCGAACGTGCGTTTGATCAGCAAGGTGAACTTGGCGCGCTCGATGAGTTCGAGACGCAAGCAATGACGTTGTTGACGAACCCTCGTACGAAGGACGCGTTTGACTTGAGCCAAGAAGACGACCGTACTCGAGATCGCTATGGGCGAAACACGTGGGGGCAACAGTTGCTGCTGGCGCGTCGGTTGGTTGAAGCGGGAGTTGAAGTTCTCACGAGCAGTCTTCGAGGTCCGCTGTGTGGCCGCGTGAACAATTGGGACGATCACGCCGTCAATCATCATGTTTTCGATGCGCTGCGATTCCGCGCGGATGCTTACGATCAAGCGGTTACGGCACTGATCGAGGATATTCACGAACGTGGCTTGGACAAGCGAGTACTCGTTGTCGTTACAGGCGAATTCGGTCGAACTCCAAAGATCAGCCATCAGCCGAGCACCGGAGTTGGAAACGCGAGTGCGCCGGCTGGCACGAAGCAGCCTGGAAGAGATCATTGGCCGCGAGCGTTTTCGAATCTATGGGCCGGCGGTGGCATTGAAACTGGGCGTTTCATCGGTGCCACCGATAAACGAGGCGAAGACTCCGTTGAACGCCGTTGCGGCCCTGGTGAGTTCCTGTCGACGATCTATCATCATCTAGGAATTGATTCGTCGAATGTACTGATCAAAGACTTTAACGGACGACCGACGCCCATCGTCGATCATGGCAGGCCCATCCCGGAGTTGATCAGTTAGCCGATCGTTTGTGACTTGCTTTCACTAAGAACGTGTTTTGAAGTACGTAGCGGAAGTCGTGAGACTTCCGAAGCAGCGCGGAAACTCTCTGAATTCTCACGAATTCCGCTACAAACACGATGTACGCATTCAATTCCAAAACACGCTCTAAGGCCAACGTGAATCTACGGACCGTCGCTTCTCGATTCGTTCTCTCAATCGGGATCGTCATTCTTTGTCGGGGCGCACTAGCTGACGTTCAAACGGAACGTCCAAATATCCTTTTCATCATGACCGACCAGCACCGATGGGATTGCATCGGTGCGAATGGCAATCGGCTGATCAAGACTCCAAATCTCGATCGCCTTGCAGCGGCCGGTGCGAACTTCACGCACTTCTTTGTGCAAGCTCCGGTGTGTGTGCCGTCACGAGCCAGTTTCTTCACTGGACGATATCCGCACTCCCATCGGAACCGAGTCAACTACACGCCACTGGATCGCGGCGAGGTACTCATGCAGCATCGGCTGCGCGAAGCTGGTTATGCGACGGCGTCGGTTGGCAAGCTTCACTACCACCCGCCGAACGTGACGGAAGCCAAGCGTACGGGATTCGATTTCGTCGAGCTTCACGATGCCGTTCCACAATTGGATCGCTTCTCCGATTACGCTGCTTGGCGAAAGATTCATGACCCGCAGGCCACGCTCCCCCATCGCGCGTTGGCAAAAGATATTCCTCAAGGGAAGAATCCTTTTCGCCAAGCGATTGACGAGAAGTATTCAGAGACGACTTGGGCTGGCGAGCGAACTCGGCATTACATTCGTCAGCTTGCAGCTGGCGAACAGCCGTTCTTCATATTCAGCTCATTCTGGAAGCCACATTCACCGTTCGAAGTGCCGCAATCATTTGACGCAATGTATGACGACATTGAAATTCCGCTGCCCGACCAAATGACGTTGGACGAGATCATGCGACTCCCGCCACCGCTGCGCAAGTTGATCTTGCGTTTTCGACCATCGTACGACCTTGATCGCGAACGACTGCAATGGATGTATCGCAGTTACTACGGAGCGATCAGCCACATCGACCGCGAGATTGGGGCGATTCTGGCCGCGCTGGATGACGCCGGTGTGGCTGATAACACGATTGTCGTCTTCAGTTCCGATCATGGCGACCAATTGCTGGAACATGGTCTGATGGGAAAAAACTGCTTCTTCGAGGCATCCGTTCGCGTTCCATTTATCGTTCGATTTCCCGATCACGTGCGCCCGGCGCAGTATGAAGAACTCGTCGAGTCGGTTGACTTGCTGCCAACTTTGTTTGAGCTGGCTGGTCTCCCCGAACCATATTCAAATCAAGGCCGAAGTCTCGTGGGACTGATCTCGGGCGACGGAAGTGACTACACACCGCGCGAGGTCGTCTTCAGCGAGAACATTATCCCGGAAGTGATCACGGGCGGTCGCGATGAGTTCGAATTTATCAAGGGTGAAGGAATTCGCGGCATCCGACATCCCGACGCGAAGATGGTCCGCACTCGTCGATGGAAATACGTCTACTATCCTGAAGGCTTTGCGGAGCTATACGATCTTGAGGCTGATCCGCATGAGATGACAAACCTTGCCGAGGATATGAAATATCGAGAGCAGGTCTACGAAATGAAAGATCACTTGCTACGCTGGCTGACCACGGCAGACGAACCCGATCAAATTGCACCGCGCTGGCTGCGTCCAACTCGTTGATCACAATTACTGCTGATGTCGCAAGACATCCATCCGCCAATTACGACGGGTAAACTAATCTTGGATCTGTTTGAGTAACGCTCGACCGCTTACTTCTTACTGGCAACCTTTTCTTTGACGTCGACATTGTCCGTTTCGAGCAACGCAGCGACTTTTTCAGAAACCTTGTTGGCCAGCAAGCCGCTGGGATCGCAACCGGCGGCAATTGAACGAATCTTGCCTCCCTTTTCAATCAAGAAATTTGTTGGCATCGTCTTCGTTTGGAACACTTTCCAGCTTTCGCCTTTCGTGTCGACGGCGTACAGCATCTTCAGCTTCTTTTCCTTGACGTAGGCCTCGACCTTTTCGTCCGGTTCGCGGAAGATCGCCAAGCTGGTCAATCCTTTGCCTTCGTAGGCCTTGTCCAACGCCTGGAAGTAGGCCAGCTCTTTGTCACAGCCGGAACAACCGCAAGTCAGTCGTACCAATACCGGGCCCTTGTTCGTAAGCTTGGCCAGATTGATTTCGTTCCCTTCGGCGTCCTTGATCTTGAACACGGGCGCCTGGGCACCGATAAGCACTGTTTTCGCTTCTTCTGTTTCCTTGGCGACCTTTTGTTTTTCATCGGCTTGCAAAGCGAGTGGGGCGATGACCAACAAAGCTACCGTCAACAATTGCGATCTCATGAAAGACTCCATTAAGAGAGTGGATTCGATTGATTTCCGGTGATTAACATTCGGTGCAGTGAGTCGCAGTCTATCAGATTGGGCAGATACGCTCAAATTCAAATCACGTTATGTACCTTCCATCGGGCGATATCCCCCCGAATACGATTCCCGAGTTCAATTGACACGTCTGACCCTTCCGTCGAGAATATGACCGGTCCCACATTTGACGCGGATCGGCATAGATTCGCTCCCACCCCCCTGCCCCGCTAAACAACCGAGAAAACCCATGCTGCATCGTCGCGAGCTGCTTCAAGTGGGAGGTTCATCATTCTTGGGGATGACTTTACCCGGCGTACTCGCCGGGCAAGCGGCGGCAGCGGGCGAAACGCGAAGGGCCAAATCGGTCGTCTTGGTGTTTCTTAGTGGTGGTGGCAGCCATATCGATATGTTCGATCCGAAACCGGAAGCGTCTGCTGTGAAAGGCGAGTTCGAACCGATCGCAACACAGATTCCGGGTGTCCAATTTAGCGAGATGATGCCAGGTTTGGCCAAACGAGCCGATCAACTTTCGATCGTCCGTTCGATGTCCCATGGAGATAACCGACACCTTTCGGGATCGCACAATACGTTGACTGGTGCGGTTCAAATGTTTCGAGGTGACTCAAACGAAGACAAGTCACTGAACCGAGGGGACTGGCCCTGCTACGGTTCGGCCATCGATTATCTCCAGCCGCGAGCTGATGGCTTGCCGAGCCATGTGACGTTGCCAAACCCGTTGATCGAGGGCAACCTTGTCTGGCCCGGTCAGCACGCGGGTTTCCTTGGTTCGAAATACGACCCGTTTACCCTCAAGGGTGATCCCAACAGCGACGACTTCAAGGTCAGCGGCCTAAGCCTTGCTGATGGTCTCAGTATTGGGCGACTGGAAAATCGCTGGCGGCTTCTGAATCAAGTGGGCCAGCAGAAGCCTCGCCTTGGCGATTCGCCGAGCGGCCAACAACTCACGAATCAGCAACAAGCCGCTTACTCCATGCTCACGTCGTCGGGTTTGAGCAAGGCGTTGCAGATTCAGAAGGAATCGGCAAACGATCGTGAGCGTTACGGTCGAAGCACGATGGGACAGACATTGTTAATGGCCCGTCGGCTGGTCGAGGCAGAAGTTCCGGTCATCCAATGCAATATGGGCATCGTTCAATCGTGGGACACGCACGTCAGGCATTTTCCACGTTTGAAGAACGATCTTCTGCCGCCGCTCGACCAGGGAGTCAGCGCGTTGTTGGACGATTTACAGGAACGAAGCTTACTCAATCAAACACTGATAATTGTCGTTGGTGAGTTCGGACGGACGCCAACGATTTCACCGCTGCCCAACGAAACAATTCCGGGCCGACACCATTGGGCGTCTGCCTACTCGGCGGTGTTTGCTGGTGCGGGCGTTCGCGGCGGACAGGTAGTTGGAAAAACGGACGCCACGGGCGCTCAGCCCGTAACCGTGCCTTGGCATCCCAACGATATTGGCGCAACGATCTACGATTCACTGGGTATTGATCCGCGTTCAGAAGTGCATGATCAACTTGCGCGACCGATCCGGCTGAATCGAGGCAAAGTTATGGACGTGCTGTTCAGTTGATCTGTTCCGCGAGTTATCGAGTCGCGTGCGGCCGACAGACATCATGCGATGATGTCGTGTAAGACATGACCGTTCACATCGGTGAGACGAAAATCCCGACCCGAATAGCGGTAGGTCAATCGCTCGTGATCCAGACCAAGCATGTGCAGGATCGTCGCATGTAGGTCGTGCAGATGCACGGGGCTCTCGACGGCGTGGTAGCCGAATTCATCGGTCGCTCCGTACGTCGTTCCTGCCTTGATTCCGCCGCCGGCCATCCAAAACGTAAAGCCCTGTGCATGATGTCCTCGCCCGGTTTTGTTTTGAACTTCGGGAGTTCGTCCGAACTCGGTGCCCCAGACAACGAGCGTCTCGTCCAACAGTCCGCGCTGTTTAAGATCTCGAATCAACCCGGCGATTGGCTTGTCGCAAGCCTTGGCGTTGCCTCCGTGTCCTTTCACGAGGCCACTGTGTTGATCCCAGCGACCGCCTCGACCGCCGGTATGCGCAACATGGACAAATCGCACGCCTCGCTCGACGAATCGCCGCGCCAATAAAAGCTCGCGCCCGTAGTTCTCGGTCGAAGCGTCATCGATGCCATAGAGCGATAGCGCCTGCTGTGATTCGTCGGAGATGTCGAGTACTTCCGGCGCGTGTGCCTGCATGCGAAACGCCAATTCAAAAGAAGCAATGCGCGCTTCGAGCATTTCGTCCCGCCCCGTTTGTTCGAGCTGCTCACGATTGCCCGCCTGAAGCAAATCGAGCATGCGGCGCTGGTCGGCGGCATTGGTAGAATTGTTATCGATGTTGCTAAAGCGAGCGTCTTTCGCGGGGATCCGATTCGTTCCGATCATTGTGCCCTGGTAGGCGGCAGGTAGAAATGCGGCCCCAAAGTTTCTTTGGCCTGAATAAGTCAAAGGCGGGCAGATCGTGACGAAGCCGGGGAGATTCTTGTTCTCTGAGCCGAGTCCATAGGTTACCCACGCCCCGATACTCGGTCTCATAAACGACTGCGAACCCGTGTGCAATTCGAGCGTCGCGGGCGTGTGTGCATTGTTGTTTCCGTACATCGACTTAATGAAACATAGATCATCGGCAACTTCACTGACGTGTGGAAACAAGTCACTAACCCACGCTCCGGATTTGCCATGCCGCTGAAACCTCCATGGCGACTTCAGAATTGTGTCAAGATTCGCATTGAACTTGTTTCGCCCTGTATTCACGGAATCGGGCAGCTTCTTTCCGTGCTGCCGCTCAAGCTCTGGTCGGTAGTCGAACGAGTCGATATGCGACGCGCCGCCGTGCATATAAAGAAAGATAACGCTCCGTGCTTTCGGTGGAAAATGCGGAGGCTTTGGAGCCAAGGGATTCGCCGTCGCCGCGGACGCGTCCAAATGTGCTAGCGCAGACAAGGCGAGCGATCCGAATCCACACCCTGCGTTGCTAAGCCATTGGCGGCGATTGAACATCTTTCACTCCTGATCACCGAAAGCGTCAGTCTACGTGAGCAAATTCGTTAAGACAAAACAATGACTGACAAAGCATCTGCCAAGCTGCGTCTTTGTTGTCGGCGTCGGCAATGAATTGTTCAGCTCGGTCAAGCTCGGTATTGGAAGGACCTCGTAACAAAGCGAGTCGATACGCGAGTTGGATTCGACCGCGCGAATCAAGATCAGCGCGATGCAATAGTCGTTCCGCAAAGTACCGCGCCTGTTCGATCACGAACGGACTATTCATTAAGAACAGTGCCTGTGGTGCTACGGTCGTCACTTCGCGACGGGCCGTTATCGAGTTTGGATCGCCAAAGTCGAACACCTGTAACATTTCATGAACGGCTGCGCCACGAACCACCGGCAGATAAATGCTACGCCGATTCGTATGGTAGTTCGCGGTCTCGGCATTGACATCATCGACGCTGAACATCTTCGGCTTCCAATCATTAACCGTACCGCCGATACGCAGATCGAGTTGGCCGCTGGTCGCGAGAATCGAGTCGCGGAGAGCTTCCGCTTCGAGACGGCGTCGGTTCATTCGCCACAGGAGCTGATTGGCGGAGTCGATTGATTGACTGCCGTTGCCATGGGCGTGACGTTGCCCCGTTGTCTGGCGATAAGCAGCCGAAAGCAATATTTGTCGATGCAGTTGTTTGACCGACCAACCTCCATTAACGAGCTGTGAAGCGATCCAGTCGAGTAACTCCGGGTGCGAGGGGCGTTCGCCCAGTCGACCGAAGTTGTCTGGAGTGCGAACGAGCCCCTCGCCGAAATGCCATTGCCAGACGCGATTGGCCATGACGCGGGCGGTCAGCGGGTGCGATCGGCTTGTCAGCCAACGAGCGAGCTCAAGCCGACCGCTTTGATCTTTTGGGATCGAAGACTGGTCCGCCTCTTTCGTTGGAGCGGAGCTGCTCATGCTTGTCGCAACGATACGCGGGAAGCGGCGTGGTATAAGTTTGCCGAGACTGTTGCGGTCACCGGCGATGTGGACTCGCAAATCCGCCGGTGCTTCAGCGTCGAACGCAATCATCGCCAATTCTGCATCCGGCACGTGCATCTTTGCGATCGCATCTGCCTCAGCATCGAAGCTCGCGAGGCGCGTTTGCGCAGCTTCTGAATAGAACTGTCTAGCGTCGTCACCGACGATGAAAGGAGTTTGCTTTTCATCGTCGAATAACTGCCTTAGCCGCTCACTAGCTTTGTCGATCAGAACATTGACTTCATCAACCGCCGTTGGCTCCGACACCGCTAACGCGTGCAGCGCATTGCGTTCGTCAGCTTGGGCGATGGAAAGCAGCGACACGAACCGTCGAACGATGCTAGGCACTAGTCCGTTCTTGGCGGCCTGATCGTAGTTAAATCTTGGAGAGTCACGCCGCGCGGTATCGCGAAGGCGTCGTCGTTCTGCTTCAACCTGAGCTACGTTGTGCGCGGGAGTCGAGTCGACTGCGCGCGCGTAAAGCTGCTTGATCTCGACGGGCGTCAACAGCCGGTTCCAAAGTGCGACATCATCAAGCGAGCCACGAAAGCCGTTCGTTTCGGCGCCGATGCGGAAGGTCTGAGGCGAGTTAAAAGTCGCCTTCTGGCTGACGGTCGAAATCGCCACGTTGCCGGTTTGTTGACCGTCGATAAACACATTTCCCGACCCATCGCGATCCGACGTAAAGGCAACGTGATGCCACCGCGCGTCTGCAAGCTTAGCCAGTTGGTCGGAGGAAGGCTTGATATCGATTGATCGTTTGCCGGCGGAGTGTCGCAAGTAGATTCCGTTATATCCGCCGGGACGGAGCGCAACGAACCACATCGCTGCTTGATACTTCGCGGCCATCAACGTGTCGGCTGTTTGAGGCGTGTAGCCTTTGGCTGTTCGCAACCAGAACGAGACGCTGAAGTCCGTTGAGGTTCCGAATGTCAACGGCGAGTTTTGTGCAGGGATTGCAACCACTTCCTTTTGGCCATCGAATCGCAAGGCCTTGCCGAGTTGACCATCGGTTGGCACTGGTATCGCGTCTGTGGCGGACGAATCAACGTTCGACAATACGCCGTCCGGCCCGGTCGATGCTTTGACAGCGCGGTCGTTGACTTCATCAAACGTCCAATGTGCGACCGCCGGCGCATCGTCCTGTAGACGCATTAATCGCGACGCGGCCAACATGTACTCCAACTGTCGTTGACGGGCCGCCGCAATCAATTCCGCGTTGGCTTGCTTCGTGACATCTGTGATTGCTTTCTCGTGGGCTGACTTTCGTGTTTGATATTCATTTCGTGCCTGCGTTACTGAGGGAAGCTCGAACGGTCGCTCCGGCCAGTAAGAAGGGTTCTTGTCCGTATCGATCACGCTGACCGTGCTGCGAAAGATTCCTGCGAGCGCGTAGTAGTCGCTGGTCGGAATCGGATCAAACTTGTGATCGTGACACCGGGCACACGCTAACGTGAGTCCCATCAGGGAACGCCCTAACACATCGATCTGATCGTCGACGACGTCCAGGGCCATCAACTCCTTGTCTTGCATCCCCAAGCCTTTGGGAGCGATCGCCAGAAACCCTGTCGCCGCCAAACGGTCGGTGTAAGTTTCGGAATCTTCGGTTGGTGGGAGCAAGTCGCCGGCGAGTTGGTCGACCAGGAACTGGTCATAGGGTTTGTCTGAATTAAGTGCCCGCACCACGTAATCACGGTAACGCCACGCGTTCGGATAAACGTAATCGAAACCACCGCCGTTCGTATCTGCGTACCGGGCGATGTCGAGCCAGTGTCGCCCCCAACGTTCCCCGTACTGTGGCGACGCGAGTAGTCGGTCGACCAATCGGTCGTAGACGTCGGGCCGGTCATCGTCCAAGAACTCGTCAACGTCTTCCGGTGTCGGAGGAAGACCGAGTAAGTCAACCGTAACGCGTCGTATTAGTATCCGACGGTTGGCTTTTGGCGACAACGACAGGCCTTGCGATTCGAGTTTGTGCAAGACAAATCGATCGATCGGCGTACGCACTCGCGCCGCCTGTATGACGTCTGGGGAGGCTGGATCACGAATTGGTTGAAATGCCCACCACTCGCGATCGTCGGCGCTAAAAGCTTTATCGCCACGGCCCGCGCGAACCGGAATCGACGTGCCAGGCAATACCGCTCCATCACGAACCCATCGTTGGAGCAGTTCGATCTCTTCCGAGGGAAGCCGAGCGTCGGGCGGCATCTTCAACTTGGCGGTATATCGCACCGCCTGAATCAGCGGGCTCTGGTCTGGCTTGCCGGGAATTGCAGTAGGCCCCGTCGAGCCTCCTTTCGCAATACCATCGACCGACGTTAACGATAGCCCATTCTGTGGCTCGTCAGCGCCATGACATTCGCCACATCGTTCGATCAACAACGGTCGAATGCGACGTTCAAAAAAGTCCGCGCTTCGCTCCGCGGCCAGCGTAGCGTGAGAGCATACGATCGTGATGGCGATGACCGCGAGGACTTTCTTCAATTCGACGATGCCGCTCATTCAGATCAGTATAATGGGAATCCGGTCGAATGAGCCAAGTGATCACCGCAACGAGAGGTAATTCGCGATGAGAATTTCGAGCCTCGTACTTTTTCTCGCTATGTATTCTCTTTCTGAGTGCGAATCGGCAGCTGCCGACGGCGAGCTCGAGATTGCCACGTTTTCGGTCGAAATCACTCCAGCACTGGGGCTGCCCGTCGGACAAGGCTTCATTCCAATTCTTGAAACTGCCGAGCATCCGCTTTTTGCTCGTGGGATACTGCTGAAGGACTCAGGGACAGCATGTGTCATTTGCACGCTTGATTTAATGGAAGTGCATAACGAATCCTACGACTTCTTGCGCCAAGCAATTGCATCAGCGGCGGGAGTTGACGAATCGCACGTGGCGCTCCAATGTCTCCACCAGCACACGGCACCTGCGGTCGCGACGGGCGCGCAACGATACGAACTTGAGGAGGACGATTCGCGACGTATCGCGACTGCCGACTACCTGGTGCAATTGGCAAAGAATCTGTCGAAGGCGGTAAGCGAAAGCAAGAAGAACTGGAAGCGGGTTACGCATATTGGTAGCGGTCGCGCGAAGGTCGAGCAGGTTGCTTCCAATCGGAGAATCGAAAGGCCGGACGGTTCGATCCAGGGACGAAGCAGCAATACGAAATCAGCTCCAGCACTGCGTGAGTTGCCGGAAGGTCTGATCGATCCCTGGGTGCGGACGGTTTCTCTAGAAGAAGGCGATCGCCCTGTAGCACAATTGCACTATTACGCTTCACATCCGCAGAGTTTCTACGGTGATGGTCGTGCCAGCTCCGATGTACCAGGAATCATTCGCGAGCAGCTTGAGAAAGATACCGGAGCGTTTCAGCTTTACCTAACTGGGTGCGGAGGCGATGTCGCCTTTGGCAAGTACAATGATGGATCACGCGCCGCCCGGTCGGAATTGGTGGCCCGGCTGCAGGCTGGCATCGAGAAGAGCATCACGAGCATCACGCGCGAGACCGCCGCGCCGCTGAAGTGGTCGGTCGATTCGATGTCATTTCCCATGCGAACCGACGAGCCGTTCTCTGAGGCCGCAAACCGGCGTATCCTCGCCGATCCCGATGCAGGCGCTGGGCAGCGTCGCAAGGCGGCGATCGCGCTGGCGTGGATCGAACGCGTGAAATCTGGCAGGCCCGTGCAGTTGAGTTGCTTGGCGATCGGCCGCGTGCGAATGTTGCATCTGCCGGGTGAGCCTTTTGTGCAATATCAACTCGCGGCGCAGAAGATGCTTGCTGACCAGTTCGTGTGCGTCGCAGGTTACGGCGACTGTGGAATGGGCTATATCGGAGGCGATCGTATCTATAACGATCGTGGCGGCTATGAGCAGACATATGCATTCGCCGGGCCTTGCGAAGACTTGCTATCGCAGACGATGAAGCGGCTACTGACAGCGGCGAGCACCGACGAATCTCCAACGCCCTGAACGTCGCTTCGTTGATGCTGCTCTTGGATTAACTTTCACTTTGTGACTGACGCTGCAAACCGGGCACGTGCTATTTGACTCCAGGTTTTCGAAGCAGCTCGACGATCTCCGCATATCCTTCGCGGTCGAGGCTGGGGTCGTCTTCGAAGGCACCGGCCAATCCCCTCGCCGCAATGTCCATCGCTCCTGCTGTGTCGACGCCTCGATCAACCAAGATCTGGATTATCGTCTTGCGGCGCATCACAATCGCTGTTCTAAGAGGTGCCGCGCCGTAATCTTGCTCGCGCCGCTCGATATCCGCACCGTGGTCCAGCAGCCACTCGAACCACTCCGGCTGGTCTGCGTAGATGCACATGTGCAACGAGGGTGGGATTCCGTCCAAACCTTCGAGCGCCTCCGGTTTCTCCGCCAGAATGTTTTCCGCGAGGGCGTAATCTCCGGCCTCGAAAGCATCGAAGATTGAAGGTTGTTGGGGAGGTGCGGTGAAGTCATCCAAGGGTGGAGTCAATTCGAAAGGGCCCACCTGGGCGGCGAGCACGCGAAAGCCGCAATACCGCCCGCGATTGCCCGGCCCCCAGCCTTCGCGTCGGGCGGCACGGCACGCGGCGGTCGTGTTGTAATAACTGCCACCTCGCACCGCGCGACAGGGATTCGCGCGCCAAAACAAATCCTGACACCATTCGCAGACGTTTCCCAGCATGTCATGGAATCCCCAATCGTTGGGTGCCTTCTGAGCAACCGTGTGCGGTCGGCCTTCAGCGTTGTCGAGGTACCAAGCAATCGAATCGGGGGCACCATATCTCGCCTCCTGGTTTCCCGCCCGGCAAGCGTATTCCCATTCCGCTTCGGTCGGTAGACGATACTCCCATCCGTCGCGAAGCACTCCGGCTTGGCCGTCAATCTCGGTCAACTTGCTACAGAACGCGTTTGCCATGTCCCAGTTCACAGAGTCGACGGGCGCGTCCTTGCCGGCTCCTGCGTGGTCAGTTGGGTTTTCGCCGGTTACCCGTTCGTACTGCCTCTTCGTCACGGGAGTCGCACCGAGATAGAACTCATGCGACAACGTGACCTCACGCTTTCCTTCCCAGTACATGTGCCCCGGCTCACTCTGCGGGCTTCCCATGATGAACGAACCGGGAGTCACTTGGATCAGGCGCGCACCGCTCGAACTGATTAATTCCGCTGTCATTTACTCGGCCTCGTAGAACTCAATCATACTGATTAGCAATTCAATTCCTCATTTCGGGCGATGATAGCCAGCGGGACGAGCATTTGACAGTACGCTGGCTGGCTGCGAGTTCTTGGTGATGGTCGGCGAGCCCTCGGCGGCTTAGGGCAGGCTGACGGGATCGATCCAGATTCAGTGACCGTGAGTTACCTAGAGCGGTCCTCCAGTAAGTGTAGCGTTGTTGCGTCAAGAATCCCTTTGATTCAGACCGCCACAGCCGCTATACGTCCGTGCGACTCGCACTAATTCAATCGGCAATCCGGTTCGACATCCATTTGTGTGTCCATGAAACCGAGGTATGCTCTGGCTGTGGCCTGAAGGCAAGATTCCACACCAATCGCTATTTCGACACCATTTCGATTTGCTATTCGAGGTTCTCGTGGTCAGCAAACAGCAAGTGCAGGAGTTTTTCGACGCACGTCGACAGGCTCTTACGAATCCGGAGACTTTTCAGAATGCCCGACGAGTACTGATCACGAGTGACAAGACCGAAGTGCTCGCCCATTTTGAAACCCGTTTACAGGTTCGTGATGAAGAAGAACGTGCTTCGACAATAGAGGGATTGGCCTTGCTATATGGTCCGGAGGCAGCAGACACAATCGTTCGTTGGATCAATGACTCGTCATGGATTGTCCGCTGTGTGGTCTGTGGCTGTCTCCACGATCACGGCGATGTGCGTGCGGCAGCGGCCTCCTGGATCGATTGAAAAACGATACTGAGTGCCAGGTAAGGGGGCTGGCTGCCAGTGCACTTGGGAAAATTGGGGCGATCGAAGCCTTACCAGATCTGCATCAGGGCTATCGAACGGACTTCGAAGTTGAGGAACTTGGATACTCACCTTCCGGTCAGGCCCAGGACGCAATGACGTCGGTATTGATAAGCTGGGTTTCGCGACAGATTCAGGGGACTCCGCCAAGAACTTTCCGGGAATCTGCTCGGACGGGGCAGCTGAATGGGGCGGTCACGGCCGAGGCAATTCCGTTCGACGCGGAGGGCCGCATCAATCACACGTTACGGTACTCTCACATGCCGTATTCCTCGTTCGGTGGCGGATGCGCATCGAAGATGGACTTGCAGACGAGCTTGATCGCTCCTTTTGAGATTGAAGTTGAGTACGTCGATCCAACATGCGTCATCCAGCGAATTCTGATCTATCGGCAAATTCATGACAGTGTTGATTTCAACTTGGAGTTGCACACAATTCTCGATCCCACAGCGGTGAAATCGCCACCACAACCATAAAGCAGCAAAGTCTTCTCGCTGCTCTTTAAGACGAGTCGGGGATCTAGGCAAAGTGCTGAGGGTTCATTCATCATTATTTCCCGGCATGTGGTCATCGGTTGCTCTGTTCCGGGATGACGAAGTTAATCTCAATAGGCTTGGGAGTCTGGCTCGGAATCACGGAAAGAATCGTAATTTCTGCCTCGCCCACTTGTTGTGGAACGAGGAATGCACTCACTTGGCCGTGTCCAATAATCCCCGGTTGCGACGTTGCAACGGTACCAGCAATCGAGACAACACTCCCGTCGCCCTCACCGCCCCACTACAGCTCTTCTCACCCAACGCCTGTCTACTTTCGGTCCACGAATGTGCGAGTGCTCCACACTCGCACCGTGCCGTCGTCGCTGCAGCTGGCAAGACGCGCTCCGTCAGAACTGATAGCGAGGCTGTTGACGGAATCTGCATGTCCGGGCAGCGTAAGGATCTCCCGCCCTGTCTTCGCGTTCCACACCTTCACGGTGTGGTCATTGCTGGCGCTGGCCAGCCACTTCCCGTCTGGGCTGAACGCAACGCTCGTGACCCAGTCGGTGTGCCCCTTCAAAGTTAGTAGTTCTTTTCCCGTGACGAGATCCCACACTTTGACCGTGGTGTCGTCACTGCCAGTCGCCAATCGACGTCCGTCCGGGGTGAAGGCGACGCTCTCAACAAACCAGGCGTGTCCTTTAAGTGTCAGCAACTCCTGTCCCGTGGTCAGATCCCACACCTTCGCCGTCCGATCGTACCCAGCGCTGGCCAGTCGCGTGCTGTCGGGGCTAAACACCACGCCGTTTACAGGCTCGAAATGCCCCGTCAGGGTGAAGACCTCTTGCCCGGTCATCGCGTCCCAAACCTTCACCGTCTCGTTCCAGCTGGCGGCGGCCACGTGCTTCCCGTCTGGGCTGAAAGCAATGCTCGTGACCCATTCTCCGCCTTGTGGCAATACGTGAACCTCTTCTTCAGTAACCATATCCCACACTTTGACGCTTCCGCGCTGAGCGGCAGCGACTCGCTTGCCATCGGGACTGAAAGCCACGGTGTTGATAAAGCCCGAATCAACTGCGAGTGTGGACAGTTCCTTTCCCGTCGACGCATTCCAGACCTTCACAGAGCGATCGCGGCCTGCGCTGGCAATGTTCTTTCCGTCGGGACTGAACGCCAACGTCTGGACGGCACCGACGTGTCCCTGGAAGACGAGGAGCTCCTGGCCTGTCTCGACTCGCGGCGCATCATCATCTCCCCAAGCCCCTCGACTAACCACGGACGCGATCAATAGGAAGGAGAACCACGGCAACGTTGCGGGCCGAAATTTGTTCATGATCGGCATTCCTCGTGTTGTTGGAACGTCTTCGTGCCTGCTGCCGTTTATTGTAACAGACTCGGTTGGACAGCCACGTCGGGAAAGTAGCGAGCAAATGAGGAAGTCGTGGAAGATCAGCTTCACTCAATTATCGAAAAGCACACGGAGGGGCATCGAGACAATCGCGACGTTGGCCCGTGGGGCTGTTTGCGAAACATGAGGTTGGCACTGCTCGGTGCTGCTGCCGCGTAGTTCTGGTCAAACTTGGTGATCCATGATCGCGTGACGACAGCAGTTCGTTTGTATCCCAGTAGATTCCTGATATTCTTACGAGACAAAGCTTTTTTCGCGTTCTTACGTGAGGTGGCAGGATGACATTGGAACGAGGTCGTCTTCTTTGCGCATTCAGCGCCACTACCGTGTTGCTGGTTACGGTTATTGCTCAGGGGACTGCCAGCGCACATCCGCCTTCCGGCATCGTGGTCGACGAACAGGGCAACGTGTTTTTTTTGCGGCACGCGGCGCCGCAACTCATCCACGTCGATCCATCGGGGAAGTTGACGGGGCATCGTTTGGCACATGACGGTAAGTCGCCGTCGCGATCGCACCGAATGGCGGGCGACGACGAAGGCAACCTGTATGTTTTCGGCGTCGGGCATTCGTTCTGGAAGATCGTCGACCCGGGCATGGAATCGCAATCGATCGTCCCGATTGTTTACAAGAATGTGCCGCTGCCAATGGCTTCCGGAAAATCGTTGCGGACATCCAGCTACGCGGCGACGCCGTTGGCTGTCGATTCCCGCCAGGCCCTGGTCTATACGCAAAGTTCCGATTTCGGCCTCGACGGAAATTGGCAGATCGTGCGCATGGATCGAGAGCGACGGGCAGTGATCGTGGCAGGCGGCGAGCGCGGCTACAAGAACGGGATAGGGAGAGCCGTCGGCTTTCGCAACTTTCGCAACGCGGGGATGGCTTTCGGACCCGACGGTACGTTGTACGCAACTTGTGCAGGATCGAGCATTCGCAAGATCACGCCCGATGGTCACGTCTCAACGTTGGCAGGTGGTCCCGAAGTCGGTTACGCCGACGGCGTCGGTGGCGATGCTCGCTTTCGATGGATGGTGGGGCTGGACGTGGACAAGCAAGGGAACGTGTATGTAGCTGACGCATGGAACCGCCGCATCCGCAAAGTGACGGCCCAGGGCCACGTCTCGACAATCGCGGGAAACGGTCGCGAAGCGCACGTAGACGGCGCGGCTGAGGAGGCCTCGTTCGTACTTCCAACCGGAGTGGCGGTAGGGCCGCACGAGGAGATCTACATTCTCGACCCGGCAGACCACATAAAGCGAAATAAGATGCGCGTGCGAAGACTAACAACCGACGGTCGCGTCGAGACCTTCGCAACGATGGCCTACAAATAGATCACCAATTGCTCTAGACCGATCGCTGCAGTGCCCACTCAGTTAACCCACTATTTCCGCACGGTCGCGTCGAGACCCAGTTGTGCGTTTCAGGAACAGGGTGATGGAGTAGGTACGTCACAGCGCCGTGGCTGTCCCCTGATGGGACTGATAGGAAGCTCTGGACTTAGGCTGATCATTCTAAGAAGATGATAGCGGTGACTCCCTGGAACGCATCTAACAGGACCGAATCGATGATCACCGTGCTCGGACATTCGAATAAGTTGTGCGATGGTATGACACGGCGCGAGCTGATGCGAGTTGGTGGTCTTTCGCTGTTCGGAGGGATGACGCTGCCGCAGCTCTTGAGCGTAGCCGACGCTTCTGCGACCGAACGCAGTGGTTCGGCGAAATCCGTGATTATGTTCAATCTGCTTGGTGGGCCCGCTCACCAAGACATGTTCGATCTGAAGCCGGATGCACCCGCGGAGGTTCGTGGCGAATTCAAGCCGATTGATACCTCAATGCCAGGCCTGCGAATCTGCGAGCATCTGCCAAAGTTGTCGCGCTGGATGGACCGTGCGACACTGATCCGCACTTTTAGCCACTCGTTCAATTCGCACGACCCCCTGCCATTCATGACAGGGTTCACTGACAACAAGCCGTTGGAACAGGCGATGCCGACGGACCCGCCCGACGTCGGTGCGATCTGCCAGTATCTAGGGCTTGGTCCTAACGACATGCCCGGCGCGGTGTGCATGCCGAGCTTTCCTGGGTCTGGCCAAAAAGGCTGGCGCCGTCGGGGGCCCTATGGTGGATTCTTGGGTAAGCAATACGACCCACTGTTTACGCTTTGCTCGCCGAAGTTCAATAGCGAGCCGAAGAAGAACCACTACGACCCGGTCATGCCGATTGGCGAGCCGTTCCCGCCTGCGCCCGACGCCCTTCCTGACATGACGGCGAATCGACTCGATCGTCGGCGATCACTCCTTAGTCAACTGGAAAGCGAGTTCGTGCGCATCCAGCGATCTGAAGCGGTTGCCACGATGGAACATGCCAAACAGAAAGCATTCGCAATTCTAACTTCGGGCCGCACGCGCGACGCGTTTGATCTGTCACTTGAGTCATCGCAGACGAGAGACCGTTACGGACGCAACCTCGTCGGATCGAGCCTGTTGACCGCGCGACGGCTGGTCGAAACTGGCGTGCCATTTGTCAGCGTGCATCAGGAGATATTCGATCATTACGGCCATGCCTACGATATGCACGAAAATAACTTTGGGATGCTGAAAGAGTTCAATTTGCCGCTGCTCGACCAAGTCGTGCCTGCGTTGTTAGAAGATCTGGACGGACGTGGGTTGTTGGATTCGACGCTGGTCGTGGTGATGGGCGAGATGGGCCGCACGCCGAAGATCAACGCAAACGCCGGTCGCGATCATTGGCCGCAGTGCGGATTTAGCCTGTTGATCGGCGGCGGCGTCAAACAAGGTTATGTCCACGGCACCACCGACAAGATCGCCGCCTGGCCAACGAGTAAACCGGTATCGCCGCCAGATTTTGTCGCGACGGTCTATGAACTCTTGGGCATCGATCCGCATATGACGGTGGCGGACCGATTTGGTCGCCCCATTCCGATTGCGCACGGTGGCGAGCCCGTTGCGGATGTGATCGATTGAAGGCCAGTGCCGTGTCCATCAGCTATTCGCGGCTACGATCGCGGCTAACGATATCCCGTCCGCCACTGTTTGTTGCGCATCGCGGAGTTGCTGGACGAACGCCGAGCAGCTTTCTTGGCCACCCTCGTCGACCATCCTGAAACCTATCGCGATCAACTCGTTTGCCATGATTTGTTCTGGTGGCTTGGCCAAACTGACGGCTGTCTCGCGATCTCTCACACGATGCAGCCATCCGCCGTGGACCAGGCGTTCGATAATTCGAGCGATGGTTGGTTCCGGGATGGAGGTAACGTCGGCGACTTGTCCGGACGTCACGGGTTGACCCGCGACGAAATGCTCGGCGATAACTTCCGTCACTGCGAGTATGGAAGCGGGATCGATCATGCCCGTTCGAGCATGTCGATGGTCCACTTCGTCGAGTGATCTGCCACGCAACAATTGCAAAGTTGCACTAACCTGCAATCCGAACAGGACGCCCACCCACATCAAGTAGACCCAGAACATGAACAAGGGGACCAGTCCTAGAGATCCGTACAATTGGTTGATGGCGAACGCGCTCCCTAGATAGGCACCCAGCGTGTGTTTACCAACTGTCAGCAACACGGCGGCGACCAACGCTCCCACCATCGCCGGACGCAGTGAGACGGTGGAATTTGGGACGAGGGTATAGACGGCAAACATGAACAGCCACATCAGGCCGAAGCTCCACAATGCTCGGGCTGTGAACAGCAGCCAGTGCCACGTGTCAACAGAAGCAATCCAGTCCGTGAACTGGTTGTTGACGTAAGATGCCAGGCCGAGCAACGCGGGGCTGACGGTGAGGAGAAACCAGTACAAGGGAACACGCCGTATCCAGGGTCGTCCGCTGGACGCTCGACAGATGATGTTGAAACTGTTTTCGATGGTCACCATTAGACCAATGGCGGCGTATACGATAACTGCCAACCCTACCCAGCCGATGGCGGACAGATTCATGTTCGCTAGTTGACCCGCGAGGTTCTCCAGCCACTGAGCCAGCGTGATGGCGGACCCGTCGGACTCTGCCGCGACTTGCGACGCGGCCACGACGTGAATCTTGTCCAGCCCAGCAGCGACAAAAAGCTCGTTAAGCGACCGCAGAATCGCATCGGAACCCTTGATGGATTTGACGAGAATCATGCCTACGACTAGTACAGGCGCCAGTCCAAACAACGTGCGGAAAGCTAACGCGGCCGCCATTTGCGGGGCACGGTCTTCCTGTAGCTGGTGGGCACCGTAGCGTCCCAAATCGTAGCCAAATCGGGCCGCGCGTTGCCAACGGTTCAACTCCTCGAAGGGTTGAGTGACCGCTCGTCGAAGCCAGCTAATGATGAGCCGAATGCCTTCTCGCATCATACGATCACTTCCTCACCGTTGAAAACTCGGTTCCACGTATCTACAAGCCTACCCTACTGCGAGCGAGACGTTTCGCAAAACGACTGCGTTTAAGGTGTGGCGAGACTTGTCGCTTGCGATTGAACATCTTGTTCGCGTGGGGAACTCGGAATTGATTGGTACAATGGCAAGATGTCGGCTGACTCGAACACTTGGATGATTTACGGCGCGAACGGATACACGGGGCACCTCATCGCACGTCAGGCGGCCGCCGAAGGTCGGAATTCGATGTTGGCTGGGCGGGACAAGTCAAAGATCGAAACGATCGCTAAAGAGTTGGGCTGTTCCTTTCGCGCGTTCTCGCTCTTCTCCCCAGAACTCACTGAAGCGGATCCCATGTGCTGGGCGCACAACGGGAATCAACCACGAGAGGCTCACACATTCGCACCACGGTCGCGACTATCGTTTGACAGACTTGTCTGGTCGGGTCGTTGATGAGATTCTTGCATCGTCCCGCTCAGCACAAAGCCTGTGATCCGGCTGATTTCCTGTTTCGCCGACTCGAGCTGTGCTTCAGCGTCGGACCAGCCGAACTTGAGACCAGCTTCCGCCCGCGCCAGTTCGGTGCGGGCGACTTCGTACTTTGCTTCCTGTTGACGGGCGAGTTGGAGGCTTGCGTCGAAGGCTTGACGGGCTCGGGTCTCGTTGTCGGCGAGGGTATGGAGGTTGGCATTTTCTCGCAACGCATGAGGGCGGGATGTCAGATACAGCCGTGTCGTGATGAGCGCGTGTCGGACGGCTCGGCGTGCCTGTTTCATCACGGCGTTTCGCGCGCGGCCTGCTGGTTCGCGTTCGGCAACAATTCGCAGCGTTTCGGCTCTCCAGGCGAGTCCGCAAAACACACAGGGATTCCGAAGGCCCCTCTTCTTGGCGACGTTCAACGCGTCCAGTAAGACGTTCGCCGCCTCGCGCGGATTGTCTTCGCGAAGCAGGAGCTCCAAACCACGGGCCAGGATGATCGACGTGTCGGACAACGGGTCGCCTGGCGATTTTTGCAGCTCTGCGGTGATCAGTCCGTCAGGAACTTGCTCTGGAGCATACAACACCCAGAACCACAGGGCGATCATGACTGACGACGCGTCGCCTGTTTCCTTTCCGATTTGAATTGCCTTACGGGCGTTGGCGGCTGCAGACTCAAGGTTTCCTTGGTAGTACAGCGGAAAGCTAAGAATGATCCGTGCCATGTTTGCTTCCCACACGTCACCAGCTTCTTCCAGCAGACGCACCGCTTCGCGACCGGCTTCAACACCTTCGTTGAACCGTCCGGCGGTGAGGAACGCAAAAGTCTGATAACTGCGAGCCTTGCCCTGGCCCTGCAGGTCTCCGTCGTCGAGGTGAATTCCGAACGACCGCTCAGCATAGGCGATTCCGCGACTCGTCAGCGGTACGGCTGTCATGATAACCGCATGAAAAGACCAGGCCCGTCCCAGTACCTGCGACGGTGGGTATCGCTCGGAGAGATTCATGTGCCGCAGGTGTGCCCAAAGGTTCGGTACTGGGCCTTTTTTCCACCAATAGGGATACGACAGCAGTTGGTAGATACTTGCGCTAAACAGTTCCCGGCGACCGGAAGCTGTGTCGGGATTGCGTCTCTTTGTAAATACGGAAGGCAGCCATGTGTGCAGCAATTGAACGAGCAGCTCTTTGACAACGGCAAGTGTCTGAACCGCGATGTTGCTAGGTGGAGGACTCCCGAGTTCCGTCAGCGTTTTTTCGAGATGAGCCGCCGATTCCTCCATATCTCCTGACTTAAAACAGAGATACCCGAGCTTGCTGTCGATTCGCGCGAGCACTTGATTGCTGGTTGCGAGGCTGCGAGCTGTCTTGAAGTGCTGGTGGGCGCGGTCGTAACGAGCCCGCAGCAGCAGCACATCGCCCAACCCTTCGGCAATGCGAAAGCGCATCGCGTCGTTTGATACCTCGGCACCGCGGCGCGCGATTTCGAATTGCTGCTCGGCAACCTCAAGAGCGTTTTGCGACCACGCGCGTTCGGCGGCAACGAGTGCATATGGAAGGGCACGCTCCGACTTGCCTGCAGCGTCGAAGAAGTACGACAGGTCAAACACGCGCTGCCAAACACCGGTTATCAATTCCAGTGGGTCGCCAGGCCCTTCGAATTCCGGTGTCTTGTTGATATGCGACTGAACGGTAGAAAGGTTAACATCCCCCGACTGTTCGATCACTAAAGCGATCTTAAGATGATGTGCGCGTACTCGCGCAGCGGGAAGATGATTCACCACGGATTCCCGGATTCGATCATGGTACGTCTCGACGACGGTCGCTTCATCACCTTCCGTCGTGCGGATGAAGTTACTCGTCCGCAACTGAGCCAGCAGACCAGGGCCGTGTGTACGGGCGTCGATCGTTTCGTAGGCTTCGGAGGCTCGCATCGGTCGACCTGCGACTGCGAAGACTTCCAGGAGGCTGCGTGTTTCCGCGGGCAATCGGCAAACGCGAGACCATATCACTTCGTCGAGTTCTAGCGACCCGAAGGATGCGGTTGATTCATCCTGAACATGTTGCGCCAGCTCCCATACGAAAAACGGCGAACCACCTGATTCACCCGCGATGCGTTCGGCGACCTGCTGCTGGACGGCGTCGCCGCCGAGCAATTGCAGCGCGAGGCGACTGGCATCGGATTCTGAGAGCGGGTCGACCGGCAGCTCTTGCCGATGAGGATGATCGGTACCCTTTTGATAGGCATCTTCCAGGGCGATTAACGCCGGACTTCGCCCGACATCCTCACGCCTGTAAGAACCAAGCACCAGCAGTCGCGGGCTGTCGGGAGGCCGCACGAGGTCCGCCAGCAGATGAGCACTGTCTTCATCTCCCCACTGCATATCGTCGATGTAAAACACAACTGGGGCACGCTTCCCAAGACTCGTCAGTAATGCCCGCAGTGACGTGAAACCCCGCTTCCGCAGTTCCTGTTGATCAGCGTTGTCGATGGTCGGGCGCCCAGGATTACTCGCTCCGGAGACCTGACCAAAGACCGGAAACAGGCGAACCAGCGGGAGCATGTCCTCGGGCATCAACTTCTCAAGTGTCAAAACATGTAGCCCACAAAGGTAGCCCACCAAGGCATCGACCAAGCTGTCGAGCGCTTTGAAGGGTACAGATTCCTGTTCGTAGCAGCGTCCTTCCAGCAGGATCGATGTGCTGCTTGACTGGATGCTGTCGACGAAGCTCCGAATCAGAACGCTCTTTCCCATGCCCGATAGGCCGTGGACGAAGACACTGCAAGTTTCGCCGCCGGTCACAGCTCGCAAGGACTGGTTGAGAACTTTAAGGTGTGACTCACGACCCACTAGGTCGACTGATTGAACGACCGTGCTGGTCGATGCCTCAAGGATGCTGTTCGCGACATCGTCGGCTTCGACCGCACGCAGGACATCAATCGTTGACGGGCGATTGGACGCATCAATCTCCAGCATCGCCATGCACAAATCACTGAGTTCTTTGGGAACACCTGGCTTTCGTTTGTTCGGCGCCAGCGGCGCTTCGATCCGCTTGCGAAGCATGGCTTTGACCGACTTGTCGTTGAAAGGAAGTCGTCCCGTCAGAACTTCGTACAACATCACGCCGACGGCATACCAGTCGCTCGCGGCCGTCAACGCCGAGCATGCAACTTGTTCAGGAGCCATATAGTGCGGTGTTCCCTGGATCATCCGCGGCAGACGACCATCTTCGTCACGTGTGATTTCTGCGACCAATCCAAAGTCCACCAGGACGACGCGCCCTTCAGTCGTCACCAGAACGTTCGACGGCTTGATATCGCTGTGCAGTTTCCCGTGGCGATGCAGTTCGTTCAGTCCAATGGCCAGTTGCTTGAGTCCGTCATAGAGTCGATTGATCCTCCTCACGGTAAGACGTGATTGCCCGGCAACATCGGCGACGCGGCGACGTCCACCGTCAATCCTCAGCGACTCGAATTCCGACCAGACGTATTCGAGAAATTCGACTCCGTGCAGCAACTCCATCGTGAGACACCACGTCGTGCCGTCCGAGTGCAGTTCGTAAAGGGATGCTAGATTCGAATGTGCGATGTCGGCAAGCGCTCGGAATTCCTGCTTGAACCGAATCAGGTCATCCGGACCCATCCGCTGCAGTGTCTTCAGAGCGACTTCACGTCCATGCTTCTCATCGTATGCTCGGTAGACCACGCCCATGCCGCCTCGTCCAATTTCTTCGATGACCTCCAAACCTGGTAGCGCTGGCGGCTGCAAATCCTGCTTCGCGGGGCTCGCCGGTTGTCTCTGCGGCGCATCGTTTCCTGTTCCTTCTTCGTTTTGTGTTTCGTCACGGTGCGTCGCTGCATCACCGGCAACTGCAATTCTCGACGGATCCAGAAAGGTCGTCTGAGCGTAGCTGCCGTCCGCCACTTCAGCATCATCGATGTGGTCATTGGATTTGTCGACGCCGCCGTCTTCCGGTCCTTCCACCTGCGGCACCAACTGGCTGCGGCCAGCGTCAAGCTGCGAGGTCGGCACAACCGTGATCGCCAACGCACCCAATTCTGTGTCGTTATCCTTGCTGTCTCGGACGTCAGCTCCACACAAGGGACAGACCAGTCTTGCCGACTCGGGTCGCTTGTCAGGCATGTCCAGCGGATGCCCATGTAAACATGACAGCTTCGTTGCCATCAAGCTCTCCAAAAATCATGTGGCCGGGAAGTGACAGCAGCGAACGGGAGGTCAGCCAGTGCGTCCTGACTCGACCCGAGCACGCTCGCAAACCAGTAGTGCAAGTTTACGCGTGCGTTGTAACAATTTCGTGTGTTCACAAATTCGAGTTTACCAGAGTCCCTAAGTCAAAGCTGCTGGATCCAGAGGGAAGGCCGGAACGGCCTTGCGATTGGTCCGGCCTACCGGCTACCCGCCTTGCCTTAGACGCATTGAGCGCGCCAAATCATCACCTCCGAATAGATCAACTCCGCAATTGGTTTCGCGCCAGCCGGCAAGAAGAACTGCGTTCGCCCCCGGAAGTCAGCAGATGGCAGCGCTAGATTGACGCACGGGACATGAAAGATGGTCGCTATCAATTCCTTCGGTACTCTCTTGATCGTGCGGGCGGCGGCGTTCACAATGGTGCCATCGTCCAATACCAAGAGCCAGTCCGGCTCAATCTCTCGGATGTGAATTATGCCCCTTTCACGAACGGATCTTCCTGTTCTACCACCACGTCGGCGATGGCTGACTCTGAATGTTTTCGTTGTGAGTCTGTTGGCAGCCATTGGTGCGAAGGCGAACGAGATTGACTTCGATTCTCAGATCGCACCAATTTTCGCTGGGCACTGTCTTGAATGTCACAGCGGCATCAAGCCGAAAGGTGATCTCGCGCTGACCAGCACAGAAGACATCACGAAGGGTGGAGCTTCTGGTCAGCCTTACGTCGCAAAGGATTCTTCAAAGAGCCTCCTCTGGGAGCGGGTTAGCACTAACGAAATGCCACCGAAGCACGCGCTGAAGGTCGAGCAAAAAGAGATCCTTAAAAGGTGGATCGACGAGGGGGCAAAATGGGGCACAAGTCCAATCGACCGGTTCGCAGTGACGACATCGAGTCGAGCAGGACGTGACTGGTGGTCTCTTCAGCCACTTGAAGCAGAGCCGCCAAAGACTGACATTGACGCGTCTGTGCGAGCCAAACTGCAGGACGCTGGCTTGAAACTGGCGAAGATCGCAGATCCCCGAACGCTGATTCGCCGCTTATACTTCGACCTGATCGGTCTGCCGCCATCGCCGGCACAGGTCGATGCTTTTGTTGCGAGTCCGACGCTCGAAGCGTACGAAAATATCGTCGCTGAACTGCTCGCCTCAAAACACTACGGCGAGCGGTGGGGGCGTCATTGGCTGGATGTGGTTCGCTTTGGTGAGAGCGATGGTTTCGAGAGAAACATGCCACGCAAGACTGCGTGGCACTATCGCGACTGGGTTGTCAAAGCATTGAACGACAACATGCCGTACGACGAATTCGTCCGCATGCAGCTCATCGGTGATCTGCTTCAAGACGGCCCCGATGGCGCGGCCGCAACAGGTTTTTGGGTCGCTGGTGTTCACAACACTGTCGTCGGCGGCAGTCAGCGGATGAAATTGCTCGCTCGTCAGGACGAAATTGAGGAAGTTCTCGCGACAGTCGGACAGACGTTCGTTGGCCTCACAGTGAATTGTGCCCGCTGTCACGACCATAAGTTCGATCCGATTCGGCAGAAAGAGTTTTACCAGATGGCCTCGGCAATTTCCGGGCTGGGATATGGTGAGCGTGTTGTGAAGACGTCGGTGGACGCTGCGAAACTTGCTGACATCGAAAAGCAACTCGGCGTCGCTCACTCGAAACTCAGCGCGATCGATTCGAAGGCTCGCGTAGCAATCATTGCCGCTCGAAAGAAGGGCGAGTTCAAGATGCCCGATCCGCCAGTCGCGTTTGCTCGCTGGGAGTTTGATCGTGATCTGAAAGACAGCATCGGAAATCTGCACGGAACGGCAATTGGCGGTGCTCGCGTCGAGAACGGGGCACTTGTCGTCGATGGAACTTCCTTCGTGGAAACGATTCCCTTGAATAAGGACATACAGCAAAAGACGCTGGAGGCTTGGGTGTTGCTCGACAATTTGGAGCAGCGCGGTGGTGGTGCGATTTCGATCGAGACCCGCAGTGGCGTGATCTTCGATTCCATCGTCTTCGGCGAACGGGAACCGAAACGTTGGATGGCGGGCAGCAACGGGTTTGTAAGAACCGATTCTTTCCAAGCACCAGAAGAAAGCGAAGCGACCAAGCGGCCGGTTCACTTTGCTCTTGTCTATACGAAGGATGGCACGATCACCGGTTACCGCGACGGAAAGCCTTACGGCCGGTCGATTCGCAAAGCCGCGCTGCAAGATTACAAAGCGGGCGATACGGAGATCGTCTTCGGCTTGCGTCATAAGCCTGCGGGCAGCAGTAAGCACCTCAAAGCCAAAATCCATAAGGCAGCGTTTTATAACCGAGCGTTGACTGCCGAAGAAGTCGCGGCGTCGTCCGGCAACTCGGCCGAGTACGTTCCGGATGAACAGATCGTCGAGTGGCTGCCCGAAGACAAACGCCATGAACGAGCAACGTTCAAGCAGCAGATCGCCGAACTCGCAAAGTCACGTGATGCGTTGAATGCGAAAGCTAATCCGAGTATCTACACGCTGACGCCTGGCGGCGGCGCGAAGACGAACGTACTCGTACGCGGCGATCCCGAACAACTTGGCGATGTCGTTTCGCCTGGAGCCGTAGCAGCCGTGGCCGGAGTGGATGCGAACTTCTCTCTGTCACCGGAAGCTCCGGAGGCGGATCGCCGTCGGAAGTTGGCAACGTGGATCACCGACCGTAATAACCCGCTCTTTGCTCGCGTGATTGTTAATCGCGTCTGGCATTATCACTTTGGGACGGGGCTCGTTGATACGCCCAACGACTTCGGCTTCAATGGCGGTCGACCAACCCATCCGGAACTGCTCGACTGGCTCGCCGCGACGTTCCGCAACGACGGATACAATTTGAAGAACTTGCACCGCATGATCGTGATGTCGGACACCTGGAAGCAGGCGGGATACTTGGAGATTCCGGTTGATGCAAAGAACCCGAATGACATCGATGCCCACAACCGGCTGTTGTGGCGAGCGACTCCCAGGAGGCTGGATGCGGAGTCTGTCCGGGATGCGATGCTTGCGGTCGCCGGAAAGCTGAACGACAAATTGGGTGGTCCGAGTTTCGAAGACGTTACGATTATTGGCAACAACGGTACGACTTACTACGAACCCAAAGATGTCGAGGGCGATGCGTTCAATCGGCGTACCATCTACCGCTTCAATCCGCGAGGCGGGCGCACCGCTTTGCTCGATACGTTTGATTGTCCAGACCCGGCGACAGCAGCGCCTCGCCGAGCCATCACCACGACGCCATTGCAGGCGTTGAGTCTGCTGAATAACGCCTTCGTTCTGCGAATGTCGGACGCCTTCGCGGACCGTCTGACATCCGAAGCAGGTAACGATGTGCCAGCGCAAATCACCCTTGCCTGGCGACTTGCGCTTTCTCGCGAGCCAACTGAAATAGAACGACGGTTGTCTGAAGAGCTGACAAAAGAACATGGACTAGCCGCGTTATGTCGCGGCCTGTTTAACACCAACGAATTTGTCGTTGCGGAGTAACTTGCTGGAGTACAGCCTTTAGGCTGCTTACATGGCCCCGAACAGCGAAGACGCGCTAACGTGTGGACTCGTACAACACAAGAAATCGAATCTACCGATGGCTGGCAAATTCAACCCAACATCACCAACGTCGGATCTCTCTCGCCGAGACCTCTTTCATTGGGGAATCAACGGACTTGGGTCGACCGCATTGCTGAGCCTATTTCAAAGGGATGGCGCGGCGTCCAATTCACCAGAGCCGCATTTCGAGCCGAAAGTCAAACGGGCAATCCACATCTGCCTGATCGGTGGAATGAGTCACGTGGACTCCTTCGATCATAAGCCGGAACTTGAAAAGATGCACGGCAAGTCGCTGGCGATGGACAAGAAGCCGGACATCTTCTTCGGCAAGGTCGGCTTGCTGCGGAAGCAAGACTGGGAGTTCAAGCCGCGAGGTAAAAGCGGCTTGATGATCTCTGATATGTTTCCACACATAGCGGAGCTCGGCGATGATCTCACGGTTTTCCGCTCGATGGTGTCTGAGTCGGCGAACCACACACCGGCCTTGTTCATGGCCAACAGCGGTTTCGAGTTCAACGGCTTTCCCTCGATGGGTGCTTGGATTTCGTATGGGCTCGGAGCCGAGACTGATTCGCTGCCTGCTTACGTCGTGCTGAACGATGAACGTGGCGCTCCCAATACCGGAGCATCGACTTGGAGCAGTGCGTTTCTGCCGTCGAACAGCCAAGGCGTTGTCCTCCGCGGCGGCAAACAACCCGTACGTGATCTATTCCCGGCGCAAGATCTAGCCAAAGGTGCCGACTTGGCGACTCGTGATTTCGTAAACGAGATTAACCGACAGCATATTGCACGAACCGGCGACGATCCCGTGCTGGCTGCTCGCATTCGCAGTTACGAACTGGCCGCGAAGATGCAGATGTCGATTCCGGAAGTGGCTGATATGTCAGACGAGACGAAGACAACATTGGACAGCTACGGCATTCACGAACCACAGTCTGCCGACATGGGCCGACGATGTCTACTCGGTCGACGCATGCTGGAACGCGGGGTTCGCTTTGTACAGTTGTTCTCCGGCGGTCCGATTGCTGGCAGCCCGCGTGCGAGTTGGGATGCTCATGAGAGCGTCAAAGACAACCATACGCTTGAGGCCGGTCGAATCGACAAGCCCGTTGCTGCTTTGCTGAAAGACCTCAAGCAGCGAGGGCTGCTCAAGGACACGCTGATCATTTTTACGACCGAATTTGGGCGTACTCCGTTCGCTCAGTCCGACGCGAACCAAGTTGGTCCCGGCCGCGACCACAACCGCTACGGATTCAGTTGTTGGATGGCTGGCGGGGGGTTGAAACCGGGGCTTGCCGTCGGAGCCACGGACGAAGTCGGTTGGAAGGCCGTCGAACGCCCGATCCCTTGGCACGACTTCCACGCCACGATCTTACACCTGTTCGGCATCAACCACGAGCGATTGACTTACTACCACAACGGCATCCAGCGTCGTCTGACAAATGTGCATGGAGACGTGGTCACGGAAGCGCTGGTTTGAATTCACTTAGGAACCGTGAACAAACGCGGCTCGTGGCTTTTGACATACGATGAATTGGGTCCATCTCCATCTCGCTCTCAATCACATCCCCGTGTTGGGTACGCTCTTCGTCGGACTAATTCTGGCAACGGCGATCGTCAAACGCAGCGAGGAATTGAAACGTATGAGTTTCACCTGGTTCGTGGCTTTGACGATCATTTCGATCCCAATCAAGTTTACAGGCGACTTTGCCCATGAAGCGGTCGCGGAGAGCGAATGGTTGCCGGCTTCCGGAGTCGCAGCCCACGAACAATCGGCGGATCAAGCCACCACCGGTATGTTCTTGTTGGGCTTGGTGGCGGCCTTTGGGCTCTACCGAGGCCGAGGCCAAAGGTCGATACCAGGATGGGTGGTTGGAGCGATGGTGTTCCTCGCTTTGGTGACCTTCGCGCTCATGGCGAGAACGGCAAACCTGGGTGGACAATTGCGTCACAAAGAGATTCGATCGGTTGGCTTCAACCATCATCGCGCCCCCATTGAGTCACGTAATGAAGTAATTGGAGGTCTCCTATGAAATATCGCCGCTGCAAGGCACCTGCACGATTTTGATCTTCGCGCATCGAGAAACGGTGGCGACCCGCGATACTTGAACGCGATTCTAAGCTTTGCCACGTCTGGTCGTGTGGCCTAAGCCGTTCAGCGCGGCGGCGAATAGATCACGCCTCCCGTAGCGTTTATCTCACGCCAGAATTGCAGAAGCGTACGATCACGGGCTCGAACGACAAGCGAGACGTCAGCGCGCGATCGTTCGTCAGACGGCGAATTTCGAAGGCACGCGGGATTGTTGCTACAATCAATCGCATCGACCGAAGTCGCGGAGAGCTTGCCTAGTTTAAATGGATGCTGCGACAGGTAGTCGGTGGGGACAATGTTTGGCGCCCATGGATAACTTGCTCCAGGCCATCGCTCTGGCGTTCCAAGACGTTCCGTATCCGGGCGACGATAATCTCACCGTTTACGATCCGGCAGGGCGTGAATTCGACGAGACCTGGCAACTCCTGCACGGCAAAGCGTGGCGAGATTTCCCCGTCGAAGCGTTCATGCGCGGCGATACGCCGATCCCGGATTTAAGTCCTGCTGCATTTCACTACTACATGCCAGCATTATTGATGGCTGCCCTCGATGGTAATGACGATGCTGACGTCGGCCAGTCACTCATGTTCCATCTCTCTCCGTCTTTCGCCATCAACGTCAAAGGGCCATCGTATACGCGCTATGATGACCGGAAAGGGTTTCACGAGAGATCGGCGTTGTTCTCGCCGAGACAACGCGAAGCAATGGTTGGGGTTTTGACAGAGTACGCAACACGATGGCAGGACGACGGAGGCGTCGCCGAGGCTATTGAGTTCTTGGGGGCGGGCGTTGAGCCCGGTCGCCCAACATAGAACATCCGCTAGGTCCGCGTCGCGGATCGCCTTCGTCCTTTGTCCAACGGGCGTCCCGCTGGTAAACTCACTTGTCGATTAACGTCGCTCGCTTCGTTTACGGCGGCGACGGATGTTCTTCCCATTGGCAGATCGAACAGGAGCAACGACAATCGGTATCGTTACATCGATCGCCGTCCTCGCCGCCGCACTTGTCCTGTTGTACGTGCTGTTCGTCCGCTGGCATTGCAAATGGCTCGAACAGCAGACTCCTGTCGGTTCGTGGACAGCAGACCACGATTCCGCGTTGATCAAACTAATATTCGAAGGTGGGCCGTCAGAAGGAATCTACAAGCAGCTCGTCGAAACCGATGACCATGCAATCCGTGAATTTGGTCACTGGGCAGTTCAATTCAATACACTGAACATGCTCATCATGGCCACGGACGTACACCCGCACGCACGCTTCGGCATCGACACGACGTACCAAATCAAATACGTCGGTTTCGATAGTATCCGGATCGAGGGTCCGGACCGCCCAAATCTGATCTTCACCCGCGCCGAAGACATGACGAGCGACTTTGGTCTAGACGAAGCAACGGATTCAGCCAACAACTCATAGCATCACCTAAATCGACTAATCGAGGCAATCGGTTGGCTCATCACGCCGCCGAGCGTGCGATAGCCCGCTTGCACTGCATCTCAGAACCAAGATGGACGACAAACCACCAACACAATCTGGCATGAGCGAGCCGCCAAAGGGCCCGCCCGTGGCACTCGCCATGTATGACGATGATGACTACATTCGTCACCTTGGAGACAAGATCGCTGGTCTGTCGCGGGCGGAAGCTTCATCCCTGCATTGGTATCTTGAGCAAGTCGGAGCCATGTAAATGCCCAGCGAGCGAGACAAAACCAGAGGGTGGTTGCCTTGGTGGCTTAGGCAACCGGAGGTCTGCTTGGGCGGAGGCGGATTCCTTCTATTCCTGCTTCTGTCGCTGGCACTACTGATCTACAACTTTACCGGATGACGCAGCCTATGGACCTTCCAGCATGACAAGGCGAAGCGGTGGCGGCCACGGTTCTATGGGACGACCCAAGACTCTTATAGATTGTCAAGAACTGCCCTGACTTTCAGCGCGTTGCCCACTCGTCGGGCACCGAAGAGTTTTCGCGCCAAACTGTACCACTACCGAAACGACTACTTGCTGTTCGTGGGATTCTGCTTGCGTTACAATGTCGCACTGAATAGATTAACGACTCTTGATGTGTTGTCAGGTACGTACTTGGCAGCTTTCCTTTTTTCGCAGGAGAACTCTCGATGAGAACTATGTTGGTCCCCTCGATCGCGATTGTGGCGCTATGTTTTAGCGCCGTGGCCGTGGCGGCGGACTTGCAGTCTGGGTTGCAGGTCGGTGACAGTGCCGATTTCTTCCTCGTCAAAGACTGTACAGGCCCGTCCGCTGGTAAGTCGCTGTGTTATCGCTGACAGTACGGTGCTCGTCCGGTAGCGAACGTCTTTGCACGTACGCTCGACGACAACTTGGCCAGTTTGGTCAAACAACTCGATAAACAGATAGACGCGAACAAGTCACAAAAGATGGCAGGCTTTGTTGTCTTGCTAACCGAAGATCCCGATGCGGCCGAAGGTGAACTGAAAGCCTTCGCTGCGAAACACGGGATCAAGAATATTCCGTTGACGATCTATGAAGGGTCTGCGGGCCCTGTTGAATACAAGATCGCCAAGGGCGCGGACGTGACCGTTAACTTGTGGAGAGGCCGAAAATCGAAGGCCAATCACGTGTTTGCAAAAGGCAAACTCGACAAGGACGGAATCGCAGCGGTCCTTGCCGACACGCCGAAGATCTTGAACTAACTTAGCGGTTAGTAAAACGCGACCGTACTAGGGCCCGCTTCGATTCGAAGCGGGCCTTTCTCGTGCCTCTGGGATCGACATCATGAAAAACGAGCAACGCAACCGAAGCTGGAATCACCTACGACTCTCGGTCGTCCTTTGCACTCTCGTCGTATTTTCAGGGAGCCTCAATTCACCGCTACGGGCAGGCACGTCGAACAGCTTGATGGACATCTCTGCGGACGGAAGACTTCTGGCGTGCTCCAATCGAGATAGCGGGACGGTCACGATTGTCGATCTCGGCACTCACACAAAACTGTATGAGGTCGCCGTTGGCACGAAGCCCGAAGGCGTGACGTTTCTTGGCGACAGCCATCGACTGGCCGTCGCCGTCTATGGCGATGATTGCATCGTGTGTTTGGATGGCGATTCCGGCAAGAGTTTCGGACGCTGCGATGTTTTCGATGAACCTTACGGCATCGTGAGCGATCCCTCAGGCGAACAACTCTATGTGACACTCGACTACCCAGGGCAACTACTGACGATTGATGTCGACTCGCTCCAGGTGACCCAAACGTTTCAAGGAAAGAACTTCTTGCGCGGCGTCGCGTTGTCGCCCGCGGAAGGGCGCGTGTATTTAGCCGAGTACTACACGAGCAAGATCATCGCCGTTGACCTCGCGACGAGCACAGTTGCCGACGAGTGGACCGGGGCGAGTACCGACAATCTTGCGAGGCAACTCGTGTTGAGCCCACGTCGCGAGAAACTCTATGTGCCACACATGCGGTCGCGAGTCACCTCCGTTCATGGCCAAGGATCGATCTTTCCTTACATCTCGGTGATCGACACGCCGGTTGGCGAGGACTCGCGTCGCAAGCGAATTCCTATGGATTCGTTCGGCGGCAATCGAGTGACCGCCAATCCTTGGGAAATCGCGGTCGCGCCCGACGGGCGAACTCTATATGCTGTCTTCTCAGGAACGAACGACATGTTCGTCTGCGACATCCTGGACGACAACTATCGTGAACTCGCTCCTAAAAAATTGATTCAAGTCGGCGCGAACCCTCGCGCTGTTCGAGTTGCACCAAACGGTGAAACGGTTTACGTCTATAATGCCCTGGATTTCAACGTCGTCGCCTACGATACCGCCAAGCTGATTCCAATCGTGAACATTCAGGTCACGAACAATCCGCTCAGTCCCCAAGTGCTGACCGGGAAGAAGCTGTTCTACTCAGCGTTGCAACCGATGGTCGGACGTCGTTGGATCTCGTGTTCCAGTTGTCATCCCGATGGCGATTCCGACGGTCGAACGTGGCACAACGCCGAAGGCTTGCGGAACACGCAATCGTTCGCTGGCATGGCTTGGACGCATCCGATCCACTGGTCAGCTGACCGCAACGAAGTGCAGGATTTCGAACACACCATACGCGGCCCCTTGATGCAAGGTCGTGGTTTGGTTCAAGGCAATATCCACGAATCGCTCGGTAAAGCCAACGCAGGTCTTTCAGCAACGCTCGACGCGCTCGCAGCTTATTCCAACTCACACAAGTTCCCACTTAGTCCTTACGCAAAGAGCGGGCTCAGCGAAGCAGCGAAGCGTGGACGCGATGTTTTCTTCTCCGAAGAGTCTCAGTGCAACACGTGCCACTCGGGGCCGTTCTTCTGTGACTCGCAGCCCCGAGCCACGAAAGAAATTGTTCGCCATGATGTCGGCACGGGTGAAAGCGATCCGTCCGAGACAATGGGACCGGCGTACGACACGCCGACATTACTAGGCGTCTATCGCACGGCACCATACCTCCATCACGGCAAGGCAGCGAGCTTGGAAGACGTTCTTACAACGTCCAACCATGACGATCGCCATGGCAAGACCAGCCATCTCAAGCCAGAACAAATAGCTGACTTAGTGGAATATCTAAAGGCATTGCCCTACGAAGATCCTGAGCCAATAGCAAAGGCTGCCGGTTTAACAAAAGTTGAACGATAGAGGTTCTTAGAACGCTTGCCGGAAGATAGGAACAAAGCGTGAATGGAAAACTCTGCTGCTGGCTCTTGGTTTCTGCGTTCGCGACGCGCGCTGCGCTGGCTGCCGAGCCGCTTCGTCTCACACTTGAAGTCACGGAGCCGACGGGAGTGCATCGCGATGGCTCGCCGGTCCACGTGTTGCTGGCACTTCCTCGTCCAACTGCGGCATCGACGAGTTTTCGTCTCATTCATGATGGCAAGCCCGTCGCCGCACAGTTCCGACCGAGTGCCAACGCCACCGGAACGTCAGAGTGGTGGCTGGACTTCGTCGCTCGCTCTGCACCGAACGAGACACGCAAGTATGTAGTCGAGTACGGACCGGATGTCGAACCCGGTCCGGAACGAACAAGCGGCCACAAGTTGATCGAGAAGGCCGATTTGTTCGTCGTCTCAAATGCTCCCTATATAGATTGGACCGTTCCCCGCGACTTGCGAGGATTTCTTCGCTCGGTTGACTTCACGCCCTCCGAGCATCTCCGTCCCGGATCAATCGGGCTCTCGATTCGTGACCGTAACGGCACCACGCACCAACTCGGCGGCGACGGCACAAACTCGCGTGTCGTCCGTCGGGGCAAAATGGTCGTTGCGTTGCGATTCGAGAAAGCGGAGACAAGCGGCACGCTAGACGGGGTCCAATGGAGCGCCGATCTCATCTTCCCAGGCCCCGTCAGTTGGGTCGAACTGCGGCTGAATATCGACGATCCGCAGAATCGCGTCGAGGAGGTCGGCTTGCAATTACGTCTGAACTTGGACCCGCCAAGCGGAAGCAGCCGCACGCTGGTCGAGTTGGGAGCAGCGCGAGCGGTTTACCGATCGTTGGTTGGAGACGCACAGGTTGAGTTGCGAGCCGATCGTGATGCCGTTCCTCGTTGGCAAGTCCTTCGCGGCACCAAGGGCCAGCTGCAGTCGTTCGTTGTCGCATCCGAGCATTCCCCGCCTCCGGAAGGCTGGGCGCACGTGATGGACCGCAAGCGATGCTTGGCGATTGCGTTTGAGAACTTCGGCCAGCAAGGCGAAGAACGAATTAATATCCAGGCTGACGGCACGCTTACCGCCTCGAAGCGCTTTCACGCCGAGAAATTACATGACGGAGAAGCACGCAAACGCTGGCGAGCGTGGCTGCACTTTGTTCACTTTCCGCCAGCACAATCCGCAGGTTCTGATCCTCATATGATGCAGAACCCCTTGGTTGTCCAACAGGTTGACCGATGAGCAACTTACAAATGCCGACACAGTTGAGAGTCGTTTTTCGCTCCTGGCGAGAGGCGCTACTTTCGCGGAGCGAAAGACGACAAGCGTGGCGGTGTGTTGTTACCGCAGTCGTACGGGCTGTGGTGCGGGCGTTTACATAGGCCAAGATCGGCGCAAGGCCTGAAGCTGGCTCCGTCCGCCGTCCCCGCGGCGGTGTGGCCCGCCTATCGTCGCGATCCAGGACTGACCGGGTTTTCACCATTGGTCGGCGGCCTTGCCGAGGCACCGCGCAAGCGATGGACGCATGACCTTGGCGGTACGAGTACCAGCACCGAACAGGTACAGTTGGTCGACGTGAACGGCGATGGCTGTGACGAGTTGCTCCGTGTGCTGGCCGATCGGCTCGTTTGCCAAAACGTGCGCGGAGACGAGTTGTGGGAAACGCATGAACTCGCCCAGCCACAGGTGATTCAGATTCGGGACTTTGCCGGCGACGGAACGCGAGGATTGCTGATTGCTTCGAGTACCGGTGTCGCACATCACCGCTACATGGTCAGCGGCACAACGGGGAACGCGTCGCTCCTGTATACGTGTGGCAACGTGTTCGGGCGCTACGAACGCTTCGGCAAGATCCTGACAGGTGTTCCGGGCGAGCAGCTTTGTGCGTGGTGGAGTGGCGATTCGGAGAAGCGAATTGGCGGTAGCGCGGCGCGCGGTGTCGGATACTTGTGGAGCTTTGAGGACGGCGTCGATGTACCCTAGTTGCGTTTTCATCCCGAGGAAGAAGGCACGATCTACGCCCCACTGCATTTGTTTGCTGACATGGATGGCGATGAGCAGATTGACATGGTGATGATCTCGCACGAAGCGATGTGGGTTTACGACCTGTCGTCGGGCGAGAAGAAGATGCAGACGACGTGGGGACTGCAGATTCGCACTTATTGGGCAGCGACGGCGGCGATGCCGCTGGCTGCTGGTGAGCTGCCGTCACTGTTGATGATCAATCCGATGATCCCCGGTGTGCAAGTTGTCACACAGGACGGCGATACTTCGCGGAGCAAGTGGAAACTTTACACTCTTACGCCGTCGCTCGAAGAAAAAAAATCGCTTGGTAAAATTGGCGGAGGTTTTCGGGTAGTCAACAATTCTTCCTCTTCGTGAAAGCAATGTCGTCTGTATCCCAACTCTCGGTAATCGTCCTTCTGTAGAGTGACAACCTAGCCGATGAGCTTGACTCGTTTGCGAGATGGCAAGTAGAGTGAGGGACATATCCAAGCACGTTGAGGCATCAAAGACTCGGAGCGGTGAGCATGTCGGGGTCGAGCGAAAGTCGAGAACGATTGGATCGCAGGTGCTTTCTCGGTAGTAGCAGTGTGGCGGTTGGTGCGTTTGCATTGCCGACGGTGTTGCCGAATGTCGCAACAGCGCGCGACGAACCGTCTGGGCGTGACCGCGCCGAGCAGGCGATCGTCATTCTGTTGCAAGGTGGCTGCTCGCATCTTGACACATGGGACCTGAAGCCAAACGCGCCCACCGAGATTCGCGGCGAGTTCCAACCGATCGCCACCAGCGTGCCTGGCGTGTCGATCTGTGAGCATCTTCCCATGCTCGCGCAGCGTGCGCACCACTACAACGTGTTGCGCAGCGTTCATCACGCCACGCCCAGCCATGAGGCGGCGATTCATTGGGTGCTGACCGGTTACAACTATCCTGGCGCGAACACGTCGACCCGCAACCGTAACATCAAACCAGCGATGGGTTCGATCGTAGCGAAGACGCTTGGGTCGAATACGCCCGGCTTGCCGCCATACGTCTGCGTGCCCGACAAAGGACAATTGGGAGACCGCGTGCGTTACGCGTCCGCCGACTTCCTGGGTATGGCCTACGATCCGTTCGAGTCGGGCATGCCACCGTCCGGCGCTCATGAAGCATTTCGCATGCCGCTCAACTTGAGCGTGTCGAAGGCGGCGGATTTACGGCGCTTCGACCATCGACTTGCTTTGTTGCAGCAGTTGGATCAACTTCCCCGAGCTGTCGAAGCTACCGTGACGATGGATGGGATGGACGTCTTTCAACGACAAGCAATGGAGATGCTATCGAGTCGAGCGACGCGTGACGCCTTCGACCTTTCGCAAGAACCGACCGCCTTGCGCGAGCGGTATGGAAACACGCGCGTAGGACAAGCGGCAATCCTCGGGCGTCGACTGGCTGGAGCGGGAGTGCCATTTACGCTGGTTAATTTCTCAATCAACCAAGAGTGGGACACGCACTCGAATGGCTTCAAGTCGCTAAAGACGACAAGGCTGCCGGAATTTGATCGCGCTGTTTCAGCGTTACTCGACGATCTACAAGAACGCGATCGATTGCGATCCACGCTGGTCGCGGTGATTACCGAGTTCGGTCGAACTCCGACAATTAACAAGACCGCTGGGCGCGATCACTGGTCGAACGTGTTTTCGATTGTCTTGGCTGGAGGAGGATTGCAATCCGGCCAGTTCATCGGTAGCAGCAACTCGCGCGGTGAGGTTCCGCAAGACCGCCCAATCCATATCAACGAAGTGCTGGCGACCATCTACGGGCAACTCGGTGTTCAGACCGACCTTGTTCACTATGACGATGGTCGGCCTGTCCCCGTGTTGTACGCCGGCAAAGCGATTCCAGAATTGATTTGATGGAACGTGGCCACCGCGGTGAGGAATAAGAACTGTGAGGGATGTCCCTATCGACCGACGACGACGTCAATCCAAGCGGGACGCCAGCACGATCGAGAGAACAGACAGTAATACCGCCGAGCCGCTGGCGATAAGAAAGCCTCGCTGTACGGTAGTCCGCTTAGCATACATGCCAATCAGTATTGGGATTACGGTCCAACCGATTCCGCCAATGCAGAAGAAAATCCCGACGGCGCGCCCGTGCAGCGATGGCTCGACGTGCCCAAGTAGGATCGCGATCAACGTGGGGAATATCGGCCCAACAACAGCGCCTGCTACGACGATCAGCACGCACATTAATTTCATGTCGCGGCAGAATACGATGCAGAGCGTGATCGCAATACTGCAAACTGCCATCACGACGACCAAGGTTGTGGCCGCTCCTTCTGGTAGCATCAAAGCCGTGACCAACCGCGATCCCATGAATGTCAGCCAGAACACCGAGAGCAAGGTGGATGCTTTTTCTTCGCTCACTTTCTTTTCGGTCATCAAGGTCGTTGCCCACGTGGCGACGGACGCTTCAGTCGGCACATGAAAGAAGAACGCCAGTGAGCAGAGCCAGACAATCGGATCGGACAGCAGCTTCGCCACTCCACCAGCCACGGATTCTGTCGGCGTCACTTTCAGTGCTTCCCAATCGACGCCAAGCCCCAAAGAAAGCGGCACAACCGATACTGCCGCGAAACCATAGAGAGTGCGGATCAGCCCGAACCGCCGCGCGCAATAGACGATGATCAACGGAGTGACGAAAGTGCCCATCCCAAAAATGAAGTCGCCCATGTTCATCGCGTATGCCATGCGCTGTGGGAGATCTTCCGGCGGAACAAAGGCAGGCGGAGAGGTCACGTTTAAGACATTGACCAATGCCGACCAACCAGTGCCGAGCACCAAGACCGCTACAAGCGCGGCCGTATAGCTGCGCGAATTTGCGAGTACGACCAGACTGAGAATCACCAAAACGAAGCCGCCACCCAGGACGGTCTGTTGTCCGAGTAGGTCGACCAAGAATCCTGCTGCAACCACCATCGGGATCAAGGTGAAGCCAAACACCGACACTAAGCCGCCGACCTTTCCCTCGTCGATTTCCAACCTGCGGGCAAGTGGCAACTTAACGCTGCCCAGCAAAGCAAAGCACATTCCGGCGGTTGCCAAGGCTGCGATTTGCATCAGGGTTAGCATCGTGTCCATGTTCCGTATTTCCTCAAAGTGGCAGGCAGATTGACTTGTAAGTCCGCCTGAACATGGTAGTGCATTGGCCGCATGAGTTCGATCAGTGACGCGACTTCCGCGGTTTTCCCATTGTGGCTCGTTCCCGATGTTTTGCGAGGCGAGACGAATGCGCGGTTGATGTTTTGGTTGCTGGAGTCGGGGGCTTGTTTTCCGAATCCCAGAGTGAGGACGCGAGACATCGTCCGATCGGTTCGCCGGACCGTGGTTCGGATTGCCGCAGGAAAGATCTCGGTGTCTCGTCCGTCCTAAGCCACTTGAAGTCGCAGTTCATCTATCAATCAAAGAGCTGCGTCCCCTTAGCTTTGCCTCTTGCGGGCAATCCGAACAACACTTTTTTGGACTAATTTGATCCTGGGCATAGTTGGGGCATTGATTACCGTATTCATCTTTAAGGTAATGTCTTCTTAGCGATAAAAGAGGGTGCTTCGGCCCTCTTCACTTGATATTACCCGGAAAAAGTGGTGGCCAACCAGTATTTTACAAGGTCTGCGAAAGAACTTGCGCAGAGCAGCAACGTTGATTTGATTGACCGTCAAGATTTGATTGAGATGATCCAGGACTTCAATCGAAGCCCCAAAGATTATTCGCTTCTTGCTTCATTGTTTTCGTCTCAAAGCGAAGCTGCGGCTTCGTCTTCGCAATCTGCTTCACTGGGCAAGCCTCCCCCACGTACCGCCTGACAGAGACGCAGAAACACCGAACGCCGTCGCTGTCCCCGTTTCCGTCCGCAGTGGGCGATGGACTGTTTCACCGAACTAATTCGCTCCACTACCGCTTCCTGAATTGCGGCTTCCGACTTGGTGTATCTGGTGGATCGGTGATTGGCGTGATGGATTTGCCGACGGGTTACAACCGAGTATACGCCCGGATCGACGGGCGACTGACGGCCGAAAACATGTGGACGGCAATCAAGACCGGACGCACGTTATATGATCCGCTGGATCGATCACCTCACGACCATTGCCGCAGCGAATTCTGCCCGTTTCCCTGATTCCGCTGCAAAAGACGCAGTGTTAGCCAATTACACCGAGGTGCGTAGTCGCTACCAGCAGGTCATCGACGAGGCGAAACGGAGCTGGGGCGACTGATTAACGAGGCCACTCGCCCAAATAGAATCGCTTCGTCCGACTTCTTGAATCAACATGTAAACTGGTAGAGTACATAGTAAAGACACTAGCCGGGTGATTTAAAAACGACCCAAACACAAAGCTCGCCGTAATCCGCATGTTATTCGATCGTCTCGCCGTATCCACCCTTTGCGTTTTCTGCTTGATCGTGGTTCAAGCGACTGGAGCAAGCGATCAGCCTCTCGTTTTTGAATCGCATGTCCAGCCAGTGTTCGCGCGGAAGTGTGGAAAGTGTCACACCGAGAAGGTACGCAAGGGTGGGCTTGATCTTTCGACGATGGCGGGAGTACGGCGTGGGGGCGAGTCGGGGGAGGCGGCGGTTGCCGAGTCCGTTGACGAAAGCATGCTGTGGATCATGATCGACGGTGGAGACATGCCGCCGAAAGGGCAAACAGTGTTAACTGATAAAGAGCGTGAAGTCATTCGTCGTTGGATTGCAACCGGTGCGAACTCTGAAGAACCGGTGTCGAAGGAAAAACAAATTACCCAGCACGACGTGCTGCCGATCCTGCTGCTGCGATGTACGACGTGTCATGGCGCAAGGTTGCAGAAGGCTGGCCTGGATCTCCGGACTCCGGCCGCCATGCGAAAAGGCGGCGTAAGCGGGCCAGCGATTGTTCCTGGCGATCCGGACTCCAGTCCGATGATTCAACGGATTGAAAGCGAGGCTTGTCCGCCGCGCGAGTTGCTGCTGAAGTTCTTTGTGAAACGTCCGCCGTCCACGGAGGTCAACGTTCTTCGTGATTGGATCGCAGCTGGTGCATCAGAAGTCGATGTGCAGCCGGATGTGGCAACCACAACTCCTGATCCGCTTGTCATGGACGAAGAACGCCGTCACTGGGCGTTCCAGTCTCCGAGGGCGGTTTCCGAAGCCAGATCTATCGACGATTTCCTATTTGAAAAACTGAAGGCGAAGGGCCTGACGTTTTCCCCGCAAGCGGATCGCGACACGCTTATTCGACGTGTGTACTTGGACCTGATCGGGATGCCCCCAAGCGTTGACGAGTGGAAACAATGGCGCGGTAGTGCTGAGCCAGATTGGTATCGCGCAATGATCGATCACCTGCTCGATTCGCCTCAATACGGCGAGCGCTGGGGACGCTACTGGCTCGACTTGGCTGGCTACGCCGACTCCGAGGGAGGCGTGTCCGCCGATCCAGTCCGTGAAGTGGCCTGGAAGTATCGCGACTATGTCATTCGCGCGTTCAACAGCGATAAGCCTTACGACCGTTTTCTGTTAGAACAGATCGCTGGAGACGAGCTGCTTGATCACGAAACGGCGGCGGTTGTCACCGAAGCGATGGTCGAAAACCTCGTCGCGACCGGTTTCTTGCGGATGGGGATCGATCAGACTGGTTCCCGCACGATGAACTTCGTCCCGGAACGGCTGGGAGTGATTGGCGATGCGATCACGGTGGTTAGCGAAGGAGTCATGGGCCTGACGCTTGGGTGTGCGAAATGTCACTCACACAAGTACGATCCGATCCCACATCGCGACTACTACCGCTTCAAAGCGATCTTTCAAGGGGCGCTCGATGAACACGACTGGCTGACTTTCAAAAACCGCTCGCTGGAAATCGATATCCCTCAGCGGCGACAACGCGTTGCCGAACTGAACCCTCCACTAAAGGCCAAGCTGAAGAAACTCGAATCGAGTTTGAAGAAAGCCTACACCGCGGTGCAAATCGAGCTTCTTCGTCATCACTATCCGGATCAGTCTGAAGCCGACCGTGACGAAACGCTGCGTGCGTTGCGGATCGCGGACAACAACCGCACGCAGCAACAACGCATTCTTGTTGAGAGATTACAGCATGCGGAATCGCTGCTAGACATCGAACAGCCCCCACCCGTGCAAGCTGCTCTCGGCACGGTCGCCGACATTGAACTCGATATCCGGCAGCTCCGCCGTCAGATGGAACCGCCATTGGCCATTCGAGCATTGTGGGATCGTGGCGAGCCATCACCCACGTACATCCTGCGCCGCGGTGAACATGACAAGCCGGGGCGTCTCGTTGGGCCGGGTGTTCCTTCCGTGTTGACGGACGGGCGGACGCCGTTTGCAGTCGAGCCGCCCTTCCCCGGTGGTACCCAGAAAACCGGCCGTCGGCTCGCCTTCGCTCGTTGGTTGACGCAACCGGACAATCCGCTCACGGCCCGAGTGATGGCGAACCGCATCTGGTATCACCACTTTGGAACGGGGCTCGTGCAGACGCTGGAGAATTTTGGGGTCAAGGGCGAACGGCCTTCGCATCCCGAGTTGTTGGACTGGCTCGCCATCGAGTTTGTCGAGCGAGGCTGGAGCATCAAGGAAATGCATCGCCTGATGATGAATTCCCAGGCGTACCGGCAATCCAGTCGTATTTCCAACGATCGGCAGCGAATTGACCCGCAGAACCGGATGCTCTCGCGAATGACGTTGCGACGAATGAATGCCGAGGCGCTGCGCGATTCGCTTTTGTTCGTTTCTGGGAGACTCGACAGCACTCCCGGCGGTCCCCCCGACTCGGTCTTCGTTGACAGAGACGGGCTTGTCAGTGTTAACGCGACACTCGACGCTCGCTGGCGTCGGAGCGTCTATCTGCGATTCCGCCGCACCGAGATTCCTACGATAATGGATACGTTCGACTATCCAGAAATGGGACCAAACTGCTTGTCGCGCAGCGTGTCGGTTGTCTCGCCCCAGTCGCTGATGCTAATGAATAATGAACACGTCCGAGATTTGGCGAAAGCCTTCGCATCACGAATACTAGAGATGAACGACGGTCATGCCGACCCCGGCGACGGCGTTCATGTTGATACCGTTTATCAACTCGCGATGAGCCGCCAGCCGAGCGATGAAGAACGGCGGCTCGGAATTGAAACCCTCAAGGAATTAGAGTCCGAGTGGACTGAACAGCCGCGTAAGGCGTTGGAGACTTACTGCCACACCATCCTTAATTCGGCCGCATTCATCTATGTTGATTGAGACGAATTGCTGGTTTAGCTAATGAACGATCGATCGCAGAATCATCACCCTTCCCGCCGCGATTTCTTCGCCCGCACCAGCGATGGCCTGTTGGGCGCTGCGCTCGCACAACTGTTGTGCGACGATTTCTTCGGCAGCACATCAGCTCTCGCTGAGGAAGCGAATTCAAGCGATTCGTCGGCGCAACCCGAACGGGCATTTGACCTCAAGCCGAAGCCGACTCATCATCCGGCGAGGGCGACTTCCGTCATTCAGCTATTTATGAATGGCGGGCCAAGCCAAATGGATCTGTTCGATCCAAAGCCGCTGTTGAATCAAATGGATGGGCGACCGTATCCTGGCAACGTCGAAGAGATCGGGAACCAGGATACCGGTAACATCGGCGTGATGATGGGCGGACAATACGAGTTCGCTCAGCACGGCGACTCAGGAATGTGGATGGCTGACGTTTTGCCGCACACGGCGCAAATGGCAGACGAACTCTGCCTTATCAATTCGATGTGGACCGATCATCCGAATCATGACAACGCCCTGTACAAGATCCACAGCGGCCGCCTGTTCATGGGTTACCCGACGCTTGGCGCATGGTCCGTCTACGGATTGGGCACGGAAAACCAGAACCTGCCCGCCTACGTTGTTCTGAATGATCCGCTCGGTCCGCCGAAGAACGGTACACGGAACTGGACATCCGGCTTTCTACCGCCGCTGTATCAAGGGACCCGATTCCGGCCAACCGGTTCGCCGATCCTCAATCTCAAACCGCAATACGAACAACCCACGAGTGTGACCGCATCGGCTCGTGGACTGCTGAATCGACTTGACGAGATTCACCGCCAGGACCGCGCTTATTACCCGGAGCTCGACGCGAGAATCGAGTCGTACAGTCTTGCTGCGCGGATGCAATTGACGGCCGGCGAAGCTCTCGATCTATCGCGAGAGAGTCAGCTGACGCATTCGATGTACGGCGTTGGAGAAAAATGGACAGACTCCTTCGCGCGTCGCTGCCTGTTGGCGCGACGCCTGGTCGAACGCGGAGTACGTTTCGTGCAGATCTTTCTGGAGGAACAGCCTTGGGACAGCCACGCCGACCTCGCGGCCAATCACCGAGGAGCCTGCCGACGCACCGACAAACCCGTCGCAGGATTGCTTCGCGATCTGAGACAGCGTGGCCTGCTTGATTCGACGCTAGTAATTTGGGGCGGTGAATTTGGACGCACTCCGACGACGCAAAAGTCCGCCAACGGATTTTCGGGCCGCGACCACAATATGCAGGCATTCACGTCATGGATGGCGGGTGGCGGAATCAAGGGTGGCACGACTTATGGTGCGACTGATGACTTTGGTCACAGCGTCGTGGAGAATCCTGTCAGCGTTCATGATTTCCACGCCACGATTCTTCATCTGCTGGGACTGCATCACCAGAAACTGTTCTTCACACGCAGTGGTTTGGAAGAACGGCTCACTGGCTTCGAGCCACCGCGAGTCGTGACCGACATCCTTGCTTAAGCATCTGCCAATCAGTTACTGTCGCGTTTTGTCGTAGTGGTGGCTTCCAGCCGCCATCATCTATGAACTTTCGTGGCGGCTGGAAGCCACCACTACGACAATAATTGACGGGTCGATGCTAAGCGGGGCGGCTGGTCGTCGCTTTCACGCTAGACGTGATGTTGACGGCGAATGGTTGATTGGCTGCCGTGTTGTCCGATAACTGAATCGCAAAATTATCAGAAAGAATTGCTGGAGAACAAATGAGGGATCGATCGTCGCTCGTCCTGGCGTCCCTGGGAGTCGCGTTAACGCTTGTTCTGCCTGTGCAGAAGAGGGCATCTGGCCAGGGTAGTGATGACCGACTCGTTTCGTCTCCGCAGTCACCCGATGACGCGTTGCGATCGTTTGAGCTGCATCCTGAATTTCGAATCGAGCTAGTTGCCAGTGAGCCGTTGATTCAAGACCCCGTTGCGATGGCGTTCGACGAACGTGGTGATTTGTACGTCGTCGAGTATCCAGAGTTCAACGAGTACCAGTTTGCCCCTGGGGTTGGCCGATCGGGTTGCGTAAAACGTCTTCAAGACACCGATGGCGATGGGCGGTATGACGTGGCAACGGTATTCGCTGAAGTGCCGTTCGCGACCGCATTAATTTGTTACGAGGATGGAGTGTTTGTCGGAGCACCGCCGGACGTCTTGTTCTGCAAGGACACGGACGGTGACGGCGTAGCGGACGAGAAGCGAGCAGTCCTAACCGGTTTCGGCCGAGACTTTGCAGGCGGTGGTTTGTTGAACTCTTTCAGATGGGGGTTCGACAATCGAATCCACATCGCCACGGGATTTGCCGGTGCGCAAGTGCGTCGCCCTGATCAAGAGAAAGACGAGCCAGTTGACATTCGCAGTCGCGGATTGATTCTGGATCCGCGAACTCTCGAATTCGAACCCACCAGCGGCGGCGGGCAGCATGGCATGGGCATGGATGACTGGGGGAACAAGTTTCTGTGCTCTAATGTCAATCCACTTCAAATGCTGACGTATGACGATCGCTACGCCGCGCGCAATTCATATTTCGCTCCGCCGTCTCCCGCTCGAAATATCAATGGAGAGGGGCCGCTTGTGTCGTTGAGACGAGTCAGTCCGCTGGAGCCCTGGCGCGTCGCGCGATCTCAGCTGGCGGCGGGCAACCAAGAGCAGGATAACGAGGCGACTCGCGCTGGCGGCGTCTTCACGTCGGCCAGCGGCATCACGGTTTATCGAGGCGACGCCTTTCCAAGTGAGTTTTACGGGAACCTGTTCGTTGGCGAAGTGGCCAATAATCTGGTCTATCGCGCCCAGCTTGAGTCGAGCGGAGTCGCACAAGTTGCGATGCGCGCCGATGATGATGCCGAGTTCCTGGCATCTCGAGACAACTGGTTCCGGCCGGTTCAGTTCGCCAATGGTCCTGACGGCGCGCTATACGTTGTCGATATGTATCGCCAACTGATCGAAGGCGCTGCCTTTGTGCCGAAAGAGCCGCTGGCCAAGCTGGACCCCAGCCGAGGCATCGATCGAGGCCGAATCTACCGCGTCGTTCCAAAATCGTTCAAGCGCCGCGAGGCACCTCGATTGGGGAAACTCACTGCGTTGGATCTTGTGGCACTACTCGAACACTCCAATGGTTGGCATCGCGAGACGGCAGCTCGACTGCTTTATCAGCGACAGGACCCTCAGGCAGCGATACCACTGAAACAACTCGCGGTGAACTCCAAAATCCCGCAGGCCCGAATGCTGGCACTTTATGCACTAGAAACGCAGGAGTCACTCGATTCACAGACGCTACAGTCCGCACTCGGCGATCCACATGCTCGTGTTCGGGAACATGCCGTTCGCTTGGCTGAGTCGAAGGTCCAGTCCTCGCCGGTGCTACGCGAGGCTCTCTTTGCGAAAGTTACCGACCCGGACGTCGGTGTCCGTTATCAATTGGCTTTCACTCTGGGGAGCGTCCGCGATCCGCGCCGTAACGCTCTTCTTGTGGATCTTGTTCGGAGAGATGTGGCAAGCCGCGATATGTTGTTTGCCGTGCAGAGTTCGCTAGCGACGGGAGGTGGGGAAGTCTTTGCTCGGCTCGCAGTGGAACCAGAATTGATCGCGAAAGAGCCAATCCGAAAACTTCTCTTGGACTTGGCGGCGCAGATTGGTCTACGGAGCGACACGAGTGAAGTTGCCGCCGTTCTAAAGAGCGTAAGTGCGTTGGCGATCCGCGATCACGAATTGGTGGAGGCCATTCAGCAAAAGTTATTTGCTGGCATGCGGCGCCAACGGTTTGGGAAGTTCGAGGCTGGTTCTGCGAATTCGATCTTCAACGAGCTGATGCGAAGTGCCAGAGAACTCGCCGTTGACGAACCAAAGCCGATCGCTCGGCGCGTGCAGGCAGCCAGCACTTTGGGATTGGCTGATTTCAATGATCCGACGATTCAAGCGATCTTCCAGCGATTACTCGACCCGAATCAACCGAGGCCGATTCAGTTGGTTGCTTGCGAGACGCTTGCAAGATTTGATCATCCACGCGTCGCCGAACTGCTTCTCAACGCGTGGCCGAGCATGACACCGGCATTGCGCGGCACATGCGTCGAGACGCTGCTGTCGCGCACGGGCTGGATCGTCCGATTTCTCGACGCGGTGGAAACCGGGAGCATTTCACGAAACGACGTCGATCCGGCCCGCATGCGTTTGGTGACGGCACACGTTGACGAGGCGATGCAATCTCGGATGCAGCTCCTATTTCCACCCAGTCGGCGAAACGGTCGTCAGTCGGTCGTCGACTCGTATCGCGTCGCACTGGAACTGGTCGGCGACGCAGAACGCGGCCAGGGGATTTTCCGACGGGTCTGTGCGTCCTGCCACTTGCGAAAAGGGATCGGGAAAACTGTAGGAGCTGATTTGAAAGACACCGCTCGCCGTCCGCCCGAATCGCTCTTAATCGATATTCTGGATCCCATGCGTCAGTTGAAGCCGCACTTCCAAAACTACGTGATTCGAACCAAGGACGGTCGGGTCTTGACGGGATTGATCGTCGAAGAGACGGCTAACGGCATACGGATACAGCAGGCGGATGGTGGCGTCCAAGAGATTCTTCAAATCCAGATCGATTTTCTCCAAGGCACCGGCGTCTCGTTCATGCCGGAAGGCCTCGAGAAGACCATTTCTCAACAGGCAATGGCGGACTTGCTAACGTTCCTGAGTTCGTGAACTTCACCAATGGCGGCTTGCCGCTGTTTTGGAAGATGTGTTTGCTGACGAACCAGTTAGGCTCCGATTAGCTTCTGCGAGCATTGTCGGTCGGATCTATTGTTCGTATGAGAACTTGACATGGATCGTCGATCTAGCAGAAGGACTACATTCCTTGCCGCATGTGGAGGAACTCCTGGCGTATCGCCGCATAGCGTTCGGTGAGATCGAGGCGCTTGGACGTAGGAAAGTCACGGTGCCATTGCGCGATGGCGAGTTCAACCTCAGCGTGATCTGCTTCGATCAGCATCAAGGCTATCGCGTAATTATAGATGGTGTTTTCGTCGCTGCGCAATCCGGCCATCAAGCCCCGTTGGTAGTGCATGGCGGCTTCCCGCTCAGAGCGTTGGAACTCGGAGATGGTCACACGCTCGCGAAGCGAGATCTCGGCGCGGCGGCCGCGATGATAATGGTTCTCAGGGCGATCGGGATAGAGCTTGGCAATCGTCTCGGGAAAGTTGTTGACCGGATCGACGTAAATTCCATGGTCATCCGCTTTGAAGATTCGCAAGTATTCACCAAGACCGACCAACATTGCCACGCCGTAGATCAGAAGAAGCGAACGGTAAGTGACGAACCACTTCATTATCAAAGGCCCTCCTGAATTCTGCTGTCGCTGACCTTCCAGATGAAAGAGTCGAAGTAGTAATGGGTCATGGGGGCCGCTTGGATGACGGTGGCTGCGAACAGGTCATAGCCGATGTCGTGTGAGATCGCAGCAAGCCCAAGTTCGGGGATGGCATCGTACACGGACATAAAACTGACCACGCCAAAACCAAACTCCTCCAGGGGCTGCATGAGCAGGAATTGGTAGAGCAGTGCATATGCGGCACAGGCCATGAGGAACAAAGGAATTCTTCGCAGGGTCATCAGCTTCGACAACGTACTCGCCGCGCCGGTCGCGGCGCTCGTCTTGCGATGGATGTAACCATGTACGACGACGATGTACTGCACTCCATGCATGATGCGGTGGGAAATGCCGAAGACCAGAAACGAGTCCGTGTGCCAGGCAGTAAAATACCACAAGAAGTAACTAGCTCCGATGAACAAGAATTTGATCGGATTCAGCGCGTATCCACGACGAAGTGACCAAATGACGTGGCTGACATAAACGCACAAAAAAACGCCGGTTGTGGCCCAGCTAAGCTGCTGAAACAGCCGTAAGCCTTCTGCGGAAAACGGAAAATGCAAAGTGTAGAGCGTACGGACCCAGAGATTGGCGAACAGCGGTGCAGTCAACAGTAGGTTAACAAACAGGAAGATGTTCAGGAGCAGGTCCAAGCGGCCGGTGGATGGCGCACCGGTGCGCGCTTTGAAATCGTAGATCCGAGCCAGGCCATGCTGCTGCATCGCGCTGTGCTGGTGGTCCCACAACGTGCCCAGCAGTAAAGTGGTGCCCGGTGCAAATTTTAATCCCAGCAGTGTCATTCCCATGATCACGATTGGCCCAGCGATTAAACGCCCCTTCCACCGTTGCCAATCCTCTGCCAGTCCATACGTCCGAAGCCAAGTTGCAAAGTGGTGCGGAACCGTGATCCACAAACCCACTGACGCCCAGGCCAAAACGGGCAGCCATTGGTAGCACGCCAAAGCAACTCCGATGGCCAGAAAGGGGAGCCCCAAAAACCACACGAGGTCAGATCGCCAGCTGAGGATAAATCCAGTTTTAAACATGATGATCGCGTCTGTCCGTTTCGGCTCTCTGATTGTCTGGTGGGCCCACCATTGCCCCTGTGGTCAGCTTCTCGAACACGTCTTTGCCGTTAAATGGAAAATCGTTTCTGTTATCTTTGGCAAGCGACGGTCGCATGCCGTTGCCGATGAGCAACGCGACAACCGGCATGCCGTCTGCAACAATTCATCATAGGTCTCCGATAAAATGAGGCCTTAGCACGCTGCACATGCAATCGCGATCTTAGGCGAGCCGCGTGGCCTTCGCAATCGCTATGCGATACCAGCCGCCGCGCATGATTCCCACCAAAGATGTACTCTGACACAGCCGAGTTCGCTATAGATGAGGCCTAGCAGAGTCGGTCGTTGCCATTCAACACCGATGCGTCATTGGAAAGGATGGCTCGGGACATCTCTACGGCCCTTGATGGGTTAGTCGCCGAACGTCGGTGCGCAAGGTGCGGATGTGGGCGATCAAATCCCAGCGATCGCGCTCGGTCAGATTGCCGCCCCACGGTGGCATTAGGAAAGAACGACCAGTCTGCATTCCACCGCGTGTGATGACGCCGTGCAGCAGTAAATCTTCGGTCTTCGACATGCGGCCTCCGGAACACAGTCGAATTACTTAACCCCGATTCTCTCACTCCTTGTGCCTCGAGTCAAAAACCAAAGCGGAGAGGACAGGATTCTCTGAAAGTTTGCCTGCTGCTGTTCACCGCTTGTAGCAAACGGTTGGTCTGAAACAATTTCTGTATGTCTCAGCTAGTCGCTCGTGTTACGCAGCTTTCCGTGAAAGGCAATACTGATTGCGACGAAAACGCTATAAACCGTAGGCCGCCTTGATGTAGTTGTGCTTAGCGAGGCTGCCACCGCGATTCGAATTCTTCTTTTCCACATTGCAAAGTTACTCAAAGTGGAAGCACTAGCGCGCTGGCATTTTCACTTTGGGCTACGTGATTTCGTCAGGATCCACCTTAAGCATCTCATAAACCTCGAAACCCAAGGTCTGCAGGATGCCCAGCATATCGCGAATGGCCTGATAGTCTTTTTCAATGGCAACGGCGGCTTTGATCTCGTCGTCTTTCTCCTGGCCCTCGGGCGGATTACCCGTTCCCCACGATGGTGCATCCGCCTGCCAGTGCTCGCCCGCCCTACGCAGCAACTCCTCGAACGACAATAGATCCGGATGCGTGCCCTCTGCTCTTTCCGGTCCCCATCGAAGACCTATGAGTCGCTTCTCTCGACACCAGCGTTCATGTTCCAATCTCGCCAGAGTCCGAAGTGCTTTTGCTGGAAACGCAACAATCCCCGTACCGGCGGTCTTCGGCATGAGGCCGCAATTCACCTCGGGATGTCGAAGCTTGTTGGGAATATCGGCGGCCGCATCACGATTGGAGTCCCTGAAGTGATCGCTCAGTTCTTCGTACGTCTCTTTGACTCTATTGTGCCGCGCGTACTCGTGGTGAATGCAAGGAGCAATCGCCTCGATCAGTGCATTCTCTCGCTCGGGATAGCTGCCGCCCGTTTGTGATGCCGGTGATCCGGCAACCAGAGCGATTCCGCGGCCTTCGTCCGCGGATGGACTGTGTGGGCAGGCCGAAAGGAGTGACTGAAAGCATTCTCGTTGTGTTAATAACATGAATTCTTCGGGATCAACATGAATGCCCAACTGGTTTTCACGAGGGAGGGACGCAAGATCAAAGTGGGTCTTATTCGCCAGGCGGCACATGTCGATGATGGCCTGCATCGAGCGAATGCCGTGCCGATAATCGCTCACGTACAACAAGGCGCGCAGGACTCCATGATCGATTTCCAACTTCCCTTTCTTTTTTTGCCTGATCTCAAACAAACCTTCCGCCTTGAAATGTCGCTCCAAGATGTTACGCAGCAGCATCGCGCGACGGATGATAAAGGCGTTGTCGTTGATCGGGCCGCGCTGTCGGTTCGGACCCATCACATTAATGAATCCCCGCAGCCGACTGACGAAGTCCGGTCCCTTGGCTCGCCGAAATCTCTCCTCGGCATCGGTCGTATTGAAATCGCTGTCACGGAACTCGACGTCCGGCGCGTTCTTTTGGAAACGCTCGTAAGAAGAACGTGTTCCTCCGGCAAACACGAAAATCGATCGACCGATCGGGTGAACACCGGATTCATCTTTGAATTCGCCGTCCTGCATGGGTGCCAAGAAATATCGAAGCCAGCCTAACTGTTGCTCACCCAAGTTGGTATCAAACTCGTCAAAGAAGACAAACGGCACATTACCCTTGAGCGCGATGTCTCGAACTCGATGAAAAGCCGCAACCAAGTCTTGATATCGCTGAAACTGCGAGATGTTGAACGTGATGCTTTCAAGCTCTTCATTCCCGATGCTCTTGACGACTTGTTTGACGCCAAACGACTTCCCGGAACCGGGTGGACCGAAGACGGAAAAGCACAAGGGCCGTTCAGGCCGGGGATCTTCCAGAAATTCGCGAATCAGTTCCCGAATGGCGCTATAGCTTTCGATTTCCATTCGATCCACGGTGATCAGATTGCCAAACTTGCCGGTTGGAACGCCTTTGATGTGTTTCGAATTCCGCAGTCCCTCGACGACGATCTCCTCGGCGGCCAAGTGCCGAGTGAATCGGGTATTCTCATCTAAGATCCTCCACTGCAGCGGATCGGAATGCCACAACTCCGTGGCTTCCTGAATCTCGCAAGTCTGAAAGAGATCATGTTTCGTCAGCCCGGTCTTGCCGTCAGCCGCTTTACATTTCTTCGATTCGCCGGCCGGTGCTTCCTTCGACTCGTCATGATCGGGTTCGCGTATTGGCCCTGGACAAAACGTCTCGTATGGGGAGTAGATACCCGCTGTCGAACCAGTTTCGCCCTGCAATGCGCCGTCATTTGAAGCCGTGTAGGCAAACCCTGCCTTGAGGAAGTCGCGCATCCGCGCCAGGCCGATCTTCATGCCCTGAATGATCTGTGGCGAAAGATCCTCTGGTTGTTCTTCGCCGTTGGCCTGTTTGTCTTCTTGCGGTGTGGTGCGTACTCCCCGCTTCAGGTGTGTTACCAGCGCCGCCGTGAAGATCGATGTCAGGCCGTTCATCGTACCTTCGATCGAACTGGCGAAGTCGCCCTCCAGCGAGTTCGGATCGAACACCAGCCAGGATCGCTTCTTGGCGCCTCGGCGATACAAGAGCGCTCCGTCGGTGTCAAACAACACGATCAAATACGGACACGTCTGCAGTCGCTCGAGGCTGGGTGATCGCTTGATTTGATAGACGAAGTCTTTCGCAGTTCGTTCCCAGGAGAGTGCCTTTCCAATCTGAACGCCTTCGCTGTCGCGAACGTCTTTGGCGTTCACGACGACGATGTGATTGGTGAAGTTGCATTTGGTGAAGAATTCCCAAAGCGCTTCGGTTGCCAGCGGCCGGCTCATCTTGTGGACGATGATGGGGCGCGGGATTGCAGGGTTGACTGGTCGAGATTGTGAATCCTCTGTGGCTCTCTTCTCACGCTCCAACTGCTGCTTCCAGATCTCGTTAAGCGATTCTGGCCACGCTTCGGGTACTACTTTCTTCTCCGGGGTCTTGTCATCCTTGGCTTCTTCCTGGTCGCCTGAGTTCGAGTCTTCGCGAAGGCTCCCGAGGGAGCCTTCGCGAAAACCATTGCAGGCGTCATCCAAGACGACAAAACCTGTCTCCTCGCATTTTGGGTCATTGTCCGGGGCTTTTAGGTCGCGAGTGTCTTGGTGTGGTCTGGAGTATCCGTACGATTCGCGGACTCGTAGTACCTTCTCCTTGGAATCACGATCGGTACGGAACCAGTGAAGCGCAGCGCTGGAATGCGTCACATCAGCAGGAGGATTCACCTTGATTTCCTTGGGATCCGTCTTCGATCTTGCCACCGTTGTCGTATTGTCACCTCCCAACTTGCAGAATTGTTCAATCGTCTCTGCCAGAAACTCAACGCCCCCTGGCAGCGCCGCTACGGCGGAACCTGGTTTCATGCGGTGGACTCGCAACCGAACACCATTATTCTTCTCAGAATCCTCTTGTTCTGGATATAGGAACCAGTCGATCGTCGCATCGCCCGCGACGACGATTGCTTTGCGTTCGGTCTTTTTTGCGCGTTTTGCCACTATGCCACCATCGTTGTTGACGTATTTGAGTTCATTAGGCTCCGACTTTTGCAGGTGCATTCTAATCTGCCGAAAACGAAATCGCCAATCATCAGCTGGCGATGAGCGGCAACCGGGAAAGGACGACAAAAACGCTGCCCAAACGACCTTTGTGGTTCTCACCGTGATCTTCTTGGAACACGGCGTCAACTTCCCCTCCTAGACAGGCAGCCTACACGTCTTCCAAGTAATGACCGAGCGGCGAGGCCGACATCGGTGTCGATCGCATATCAAAACGAGGATGGACTTATGGTGCGGCACCACTGACGAAGAGCCTCCCGACGGCAGTGCTTTGCCACCGCATATGGAGGACAGCTGTGGTTTCAGGGCGACAGTTGGTGACGCGTCATTTGGAGGGATGTCGTGAGCGGACTAGAGCATGCGAATCGTTTGACGTTGGTAGGTGTGTTTGGAATGCTGTCGAAGTATGATGTTACGCAATCTGCCATGACGGTTGTCGCGTAACGGAAGTGAACATGATGAAACACGGGGTTCGACGTTGGAGCGTGGTCGCTCTGCTCATCGGTGTTGCTTTCGCACTTGGGTTCGTGGGATTCTACAAGTTGTTCGCTGCAACAGACGAACCACGCAACTTCGGTGATGCGATCTACCTGACGTCGCAGTTGTTCTTTCTGGAATCAGGTCTTATTGATGGGCCAATCAACACGGAGTTGCAGGTTGCTCGCTTTCTGGCTCCAGTGGCAGCGGCATATGCAATCGTCCAGACCGTCGTTGTGGTCTTTGCGCTGCAGGTTCAACGCGTCTGGTTGCGTTTGATCGGTGGGCACGTCGTCGTCTGTGGACTAGGGCGGAAAGGTGTGCGGCTGGTCGAGCAGTTGCGAGAGAAGCACAATCGAGTCGTCGTGATTGAACCCAACGAGCAGAACCATGACTTGAGGCACTGTCGCGGGTTGGGGGCGATCGTGTTGGTTGGTCGCGCGGATGATCCGTGGACATTGCGGAAGGCGCTTGTACACCGTGCCAGCACGCTGATCTCTGTCGCCGGGGATGACGGAGTGAATATCGAAACCGCCGTGCGCGCTCACGACTTAAATTGCAAGCGTACCGATGGCTCGTTACGCTGTGTCATTCACGTTAGCGATGCTGATTTGCAGGGGATCCTCAAGCAACATGCGATCTTCGCCCGGCAGGATGACCCGTTCGAGCTGAGCCTCTTCAATGCCTTTGAAACGGCATCTCGCGTAATGCTTCGCGAACTGTCCGTCTTGGCGCGCCCACGCGAGCCGGACACCCAGCCACCCCACGTTCTCGTTGTCGGCTTCGGCCGGATGGGCGAAGCACTGCTCTCGCGTTTGGTCCGCGACTGGCGTATCGACTATCCGCGTGCGACTGGACAGCTGCAAATCACCATTGCTGATCTTGAGGCGAAGCGGAAGGAGGAAGCATTCCATCTGCGGCATCCGCATCTTGCGAACGGAGCCTCGATTCAATTTGTTTCGACTGACGTGCGAAGTTCGTCGTTTGCATCAGGGAAGTTTCTCGTCTCGCGCAACGATTCGAGTCCAATCGCGGCGGCCTATGTGTGTCTCGATGACGATTCTATCGCAGCGCTGGCCGCGCTAACGATGCGACGCTGGCTGGACGATGGAGTTCCAATCATTGTTCGCATGTCAGAGGAGGCTGGCCTCGCGACGTTGCTGGAGACAACTGGCAACGGCGGCGTGATTACCGGTGTACGCGCCGTCGGTCTGCTTGAGATCGCGTGCAGTTTGGAATCTGTGTTGGGCGGGAGGCGAGAGATCCTCGCCCAGGCGATTCATCAAGGCTATATCCAGGATCAGACGGTACTCGGAGTGACTGCCGCCGAGAATCCGTCGATGCGACCTTGGCACGATCTGCCATCGGATCTAAAGGAGTCGAACGGCGCACAGGCGGATGATATTCCGCACAAGTTAAAAGCCATTGGCTGCGAAATGCGCGTGAAGACATCCGGTCAGGTCGCCGTGATGCGGTTCACGGACGAGCAAATCGAACACTTGGCCGAATTGGAGCACGAACGATTCGTGCGAGAGCGAGAAGACGCCGGTTGGACGCTGGGCAAAAAGAAAGATGTTGATAGGCGGACAAGCCCCTACTTGGTTTCGTGGGGAGATAAGGATCTCCCGGAGAACATCAAGGACTACGACCGCAACACCGTCCGCCGCTTGCCAGGCATCTTGGCCAAAGCCGACTATGAGATTCGAGAGACCAGGTAGATGGCCTGTGCGATCACATGCCTGCCGGGTCTTACTGCGTCTACGAATCGTCACAAGTTGGTATCATGCAGGCAAGGCGCATTGCCCACATATCCAACGCCGAACGACATCCGATCCCGTTACGAACTCAACGCAATCGGTCTGCGGTTCCAAGTGTAAGGTAACGTCTCGATGGACTACTATTCACAACTCTCGCGTTTCTTGCGACGTCGGATCTGTATCGACTTGGCGGGGCGTTGTACAGCCTGGGGGACGTTGGCGTCCGTGGCGAGTGACCATTTGCGGCTGGTCGACACGGTCATCCTTGGTGATTTGGAAGGTCATAGTTGGTTTGAACAGATTCAGTACGCCCAGGACGGCGAAGGTGGTGGCCTGCGAAATCCCGAGACGATCGTTCGGATTGACTGTGTCCTGCACGTTACATGTGTTGATGATGATATTCCGGAACCCGCCGATGAAGGGTCGACGAGTACGCATGACTCCGATCCGATATCTGAAGAGCCGTCTTCGGACGATAGAAGCGCAAAGGGCCTGCGCAAAGAGACCACAACCACGAGTACTTCTGATTCGCTGGCGACTTCTTTAGAGCGGCTCTCTACCGGACTCAAGGTTTCGAACACACCATCGCCCGACTCATCCGAGGTGGACATTGTCGACGATCGATTGAGTGTCGAGATTGGCGTCGAATTGGTTCGGTTGGCCGATCCACAGCGAGGAGGCGAGTTGCTTCTGCGCATTAGCGCATCACGGCAGCAGATTGCGTCGAAGACGGGCGTCGTCATCCCGAAGGTTCGCATTCGAGATAATATACGATTGGAGTCGGCGGCCTATCGCATCCTCGTAAACGGCAATGTAATTGCACGGGGCGAGCTAAGGATTGACGACTATCTGGTGCTGAATCTTGATAAGATGGCTCTTCCAATCGATGGCGTCGACACGACCGATCCCGCCTTCGGGTTGAACGCCAAGTGGATCAAACCGGAGCAGCGAGAACGCGCCGAGTTGGCTGGCGGCGTCGTGTGTGACGCAGCGTCAGTGCTCACAACTCATTTCGTCGAAGCGGTTAAGAACCGGCTTCACGAACTGGTCAGCTGCCAGGACGTGCTGGATCGCTTGGAAGAGCTAAAGAGACAGAATCCGGACGCGATTGACGAACTCGTCCCAGGCAAAGTTCCGATCGCGTTGCTGCATCGGATGCTGCAGCACTTGCTCGAAGAGCGAGTGGCGATCATCAATCTAATGCGGATCATTGAAAGCTTGGCATACCACGTGGAGCTGGCTGCAAACCACGATCAACTCCTGCAGTCTCTGCGAGTCGACATCGGTCGCGATATCTGCGAGCCTCTGACAGACGAGAACGGTCAGCTTCAGGCAATCATACTGGACGACGAAACCGAATGCGAAATCAGTCGACTCGTTGCAGAGGCGTGTGACCTTAGCAATACGGAGACTCTTGAGAGAATTGTCGAGTCGCTCCAGCCCACATTCGAATCGCAAGTTGTGTTGGTTCAACGACCTGAGATCCGTCGACCGCTGTTTGACGCTATCGCTCACATTCGCCGCGACACGTTCGTCATCGCCAGCGGCGAAGTCCCGAGAGACCTCACGGTCGTGCCTCTCGACAACCATACTGCCTCAGGTAAGCCAACCTCACAATCGCTGCCGCCACGGTGAGCTCTCGACAAGAACTTCGCTTCTTGGTCGGCGTTTCAGTAGCAATACGAGTTGTCCATCGCTCGTTGCATCCCTTTGCGTTTGGGGAACGCATCGGTAACAATTCAACGCGTCCTATTTCTCGGAGCAATCAAACAGATTGGGAAAGAACAATGGCATCGGAACGTGCCAGCTATCCGCTGCGAATTGGCGTTACTGGACATCGCAGCTTGAGTGACGAATCGGCTGTCGCGGACGCGGTGGATCGCGTGCTGGAGTACATTGAAGAGACGTTGCGGCGTGTGCCAGTTCGAGGTGGCATGGATCGGCATTGGTGCTCACGAGTGATCGATGGTATCGCGCTGACGCTTGTCCGGCCGCTGCTAAGGCTGCTCGGCTCGCCTTCGGCAGACGCACGCTCCGCAGCTGGCGGCGAAACGGAAATCGACTGGACGGTGATTTCCCCACTGGCGAAAGGAGCTGACCGCATTGTCGCTCACGCGGTCCTGGCAAAACAAGACGCGAGACTGCAAGCCGTCACACCTTTACCGCTCGACGAGTACCGGAAGGACTTCCAAGACGCCAAAGACCGACGAGAGTTCGAGGAACTCTTGCAGCTCGACGTGGAACCAACCCAGTTACACGCAACGCAAGACGCGGGAGAAATTGACTGGACCAACCAACAACATCGCAATCAGGCCTACTTCAACGTCGGCCGATATGTCGTTGATGCTTGTGAGATGTTGGTCGCCATCTGGGATGGCAAACCGGCAGTGGGTTATGGGGGCACGGGTGATATCGTTCGATATGCGGTAGAGTGCGGGAAGTGCGTTATTTGGATTGACGCCAACGAGCCCCATCGTCCTCCCTGCCTGATCGTCTCCGATCCGAAAGGTAAGGAACCGCATGCCGCAGCACGCGTTAAACGACCGCCTTCGCTGCCCAAGCAACTGTCGCTCGGATACCATCGGCTGGCGGCTTATAA
>JACKQG010000014.1_pt1 | contig 223145 bp, 198 predicted proteins | sample 8237621 | NCBI WGS metagenome assembly JACKQG01 (sample SAMN15677084, study PRJNA649215) | marine metagenome | biome: marine; feature: Black Sea; material: saline water; isolation source: suspended particulate matter (SPM) from the Black Sea western gyre | collected 2013-06-09/2013-06-10...
AGTAAAATCGGCATTCCGGATAAGAATCTTTGAGTGCCGCCAGCAGATAATGCGTGCCATTGATGTTCGTCTGCATCGTGGAGAACTCGTCTTCAAACGAAATTGAAACAAAACTCTGAGCCGCAAGGTGATAGCACTCATCAGGCTGGACATCCCGAAAAATTTTGTAAAGCGCCGGAAAGCTTTCCAAAGTACCGGAATGCAAATGCAAACGCTCTGCAACCGGCAAGAGGCGCCATAAATGATGAGTCGGATCTTCCAACGCAACTCGGCGAACGATGCCGTGAACTTCGTAACCCAGGGAAAGTAAATGTTCTGCAAGATAACTCCCGTCCTGTCCAGTGATGCCGGTAATTAATGCTTTTTTCTGTTTCATACTTCGTCCTGTTGGTCGAGTTAGTCTGTTGTCTGGACATTGGGGATGCCGTTCTCAAAGTATATTTTAGCGGCAAAGTATGCAAAGAAAAAGCTTTGAAATGCCATAAAGAAAATTTCCCAGACAAAATAATCCAGTATTTGTCCCACACATACGGCCAGCATGGGCATCATTAACAAAGGTGGTCCACGCAACGCTGGACGGAACCAGAGCCAGAGAAAGAGCAGAACGGCCAACAACCCGACCCAACCCATCTCAATCCAGATGGTGAGTGGAGCGTTGTGCGAATTGAAAGCGTCTTTGTACCAAGCACTATTTAAATGTGCAACATCTTTGGCTTTACTGAAAACCTCATGCCCAAATGTTTTTGCCCCGGAACCTAGGATTGGCGGATCGGCAAGTCCTAAATCGAAAGCAGCTCGAAAAATAACAAAACGCACTTCCATACGCTCCAAATCTTTGTAAGTTTTTATATCCAACAAACGATTGAGGCTGGCATTGGTACGGCTGATGGTTTGACTTTTGAGAGTGTAGTAACCAATGCCAACGGCAACTGCTGCAACTAGCACTATAACAAAAGCTATGCGTGCTTTGCGGATTTGTTTGAAAGTGAGGATCAATAAAAACAGCAGGCAGATTACCAGAGTCAAAATTCCATTGCGGCTTCCGGCAAGTACAATGCTGTATGAGGCCGCAGCAATTGCTAAACTGGAAAGAATCCAGGACTGTCTCAGGTTGGCAAGGCTCCAAAAAAACACTCCAACACTGATGACTGCATATGGATTCCGGTTTTCAAAAAATGATGATGGAGCAGCTCCTCTGAAAAACAAATCTATGTGCAGCCCATTTTCAGTCAGCAAAGCGGGGATGTTGGTTTTGCCATGCAAATCCAAAAAAGTAAACGCCATCAAGATCACATAAATTCCTGTAAAAATCTGTCCGCTTTTTTTCAAGGAATCACGCTCAAGCGCAAACAAAAAAGCAATAAACGTCATCAGGAAAATTGAATAGCGTCCGGAATGTTTGAGCGCTATTTTCGGATACTCGCTCATTATCGCACCCAGCCACATCCAGCAAAACAGGAAAGCCAACACGATTAAAGGCAGCTTTAGTTTTTGCCAAATTTCGAAAGCTCGTTTTCTGTTCCATGCCATGCTGAACAAAGCAACCGGAGGCAGCACTAATGTGTAAAGGCTGAGCCGGATTGGAAAGGAAAAACTCAACAAACTTTCCAACGTTTGTTGAAGTACAGGAAGTTTCAAAGGCATCGAGAACAAAATCAACAGGCCTACCAACAATGGATTAACCCATGGTTTCAATATTTTAAACAGCATTTTTTGGTGACTGTGTAAAGTGGTATTTTAAAATCATCAGGAAGCAACTCAAGGGAATCAGGGCTTCCGTAATCACTGTGGAGACAGCCGCTCCGGAAGCACCATATTCCGGAATCAGCCAAAAATTCAGCAACACATTGAGCAGCAAACCTGAGGCTGTGATGACTAGATAAATTCGGTTGTGATCCAAAGCAACTAAAGATTGAGTCATTAAATAACCCCAGAAAACAAGTGGAATTGCTAAAGACAAAATTTCTAAAATGTCGGCAGAATTTTGAAATCCCGGTGCATAAAACCAAAGTATTATCGAATCGGCTAACAGGAAAACAACTCCGCCCCCGGCAATTCCGCACAGAGTGAGCAACACCACTCCTTTCCGGAAATAAACTGAAAAGTGTTTTGCTTGTGAAAGTCCAGGAAAAATGGCAGCCATCACAATCGTTGGTATGAAAAATGTCCCTTCCATTAAATTAAATGCTACAGAGTATAACCCTACTTCCGTTTCTGAAGCAAGTAAACCAAGCATGATGGTGTCGATCCGGAAATAAAACTGAATTAAAAAAAGTGCAAATCCCAAAGTGACGGCTTCACGCAAAAGTTGAGACTGTCCCAAGACCAATGTCTCAGTCTTGTTTTTTTTTAAATTGCTGAGATATTTTTTCAAGATGATTGCTGAAACAAAAATTGTTCCGGCCAGCCTTGTCGACATCAAAATCAAAGCTCCAAGCCATAGTTCTGCAATCTGCTGAAAAACTAAAACACCTAAAACTGCACAGGCCAACAAATTCTGCAAGGCTACCGTTAACGACTCAGGGCGTAAATCTTCCAGCCCTCGCAAAATTCCGAACAACGATTGCTGAAGAGTGTTGATCAGAAAAAAACCAAGCACTGTCAACAACAGCAGAAAACTGATTTCCATCCACCAGCCGAGCACTAAAACCAGAGGGATCAAGCCAAGCGCGGTCAAACCTTTGATGTGGAATGAAAGCGGAATAACTTCCGTGTTCCCACGACTGACCCATTTGGTAATCAGCTGATTCAATCCTAAATCCAGTGCTGGTTGCAGAAGAATCAAGCCTCCTACAAAAACAAAGGAAAATGCTCCGTAACCTTCTATGCCTACAAGATTCGCAAAAACAATGTGAAAAATTAAAAGACTGACTTTTGCAATCACCTGCCCCAAAAAATTCCAACTTAGATTGGCACGCAAGCTCATAATTTGACGAGAATCAGCGAGGGCAGGCATAAGTGAAAATTTATGTATTTTTAACGGGAAGTGACTGTAAGACTTTGCTAAGTGAAGTGTGCTACTTTTTTAGCGGCATCACACTTCACTTTTTATTTTCAGTCAAACTCCGCCCAGGGCTGTTTTTGTTACAGGTGCGGCGGGACTAAGACCTTTGCTGCGGATCTCAAGTCGGTTGAGGGCATTCAGAAAAGCCAGTGCACTGGCAACAACTATGTCGGTATGTGCTCCGCGTCCGGTTATGAGCACACCGTCTTTTTCAACACCAACGCTGACTTCACCCTGTGCATCAGTTCCGCCGGTGATGGCTTTCACAACATAAGATGTGAGCGTGCAGTTTATGCCGGTGATTTCTTTAATTGTGTTCAGAGCTGCATCAACCGGTCCGTCTCCAAAGCTGGCTTTTTTGAAAACCTCGCCGTCAATTTTCATCACTATTGTTGCAGTTGGAACGGCAGCTGTTCCGGATGTCACAATTAGATCTTCTAATGTAAATCTGTCAGTCTGCTTACCGATACCATGTGTAACGAGTGCCTCAATGTCTTCATCAAAGACCTGTTTTTTGAGATCTGCCAACCGTTTGAATTCTTTAAAAATGTGGTTCAGGTCAATGTCATTGAGATCAAAACCCATTTCCTTGATTCGTTCTCCAAGCGCAAATCGGCCGGAATGCTTGCCCATCACCAAGTTGCTGGACTTGATGCCCACTGACTGGGGTGTCATGATTTCGTAGGTCAATGGATTCTTGAGGACTCCATGCTGGTGAATTCCTGCTTCATGTGCAAAAGCATTGGCGCCGACAATCGCTTTATTCGGCTGAACATCAACTCCGGTAATTTTTGAAAGCAGTTTACTGGATGGAAAAATTTGTTCGGTTACAATATCACTTTCAAAGCCAAAATATTCCTGGCGTGTTTTGAGTGCCATCACGATTTCTTCAAGTGACGCATTTCCTGCACGTTCGCCAATGCCGTTGATTGTACATTCAATCTGCCTTGCTCCGGCACGAACTGCAGCTAATGAATTTGCTACTCCCATCCCCAAATCGTTGTGACAGTGAACTGAAAAAACAACCTTATCTGCGTTATAAACCTCGTTCTGGAGACGCATTATTAAGTCAAACATCTCGTCCGGAGTTGTGTAACCAACTGTGTCAGGAACGTTCAGGATTGTGGCTCCGGCACGTACTGCAGCTGAAAACACTTCAACCAAAAATTCCGGATCACTGCGGGTTGCATCCTCAGCACTGAATTCCACATTGTCTGTAGCTTTTTTTGCACGTTCAACAGCGGCGACAATCATTGCCTTCACATCTTTTGGTTCCATTTGCAACTTGTGCTGCATGTGCAGAGCACTTGTCGAAATGAATGTGTGAATGCCCCAATTTTTGGCGTCACTCAAGGCTTCAATCGCAGAATCGATATCATTCTTGGATGCACGGCAGAGTGAAACTACTGTCGAATTTTCAATCTGTTGTCCAATCTCACGGACGCTTTCAAAATCTCCCGGAGAAGATGCTGCAAATCCCGCTTCAATTGTATTAACTCCCAGACGCTCCAGTTGCTTGGCAAGGGTCAGCTTTTCAGCTGCCGACATTGAACATCCGGGGGACTGCTCTCCATCACGGAGAGTCGTATCAAAGAACTTTACCTTTTCCATACATCTCCTTACCAATTATGTACAGCCCTCAGGGCTGCAGTTGTGAAAATGCCTGAACCAACACAGTTCAAGCCTCAAAAGTCAGGTAGGATTACCTGACAAAAATGTTTATGAAAATTCAGTATCCACTTCCAGACGACTTGGAGTGGCTCCGCTTTGTCCACCATATTTTCCGGAATAGGGTTTTTCTGCAGACTGGCTCATTTGCACAAAAACAATCTGACAAATCCTGACCCCTTTTTTCAAAACAATTGGATATCCGGATTGATTTTCGAGTTCCAAAGTTATTTGTCCATGAAAACCTGCATCTATAAATCCAGCATTTTGTACCTGTAGCCCTAAACGTCCAATACTCGAGCGTCCTTCCACATACGCCGCCATGTTGTGTGGTACCTTGATTGATTCTGAAGTACTGGCCAACACAAAATGATTTGGTTCTAAAACAAACTCATCTTTCTGTACCTGTTTATGCGGTACCGGTTCTCCCAGGATTATTTTGTCTTTCTCCGGCTTCGGCCAACTGAATGAATCTGAAAGTGTCAAATCCACGCTCGAAGGGCCGATCGTCAAACCTTCAGGTAAATAACCGTCTTCAACTAATTTTTTAATACCAATATCTGCAATAATCACTTTGAAAATGAAAAGAAAAGTTTGCTTAAATCCAGGCACAATGTAATTCTGTCCCAGTCATGTGTTTATCATATTAAAGTTATCATACTAACACCAGACTTGAAAGCAAATGTTAATTTCAGATTTAAAAAAACCATGTTCTGCTTGTGAAGGTAGCGGTTATCAGGCAGGTTTTGATGAATGGGGTAGTATCCAGACCAATCTGCGCCGCTCATGTCCTGCATGTTCCGGAAAGGGATACAAGCTCACGGAACTGGGACAGAATTTATGGAAACTATACAGTCCAATGATTCAGGAAATGATTCAGATGGAATTACAAAAACAGGTAAATTTAAGTAATCAAAAACCTAAACCTGACTGAATATAACCTGTTTGCTGAAGCAGATAAACTGTAACTCCGCCCAGACATAGAAACGGTGCAAAGGGAATTTGAGTTTGCAGCAGCTCAGGAATGTTTTGGTTTGCCGGTTTTTTTCTGAGCAGGGAAAATCCGCCAATAATAATTCCGCTCAAAGCAGCAAGCAAAAGGACTGCTCCCAGACCCTGCCAGCCAACCCACAAACCAATTAAACCTAAAACCGCAGCATCTCCTTCGCCTAAACCTTGACGGTGCCGGAAAGTTTCATACAAAAAACCAATAAAATAAAGTAACCCGGCTCCTACCAGTAAACCTGTCAGAGAATTAAGGATTTCGTGAGGTGCAAAAAATGAAAGCCATGCCAAACGCAGTGCCAGCGCCAATGCCACTAACCGTCCCTCGATCAGCATCGATTTGCTGTCAATCCAGCCAATTCCAACAAGTGCGCTGATTAAAATCAGGTCGTTTACAAGTTCAGGACTCCAGTCCCGCCATCCGGAAAGGATTGCTGTAACAAACATCATTCCCAGATAACTTAGCCAGCGGTAAATATTTTTGGAAGCAGTTTCTGCTGCCGACTGTACAAATTGTTCAGGGTTGTCGTCAGCAAGCTGTTTCAAAAATATTCTCACCCAGTTTTCAAGTATCCAGGCCAGGGCAATTCCGATACTTGCGCCTCCGGCAAGTGTGGTTATTTCAAACATAATTCAGGGGCTGCCGAGTTTCACTTTTAGTCTGCCGTCCTGCACGTCTCCGGAACCGCTTTGGTCCATAATGGCCTGAAAAATAATTGAACCGGAAAATGTGCGGTCGCTTGCACTTGGTGCTTTAATTTCGATACTGGTGCTTGCGCTGCCGTCTGAGCTGAGACGGACTGAGTCCGGCAGCAGCACATTATAATAACTGCTTTTCAGGTGTACCAGTCCAGGATGTTTTACCTGACGCTCTGTACCAAAACGTACTACCTGAAAAAACATTTTCAGTTTCAGTGAATCCTTGCCGGAAAAAACAGGGTCAGCCGGCTCAATCCGCAGACTTAACTGATTTGGGATGAGACTTACTTTTTGCGGCAGGGAATCATTTTGCTGTACTTGATACAGACGTTGGCCGGCATGCAGTCTGATGGAAGAGCCTCTGTTAAATACCTTAACTGTTCCGGAAGGTACGGTGACATTGATTCCGGTTTTTTTCTTGGAAAATCTGAGGGAGGCATCTGCAAGCTGCAGACGAATGCCTTTGCTGCCTACTTCAACCGGAGCTTTGCCACGTACAAAATGTGCCCAAAAACTGCCGGAATGCAAAAACAAGCGGTATCTTACCCAGCGGCTGTTCCGGCTTTTTTTGGCTCCAATGGTCAGTTCAGAACCACCAAACAGATGCAGTTCAGAATCATCATTAAAATAGATGGTTGCCCTGCCTTTTTTTTCAGTTCGTACACGGTATCTACTCCAGAGCAATTTTCCGTTAACAGCCTTTAGCATTTTTTTTGCAGGCCCAGCTGTTACCTCACCCTGCAGTTGGCCTAGGATGGCCAGAGCAGGGACAGTTTTTGCCTGTGAGCGTATGGGTGCCGAAATGTTCAGCAATAAAAAGCAGATTGTGAAAAAGCACCAGCGGGAAATAGGCATTTATTTTGTGCGTGTTCAGTTAAAACGTTACCGGCGTGTAAATTCCAGCAGCGGTTTTATGATTAATTCGGAACTCCACAATCCATGACTATGCAAAACTTTTGGCAGAATTACGTAGCGTCCGTTGCGCAGACGTTTTCCTGCATCTCGAACAGATAAAAATCTTGGTTCAGCTTTGGCGGTAAAAAGCAAAGTTGCAGTAGCCATTGATTTTAAATCGTCTCCTAAACCTTCCCAGTTGATGGATGCCTCAAGTCCCAGTGCATAGGCTTCAGGATTTCCTGCCAGAATTATTTTTTCCTGCTCTTCGGATAAATGATCCAGTGAATGCCACTGCTGAAGATAAGCAATTATGTTTCCTGAGCGTAATTTATCAAGTTTTTCTTTCAGGTATTTTGCTTCTTCCAACTCCTGATAGGGTTGTGCACCAACAGTTATCAGGGAGCGAATTCTACGTGGAAACTCCTTAGACATTTGAAAACCAACTTGCGCACCTAAACCGACACCAAAAAAATATGTGTAATCGGCCTGCACTTCCCGCATAATGTCCAGAATATTTCTGATTCTGGCAGTGATGGTATAATGCTCCGGATCTGCTGGTGCATCACTGAGACCCTGTCCAAGCGGTTCGATAATCACCAGTCGGAAATCCTGCTCTAATTGTTTCACGTATCCTTCTTCCTTCCAGGCACTCATGGGAACCATGTGTGGTGGATGCAGCAGCATCCAGGGACCTTTATCGCCTGCAAGTTCGTAGTGAATTTTTTGCTTGTTTGAAACAACAATTGACATTTTACCAGCTTTAAGTCTTCAAGTTTTTAATTTAATTCAGGATCCGTTTTTCCAGAATCCTGGGTCTTTGGATCCTGCAGTATTGTTTTTTCCAGCTCCTCCATCTTCTGCAGTTCTTCTGCCGATGGTCGATGCCGCCAGCGTCTGTGAAACCAGGCCCACTGTTTTGGAAACTCGCGAATACGTTGTTCCAGATGGAGGTTCATTGTCCTGATGACAGAATACACATCCTGTTCCATTTCAGCAAACTGTCGTGCAAAACTTCCGAGTGACTCAAATCTCATTTTGAAAGTTCCGTCAGGCAAGCGGTCCACATTGTAACTCACAACGGCTGCACCTGTTTTCAGGGCAAAAACTGCTGCACCAACAGGTGTTTTTGCCGGAATTCCAAAAAATGGAACCCAGGTACTGAGTACATTTGTATCCTGATCAATGGCTAAAACCAGCACCTCTTTGTTCCGCAGACAATGCAGTAATTTTCGGATTGCCGAAGATGTTCCACGGGGCAGGATTTCCAGGTTTCCATGCTCACGCTGACTAATGATCAGTTCATTAATTCTCGGGTCAGGAACATTCGTTGTTGCAGCCTTCATTTTTAGACCACTGCGTTTTGCATAAGCAGAGATTAATTCCCAGTTGCCGGTATGCATGGCTAACAGTATAACACCTTTTTCAGCATTAATTGCCTCATTCAGTGCTTCTTCATTTTCTACTTTAAGTAATTTTTCTTCATCACGTATAATTTGAGGTAAACACAAAAATTCGAAAAGCAACTGACCAAAATGACAAAAACATTCCTGACTCCATTGCTTTAGCTGAATAGGATCCAATTCAGGAAAAATCAGTTTGAGTTGTTTTTCAACAATCCCGCGGTCTTTACGAAGAACCTTATAAGCAAAACTTCCAAATCCTCGGCCCAACTTCTGCAGCTGCTGCAGGGATAATTTTTTACCCAAATAGAGACCAAAACGAAAGACGGCATATTCAATTCCACGTCTCAGTGAGGTTGTCCATGCAGGCCGATTTTTTTTAAATTCATCATAAGTCGGCTGTTGGATTTCAGGTTTTTGTTGTAGATTTTCAGCACTCAAAATATTGCTTTCTATTGTCTTTGGCCGGCATCATGATGGTGCGGTTAAACTCTGGGAATCGAGTGTTTCTAGCACCACCTGTTTGATTGTCTCAGCGTCTGCTGCAACTGTTTGGCTGCGTGTTTCCAACTTACACAGAATTGCTAATTCATCCGGAAGCTGCGTTTTTGATCCAAGAGCCTGTTTGACTGCTCCACCAAATTTGGCAGGATGTGCACAGGCCAGAGAAATAACCGGAGTCTTGAGATCCGATTTTTCAGCAGCCCGTACTCCAACTGCAGTATGTGGGTCCAGCAAATACCCATGATCCTGCTGAAACTTACGTATAGTTGCTAATATTTCCTCATCGTTTACGCTTTCAGAAAGGAAATCGGTTCGAGTTTTTTGGAGCAGTTCCGGTTCAATAATCAACTTTCCACTCTGCTCAAATTGTGTCATCCAAAGTTGTAATTGTGCTGAAGAATTGTCTGCAAGATCAAACAGGTAACGTTCAAAGTTGCTGGAAATTTGGATGTCCATTGAAGGACTTAAAGTTTCCTTAACTGAAGTTTGACTGTATTCACCCTTGCTGAAAAAGCGGTGCAGGATGTCGTTCTCATTTGTTCCAACTACCAGTTTGTCGATAGGCAGACCCATGCGTTTGGCATAATATCCTGCCAGTACATTGCCGAAATTACCAGTTGGTACAACAAAATTGACTAACTCAGAATTACCTTTGGTGACTTGAAACCAGGCGTAGAAATAATAAACGATCTGAGCCAGAATACGAGCCCAGTTGATCGAATTGACGGAACCTAAATGGTAATTTTGTTTGAATTCCTGATCGTTGAAGAGAGTTTTTACAATTGCCTGTGCATCATCAAATGAACCTTCAATAGCCAGGTTGTGAATGTTTGAGTCCAGCACTGTAGTCATTTGCAGTTCCTGAACTGGACTGACCCGCCCTTTTGGATGAAGCATAAAAACATCGACGCCTTTTTTTCCACGCATTCCATGGATGGCTGCACTTCCGGTGTCTCCGGAAGTTGCACCGATAATTCTTAAAGGATGGTTGCGTTTTTTTAAAAAACACTCAAATAAGTTACCCAAAAACTGTAGGGCGACGTCCTTGAAGGCGAAAGTTGGTCCATGAAATAATTCCAGAATATGAATCTGTCCCATCGAAACAACAGGTGTAATTTTCGGATGACGAAAATTGGTATAGCTTCTCTGGATCAGCGGTGCAAATTCTTCCCGTGGAATTCTTCCGCTGGTAAAAAGTAGCATAATTTCCAGGCTTAAATCAGAAAAACTTAATTCTCTCCACTCATTGAGCTTGTTTCCAACGTGCGGAAACTCATCCGGAACCAGTAAACCACCGTCGTCTGCCAACCCCATCATTACTGCCTCCTCAAAAAGCAGGTTTTTAACTTGTCCTCGTGTACTTGAATAGCGCATCATTTTGTTGTATGTTTGTACATCTATAATAGTTTTTCGTGAATTTATTTCCGGAAGACTCAGCTCAATGTTCTGCTGCTAATGCATCCAAGCAGACAAACAAATTAGTTTTAATAAAAAACGAATTTTAAAAAGGGCATATTTAATTAAGTGATGACATTCCCAAAACAAATATTAGTGATCCTTTTTTTTGTCACTGGCAGCAGCCAGATTTATGGGGCATCATTTCCAATACTTCCGGAGATTCAATTCTATCATACTGTTGGAAGTAGAGGAAGCAATTACAGCACAGGAGCACTTGGGTTATCACTTCATTTGTATGATGAACCGACTGGTCCCGGAAGATATCTTCACTTGCTGGCCTTGAATATTCCTGCACAAACTGCCGGCTGGAAAAGCAAAGTTGGCGACTTATATTTGGGTGAAAACGGTACCGGTTTTGAAATTGGAGTTCATGATCAATGGCAAAGTCCAGCAGGAAAAGGAGCAACTTTAACTTTGCGGAAAATCAGCTGGCCCAAAGTGCTTCAGGGTGCTGCTGATTTGGGAGAAGCTACAACAGATGTTCTTCACATGGGCTGGAGTTGGATAACTGGAACACCAATTATCACAGTCTGGCTGATGGGCTTGGATATTGCGAGTCTGAATCTGCCTCATGATCGGAAACTGGAATTACAGTTTGCGCTTGGCCTGCGGACGGCTTTTTAATGATAAACTATTTTAAGGATGTTAATGACTGATGCCCAGTTAGTGCTTTCAAAAAATGAATGGTATTTTGAAAGTTATCTCGAAGGTTCGGTATTTGAGTTTGGACCAATTGAGGTTGAACAGCAAGAGTTGCTTGAATTCGCCAGGCGATATGACCCTCAATATTTCCACATTGATCCTGAGTCCGCAAAGAATAGTCCCTACGGTGGTTTGATTGCCAGCGGCTGGCAGACTTGTGCCTTTGTAATGCGTGAACTGGTAGAGCATTATTTCTCACCGGTTTCCAGTCTGGGATCTCCGGGAATTGATGAACTGCGTTGGTTATTACCGGTTCGACCGGGAGATAAACTAATGGTTCAAGTTACAATAAGTGAAACCAAACGCTCCCGCTCAAAGCCAGATAGAGGAATCGTCCGCACATTTGTTGAGGTAGTAAATCAGCAGCAGGAAACAGTTATGAGCTTCAAAGCAGTTAATTTTATACTTTGCCGCACGGCATCTTAGAATAAGTTCTTAGACGGAACCTCGTCAATTTCAGCCTTGCTCAGCTAATCAAGTACTCTGTATTGATCTTGCAGTTTCTCTTGAATAGTGCTCCAATAACACCCTGATATTTTTGAAATATATTCCACAAAGAGTTTAATTTTGCTTGATCCTACAGTCCTCATATTTTTAACCAGCGGTCTCTTTCTAGGTTGGTCACTTGGTGCCAACGATGCTGCAAACGTCTTCGGTACTGCTGTCGGCAGCCGCATGGTACGTTTTACAACTGCAGCCCTGATTTGTGGCGTTTTTGTGGTACTTGGTGCCTTTGTCAGCGGAACCGGTGCAGCACAGACTTTAGGGAAACTAGGTGCGGTAAACGCTCTTGGAGGTTCTTTCATGGCAGCACTGGCTGCAGGACTGACAGTATATTGGATGACTAAACTGGGCCTTCCGGTTTCTACGAGTCAGGCCATTATTGGTTCAATAATTGGCTGGAATCTCTTTAGTGATTCCTACACAGATATTTCATCTCTACTGAAAATTCTCTCCACCTGGATCATTTGTCCTTTGCTGTCTGCAGTGATTGCAGCTCTTTTGTTTACATTGTCAAAGGTTTTTGTACGAAAAATAGGTGTTGGTTTAATACATTTAGATGGATATACGAGGCTGGCCCTAATCCTGGCCGGAGCTTTTGGAGCATACAGTTTGGGGGCAAATAACATTGCCAACGTGATGGGAGTTTTTGTGCCTGTGGCGCCGTTTCCGGATTTACAATTGGGTCAGGATTTTAGTATTTCTTCAGCCCAGCAATTATTTTTAGTAGGTGGTCTGGCAATAGCGGTAGGTGTTTTTACATATTCAAAGCGAGTGATGATGACTGTAGGTTCAGAACTGATGACGCTCACACCACTGGCTGCCTGGGTGGCAGTGATGTCACACTCTATTGTGCTCTTCCTTTTTGCCTCAGAGAGACTGGAGCAGTTACTGGCCAGTCTTTCTCTGCCTACCATCCCGCTGGTTCCTGTTTCAAGTTCTCAAGCAGTTGTCGGAGCAGTACTCGGCATAGGAATGCTGCAGGGCGGTAGAGAAATTCAGTGGCCGCGTGTATATGGTATTGTCAAAGGCTGGGCTATTACTCCTGTGATTTCCTGTTTGCTTTGTTTTGTAGGTTTGTATTTTCTGCAAAACGTTTTTCAGCAAACAGTACAGCGTGAATCAAACTATTTACTGTCAGCCAGTGTGCTTGAAAAATTTGAAAAAGAAGGCCTTGAGACTAGTGGGTTGAATCAACTCTCAGGCTCAACATTTAGCAGTTCGGCAGAACTGGTACGGGTGGTAGGATCGCAAGTAAACTTAAGCAGTCAGCAGGGCCTGAAAGTGGTAGAATATTCCTTGCAAAAAAGTCTGCTCATCTCTCGGGAAAATATTGCGTCCATGGATAAAAAAGGTCTTTCGCCACAACAGTTGGAAGCCTTGCAAAAACTGGAAGGTAAAACCTATAATTTCCCCTGGCAGTTAGGAGATGCCCTGGCAGAAATTGATTCAGCATGGAAGGTTCGCGGAGGCGGACTGGAGAATAAATTACATGATCGAAAAATAAAACAAAAACTAGCGTATTTATACCGAATTTTTCAATGGAGAGAAAAATGAACCCTTTGAATTTGTTTTTTAAAAAACAGTATGCAGTAGAAGAAAAAATTCAGCGCCTTTTGCGATATCTGGAAGATATGTCCCTTCTATATCAGGGTGCATATGAAGCCTATCTGGACGGAAATAATGAGGAATTTGCACAACGCAATGAAGACCTCAATAAAATTGAAAAAGAACTGGACGATCTGGGACTTCAGATACAAATGACCCTGATGCGTGAGTCTCTAATGCCGGATTCCAGAGATGACCTTCTCTGGTTTTTAACCAAACTGGATAAAGTACCCAGCAGTTTCAAACATTCATTGGGAGCAATGGCCCTGGAAAAACCCGAAATTCCTCAAGATTTTCGGGAGCCGTTAAAAAAAATGCTGGCACACACCAATGATGCGGTAAAAGCATTGGCTCATGCTACAGACTCATTGTTTACGGATTTGAGAGCAGTCCGGCAACATGTGGAAGAGGTAGGGCGTCAGGAAAGTGAAGTTGATCTTGTGGAGTACAAACTATTGAAGGCCGTTTTTGAGAATGAGAGCTTTGAACTGGCACGACAGTATCAACTGAAGGGGATCTTGAAACAGCTTGGTGCCGTCACCAATCTTGCTGAAGACGTTGCGGATGCAGTTCTTATTCTTGCTACTAAACATGCAACCTGAGCGAATTCTAAGAACATCATAACACTCAACTCACCGGACTGTTCTTGAAAATTTCTAAGAAACCCAATTACGAAGAACAAATCCATGTCTGGATGGATTGTGTTGGTTGCTTAATCTTTTGCCAACCAACCTGACAGTTGTGATGACCGAAGTAAAAACCCAACACATCCCCTGGTCAACACTGATCCGGGAAGGTCACCTGTCCCGCTTGTTGCTGTTGTGTTTCGGGGTTTGGCTCTACGCGGCAGACTCCACTCTGGTGGCTACCGTGATGCCGGTTGCCGTTGAGGACATCGGCGGTATTCCATACCTGAGTTGGACATATTCGCTTTACCAACTCGGCTCCGTGGTGACTGGAGCAATCGCAGGCTTGATGGTACTCCGCACAGGTATAGCACAAGCGCAAATCCTCGCCGGAATCATCTACGTCCTCGGCTGTGCCCTCAGTGGTTATGCTCCGGATATGCACACCATGATCGTTGGTCGACTTTTGCAGGGTATGGGAGGGGGCGGACTGGTCTCAATTGCTTTCATCGGTGCATCAACATTGTTTCCAAAAAAATTGTGGGTGCGGATTATCGCCGTGATTTCCGGTGTCTGGGGTGTGTCTTCCTTATGTGGTCCGTTGATTGGTGGATATTTTGTATCAGCTGGAAACTGGCGCGGGGCGTTTTGGGTCTTTGCGGTTCAGGGTTTGGTCGCAGTATTGGTGGCTCCTCCACTATTGCGCAGACAGTTTCAAACACAAAAAGAACTGACCCAAAAAATTCCATTTGCCCGGCTTGGCATTTTAAGTGTTGCGGTGTTAGCAATCTGTCAAGCTGGAGTGATGACCTCCACCGTTATCGCCAGTGTCTTATGTGCCGTAGGTGTACTACTGCTGTGGGCATTTCTCAAGCTGGATACGAACAGCGAAAATCGTATTTTTCCACAGGGAGTTCTCAATCCCCGAACAGTTTCCGGATCCGGCCTGATTATGATGTCCTCACTTTTCATGGCTACCATCGCACTGACAGTCTATGGCCCACTCCTCATGTATATCATATTTGGGGCAGAACCTTTGGTAGCTGGTTACATCATTGCACTGGAGTCTCTGGGCTGGACCGTCGTGGCGATCAGTACGTCCGGTGTCAGTGGGCACATTGAAACGCGTCTGATCCGATTGGGAGCGGTCCTGGTGGGCTCTTCGATGCTGGGCTTGATTTACGCCATGCCTTCAGGTCCACTTTGGTTAATCGCCCTGCTCTCGACCATAATGGGTATGGGCTACGGCATGTCCTGGAGCTTTGTCTCAAAGCGCATCATTGCCAATGTTCCGGAAGCGGAACGTACCCAGGCATCGGCCTCAATTCCCACATTCTTGCGAGTGTCAATGGCTTTGGGGTCGGCCCTCAGCGGTATCATTGCCAACTTCTCCGGTTTTTCTGAGAACAGCAGTGTAGAAGTTGCACAGAATGTTGCCTTCTGGAGCTTTGCTGCTTTCGTCCCACTGATGCTGGTGGGACTTGTTACCGCCTGGCGCGTCAGTCAAGAGTGAAGGAGCCAGGGTTTAGTTGTTGATTCAGCCTGAAAATGTTGATCAATCTCTTGATTGAGTAATAGGAAGCGCCTCGTTTTCCTGTTGTGGTTCAGGATTAGTTTTCGGAATTACCGCTTTTGCCATTTGACTGGCATAATCATAAATACGTTTCAGTTTTTCAATCAATTCAATTTCAACTGCATATGTCGGCAGTCTTAGTGGTTCATGAACTACCAGACGTTGTGCCTGATGAACTTCCGCAGCTGAGACTTGCTGACTGATTTCAGCTTTCATTGCTCTGACGGTCTGCGCAGCATCAATATCCTTTCCAGTAACAGCATTCAGAGCTGTGTAAAGTGCTCTGCAGACTACATCGTGCAGTTGGAATAATACTTCCTGTGTTTCCTGACTGATTTGAATATTCTGAGCTTTACATTTTTCTGCCAGTACAATCAGGTCAGTTTCAATCAAATCTCCAATTCGCTCCAGATCATTGGTGGCCCGCATTAATTCTGCAATTTCTTTAGATTGTTGATCAGACAGACTGTTTTTACTAAGTTGCCCCAAATAGAAAATAATTTGATCGTGCAAAAAATCAATTTTATCGTCTATTTTAGCAAATTGTTTCATCTGACTGAGGTCTGAACTGAAAAATGCAGGCATACTATTTTTCAGCATCTCTTTGACACTTTCACCCATGTGGGCAATTTCCATTCTCACTCTGTGAAGAGCAAGTGATGGTGTATCAATCAAATCTTCGTCTAAAAAGATGGCATGATCCAGAGAAATCTCTTCCCCCAAAGGTATATCAGGAACTAACCATTCTGAAAAGCGTGTCAGATATCCAGCCAGCGGAAGAAAAATAATGCCGATTCCAACATTGAAAAGAGTATGTGCGTTGGCAATCTGCCGGGGAGTTTCAAAAGCCAATTTGTCCATTTCAGCCAAATCAGAGGTTGCCACAGGAGAAATGTATCTCACAAATTCTGCAAACCAGGGAATGAGAGCAATTAAAAACAAAACACCAACAACATTAAAAGTAATATGTGCAACTGCGACCCGAACTGCTTCCCGGGGCTTACCAAGACTGGCGAGACCTGCAGTAATACAGGTGCCGATATTTGCACCTAAGGCCAGCGCGATTCCTGCTTCAATACTGATTAAACCCTGCATACCCAAAGCAATAACGACACCCATTGTTGCTGAAGAAGACTGTACTAAAGCCGTGAAAGCAGTCGCAATCAGAATTCCGATTATTGGATTAGAAACTTCCTGCATGAGAGCAATGAAAGGTTCATAGTTCCGCAACGGTCGCATCCCGTCACTCATCATTGACATACCAAAGAAAATCAACCCTAATCCCATAATCAGTTGGCCGTATTGCCGGATTAGATTTTTCTTGCTGATGAAAAGCATTGAAAAGCCGGCAATAATCAAAATCAAAGAATATTTTGTAATTTTGAAAGCCACAATTTGGGCCGTGATAGTGGTGCCGATATTTGCCCCGAGAATAACACCTATTGCCTGCGAGAGAGACATCAGATTTGCACTGACGAAACCAACCAAGATCACAGTGGTCACAGAGGATGATTGGATAACTGCGGTCACAAAAGCACCTGTGAGCATTCCCATAATTCGGCTGGTAGTCACAGTGGCGAGTATTTGCTTCATCCTGTCTCCGGCCACTGCCTTTAAGGCATCTGCCATTTTCTCCATCCCGTAAAGGAAAAGTGCAAGACCACCCAGTAGTGTCATTAACATCAACCACCAGTTCATTATTGAGACTCCATTTCAATTTGATTATTTTCGGATTTCTTCTGTTTAACGATGGTGACCGGGACTGGACACAACTGCGCAACTCGTTCAGCTTTGGAACCCAGCAGGACGTGCGCAAGTCCGGTCCTCCCCAGACTGCCCATTACTACCATATCCGGATTTATATTTTCTACTACCTCCAAAATTCTTGGAACGGGGACTCCTGAAACTAATAAGGTTTCCGCATCATTCAGCGCCTCAAGTTCAGGATGATCCCTGCGCATTTCATCCATAAATTCAGTAAAACGGTCTTTTGCAAGCTCCTCAATTGTTTGTAGCTCATCTTTGCTTGTATCACGATTATAATAACCTGGTGAGGCAACTGAATCATGTATTACATGCAGCACAGTTAATTTTGACTGAAGTCTATCGGCTAGTGTTGCAGCAAAAGCAAGAGCGGTTTGGGAATATTCTGAAAAATCTACTGCTGCAATCAGCTGATTTGAAGATAAGTTGTTCATTTTATTTTCTCGAAGCAAGAAGGTTCTCAAACCATACTTAATAGCAGGAAAAAATCCAACCCTGCTTTTTGGAATACAGGAAATTAAAGACAACTGATCTGACTAAATAACTGACTTAATGTATACAAAAACAGTATATTAGCTGTGTTTTGTCAGTTGTGCACAAATGATCAGGAAAGATAGCTCAGCATACCACTATTTTTAGCAAATAGCAATTTGTGCTGCAGGCATTTTGCTGGAGTAAATGTTAAGGCTGGAGTAGATATATATTATTCTGTTAGTTTGAGATAAGAGGAGTAAAAAAAACTTTCGGTGAGATTGAGTTTTTTTCAAAGACTGCTATAGAATCTTACAAAATCTAATCGTACAGGATTATTATGAAAATATTTCTATATAACTTAAACATCAGCCACTACGTTCTGTGTTTGCACTCCCAACTTTTCAACACCAAGTTGTATAGTTTGGCCTGAACGAAGATAGATCGGCTCAGGTTTTTGCCCCATGCCAACACCGGGTGGTGTTCCGGTTGAAATAATATCTCCGGAATGGAGAGTGAAAAACTGGCTCAGATAATGAATCAGATGTGCCACACCATAAACCATCGTGTTCGTGTTACCGTCCTGGTAGCGTTTGCCGTCAACCTCCAGCCAAAGATCCAAATTCTGCGGATCACCTACTTCGTCCGGAGTCACCAACCATGGTCCGGTAGGGCCGAAAGTGTCACAACTTTTGCCTTTGACCCACTGACCGGAACGCTCAATTTGAAATTCACGTTCCGAGACATCATTGATAACACAGTAGCCGGCAACATGATCGAGAGCGGAAGCTTCATCAACATATTTTGCCGGCTTACCGATGACCACACCAAGTTCAACTTCCCAGTCGGTTTTGATTGAGTTGCGTGGAATAATCACATCATCATTCGGTCCACAGATTGCGCTGGTTGCTTTGGCGAAAATAATCGGTTCCGGCGGAACAGTCATTCCTGCTTCCTCCGCATGATCGGAATAATTGAGGCCAATACAGATGAACTTGCCAACTTGCCCTACACATGGTCCGAGACGCGGATTGCCTTCCACTTTTGGAAGTGTTGCTGGATCTGTGTTTCTCAAACGTTCGATGTTTTCCGGAAGTAGAGTTTCACCTGCAATGTCATCGACTATGCCGGAAAGGTCGCGCAAAACACCTGTATCATCAAGCAGTCCGGGTTTTTCATTTCCACCGGAAACTCCGGTAGCAGAGGTTCCATATCTTAGTAACTTCATAATTGTTTCGTTTTTAAGTTAAAAATTTTTTTCACGTCATACCGCCGTTGATGCTCCATGCTACGCCGGTCGTGTAGGAGGATTCATCGGAAGCCAGATAAACAGCAAGGGCCGCAATTTCTTCTGGAGTACCTATTCTTCCGATTGGTTGACGTGCAACAAATGCAGCCTTCACGTCTTCGAAATTTCCTCCCTGTGCTTTTATACGATCCTGCAAAGAGGGTGATTCTACGGTTCCGGGGCAGATGGCATTACAGCGAATTCCATGTTTAATAAAATCCATTGCCACAGATTTTGTCAAACCGACCACAGCTGCTTTGCTGGCACCGTAAACGAAACGGTTTGGTAAGCCTTTGACACTTGATGCGACCGAAGACATGTTGACAATGCTTCCGCCTCCTGCTTCCAGCATTGCCGGTAAAAAAGCCTTGATCATACGGTACATCGAGCGGACATTGAGATCAAATGAAAAATCCCAGTCACTTTCCTCGCAGTCCAGAATTGTGCCATGATGTACGAATCCGGCGCAGTTAAATAGCACATCGATGGTTCCTGTTTCTTTTGCAATAGCCCTGATCTCTTCAGCACTGGTTATGTCGAGCAATCGAGTTTCGATCTCAGGACATTCTTCCTTGAGTGCTGCCAGGCTTTCCGGATCAATGTCTGTCGCTAAAACCCGGGCTCCTTCATTGGCAAAAGCCATCACAGTGGAACGTCCGATTCCTTTACCTGCAGCCGTAATCAATGTGTTTTTGTCTTTTAATCTTCCTGCCATAATTCATCCCTTTCAATATAATTGTTAAGACTACATAACAGCCCCAATTTTCCATGTTGCAAATTCATAGTCGCCAAAGCCAAATTCCTCACTTTTTGTTAATTAAAAACTATTATTTCTAATCAATTCAACGCACACGACTCAAACGTGGATCGAGAATATCTCGTAATCCGTCGCCCAGCAGATTCAAACCCAGCACTGTGAAGACAATTGCCAGGCCGGGAAGGATTGCGAGTTGAGGCGCAAAAAACATCATCGTCTGCGCTTCGCTGAGCATTTTACCCCAGCTGGGCATTGGTGGTTGTGTACCAAGTCCAAGATAACTTAGTCCAGCTTCCGCAAGAATTCCCAGTGCAAATTGAATCGTACTCTGCACTATCAGGACACTAGCGATGTTGGGTAAAATATGTTCAAGTGCAATTTTTATTTCACCTTTTCCTGCAGTTCTGGCAGCAAGAATGAATTCACGTTTGTAGATACTTAAAGCACTTCCACGGGTAATTCTGGCAAAAACCGGAATGTTGAAAATTCCAATTGCCAGCACAGAATTAATGGTGCCCGGACCATAAACCGCGGAGAGCATAACTGCAGTCAACAGGGCAGGAAAGGCAAAAGCAAAGTCATTGAAACGCATCACAGTCTCTTCCACCCAACCACGTTTTCCTGCAGCTAAAGCTCCCAGTGGTACTCCGATTCCTGCTCCAAAACCAATTGCAAAGACTGAAACCAACATGGAATTCCAGGCTCCAACCATCAGCATCGAAAAAACATCGCGCCCGAAGTGATCTGTTCCGAGCCAATGTGTGCTCGATGTACCCTGCAGCTTATTTGGAATGTCCAGTAATTCCACAGAATAGGGCGTCCAGAACAAGGAAACAACCCCAGTAAAAAGCATAATAAAACTCAATATTATACCAATCACAAAACTGCGGTGCTGCCAACTTTGTAGCCAGAGTTCACGCATGTTTAATTTATTCATGGGTACCATCCCGTAAGCGTGGATCAAGTGCCAGATAAAGCAGGTCTACCAGAAAATTTATGATAACTACTGTGGCTGCCAGCAAAATTACGATATTTTTCACAACCACCAAGTCTCTCTGTGCAATTGCCTGAAAAAGAAGACGTCCCAGTCCGGGTAAATAAAATACGTTTTCAATGATAATTGTACCTGCCAGCAAAAAAGAAAGTTGCAGACCGAGGATAGTGACTACCGGTATCAATGCATTTCTGACGGCATGTCGCCAAAGTGCGGCATTTTTACTGAGTCCCTTAGCACGGGCAGTACGGACAAAATCCTCGCGTACTGTTTCCAAAACTGCAGAACGGGTAACACGTGCTAAAATGGCTGCTTGCGGAAGTGCCAGTGCTACTGCAGGTAAAACCAGAGATTTGAGTGCGGCTCCTAAACCCGTTTCCCAACCGGCAAATCCTCCTGCTGAAAACCAGCCCAGTTTGACTGAGAAAAATAAAATCAACAGAATTGCAAACCAGAAATTTGGGACAGCAACTCCAAGTTGTGCAAAGCCCATTATTCCTGTATCAGCAAAACGCTTATGATTTGCTGCTGCAAAAACTCCAAAAGGAATGGCAAGCATGGTAGAAAGAGAAATAGCCAGCAAGGCTAAAGGTAAACTGAGGGAAAGCCGCTCTACAATTAATTCAGAAACCGGAGTGTCATAGGTGTAACTGCGGCCGAAATCACCCTGGAGGATCCCAAAAACCCAGCGGAAGTAGCGTTCAGGAGCAGAAAGATCGAGTCCCATTTCTGTCCGGAGTGCTAACAGAGTGTCCTCCTGTGCACCTACACCGAGAATGATTGATGCCGGATCACCGGGTAGGATTTCCAGCAGCAGGAATATTATTAGTGAGGCCACCAACAAGGTGATCAGCAAAGCAAAGAATCGTTTTGCCAGGAAGATTGTCATTTGAATTCTTGATGGATTCGTAAAAAACTCTTAAACCCATAAATTGTCATTCCGAGCGCAGAGAGAAATCTTAATGAGTATTGAGCAGTAACATAAAATAGATTTTCCGCTGTGTTCGCAATGACACGTTTGTTGGACTTTTCAGGCTCATCTTTTGTTAAACACGGCGCCTCAGAAAATTATCTGAAGCGCCTTTGAGGGAATTAATTCTTCCAGCTGACACCTGTCAAATCGTTAGCCTGAACAGGACTGTTTTCCCAAAGTCCAAGCACATTTTTGTTCCAGATCCCCAGTTTTGCCAACTGAAAAAGGAAGCCGTTGACCGCATCTTTGGCCAGAATCGCCTGTGCTGCACCCATCAGGGCATAGCGGCGTTTTGGATCAGAGGTTACGTTGAGGCTTTCAATGACAGAATTGAAGCCGGCATTACGGTATTGAAAATAATATGTGGGGCGGGTGTAAATACCAATGTCCATCGGTTCGGTATGTGAAACGATAGTCAGGTCAAAGTCTTTGTTTTTGAAAACCTGATCCAGCCATTGTGCCCATTCCACCGGAATTATTTCCAATTGAATGCCAACTTTACGGAGTTGTGCCGCAATAATCTCACCACCGCGACGAGCATAACTTGGTGGTGGCAGTTTGATGGTTGCTTTGAAGCCATTGGGGTATCCCGCTTCTGCGAGGAGTTGCTTGGCCTTTTCCGTATCATGCGGATAAGTTCCTGTCAAATCAACATATGCTGCGTGGTGTGGAGCAAAATGGGTTCCGATTGGAGTTCCAAAACCAAACATGGCTCCGTCAATGATTTCCTGTTTGTTGATTGCATGTGCAATAGCCTGACGTACCCTGAGATCGTCAAATGGCTTTTGCTGGTTGTTGGTGGAGAGAATTGTTTCACCCTCAGTACTACCGACTTTTACAGTGAAACGTGAATCACTTTGAAATTGTGCAGCCATTTCAGGTGCAGGAAAGTTGGCAAATGCATCAACATCACCTGCCATCAAGGCTGCTACTGCAGCAGCAGGATCTGGAATTATTTTGAAGGTTGCAGTTTTGAGTGCAAGTTTTTGACCCCAGTAATTTGCATTTTGTCCCAACTCAATCCGGTCACCCTTAACCCAGCGTTTAAAAGTAAAAGGACCTGTACCAATCGGCTTACTTTTATTGGAAGCGGCACTTGCTGAATCAACAATTACTGCGTCACCCCAACCCATGTTAAAGAGAAAATTACCGGTTGGAGATTTGAGTGTAACTACGACAGAATCAGTACCTTGTGCTTTAACAGCTGTAATAGCAGAAAAAAGGGCTTTTTGGGCATTTGTACTGTTTTCGGATCTTGCCCGTTCCAGTGAAAAAACTACATCACTTGAATCAAATGCTGCTCCATCATGGAATTTAACACCACTGCGGAGATTGAAAGTATATGTAAGTCCGTCTGCTGAAATATTCCAGGACTCAGCCAGTGCTGGAAGTACTTCAGCATTTTGATTGATACGTGTCAGTCCTTCAAACACATTGGCGTAAACCACCTCGTCAATTGCCGCAGCAGCTCCAGCAGTAGGATCAAGATGCGGCGGCTCCAAAACCATTCCCATCGTCAAATGTGATTTTCCTGCATGAACTGCTCCGGAAAAAATCAAGCTTGCTCCGGTGATCAGTAATAATTTTGCGTAATGCCTTATTATAGACTTCATAAGTTTCTCCTGAAAAATATGATGATTATTAAAACTCCTTGCGGTAGGTGATGAAAAAAGAAAGTGTATCATTACAAATAAACCAGCAAATAGCAAATATATTTAATGGTGAAGAGAATCACGATATGCAGGCCAGCTCCCCAAAGAATCAGCATTGTAAACTCCGCGGGCAATTGCTCGTGCCACACAATCTGCGCCCATCATACCAAGGCGTGCAATGTCAATTGCCGGCATGTCGGAAAGTGGAATCTTTCCGGTAGCTAAAACAAAAACGGTGTCTCCGTCAAAGGGAGTGTGTACTGGCCGAATTGCACGGGCGAAACCGTCTTGTGCCATGATGGCAATCCGCTGGGCCTGAGCTTTGCTGAGTATTGCATCAGTGGCAACGACACAGAGTGTGGTGTTTGTGGAGACACTACCGGAGTGAGTATTATCAGAAGATTGTTCTGCCTGCCGAAAGGGACTTTCAAAATCAAAATCAAGTGAGAGTTGATTTGCAATTTGGTGAATTTTATCCGGTGTACTATCTCCAAAATTTTCCGGCACACCACGACCACCAAATTCAGCATTTTGTTCAAAGGGCCATGCCCAAAAATCATGACTTCCAGGGAGTGTGACTGAGCCAAAAGGATTTACTACAGCCAGCGCCCCGACGGTAAAACCTTTGCTGCTGGTGTTCTTAAAAAGAGAGGGCTTTTGCTGTAATGAAGCAGTACCAATACCACCCTTTAGTGTTCCGGCCTTTGCACCAGTTCCGGCACCGATATTGCCCTGCAGGCAATCGTAACCTGCGATCTCTGCAGCCATTTTTCCAAATTCAAAATAAGTATGTTCTTCCATCCTTGATTTTTCACCACCATTGAGCAGGTCAAAGAGAATTGCTGCCGGTACAATTGGTACTGAAATACCTTCCGCTACAGGAAACCCACGGCCTTTTGTTTTCAGCCAGGCAGCAACTCCACCGGCCGCATCTAATCCCATTGCAGAACCGCCGCTTAGCACAACAGCATGAACCTCTTCAACCAGGTTTGCGGGATTGAGAGCATCTGTTTCACGCGTTCCTGGACCTCCACCACGGCAATCCACTGCGGCTACTGCAGGCTCATCCGGAAGAACTACGGTTGTTCCACTCATCAATTTCAGATCATGTGCATGTCCTACTTTAATTCCTGACACATCAGTGATGCAGTTTTTAGGTCCGGGTTGCATATTAATTTTTTTGATAGAGATTTTAGTTGCCTGGGTTTGCTGACGGAGCTAACTCAAGTTCAAGTACGAAGTGCATGAGGTCATGTTCCTTGAGTTTTATTTTTTGTTGTGATTTGAATTGTACACTGACAAATTCTGACATTTTAGAAAATTTCAAAAACAATTCCACGGCATTGATTGGTTCCATTGTCAGCAATTCCAAGCGTAACTGCTGCCCTTTGAAATCAAAATTCTCGAGCCATGCACCTTCAATTGAGTTAAAGGCAACTTGCAGAGTTTGATGTGTCCAGAAGCTATTCCGGACCAGTTGTTTTGCAAGTTTTTCTAACTGCTCCAAGTGCTTTTTACGCTCGGATCTTAACTTGGAAGGAATAGTTTTGATTTGATTTTCCAACTCCGTTTCCAAATTGGATAATTTTTGCTGCAGAATAATTTTTTGTTGTTGCAGCTGATAATAAAATAGGACTGCTGCAGCAACTCCAGTCAATAGCAAAACTGCCACCAGGTTCTTCCAAAGCTTGACCTTATGCGCCCGTCGTAATTTATTGGAAGATTCCCACCAGAATCCTGTTTGAGGAGAACGTGCTGGACCTTTCCATTCTGATAAGACTGCCTGCATGGATATGCTGTTATGACTCTTTGCTTCAAGTTGTTCATTCTTGGCCAGAGTTTTATTTTCTGCAGGCTTTGTTGCTGACTGTTCCAGATAAACTTGAACTGCTTGATCCTTGTTGTTCAGCGGGATTTGGTCTGCAACAAAATTTTCCGGAGAAAAAATTTCAAAGTCCGGTAGTTCTATAAATTTTGCAGGAAAATTATTTGTTTTTTGCAGGAAAAACGATTGTTCCAAGCCTTTGAAAATTATTGTATTTTCCTGCATTTTCAACAGCAGTGGAAAACAGAGTGCAGCCAGAGGTACTAGCTCAACTTTTGTACCAAACTCTTGTGTCAATAATTTCTTCAGATGGACACTTTCTTTGGATAGTGCTGCGCAAAGTAAACCGACACGATCCGCTTGAGACTGTTTAAAATAAATACCGCCCAGCTGATTTACGGAATGAACTGGGTGGCTTTGTTTTTCCGGCAGGGAATTCTTTCCCTCCACTTTCTTATTTTTTGCAAACCCCAAACGTGTTCTGGCATAGGAAGCAAATTCATCCTGTGCGAGAGGAATTGTGATTTCAAAATTTGTGAGAACCCACGGAAACTCAAGAAACAAGACTACCTTAGAAAAACTCAATTTTCGGCATAGTTCTATAATCTGTAGCGCTCCCAGAGGTTTTGAAACAGGTTTTAGGCAGGACTGCTTTCCGGCTGACCAATACCATATTGTCCGTTTTGCAAGGAAAAGATATAGTGTTTTTTGCTGGATCATCTCTGCTGAATAAAAGGAAGGAAAAACGCCGACAACAGCAGAGTCGGCGCTAAAATTGCCTTCAGGCTGAAGAGTATTGGCCGATTCCACGCTCCTGCATAACTTCTCGAATTTCATCAAGAATTTTTGGATCATCGATGGTTGGAGGAACTACTACTTCTGTTGCAATTGCCAGGAGACGGATTGTTTTACGCAGTATTTTCCCTGAGCGTGTTTTCGGCAGGCGTTTGACAATTCCTGTTTGCCGAAAATAAGCAACAGCACCAATTTCTCTACGGATGATTGCAACTAATTCCTGCTGCATTTGATCCTGAGATATTTCTATGCCGTCTTTGAGTACCACAAATCCAACGGGAACATGTCCACGCAGTTCATTATCAATTCCGGTGACAGCACATTCTGCTACTGCAGGATGACCTGCAATCAATTCCTCCATTTCTCCGGTTGAAAGGCGGTGTCCGGCAACATTGATTACATCATCGGTGCGCCCCATCACAAAAATATAACCGTCCTCATCCTTGATGCCTTCATCACCAGTCAGGTAGTAACCTGGATACTGGCTTAAATATGATTGTTTGAAACGTTCATCATCGTTCCACAATGTTGGTAAACAACTCGGTGGTAATGGTAGGTGAATGACTATATTACCAGTTTCTCCACGTTTGCAAACCTGACCTTCTTCATCCAAAACCTGTACATTGTAACCAGGCATCGGGAAAGTTGGAGAGCCATTTTTTACCGCCTGTGGCTCAATCCCCATAGGATTAGAACAAATTGCCCAGCCGGTTTCGGTTTGCCACCAGTGGTCAATCACAGGGATGGCCGACTGTGGATCCTCATTTAAAATTTCCATCAGCCAATCATAAGTTGGCGGATCCAGTCTTTCGCCGGCCAGAAAAAGAGTTCTGAGCGAACTGATGTCATACTGCTTTAAAAGTTTTGCTTCTGGATCTTCTTTTTTGATCGCCCGAAAAGCAGTTGGTGCAGTGAAAAAAGTATTTATTTTGTGTTCAGAAATCATCCGCCAGAATGCTCCGGCGTCTGGTGTGCGTACCGGTTTTCCTTCGTAAACGATTGTGGTGCAGCCCTGCAGCAGCGGAGCATAAACAATATATGAATGCCCTACAACCCAACCGACATCTGAACCGGCCCAGAAAACATCTCCGGGATCGGTATTATAAACCGCTTTCATGCTGTATTTTAAGGCTACTGCGTGTCCGCCATTATCCCTGACGACGCCTTTTGGAAGTCCGGTTGTTCCGGAAGTGTAGAGAATATACAGCGGATCTGTTGCATCAATTGCAACAGGCTCTGCAGGTGCAGCTAGGTTCGTCAGTTCCTGCCAGTCGTAATCCTGTCCGGACTGCATTGTTGCCTGAGCTTGCGGACGCTGCAAAACAACAACTTTTTCTGGCGGAAATTTTGCGCTTTCAAGGGCTTGATCCACCAGCGGTTTGTATTCAATGATTTTGCTGAACTCAATTCCGCAACTGGCAGTCAACAGTACTTTGGGTCTGGCATCATCTATACGTACTGCTAATTCGTTTGGTGCAAATCCACCGAAAACTACAGAGTGTACGGCACCGATCCTGGCACAGGCAAGCATGGCAATCACCGCTTCTGCAACCATCGGCATGTAAACAATAACCCGGTCTCCTTTTTCTACGCCTAAACTCTGCAGGCCTCCCGCAAATTTGGCAACCTCATCACGTAACTCAAGATAACTAAACTTTCGCTGTGAGTCTGCTGCAGGAGAGTCATAAACCAGTGCCAATTGTTCACCACGGCCATCTTCAATATGAACATCCAGTGCGAGATAACAGGTGTTTAGTTTTCCGCCTGCAAACCAGCGGTAAAAACCATGTTCATCCTGAGAGAGGATTGTTTCCGGAAATTCATACCATTTGAGCTGTTCAGCCTGCTTCCTCCAGAAAACTTCCGGTTGTTCTATAGATTGCTGATATTCGTCATGATAATTCATGGTATTCTCGTTTTAGAAAACGGGTTTAGAAGTTTCCTGATCAAGTCAGGAAACTTACGGAAAATTATTTCAAGTAGGTCTGTTGGCAATTAAATCTTCAACCACAGAAGGATCAGCCAGAGTAGAAGTATCACCGATACTTCCCATATCATTTTCTGCAATTTTGCGTAATATGCGGCGCATGATTTTTCCGGAGCGAGTTTTTGGAAGTCCAGGTGCCCATTGAATTACGTCCAAATTGGCAATCGGTCCAATTTCTTTGCGAACCAGCTGCACTAACTCTTTTTTTAACTCAGCGGTAGGTTCAACTCCGGTATTTAAAGTGACATAGGCGTAAATGCCCTGTCCTTTAATTTCGTGCGGGAAACCAACAATTGCAGCTTCAGCCACAGTTTCATGAAGTACTAAAGCAGATTCAATTTCTGCGGTTCCCATACGGTGGCCGGAAACGTTCAGGACGTCATCGACTCTTCCGGTAATCCAGTAATAACCATCTTCGTCACGTCTGCAGCCGTCACCGGTAAAATACAAGCCTTTGTATGTACTGAAATATGTTTGGATAAAACGCTCGTGATCACCATAGACGGTCCGCATTTGTCCGGGCCAAGAATGCTTGATGCACAGATTACCCTCTGTTGCACCTTCCAGCTCATTACCATCGGCATCCACCAGCAGTGGTTGAATTCCAAAAAATGGACGTGTTGCAGATCCTGGTTTGGTGGCTGTTGCTCCCGGAAGTGGAGTAATCATGATACCACCTGTTTCAGTTTGCCACCAGGTATCAACAATTGGACATTTTTCGTGTCCAACGACTCGGTGATACCATAGCCATGCCTCAGGATTTATCGGCTCTCCAACTGTACCAAGCAAACGCAGAGAACTTAAATCACGTTTGTTGACCAGTTCTTCACCTTCTTTGGCAATCGCACGAATTGCAGTTGGTGCAGTGTAGAAAATGTTGACTTTGTGTTTGTCGCAAATATCCCAAAAACGTCCAAAATCAGGATAGTTGGGAACACCTTCAAACATCAGTGTTGTTGCACCATTGGCCAGTGGACCGTACAAAATATAGCTGTGTCCGGTTACCCAGCCAATATCTGCAGTACACCAGTAAATGTCACCATCATGATAATCAAAGACATATTGGTGGGTGAGGGATGTGTAAACCAAATATCCTGCAGTGGTGTGCAAAACTCCCTTTGGTTTTCCTGTTGAACCGGAAGTGTATAAAATGAAAAGCGGATCCTCCGCATCCATTTCTTCCGCAGGACAATCTGCAGATGCGCTGGCCATTTCTTCATGCCAGAAGAAGTCTCTTCCGGCCTGCATATTACAGTCATCATCCGTGTGTTTTACCACCATGCAGCTTTCAGTATTGGTACCCTCCATGGCTTGATCAGCATTCTGCTTGAGCGGAACACTTTTTCCGCCTCGCACTCCGGCATTGGCCGTAATCAGCATCTTACCACCACAATCTAAAATTCTGTTTTTTAAGGCTTCTGCGCTGAATCCACCGAAAACAACTGAATGTACTGCACCAATTCTGGTACAGGCAAGACACGCTATCGCCAGTTCAGGAATCATCGGCATATAAATCATCACCCGATCACCTTTTTCAATGCCCTTTGATTTCATTACATTGGCAAATTTACTGACTTCTGCATGTAACTCTTTGTAGCTAAAAGTACGATCAACATTTGGATCATCGGATTCCCAAATCAGTGCTGTTTGGTCGCCGCGTGTTTCCAGATGCCGATCCAGACAATTATATGAAACATTAAGCTTTCCGCCTTCATACCAGCGGATATCTGCCTTGTTAAAATCCCAGTTCAGAGTTGTATCCCATTTCTTGAACCAATCCAGCCGTTCAGCTTGTTTGTCCCAAAAGCTTTTTGGATCATCTATCGATTCCTGATACATTTTCAAATAAGTATCGTTGTCAATCCAGGTTCTTTCTTTTGTTGCTGCTGGAATCTCGAAAATTTGCTGCTCACCCATATCTATCTCCAATATTAGTAATATTTGTTGCTAGTCTCCCAAATCCCCACCATAGCAAAGATTTAGTATTTTGTCCTTAAAAAAATGCAAACTACAAATTGAAAAATTAATATTTTACGATAGACCTTGCACCTTTTTGTGTATTCTGCGAATTTTATGTTTGGATGGGGCCTATGTATACATTGTTGAGTTGCCTGGGAAACATCTATGTTTGCTAAACTGCGAAAACTACTGTCTGTATCATTAGTTGTCTTTCTCAGTTCTGGAGCCTGTAGTAAGGATACAGACGAAGAATATGACTCTTCTGGAAGCACAGTTGCTCCAGTGAATACTTTTAAGATTAATTCAAGCATTCCTGAAGATAATGCCACCGAAGTTGCCATAACATCTCCTCTTGTAATTTCTTTCAGTAACGAACTAAAGTCCAGCAGTGTGAATGAGAAAAATATTTTTCTGAGCAAAAATGGAGCTAATGTAACGGCAACATTGACTCATTCAAAAAATATTGTAGTTTTGCTACCTATATCTTCATTGAGTTACGGAACTTTATATTCTGCATCAGTCTCCAGTGAAATTCAGGATACTTCAGGCAAGAGCCTGAATCAAAATAGTAGCTGGACGTTTACTACAGTTTCAGTAACAGGTAATGACTCAACTGACAACTCAAGTTCAGATGACGATACAGTTACAGACAGCACGCAACCAAGTGTAATTTCAATCAGCCCATCCGACAATTCGAGCGGCATAGCAGTTGACTCAGCAATCATAGTTGTCTTCAGTGAATCGGTTGCTACAGCTACTCTCAGTACAAGCACCTTCAAACTGCTTGATAATTCCAGTAATACAGTCAGCGGTGTTTATAGCCTCAATGGGACTATTGTTACGTTTACTCCCACTGACAACCTTTCTCATTTTCGTGATTACAGCGTTTCCTTGACAACCGGTATTCAGGACTCTGCGGGCAATTCACTTGTTGCAGCACAATCATCCAGCTTTGAAACTTTGGGTGGTGTAGTTATTACCGATGCAGACAGCAACGGAATGGTATTGTTAAGCGGCGGCAGGTTTGAGATGGGTGCAGATAATCAGTCAATAGTAGATGGAGATAATCAGTCAGATGAAACTCCAACTCATACTGTAAAATTAACTGGTCCATTATATATTTCTGACCATGAAGTTACCTCAAGTGAATTCAAAGCTTGCGTAGATACTGGAAGTTGTAATTACACTTACAGTACAAGCAACTCAAAAAAAACATATGGTGTTTCCGGTAAGGAAAACCATCCAATGAATTATGTTAACTGGAATGAAGCTGTTGAATATGCAAACTGGTTGACAAGTACCCGCTCCGGTATTTATCGGCTTTGTACGGAAGCTGAATGGGAATATGCGGTCCGTGCCGGCACAACAACTAAGTGGTCATGTGGTAACGATACTTGTACAACAAGCATTGCCTGGTACGATAATACCGGTGAGCCTAAAGAAGTGAAGACTAAAATCGCCAACCAATGGGGATTATTTGATATGCACGGCAATATCCGGGAATGGGTTTCAGACAATTATAGTGATACTTATTACAGTGAAATTGCAGACGGAGTGGTAAACCCGCAAGGTCCGACAAGCCCCAGTAGCGGTACAAAACGAAGTCAACGTGGGGGTTATTATGGTAGTAAAAAATCAGACATTCGTTCTTCTGACAGAGATTCAAAGAGTCAGACCACTCACTCGTCTACTTCCGGTTTCAGGGTCTGTGCTGATCCATGATTTTAAATAAACTATTGTCAAAATATTTAATGCGTGGTTTTTTACTGATTACTGTGATGGTTCTCACCCTTTTGACAGGAGGTGTGATGTTGAGTTTATATCAGCAAAGCATTCAGCAGCGTTACCAAAGTCAGGCTTTTCTAAATTCCCAAGTTCTTTTTCAACAACTGAATGGAGTGGCAGTACAGGCACAAAATTATTTACTGCAGTTTTCACCTTTGGAGTTGCAGGAAAATCCTCCTGTACTCAGCAGTGATGTTTTTGCTGAAGGTTTTAAAGACTGGTCCGGAAGTGTAGCAACAGCAGGAAGCGATTTACTGGTTACTCTGCAAGCACCTACTGCAGCCGGAAGTGTAAAATTTCAGTTGCTGTTGAGAAATGCTGATAATGCTTCAGGCAGTGATTACTTGAAACAGGACGGTGTGTTGATTTTGGAAAACTGAAAAAGCAACGAAGATGAGATCAACTGTTTTAAATAGAGTCGTACCACTTTTAAGTATCCGGAGATCTGAAATAAGGAAGGGTTGCGGCCCAAAAAGAAGAGCCGCATAAATAGATATTCTTAGATCTTACCCTGTAACATAAACGCGATAACCAGCGCATAAATTACCAGCGATTCAATCAGCGCCAGACCAATAATCATTGGCGTGAAAATCTTGTCGGAAGCATTTGGGTTTCTGGCAATTCCTTCAAGAGCACCGCGCATTGCGATTCCTTGACCAATTCCACCACCAAGAGCTGCAATTCCAATTGCCAAACCAGCACCAAGAGCAATTCCGAATGTGGCCATTTCACCCATTTCTGCTGCATACAGAGGGAAACTCGCTGACATAAGCAACGTCAACAATAATAATTTCTTCATGACATCCTTTTTGATGTTAAATAAATCAGCGCAATCAGTGAGCTTCACTCATTGCGAGTTCAAAATAAATGGCAGAAAGTAAAACAAAGACAAAGGCTTGTAATACTGACACCAAAATTCCCAGTCCCATAAATGGAATGGGTAGTCCGACAGCTAGAATTGACGTGAAAATCAAAACAACTTTATGATCTCCAGTCATATTTCCAAAAAGACGGATCGAGAGGGAAAGTGGACGCACACAATGGCTGACGATTTCAATCGGCAGCATCAGTGGTGCAAGAAGCGGCATGGGCCCCAGAAACTGTTTGATGTAACTGGCTCCATGCTGACGGATTCCTAAAACGTGTGTCATTATGAAAATAATGAGAGCAAACGCAATAGTAACGTTAAATTGATCGGTTGGAGGATTAAAACCTGGAACAAGTCCGGCAAGATTGAGCATCAAAATAAATAATCCATAAGTTCCCAGTAAAGGAAGAATGGGACGTGCTCCAACTCCATGACGGATGGTTCCACTCAAAAAATTCAGGATTGCACTAACTACAACTTCTGCAAAATTAGCCAGATTAGCATGACCTGAAGGCTCAAGCATATCAGTTTTTCTGAAGGGTTTTCCTGCAAAAAAAGCGGCTGCAATCAAGAAAAAAGCAACTATCAGTAAGTCCAGAATTGGAACAGGATCAATTCCGAGTTCAACCAACGGTTGTTCTAATCCGCCAAATAAGAAGTGTGCCCAAGTAAACCCTGCTGCAGAGGCAAAAACAGGTGTAGCCGTCAATAAAAGGACAATGATTAAAGCAAATCGTTTGTTCATTAAAGTAATTTTTCTGGTGAGCTAGGCTGATTTCTGAGACTGCATCACTCTGACAAATGAATAGATGATTGTTGTAAGTGCAAGATTGGAAAGTCCAATCAGCAATCCACCTGCTGAAAGCTGCATGTATTTCATGGACAAAAACAGAACTATGACTGAAATTCCAAATTTTGCGAGAGAAAACAGTAAATCTAATGCCAGTAATTTACGTTCTTGCAAAAGCTTCCGGACAAATTGTATTGTCCAATAATAATTAAAACCAATAACCAAACATCCTAACAGAACAGAGAGAATAAGGTCAAGTTGAAATATTGCAGTTCCTGCAACTAAGATGAGACTAACGCCAATAAGTATGTTTTGAAAAAAGTAGGCTTGATTGACAGGATTGGCTTCAGCGTCTGAAACTGAGTCTCCTTCTAGCTCTTGAAGCCCAGAATTCGAGAGATTTTCAGTTTCAGTATTTTTAGATAATTCTGCAGGATCTTCTTTTTTATTTGCCTTAGAATCAAGGATGCTTTTATGCTCTGTTGCCGACTGCATTGTTAGTTTCAGGAAGAAGCGTCAGAATTGTTTTCCTGCTCAGCATCAGAATCAGCTTGAACCCGTTTTACTAAACGAAAAATACTCCTGTAACCTGCAACAATTCCAGCAATTCCAAAAATAAGTAAAAACCAGGGTTCTGTTTCCAACCAATCATCCAGCCAACTGCCAATCAGAAAACCTACAACAACAGACAAACCAAGTTCTAAACCCATGGAACTGTACATCAGTAATTTTGGGCTGGTTTTGTGAAGCTGTGACATTAATTGGAACTGATCAGTACGGAAAATGATTTAGGAAAACCTGCAGGCACTTATTCAATTCCAGCTTAGATCCTTCTGCTTAAAATAGCAAGATCAGGACTCCAAGTTTCTTGCACCTTCAGGATGAAATGGTTATGCTGGAAAGACTAAAGGCAGAGGCCAAATTCAGTATTAACTAGCTAAAGTTGAATTCATGGGAGACAGTTTAGGACATTTATTTAGAATTACCACCTGGGGAGAATCCCACGGAGGAGGAGTTGGAGTTGTGATTGATGGTTGTCCCTCTGGACTGCAGTTGAGTACAGAGGATTTACAGTATGAGCTTGACAGGCGGCGTCCTGGGCAAAGCAAAATTACCACACAACGCAAGGAAAGCGATACTGCCAGAATTCTTTCTGGTATTTTTGAGGGTTGCACTACCGGTACAGCTATTTCTGTGATGGTCTCTAATGAAGATGCCAAATCAAATGCCTATGATCATCTCAAAGATCTGTATCGTCCCAGTCATGCAGATTATACTTTTGAACAGAAATATGGTCTCCGGGACTGGATGGGTGGTGGACGCTCGAGTGCACGTGAAACAGTAGGTCGTGTGGCTGCAGGAGCAGTAGCAAAAAAATTACTGCAGCACTGGGGAAACATTCAGACAATTGCCTGGGTGGAGCAAATACATGATATAAAAAGCTCGGTTGATAAAGAGAAGGTCAGCAGTGATCAAATTGAGTCCAGCATTGTGCGTTGTCCGGATCCCCAGGCTTCAGAAGCTATGATTGCCCGGATAAATGAAGTCAGGAAATCTGGTGACAGTGTGGGCGGAATTATCAGGGCCGTTGTCCGTAATGTTCCGGCAGGTTTAGGAGAACCGGTATTTGATAAACTGACTGCAGATTTGGCAAAGGCTTTGATGTCACTACCAGCAACACGTGGAATAGAGTTTGGTTTGGGTTTCGATTCAGTCAGTCTGAAAGGTTCAGAACATAATGATGCTTTTGTAATGCAGGAAGGTGTTGTCAGAACACGCACAAATCGTTCTGGTGGAATCCAAGGTGGAATTTCAAATGGTGAAGAGATTGATTTACGGGTTTCTTTCAAACCAACTGCCACAATTAATTTTGAGCAGGACACAGTTAACCGTGAGGGCAAAGCTGTTAAACTGAAAGCAAAAGGACGTCATGATCCGTGTGTTTTGCCACGGGCAGTTCCAATGGTGGAGGCTATGATTAACCTGGTTTTAGTAGATCATTATTTGCGCAACCGGGAAAGCCGTCTATAAGATTTTAAGACTGTGAATAATATTTTCCAGGTTTTATGCAGAGTTGGTTCTGTTTTTGCAAAATTTACTCTAATGATTAGAAGATTTGACCTGAACATAACCGAGAAAAACTTGAACGATGCCTCCTAAAATTATTCCAAAAAAAGTAACCTCAAAAACAATTCGTCCTTCAAGTTCGAAACGTCTTAATTCACTAATGGCAAATTCGGAAGCTCAATTTTTAACCCCGGGCTCAGTTGCTGTTATGGGAATAGTTCTCTTTTTTGTCTTTGTAATTGCACAAATCATTTTCATCAATTGACAAGCAATACGGGTCCCCATGTCATACATTGACATCTTCAATGGAGATGCCGATGGTATATGCGCCCTCCATCAGCTGCGTCTACAAGATCCTCAAAAAAGCAGGTTAGTCACTGGAGTAAAACGAGATACGCTGTTGCTGAAGCAGGTAATTTCTGTGAAAGATTGCTTGCTGACAGTACTTGATATCTCCTCTCACTCCAACCGTGACTCTTTGCAGAAATTACTGAAACAAGGTAATACTGTACACTATTTCGATCACCACTTTGCAGGTAAGATACCAGAGTCCACGAATTTTCTGCCACACATTGATACCAGTCCAGATGTCTGTACAAGTATTCTGGTTGATCGTTTTTTAGCAGGAAAATATCGACTCTGGGCTGTTGTTGCAGCATTTGGTGATAATCTTCACTCTGCAGCAAATGTACTTGCCGGTAGTTTAAAGCTTTCGCCAAATGAAACTGAAAATTTACGGGAAATGGGAGAGTTGATTAATTACAACGCTTATGGAGAGACTATTGCTGATTTGTTTTTTTCACCGGAAGCTCTATATAGATCTCTTCAGCCGTTTTCAGATCCATTTGAGTATTTTCTTGCAGCAGAAGAACTGGGGCGATTGCGGCAAGGTTTTCGAAATGACATGCAGTTGGCTGAGAAAATATTACCTGTGAAAAAAACTCCTGCAGGCAAAATCTATCAGTTTCCAGATGCCGCTTGGTGCAGACGTGTTTCAGGCGTTTTCAGTAATCAAATTGCACGTCAAGAACCAGATTTGGCTCATGCATTACTGGTAGAACGAAAAAACGGTTCTTTTCTGGTTGGTGTTCGTGCTCCACTTGCAAGACCTCTGGGTGCAGAAAAATTGTGCATAAAATTCAATGGTGGAGGCAGAGCTGCGGCTGCAGGAATTAATAATTTGGCTCCGGAAGAAGTAGATCGTTTTCTTGAGGCTTTTGAGCTGCAGTATGCCGGATAATTAGACTTCAAAACAAAATCTATGAATTTGTAGTATTTGCAGCAGTTTTGTTAGCAAGTTCTTTTAAACTGGTTTCAAGTTTTTCACAGACTGCAGGAACATCCTCGGACATCAACTCTTTTGCTACATGAAAGGGCTCCCCGAATGCTTCCACAATTGTAGTAAAAGGTTTAGGGATTTTGTGCCTGTCCCAACTATTCAGCCGCCATTGATGATTTGCCTGATAGTGCCAGGGAATTATCGGAACACCGGAGTATTTGGCAAGCAGGACAACTCCGGATTGGATTTTTTTAGCAGGACCAAGAGGTCCATCCGGAGTGATTGCAACAGATGTTTTACCTTTGAGCAGTTTGATCATTTGCTTTAGTGCGGGAATTCCGCCTCTGCTGGTAGATCCACGCACTGCCTGATAACCAAAATGAGTAAAAACATCATTGATAACTTCACCATCATCACTGCTGCTGATTAAAGCTGTGAGTTCTTGTTTTCGCAGCAGCCAGATACTGAAATATATGTTTTGGTGCCAGGTGGCAACGATAACACTTCCATATTCTTTTAAGGTGTCTTGCAGGACTTGCTGATTTAAAGATTGTATTCGAGTAGTACTTCCGGTAATTCGAATCAGCAAGATGATAAATTTTGTGATCAACCAGCTTTGAAAGCGTTTCTTCCAAAAGGATAATGATTTTGCCATGGAGAAAATAATTATTTAGTTGATTGAATGGAAAAGCCAATTTACAATACCAGTCTATCATGAATGGTGTCTGCTAAACAAATCAGCGTTGTCTTTTTTGATGATGGCAACTGATTTTGTGAGCACAAGTTTTTTAAACTATTTTAATAAAAGGGTTTATGGGACTGTTTTCAAAAAGTAAAAAAATAGAGATCCATCCGCATGAGGTCTTGCGGAAAGATTGGGAAAATGTTCTTGCTGCACTCTTCAGGAGCATTATTGCAAATTCTGTGGAAGGAGTCGCAATCATTTGTAATACATGTCGTAAAGATGAAGGTGATGGTGAAGGTTCTGTTCAAAAGGAACTGATCTATCACATCAGGCAAAAACGTATGAATGAGGTAGAATCAAAGCTGAAAAAGATTGATGGAGTTCACTTTGCAGATATCTTCAAGAATTATTTAGAAGGTGATCAAAAAGGTCAGGATTTTTACAGGATAAAAAATATTCTTGCGAATGAAATCATGGTCTATCCTTTGTTACAGGGTGGAACAAAAAAAGCTATACTTATAGTTGATTATCCTCTTGATGAGAGCCGAACTGTCAAAATAATGCAGATAATAAATGATATATTTCATAATTCGGAAATTCAGTCTGTAGCAGTTGATAATAGTTAAAACACTTATAATAAAGGTCGTCAGTCAGCCGGAATATTGTTATTTTTCGATATTTATTTTGATAGACACTCTACTGCCAGTTGGTGGGGCAACTGCTTCTATTCTAAAGTATTTACTAAATTAAGATTGAAAATCAAAAAACAAAGCAGTCCGGTTTCAGTGTTGTGATGTAACTCTTAAAAAATTTTCAAAGGACTTGTTCTTCCTTTTTAACCTGTGCTGCATACCCGCAATGATCCTAATTTATTTAATAACCAAATAATGCATTTTCGATCAATATTTTATGTAATGGGAACATTGCTGTTAGTCACCAGCATTGCTCTTTTGTTTCCAATCATCACATCCTTGATTTATCAGGAAAACGATTTGGCAGCACTACTGATTTCTGCAGCAGTTGCTTTTGGATTTGGCTTGCCCATGTGGTGGGTTTCTCCGAAGCATTACGATTTATCTTTTAGGGATGCGATACTCATTGCTGTCTTTGGTTGGATAATCATCTCCTCTGTATCAGCACTACCATTTATAATTCACGGTTCAATTCCGTCATTTACAGACGCATTTTTTGAAATGATGTCCGGTTTCACTACAACAGGCGCAACCATCCTGAAAGATATCGAAGCCTTACCACATGGACTGTTATTCTGGCGCAGTGAAACTCATCTTTTGGGCGGAATGGGATTTCTGACTCTGACCTTAATCTTTTTGCCGCATGGCATGGCTGGAGTACGCATCTTCAGAGCAGAGTCCAGTCCGGGACAAGTCATAACCAAAGAAAAAATACTTCCACGTAACCGTGATGCCATGATTTGGCTCTGGAGTATTTATTTGAGTTTGAATCTGCTTCAAACTTTTTTGCTTTGGGCTGGTGGTATGTCACTATTTGACTCACTTTGTCATGCATTTGGAACGGTTGCTACAGCAGGGTTCTCACCCAAAAACACTAGTATTGGCTATTACGGTAATGCTTATTTTGATTGGCTTATTATAATTTTTATGTTCCTTGGAGGAATGACTTTTATGCTTTATTACCACATGCTGAAGGGTGAATGGGATTTAGTTAGAATTAACACTGAATTACGCTGGTATGTCACTATCGTAGGTTTTTTGTGTGTACTTTCTGCCTTAATATTGTGGCTTAATGGAACCTATGCTGGTGTTTTTGATTCACTGAGATATGCTTCTTTTCAAATAGTTTCAATACTGACTACTACAGGTTTTACGACTGCAGACTATGAGTTATGGCCGCAGTCAGCACAAATGTTACTTTATCTGGTATGTTTCATCGGTGCATGTGCAGGCTCAACTACCAGCGGTATCAAAATTGTACATTTTGTCATCATCTGGAAATACTTGGTGACAACAATCAAGAAAATGTTTTTTCAGCCCAGAACAATCCTGCCGATACTTCTTAATCAACGTGCCATTGATCCGTTTGCCATCAACCTCTCAATCTGTTATTTTATAGCCAACATTTTTTTGGTATTTGGTGGAGGATGTGTAATGGTGCTTATCGATTCTATGGATTATCAGACGGCAATGAGTTCAGTTATTTCCGCAGTAATGAACGTTGGTCCGGGATTTGGTGAGGTTGGTCCTTCAGAGAACTATGCTCATATTTCTTCAGCAGGAAAATGGTTTCTTGCCTGGCTAATGTTGGTCGGCAGGTTGGAAATGTTCTCAGCCCTGGTGATCCTCTTCCCGTCTTTTTGGAAAAAATAATTTTTTGAGTATCATTTCATTTTTGGTTTCCCCAATGAACTGTAATCATTCTTTCGGGACTTAAATTTTGTAAAAAAACACAATTTTCTTTGTGGATGGTGATCACTCTTTCCTGAGTTAAATAACCCTGAATGGGTTGCTTTTTTACTGGAGAACAGCATTGAGCTATTCGCGTTTTAACATTGTCCATTCCGTCCACCAGAATCATGTTGCCGGAAGGAACGATTCCGGCAGATTTCTTTTTTCGGGTGGAGAGCTTATTTTCAGCTGATTTTGCAGGCTCTAAAGTAGATATGCTCTGGTTGGAGTCAGGATCTTCTCTAAACCAGCGCCGTACTTCCTGACTGCGGATTGTGCCGTCACCAAGGCAAAACAGGATGTGTTCAAATTCCTGATTTTTGTGTTGACGTGATTCCTGTTCCAGACGACCTTCCCTGATTAAGCGGTTTAGATTTAAAGCATGACTTTTAAATTCCCGCTCAAGCAATACCAGCCCCTCTTTACGTCGTACCTCGCGGCTCTGTTCATGCAGAGCATGTTTGATTTTATTGCGGGCATGACGTGTTTTGACAAAATCGAGCCACTCTTTTCGAGGCATTTGTCGCGGAGAGGTAAGAATTTCCACAGTGTCACCACTGTTTAAGGAACTGTCGAGGCGTGTAATTTTACCATTGGTTTTTGCACCGGTAGTACGGTTGCCTACTTCTGAATGAATTGCATAGGCAAAATCAACAGGCGTTGCAGTTTGTGGCAGTTCCCGAATCTCCCTTGCCGGTGTCATTACGTAAATGTTTTCACTGTATAACTCAAGTAGAGGAATTGTTCCACCTTCAGTATCTACTTGTGAATCTTCTGTTAATGCTTCTTCAAGAGGTACTGTTTTTTTGTTGCCTGGCAAGCTTTGTTTTTCCTTGTAATACCAGTGTGCAGCAACACCATATTCGGCCATCCGGTGCATTTTTTGAGTCCTGATTTGTATTTCAATTGGTCTCGATTTATTAGGCGGCATATTTGTGAAATCAGTGACTGTTGTATGTAGTGACTGATATCCGTTGGATTTAGGTTTGACAATATAGTCTTTAAAACGGTTTTCTACAGGAGTCCAATTTTCGTGAATGAAGCTCAGTACTGCATAGCATTCCTTGACATTGTTAACCAGAATTCGAAAAGCAATCAAATCTTGAATTCGCTCAAAATCATTATCTACTTTTTCCAGCTTCTGAAAAATGGAGTAGAAGCGTTTGTAGCGGCCTTGTACCTGATGTGGAATTCCAGCCTCAGTTAAAATGCTCTCAATGTTTTTAGTTATCTTATCGACACTTTCTGAACGAACACTCCGTTTCCTGGCAATTCTTTTCTTTAAGTTCTGGTAGTTTTCATACTCAAGATGCCTAAATGCGCGGTCTTCAAGTTCAGACTTGATCCAGAAAATACCTAAGCGACCTGCTAACGGTGCATGAACATGAAGTGCAGTCCAAGCGGCTGCATCTGCCTCCTCAGGACTGAGTGATTGTAGCTGTTCCAAGTGCTGCAGCTGCAGCACTAGAAATACTGCCAGCAACTGCACATCACCAAGAACTGTCATCAACATTCTCAGAGTAAGCTCTGCTTGCTCTTTGTTTTTAGGACGAACTGGAAACTGCCGAACTTTGAGTAAGCGCCGATACAACGGTATAGCAGCAGTCAGGCTGCTATTTGACTTGTCCGGAATGTTTATTTCAAACTCCTTCGGTAGTTCTTCAACCTGTTGATACTGTAAAAGCATCAAAGTTGCTAACAGGGTTGGAGGACTCAAAGAGAGTTGTTTAAACTTCAACAGGAGCTCTTCTGCCGCACCCGGGTCACTTTGCTGAGAGTTCCAATCTTCAAAAAGTGTTCTAGCTTCCGGTGTGGCCAAAAAAGCTTCCGGTACAACGGCATCTTTTTGCATGGTAGAAAGCTCAAAATCGCCTGAAGTTGTTAAAGTGTTTTGTGAGATATTACCTCTGAAAAGATAATTAAATTGATGGTTTTGTACAAAAATCTGGCAGGAGTCCCTGCGCCATGAAATAAGTGAAAAGTTTTACGTCAAACTTTACTCCCTGCATCATCTCTTGTATGAAAAATTTTGAAATGTCATCCGGCTGTTTTAAGAATACCGTGATAAATTCTCCAGGCTCATTTTGTGCGGTTGGCTGTTGATTTTCGTCTCTGTTTTCGTCAACCATAAGCTCCACAAAAGAAACAGTTTCTGAAAGAATACCTGGTGAAGAATATAATTTTGGGCTCAGCTTTTCAACTTTACCACGATAGCCGGTTTCTTCATAAAGTTCACGAATCGCAGTTGTTTCCAGAGATTCGCCGGGATCCACTAATCCTGCAGGAAACTCCAAAAGGTATGAGTTTGTCGGCGGACGAAACTGTCGTATCAGGATATACCTTCCAGAAGGTTTCATGAGAGCAATTATAATAACAGCCTCTGCCCGATGCTTACGATGCAGGCCTTCCCATGTTTGAACTTTATTCTCGTCATCAACATAGCTGAATTCCACCATTTCTGACCAATTTCCACGATAGAGCGACCGTTCCTCAAGTACTCTGGCAGGGCCTGTATCATCAGGATTGTTTGCAAATGTTTCAGCCATTTAGAATTTAAAAATGAGTTAAGATATGTGACAAGCAGTTAATATCATTTTATAGGTATTAATCTTAAAAGATAGCTGATTTATCGACAATCACAATTCAATTTTGAAAATGTTTTGCGTTGTCTTTTGAGGTAGCCTGCAATATTATTCGACTTATGAGTATAAAACAATAACAGCAAAAACTGAAAACCAGACTCCCATTATGAGAAGTGTCCGTTTGCTTTGGATAGGCAAAACTCAGGAGTCTTTTGTGAAAGATGGAATTAGCCTGTATCTGAAAAAACTTTCCCATTATATCAAGGTTGATTATGAAGAAATCAGGCCTGCAAAGTATGGCTCCGGGAAAGTGGAACAGTGGCGCAGACAAGAAACAGAACAATTGTTGAAGCGTTTGAATTCTACTGAATTAAATATATTTTTGGATGAAAAGGGAAAGTGTCAAACTTCAAAAGGCCTGGCTTTGTGGTTAGAAAAGCAAATGCCGCTGGGGTGGCCGAGGGTTAATTTTGTCATTGGTGGTGCATATGGTTTTGATAAGTCTTTGTTAGCAGATGGAGTACATTATTTGAGTCTTTCTGAAATGACTTTTACCCATCAGATGGTGAGAATAATATTACTTGAGCAGCTTTATCGTGCCTTCAGCATCATGCGCGGAGAACCTTATCATCATGCTTAAAGCTATGCTGTTTAATAATTTTGAATCAATAATATGAAACGCCTGATTTTAATTGCCGTTACTCTACTGCTACTTGCTGGAATGGGTTATTTTGCGATGCAAAACAGTCACAATGTGTCTTTGAATTTGTTTGGAAATTTCTCCATCCAGTTATCAGCATGGATGGTGATAGTGGGCTCGTTTGTAGCCGGCTGGGCAGTAACAGAGATCTGGCAGTTTATTTCTCATCCTCAGCGTTTTGTTCAGAGCTTTCTGGGTAAATTTTCCCGTTATCGAGACAACAAAAAGCAAAAAATAACACAAATCTTTGAGAATGCATCTTTACTGCGTGATCCAAAGCAAGTGAAAAAAAGTTTTCATAAATTGGTTAATCAAGAAACCCCCTTGCTAATTCGTGTTCAGTATCTTGAACAATTGCGTTATGAAAAAAATGCAGAAGAATTACTCAAAAAATATGCAGAACTCAGGGCAAAATATCAGGGTAATTTACAGGTTTTGTTACCTTACCTGAATCTTGCCTGTGAAGTCAGCGAGTGGGATCTTGTTGAGAGATTGAGTCATGAAATCCTACGAATATCTCCAGATCATCCGGATGCACTTGCAGGACTGCAGCAATTTTATATTGCCAGGCAAGACTGGGTTGCCTGTATTGAACAAGAGAGGGATCTGCTGAAAAAATACAGTGGTAGTTTTATCACACAAAAAATCTCTGAGCACCATGAAGAGCACCTTAAACAGGCATTGCGTCAAGATCCAAAGTGTTTACATAATTGGTCTTTCCGCTACCTTCCTCAAAAACGGGACAAGAAAAATGATAAACCTTTTGAAGCCCTGGGAGAAGCAGCACAACTTCAAAAGTCCAGTATGTTTTTGGAGGCAGCCAGAGTTCTAAAGGATGCTTATGGGCAGACGGCATTTCCTGAACTATTAAAGGCATTGGAGGTTGTATATCGCAAAAGTGGTGCTGACCAACAAATCATGGAAATGATTGCTGCTATTCACAATTCACGTCAACGCGCCATTCCTTCTTCGCTCCTTTATGCCAAGTTACTTTATCAAAATGAGAGACATGATGAGGCAGCAAAAATTCTAGCGGAAGTAAAACTTCCAACTGCTGCGCTAAAGTTTCAAATCGTAACTCTTGGTGCTAAGGGGGCAGTTCCGCAGATGTCAGGAGAATGGAACGATCTTTACCATGCACTCCGTTACCTGATTGCTGTTCGTCAGGATCATACTGAAGAGGCACTTCAGGCAGCAAAATCGCTGCTGCGTGAAGCCAAGTTGTTGGAATAATTTCAGCATGAAAGTTATTGAAACAGCTGGAATTGTTCTCAAAACAATGGATTTCAAGGAAAATGATATTATTCTAACTATTCTTACTCGTGAAGCCGGCAAGAAATCAGGGATTTTTCACGGCGGAAAAAGTTTACGCAGCGGAAATGCAGCAAAAGCAGAATTGTTTGTCATTAATTATTTTGAGTATTCTGAAAAGCCGAATACGGATTTAGTCCGGATTCGTAAATGTGAACTTCTGGAAAGTTTTCCTCCACTGCGAAAAAATTATTCAAAGTTTCTCCATGCAAATTATTTTTCGGAAATACTGCTTCAATGTGAAATATCAGGTGTTGATTCTCAGGATTATTTTGAACTGCTGAAGAACACAATGTTCCAACTCTCAGGAGCAAAAACTGGTGCTGAAATAAAATTTGACTTTGAAATGCAATTATTGAAACTACTTGGTGTCCATCCCAATTTGGACAATTGTATTCAATGTGCTAGTTATTTGTGGAAAAATGAACACGGACGAATAACGGCTCCAAAATATTCTGTGCCATATCAGTTAGATGCCAGACTCGGCGGTATCCGCTGCCCGGAATGCTGTATCCAGAGTTCATACACTGCTGTTTTACATCCTGGAAGTCTGGCTTTCTTCAGCAAACGCCAAACAGCATTGCAAAGTGATTCCGGTATTCGTCCAACGCAGATTAACTTAAAGGAACTTGATCAGGCCCTCGCTATTTACTTCAGGCATTATTTTGGTAAAAACCTGAAAACACACACATTACTACAGGAGAATTCGTGGAAAAACTAGAGTCAGTAACATTTGGCGGCGGTTGTTTCTGGTGTTTGGAGGCAGTCTTTAGCAGACTTGAAGGAGTTAAATCAATTATGCCGGGTTATGCAGGAGGCAGCTTAAACAATCCAACTTATGAGCAGGTTTGCACTGGCGAGACCGGTCATGCAGAAGTGATTCAAATTGAATATGAGATTGATAAAATCAGTTATGAAACTTTGCTTGAATGGTTTTGGCGTTGCCACGATCCAACGACTCTAAACCGGCAGGGCGGAGATGTTGGCACACAATATCGTTCTGTAATTTTTTATCATAATGAATTACAAAAAACAACGGCTTATCAGGCAAAAAAAGACGTTGGTCAATCCGGAATGTTTGAGCATCCGATTGTCACAGAAATAAGTGCACTTCCGGAGTTCTATCCTGCAGAAGATTACCACTTGGATTATTTTAATAAGAATTCAAATGCGGGTTATTGTACTTATATAATTGCTCCAAAACTCTCCAAGCTAAAACTGGACTAGTTGTCTCAAAAATAAAATTGAGTTGTGCCTCTCGAACTGCCGTAAGCATACTCATCGCGGCTGTGAATTTCTGTGTTGATAGTGTCTTCTGACAGTTCACTGATAAAGCGGGAACGTTGACTGATGCCTCCGGAATAGCCTGACGAAACTACCGGAGCAGTTATCAGCAGCTGACGTTTTGCCCGAGTCATGGCAACATAAAAAAGACGGCGCTCTTCTTCAATTTGTGCCTCTGTTACCAGACTTCGCTGGTGAGGGAATTGGCCCTCAGTCAAGCCGATTACTACAACTACCTGCCACTCTAAACCTTTAGCCTGATGTATAGTGGTCAGGGTGAGAGTTTCCTGATTTTCCTGCTGTTCAGACTCATGCTCAGTGATAATGCTGGAGCCAACCAATGAGAGCTCGTTTAAAAAATTATCCAGTTTTTCATAATTATCTGCAAACTCTTCAAGGTAACGGATATCTGTTTCACGTTGAGAAGCATTTTCAAAACTGCTAAACATTATCTCACGGTAAAAATTCTGGTATAAAATTCCAATCATCTGGGAGGGTTTTACATTTTCTGCCAGCATTTCCTGAAAACATTCCAGAAAAATATTCCAGCTTTCGTGCGCCTTTTTTGGAATCAGTTTTTGTAACTCATGGTTATTTTTTGTCAGCCTAACTGCCTGTTGGCTTTGGAAAACACTAAAAATACGGTGTGCAGTTGTATTACCAACTCCTGGTAGGAGTCTTAGCAGGCGCATCCATGCTATTTCATCAAGAGGATTAAAAAGGACCTTGAGAAATGCAGTAACATCTTTGATATGAGCCTGCTCAAAAAATTTAACTCCTGAATGCACTACGAAAGGAATACCAGCATGAGTCAACACTACTTGAAGTGCAGCAGACTGCACATGATTTCGATAAAGCACGCTCATTTCATTCAATGAAATATCTTGATCCTGGAAACTAAGAATCTTGTCCAGCACCAGTTCAGCTTCATCCTGAGAAGCCCAGACCTGATGCACAGCTGGTTTTTCGCCATTTACTAAAGAACTAAAAAGGTTCTTTTCAAACTGACGTGTGTTATAATTTATGCTCTGGTTGGCAGCTTCCAGGATTTCAGGAGAACTGCGGTAATTTTCCTCCATGCAGTATGTTACGGCTTGGTAGCGTTCTGGAAATTCTAACATGTTGCCAAAATCTGCTCCGCGCCAACTGTAGATTGATTGAGCATCATCACCAACAACCATTAAATTTTTGTGAGGTTTAGAAATCTGGTATAAGATATTGGCCTGTATTTGATTTGTATCCTGGTATTCATCTACCAGGACATATTGGATTTGCTGACAAAGCGGTAGTCCTTCACCATGTCGCAGGAGCAGTTCCAGCCAGTTTTCCAGCAGATCATCAAAATCCATCACCTGCCCATGTTTTTTCTTGCGTCGGTATGTCGAGAGCACATTGAGAATTGAGTCGGTGTTATCTTCAAAGTGGGGATAATCTGCAGAAATAAACTGCTCTAAATGAAAACTACGGTCCTGGAAAGCAGATTCCAGAATCATATTTTGTGTGCAAAAACGGTTGAAGGCTAAAGAAAAGATGTTTTGTAGAACGGCAGCTTTTGGAAAATATTTCCCGGGTTTGCCGACTGTTTCCGCAAGTGCAGATTTGATCAAATCTCTAGAATCAGAAGAATCTAAAATGCTGAAATTATTATTATAATTAAGTAATTTTGCATTTCTCCTCAGGAACCTGCTACCGACACTGTGGAAGGTGCCATGAATGATTTTTAGTTGATCAGTAGAATTATTTAGTGCCCGTGCTACTCTCTGTGCCATTTCGTTGGCGGCTTTGTTGGTAAAAGTCAGCAAGAGGATGGAAGACGCAGGAACTCCGGAATTAATCAGCTGTGCTACACGGTGAGTAATCACTCGCGTTTTTCCGCTGCCGGCTCCGGCAATGACTAAAGCCGGACCTGTCTTGTGTTCAACTATTTTTCGTTGAACAGGATTTAGAGCAGTGATAGACCAGTTTGACATCTTGCAGGCAAGTGTAATTAAAGCAAAGGGAAAATTAATATTGGCTAACTATACTGTAAAATATTAGTCCAAATCTAGAACAACAAGCAAAATAATTTCCATGTTTATTGAAGAATTTAAGCAATATATTTCTATTTCAGTTGAAGCAATACAGCTTTTTGTAAGTAATAGTTTTAACAAAGGTGTATTGATTTCAAATAAAATGACGATCCTGATATTTGCTGTATTTACAGCATTAGTTATTCTCATTGGCCTTTCCGGATGGTACTGGCAACGGAGTAGATCGTTGAAAAATAAGACTCCTGATCAGCTTTCCGGAAAAGAAAAAGAGAAACGATTAGAGCAACTGGAAAAGGAGCAGGCAAAAGAACTGGAGCTGCGGATCAAGCAGGAAGATAAACTGCAGGCAGAAAAAGAGGCAGGCAGACTTGCAAAAGCAGAAGCTCGTGAAAAAGGAATACAGGAGCAGATTACTTCGGTTGAGCAACAACTCAAGAGTCAGCAGGTACTTCAGCGTGAAATTGAAACAATAGTGGAAAAAGAGATAGTTCCGTCAGAAGAAACAACAGTTCTTGAACGTCTGCGTCAAGGTGTCCTCAAAACCAGGACTCTATTACTCGACAATATTGCCAATACAGTTTTAGGAAAAAAAGAAATTGACGAGGACGTACTAGATGATCTGGAGGAAGTGCTGATTGGTTCGGATATAGGTCCGGAAACTACACAGCGAATTCTCGATGTTATCACTGAAAAGGTGGAGCGCAAAGAATTGACCAATCCGCAAGTATTACAGTTGGAATTAAAAAATGAAATTCAACGAATTATGAGTAAAACATATCCGGTTCCAGGAACGGCAGAACGGAAGCCGCTGATTTTACTTTTTGTGGGTGTGAACGGTGTTGGTAAAACTACAACCATAGGTAAAATTGCAGCACAATATCGACAGCAGGGTAAGAAAGTCCTGCTGGGTGCAGGTGACACTTTTCGGGCAGCAGCAATTGAACAGTTGGAAGAGTGGAGCAAGCGTGCTGATTGCGACATTATTCAAAAAGAACCCGGAAGTGATCCTTCGGCAGTAATGTACGAAACAGTTCAAAAAGGACTGGATGAGGATTATGATGTGGTAATTTGTGATACTGCAGGCCGCTTGCACACAAAAAAGAATTTAATGGAGGAATTAAAAAAAATGATCCGGGTTATTCGCAAGTTGATTCCTGATGCACCACATGAAATCCTGCTGGTCCTTGATTCCACTACTGGTCAAAATGCGATTTTCCAGACACGTGAATTTTTGGAAACTGCGGAATTAACTGGCCTGATAATCACCAAGCTGGATGGTACTTCAAAAGGCGGAGTGGTTATCGGTATAGTCAATGAGTTTGATATTCCTGTGCGTTATATTGGCATTGGTGAACAAGTTGAAGATCTTCGTCCTTTTGATGCAGAGCAGTTCACTGAATCACTTTTTGCTTAGATTTTTGTTCCAGAAAATAACAGTCTCAGTTTTGGTATAAGTGGGGTTGCTTCGAAAGGAAAACAGACTCTAAAATCGAAACTTTGATTAGACACGGTTATGAGAGAAAAGCCAGAGTGCAAGAGCAAAAAATATTATATTTCCACTCCATGATGCAAAGAAAGGCAGTATCAGTCCTGCTCCGCCAACTGCCATAGTGATCTGATTCAGTATCCAGAACAGGATACCAAGTAAGCAACTGATGGCCAGCGATTCTGCTGCAACCTCTCTTCTGTTGTAAGATGCAGAAAGACCTAAACCTATCAAAACCATAATAAAAATTTGAAAAGGGTAGGCCGTTTTCTGAAAAAACTCAACCCAGTGACGAGTCACGTCCTGCCCCTCGCTTTGCAATTTTAGAGTATCCTGATATAAATCAATAATAGGTTGATGATGAGGTGATATGGGGACAACAAAAGGTACTGTTGGCAATTTTTCAGTCTCAACACGCCACTGTTCTTCATGCTCCAGCTGCAAACGTTCATCATGAAAAAAATACCTCTGAACGTTATTAAAGATCCAGGATTCATTTTGCTGCTGTCCTTTTTCTATCCTTGTTCGAGCTTTTAGCTGAAAGGGATTCTGCTTCCAGTAGAATGAAGAAATTGAGTTCAAACGACCGTCTTGTTGGCGATTTCCAAAAAAGTAAATACTTTGATCTTCACCAACTTTCCAGAGTGGTTGCAGGCTGTTAGGGTTTTCCTGCTTGACCCACGTTTGATGCATCCAAGTATACATGTAATTTTGGCTGAAATATGCAAAAGCCGCAATCAACAGTGCGACAACTAACACTGGAGATGCCAAACGCCAGCCGCCAATTCCTGAACTGCGCATGGCCAATAATTCAGCATTTTTATTCATTGAGCTGAAAGTGGCAATTGTAGCCAGCAAAACGGTGATTGGAGTAATCAGCTCCAGTAATAGTGGAAGTAATAAAGCTGTTTCCTGCAGGAACTCCAAAAAAGAAAACCAGTCTGTAAAAATATCTGCGAGATTACCAAAGAAATTGCCAACTAAAGTCATCAAAACAAAAGAACCAAGAAACAACAGATAATAACGGATAAATTCTGAGGCAATATATTTTGAGATGATCTTAAAGGGCACAGTAAGGCATTTTTGTTGAAGAAAAAAAGAAAAACTATTTTCTAAGATAAAGTTTCTTTAAAAAAGGTTCAAAGTAAATTAACAAAAATAGTTTTTTTTATGAAAAAGTTAGGACATTATCTTGCATATAAGCAGTGTTTTAGTATCGTAGAAATATTAAATATTGCAGACTTTATCAAGAAAATTGAGAAGTCGAAAAAATAGAATACATGACTCAGTTAATTCTAGTACTTGAGGAGAATCCGGGAATTCAAGGTGTAATTGCTGCTTCCCTACTAAACAGCAATATAACAGTTACCCAGGAGTTACTTCCGGATCTTTTTGTTCAACAGGTACAGAATCTGAAACCGGATTTAATATTACTCAGCAATTCCGACAGTGCTCAAAACTATCAGACTTGTCGGGAAATACGTAATGATCCGCAGTTTAAACAAACCCCAATCATTTTGCTGGCAAATGCAAAAGACGAGATTGAGGAAAGTTTACTTGCAGAACTTGAAGTTGAGGCCTTGCTGCGCAAGCCTTTTGAGTCAACCAGACTCAAGGAACAGCTTAGCCGGTATATTGTTCTGGATGAAAATTTTGGAACTGAGCCGGAAAACATAGATTTGAATTTAGCATTAGACATGAGTTCCATTGATGAACAATTGAAAGATATTGATTTGGTTGAAGATGAAGAGGCTTCTTCTGAGGTAGAAGAGAACCCTGCTGCCACAGGTTTAGATCAGACGACGGAGGAGTTGGATTCAGTCTTATCTTCAGGTAGCAAAATGGATTCGTTACTACTGGATGAAATTGATGAAAATAAGGATCAGACTGCAACAGATGATGTTCTTGAAGTAGATGAAACCGAAATGAGGTTTGAAGGTCTGGAAGAGTTAAATGATGACGAAATCGAAATGGACAGCGACCTTGAATTTGAGTTGCAGCTTGATGAAGATGAGGTTGAAGAAAACACCCAAGATGAGGAATCAGAAATCTCAACAACAGTGACAGAGTCTCATTTGGTAGGACTGGAACAATTAAAAAATTCCGGTTTGGAAGATCAATATGCTGAAAGATACTTAAAGAATTCAAATGAAGTATCTGCACAAAACTCACGATCCGAATTGGAAAATATAAAACTTGAACTGAATGACTTTGAGGATCCTGACGATATTTGGATGAAAACTCCGGATTTGGATCAAAAACTCAGAGAGGGACTGACTGATATCAGTTTGGATGAGGCTGATGTTCAATCCGAATTTTCAAAGAACCGAACTTCTTTTGAAGGACTTGCTGAATTGACGTTGCAGGATGCAGAATCAATTAATTCAGAAAAGTTGCTACAATTTCAGAATATGGATAATTTTGAGATGCAACTCCTAGCAGAGGATACAAGTCAGGAACTTGAAAACAAACTTGATGATAAACTGCTGACTGATTCCGAGGAACAGGATCTTGAAGAAATTGAAGATGCAGAGCAGTTCATTCTTGAAACCTCGGCTGCTGAGCTCGATGATGATCTGTCTGAGAATCGAGGTGAATTAGAAATAAAATCGATGGTAGAGGAGAGCTTTGACGAGGAAGTAATTTCTGAAGAGGATGCACTGGAAGAGCTGGAAGAACTGAGTGAGCAAATGGAGGCTCTGGAGTTGGAAGAAGCAGAGTTTGAGGCGGAGGAGAAAGAATATGAAGATGAATTGGAAATAGAAAAACTGGAAACGGAAGCTCTTTTGGGTGGAGGAGAAACTGGTGAAATTGATGATTCTGAAGGAGAGTTAGTTGAATTTATGCTCGACGAACTGGGAGATTTGTTAGAGGATGATCTTGAACCTGAAACCGAAGAGTCTCTTGCAATGTCAGCTGCTTTTGAAGAAGAGGTTTTTGAAAGTTGGGATCATGCTGAAGAAGCATTTATGGGGTTTGAGAGAGAGTCAGAAAGCCCTGAAAAAGAAACTACTCAAGAGGTTCCTGAAATTGAAACCTTCGAAAGTTCTAAAGTTGACGCAGAAGAAGACGAAGATGATGAAGAAACAGAAAAAAGTGAAAGTTACAGCTTCACAGAAAATGAGTTGAAAGAGATTGTCACGATTTCTGTCCAGAAAGCACTGGAAAAATCTATTGCCTCATCACTGGTTGAGCTGGCAGTTACAGAGATTAAAACACAAGTATCCAGGACGGACTAAGACTGTACCTGATATGCGACTGCTATTTTAGCCCCTAAACGTGCATTATTGCAGATCAAAGCAATGTTGCTCTTCAGACTGTCACCATGAGTTAAGCGGCTGATATTCTCCAGTAAAAATGGAGTCACATCTTTCCCTTCAATCTTCTTTTTACGGGCTTTGTTTAATGCTTCAGTAATTGCTTTGTTAATGAGAGCCTCATCCATTGCATCTTCCTTCGGAACTGGATTCCCAATTACCAGTCCCCCTGTCAGTCCCAAGCCCCATTTAATTTTCATGCAGTGTGCAATTTCTTCTGGAGTGTCAAAGCGGGTCTGCACTAAAGATCCGCTTGATGGTGTATAAAAAGCTGGAAATTCTGTGGTTTTATAGCCGATAACAGGTACACCTTGTGTTTCCAAATATTCAAGTGTGCGAGGAATATCAAGAATAGATTTTATACCTGCACAGACTACAGCAACATTTGTTTGGGCTAATTCCGTCAAGTCTGCGGAAATGTCCATAGTCTTTTCATTTTCACGATGCACACCTCCAATTCCGCCGGTTACAAAAACTGTGATACCTGCTAACTGAGCACAAATCATAGTAGCTGCCACCGTGGTACCGCCGCTCAGTTTTTGTGAAATTACTACCGGCAGATCTCTGCGGCTGACTTTTACCTGCGACTTATTTTGCGCAAACTGTTCTAATTCCTGCCTGCTTAAACCTATCTTGATCCGACCGTCTAAAATTGCGATAGTGGCAGGTTCGACACCTTCTTCTCTGACAATGTCTTCTACTGCAAGTGCGGTTTCTAAATTTTGCGGATACGGCATACCGTGCGAAATAATTGTTGATTCAAGTGCCACCACCGCTTGATTTTTTTTCAGCGCTTTTTGCACTTTTGTGGAGATGTCAAGTTGTTGAGTTATATTCATATTTTTTACAAAAAATGTTAATATTTTGCTGGTTTTGGTAATCAGCTTTTACTTCTGAAACTAACTGAAAATGCAACGGCTGTCAATCAAGATTGATATTGAAAATGCACCAAGTGCAGTTGAGGAGGTAAACCGCTTTGTAAATCTGGAAGAAAAAGTAGCTTAGCACTCAAGTATTTCATTCAGGTTGCATCTATTGGAAATTCTGCTAGCCTGATTCATTCAGCTATTTTATCAGGAGGCATCTAAATGAAAATTGGTATTTTACAGTGTGATTCTACAATGGAACAATTCCGGGCCGATCACGGCAATTATCCGGAGATGTTTATTTCACTGTTTCAGTCCGTTGATCCGGATCTAGAGTTCAATATTTATGATATCCAGGCAGAGCAGTTTCCTCAAATTTCGGAGGAATGCGATGCATACTTGATTACCGGCAGCCGCTTCAGCGTTTATGACGATGAGCCATGGATTCGGAAACTTGAAGAGTATGTGCTTACTTTGCACAATAGTCGGTTTCCGCTGCTCGGAATTTGCTTTGGGCACCAGATGATTGCCAGAGCACTTGGCGGAAAAACCGAACCTGCCCAACAAGGTTGGGGAGTAGGTGTGCAAAATTACCAGACTGTTTCTACTAAAAAATGGATTCAACCTGCCTTGAAACAGTTTTCACTTTTGGCCAGCCATAAGGATCAAGTCACAGAACTTCCGGCAGGTGCGGAATTAATTGCAGAAAGTGAATTTTGTCCGAATGCAGCTTTCCGGATTGATAACCATATCCTGACATTTCAGGGGCATCCTGAATTTCAAAAAAAATATTCAAAAGCCTTAATGCAGCTCAGGGAAAAAATTCTGGGCCCGGAAGTATTTGAAGGAGGAATGAAATCCCTTGAGCAAACTATCCAAGCTCAGCAAATAACAAACTGGATGTTGAATTTTCTCGGGCAGGATGAACCTTGTTAAAACTGTGCACGGTTTAATTTTCGGAACGCTGAGATTTACTTACTGTGGATGTAGTTCGTGACATCTCCCATAGCTTGAAATAACGGACGACAATATTCAGTGCGTCAAAAATTGCGCAGAATAATCCAGGATAGCCGTCCCGAAATCCACCCTTCAATAAGTAGCGTCGTAAAAAACGAAAAAATGGTTTGAGCACCAGAAAGCGTAGAGTATTTACGGTAGTTATCTTCACTCCGGAATCACTTAGATAACCTGCCTCCACTCCTGTATAGAAATCAAACTTACTTAAAAATTGACTGATGTTCAGATAAGGATAGTGCAGCATATCGTTGTTTAATTTTCCGCTACTGCCGTCAACCACCAGTTTTTCATGTACATGTTTATTTGGAAAATGTGCAGAATTTCTCCGGAATAAACGTAACTGTGTGTCCGGATATTGACTTCCGTGACGCAGCCAATTCCCAAAATAATGATTGCGACGGTTTAGACGGAATGCCGAGTTTCCGGTGTTTTCAAGCAACGCTTCGATTTCCTTAACCAATAATTCCGGTAACCGCTCATCCGGATCCACGTAAAAAACCCAATCTCCCGTCGCCTGTTCCAACGCGTAACTTTTGTTAACATTCAGGTTGGTATTGTTGGGTCGGGAAAAAACACGACATCCATGTTCCCGTGCAACATTAAGCGAACCATCCTGACTTTCACAATCAACATAAATGATTTCTGTTGCCCATTTGAGTTGAGGCAGTAATTCCCGTAAATGATCTACTTCATTATGACCAATGATAGTGATGCTGAGATTCATGGAGTTTGGATAATTATGATTGTTTTTTTGTGATGGATTCGTAAAAACTCATAAACAGATTATTTGTCTTTTTGAGAGTAGAGATAAAACTTAATGATATTAGAGCTTAGTATTAAATAGATTTGTCGCTACGCTCAAAATGACACTTTTTTTGGGCTTTTTGCAAATGCATCAATCGTTTCCTCAACAAGATTGAGAAACGTGTTTAGTATAAACAATTGAACGGTTTATGACAAGTGAGCGCGTTATTCAACGTTGTTTCAGTATTGTATAAATTCAATAAATAAATATTTTGATGCATTTCCATCTTGAGTTAAAACTATAACAGCAATTATTTGACTTTCATTTCTTGATTCAAAACCCCGCACTGTCAAAAATTAGTTAGCCGTTGCATTTGTAAAATGCTAGACTTAGGAAACTTTTCAATCTTACTAATTGAGAATAAATATGTTCAAAACAGTTGAAAATAATGTCTGGGTCTTTGATGTGGAATGGGTGCCGGATCCGGAAGCAGGAAGAAGATTGTTTCAACTTCCGGAAGATACTCCTGATGCAGAAGTAATCCAGAAAATGTGGGAAGAAGGAGGCGCGGATAAAGAAAATCCGATGCCCTATCTCAAAACCACAATTTGCAGGGTCATTTCAATTGCGGCTGTAATCCGTACAGTCAAGGAAAACGGCGAAATTATTTTGTCTTTAACAGCCTTACCTCACGATGCAGCAGATTCGGAACAAGCTGTAGAATTCGAAATATTATCCCGTTTTCTGAATGCAGTTGGTGAAAAACGGCCGCAGTTGGTAGGTTATAATTCAGCAAAAGCAGATATGAAAATTCTCCTGCAAAGAGCTGTGGCCAATGGCGTTCAGGCAGCAAAATTTGCAAAACGACCTAATAAACCCTGGGAAGGGGCCGATTACTTTGATTCCAGAAATAGCGAAGGGCATCTTGATTTGATCGAAATTCTGGGAGGCTTCGGAAAAGCAAATCCTTCACTCAATGAAATGGCGACAGTCTGTGGAATTCCTGGAAAACTTGGTGTAAGTGGAGAAGAAGTTGCTCCCATGTGGTTGGACGGTCGCCTGGTGGACATTGTGGCCTATAATGAGTGTGATGCACTGACCACATATTTGCTTTGGTTACGGATGGCCTATTTTGCCGGTTTTTTTAATCAGCAGCAATATTCAGAGGAACAGGAGCGTGTCCGGAATTTGCTCAACAAAACAGGTGCACTTCCAGGCAAAGAACATTTACTTGAATTTTTGGAACGATGGGAAATGTGGTCTCCGGTTGGGATTGCATGATAGTTGACGTCAGTCCTGAGACAGCACTTTATTTAAAACGACTCTTTGCAACAAGATCTTACTTCAATATATATTGATATCAGTATGCTGCAAACAATTCTCTTTTGACTATTTTATATGACAATTTTTAACCGTGAACGGTTGACGAATGAGATCTTTAAAATTGATGTCAAGCGCTTACGGAGTGGCTGGTATTCTGACAAATACTTTGAGAATATTGGTGTAATGCTCAGAACTTTAGCTGAGCAGAATTATTATTTCAAGGGTGAGACTTTGCGTCTGGAAGGCGTGGATTTGTCCAGGACAGATATTGGTAATCTTGAAGTTGAAATGCAATGGTTTTCACGCCGGTCCGGCAAAGTTGTAATTGCCGGTGTGGATAAAGCTTTGACCATGCTCCGTCATTGCAGTGGGTATTTTAATAGAAAAGGGAAATTTGTCAATACCTGGAATAAATTGGAAGTTGAAGCAGTACATGATGGTGCCACAGTTAATTATAACGGTGATCCTCTGCATATTCTGCCAGTCATTAGAGTTCGTGGACGCTACCGTGATTTTGCTCTTTTAGAGACACCCACACTGGGATTGCTGACGCGCTCCAGCCGTGTTGCAACTAACGTTTATGAGACCTTAACGGCGGCAGGTGGAAAGCCGGTGTTGTTTTTTCCAGCTCGTTGTGATTTACATGAAGCTCAGGCTGCAGATGGTTATGCATACAATGTAGCAGTTCAACTCTTCAATCATGACCACAATCAGCATGTCAGTCCTTTTATCTCAACGGATGCTCAAGGTGACTGGTGGGGTGGAGTTGGAGGTGGAACAATAGCTCATGCTTCAATAGCCTGTTTTTTTGGGGATACCGCAGAAACAATGATGGCTTTTGCTTCAGCTTGTGCAGCGGAAATTCCCAGAATTGCACTGGTTGATTTCAACAATGACTCCGTCAGGGACTCATTGCTGGTTATGCAAAGTATGTTTTTTCGTTACCGTGAATTAATTGACTCAGGTGCTCAAACTGAGGCACAGCGTTATCTTCTTTTTGGTATTCGTCTTGATACCAGTTCTTCAGTTAGAGATGTCTCAGTACCGTCTTTGGGGAAACCAGAACTGGATATGGGGGTCAATCCACGTTTGGTTTTTATTGCCAGGAATGCAGTTAATACTGCCTGGGAAAAATGGGAGTTGCCCGAAAAATGGCTTAATCGTGCAAGAGAATGGTGCAGGAATGTCAAAATTGTGGTATCAGGTGGATTTAATCCTGCAAAAATTTTGTATTTTGAAAAACTTGATGTACCTGTTGATATTTATGCAGTTGGATCTTCTCTCTTTGCTAATGAAGGACCACGTGTAACGGATTTTACAGCTGACATTGCACAGGTGAAAATTAATGGAGAGTGGTGGGCAATGTCAAAAGTTGGCAGAAACCGTGGTGAAAATCCTGATTTGGAATCCGTATCCTGAATAAATAGCTCTAAACGAAACACTCATAATATTATGATTTTCATATTTTCTCTGTTTATTAGTTGATCTTATGATATATTTTTGCTATCCTGAACTTTTTTCAGGCACTTTGCACAGTTGCTGAGTGTCATTTTTTAACCATTAAAGGAGAAGATATGGAACAAGGGAATGAAAAACTGGAGTTGGTGTACGGTCTAGAAGACAAACCATCGCCCATGGAATCGGCTTATGCCGCACTCCAGCATTTACTGGCGATTATTGTGGGTATTATCACTCCCACCTTAATAATTGGTGGTGTCTTAGGATTGGGAGAGCGTATCCCATATTTAATTAGTATGTCGCTGATAGTTTCAGGTGTGGCAACCTTTATTCAAGCCAAACGGATTGGTCCTATTGGTTCCGGACTTTTGAGTGTTCAGGGAACAAGTTTTGCTTTTTTGGGCGCAATTCTCACTGCGGGTTTCATTGTGAAGGGACAAGGCGGTGGTCCGGATGAAATTCTGGCAACCATTTTCGGTATCTGTTTTGTAGGTGCCTTCATTGAAATAATCCTCAGCAGATTTCTCCATCTTCTGAAAAACATCATCACCCCGGTTGTGACTGGAACAGTGGTAATGTTGATTGGGCTGAGTCTGGTTAAAGTTGGTATCACAGACATGGCAGGGGGGAAATGGTTGCTGGACAATAAACCACAATTTTTTGGAACTGCTGAAAACCTGGGTTTGGGAATACTTGTCTTATTGGTAGTATTGATCCTCAACCGCAGTAAAAATCCAATGATCCGCATGGGTTCTATTGTGGGTGGAATTATTGTTGGTTATCTGGTTGCACTTTATCTGGGTAAAGTAAATTATGGTCATATGTCTGCTGCTGAAATGATCAGTATTCCGTTGCCGTTCAAATACGGATTTGCTTTCAACTGGACCGCTTTTATCGGTGTGGCTTTCATTTATGTCATTACTACAATAGAGTCCACCGGAGATCTAACAGCAACTTCGATGCTTTCCGGAGAGCCTGTTGAAGGTGAAAAGTATCTGGAACGCATTAAAGGCGGCGTTTTGGGTGATGGTATAAATTCAGCACTTGCAGCAATCTTCAATACTTTTCCCAACACTACCTTCAGTCAAAACAATGGTGTGATTCAAATGACTGGAGTTGCCAGTCGTTATGTGGGCATGTATCTAGCTGGATTTCTGGTTCTACTGGGTTTATTCCCGGTCATTGGCGGGTTTTTCCGCTCCCTTCCTAATCCAGTCTTAGGCGGTGCAACAATTGTGATGTTTGGTACCGTAGCTGCTGCAGGTGTAAATATTATTGCTTCGATGGGACCTCTCAGAAGACGTGAAATTCTGATCATTGCAGTTTCACTGGGAATCGGACTTGGACTTGCTTTTGTTCCGGAGGTGTTAAGTCAAACTCCAAAAGCAATTCAGCAAATCTTTGGCTCCGCTATCACTTCAGGTGGCTTGGCAGCCTTAATTTTGAATATGGTTCTGCCTCGGAACGAATCGTAATTAGATTTACAAAGATGGTGGCAAACATTGAGTTTGCCACTACCTCCTTGCTTCCACAATTTTCCGGAAAGATCCTGCCTGAATTTCCTCCACAGTAACTCCTGCTTTTTCAACATCTTCGGGATCAATTGCACCACTGTTGAGTGCACGAAAAAAGAAATTCAGCAAACCCTGACCTGTGGCTGCATCGTCAAAAACATCTCCGCTCAAAGTTGCTTTTGACGCTTGCTCCACAAAGTTGCGGAGACGTAATGTTGATTCCTGAATTTGTTCCAGAAAAAAAGCTGCATTGGCTGCATAACGTATTGGAATTTGTCCGGGATGTAAGTCCCAGCCTTGATAAAATCCATGTGCCAGCGAATGCCGGATGTGGCCGTAAGCTAGTTTCCAGGCACGGTGAACTGTTTCCAAATTTTCACGAACTTGCAGTGGAGAAATATTTTCTCCACGATGAGGAGCAACCGGCATAATATTGGTTGCACCATCGGAAAGAAAAATTCCGGAACCGCCAAAGGCGACTTTCATCACATCCCTTGCAAAATCACAAACTGCACTGTCCATCGTTTGATATGCCGCAATCAAATCACAGGAAGCCGTGTAATCGTATGTGCCAAAATGTGCCCCAAGACAACGGTCTTTTGTGGCTTTTGCAATTTTTCTGGCGGTTACTTCGCCGTTTGCATTGAAAACAGATTGAGTGGTTTCTATCATAATTTCCATTTTGAGGTCACCGAATGACAAATTGGAATCGGCTTCCAGAACTTCAAACAATTCTACCAAGGCTGCAGCTTGTTCCGGAATTTCAACTTTAGGCAAAGTTACCACAAAATTATCCGGAAGCTGGCCTCCGGTTTCTGCCAACAAAGTGCTGATAAAGATGTTCAAGGTCCGGACACCGCGTTCCACAAATTCTGCATTGAAAGGTTTGATACGGATTCCGATAAACGGCGGCAATGTTCCCTGTGTCATCCCAAGAGCCACTGCTTTTGCACCCTGAACGGCCACGGCATCCTCTTCTTCATCAGGCCGAATCCCAAAACCGTCCTCATAATCGAGTCGGAAATCCTCTACTGCTTCACGTTCAAGTTTTTTACAAACCTGCCCATAAACCCGCCAGGCTAACCATGTTGCTGAATTTGAAGGATTGACTCCATTTTTTTCTGCATCAGCAACCAAAGCATTTATTTCGGAAATCTTTGTGGGTAAACTTTCGGAGCCTTTTAATTCCAGTGCTTGTGCAAAAGTAACAAAATTTGGCGCAAAATCAGCCAAAATTTTCTGAGCTAACTTACCCATTTTTTGTGCAGTCTCGGCTTTGAACAAATGAGCTCCGCCATAAATTGTATGCACTGGTTGGCGTTGCAGAGATTTGCCGGGATAATCGTTTTCAAAAGATTTGTTTGCTTCAGAAAGTTGATGCAAAATTCCGGAAGTTCGCTCTGAAGTTAATATGTTTTTCATAGTTGTCTTGTTATTATCATTGAAAAAATTACGGTTTAACCCGCCTTTACACCAAAAATACGGAAACGACTGATGCCACCGTCTGGGAAAATATTGAGACGTAAGTGCGTGACGCCTCCAAGAGATTCTAATTCCTGTTCAAAAAAATGCCGGTGGTCCGCCTGAAGTTTTTGTTCAGGAAGCAATGTCTGCCATTCAATGTCGTCATTTCCCCAATCTTGCGGAGTATGTGTTGCTGGTAAATTTGCAGCATCAACTGAACAACGATCCGGAAAATTTCCTTTAAAAAAACTGGTGTCGACTTCTAATTTTCTTACTATACCACAAGTGGCAAGTCGCATAATGACCCAGTCATTTCCAGGTCCACGTCGCCGCCGTGTTTCCCAGCCGTCTCCCATATTTATTCCACTGCCGGGTGCTATCAAATTTCCCATTTGTCCAAAATGTTGATCACTGCAGGCTAAAGCTAAACCACCGTGCCATGATGCCGAAAGATCAATTATTTCATCAGCACCAATTGTAGACCATTCCATGTGTGGTTCACCATAAACGCGTAACCGCGCCACGCCGCCATCCGGATAAATATGTAGACGGACATGAGTCCAGCGCAAATCATTGCTGATTTCAAAAAAATTTTGCGAAGTTCCTTCAAGAGGTGATTTGGCCAGCAATTCAGTCCAACTGGTTGATTCATCCGGATCACCATCAATTTCACAGGCTTCCAATGAAGCAAACGGCGGAAAGTTTCCGGTAAAATGATTGGTGTCTATATCGAGTGCACGGATTTTACCAGGCGCACCCAGTCGGATGCTGCACCAGTCATGTCCGGGAATCCTTTTGCGTCGTGATTCCCAGCCGTCCATCCATTTTCCATCATCAGTAAATTTATCAGGAAGAGAAATTCCGCGTCCTGGTTTGATCAAATTTTCTTTTCTTGCAAAAAAATCATCTGTAGTTGCCAAAACTACTGAGCCGAGACGCTCTTCGGCAAGGTTCAAATATTGTCTTGAAAAACGGTTGTCGTGTTCTGATTCCAAAAGGACTCCTTAATCTCGTGATTGTTTTTGGGTTTGTGTACCATCATGATCGATGATGTTTGTGCCAGTGCTGTGCAATGTCGATTCGGCGGCAAAGCCAGACATTGGGGTGGCTTTGTACATGAGTTAAAAATTTTTCCAAAGAAGCGGTGCGACCGGGGCGTCCGACAAGTCTGCAGTGCAATCCGATACTCAGCATTTTCGGTGCAGTTTTTCCTTCAGTATAAAGCACATCAAAAGCATCCCGAAGATAATTGAAAAATTGATCTCCTGCATTAAAACCCTGTGGGCTCGCAAAGCGCATATCGTTGGTGTCCAATGTGTAGGGTACCACTAAATGTGGTTTTCCCAGCTGAGTTTCAACCCAGTATGGCAAATCGTCCGCATAAGAATCGGCATCGTATAAAAATCCTCCGGCTTCCTGTACTAAACTTTGAGTGTTAACACTGGTGCGGCCTGTGTACCAGCCCAGGGGGCGACTGCCTGTAACTCGCGTATGAATTTCAATGGCTTTCGTTATGTGTTCGAGCTCGATTTCTTCCGGAATATCTTTGTAATCAATCCAGCGGTAACCGTGAGACGCAATTTCCCAATCTGCTTTCAGCATTGCTTCAACAGCTTGCGGATTACGTTCCAGAGCCATGGCTACACCAAATACTGTTACCGGAATATTACGGCTGCTAAAAAGTCGATGTAAGCGCCAAAATCCCGCACGGCTACCGTATTCATAAAGAGACTCCATATTCATATGGCGTGCACCGACAAAAGGCGTTGCACCGACAATTTCCGAAAGAAATGCTTCAGATGCAGAGTCACCGTGGAGGATACAGTTTTCACCGCCTTCTTCGTAATTAATCACAAATTGCACGGCAATCCGGGCATTTTCCGGCCACTTCGGGTGTGGTGGGGTTTGGCCGTAACCAAGCATGTCTCGCGGGTATTGTTTCATGGGGATATCCAAAAATTATTAGCTATATATGCAAAAAAATACTATCGTATATTTCAAGGCAAGTTCAACTTTAAATCTAAATTATCCTGATATTTATGGACTCTTACATTCTTGATTGGCTGCATCTGGTTGTTCGCTGGATTCATGTAATAACTGGTATAGCCTGGATTGGTGCTTCATTTTTCTTCAATTGGCTGGACAGTCAACTCACTCCACCGGAAAATCCGGAACCAAAAGTTGAGGGCGAATTGTGGATGATACATAGCGGAGGTTTTTATCAATTGGAAAAAACGATGATTTCACCGTCCGAAATACCGAGAGTTCTGCACTGGTTTAAATGGGAAGCATATTCGACCTGGATCAGCGGAATTTTCCTGCTTGGAATTGTCTATTACACCGGTTCAGGAGTTTATTTGATTGATTCAGACATTGCAGACTTAAGTTATGGAGTGGCTGTGAGTATCAGCCTGGGAACGATTTTGGTGGCTTGGCTGGTATATGATTTTTTGTGGGTTTCTTCGCTGGGTGAGAAAGGCTGGTTTCCAGTGATTATATCCTTTTTATTGTTGTTTGTAATCATCTGGTGGTTTCATCAATGGTTCGGTTCACGAGCCGCATACATTCACGTAGGTGCAGTCATGGGAACTTTGATGGTGGGTAATGTCTGGCGACGTATTATCCCCTCGCAAACAAAACTGGTGGAAGCAGTTAAAGCTGGAAAAACACCCGAAGCATCACTAGGAATAAAAGCAAAGCAACGCTCTTTACATAATAATTATATGACTCTGCCGGTTGTCTTTATTATGATTAGCAGCCATTTCCCCAATACTTTTGCGCATCATTATAATTGGATTATTTTAATTGCGATCATTTTGATTGGTGCGACAGTGCGGCATTTTTTCAACCTCAAAAACAAAGGTCACTTAAATGTCTGGATTTTGCCGGTAGCAATGGCTGCCATTTTTGTGCTTATTTTTGCGACCAAACCTGAAACCTCGATATCGAACTCTACTGAGACCGTCAAGTTTGGTACAGAACATATCCCGTATGCCCTTGTGCGTACCATTCTGGACCAGCGTTGTCTAAGTTGTCATTCCTCAAGCCCCACCGATGATGTCTTTAAAATTGCACCTAAGGGCATTATGTTTGACAGTGATAAACGTGTCCAAGCTCTGGCCTCGCTGATCAAAATGCAGGCCATAACCACGATCGCAATGCCGCTGGGGAATAAAACCGGAATGACTCACGAGGAAAGAGTTATTCTTGGAAAATGGATTGACGAAGGAGCATCCATCGAATGAATCAACATTCGTATACAAGCAAAAATAATTCTATAGGAGTTACAATGAGTCATATCACTACCCATGTTCTGGACACTTCTCAGGGTTGTCCTGGAGCAAATATCCGGATACGCCTGGAACTGCAAAAACCGGATGAAACATGGCATGAGCTTGCGTCTGGAACAACTAATAATGATGGGAGGGTTGCGGACTTGATTTCGGAAAAAGAAGTGTTGGCTTCAGGTGTTTATCGCATGATTTTTGAGACTGGAGCGTATTTCGAGCAACAGGGAACAGCTTATTTTTATCCTGAAATAGAGGTGCGGTTTTTATTCAATCAACCGGAACAGCATTATCACATTCCTTTGTTATTGAGTGCATTTGGTTACAGTACCTATCGGGGAAGTTGAGAATAACTTAGAAACCACAACTTATTGACGCAACAAATTAATTATTGTCCAGCATTTTATTGAGCCGCAATTTAGTAATTTTCATTTGCTCAGCAGCAGCAATTTTTAGTTCTTCATCAGGAGCGTTTTTCAGCCGAAACCGGAGGAACTTCAGCATTTCTGCGGCACTTTTTCCGGTAGCACAGACGATAAAAATATAACCGAATATTTTCTCATATTTTTGATTATCCGTTATCAAATCCAGTTTTGTCTGTTCGTCTGCAGATAGCATTCCGGACTGTTCATTGCTGGTCCAAATTTCAGTATTTTTTGACTTGTCCGGAGGTTTGCTATCACCGATTTTTGGATGTGCTGCAAAAGCCTCCAAATAATCTTCCTTTGATAAACTCAACCAGAATTGCTCAGCCAATGTAGACAATTGTGCAACTGATGAAAAAGGCCGAGCAGCCAACATTTTTTCAGTCCATTGCTGGGAGCCACAGGATTTTAGTAATTCAATCCGAGCCTGCTTGGCCTCACAATGGTTCAAATCTTTTAAATTCATGGAGTGCTGATAGCTTATTTTAAGAAATTCTGTTTGAGAGTTATGTCATAACTCAGAAACTCATTTTTTGTCATTTCTAGCAATGTGAAAAATATTTTTAGGTATTAAAATTTAACAAATGCAAGATTTTTCGCTGCGCTCGAAATGGTACTGTTATTAGGACTATTTACGGGTTCAGTATGTGTGAAACAAATCTGCCGGTAAAAATCAGAAATAGAAAGTAGAACTCAATTCCCAGCGGTGAGCAACTGGCGTGTTTTGTCCGGCAAGAGGTCGTGTGTATCCCAAACGGATTTGCCAGGGAGTAGCAAGTGGTGTATGCTCAAGTTCACTCAAGTTTCCGTAACCAAATTCTAAATTTATTTCTTTGAGAAAAGCAGCATTTGATTTGCCGGTTGGCAGTTTACTTTCTGACTGCTGAAAATAATGTAACTCTGTACCGGCAAAGATATTATCTCTCTCAATACTCCAGTTGTAGAAAATGTCTGCACTGTGTCCGGCAGAATAATAGCCTTTTTCTCCTTCAAGTGTTTCGCGTTTGCCAAGCAGCTCATTAGCGGCTTCTAACCTGAAACCATTCCGGATACCGTGTGCCAGCGGATACCAATTAAAATGCAAAAAAGCACCAATTGATCCATGACCGTCACCAATTGCATTTGCAGAGATCCCACGCGCTGTGCCTGAGCTTCCTGTCGGTAACCGAAAAATGAAGCCACCGCGATTATGCCAACTGGTATTCGTACTCATATCTTTGGCAAATTTTAGTTTAATATCACCTAGTCCACTCAAATTTTCTGAAGCTAAATTGTCGAGAACTTTCTGTTGAACAACTGTGGCGGATGCAATTTTGAGAGTAGAATTTTGTTTTTTTTGCAGCAGAGGAATAGTAGCTTCCATCAACCATATTTCAGAAAATCCGTATGCAATACGGATCTCAAGTACTTGCTCTTCCCGCTGCAATTTACCTTCAACTGAGTCTCGCCAATCTCGATCCCAGAGTATCAGTTCCTGCAAAGGTGCCTCTTCTCCATAACCGTTAAAGGCCTGCTCGTAACTTGGAGTATACAGAAAACTCATTTCGACTTCCCAAACTGAAGCAGGCAGACGGGTTTCTAACTCAAAAGCCTGCAAGCCAGTAGTAAATAAGAATGAAAAGCTGAGAATGACAATAAAATATTTCATAAATGTGCCTGCTGCTGATTAATTGATGCAAAGGAGATCCAGTTGTTTTTTGTCATTTGCGGAATGATGCATTCAATCGGAAATCCAACTACGTTACTATAAGATCCTGAAATTGACTCAACTAAAATTGCACCTAATCCCTGAATAGAATATGCGCCGGCTTTATCAAAAGGCTCTTCGGAATCAATGTACCAGTCAAGCAGATTTTCATCTAAATTCCTGAAACTGACTTCAGTGCAAATTACGTCTGTGATTTCATTTCCGGATTCTGAGTCCAAGATTGAATAACCCGAATAAACCTGATGTGTCTGTCCACTAAGTTGAGCCAGCATGGCCCTGGCCGCAGAAATTGATTCCGGTTTTCCTAAGATTTGTCCGTTAAAAAACACAATTGTGTCTCCTGCCAGTATGATGACGTTTTCAGCCAGTTCAGTACAGGTATTTTTTACCTCACGGGCTTTTTCACGGGCCATTCTTGCAACAAATACTTTTGCAGGTTCTTTTCCCTCTGGTGTTTCTTCAATTTCCGGAGAACGACTTTCAAATTGAAGGCCAAATTTCTTTAACAATTGTTGACGTCGTGGTGAAGAAGAAGCCAGACATAATGGTCGATTTTGTGTAAACAGGTTCATTTGCAGAGAGGATTAGACTTCTCTATTTCAGAGTGCGTGGTTACTAAATATTTGATTGAGAAAACTATGTTCATATTTTCAATTGAAGACGGATTTAAGACGCTCACTGAATTTGCTTGATTCTGATTTGGAACTGCTTTGCTGATGCTTTTCACTACCGGGTTTGTAGATATTATCAATGTAGTAGCTCAATATTTTACGGACTACAGGTGCAGCAGCTTTAGAGCCACCGCCACCGTGTTCGACCAGTGCAAGTACTGAAATTTCCGGATCTTCTGCAGGTCCAAATGCTACAAACCAGGCATGATTTTGAAATTGTTTTTTAGCTTTCGACTCATCGTCAAGTCGCTCCATGGTTTCGAAACTGATTACCTGTGACGTTGCAGTTTTTCCGGCAACAGTGAATTCTTCAAACTGAACTTTGCGGGCAGTACCTCCAATTTCATTGACCACAGCAACCATTCCTTCCCGGATTAATTTTAAATATTCCTCTTTTAACGGGATTTTCCGAGGCTCAACTCCCTGTTGATCTAAAAACAGTTTTGGAGGCATCAACATTCCGTCATTTGCAAGAATATTTATCATGTTGATTATCTGAAGCGGTGTCGTGATGATATAGCCCTGTCCAATAGCCATTGATGGAGTTTCAACTGCATACCATGGTTCTTTGAAGACACTTTTTTTCCAACTACTGCTGGGAATCAAACCGGTTTTTTCATTCTGGAGACCTACTCCGGTAATTTGTCCAAGCCCAAATAGATTTGCATATTTATGTATTGCATCCACTCCGACTCCCATACCGGTATTGTAAAAGTAGACATTGCACGACCCCTTAATTGCATCAACCAATGTGACTCTGCCATGACCGCCTTTTTTCCAGCATTTAAATGGAGTACTGCGACCTTTAACGTAATAGAATCCGTTGCAGACATGTTCGGTTTCCGGAGTAATGACTCCTAGATCGAGTCCGGCGTAAGCAGTCACTACCTTAAAAATTGAACCAGGTGCATAGAGTCCTTGAATTGCTTTGTTTTCCAGAGGATGTTCATGGTTATTTAACAGACTGTTCCAGTTGTTTTTGTCTATTCCACCAGAAAATAAATTTGGATCGAAATCCGGATAGCTTGCTAAAGCAAGGATGTCACCAGTTTTAGGATTCATGACTACAACTGCACCGCTTTCTCCCTGCATGGCCTCACTTGCAATTCTCTGGAGACGAATATCAATACTCAAAGAGACATTCTTTCCAGGTACTGAAGGGACAGGCTGTCCCAATATTTTGAGTTCTCTACCCATATGATCAACTTCGGCCTGTCGTCCACCATCCAAGCCGATCATGTGGTCATTTTCAAGCAGTTCAATACCTGCGTGTCCAACAATTTGACTGGAACTCCGTTTTTTTTCTGGCAGTTTTTTCCAATCTTCCTGAACAATTCCAACATATCCAATCAGGTGGGAGGCCAGCTCTTTGTACGGATAGAAGCGGCGGGGTTGGATTACAATTGAAACACCAGGAAAATCATCTTGAAATGTTTCCAGATACATTGCTTTTTCATAACTCAGGTCTTCTTCCAGGATAATTGGTTTAAACTGAGCCAGGTCGTGATTTTCCTCAATTTTATTCTTCAACTCTGAATAAGAAAGGTCTAGTGATTTTGAAACTTTTTGTAAAGATGCTTCTAAATCAGGTGTATCTTCCCGTATCAGTTGTAATTGGTATGCAGGTCGATTTTCTGCAAGTATAACTCCGTTTCTGTCATAGATTATACCACGCAAAGCAGGCTCAGGAATCAGGCGGATACGATTTCCTTGCGAAAATTCTGTGTATTTTTGACCTTCGGAAATTTGGAGGAACCAGAGGCGTGAGGCAAGCAGTGAAAATATTAGGATTACTACTCCGCCTAAAATAATTAGACGAATCCGAATTCGATCCAGTTCTTCAAATTCAAGAGCTTCTAATTTCACGCGACTTCCTTCAAAAAATAGGTTTCACCCCAAATGACACATTGCATAATTGCCGGAGTCAATAAACCCTGCAGCACTGCAAGAGGTAGAGTTGAAGAGAGCACTAGAGACAACTGGTCGAAATCCGGCTCAAGCAGACCCATAATTGTTAGAGATATCCACCCCTCCAGGATTGACATCGCAAGAACTGCCAGACTGACTGCAAAAAATGTGTTTGCGTAAAATATGTTTTTTAACTGGCGCGAGAGCAATAATGTTACAAAAAATGAAATTCCATATATTCCCATTATACCGTGTGAAAGTGCATCGCTGAACAGTCCTGCAAAAACACCGACAAACGGCAGTGAAACATCTGAATGCCTGATTGTCAGCACCAGCATAAACATCAGCAGCCAGTTTATTTTTAAACCACCAATTTGAAAATAATGGTTGAAGACAATGTTCAGCCAGACTCCGCTTAAGAGAAATCCCAGTGATAGGATAAATACACGCATCAGTCAATAAACAAGTGAGAATCAGATGACACAGAAGGAACGATTACAAAGACCTCTTCAATTCGTTTGAAATCAACTGCACTGTCCAATTTTGCAGTTTTGAAAAGTTCATGTTCCTGATGCCGAATTTCACTAACCCAGCCAATGAGAATCCCTTTTGGATAGAGACCACCAAGACCGCTCGAAATCACCCTGTCTCCAATCTTTATTTTTGCATGCTGATTGATTTGACGCATTTCAATTCCATCATTGGTTCCGAAAAGTAAACCACGAACACGGTTTCGTTGTATCAATGCAGGAACTCTGTTGCGGTGGTCACTGATTAGCTGTACGGAAGATTGGAAGGGCGAGACTGACTGGATGCGGCCGACCAATCCCTCTTTACGCAGAACAATGAAGTTACGCTGAACCAATTGATTGCTGCCGCGGTTAATCATCCTAATGTCGTGTGTATTGTCAGAGGACTCTCCGATAATATCTGCAAATATTTTCTCTCTTGTTTTTTTCCTTGCAAAGAGTAGCTGATCCCTCAATCTCCGAAACTGGACTGAATCTTCGATGTGCTGGTTAACTTTTTCTTCCATGTTTTGGAGCTTCTGTTTGAGTAGCAGATTTTCTTGATGTACATCAAGCAGGTTGAAATAAGAATTCCAGATATTATTGAAAGTAGATGTAATTGTTTGTACTGAGGCTTGCATGGGATATGTCACAGTTTGAACGATGCTCTGCAGGCGTGATGAGCCCTCCTCGTTATGTGTTTGTGAAATCAGCAAAAATAAGCTAACGAATGTAACAACAATCGAGATATATAGACGGTATGTGCTGATGAAATTGAACATATTTCTTTTGACGAGTGTCTTTTGTGAGTTGATATTTTATGCAAAGAGCTTTCTCAACTTCAGACAATTTCTCTCAGGAGAACGACTGGTTTCAACATGTATTCTGCCTGATTGATCTCCTTGAGAGCCTTGAGAACCAGACCTTCCTGACAGTTTTGTAGAGTCAAGGTGAAGATTACGTTTTCTTCACCTTCTTTGCCAATTCGATGATACTGCGGTAATTGTTCCAATGCATAAATATTTATTGAGTGACGCTCAAAGATCTTTCCAAAATGTCCAAAGATGCCGGGGTGGTCCCTGACTTCGAAACGTAATGTATGTCGAAAACGGATACTGCTGATTGATTCCAGTTCCAATTGTCCTGAAATTGGAGGGGCAGGAAAGGGTTCCGGATGTCTCTGCACTTTGTTCAAGTCAGAGACAATTGCAGATGCGGTAGGAAGGCTTCCTGCTCCTTTGCCGATGAGAGTTATATCTTCAGAATATTTTCCTGAGATAGTAACAGCATTTGTAGAGCCGGAAATTTTTGCCAACATTTCGTTTTTTTCAATCATCAGTGGCAAAACATAAACCAAAATTCCATCTTCACTCAGGCGGATATTTGCGATCAGTTTGATTCTCCGCCCCATTCGTTCCGCATATTCAAAATCAGCTTTTTCCAAATGATCGATTCCTTCCAGAGTTATTTGCTCAGGAGAAAACCACTGGCCGGTAATTAAATAAGTTAGAATAACAAGTTTATAGCGGGCATCAATTCCTTTTATATCATTGGTTGGGTCTTGTTCTGCAAATCCCAAACCTTGAGCCTGTGAAAGAGCCTCTTCAAATGAGAGATTATTATTTTCCATTTCACAAAGAATATAGTTCGTCGTGCCGTTAAGAATCCCCTGGAGGCCTTTTATATCCTGCACCTGTAAATAATCCTTCAATAATCGTAAAACTGGAATTGCACCCGCAACAGCAGCTTCAAAGATCAAATGCCGCTGGTTTTCTCTGGCAATTTTCATCAGTTCTGCACCGTGTACAGCGATCAAATCTTTGTTTGCAGTAATCACATGTTTGTCATTTTGCAATGCAGTTCTGATCAGTTCGCGCGCAAAGCCACTGCCTCCGATGGTTTCAACAACCACGTCAACTTGTGGATCATCCAATAATTGTTGCGGGTTTTCGTAAAACAATTCTGGGTTTTTTTCAAACCATGTTTTGGCAAAAACTCCCTGAGTATCCAGTTCCAGAATTCCCACGAGTTTGATTTTTGAGTCAGGTTGTACACTGTGCTCTGCCAACACATGTGCGACACCACTTCCAATTGTGCCGAATCCGGCAATTGCTACATTTAAGACTGACATTATTCTTAACCGATGGATTGTTGATTATTAGTGGTCTGTCGAAGAAATTTCAGCAATTGCATCCATTTCCAGAGCTACATCTTTGGGCAAATTACTTACCTCTACACATGCACGTGCAGGCTTTGAGTCCCCAAAGTATTCTGCATAGATTTCGTTCAGTTCAGCAAATTGTGCTAAATCTTTCATGTATATTGTTACTTTTAACACACGGTCTAATCCTGAACCTCCGGCTTCCAAAATTATCTGCAGATTGAGGAGAACCCTATGACATTGTTCTGCAAAGGTGGCTTGAATAAGTTCTCCGTTTTCCGGGTCAAGCGGTATCTGTCCGGAAACATATAAAATATTTCCTGAACTGACAGCCTGTGAATATGGTCCTACAGGTGCAGGTGCCTTTGATGTCTTGATAATTGATCGGGTCATATTAGTAAATTAGTTGAGTTTAAGGATCGATTTTTCGTTTTAAAAACTGATACCACTGTAAGCGCTCGAAAATACTCTGATCCATTGCAAACCAGTCTGCACAACCTAAAGTTGCAGCTTCTTCTAGTAGTTGTGGTGATTTGATGTTTCCATTAACTATCAAAGGTATGTCAGTATATTTTGCTGTCCAGTGGCATAGTGGTTTTTTATTCTCAAAGCACTTATTCATGGCATGAACAGCAAGTGGATGAAAAATTTTCACACCGGCTTTTTCCAGCAGGTTCAGCATTGCTTTGAGATCTTTGGGTTTAAAGCCGTCTTCAATTTTATCAAATATTGAAAAGTAATAACTCAGAGGAATCTTGATTGATTCTCGCTTATTAATGGCACTGACAACCTCAAGTGCCAATTGCAGACGATTCTCAATTTTCACCACACCATATTCGTCATCGCGTGAGTTTAATTTGACGCAACAGCATTGATCCAGCAATTGCTGCTCAGTTCCATTTATTTCGATGAAATCCATGCCCACTTCTTCTGCACGCTCTGCAGCATGAACAAAACTGAGTACAATCTCTTCCACATCTCCCGAGTCAAATTCACGGCTGATGTCATAATCACGTCCAAAATTCATCACAGAAGGCCCTACAGGCTGCTCTCCACAGGCAGCTTCAGAAGTTTGCCCGCCGGCATGGTTGAGTCGGATCCCAATTGTTGCGCCCTCTTTTTTTACTCCTAGAGCTAATTTTTCTAAACCTTCCAGATGTTCTTCTTCTGAAATTCCCAACTGATTGACATGACTTCTTCCCTGTTTGATCACATAGGCAGATTCGACAATGATGGTGCCGACACCCTGCCTTGCTAAAGAGCGATAATGTTTAATAATCGCCGGTGTTACCCGTCCATTTACATCTGCATGATCATCTACAGTAGGCGGGGCAAGAATGCGGTTCTTGCATTGAATTCCCTGAATTTTAAAGGGTTTGAAAATAGTGTCAACTTTGGACTGAGCAGTTTTTGCTGAGTTTAAACTCGACTTTGGTTGAGAAGGCATTGCTGATTCTGTGTGTTAAATGTTAACGGTTTAGCGCTGTGCTTTTTCTTCAAGTCCGGATTGACCGAAACGTCTTTCCATTTCCCGGTAAATATCTTTGATGCTGATATCCTGATGTCCCATCAGGATAAGCAAATGAAACCAGAGATCAGTAATTTCGTGAATTATTTCTTTCCGGTCCTCGTTTTTTGCTGCAATAATTACTTCTGCAGATTCCTCACCGATTTTTTTCAGGATGGAATCTGTTCCTTTATTCATCAAAGATGCTACATATGATTTATCTGGAGTTTTATTTTTTCTTTCCAGGATTACATCATAAACCTGTTCAAAAATATTTGCAGAAATTTCGGTACTCATGATTCGTTGCTGTTTTGTTTTTTCAGGCCTAAAACGTCAATTTTTTTACGCAGTGTATTCCTGTTGATACCTAAAATTCTGGCAGCTCTTTGTTGATTCCATTTTGTTTGATTTAACAGAGAAGTCAATAATGGTCGTTCCACCTGCGGCAGGACCTCTGCCAAAAGATTCTTACTGTTAAGTTCTAGAGCATCCTGAACGAGTTGCTGCAGTTTGTCGGAAATGAGATCTGTCAAATTAAATTCAGAAGCTACTGCTGTTTGAGTTTTGAGCAAATTTTTCGGCAGAGAATCCAACGTGATTGTGCCGGTTACATTGGTGATCATCAGACTTTTAACTGTGTTTTCCAATTCTCGAATATTACCAGGCCAGACAAAACGGGTCAAGACTCCTAAGGCTGCAGGTTCAATCGTTTTTTGACCAACGGCCATTTCTTTACTTCCCTTTTGTAAAAAATGTTCAACGAGGATTGGAATGTCGTCTCTTCTTTCTCGAAGCGGAGCAATATTGACAGGAAATACGTTCAGCCTGTAATAAAGATCTTGCCGGAACTTTGAATTGTTGATCAGCTTTTCCAGATTCTGATGTGTTGCAGCAATTACCCTCATATTTGTGTTGATCAATTCATGACCGCCTAATCTCTCAAACTGTTTTTCCTGCAAGACTCTTAAGAGTTTACTCTGGAGTTTCATTGGCATATCTCCAATTTCATCCAGAAACAAAGTACCCTGACTTGCCAGCTCCAGTTTACCACGCTTACGTTCAGTTGCACCAGTGAAAGCACCTTTTTCGTGGCCAAATAATTCCGACTCCATTAGTTCGGATGGGATAGCAGCACAATTAATTGCTACAAAGGGTTGCTTGCTTCTTAATGAGTGCTGATGTATGGAACGGGCAATCAGCTCTTTTCCAGTACCACTTTCACCCTGAATAAGTACCGTTAAATCCGTTGCAGCAACACGTCCTATTGCTTTGTAGAGGTCCCGCATGATTCTGCTTTGGCCGGCGAGCAGGTCGTCTGCAGCATTTACACTTGCAATTCCTGAGGTGCCCCCAGAATTTTGTGGAACCCGTAGAGCCAGTTTTGCCAGCTCTTCAATTTCATCAATATTAAAAGGCTTTGCCACATAATCGAAAGCCCCGGCTTTCATTGCTTCAACAGTGTTGTACATCGTACTCTGTCCGGTCATTACGATAGTCAACAAAGAAGGATACTCCTTCAATATCTCACGGGTGAAAGAAAGTCCGTCTTGACCGGGAAGATTGATGTCAATAAAAGCGAGACGCACCACATGTTTCCGCAGCAGTTGTCTTGCCTCAGGTGCATCTGAAGCTGTAAATGTTCGATAACCTGCTTCTGTTAAAGTGCGTTCCAGAACCCAACGGATACTGTGTTCATCATCCAGGATTAATATTTTAGCGGGCTCTTCATCTGTTACGGTTTGCGCTAATTTAGACATGGTTTTTAAAGTACATTTTGATCTAAATTCAAAGGTCAAAAAACCAATTTGCTCTCTTATTAGAACAAATTTCTACGAGTTGTTTAAATACTCAGACACTTCAGCCAGAAAATCATTTGTGAGTAATTCCTCGTTTGCAAGAAACTCAAACAGACTAATTAAGGATTCACGCATACTCAGCAAGTCTTCTTCCAGCGGATTTGCGTTTTCCTTAAACCAGTTTCCCATGAAATTTTTGATCAGTGCCAGATCCCATTCAGCAACAAGCGGTGGCTGAAAGTCTGTTAAGAATACATCTAAATCCTCTTCAAGTCGTTCTTGTTTTTCTTCAGGCAAAAGAGCTAAATATTTTTTGTATACGGTACCATCAATTGCTGGAATCACTTCTTCAGGAGGCTCTTCCTGCAGTTGTTCTTCAGCAGAGGCAGGGCTCTCGCCGCCTTTTTCCGAAGCCTCCAATTGTGCGGTAAGTTCCTGAATATGGTCATGGTTGCGGCTGTCAAATTCTTCCATTGCCGGAGCTAAATCTGCAAGTTCTAAGGCTGTACCTTCCACGGTACTGCGTGTTTTGAGAAAAATTGCAATTATTACCGGATTAGAAAGGTAAGGAATTTTTTCGCTATTGGCAATTTGATGCCGAGTGGCTTTTGCTAGAATAGATTTTAATGATTTTTCTGTATTAGCATTTTCCAACTGCTCAAGTCTCTGGTCAAGATCTGCAATAAATTCTGTAGTCAGCAGTTCCATCAGGATTTCGACCTCATTTCGTTTGCTGCTGAGTTGTTTCCGGAGTTCCTCCTCACCCATACTCAAGTCAGCCAGCTCAGGTTCAAAGGCCAGAGTGGGTAAAGTACTCAGAAGTTGTTCCAGTTGCTGGGGTGAGTTTGCCTGTTGTGGTGCTCGCAGCGGCATTGCTTTTCTACGCCGAATCATTTTTTGTTGCCGCTTTTGCTGCTGACGTTTCAGCATTCCCGATTTTTTTTGTTTTCTTTTCTTTGCCATAAATAGTCAATCAAGTAATATGATAATGAAGCTAATCGATTATTATCGCAGAATTGTCAAATAAAAGCACCTCAAATTAGTGGCTTATTTATTGCTCATGCTACTTGTTAACTTTGACAGGCCTAAAAACTGAGTTTACGGTTTTGCATAATAAAAGTTCAGATACACATCATAATTTACAGGTTAAGAAAATGAATCAGATTCGAAAATATTGGCTGGGTCTCATCATGATTGGAGGACTTGCTGCAATTGCGGTGGCCAGCGGGAATGCAACAACTGTAGTGTCTTTTCCCACTCCGCTAGAGGCATATGCTGATGCAGACTTAATAAAAAGCGGAGATATTTTCTCAGTTTTAGCAAACAGGATTGCTCATACGCCTTTTAACTTATGGGCCTCACTCACATTTTTATGTGCCATCATACATACTTTTTTTGCAGGAAAAATTACCGGCATTGCTCATCAGTTTGAACATTCCTTTGCAGAACAAATGAAGGCAGAAGGCAAGTCAGAGGAAGAAATAGAGAGAAATCCTCCAATTGCTGCGGAAATGCTTCATTTTTTAGGTGAGGTGGAAGCAATATTTGGGATCTGGATTTTGGTTTTAGCGGCAATCACAATTTCGTATTATGATTGGTTCACCTTCAAAAATTATATTTCCCACACTGTCAATTATACTGAGCCGATGTTTGTTGTTGTTATTATGGCTCTGGCCTCCACTCGCCCCGTTATGCAATTGGCCAGACAGATTATGGGAGTATTTGCTGGAATGGGAAAACATTCTCCAGGTGCATGGTGGCTCTCTATTCTCACTTTAGCACCGGTTTTAGGTTCTTTTATTACAGAACCTGCCGCAATGACGATTGGAGCGATGTTATTAGCTCAACAATTCTATCAACTCAAACCTTCCACTAAATTGGCATATGCAACAATAGGTTTGCTCTTTGTTAATGTTTCAGTGGGAGGAACAGTCACCCATTTTGCTGCACCCCCAGTCTTGATGGTGGCAGCAAAATGGGATTGGACTCTGTCCTTTATGGCCGTGAATTTTGGCTGGAAAGCCATATTGGGAATTATCATTTCAAATATTCTCTACTTTCTGGTGTTTAAAAGAGAGTTTTCCCGGTTGGCACATGCAACAAGTGTGGGTAAAGAAGAGCTGGATTGGGAACATCGTGAAGACCCTGTGCCGGTTTGGATTACAACTCTACATCTCCTTTTTATGGCCTGGACGGTTGTCACTGCACACGATCCACCACTCTTCATTGGTGGATTCTTATTCTTTCTCGGATTTGCTATTGCGACTCAACAACATCAAAATCGGGTTAATTTGAAGCCTGCCATGATGGTGGGGTTTTTCCTTGCAGGTTTGGTGACACACGGAGGAATGCAGGCTTGGTGGATAGCTCCAGTTTTGGGTTCACTTCCGGATTTACCTTTGATGCTGACTGCAACCATCTTGACTGCATTCAACGACAATGCAGCAATTACATTTTTGAGCACACTGGTTCCGGGTTTTGCTATCACTGCCAAATATGCGGTTGTTGCCGGAGCAGTAACAGGAGGTGGATTAACAGTAATTGCCAATGCCCCCAATCCTGCCGGACAATCAATTTTGTCAAAGTTTTTTCCCGGTGGAGTGAATCCTGCAAAGCTCGCAATGGGCGCAATCATTCCTACAATCATTATGGGACTTGCGTTCATGGCAATACCACAGGATGTTCAGGATCCACAACAGGTGGGTCAGAACACGGAAGAAGTTTCTCATCAATGACTCTGCTTTTATTTTGTGAAGCCTGATAAGGAGTTCTTCACTTGCAATATTGTAGATTAATTGCTGATTCTGTGGTTTTTTTATGTATTGTAATTAGTCAAGAATCCCTGTATAAGTTTCGCATGAGAATGCTGTTTATTAATTTTGGCGAAAAATATTTAGTTTCTGATTTGCAGTCAAAGAGCGGTTTACAGTTCTTCCTGCGGGTCAAAATGAAAAAGAGATACAGTTTTATTCAGGTACGAAATAACATTTGTAACCCTCATATTTAGGAGAAGGCTATGCGTAGACTAGTAAAAATGTTCGTAGCAGTTGGTATTACAACCATAATCAGTTCAGTTGTTTTTGCCTCTGGAGGAGGTGCTGATTTGGCCCCATTCCCGGTACCACTGAATTGTTATTCAGAAGATGCTGGCTCACCCAATTTTTTGAAGGAGGGGTGTGATAAGGTGCACGGTGTTGAAAACTACCGTGATCCGGAAGGAGCAGGTGTAGGAGCAATACTTGCCCATCGCATCAGTGCCAATCCTTTCAATTTGGTAGTTTCGCTGATTTTTTTAATTGCCATTCTGCACACCTTCATGGCCAACAAGTTGACGGCAAAAGCACATCTGATTCATGAAGAGCATGATGCACGTATGAGAGCTGCCGGAAAAACAGATGAGGAAATCAAACATGATATTCCCTTCAAAGCAGAGCTGTTTCACTTTCTGGGAGAAGTGGAAGTTATTTTTGGCATGTGGGTTATTGCTTTGTTATTCGTTACAATCGGATTTTTCGATTGGACAACTTTCAAGAATTATATCGTGTATGACCGTGTTTACGTAGAGCCGATGTTTGTGGTTGTCATTATGGCTATTGCCTCCACAAGACCAGTGGTTAAGTTTGCAGAGCAGTTACTTGGACTGGCCGCAGGATTAGGCGGTCACAGCCCCGCTGCCTGGTGGTTTTCAATTTTAATGATTGCACCTCTCCTGGGTTCATTCATCACTGAGCCTGCCGCAATCACTATTGCCGCCTTGTTACTGGCCAATCAATTCTACAAGCTCAAGCCGTCTTCAGGATTTGCCTATGCTACGATTGGTCTGCTTTTCGTCAATATTTCAGTTGGTGGAACCTTGACTCATTTTGCCGCACCACCAGTGTTGATGGTCGCCACACCATGGGAATGGGATATGCCTTTTATGGCCAGTAATTTCGGTTGGAAAGCAGCAGTGGGAATTTTGATTTCAAATTTGTTGTACTTTTTTATCTTCCGCAGCCAGTTTGCCAAAATGGGTAAAGATACTGGAGGATCTGCAAGTGCCGACTTCGATACTCCTGAAGTGCAAACGCTAAAGCCGGGACAAATGAGTCACGAAGAATTTGAATCCATGTGGGAGGAACGGGAAACACCAATACCATGGTGGGTTACCCTGGTTCACCTGCTGTTCATGGCCTGGACTGTTTTCAATGCTCACTATCCGGCCTTGTTTATTGCAGGATTTCTCTTTTTCCTCGGCTTCATGTCTCTTTCAGCGACACACCAAAATAAAGTAGAACTCAAAGGGGCGATCATGGTCGGATTTTTCCTGGGTGGTTTAATCACACACGGCGGGTTACAGGCCTGGTGGATTGCACCGGTGCTTGGTTCTTTAGCTGAGCTGCCGTTAATGCTGACTGCAACTATCTTGACTGCATTCAATGACAATGCTGCAATCACTTATCTCTCAACTTTGGTCCCAGGCTTAACTGAGGCTTCAAAATATGCTGTAGTTGCCGGAGCAGTAACTGGAGGTGGTTTGACAGTGATTGCCAATGCTCCAAATCCGGCGGGTCAGTCGATTCTTAGTCGATTTTTTGAGCATGGCGTGAATCCGGCAAAACTGGCAATGTCAGCACTCATTCCTACTATTATTTTGGGAATATGTTTTATGGTTCTTTAGAGTAAATCAAGGCTGGAAGTGCGTGGTTTTTCATGCACTTCCATTATTTATCAGTCTTAAAATATTTCAATACCACTTCTTACAGATGCCTGTAAAAGTGAACTCCAATTGAAGGACTGGTAGTCACGATAGACAAATTATTTTCCAGACGGATTTGTCTTTGGGCAATCTCTAAAGCAAGTCCAAGAATTTCAAAAGGAAATTCCCAGCCGATTCCAAGGTATGCTCCATTTCCTTTTAACTCACCAAGAGTACCCTCACTTTTTAACAAATTTTTTGAAACTCCCCAGCGGATGAAAATACCACCATCTCCTTGAAATGGATCATGTTTACCTTCAAAGCCAAGTTTCCAGAGTTCCATACGCTGTCCTCTGCCTATGCTTTTTGACTGCCTATTAAAATCAATGTACATCAATCCCAGTGCCAGTCCAAATGAAAATTGATAAGGTTCTTCCCACCAGAAATTTATTGTTGGACCAATTCCGGAAGTTGTTTCTTTTTCAAACTGGTTTTCGTAATTTAATTTGACTGTATCAAAATGCTCTCTGGCTCGGAGTCGCAATTTTCCTGCAAAGACAGTTTCGGTCAGGCACAACATAACAATAAACAAACAGAAAAATATTTGCCATTTCGTTGAAATATAGGACATTCTTAGTTTGTGGTATTCACGATGTTTTATCGGTTTTACTGATGTTAACCTCAGATCTTTGAGCGGCCGCATTATTCATTTAATTAAATTGATGTGACTATTATTTCCAGAATTAGGACTCTAAATCTAGGAGGAAGTTTGCAACTCCTACGTTTATATATCAAGCTATTCCTGACAATAATCTGGAATTATTGTACTTGGAGATCCAGTTTTTAATATTAATCTAAGCGATACTACGAGCAGTCTATTTTAGCATGTTTGTTTTTGTTCAATCTCTTCAGAAATAAAAATATGTGCAGGAGAAGTTATTGTCAATACTGGAAATAGTAAAAATATTTTGCTCCTTTGTTTAGTTTGACTTAAAATGAAATGTTAATTTATCAGCTACTCTCAAAAAATTAGAACTCCAAACTATTAAAAATAAATGTCTTACTCCGGCAACGTACATGAGATTTGCTTTGAAGAAAAGAAAATCCTGCTCATTGGTACCGCCCATATTTCACAATCAAGTGTAGATGAAGTGAACCATGTAATTGAGCAGGAAAAGCCGGATACGGTTTGCATTGAACTTTGCTCCTCGCGCCATCAGGCAGTGCTGGAAAAAGATCAATGGAAAAACATGGACATCTTCAAGGTGGTGCGCGAGGGTAAGTCCTTTTTACTCTTTGCAAATTTGATCATGACTGCTTTCCAGAAACGTCTGGGCTCTCAGCTTGGTGTTAAACCTGGTGCAGAAATGCTGGAAGCTTCAAAAGCAGCAGACCGGGTTGGAGCCGAACTGGTATTGGCTGACAGAGATGTTAAAATTACTTTGCAGCGTACCTGGCGAGGAATGACTTTTTGGGGCAGGATGAAAGTGTTGAGTCAGTTGCTGGCTAGTTTGTTTGTACGTGAAGAAATCAGCAAGGAGGAAATTGAAAAACTCAAAGAAAGTGATGCGCTTTCAGAAGCCATGCAAATGCTGGCAGAACAGTCTCCTGAAATGAAACGTATTCTGATTGATGAAAGAGATCAGTTTATGGCAGAAAAGATAAAACAAACTCAGGGCAAACGGATTGTCGCGGTAGTTGGTGCAGGTCATGTAAAAGGACTGACTGCAGAATTGGAGCGGGAACATAATCTGTCAGAATTAGAAACGGTACCACCTCCGGGAAAACTTGGTACTTGGCTCAAATGGGGAATTCCTGCCCTGATTGTCAGTTTGATCGGTTATGGATTCTTTACTGTTGAAACAGATGTAAGTATTGAAATGATTCAGCGCTGGTTTCTGATCAACGGGACACTTTCCGCTCTTGGAACGGCAATCGCTTTTGGGCACCCGATTACCATTGCTACTGCATTTGTGGCAGCCCCATTCACTTCACTTAATCCTGCAGTTGCAGCAGGCTGGGTGGCAGGGTTGGTTGAAGCCTTTTTACGCAAACCTCAGGTACGTGATTTTGAAAACCTTGCAGACGATATCACACACCTTAAAGGTTTTTGGCAAAATAACATCACCCGCATTTTACTGGTAGTTATGTTTGCAAATTTGGGCAGTGCAATCGGCACATTTTTGGGAGGCTTTGCTATTGCGTCACTTCTATAATTGGTCGCAGAGATATTCCCGTTTCTGAATTTCAAGAAATTACCAGCCTAAAAGAACCATCCTGAATTGCTTCAAAAGCTAACTCCCTGTTTAGACAACTTAGTTGCTCTGCCTCAAGGTGAGTTACGTAGAGGATTTGTGTTGCTGAGTTTTTCACCATTTGATCTATCAGAGCCAAAACCCGGTTGCGGTTTGTGCTGTCCAAACCCTGACATGGTTCATCTAGGATAAGCAGTGGTGGAGATTTAACCATGGCTCTGGCAATCAGGAGCAGTCGCTGCTGTCCGTATGAGAGTCGGGTGAAATCAAGCTCGGCAAGCTTTTCAACTTCAAGCAACGTCATTATGCCGAATGCCCTTGCCGTTTGTGACTCTGAAGCTGGTTGATAATAACCGATTGAATCAAAAAAGCCTGAAAGCACCACTTTCAGGGCAGAAACAGTTTCCCGATAGCGAACCTGAAACTCAGGTGATACAAGTCCAATTTTCTGTTTAATGTCCCAAATGCTCTCGCCGGAACCACGACGTCGACCAAAAAGATAAATTTCATTTGCATAAGCCTGTAGATTGTCACCGCAAATCAAACTCAGCAGTGTCGATTTTCCAGCTCCGTTGGGTCCAACAATTTTCCAGTTTTCTCCTTGTTTTACTGACCAGTTAAAATTTTTCAGTACAATTTTTTCGGCATAACGGACATTCACGTTATTCATCCGGATCAGGGTCTGGCCCGTGATTGTTTCCTGTAGAGCGTGAGCAAAGGGGGGCTGAAAAAACTTTTTATGTTTCTCTACGGAGTTTTCAAGGACTTTGTTTAGAGTTTTTTTAAACTCAACTTTTCCATTAAGCAAATTCATCTGTGCCGGTGTTAAAACCTTGGAGCGCAAACCTTGAGCAAAAACCTTTCCGGATTTCAAACAAAGAACGTGTGTGATTTCCGGAACTATATTTTCAAAATGATGACTGATCAACCAGATTGCCAGTCCGTTCTTGATGAGCTTTGAAAGTGTCTCTTTTAGCCACAGCACAGATTCTGTATCTAAACCTTCAAAAGGTTCATCAAGAATCAGCAGTTCAGGTTTTGCAAGCAGAGCTTTTCCAATCAAAGTTTTGCGTATTTCTCCATTCGAAAAAAAACGTACCGGCATTTCCAGTAGGCTTGAAATTCCAAGTTGTTCTGCAACTCTAAATAACTCCTGCTGTTGCTTACCATCCGGATCGATAACTTCACGAGCACTCAAATAATGCTCTTCATTTCCACTGTATTCTTCGAAGCGGTCTTTTTTTTCTTCACGGGCAACCAGATTTTTTTGTTGCTCGAGTGAAACATGTGCGATGTTGGCAAAATCTGCTATTTCAGTCTGACGTTTGATAGTTCCGCAATAAGGTGTTTGACCCAGAATTACTCTTATGAGTGTTGATTTCCCCGCACCATTTGGGCCCAGAATTGCCCAGCTCTGGCCGAATTCCGGAGACCATGAAATGTTTTTTAAAATTGGTTTGTCCCAGAGTTTGTTAGAGACGTTTTTGAGAGTGAGCACAGGGATTGATGTTGTTGTCAGTGTTGGAAATAGTGTTTTTTGAAAGGCTGTAAATTAAAGATGAATCCAGGCAAGATTAGCAAAGTTCATGCACTGTGCTCGTTTTGCAGGGCCCACATTTGCTGGTAATAACCTGGACGTTGTATCAGTTCTGCATGTCTGCCGCGATCCACAATTTCTCCTTCATCCAGCACCAGAATCAAATCTGCTTTTTCCATCGATGTGACACGATGTGACACGATGAGTAGACTTCCAGCCAATGCTGGTTGATTGTTCACCGGCTTGAGCAGTTTATGTATTTCCCGCAGCAGATGACGTTCTGTTTCATAGTCAACTGCAGAAAGAACATTGTCTAAGATCAGCAGATCACAAGGTTTCATCATCGCCCGTGCCAGACTGATACGCTGTTTTTGTCCGCCGGAAAGCATAATTCCTTTTTCACCAACAAGAGTCTTCTCCTGTTTTGGAAAACGGGCCACTTCCTTATCCAGTGCAGCAGAATAGAGGACTTTCTGAAACTGCTCGGAATCAGTGGAGTTAGAATTTTCCAGTGCAAGATTCATATTATTTTCTGCTGTATCCGAAAATAAAAATGGCTCCTGGGTCACAGTTCTGATGCAGCTGCGGACGTTGTTGTCACTGAGAGTTGCCAGGTCGTGGTCTCCTAAAAATATAGAATCCGGTCCCATTTCTAAATAGCGGTTTAAGCCGTTAACAAGAGTAGATTTTCCGGATCCAATTCGTCCCAGCACTCCAATGACCTGACCGGGATTAATCGTGAAATTGATGTTTCGGAGTACGTCAACCTCACTCTCCGGATAGCGGAAACTCAATTTTTTTACTTTCAGTCCTGAAGTGGTAAAAAGAGATTTTAGTTTTGTTTCCGGAAGTGAAATCAGTTTTGAACGAGGCAGGTCCTGCTGTAAAACGGTTTGGATGCTGGCCAGTCCAACCAAACCCTGCTGAAACATTGTTGTTACCCAGCCCAGCCCCATCAAAGGAAAAGTCAACAAGGCAGAATAAGCTATAAAAGCAGTCAACTGACCTATGCTGAAGTTTTCTTCAATTACCATCATTCCTCCAACCAGCAGCACCAGCAGTTTTAGAAAATTCTCCAGGTTGCCCAGCATCGGCATCACAAAAGAGCGTGTCCAGGCAATTTTCATTGAACGGCGCAGCATGTCCTTGTTTTCTGTCTCAAATCGTTTGGTACTCCACTCGCGCATTGACTGGTTTTTAATCAGGTCAATTGCCGAAAGTGATGAAACTGTAAAACCGGAAAGACGCTGCAGACTTTCCATCCGTCCCCGCATATTCCGCACCAGCACGTTCATGCCAAGGCGGACTGCAGTGAAAACAATAAGAATTGGAATGACACAGTAAAGGGTCAGGTTTGGTGAGAGCTGCCACATTTTATAAGGAGTCAGCGAAAGTGCCATAGTGATGTTGAAGGCCTGCATCAACCCAAAACCACAAATCATCCGGACTCCTGTGATGTCATTGTTGATGCGTGAAATTATGTTTCCGGACGGATTGGCATCATAATAATTTTTTTGCAGAGCCATCAGTTTGTGAAACATATCATTTTTAATCTGGCATTCAATTGCTCTTCCGGGATTGAAAAAAAGAATCCTGGACAGTGTCCGTACGACCATCATCACAAGTGCCAATACGAGCATGGTCAGCATATAATACCACAATAAATCCTGACGATTTTCCAGATCATCATTTAACAAATCAATACTTAAGCGGACATATTCAGGGATACTGACTGCAATCCAGTTTGTTGCTAAAATGGCCATAACTCCCAGTGAATAAGAAAGCCAATGCTGCTGAATGTAGTAGCCAAGTAAGGCAAATTTATTGTTGGTTTTTGGAGGCATTATTATTCAAAAAAATATTAATTTCAGCAAGCCAGTTTAAATTATGTTTTCCTGTAATAAATAGTTTACAGCAACAATTGCTGTGACCTTTTGGTTTTAATTTATCAGTTGAATTTAGAATTATGTTTTTGCACTGGCAGAAAATCACAATTTTGCCGCAGCGGCTTTTTTTGCTTTTCGGCGCATTGCTTGACGATTTTTGCGGACTTTCTGATAAAACCAGACGGCTTTGTTATGTTCCCTCAATGTAGTGGAAAACTGGCTGCTGCCGTCGCCACGTGCTACAAAATATAGATACTTTTTGTCTGCCGGATAAAGCACACTGTGCAGGGAGGAGAGACCGGGATTGGAAATAGGAGTGGGAGTCAATCCACGTTTTTTATATGTGTTGTATGGAGTCGGCTGACGTAAATGCTTACGTGTCAGGTTTCCGTTAAATTTACTCAGTCCATAGATGACAGTTGGGTCGCTATCCAGACGCATTTTGCGCTGAAGCCGATTATGAAAAACTGAGGCAATCATTGGCCGGTCGGAGTCTGTGCCGGTTTCCTTTTCAACTATGGAAGCCAGAATAAGAACCTCATATTCGCTCATACCAATCTCCTTGGCACGCAACCGAAAATCGGCATTGAAAACACGTCGGTACTGCGCAATCATTGCCGATAAAATGTCAGCAGCAGTTTCTGCCCGCGAAAAAAAATAAGTTTCCGGAAACAAGAAACCTTCCAAAGAGGTAAGTTCCGGGATTCCAGTTTTTGCCAGTAAATGCGGATCATTTTTCAGTGAAAGTACCACCTCTTTATCGGCCAAATCTGCACGATGCAGGCGCTCAGCAATTTGTGCAAAATTTTCACCTTCTGGTATCGTGATTCGATGCCGGATACTCTTTCCGGAAATCAGATACTGCAGTAGTTCTGAAGTATTCCAACTGTGTTGTAATTTAAATTCTCCTGCCTGTATTCTGGAATGTACTTTTAATTTTTTGGCCAGATAGTGATAAAGTCTTGGATGCGGCAGCAGTCCCTTGGCTTTGATCCGCAGAGTTACGCCGTCAAAAGTTGAACCACGGGGAATCAGAATAATAGAATTTTCTTCAATTGCTGCAGACTTGATGGGGCTGTTATAAATGTTAAACAGATAAGCTGCAAGAGCGAGCATAGCGGATACACCAAGTATAAGCGTGGCGCCCAGTAGGTTTTTCCAGTTTTTAATTATGAACAACTTCATTGAGTTGGATCTTTTGGCTGATTGAGTGTATTATGCTACTGCAGACTAATTATATAGATAGACAGAAAAGAACGCAACATATGGAACCAGCGAGTTCTACTTTCTACAAGATTGTTCCACAGAGCCTGTTGTATAATTTATGAAATGCCTTTTTAGCAACGGTTAATAATTTAGTTGGTCCGGTGTTATAAATAATAAACTTGTATTTCAGTTAAAGGTGATTTATAATTTGCTGTTAACTGAACAAATAGTGCGTTCCGAATCTGCTGGAACGTATACATAAATCAAGACTTTTTAAAGTGAGGAATCCATGTTAAATGGACTATTGGCCCGCAAGATTGGCATGACCCAAATATTTGAAGAAGACGGAACAGCACTTCCGGTTACAGTGCTGCAGTCCGGACCAATGACCGTAATTCAGAAAAAGACTCTGGAAAAAGACGGCTGCAACCATGTACAAGTTGGTTTTGAAGCAATTCCTGAACGCAAAGTAAACAAGCCGATTAAAGGTCATTACAAAGAACAGGCTCCTACTCGTTTTTTACGTGAGTTTGAAGTAGAGAACATTGACGAGGTAGAAGTCGGACAGGTTTTTGATGTGAGTTTATTTTCTGAAGGAGAAAGCATAGCTGTTTCCGGGAACTCAAAAGGTAAAGGTTTTACTGGTGTAATGAAACGTCATGGTTTTGCCGGACAACCTGCCAGTCATGGTCACCGTGGACACCGCGGTACCGGTAGTATTGGGCAGTGTGCCACTCCATCCCGTGTTTTTAAAGGTAAAAAAATGCACGGCCGTCATGGTAACAGCAAAGTAACACAGCTGGGCTTAAAAATTGTCAAGATTCTTGCAGATGAAGCAGTTGTACTGGTCAAGGGCGCAGTTCCAGGACCAAATGGAGGACTGGTAACGATCCTCAAGAGTAATCGCTGATTTCAGTAAAAAAATCGGGCGATACGACCTGTATCGCCCGCCTAAATAAAATCCACTAATATTTTACATTAAAGTTTAGGGCTGTATCTCCGATAAGGTACTATAAGCTCTGGATTGCTTTCCTGTTTGGAAGGCAGGGATAGTTCTATTTTAGAATTGTCACTGTATTTTGCAGAGGAATATGGTGTTATCACTGGGTACTCCGGATTGAAGTTCTTTAGTATTTTAGGTGAATTGTTGCCAAAACAAATTCAGCAAAGTTGCGGACTTGGTTTTAAAAGGTCTAAGAGCAGGTGCGTCCTTAATTGTGCCGCCTTGCAGTTTGTGGTGGTTCGGTTTGCCTAGCTAAATGATTGAATCACGCTTTAGTTACGTTACAAAATTTGCGGAATAGCCTGAGATCCAATTAGCGCAAATCATAATCAGTATAATAAAGGAAAAATGGCATTCAAAACCAAAGTTGTTCTGGTGGTTCTGCTGGTGGCCTTATTGATTGGAGTTCCTCCCGGACTCAGTCAACAACCTCCGGCAGATAACCGAGATAATCTGTATTCAATCTGGTTGAAGCTTTCAATGATGGGTCACAATCAGTCTGAAATAGAGGGGATACTGGTTGGTATTACCGAACAGCAACTGGTGCGTCTTAAAAATCGCTTACGTCGGGATGTTCTGGATACGCTGCTGCACCTAAATTTGAGCAACGAAATTGAGTTAAGCAGGACTGAGCAGGATCTGGTGATGATTCGTGACAAGATCCGGACAGAAATTCGTTTTGCAGGACTTGAAAACGATCGTCTGCTCCAGCGGATGATTCGTCATAAATTTGGAATATCACTGCAGAATATATAATACAATAAAGCTTGGTGTGACAATTGGGTTTAAACTCAGCACCAAACTCTTCTCAATGCCAGCGGTATAATTTCAGGCCCAGCGCAAAACAAACAGCACCTATTCCAAATAAGCTGGTTGCCGGCCCAATAACTTCTGCCAAGCCAATTCCTTCTGTGATAATTCCGCGCAGTGAATTGGCCAGCAGAGTCAGCGGAAATACTTCGACATACGGAATCACCCAGTCCGGAAAGTTATGATAACTGAAAAATATTCCGGAGAAAATCATCATCGGCATGCTGACGGCATTGATCAACCCGTTTCCACTTTGAGTGTTCTGCACCCTGCTGGAAATAAGGATGGCTATTCCAGAAAAAGCGGTGTGACCGCTGACGAAAACCAACAACAGGGCAACCAGGCTGCCTTGTATGGTGATGTCAAAATAGAAGTAGACAAAAACATAAAGAAACAGCAGCTCGGCCGCTGCGAGCATCATGCGGTTCAAAAGGTGTGAGAGCAGGAATATCGATTTATTCAGCGGTGTGGCAACCATCCGGCGCAGTAATTTTTTGATGCGCAGTTCAACCAAATTCCATCCAATTCCCCACAAACAGGCATTCATGATGCTCATGGCCATCAATCCCGGCACCAGAAAGTCGATGAAACGGCTACCGACTGCAGTTATGGGGAGGACTTCCGTTTTCTGTTCAAGAGCTTCCGGTTTCTGAAATGCCGCATCAAGCAGCAGATAAGTCAGCCGTGACTCTGAATTTTGGGGATCAAATCGGTAGATCATTCCTGAATCAGGCTTGATCTCAATCCAAAGCGTTATCTGCCCGCGTTTGAGAGCAAGGACAGCCTGATCCATGGTCATCATGCGGAAACGGAAATGAGCTTGTTTTCCGGCACGGTTTTGGATTTTCCAGAACAGCGAGGAATCTGTTTGGGCTTGAGCCTCAGAGTTTCCTGTTTTCTCATACAGCCATTCCGGAAAATCTGTTGCAGCCTGGAACTGGGACGGGACCAGTGCGATGATACGCAGGGATTCTCCTTTGTTGGCAAATGCAATGCCGAGCACCCAGGCCATCAAAACCGGAAACCCGAAAGACCAGAAGACAACTCCCGGTTCCCGGAAGAATAATTTAAACTGTGTAATGATCAGTTGTGGGAGTACTTTAATCATCCAGGTGCCTCCCGCTCATTGCCAGAAATAAGTCATCAAGAGTACGCCTGCGGCATTCAAGTGATTTCAGAGTTACTGCTGAAATTTTTATCAAATCCAAAAAATGCGGAAGTGTTTCTGAAATACTGTTTACTGTTAGACGACCTTGAGCAGTTTCTGTATTCCAGCGCGAGGTCAATACGCCGGGTAGTGCTTTGACTTCCTGAGTAGAAAAATTTCCTTTGATCTCATATTCGATTAAATCACCCTCTCCAAATTTATCCAGCAACTGCTTTAAAGAACCTTCTGCGAGAATTTCACCCTGGTTCATCATCACAATTCTCTCACAGAGAAACTCTGCTTCCTCCATGTAATGTGTAGTGAGAATCAGTGTTGATCCGCTGGATTTGAAGTCTTCCAGGATTTTCCAGAGGTCACGCCGGGCATTGGGATCGAGTCCGGTGGTAGGTTCATCAAGAATTAGAATTTTGGGACTTGGCAGAATTGCGATTCCCAGAGCAAGCCGTTGTCGCTGCCCACCGGAGAGTTGCACAACCCAAGTGCTGCGTTTGCTTTCCAGCTGAATAATTTCCAGAACCTCATTGGTGCGTTCATGGCAAAGATTGTAAAAACTTGCAAACATACCCAGTGTCTCTTCGACTGTCAAACGATCCTGAAAACGTGTTTCCTGCAGGGCCAGACCAATTTCCTTACGCAAAAAATGCTCATCTTTTTGCCAGTTTTTTCCAAGGATCTGTATGTCGCCGGAATCCGGAGTCTGTACACCTTCAATCATTTCCACCAAAGTGGTTTTGCCGGCACCGTTTGGGCCAAGCAAAGCCACCGCTTCTCCGGATTCTACCCGCAGATTGACGTTTCGAACTGCATCAACGTCTTTGAAGGATTTGCAGACGTTCCGGACTTCAATGGTCATAGAATTAAGTCCGTTCAGCCACCGTAAAAGGTTTTTTCACCAAGGTCCTTTAGCAGCAGAGTTGAGTCATCAGCACGCCCTTCCGGTTCCTGATTGACACCTGCTTCGACAACTTCTCCGACAAAAATAGAATGGTCACCTTCCTCCACTGTTGTCACCAGTCGGCATTCGATGAAGGCAGGAGTGTTATCCAAAACCGGTGCTCCCGTACTTCCGGTTTGAAAAGGCTCCCCGCTGATATTCTGTCCGTCACGTTCTGTTGGTTTAAAAAAAGCATAGGCCGCTCCCTGCTGTCCTTTACCCAGTACATTGAGTGCAAAATTTCCTGATGTTTTGATTATGTCATGAACCTGCGAATCGGCCTTGACACCAACAGCAACCAGTGGTGGTTTGAACGAAGCCTGTGTGACCCAGTTTACGGTTGCAGCCGAAATTCGACCATCTTTGTCTTCGGCTGTCATTACGTACAGTCCGTAGGGAATCATCCGCAAAGCGGTTTTTTTTGCATTCTCATCCATAAAGCCTCCTTTTGAGAAAATTGAAAAAATGTTGAATCTGCAGTCTTTCAGAAATGAGTTACTCTTGTCAAGTTTAGATGATTCAAAATGTAAATGGGTAAGCCGTTTTGGGAGAGGCATGAAAGGTAGTAACAAATCCTAAATCACTCACTTTGTTAATTGCTAAAAAACAATTGTCAGACATGTGTCTGCGGAAATTTTGTGAATACAGTATAGTGCTTTGTCAGCGGATTGATTCTGCTTCCACGGTAACTTTGCAGCAAGTCAAGTAGTGTCAGTTGTGAGTAATATTTTACCTATGTGGGTGCTGCTCTCCATCAGTCTGTGTGCTGCTGCAGCTTCAGCGAGAGGAAACGTCTTGTGGATAATCGGGTGGACTATACCGGATTCCAGCAGTGGCCAGACATTTTTATGCATGGCTTGTGCGATTTCGGTTTTTTGTTCAACGCTGCGGGGACGCAAGGTGGAACCGGTCAAGGTTACACGCTTGAGCAGCAAAGGCAGGAAGTCCACTTCGGCTTTGCTTCCATGCATCAGAGCGATTTGCACCAACCGGCCCTCGTCGGCCAACAATTTTATGTTCTTTGGAAAGTACGGTCCGCCCACCATATCAAGAATCACATCGACTCCGCTTCTCGTACCGGACTTTCCGAACTCAGTCAGTTTTTTTATTACTCCGGAGAAATCCTGTTCGCGGTAATTGATAGCCGCATCCGCTCCGAGATTTTCGCAGAATTCACATTTTTCCTGCGTTCCGGCTGTGGTGTAAACAGTTGCGCCAAAAGCTTTGGCGAGTTGAATTGCGGTGGTTCCGATACCACTGCTTCCGCCGTGAACCAAAAAACTTTCCCCGGACTTGAGTTGACCGCGATCAAAGACATTTGTCCAGACGGTGAAAAAAGTTTCCGGAATTCCTGCTGCATACTCAAGTGAAATTTTTTCCGGAATCGGCAAACATATGGAGTCCGCTGCCAGGCAATACTCAGCATAACCTCCGCATGCTACGAGTGCGCAAACTTCTGATCCTAGTGCAGGCTCAGTGACGTTTTGACCTAGGCTCACTACTGTTCCGGATACTTCCAGACCCGGCACATCGCTTGCGCCTGGTGGAGGTGGATAAAGTCCTTTGCGCTGCATTAAGTCAGGTCGGTTGACTCCTGCCGCTGAAACGTGAATCAAAACTTCACCGTGTCCGGGTTCCGGAACAGGCATCGAATCCAGTTTTAAAACATCCGGACCGCCGTGTTTTTCGATTTGAATGAATCTCATTGATTGAGGTATGTTCTTCATGAAAACTCCGAAATAAAGTAAAATTGATACAGTTTTTATAATTTCCTAAAATCGTGTCATTGTATTGGTAGCGGGATTTGTGTATATAATTCTTTCTTTTGCTCCAGCGTTAATAAACGTTTTTTTACGGCCAAGCCTCCACCATATCCCACAAGCTCTCCGTTACTGCCAATTATGCGGTGACAGGGAATTATGATTGCCATCGAGTTTGCACCATTTGCACTGGCAACGGCTCTGACTGCTTTTTCATTTTTAATACTTTTTGCCAACTGCAAATATGAAGACGTAGTTCCAAAAGGAACTTTCAGTAAAGCATTCCAGACGCTTTTTTGAAAATCGGTTCCTACCATTTGTAAAGGTATATCAAACTCTTTTCTGTTACCTTGAAAATATTCATCAAGTTCTGCCCTGGTTTTCTTTATAATCTCAGAGTCATGTTCTTCAAAACCGGCTTTCAGTCCTTTTTTAATTCTCTCGTCAACAGTTGTTCTCATTTTTCTGTACCTGAAATCCAGCAGACAAAGTTTGTCTTCAAAGGATCCTAAAATCAGTTCGCCGATTTTGGTTTTGTAATACTGGATGCAGATATGTTTCATGGCGGTTAGTCTTAACTGGTGTACTGCAGTTTAAACATTAATGGTAATTTTAGCTTATATAATTAAGTTATGACTGAAGACTCCCAAAAAAACTTCTAAAATTATGTCTTTTCGAGCAAAGCGAAAATCTTGTATATGTTAATCACTAATAACATAAAGATTACTCCCTTCTGTCTAAATGACAAATATTGAATTATAGAATTTTAAAGAAACTGTCATGATTGACTGTCCCGTAAAAAGTTATCATTCCCACGTAAGCAAGAATCCAGAAACTAATAAGTATCTAAAATAATGGATTCACGATTTCGCGGGAATGACAAACAAGTGTGTCATTTTTATTTTTTGCGAGTTCGTCATGTTTTTTTCAAATGTGATAATCAACTAGGTGCTGTCTTCTGTTTATTCTAAGCAGATTTTTCGGATAGTAAATCCAGATAAACAAATACCAATAACATTAGTGATAGCACTGACAGCAGGTAAAATGGAATCACTTCTAAACCGTAATGTCTAGCTAGTACGCCCGCGAGCGAAGGGACAATTGTAACACCAAATCCCGCCGCTGCGATCTGCAAACCAATCGTATTTGCTTGATGAACCCGCCCGACTCTACTTGTGGTGTTGGAAACCAGTCCGGGGAAGATAGGAGCAATTGCAAAGCCCACTAATCCAATTCCGAGAATTGAAGTCAATTGCCCTGAATTTGTCAGTAGCAGTCCAATCCCTAATAGTGCTAAGGAAACGCTGAGATAAATCAGTTTTCTGTCAGCTATTCTACTCGCGTACAAACCCGCAATTATACGTCCAATTGTAAACATACCCCAATAACTTCCAGTTATAAAGCCTGCAACTTCCGGAGCAACTCCACGGGATTCTGTCAACAGTGAATAAGTCCACAGACCCAAACCTAATTCAACACCTGTATAAAGAAAAAAAAGCAGCATACTCAACTGTGCAGGAATTATTTTCAACGTCTCGAAGAGAGTCGCATCGGTCTCTGTATGATGATCTTCAGTGCCGTTAACAGTAATTCCAATCCACATGCTCTTTGTCACAAAAAAAACCGCGGCAAGAATTGCTATTGCAAGGGAAACGACAAGATAGCCGCTTTGCCAGCGTGAAGTCAGACTGATTCCCAGGGTCATGATTACAGGCCCTGAAGTAATTCCCACTCCAAAACTCGCATGTAACCACTGCATCATGCGGCTACTGTGGTATTTTGCGACAAAGGTATTGATTCCGGCATCAATAGCACCTGCGCCTAATCCGCTAATTGCTACAAAGATCACGAAAATCCACCAGTCGCTGGTAATTGCGTAAACAAACAAACTGCTGGCCGTGGCCGCGCAACTCAGGCTCAACAGTTTTCCGATTCCTAAACGACGCATCAGCATGCCACTCAAAAAACTGGAAAGCATGTAACCGCCCGTCCCGCAGATGAGGATGATTCCCAGGGCATCGACAGGTAAATCAAAATAGTCGCGAATACCCGGCCATGCTACACCCAACAAACCATCAGGCAAACCTAATGAGATGAAGGCAACAAACGAAATAATAATTAATCCCATAGATTATAGTGATTGTTTGACTGAGTTTAAATTAACAAATTATGTCAGGACAATGATTGTAATTTGAAGGAGTTGTTCAAAGAAGGTGTAGAGTATTTTCCAAAGGCATTGACTTGGTCGTACGTGTTAGATTTGTCTTTATCTACTCTCAGGTTTAAAAAATCCGTTCTTTCATTTTTTGGATTTGGCGTAAATTTAAACCCATCAAAATTAGCAGCATGGCTTGGACTTCGCCGTCACGGAAATTATTTTCAAAAAAACCGGCCACCATGAATCCACACACACCTGCGATTGAGCCCCAGAGGATGGAGTTTTCATAGCTGAAACGCGTGGTTTGAAAAAGCGTGCTTATGCTTTGAGCTAAAAAAATGAAAAGAATGCTGAGGTATGCCAAAAAGCCGAGTAGACCGTAATTGATCCAGGTTTGCAGGTAGATATTATGCACACCAGTTGCGGCGTTATTATTGAATCTGTGACCCGTACGTTCCTTGATTAAATCTCGATATTTGGGCATGACTTTCGCGTCATTATTGTAGCCGATGCCTAACCAGAAATGATCCTTGATTGCGGCAATTCCTGTTTCCCACATCAGTATTCGATCCTGATTTGCTTTAAGCATAAAACCGCTGATGAAGCGTTGCTGGATTACTTCTACGCGATTTGTTGGTGTGCGGATTTCAAAAGAAGGTTCACTGAATTGTGTATACAGATATGTTCCTCCAGCAAGCACCAAGATTGTAAGGGCAAGCATAATTTTCGGGGAGAGCCGAAAAAGTAGAATCGTGCCTGCCACCGCAGTTCCAAGCCAAATGCTGCGTCCCAGTGAAGCACCGATTGCGAGCAAAATTAAAATCGTAATTGCACCTGCAATTAAGCGGGTGAAGGGATTCCAGTCACTGCAAAAAATTAGTGAGGCCAAAAGTGGAAAACAGAGCAGTAAAAAACCGCCATAAGTCAAGTGGTGCGTGAAATTTCCTTTAGCGTGGAAAACAGTGTTTTCTCCATTAGCACCCGACAAATATGGTGTGGCAAAACTTTGATCTGCCGGTCTGAACCAGTCTGCTCCAGTAAAATACTGGATGATGCCGTAAATTGAGATCAAGGCTACGAAACCAAAGAAAATCCAGAGTAAATTTTCTTCATCTATATCAACCATAATTCCGGCTATCAGCAAAGGCAACAGCAAGCGCCAATTAGTACGCAGAGCCAGCAGGTGTTCTGTTTCATAAGCATTCAGCAGTCCGGAAAGTACTGCAGCAGCCATGTAAAATAAAATGGCCCATAAAAATGGATTCTCGAGTTGTGAAAATTGACGGAATTCTATCCAGCTTATCATGGTCAGCAAATACAGAATTGAGATTGAGGCATCAATACCTGCAATGCTGAAAGTGCTGAAGATGAATAAAAGGTAAAGGAAAACTCGGTTCCAGTTTTTTGCGGAAAAAAAGCTACTCATTTTTGTTGATTAGCATGGACTGTGTTATTGTTTAAATTTGGAAAAAACATCACTTCTTCATCTGGACGCTCACGTTCCAACAGTTGTTGCAAAGCCTGAACACAGGAAATTCCTTGGTGTAGAACTTGGAAAACGGCACTGCAAAGCGGCATTTCAATTAGGTGACGTTCTGCTAACTCATGAATGGAAACTGCATTGAGGACACCTTCAGCAACAGCACCATCCGGTGGCAGGCATTCTTCCAGTGAAAATCCACGACCCAGTTTTTCACCAAGATTATGATTTCTGGAAAGATTTCCCGTTGCAGTCAAAACCAGATCTCCAATTCCTGACATACCCATAAACGTCTCTGGAGAACCTCCCATTTTAGTGCCGAGGCGTGTCATTTCTGCAACACCTCTACAGATCAGGGCCGCACGTGCATTCAGTCCCAACTGCATGCCGTCAGCAATTCCGGATGCAATGGCAATCACATTCTTGATAGCACCCCCCAGTTGAACGCCGACAAGATCTGTGCTGCGGTAAAGACGAAATCGGTCAGAATGAAAGCATTTTTGCAGCAGGTTGCCTGCGGTTTCATCTTTACAGGCCAGCACTGCAGCAGAAGGTAAATCTAAAGCAACTTCGTGGGCAAACGTTGGACCTGAAAGAATTGCTATTTGAGGCAGGTTGCCAAGTTCTTCCGCATATATTTCGCTCATCAAGGCCAGTGAATGTTGCTCAATACCTTTGCTGAGAATGAGCAGAATATGTTCTGCACAAATCTGGGGCCGCATCTTTTTAGCAATTTCGCGGGTGAAATGTGATGGAGGTGTAGCGACAAGAATTCTGGAATTTCGGACTACCTCTAGCAAATCGGTATTGGCATCAAGCGTTTCCGGAAGCGGGATATCAGGCAAAAATTGAGGGTTGAGATGATTATCGTGGATATTATTTGCTGTTTCAACCTCATGACACCAAAGCTGGACCGAACTCCCGTTCAGGACGAGTAGTCTCGCCAACGCTGTACCCCAGGCTCCAGCTCCTATCACACCAATTTTAAAGCCCTCAGACCTCATAATTATTACAATTCTGCTGTGCAGCAAAAATGTTGTTTTGCAATTTCACAAGCGGCGCTGCAAGCGTATCCAGTTCTGAAGAAAGTTCTTCAATCTGCAGATGGGTTTGTTTTGGAGACGGACTGCCCTGATGCTGTCTCAGGTTTAATATTTTTTGAGGATCATGCAGCTCAGTCAGATCTTCCGCAATTTCTGTTGGATGACCGGATTCTGCCAGTGCCTTCTGCAGGGCAGCAGTTGTGATTTTTGTTTGCGGTGCAGAAAGTTTTACAGCCCGGGCCAGTAAATGGTAACAATCCCGAAAAGCCAAATTCAGAGTTCGGGCCAGATGGTCTGCAATATCTACAGAATTCATGAAACCAGTTTCACATTGCTCTTTCATTTTTTTGGTATTGATGCTCAAACTTTCAAAAACACCCTGCAGAATTATTGGCGCAGCTTCACACTCACGAACCAGATCCATGATCAAATATTTTGTGGCCTGCGTGTCACGGTTATAACCGCTTAATCCTCCTTTTTGAATACTAAGCAGACTTGTTAAGAATCCGTTGGCCAGAGCAGCTTTTGATTTTATGACCTCGGCAAAATCAGGGTTTTTCTTTTGCGGCATGATTGAAGATCCTGTCACATAGTCATCGTCAATCTGAAGCAATCCAGAATATGGGTGACTCAGAAAAATGAGATCTTGTGCCATTATGCTGAGGTGATTCATCAGCATTGCTCCTGTATGGGCCAGTTGGGCTTCATTTTCCCAGCGTGAAACGATACAGTCGAGAGTGTTGCTGTCAATCTTTTCAAAAGCCAGCAGCTCCGTTGTGAGTTGGCGGTCAATTGGCCAGGATGTACCAAAAGCTGCAGCCGCACCTAAGGGATTACGGTTGACTTGTGAAATGGCGAATGCCAATCGTTCCAAATCCCTGCAAAGTCCCTGAACATAAGCACAGAGCCAGTGCCCCCAGGTTGTGACCATTGCAGGTTGATAGTGGGTGAAACCGGGCATAACACTTTCAGTGTTTTTTTCTGCCTGCAGCAGTAAAGCAGCAGCAAAGTTTTTTACAGAATCAAACAAGCTTAAGCCAACTGCACGTAAATAAAGACGCATATCACAAGCAGATTGATCATTGCGGCTGCGACCGATGTGCATCCTTCCGCCGGCTTCTGCACCCTGATTTTCTGTCACAAAGGCTTCAACGTTGATATGCACGTCTTCTTTGCCGGGGTCAAGAGTATAATCTCCGGACTCAACCAGTATTTCCAGTTGCTTTAGGCCGGCTAAGATACTGCTTAAATTTGTAGTTGGAATCAAACCCTGTTTGTGAAGCATGATGCAGTGAGCACGGTTAGTCCAAATATCGTAGGGCAGCAATAATTCGTCTGCCATTGGCAGGGGCAGTACATCACGTCCGGCACAAAAAAGGACGTTCTGTTCATTAGGCGGTTTTTTGAGGTGATTTCCCCAAACTTGTGCTTGTTTTTTATCCATCTTTCCTCATGAAATATTCTTTAATGGTCCATCTTAAGCTGTATCAGAAAAAATGCAAGCAGATCACGCTGATCAAGCCAATCAAATATTTACTGAAATTGGCCCTGAGATTGCATCCTAATCACTAAAAAATCCTGTTGAACAGCAACAAAAAAAGCACTTTTATGTCAGGAATGTTTGAAAATAATATGTTTACTTTGATTCAGAAGACCCTGGATTTTCGCACTAAGCGACAGGATCTGTTGACTTCAAACATTGCCAACAAGGACACTCCCGGTTACAAAGCCGAGGATATGGTTTTTGAAAAGAGCTTGGAAAAGGCACTGCATGCCGAAGAACCAGGACTGCTAAAAACCACTAATTCGAAACATTTTGACGGCCGCAACACACCTCCGCTAAAACTGGTACAGGCACAGCGTATTCACAGTGCATCACCTTTTCCTGATTTTGACGGAAACACGGTGGATTTGGATCGTGAAATGGCTAAAATGGCTGAAAATCAATTGATGTACAATGCCAGTATACGGATGCTGACTCACCAGTTCCGGATGCTCAAAACCGCAATTACTGAAGGACGCTAATGAGTTTTCAATCATCGCTTAATGTAAGTGTTTCCGGAATGGCAGCACAACGGCAGCGCGTCAACACCATTTCTGAAAACATTGCAAACGCCAATACAACGCGTACTCCGGAAGGTGGGCCTTATCGCCGCCGGATAGTCACACTGGCTGCAGTTTCCAACGACAGAACATTTGAGGAAGAACTGCGCTCACAAGAACGATCACTCGATACTGCAACTGAGGTCAAAGTCGTGGGAATTTCTCAGGACAACCGAGCGCCAATTCTGCGTTATGAACCGGGACATCCTGATGCAAATCAGGAAGGCTATGTTGCCATGCCGAATGTGAATATGATGGAAGAAATGGTGAGCCTGATGGAAGCCTCACGTTCCTATGAAGCAAATACTGCAGCATTTAATGCAACAAAAAACATGGCACAATCTGCTCTTGATTTGGGACGAAACGTTTAAAGCGGTTTAAAAAATTTAGTAAAATAATTAAAAAATGAATATCAATTTACCATCAGTTGGACCGCCGATAACTGGTCTGAATACTGAAAGTCAAAAGCAAGGTGTCGAAAGCGGTGGCATCAGCCAAACTTTCGAAAAATTGCTACAGGATGTAAATCAGCAGCAATTGAATGCAGAGGCAAAGCAAGTTGAACTGCTGGTAACAGATAATAAGGATATTCACGGCACCATGCTTGCGCTTGAAAAAGCAGATCTTTCGATGCGCCTTATGCTGCAAATCCGCAACAAGCTGGTCAGTGCATACGAAGAAGTAATGCGCATGCAGGTTTGATCACTTTACTCCTGATTCTCCAATACTCGCCTGAAAACATACTGCTCTCTCCTGAGTAACCATATCTGTTTTACTCCCTTCTACTTCCAGTGAAAGTGAAGTGCAGACATTTAATTCAATATTTATAATTTCTACCAAAGGGAGAAATCTAAGATATACCAATATGATTGCTTGGACCGGATTTATCGCAGTGTTAGAAATGACAAGGTTTGAGGATTTTGTGCTACTATTTCAGGCCTCTTTAAATATTATCATGAAAGTGCTGCATGCCATCTAAGAAATGTTATTGGCAATTTAGATATTTCTGTAGATTATAGGACAATTCTGCTACCCTGAATTGTTATTATGTTTATAATTGCTAATTTTGGATGAGGACATTCTTATGGAATATCAAGCTATCAATTTTTCAGAAAAACTAGGTAAATTTTCTGATCAATGGCAAGCAAGAGTAGTTGCAGAAATGAACGACTATCAATTCAAACTTGTGAAAATTCAAGGTGAATTTGTTTGGCATGAACATGATGATACAGATGAGGTGTTTATTGTACTTGAAGGTAAAATGGTGATTGAGTTCCGTAATGGTCGAGTTGAAATGAAAACTGGAGAAATGTTTGTAATTCCAAAAAAAGTGGAACATAAGCCGATTGCTGAGAATGAGTGCAAAATACTACTTGTTGAACCAAGAGGTGTGGTGAATACAGGTGATTCCGGTGGGGAATTAACTGCGGAAAACGATGTCTGGATATAAATTTGCTGACGAATCTTTAATAATAACACTGAAATAATTAAATATTAAAAAAATAAATAAAAATGAATTGGACAAGAACACATTACTGCGGAGATTTGAGGATAGAGAATGTTGACCAAGAGGTCGTTTTAATGGGTTGGTGTCAAACCCGTCGTGATCATGGAGGAGTTATTTTTGTTGATTTGCGGGATTATACTGGAATCAGCCAGGTTGTTTTTAAAATGGAAATCAGTGAAAAAGCACATGTTTTAGCAGACACAATTCGCGGAGAATTTGTGTTGGCCGTACGTGGTAAAGTGGCACACAGGATTGAGGGCAATGTAAATCCAAAATTGCCAACTGGTGAAATTGAAATTTTGGTGGAGACTTTGGAAATTCTCAATATATCAGAAACACCTCCATATGTACTGGAAAACCGTGATAATGTAGATGAAAAACTACGACTGACATACCGCTTTCTTGATTTACGTGATTCGACTTTGCAGAATAATCTAATGCTGCGCTCTAAGGCCATGCAGATTGTGCGGAACTATTATACAAGTCAACGGTTTTTTGAAATTGAAACTCCAATTTTAACAAAATCAACTCCGGAAGGTGCCCGTGATTACCTGGTACCATCAAGAGTCAATCCTGGTTTATTTTACGCTTTACCACAGTCACCACAGCTTTTCAAGCAGTTGCTGATGATCAGTGGCTATGACCGCTACCTGCAGATTGCCCGCTGTTTTCGTGATGAGGATTTACGTGGAAACCGTCAGCCTGAATTTACCCAAATAGATTTGGAATTGAGCTTTACTGAACCGGAAGAGATATATGAGCTGACAGAAGGTTTGATGGTGGAGTTGTTTGAGCAAACTATTGGAGTAAAAGTTGAGACGCCATTTCCACGAATGAGCTACCAGGATGCAATGCAAAATTATGGTTCCGATGCACCAGATACCCGCTTTGAATTGAAGCTCAAAGATATTTCTGATATTGCTTCTGAGTGTGAGTTGCGGGTTTTTAAACAGGTAGTGGACAAAGGAGGAATTGTGAAAGCGATTTGTGTTCCTGGTGGAGCAGAATTATCACGCAAGGATCTGGATGACCTGACTGAATTTGCACAAATATATGGAGCCAAAGGCATGGCCTGGATCAAGAGTAATCATGACGGTTGGCAATCTCCAATTGCAAAATTTTTTACTGCAGAACAGAAAAAAGCACTTGAGGAGAGAGTTGGTTTGAATGTAGGTGATTTGGTTTTGTTTTGTGCCGACACCAAAAAAATTGTTTATGATGCACTCGGTAACTTACGTAAAGAAATTGCACGTCGTCGAGGCTTAATTGATGAGAATGAGTATCGATTTGTCTGGGTGACAGATTTTCCTCTTTTTGAGTACAGTGAAATTGAAAAGAGCTATACTTCCAGCCACCACCCTTTTACTATGCCTGATACGGATGATCTGGAAAAATATGCTGAGAGTGCGCCTGAAAAAATTCGTTCCCGGGCCTATGATGTAGTACTGAACGGAGTAGAAATCGGTGGTGGCAGTATTCGTATTCACCGTAGTGATATTCAGGATAAAGTTTTTCGCTTGTTGAAATTAAGTGATCAGGATATTGAAAATAAATTCGGCTTTTTGATGAAAGCCCTTTCTTTTGGAGCTCCTCCGCATGGTGGCATTGCACTGGGTTTTGACCGTTTGATGATGTTTTTGCTTAAAACTGAATCGATCCGCGATGTGATTGCTTTTCCTAAAACACAAAAAGCCGGTTGTTTAATGACCGATGCACCTTCTGCAGTTGAAACAGATCAACTTGATGAACTGCATATTCGAGTTAAGGCGTCGGCTCAGCAAGTTGAGTAGTTCTGGAATATAAAAACTCTGTTTCAGTGTATCCATGATATGACCAAAAAATTAAAAATCGGCCTGATTTGTGGAGGAACCAGTGGTGAGCACGAAGTCTCACTGGTTTCTGCATACAACATCCAGGCTGCGCTTGATCGTGACAAATATGATGTCCTCTTGATTGGTATCGATAAAAGTGGTACCTGGTTTTTGGGTGAAACACCAGAGTTTTTAGAAAATGTTGAAGATGTACGTCAGGTTAAGTTTAAGCATAATTTGCCGGCCCGTCTTCCTCAAAGCGGAATCTCAGCCGGAAAAAAATTAGCTGTAACAGAAAAGTCCGGAAACGAGTTGGCCGATGTCGATGTCTTTTTCCCAATCACTCATGGTAAGCTTGGTGAAGACGGAGCATTACAGGGGTTGTTGGAATTGCTCGGAATACCGTATGTCGGTGCGGATGTTTATGGATCGGCTATCTGCATGGACAAGGACGTGACAAAGCGCTTGCTGCAGCATCACGGAATTCCGGTGTCTCGTTACAAACTGCTGCGTAATCCGGATGAGCTGTCATTTGAAGATGCAGTGCGTGAATTGGGAAACATATTATTTGTAAAACCCTGCCGGGAAGGTTCTTCATTGGGAGTTTCCAAGGTGCGAACCGTAGCAGAATATCAGCTGGCATTACAGCTGGCGTTTGCTGCAGACCGCAAAGTATTGGTTGAAGAAGCAATCTCAGGACGAGAAATCGAATGTTCTGTACTGGGAAATGACTCTCCCGAAGCAGCATCGGTATTAGGTGAAATTGCACCCCGCAGAGAATTCTATTCCTATGAAGCCAAGTATGTGGATGATGATGGAGCTGAACTGATAATTCCTGCCGAAATTGAGTCAAAGGTTTCATTGCAAATCCGAAAGGCTGCAGTCGAGGCTTTTCAGGTGACTGAATGTCGCAGTATGGCCAGAGTTGATTTCTTTCTTTGTGAAGACAATACCTTTATCCTCAACGAAATAAACACATTGCCCGGATTCACCAAAATCAGCATGTACCCGAAACTCTGGGAAGCATCCGGATTAGCTTACTCTGAGTTGCTGGACAGACTGATTCAATTAGCTCAAGAATAAATTGCAAACAGGTCAGTTCAAAAGCCACTATTTTTCTTCAAGTAAAAAATTAGATGCGACTCCACAAGAATCCAGCCCTTAATATTGTTCTTTACGAACCTCAAATTCCACCCAATACCGGAAATATAGCTCGTTTGTGCGCAGCAACCAAATGCCATTTAATATTGTTGGGCAAATTAGGCTTTGATTTAAGCGACAAACAACTCAAACGTGCCGGACTTGATTATTGGCAATGGGTAAGTTGGGAACATTTTCCTGATGCAGAAGGTTTTTTTGCAAAACTTAATCCGGACATATTACATTTTCTTTCAGTACACAATGAGCGTCCCTACACAAAAATAGAACCGCAGGAAGGCGATTATTTATTTTTTGGTAAAGAGACTTCGGGGCTGCCGGATGAGTGGATGGAACGTTTTCCGAAACGTTGTTTTACTTTGCCGATGTGTGAAAAAAATGTGCGCAGCTTAAATCTTGGCTCCTCCGTCGCAGTTGTGGTTTATGACGGTTTAAGACAGTTGGGAAAATTTTAAACCAACATACTTTTCTTCGGGTTTGAGTAATGCAAAAATATTAAAATATTGCTGAAAACCTTACAATTTTTACCCATCCAAATACAATCCTGCTAGAATAGCAAATTAAGATTAAACCAATAAATTACAAAAGATATGGAAGAGCAGTTTGGAGTGATGGTATGCGGACACGGAAGCCGCGATGAAGGAGCAGTTGAAGAGTTTCAGGCAGTTGCCCGGGGACTCAAGGAGCGTTTGCCCCAATATGAAACGGATTGGGGTTTTTTAGAATTTGCTACGCCAGTAATTCGTACCGGCTTAGATGCCCTGCGGAATAAAGGCATCCGCAAGGTGCTTGCAGTTCCAGGAATGTTGTTTGCTGCAGGTCATGCCAAAAACGATATTCCTTCTGTACTCAATGCCTATCAGGCGCGAAATCCTGAATTGTCGATTTCATATGCGCGGGAATTGGGGATAGATCTTAAGCTCATCCGTGCGGCAGGTGATCGTGTAGAGGAGGCATTGAAAAGAGCTGGCGATGGAGTTTCCCGTCAGGAAACTTTACTGGTTGTAGTCGGACGCGGAGCATCAGATCCGGATGCAAATTCCAATGTTTCAAAAGTAACTCGAATGCTTTGGGAGGGTTTGGGATTTGGTTGGGCAGAAACTGCTTATTCAGGTGTGACCTTTCCACTGGTGGAACCGGGTTTGGAGCATGCCGCACGTCTCGGTTACAAACGGATTGTAGTTTTTCCATATTTTTTATTCACTGGAATTTTGGTCCAGCGTATTTATCATTACACCGACATTGTTGCAGCCAAATTTCCGGAAATAGAATTTATTAAAGCTTCTTATCTGAATGATCATCCACTGGTTCTGGATGTGTTTGCAGAACGTGTTGAAGAAATCCGCAGTGGAGTAAATAACATGAATTGTCAGCTCTGCAAATACAGGGAGAAGTTTCTCGGTTTCGAAAGTGAAGTAGGTTTAAGGCAGGAAAGTCATCACCATCATGTTGAAGGAATTGGTACCGGAAATGCTGCAGAAGAATCAGTTCATACTCATGAACATTCACACGTCCACGATCATAGCCATGATCACGAACATGATGATGGACACGAACATCATCCATATCCTCATGCGGATCATCCTTTGGGTCCAAAAAGTATGGACTCTACAAGTCCGCTGAATCCGGAAGATTTGCTTTCAGAAGATAAGTGAGCATGGATTATCTGCGTGACCCAAATACTATTTATCAGCAATCCTTTGCTACTATCCGCAGGGAGGCTGATTTTTCACAACTTCCGGAAGACATCGCAGATCTTGCTCTGCGTTTGATTCATGCTTGTGGAATGCTGGATATTGTAGAGGATTTAGTTTTTTCACAGAATGCAGTTCGTGCAGGACGAGAAGCTTTGTTGCGTGGAGCACCAGTTTTGTGTGATGCCAGAATGGTTGCAGAAGGTGTTATTCGTTCCCGATTGCCCACAGAAAATGAGGTGCTTTGCTGGAATAAGCATCCCGAAACTGTTGTGCTGGCTACAAAAATGGAAACAACACTCTCTGCAGCAGCAGTAGAATTATGGAGATCTCAGTTGGCTGGAGCAGTGGTAGCAGTAGGGAATGCACCTACGACTTTATTTCGGCTGCTGGAATTGCTGGAGGAAGGAGTAGAACCGCCGGCAGTCATTTTGGGATTTCCGGTTGGCTTTGTCGGTGCTGCAGAATCCAAGGTTTTGCTGGCCGAACAATGTGAGGAAAAAGTTCCTTTTTTAACTCTAACAGGACGACGGGGTGGTAGTGCAATGGCCGCCGCTGCGGTGAATGCATTAGCAAAAAATACAGATTTATAAAATATTCAAAAACAAAAATGAACAAGTGGCTCAGAGTAATTGGTATTGGTGAAGATGGTTGGGAAGATTTGTCAGCCTCTGCCCGAGCTTTGTTGTATGAATCTAAAATAGTGCTGGGTGGGGAGCGTCACCTCAGAATGCTTCCGGAAGACTGGGAGGGTGAACGCATTGTCTGGCCCTCACCGATCCGGGAAGCAGTAACAAAAATTGTTGCCTGGCGACCTGATCCCGCAGAGAAAGACTGGAGCGGTGCTGCTGCGCTTCCGGTGGCGATTATGGCTAGTGGGGATCCGCTTTGTTATGGTATTGCGGCCAAATTGTTACGACACATACCTATTGATGAAATTTGGATCAAACCTGCTTTGAGTACTTTTACGCAGATCTGTTCAAGAGTTGGCTGGTCACTACCGGATGTAGAGTCTTTGACTATTCATGGTCGACCGGTTGAGATGCTGCATCCTTTTGTGCAGCCCGGTGCAAAATTGCTTGTACTGAGCAAAGGTGAAGAAAGTCCAAAACAAGCTGCAGATCTTCTCTCAGCAAGAGGTTTTGGTAAAAGCAAGATTACGGTATTAGAACATTTGGGCGGCACAAAGGAACGTCAAATTTCTGGACAGGCTGATGACTGGATACATCCAGAAGGTGCTGCACTCAATGCCATGGCTATTGAATGTCTACCCGACGCACAGGCAAATGTAATTTGCAGAATTCCCGGACTTCCAGATGAAGCATTTTTGCAGGATGGGCAACTCACAAAACGTGAAATAAGGTCGGTTACTTTATCAAAATTGATGCCCATTGTCGATCATCTTTTGTGGGACATTGGTGCGGGATGCGGTTCTGTAGCAATCGAGTGGATGCGCAGCAGCCAACGCTGTCAGGCCATCGCAATTGAAAAATCTGCAGCCCGTTTGAAGTTAATTGAACAAAATGCTTTTCAATTGGGAGTGCCAATGCTACAGATTGTCCCCGGAAACGCACCTGAGGTTTTGGCGGATCTGCCTGAGCCGGATGCGGTTTTTGTCGGTGGCGGACTCTCTACTGGAAACATGCTGGAAACATGCTGGAACGCGCTCAAACCCGGAGGACGTTTAGTTGCCAATGCAGTTACTCTTGAAGGTGAACAAAAATTGCTGCAGTGGCAAAATGAAAATGTTGATGCAGGAGGAAACTTAACACGGCTCAGTATTTCCCGTGCAGAAACAATTGGTAAATTTCAGGGTTGGAAAACCTTGCGGCCTGTGACTCAGCTTGCTGTTATTAAATGTTATTAATCGAATATTTCACCACTGAGTCACAGAATGCACAGAGATGGAATTAAATAAAATATCAGAAGACATTATCGGATCAGCGATAGAAGTTCATAAAATACTAGGTCCCTGACTGCTGGAATCTGCTTACGAAGAATGTTTGTGTAGAGAGTTGAAGTCTCGAAAAATCTCATATAAAAGACAATTATCACTACCTCTGGAATATAAGGGGAGGTCATTAGACTGTGGATATAGGTTGGATCTATTGTTCTCAAATACTATTGTTGTTGAGCTTAAAGCTGTCTCAAAGATTGAGCCTGTCCATGAGGCACAATTACTCACATACATGAAATTAGGAGGATGGAAATTAGGATTGCTTATCAATTTCAATGTCCCTCTATTGAAAAATGGAATTAGAAGAAGAATACTTTAAACTCTCTGTGCTCTCTGTGTTCTCTGTGACTCTGTGGTGAAAAATAATTCGGGAATTTTATACGGAATAGGTGTTGGTCCGGGTGATCCGGAACTGTTGACTCTGAAAGCCAACCGCCTGATCAATGAGTGTGATGTTTTGGCTTACCCTGCACCGGAGGTCGGTGATGGTCTGGCCCTGCAGATTGTGCGTCCTTTGTTGAGTAATGAACCGGATTTATTTCCACTCCGACTGCCGATTGCAGTTTCACCTTTTCCTGCACAACAAGCCTACGATCAAGCTGCAAAGATTTTGGAAATTCCACTTGAGTCCGGAAAATCAGTGGCCGTTATCTGCGAAGGAGACCCTTTCTTTTATGGCTCGTTTATGTATTTGTTTGAGCGGCTGGCAAAGAAATTCAAGACTGAAATAGTACCCGGAGTTTCTTCGCCAATGGCTTGTGCTGCAATCTTAAAAACCCCACTTGTTTCTCGTAATGAAATTTTGACGATTCTTCCGGGCCCTCTTGAAGAAAAAGAACTTGAACGACGTTTGTTAGAAACAGATGCTGCAGCGATTATGAAGGTAGGACGGCATCTGCCGAAAATCAGGAGAGTTCTGCGGCATTTGAGGCTAGAACATTGTGCGCAATATGTTGAGCATGCCACCATGCAGAATCAACAGATCATTCCAATCGAAAATCTTGAAGCACAAGATGTTCCATATTTTTCAATGATTCTTGTCCGAAAAAAGGTAAGCCCAATCATGGTTGGTGCATTATGAATCAGCGGATAGTAGTTTTTTGTTTGGGAACAAGCGCGTTGCCGCTGGCAAAAAAAATTGTAGCAGAGTTTGGTGCAGAACTGCATGCTAAGGCAGACCGAATTTCAAATCAAAGTCCTGAACTGGAAGTAGATGTTTTGTTCACAGATGCCATGAAGCATCTTGAATTTTTGTTTCGCGAAGGTGCGGCAATTGTTGGAGTCTGTGCTTCTGCAGTTTTGATTCGCGGAGTCGCAGGTGCTTTGGTAAACAAGCTCGACGAACCACCTGTGATTGCGGTGGCGGAGGATGGAAGTTCGGTTGTTCCATTGCTCGGTGGACATCATGGAGCAAACGCACTGGCTCGAAAAATTGGAAAATTAATCGGAGTCACACCGGCTGTAACGACAGCAGGAGATTTGCGTTTTGGCATTGCATTGGACGAACCACCACAAGGTTTTGTGTTGACTAATCCGGAAGACGTGAAGGTGTTCACTGCAGAACTTTTGGCAGGCGCAGCAGTATCGCTTTCTCCGGAAACTAAATCCTTTACTCCGGATTTAGTTCAAAAAGAAAAAACGTCAACCCCGGATTTTTTGCCTGAAAGCAAAACGGTAGTCGCGGATTACCTGCCGGGTTTTTACGAATGGATGCAGGAAAGCCGCTTGCCTTTTACAGAAAATGCAAAGCTGCGGATATCGTTAAGCACGGATCCAGTTTCTGGAAATGCCGAACATTTGATTTTTTGTCCAGCAGCAGAACTGCCCTTAAAAAATGTTGTTGTTGGCGTAGGTTGCGAGCGTGGGACAGAGCCTAAAGAGTTGATTTCACTTGTCCGGAAAACATTGGCGGAAAATGAGATTGCTCCTGAAAGAGTCGCGCTGGTGGTTTCGCTGGATCTCAAATCCGATGAACATGCGGTTCATGCATTAGCAGCATATTTTACGGAAATTTCAGGAGCCGAATGTCCAGCGCGATTTTTTGATGCGGCGACTTTGGAAGCGCAAACTCCGGATCTTCAAAATCCTTCAGAAATTGTTTTTCAGGAAGTCGGTTGTCACGGAGTTGCTGAAGGTGCGGCTCTGGCTGCAGTTGCGGCTTCCGGAAGCTCCACTGCCAACGGGAAATTGCTGGTAGCAAAGATAAAATCTAATAGAGCAACATGTGCAGTTGCGGAAGCGGAAAATTTACTTGATCCAAACAAAATAGGACGTGCGCAAGGTACGCTTTTTATCGTCGGAACTGGACCGGGAACTCCTGAATGGAGACTTCCGGAAGCTGAAAAAATGCTCCGGAAATCCACTGATTGGGTTGGTTACGGACTTTATCTGGACTTGATTGCTGATTTGCACAACGGTCAGAAATTACACTACTTTGATTTGGGTCAGGAAGAAGTGCGGGTACGCCATGCTTTGAATCTGGCTGCAGAAGGTAAAACTGTGGCCCTGATTTCATCTGGAGATCCGGGAATTTATGCCATGGCCACCTTGGTTTTTGAATTGCTGGAAACTGGCAGATCCAGCACAGTCACTATGTCCAGCAGTAAAGAAGATTCTTCTCTAAAATGGCAGCGAATTAAAGTTGAGGTAACTCCTGGAATTTCTGCTTTGCAGGCTGCAAGTGCCAGAATTGGTGCACCGCTTGGTCATGATTTCTGTACGATTTCGCTTTCAGATTTACTCACGCCGTGGGAAACGATTGAACGTCGGATTCGTGCTGCAGCCGAAGGTGATTTTGTGATTGCTTTCTACAATCCTGTTTCGCAAAGACGTGCCACCCAGCTGGCTCAGGCGAAGGAGATTTTACTGAAACACAGACCTGCGGAAACACCTGTTGTTTTGGCCAGAAATCTTGGACGCAAAGAAGAGCAGTTGAGAGTCGTTTCCTTAGAAAAATTGGACCCAACTCAAGTTGATATGCTGACGGTAGTTCTGGTAGGCTCCAGCCAAACCCGCCAACTGCAACTGCCAAACGGTGAGGTCAGGGTTTATACTCCTCGTGGTTATGCGGATAAAACAAAAGACTGAAAATACGAATTTAATATTCTGCTCTCAAAAACTGGAACATAAATAAACTAATGATGGCTTCGTAAATAGTAGTCATTCCTGCGAAGGGGGGAATCCAGGAACTTGTAAGTATCTGAAATTATGGATTCCCGCCTTCGCAGGAATGACAAAATAGTATACCATTTAGGCTTTTTACGGTTTCATCAACTAATAATTAGATTAAAATGACAGTACACTTTATAGGTGCAGGACCGGGGGCACCGGATTTGATCACAATTCGTGGACGTGACTTAATCGCAAAATGTCAGGTTTGCCTTTATGCAGGTTCTTTAGTTCCACAGGAAGTGGTGGCTTTTGCACCACAGGGTGCGTTAGTACGGGACACAGCGCCGCTGAATTTGGATGAAATAATTGCCGAAATTAAAACTGCGCATGATGCGGGTAAAGATGTAGCACGTGTGCATTCCGGAGACCCTTCAATTTACGGAGCGACTGCAGAACAAATGCGAAGGCTGGATGAACTTGGAATTCCGTATGACGTTACTCCAGGAGTTCCGGCATTTGCGGCGGCGGCGGCGGAATTAAAACAGGAATTGACTCTGCCGGAAATCAGTCAAACCATCATTGCAACCCGCACAAGCATGCACGCCTCCGCAATGCCGGAAGGTGAAAAACTCGCAAAACTGGCAGCGATAGGCGCAACTCTGGCCATTCACCTATCTGTTCGAAATCTCAAGTTTGTGCAGGATGAACTGATTCCGCATTATGGTGAGGATTGTCCGGTTGTGGTGGCTTATCGGGTGACTTGGCCGGATCAAGAGTTTATTCACGGAACACTCGCTGACATACGTGAAAAAATGCGAAAATCGAAAATCAGCCGCACTGCTTTAATTATGGTCGGTAGAGTTTTTGCTGAACATAATTTCCGTGACAGTGCCCTCTACGATCCGCAGCATGTTCATGTGTTAAGGCCAAAGAAGAAATCATTAAAAAAATGATGGCCAATTTTGAAATTCATTTTGAGTTGTTTTGACTTTCGCATTCGCTAAACTTAAATTTTTGTGTAAAACTTCGCGCGATAAACATGTGGTCATATCTACTTCAAACCTTGAAGCATCAGATCGGTGATAAGACGGTTAAACCTTTTTTTTGAAATTCTACCGGAAAAGCTGCGTCCCTGGCGCTGGTGGGTGTTACTGCTGTACGTGATCCTGATGTTTTTTCTGGCAGCAGGAATTCCTCGATTCGCTTTCTCCTGGGCGAATGATGATATGTTCGGCAAAGATGATCCGGTACAAATTTCGCTGGACAGGATTAAGGATCTCTTCGGCGGCACGGTGACTCTCGGTATGGTTTATCAACCTGTGGACGGGGATCTGTTTTCAGCAAGAAGCCTTGGTGCTTTAAAGAATATTCATGATGTGCTTGATGGAGAATCCGCACGAGGAGAAAATGATCCGGAAAATTCTCTGCGTTTTCTGACTGAAGTTGAATCCCTGATCAACACCAGCTTTACTGAAGTAGATGGAGACAGCATCCGCTTTCGCGACTTCATCGGTGAGGAACTGCCACAGAGTGCAGAACAAAGTCGGTTGCTGCGCGAACAAGCCCTCAAGGAGCCTGAGTATCCGCGTGTTCTGCTTGCGGACAACTTGGAGTATGGAATGCTGGTGTTGAGAACGAACCTTGATGCCGTTCCGCTTGAAGACAATGAACTCGACGCACTGGAAGGATTTGATGAAAACGGGCTTGAAGGACAGGGCGCACAGGAACCGCAATTTGTCGAACACGGACTGGTGGATTATGCGGATTTTGAAAAACAAGTCTGGAGTCTGCTGAGTGAAGAACGATTTAGCAAGGATCTTGTGTTCATGCATCCTGGTTGGGGTGCATTCTATCAGAACGATGTCTGGGCAGTGGAATATCAGTGGGCGCTTGTCATTTCGCTCATTTTCAGTCTACTGCTGACCTGGCTGCTGTTAGGTTCCTTACGTGCGGTTATCTGGCCGATTGTGATTTTTGTTTCAAGTATTGTCGGAGTTCTCGGTCTGGCAGGTTGGACGGGCTGGCCTATTGACCTTTCGCTCTACATTGCATTCGGATTGGTCAGTGTAGCCGCAATTGCCGACGTGGTGCACGTATTATCAGGATACCTGTTTTTTCATCAACAGGGAAAGCATCACAGTGAAGTACTACGCTCTGTCTTCAGCAGAACTGCGCTGGCCTGTCTGCTGACAAGCATAACCACTGCAATTGGAGTTTTTTCCCTCTTTTTCATCAAGCTGCGTGTAATCCAAACGATGGGTTTGCTGGGTGGTATTGGGGTTTTGTTTGCTTTTATGCTGACCATCTTTCTGCTTCCCGTCCTCTTGAACTGGTTCCCACCGCGTCCTCCGAAAAGCAATGAAATGCCTGAAGTCACTCTGCTGCTGCGTATTGTTAAGCGCTTGCTAAGCAGGATTGAAAGAGTGAGTGCGGATTATCCGAAAGGTGTTATTGTTTTTTTCGCTGCAGCAGGACTATTGCTGATTCTTGGAATATCCAGGATTGAAATTGACACAGTATTTTCTGAATATTATCCGCCGGAATCGCCAGTGCGCAGGACGATAAGCTTAATGGATGAGCAGTTCCTCGGCACGGGAAATATGGAAATCCTGCTCGAAACTGAATCAGCGGGTGCCTTTCGAGATCCGGAAGTGCTTCTTGCACTGGAAGAAGTCAAACAATGGCTTGAGAGAAACTATCCGGAACTGGTTACTCATAACTGGACGCTGAACAATCAACTCAAACAGACTCACCGCAAACTGAAGGAAAATCGCGAAGAATACTATACTGTACCCGACAATCCTGAACTTGTGTCACAGTTGCTGGTTTTAATCGAAGGAGGTGATTACGAAAACCTGGAACGCTTGGTTTCGTTGGATTATGCAAATGCGAGAATGAGTATCTCACTGAAAACAATCGGCTCGAAAAAATCGGTTGAACTGCTCAAAGTTGTTCAACCTGAAATTGAAAAAATTCTCTCGCCTCTGAAGGTGCGTTATCCCGAACTGAAGGTGACATTAACCGGCGGAGTTGGAGCGTGGGCCAGAGTTTTTGATGCAATCAGCTGGTCGCAAATCCAAAGTTTCGGACTGGCATTCCTTATTATCTCGCTGATCATGTTTGGCATTTTCGGTTCAGTGAAACTAGGATTGGTGGCAATTCTGCCGAATACTTTTCCGATACTGACAGTGTTTGGGCTGATGGGCTGGCTGGACTTTAATCTTGATATTACCACGTTGATGACCGCACCAATCATCATCGGAATTGCCGTGGATGACACGATTCATTTTATCACACACTACCGATTGTCACTGCTCAAGGGGGCAAACATTTCCGAGGCGATCCATGCCACTCTCCAGGAAGTAGGGCAGGCAATTATTTTCACAACCTTGATACTGATGTCGATATTTCTTTTCTTTATCCCGGTGAGTCACGTTGGTGTTTCACGCTTCAGTATTCTCGCAGTGATCGCGGTCTTTTCAGCTCTTCTTGCAGACCTGTTTTTGCTTCCGGCGCTTTGCCGGCTATTACGGGTACGGGTTTAGTTAAGCAAATAATCAGTTTTCACACCGATTTGTGTTGAACTATCCATTCCAACACTTGATTTACTTGCAGGCATAGATCAGCGGAATTCACTGCCGGTCTGTCGAGCATCACTACCGGAATTTTCAATTTACGGGCTGCTTCAATTTTTGCGTAGGTAGAATCACCGCCGCTGTTCTTGCTAACCAGTAGTGTCACACCATATTGCCGAAACAGGGCAAGCTCATGTTCCAGAGAGAAAGGCCCGCGTGCCTGTAAAAAAGTTGCATTTTCCCAAGCGGAAATTCCGGTTGCTGATGTAACACTTTGCGGCAGCTCCACCGTGCGTACCACAAAGTTACAGGTACTGCATTGTTGAAAAATTTCTAAGCCTCGATTTCCAGTTGTCAAAAAAACAACCGGTGCTGATAATTCGGGGTACGATATTTCAATTTCGTTTTTTAAAAATTCAGCAGCGGTAGGCAAATCCGCAACCTCAATCCATTGATCTCCGGAATGTTTTAGCCATGGCGGACGTGTCAAACGTAAATACGCTAAACCAAGTTCTGTTGCCGCCGCAAGTGCGTTTTCACTGATTTGTATTGCATAAGGATGGGTGGCGTTGATCAGCAGTGAAATATTTTCCTGCTGCAGATAATTGTGCAAACCGGTTTTGCCGTCTACACCAGACGTTTTGGAAAAACCGCCGATCCGTACTTCTCCAGCAGGAAGTTTTGGATTACCAGTTACACCGGCCAGTGAAGTAATGACAGTCAACTGTTCGCTAGAATATTGTGAGACCAGCCTTTCTGCAAGTTTGTAGGCTTCACTGGTGCCGCCCAGAATTAAAAGTTTTTCAGGCATTGTTTTCGGCTTCACCAACGAGTTCTCCCTGACTATTAATTACTAGTATATTTAGTTGGGTTTCTGTTTTGCGTAATGTTTTTCGTACTACTTGACATGCTTTTTGCGCAATCGTGTCCGCCAACGGCAAACCAGCTTGTTGTGCCAGCTTCAGAACTTCGTTTGCAGTGTTGGCGGATTTGGCCTGCTCACAAAGCTGCTGATTTGCACCAAGCTTTTTCAGTAATTCTGCCAACATGCTGAAATCAACCTGACTTCGTCCGGAATGCAAATCCAACTGACCTTGTGCCAGTTTGCTAAGCTTGCCAAAACCGCCGCCAATCGACAGTTTCGGCAAAGGATGTTTGCGGAAATATTTCAAAAGTCCACCTGCAAAATCGCCCATATCGAGCAACGCTTCATCCGGAAGTCCATAGTAGTTTTGTACAAATTTTTCACTGGTGGATCCGGTGCACCCTGCGACGTGCTGTATACCGTTGGCGCGGGCAACATCTATTCCACGCTGAATGGAATGAATCCAGGCAGAACAGGAATAAGGAATGACAACACCTGTAGTACCCAAAATCGAGATTCCGCCCAAAATTCCAAGTCGTGGGTTCCAGGTTTTTTTCGCTAATTCTTCTCCTCCGGTAACGGCAATCGTCAGCTCAACGTCTCTGGAATGATTTTGTTTTTCAGCAATTTCTGAGACAATTGATCGCATCAAATTACGGGGGACAGGGTTGATAGCCGGCTCTCCGATTTCCAATGCAAGTCCAGCTTTGGTGACAGTTCCCACTCCGGTTCCGGCTTTGAAAACGATGCCTGTTCCCGGAGTTCCGCGTCTGACAGTAACGCTGATTTCTGCTCCATGCGTTACGTCCGGATCATCACCTGCATCTTTGATGATACTGACAGTTGAAAAATCTGATCCAAGTTCTGTTTTGAAAAGTTCAAATTCCGGCTGCTCGCCTTTGGGTAAAAGGATGCTGACAGAAGAAGTAAAATCTCCTGTGATCAGTGCTTTAAAAGCAGCTTTTGCTGCAGCAGTTGCACAGGCACCGGTGGTCCAACCACGTCGAAGTGTTCGGGATGGTTTCTGATTCATTAGTGAATCTTAGCTGTAAAAATATCGTTGATCCTGTTATTCTGACATCAATGAAAAGAGATGTATTCAATTGACTATAAGGTATATTAATAAATATTTCAGATCAAATATATGATGGAATCACTTCCTTTTGAATTACCCAAGTTTGAACCGGGTTGGGTTTGGCTGTCTGGTGCAGGTCCAGGTGATCCTGGATTGTTGACTCTTCATGCTTTAAACGCATTGCGACAGGCAGATGTAGTGGTTTATGATGCACTAGTTGGCAAGGGAATTCTGGAATTGGTTTCAGCGGACTGCAGGCTCGAATATGCCGGAAAGCGTGGAGGGAAACCTTCTGCAAAACAAAAAGATATTACTCTGCGTTTGGTTGAATTGGCAGAACAAGGCCGGCGCGTATTAAGACTAAAAGGCGGCGACCCGTTCGTTTTTGGGAGAGGAGGAGAAGAAGCATTGTGTCTGGTAAAGGCGGAAATCCCCTTTCGGATTATTCCTGGAATATCTGCAGGAATTGGTGGGCTGGCCTATGCAGGTATTCCGGTAACACATCGTGATTTTAATTCTGCGGTCACTTTTATCACTGGACACGGAACCGCAGGTGATGTTCCGGAATCTCATAATTGGGCCGCAATTGCAAAGGGCTCTCCGGTGATTGTGATGTACATGGCCATGAAATATCTCGGTGAAATTGCAGAACGCCTGATGCGAAACGGCCGTTCACACGAAGAACCGGTTGCGGTGATAACACAGGCCAGTTTGCCCGACCAGCGTGTTTTGGAAACCACACTTGGAACTTGTGCTGTGGATGTTGAAAAAAACAGACTTGAACCACCGGCTATGATTGTAGTTGGTGAGGTGGTGTCATTAAGAGAATTTTTAAAATGGATGGATTAACTTGGACCGGTTAATTTCGAAAAATAACAAAATACTATAAAAGGGAAAATGTACATACCAGCACACTTCAAGATTAAAGAAACTGCTGAAATCAGGACTTTTGTAAAAGCACATCCATTTGGAATGCTGCTGTCGAACGGTAGTCAGGTGCCTGGCGTGACTCATTTGCCTTTGCAACTCATGACTGATGAAAAAGGAAATGACACAATCAACATTCATTTGTCAAAAGCAAATCCGCATGCAAATACTCTTAAAAATGGAGAAAGCGTGGTTGCAGTATTTTTAGGAACCAATGGCTACATTTCCCCCCGCTGGTATGCAGAAAAATATAATGTGCCTACTTGGAATTATACTGCAGTTCACGCATTTGGAACATTGCGTAAAATTGAAAATGAAGCTGAGTTGATGAAGCTGGTGGATCAGTTGACCATAGAACATGAGGCGGGAGCTGAGTCTCCATGGAAAGCTGACTGGTCTGTTGAAAAAATTCGTAAGATGCTCAATGCGATTATTGGCTTTGAATTGAAGGTTGAACGTTGGGAGGGAAAAAAGAAAATCGGTCAAAATAGATCTGCTGAAGATCAGGCTAGTCTTAAACTAAATTTGGAAAATTCAGGAGATCCAGCTTATCAAAGGCTTGCACAGCAAATGAAAACAAATTAGCTCTACAAAAAAGCAAAAAGATGGTAAAAATTACAAAGGTTTATACTCGTACCGGAGATTCTGGACAGACCGGACTTGTTGGTGGAAAGCGGCTTCCCAAAGATCATCCGCGTATTGAAGCATACGGAAGCGTTGATGAATTGAACAGCATCATCGGTCTTGTGCTGAGCTTTCTTTTGCAGAAGGAAACATCAAAACGACGGGATAAGCTGGGACTTATTTTGGAAGCAATTCAGCAAAAACTCTTTGACCTGGGCTCTGAACTGGCAACACTTCCTGGTGATGAGTATGAAGGTCAAATCACTTTGCAGGCTGAAGACGCAGAATGGCTGGAGAAAATAATTGATGCAATGAACGAAGAACTGCAACCCCTGAAAAGTTTTATCCTGCCCGGTGGTACGCCACTTAATGCTTTTTTGCATCAGGCACGTACAGTTTGCCGAAGGGCCGAGCGTGATATTCTCAAACTTAATCAGCTAGATTTGGTAAATTCGGAAATCATCAAGTACCTGAATCGACTCTCTGATTTCCTTTTTGTTGCCGGACGTTGGGTCACAGAAACTCTAGGTGAAACAGAAACGCTCTGGCAGCCGGGAAAAAGCAGACCTGACTGGAGTTGGAAGTAGATGCACAGAATTGCGACTAAACCCGGAGATTTGGACTCCGAAAAAAAACTTGAATCCGTCCGCCAAACTCCTGCCGACATTTTATTCATCAGCACCGCCGATACCGAGCTTTCCGGACTGGCTCAGGTTTGGGGTAAACGTTTCCGAAAAAAAGAAAGCCCCACACTACGTTTGATGCAGGCTAATCCGCTTCAGCATCCTGATGCAGCTGAGCATTATGCAGAATATGTTTTGTGTAAAGCTAAACTGGCAATATTTCGCCTGCATGGTGGCTACGGATATTTTCCACATCTGCTGGACGAAATCACTCACATCAAAAGTCATGGTGCAGAAACTCGGATTCTAGTTTTGCCCGGCACAGATGAGTGGGATCCGGAGTTGTTGAAATTCAATGATTATGCTGAACCGTTGGTGCAGCAAATGTTTTCTTATTTCCGTGAAGGTGGAATCGAGAACATGGAACGTGCGGCTGAGGCAGTTGAGTTGTTGCTGAAAAATAAGACGGCAGTGTTTCCGGAAGCAATTGAAGTACCGAGATTCGGTTGGAGAAAAGAGGAATCAGAAATTAAAAACCAGAAATCTGCAAACGGTCGAGTTTGGATAACCTATTACCGTGCTCTGCAGCAAACTGGAGACATGGCTGTGGTTGAGGCTTTAACCAAAGCTCTGAAAAAACAGGGTCTTAAAGTTTCAGTATTTTATGCTTATTCGCTGCGTGAACCGGCAGCCCAGGAAGAGTTGCTGCAGAAAGCGGAAACTGAACCTCCGGACGCTATTTTGACCATGCAGAGTTTTTCGATTGGGAGAATGGATGAGCGTAGTGAGACTGGCTTGTCGTTTTTAGAGAAGCTGAACTGTCCAGTAATTCAGGTACCAACTTCTACCGAAGACAGGGAAGCATGGCTGAAAAATCCACGCGGCTTTTCTGCTTCAAATGCAGCAATGTCAGTGGTGCTACCGGAAACCGATGGACGGCTTTTCAGCACAGTTGTCGGTTTTAAACAGGAACAGGAAACAGCACCGGAATTGGAGTTCTGTTCGAAACGTTTGGCTCCGGATCAGAAACAGGTGTCGCATGTTGCGGAACTAACCGCAAATTGGGCATGCTTGCGGAGAACCGCAAATTCGGAAAAACGGGTAGCGATTATTTTGGCAAATTATCCAAACAAAGACAGTCGCCTCGGTAACGGAGTTGGACTTGATACTCCGGCCAGTGTGATTGCTTTTTTGCATGATTTGGAAAAACGTGGTTATTTAATTGGAAACATACCTGAAGACGGCGATGAATTGATCCGGATTTTGCAGGCAGGAATTACCAATGACTCGGAACTGAGTTACGCTAAAACACCGGAGCAAGGCATTTCCCGTGAGCGCTTATTTGATATGATCGGCGGACTTCTGGCACCGGACCTTCCAGCGGAAAAAAGCCAAGCAACTTTGGCCAAACAATGGACGCATGAAGTTGCGGATTTTATTCCAATTGCCGGAAAACGTTTTGGCAACATTTTCATCGGCATCCAACCACAGCGCGGATTTGGTTTGCAGACTCAGGCTATTTATCATGATCCCGCTTTGTCGCCGCCTCCGGAATATCTGGCGTTTTATCAGTGGATTCGTGAAGACTTTGACGCACATGCCGTGATTCATTTTGGCAAACACGGAAATTTGGAATGGTTGCCCGGAAGGAGCGTTGCCCTGGGATCGGATGATTTTCCTCAAATTGCCTTGAAAACGTTACCGAATTTGTACCCCTTCATCGTCAACGATCCCGGTGAAGGTGCGCAGGCTAAACGCCGTGCGTCCGCCGTGATTGTCGATCACCTGACTCCGCCTTTGACTCGTGCCGGGCTTTATGAAGAATTGGACAAAGCCGAGCGTTTGCTGGAAGAACATGCCCATTGTGAAACGTTGTATCCGGAACGTGCCCACGAACTCGAACATGAAATTGAACATCTGTTGGAACACGCAGACTGGAGTGCAGAATTACCGGCAGATGAAGACCAGCTCAATGCTCTCAGTAACCACCTTTGTGAACTCAAAGAAAGTCAAATCCGTTCCGGTTTGCACATTTTCGGACAACTTCCTGAAGGTGAGAAAAAAATTGATTTTCTGCTTAGTCTGCTGCGGATGCCTGCTGTGGAACGTCCGGGTTTGCTGCAGGCACTATTGGGAAAAGAACCGGATTTTGACCTCGATACGCTTTCTATTAGTGAACGTGATGAAATTGAACAGCAGGCCAGAGATTGGATAAAAGACGAAGTGAGCCTTTCGTTAAATCAAACAAAAAAAACCGAAATCCGGAAGAAAGCCATACAAGCTGCATCCGAAATCCGTAGCTGGCTGCATGAAACTCTTTTACCTCGTTTCAACCGCTGTGCAGAGGAAACACGCAGTTTGGCTTTGGCCCTTGAGGGACGCTTTGTGAGTCCGGGACCATCCGGTGCACCAACGCGGGGACGGATTGATGTTTTACCGACGGGGCGTAATTTCTATTCAGTTGATCCTCGGGTGATTCCCACGCAGACTGCATGGCGTTGTGGTCAGGCATTGGCCGAAGAATTGATTGAACGCTACCGTGCAGATCACGGTGAATTTCCAAAAACAACAGCACTCGTGATTTGGGGAACCTCGAATATGCGTACCGGTGGAGATGACATTGCACAGGCGTTGGCGCTTTGGGGTTGTGAACCGGTTTGGGAACCGGTTTCCGGACGTGTGGTAGATTTTGAAATTATGCCGCTTTCTGTTTTGGGAAGGCCGCGGGTTGATGTGGTTTTACGGGTTTCCGGAATGTTCCGGGACTCTTTCGGAGACGTAATGCGTTTGCTTTCAACTGTACCAAAACGCCTGGCCGAACTTGACGAACCGGAAGAGATGAATCCGGTACGTGCTGCATGGCTCTCTGATCAGGAGCGTTTGAAATCTAGCGGAGTTTCTGTGGAGAATGCTAAACGACTGGCGGAATTACGGGTTTTCAGTTCCGGGCCCGGAGCTTATGGAACTGGACTTTTGCCTTTGATTGACGCCGGTAACTGGGAAACGCGCGGTGATTTGACCGAAGTGTTTTTGAAATGGGGCAGCCATGCTTACGACTCAGACGGATCGAGTTCGGAGGAAATCAATTTGTTACGTGATCGATTGAGCACCGTGGAAATTGTTCATCAAAATCAGGATAACCGCGAACACGATATTCTGGATTCTGACGACTATTTTCAGTTTCAGGGCGGACTCCAGGCGGCAATTACAGAAATCAAGGGAAGCGCTCCTGCAACTTATCACGGAGATTCAAGCAATCCGGAAAAAATTAAAATCCGTACACTCAAGGAAGAATTCAATCGGGTTTTCCGCAGTCGTGTCCTCAATCCGAAATGGCTTGTAGCCATGCGCGGGCATGGCTACAAGGGCGCATTTGAAATGGCGGCAACGGTCGATTATCTGTTTGGTTACGACGCGACCTGCGATATTGTCGCCGATTATCAATATGAAGAGGTTGCCAACAAACTCCTGCTTGATCCGGAACAGCAAAAGTTCTTCCGGGAACACAACCCTCTTGCACTGAAAGATGCCTCACAACGACTGCTTGAAGCCAATGAAAGAGAAATGTGGGAAAACGCCGATCCGGAAACTTTGGAAGCACTCGAATCCGCAATCCTGGAAATTCAGGGGGAGGTGGAGTAAAGAGATAAAACTGGTAATTTGTTATTCAGCGAGTTATAATAGCACTATCAATAGCACTATCAATAGCACTATTAACAGCATGATATAGGAGGAAAATGCAAGTTGTCACCGCTAATGAGTTGAAAACAAAAGGTGTTAATTCTTTAGAGAAGGTACTTTGTCAAGATGATGAAGCGATCATCAGTGTTCGTGGTAAACCACGTTATGTAGTAATGGAACTAGAGCACTACGATCGTTTGCGGGGAGCAGAAATTTTTCTTGCATGGCAGGAAGCCCGTGTTGATTACAAAAAAGGGGATTATGAAATTGTTGAAAATGTGGGTGAACACATAAAACACCTGGAAAAAGAACTTTCTGGTGAAGCAGAAATGACATTGGATAATTCTCCTTTGATTGCAAATGTATGATTTGCTGCTTCCTAAATCGTACCGGAAATATGAACGTCGGTTTCTGAAAAAGCATCCGGAATTATTACAGCGATATCAGAAAACTTTGGAGTTGCTGCAAGTAAATCCACATCACCCTTCGTTACGTTTACATGCCTTAAGTGGAACTCTTACAGGGCTTTACTCCGTTTCCATCTCACTGCAATACAGAATTACATTGGAACTTGAAATCAAAGAAAAACAGATTCTGCTGGTGAGCGTAGGCAGTCACAATGAAGTATATTGAACTCCAATTTTCATACAGAAAAACGATAAAAATGTGGTGTAAGGTCAAGAAAACCTGCCGCTGATGCTAGTCGTTATTTAACAAAACAGATTGATTTATGAAAAACAATTTTGTGCCACAGTCTTTTAATGTTCCTGAATCATTGGAAACTGAAAAATATCAGCTAGAAATACTTACTCCAGCTGTTGCTAAATTAGATTATGATGCTGTCATGTCTAGTAAAATACGACTCCGATCAGTATTTTCTAAAAGCACTGAATGGCCACGGGAAAATATGTCATTAGAAGATAATATAAAAGATTTACAACGGCATGAAGAAGAATTCAAATTACATAAAGCTTTTGCTTACACTGTATTAACACCAACAAAAGAAAAATGTTTGGGTTGTGTTTACATTGAGCCTTGTCATGTTTCTGAATTTGATTGTGAAGTATATTTCTGGGTAAGGGACGAATATATCTATTTTGATAATGACCTATATAACTGCATTAATGTTTGGTTAGTAAAGTGTTGGCCCTTTAAAAAAATTGCCTTTCCTGGAAGGGAGATTACATGGCAAAAGTGGAAATCTTATATGTAAAAAATCATATAACAAATAGATCAACCGGAACATTTTCGACGTGAGCGCCTCCAAAAGCAGGTGAACCCAACCGTTATACAAAAATAGGAAACCATGCAGATTCGTAAAGAAAAAGATTCAGACATAGACAATATTTGGAGAATTAATGCTGAAGCATTCGAGGCAGAGGCAGAAGCAAATTTGGTAAATCAGCTGAGAAAGAGTGGCATTCCTTACATATCCTTGATTGCAGAAGACGCTGGGGAAATAGTAGGCCATATTCTATTTACACCTGTAGAACTTAATGGTAATCAAGCAGAATTAAAGATTATGGGCTTGGCTCCTATGGCAGTCGCTGTGCAACATCAAAAACAAGGTGTCGGTTCTCAATTAGTAAAAGAAGGATTAGAGCATTGTCGCAGACAAAATTATGATGCTGTAGTTGTGCTTGGACATCCAAAATATTATCCTAAATTTGGTTTTATGCCTTCAGCCAAATATGGAATTAAATCAGAATATGATGTCCCGGACGAGGTATTTATGGTGCTTGAGTTAAAAAAAGGAACTTTAGAAAAAAAGCAGGGGATCATTAAGTATCACGCTGCTTTTAAAGATGTATAACAAGTCTTTTGAGAACGAACATTGTGAGAACACTTCTTTCCTGACTTTGCTTAAAAAGTCGCCTCAACTCGGGGTAAGGAAAAATCAGTAATAACCCAAAGGAATTACAACAATTTTATAAGATGAATTAACATGAGATATACAATCTACCATAACCCAAAGTGCAGTAAGTGCAGAGCAACACTGGAGATTTTACATAATAAAGGTGTTGAACCGACAATAATTGAGTATTTGAAGAATTCGCCTTCAAAAGAAGAATTGGAGGAAATTATTCAAAAATTGAATATTCAGCCGTCAGAGTTAATACGATTCAAAGAGGAAAAAGCAAAAGAGTTGGGGATTTCTGCCACTGACGATTTGACTCAGGATCAATGGCTGGTGATCATGACAAATAATCCGGTTTTGATTGAAAGACCGATTGTCATTTCTGAAAATGGTGCTGTGATAGGCCGTCCTCCGGAAAATGTACTGGCTTTGTTTTAATAAATGCTTAAGGGCAAGGGCTAGGTACAAGATTGAAAATCACCCCTGGATTCCGTGTCTACGCTCAGCTTCGCCCTGAATTAAACAGCTTTAGGACTTTTCAAGAGACCCTCATTATTCGGCTTTTAGAAAATGATTTCATTTTTGCTGCAAACGTTTTGCTTCACGGTGGTGATCGAGCTTTAATTGCTTTAAATCAAGTCCAGGAATTTGTCCGTCCTCCACAATCCATTTTCCGGCCACCATCACACTATCTGCTTGATGTGCACCACAAATCACAAGGGCAGCCAGAGGATCTCCGTATCCCGAAAATCGCAATTCGTCCAGCTTGAACAAGGCCAAATCAGCCTGCATTCCTACCGCGATTCGCCCCAGTTCAGCTCGCCCTAAAACATTTGCTCCACCTGAAGTGGCCCAGCGTAGGGCATCTATGTGTGTAACTTGTGAACCGCTTTGTAACCGCTGAAGCAAAAAAGCCTGCCGGACTTCCTGCATTAAATTTGAAGAATCATTTGAAGCAGAACCGTCGACGCCAAGTCCAACCTCAACTCCGGCCTTTTCCAAATCCGGAACACGGCAGATTCCGGACGAAAGCACCATATTTGAAGAGGGACAATGTGAGATTCCGGTTTTTGCTGCAGCAAGTTTTTGAATTTCTTCATCGGTAAAATGAATACCGTGTGCCAGCCAAGTTTGATTATCTAACCAGCCAACTTGCTCCAAGTAATCCAAAGGACGGCTGCCGATTGTTTCCAGACAGAAGCTGTTTTCATCCTCAGTTTCAGCCAGATGGGTGTGCAGCAGAACTTGATGTGTTTTTGCCAGCTTTGCACTTTCACGCATTACAGTTTCCGAAACTGAAAAGGGTGAACAGGGAGCGAGTGCGATTTGTGTCATTGCCCCTTCCTCAGAGTTGTGATACTGCTGAATCAGACGTTCACTGTCTGCCAAAATTTCATCACATGTCTGCACAACCGAATCCGGAGGCAAGCCTCCGTCTTTTTCTGAGCAGTCCATGGATCCGCGACAGAGCACGACTCTAATTCCCAAATTTTTGGCTTCATCAATCTGAAAATCTATAGCATTTTCCAGTCCTGAGGGAAAGACGTAATGATGATCTGAAGCAGTGGTACAGCCGGAAAGCAATAATTCTGCTAGCGCAAGACGTGTTCCAACCCTCAGAGCTTCAGGTGTCAATCCGGCCCAAAGCGGATAAAGCGTTTTGAGCCACGGGAATAATTCTTTGTTCAGTGCCTGAGGATAAACTCGGGTGAGGGTTTGGTAAAAATGATGATGCAGATTGATCAATCCCGGCAGAACGACATGTTGGCTGGCATCAACAACAGAATCATATTCGGCAGAAGGTTGTCTCCCGGATGGGACTAGTTCTATGATGCAGTTTCCTTCCACCAGAATCCCACCTCCGGCATTCTCCGCCAGAATGCTGAGTGGATTTTTGAGCCAAATTTTCATAACATTGCTAATATTTACTGCAACTGAGTTTTTGTTTGTTCTAGAGTTTATTAGTCAATTGAGCTTAGATATTATGGCTGAAGTTTCAAGCTTTACGCGTTTAAATTAAGTATAATTGCTGCTGAATTTTGCAGGCGAAGTTATTGCCTTCAGAATGAGATTGATTGATTAAACAATAAATATATACTGAATGCTGCTAATCAAGAGGCCATTCATCATTAATATTAAATGGAAAAAAATATCACTATGTCATCCTTTTCAATTACATCTATATCTTCTGCATTGAGCAACGATCTGCAGCAAAAAATTGACACAAAAACAAAACCTCCAGGTTCGCTGGGCAGGCTGGAAACACTGGCTTTACAAATCGGCAGAATTCAAAACACGCTGACTCCTGAACTGAAAAGTCCGACGATCCTGGTTTTTGCTGGCGACCACGGAATTACTGAAGAAGGCGTGAGTCCATTCCCTCAGGAAGTAACAGCACAAATGGTGCACAATTTTCTTAGCGGAGGTGCAGCCATCAACGCATTTTGCAAGCAAAACAAACTTCGACTTCACGTGGTGGACGCAGGTGTTAAAGGAGATTTTCCGGAACATCCGGACTTGACTGCGGCAAAAATTGGACGAGGCACAAAAAACTTTGCTCAAATTCCGGCAATGAGTCAAACGGAATGTGATCAAGCTTTGAAAAAAGGTGCTGAACTGAGCAGAACGCTTCCAGATACAGAATGCAATGTGATCGGTTTTGGCGAAATGGGAATCGGAAATACTTCCTCTGCCGCGGCGTTGATGCAGCGTTATACGGGGTTGCCCCTTGAAGATTGTGTTGGCAAAGGTACCGGACTAGATGATTCCGGACTGGTACGTAAACGGGAAATTCTAAAACAAGCACTTGATCTGCATGAGAAAATTCAGGAACCACAGGAAGTATTGGCAACGTATGGAGGTTTTGAAATTGTGATGATGGTTGGCGCAATGCTGGAATCAGCGGTTTTGGGACGGATTTTGTTGGTTGACGGCTTTATCGCAACTTCAGCTTTTCTTGCTGCTTCCAGAATTGTTCCGGAAATTCAGGAATATGCGGTTTTTACTCATCAGTCGGATGAGCTTGGACATCGTAGAATGTTGGAGTACCTGCAGGCGGAGACGCTGCTTACTTTAGGCATGCGACTTGGCGAAGGTACGGGAGCGGCAGTCGCTTTTCCACTTCTGCAGTCGGCAGTCGCGTTTCTGAACGAAATGGCGTCCTTTGAATCCGCCGGTGTGAGTGATCGAACAGATGGTGAATAATTTAAAGCAGGAAATCCGACGCATAGTTGGTGCTTTTATTTTTTACAGCAGAATTCCACTACCTTCGAGTTGGTATTCAGCAAAGACTTCTCATTGCTCGCGTTATTTTTCTCTTGTGGGTTGGTTTGCAGGAGGTGTAAGCGTTGCAGTATGGCTGTTGGCGCAACAGCTGTTTTCAGGTTCGATGGAGCCATTCCTGGAAAAAACTTTGTCAATTGCAATTTTGTTGGGAATGATTTCTGCGGTTTTGCTAACCGGGGCACTGCACGAAGACGGATTTGCAGACACCTGTGACGGACTTGGTGGTGGATGGACTCCGGAAGAAAGACTCCGGATCATGAAAGACTCCCGGATTGGAACATACGGCGCACTTGGTTTAGTGTTTTTGGTATTGTTGAAATTATTTGCGCTGTTACAAATTGAGACTGAAATTTTGCCCTGGGTTTGGATTTCAGGAAATACATTGAGTCGCTTTGTTTCAATTTCACAGCTCCGTTTTTTAAGCTATGTACAAGATCCAGTCAAAAGCAAATCCGGCACAATGACAGAGTTTTCCGGAGTTGATCTAATTGTAAATGGTGCATTCGGTTTGATGCCGTTGTTGTTTTTAGGTAATCAGGTCTTGGTGTCATTAGCGGCAGTCGCGCTTGTCTGGTGGGTTTTAATAGTGTATTTCAAAAGAAAACTTGGAGGAGTAACCGGTGACTGCCTGGGGGCAACTCAGCAGTTGTGTGAAGTTGTTTTTTATCTTGGCCTGGCAGCAAACCTTGGAGTTTGATTATAATTACGAGGTCTTCCTAATCCGTTCAATCAGTGTGGTGAGTTATGTTTACAATTCGAAAATCCGAAGAGCGCGGTCATGTTCAGTATTCCTGGCTGGACACACGTCATAGCTTTTCTTTCGGCAGTTACTACGATGCTGGCTTCATGGGATTCCGCAATTTACGCGTAATCAATGAAGATAAGATCACCGCATCCCGCGGTTTTCCAACACACGGTCATCAAGATATGGAAATTATCACCTACATGATTTCCGGAGAACTTGAACATAAAGACAGTATGGGTAATCACGACGTGATTCGTCCCGGTGAAATCCAGCACATGAGTGCGGGTACCGGAATACAACACAGTGAATATAACGCTTCTGATTTAAAGGAAGCTCATTTGCTGCAGATTTGGATAGAACCACTAAAAAACGGAATTAAGCCGAAGTACTCGCAGAAACTTGTACGTGATGTAATAGAGTCGGGAAAGTTGGTATTGATGGCTGCTCCAGAAGGGAAAGGGGGTACTTTGACAATGCACGCCGACGCCTTGCTTTACATGGGTATCTTGGAAGAAAAACAGAAAATTGAACACCAACTGGAGTCATATCAACATGCCTGGTTACAGATGGTGAGGGGAGAATTGTTGCTGGATAGCTGCGTGCTTCAGGCAGGAGACGGCCTGGCAATTAGTGAAGAAAACGCTTTGAAATTAAGTGCCATCAAGTCAAGTGAATTTCTATTATTTGAACTTTCTTAAACCTGTAATTAAATTTAGCCAATGGAAAAACCTGCAGACACAGACATTAAACTAACGGAATCCGTTTCACGTCGCTGGAGCCCCTGTACCTTTGCTGAAACTCCGGTATCGAAAGAACATCTTCATCAACTTCTGGAAGCTGCCCGCTGGGCGTCTTCCTGCTATAACGCACAACCGTGGTCGTTTATCATTGGCACTCAGGACGATTCAGCAACTTTCAAAAAACTAAGTGATTGTCTAGAACCAGGAAACAGAGATTGGGCTGCCAAGGCCCCGGTTATGATGCTTGCCTTAGCGGAGCTGAATTTTGTGCACAATGGTAAACCAAACAAGCATGCACAACATGATCTTGGACTGGCTCTGGGCAACCTGTTGAATCAAGCAACAATGCTTGGTTTGCAGGCACATTTGATGGCTGGTTTTTCTATCGAGAAAGCCAGAGAGTATTTTGATTTGCCGGAAACACATGATCCGGTTACTATGCTGGTGCTAGGGCATCCAGGAGAACGGGAAGCAATACCGGAAGAATTACGTGAAAGAGAGCTTGCACCGCGTACCCGCAAAACTTTAGATCAAATTGCTTTTGCCGGATCACTATCAAAAGAATTCTTTAAGTAATTTAAAAATTGAAAGCAAACATAATGATGAGTATATAAAACATGCCCATCATGCCAGCTTTTGCCTTTGTGAGTGTGTAATTGTTACTCCAGAAAAAATAAAGGGCTAAGATGGTTGCGCCGATCAGGCTCCAAATCAAACCCAATTGAGGTAAATCAATACTAGTTGCTTCCCCGCTTATGACTAGTGCCAGTAAAATTGGTATACTTAAACAAATACAGATATCAAATATATTACTGCCAAAAACGTTGGAAATCGCAGCATCATACTGGCCTTTTCTGGCACTTATTACTGAGAGGGCTGTGTCCGGAACAGAGGTGCCGGCTGCAATCACGACAAAACCCATGATAACGGCATCTATACCCAGCATGTCACCAAGAGCAAGTGATGATTCAACTAGCAGGTGAGATGCACCACCCATCACAATCATCATTGCAGCAATCCATAACCAGGCTATTTTTTCGGATGTGAGTTCCAACTCATCATCTTCATCCTCAGTAGTTTCTATTTCAGTTACTTCGGTTTTTAAAGAATCAGAATCTTGTGATTTTGATTTTTTGAAATCCCGATGCAGTATGAAAACATAGATAACATAAGTCAGTAAAAACAAGACAGCAACTCCTGCACTCCATTCATTTGGAAACTGCCAGAGCATTACTCCTAGCAACAATACCACAGCCAGATAATAAACATTGTCCCGCCAGACAACTTCTCGACTGATTACCATTGGACTGGAAGCCACCAATCCCGCTGCTGCAGGAATTACCAGCACATTGTAGAGCGCAGAACCAACGATTGTGGAAATGCCTACCTCTGCTCGTCCGATCAGAATCACTGCAATAATGGCAACACAAAACTCCGGGAAAGAACTTGCAATAGCATCTATTACTGCAGCTTTGATTGATTGTGGTAATTCGTGTTTTTCCTGAATATAAGTTGCTGCCGGTGAAAAAAAATCACCTGCTCTCCAGATTATTATAGTGGAGATTGCAATTAATGAAGTCCACATTAAATAGCCGCTCCAAACAAAACCACTGAGAGATAAAAACCAGGAAATTAAATATATTGCTGTAAACATGATGACATGTCGAAACATGTCTTTTCCAAAGAAAAAAATGAACGGCGCAAATGGATTCATTGTTTAAACTTATGTAAGATTATTGTTTGTTACTGGAACTAAGTTGTCCCTCCTGACCTTTCAGCAGGCGTTGAATATTTTCACGATGTTTGAAGATTAACAGCGATGATAACAAAAGAAACAAGAAAAACATAGGCCAAATAATTTTTCCCTGCAGTATCCAGGGGAATAATAAAAATAACCAGGGAAAGACAGCCAGCATGGTTATTCCTGCCAGACTGGAGATGCGCTTCCAGAAGAAGATTCCAGCCCACAAAAGTGCCGCAAAGATCCCAATATTCAACTGTAATACAGCTAGTACTCCAAACAAAGTTGAAATTCCTTTTCCGCCTTTAAAACGCAGAAAAACGGAAAAAACATGTCCACAGACCGCTATTACACCTGCCAGGCTGTGTAAAACAAGTTGAGTTTCGGGAGTTGTTTCTGAAAGAGGAAAAAATATTTGTGCAGAAAGAACGGCAAGACTGCCTTTAGCAAAATCCAAAACAAAGGTCAATATTCCAGGCAATTTACCACCGACACGCATTACGTTAGTCATGCCAATGTTTCCGCTGCCCTCTTGACGGATGTCAATTTTTAGCCAGTAACGGCTGATTAATAATCCAAAGGGAATACTTCCCAGCAAAAATATAAGAATAAAAAAACCAATTTGGTACATTTAATTTTATGATTCTTAGGATATAAAAGAGTTTACCAACTTGTTGACTTGCGGCTGGTTGCAGACTCAATTCCTTTTTCCTGAATTGCCTGTAAAAGCTCTCGATCGTCACGATGCTTAACCAGTGTTTGAGCACCCTTCAGTCTTTCAACAACTTTTGCATCGAGGACATCTGTCTGAACGAGGTATGAAATCCAATCTAAAATTTCACTGGTAGAAGGTTTCCGTGTCAAGTCAAGTTCACGCAGTTGATAGAAAATTTCAATTGCTGCTGCGACAATTTTTTCATTTGCTCCAGGATGATGCATACGAATAATTTCCCTCATCCTTTCTGGAGGAGGAAATTCAATATACATGTAAATGCAGCGTCGAATAAAAGGTGCTGGTAAGTCCTGCTCATGATTAGATGTGATTACAATGATCGGCATCTGTCCAGGCTCACATTCAATTGTCTGCTGTGTTTCCGGGACAACAATACGTCGTTCTGAGAGTAAAAACAAGAGGTTATTTGGTAGTTCACGAGGGGCTTTGTCAATTTCATCGAGGAGTAGTACAGAACCCGGTGTTGAGAAAGCCTGTGCCAGTGGACCCAAGTGGACATATTCTTCTAAATTATCTACTTTTCGTCCGCCGGTATCAATCTGCATCTCAATTCCGGCTTGTTTCATCTGTGCATTTGCAACTGCAGCTTGTGTATCCATCAAACGCTGCACCTCGTCAAAGCGTGATACAAGTAAAGAGACTTTACTTTCCGAAGTTACCGGTACCTCAAAGATGGGATGATTGCCCTGTTTAGCAAATTCTTGTGCAAGTTTGGTTTTACCTGTACCCGGTTCACCTTCCAGCAAAAGTGGTTTTTCCAGCAGGCGGGCAATGTGAAAAGCCTCACTTAATTTGTCATCTAAAAGATAGGTTGGAGTTCCTTTGAAAAGTTTTGTGCTCATGTGTATTAAACTTAATAAGTTTTTGGTTATAATTTAATGAGAATTAAGCATGATTTATTTCGAATGCTTTTGCTTTCACCTGGTTAAAAATTTCATTTACTTCAAGTTCAGGTACGCTGTCCCACTCCATTATCTTGAGAAAGTGTTTGCGTAATTTCCCTCTTGACAATCCGCGTTTCTGCCAACCCTCATAGATCTCATCCTGAGATGACTTCAATGGTCGTCCATCAAGCTCTTTACGCAACAAAAACTTAACAGCACTATCTGGGCTGGAAAGAATGAATGCTCTATGAGACTGGTCAGTGATTCGACCACTTCCGTAGACCACATCAGAATCATCTTCTTCAACTCCGCCGGAAAGTGCAGATTCTTCTTCTTCCATTTCAAAAGACTCTATATCCGGCTCCAACTCAATTTCTATTGGAGCCTCATCTTCAGCAGAGTCAGTTTCTGCAACCGTGGTTTCCTGAGCTACCGGTAATCCCGGTGCGCCGGATGCACCTGCAAACGATGTTGCGGCTAAGCGTTTTTGCAGCTGATCCGGACTTGGAATCATAATTACCGCTAGCAGAAGCAGAAAAGCAAATCCGAAAGTAATACTGTAAACCAGCCCGTTAAAATACAGATCATGTCGGTTTTTATCAAGATAATAAGTTGTGAGCTCCATGCCGCGGTAGGCAAGATAACTTGTATCCGAGATACCTGTATAGCAGATTACAATACCAGCTACTGAAGCAGCAAAGGCTCCAAAGATGGCAAAAACATATAAGTTAAGATAATTGATAGGCATTCGAACCTTTTTGATCAAGTTGTTTGTATAGAATATCTCGTAGAAACTAACCTGAACTGTCCGGAAACAGAAATATCAGGCAGAAAACGTTATATTCCTCTTGATCAAGAATATCGGCAGAAATGCAGAAAACTTGATACTAAGTTACCAGACTGTTTTTAGAACTCCACCATCTACGGCAAGACTTGAACCTGTGATGTAACTGGCCGCATCGGAGAGTAAAAAGGCTCCTGTACGCCCAAATTCTTCAATATTACCGTAGCGGCCAAGTGGAATTTGGGCCTGGTTTGCAGTTTGGATCTGCTCAATCGTGATACCCTGTTTTTCAGAGTTGAGTGAATCCAGGCTTCTTACCCGGTCAGTATTGATGCGACCTGGCATAAGATTGTTGAGGCGGATATTGTCAGGAGCAAGCTGAGCAGAAAGACTTTTCACCAGACTTGTCACTCCTGAGCGCATGACGTTGGAAAGAATTAAGACGTCAATCGGCTCTTTAACTGACATAGAAGTGACCGTCAGGATAGAACCTCCACCCCGTTCACGCATCGAAGGTAAAACTCCGCGGATCATCCGTACTGCACTGAAGAGATTCAATTCAAAAGCAGACTGCCAGTCAGCATCGGAAAAATCTTCAAATTTTCCTGCAGGAGGTCCTCCTGCATTTACAACCAGTTTGTCCACTCCTCCAAATTTTTTGATAGTGTCTGCTGTCCATTGACGAATCGATTCAGCATTAGATGAGTCAAGTACTGAAGCCAAAACTGGAACTTCTGTTTCCTTCCTGAGCACTTCTGCAGCAGCTTCAATATCCTTTTCAGTGCGACTGCCTATTGAAATAGTAGCTCCTTCCTGAGCCAGAGCTTGTGCGATTCCATAACCCAGTCCTTTGCTGGATGCTGCAACCATGGCGACTTTTCCTTTAAGTTTTAAATCCATTGTTTCTCCTAGTATTTAAATGATTTCTGCGTTAACGAGTTTTCTCGGGACATTCAGAACGAATGTGAGTGTTCTGACACGATATCAGAACCATTCCTTTGGTCGAGTTGGCAAGCTGGAGTCAAAATTATTAGCATATTACGAAAGTTGGTGACTCACGAGATACGATAATCAACAGCTAAAATGATTAGTAAAATATCTTACCGCATACTTGTGCCGGAATTAGCAGCACAAAAAATAAAAACATAAATCCACCCCAAATCCATTCTGCGTTTTCACGAAAGAATGAGTAACGGGTTTGAAGGTCAATTGTGGTGCTTAAAGAGCCTTGTTCAAAAAGTCCCAGCTGCTGGCCCAAGTTTTTACCATCTGCACCAATGAAGACACTTTGTCCGTTGTTAGAAGCAAAGATTACAGGGACACGGTTTTCAAGTGCTCTCCAGCGTAGTACAGCGACCATGTTATCTGATGCAGTCGTTTTTCCAAACCAGGCCAAATTACTGAGGTTTGCAATCAAATCAGCACCATTGCCGACCATAGCTCTGACGACTGTAGGTGAAAAAATATCGAAACAGATTGGTGCTGCAAGTTTTATTTTTTCAGACAGTGAAAAGACTGTATAATCAGTGCCGCGCTCAAATTCAGACATATTGGCAATATATTTATTGAGCCAGGAAGCAATTCCGGGAAACCAGTCTGAAAAAGGAATTGTTTCTCCAAAAGGAATCAGAAAAATTTTGTTGTAGCGCCCCAGCACATCACCATTTGCACCAAGCAAAACTGAAACGCCATGAAACATGGGTTTGCCGTTTTTATATTTCCAGTCAACTGTAGCGAGCAGAATTGAAGTCTGATGTTTGCGGGCAAAGGCAACAACTTTCTCACGTGAGGCAGCCACTTTAAAAAATGGATCCGGATAGACAGATTCCGGCCAAATCAATAATTTGGGAGTGTTTTTATCATTCGTAATATTTGCCAGTGCTTTTCGAGAATCGGCAAGCAGGATTTCTAGATTTTGTTCTCGTTTTGAGTGTGCCAACTCTGGATTAGAAGCAAGATTCTGTAGAGAAAAATTTGGCTGAATTAGTAGCACATTTAATTTAGTGCTTTTGGTAAACGAATCGATCTTTTGTTGTTCTAAGTTATTTAAACGCCATGCTCCATAACTCAATCCAAGCATCCAAAAAAGCAGGTAAATTGCCAGTGCTCGAAACAGAATACGTGGTGTTCCATTGCTGTCGAATTTCAAACGCCACCAATAAATCAGTAAAAACGAAAATCCGCAACTGTAGAGCAGAAGCCCTGACGAACCAATCAAATCTGCAACTTGTTCAATCAATGGAAATTGAGAAAAAGTCAAACCTCCGTAACTCCATTGTATCAGCTTGGGGTACCATGGATCCAGTGCCAGCACAAATGCCAATCTCAGAATTAAATCCCAACCGTTAAATTTTCTGATGAAAAGCAAGGGTAACCCAAAATAAATAAAAAGCTGCAATCCTACTTCCAGTCCATAACCTGTGGCAGTGATCAGTAGGGCCGCAGTCCAGGGCAAATGACCAAAGACGTGTATGCTGTTTGTAATCCAGTATCCACCAATTGAAGCAGCAAGACTGCCGGAAATCCAGCAGGCCGCAAAGAAAAAGACGAGACGTTTTTTTTGCGAAAAAGATTGCTCTTGCTGCAGCTTTTCCAGCAGCAGCAGCAAAGGGAAAAAGGCAACAATGCCCAACCACTGGGTACCAAAACCAGGAGGATTCAGGCCAAGTAAAGTTCCGGAGATGAGAGATCCTGCCCAAAATAAGCTTCGAAAGCCGGATTTTGTGGTTTGGGTTGCAGTGGAATAGTTCATGATTGTTTGCAGTAGACTTGCAACCTTGTACATTTAAGGTCTAAAATGGACTTGGAGCTTTTAGACAAACATTTTAGTTAAGTGTTTTTTGGTATTAAGTATTGTAAAATAGATGATTAGTTTAACACCATATTCGCAGGAAAACCCAGTTGAAGTTTCAGAAGAAGATTATCTTGATTTGGTCCAAATGAAGGAAAATGGTTGGAGTCATTGTGATTCAAAGGAAGAGTGTCTTGCAAAACTGCATTATCTTCGCACAGGATTTTCTCAGGGAAAAATAGCAAAAGGTGATTTCAGTGAGCGTGAAAAAAAATTGGTGGTCGGCTACTGGAATAGAGGAAGCTGATAGTTTTGCAATTCAGGTGCTCTACTAGAGTTCAACAAAAATTAGCGTAAGAGTTTCACAATCTCCACACTTCCCGATGCTTCTGCAAGTGATAAAGCACTTTCACCTGCAGGTGTCAACGTTTCGCGTGAAGCACCCAGTTCCAGCAGGTTTTTTACAAAATTAATTTTTCCTCGTTTTGCCGCAATCATCAGCGCAGTTTCTCCGTCGTTGTTGGTGGTGTCCAATGTAATTCCACGAAACAGCAGATCATGCATCAATGCTGGGGCAGCAGTTTCTTTTATTTCGAAAAACGGTAGAGTTGATTCAGATTCTTTGTCGAGATCACTCATTGCGATTAAGTGCCAGACTCCATTTCCTTTTGAATCAACCTGAACTCCGCTTTGACCTGCTTCCAGAAGCTTTATCACAACTGACAGGTGATTGTTTGTTGCAGCCAGTAACAAAGCAGAGCGCTCTGAAGTGTCCTTGAGCAGAGGGTCTGCACCTGATTCCAACAGGAGTTTAACCGTTAATTGATGTCCATTTAAGGCTGCAACCATTAGTGCTGTATGGTGAAACATCAGCTCAGTTGCATCTATTTTTGCGCCCGCATTCAGAAGAGTCTTCACAATTTCTTTATGGCCGTTTCTGGCTGCCTGAATTAATGCAGTTCCACCTTCACCATTGAGGTCGAAGGCGTTAGCCTGCAAGTTTGCACCTCGTGCAAGCAGAAGCTCAACAACGAGCAATTGTCCATTTTGAGCTGCCCTCAACAAAGCAGTTTTTTCTACTATATCTTCTGCATGTAGATCTGCTCCATTTTGTAACAACAAATGTACAATTCCACGATAGCCCTTAGAAGCGGCAAGAATTAAAGCAGACTCTTGCCAGCGATTTTTACTCTCAACTTTTGCACCAAGATCGAGTAATAATTTAACAATATCCAAATATCCATGTACTGAAGCAGTTATCAGAGGTGTGTTTCCTAAAAAATCAGCAGTTTCTATTTCAGAAGACGGACTCTTGGTTTTTGTGTGTTGTAGCAGGAGCTTTACTATTTTTACTTCTCCAGTCAAAACTGCAGACATCAACGGTGTTTGCCCCTGTTCGTTTTGTAAAGCAGGAGTTGCTCCATGTTCCAATAAAATTCTTACTGTTTCCCAGTGCTTCCCCTGACTTGCCAGGCTTAAAGAAGTTTCATTCTGTGGGGAGATAAAATCAATTTCTGCTTTTTCTTCCAGTAGAAAGGCAACCATTTTGTTGTAACCACGCCTTGAAGCATAGAGTAAAGTTTGATTTATATCTGCACCCTGACTAATCAAGAGTCTTGCAGTTGAGAAATGACCCTGTTTTACTGCATGTGCTAAAGCCGTTTTCCCATGCACATCTTTTAATTTTATATATGCTCCTTTGCTTAATAGGGTTCTTACAACATTTTCATGCCCCTTAGCTGCAGCCAAAAGGAGTGGTGTTGCTCCATCAGAACTCTGATGGTCAATTAAAGCTCCACTTCTTGCTATTAAACTAACAATATCTGAATTCCCTTTGAAAGCAGCCCAAGTCAACGCAGTCCAATCATCTTTGTCTTTTGCATTGAGATCGGCCCCATTTTTAAGGAGTATATTTACGGTTTCAAGATGTCCAGCTCCTGCTGCCAGCATAAGAGGAGTCCAGCTTGAAAAGGACTGAGCGCTGGCTTCATTGCCGTTAATTTTTGCACCACTTTGCAGTAGAAGTTCTACAATTTTAAGATGGCCGTTATTTGCAGCCCACATCAAAGGTGTCCAACCTTGTGTATCCCGACTTTCTGTATCTGCTTTTAAATTGAGCAGTATTTTAACTACATCAGGATAACCGCGTGAAACTGCATAAAAGAAATTCTCCTGGTTGTCAAATTCTTTTGTACTTAAAAATTGAACCATGGACAGACGTTGATGTTCTGCAGCATACATCCATGCAGTCCGACCGTAACGGTCACGAAAATCGAGTCGACTTTGCTCACGTATCAGCAGTTTAGCAATTTCTATATTTCCTGCCCCGGCTGCAGCCATGAGTGCAGTTTTTCCGGCAATATCTCTGGCATTTGTATTTGCTCCTCTCTTCAGCAGTAATTTGCTTAATTCCAAACTTCCTTGAGATGTAGTGGCCATCAGTGGAGTGTGCTTGTTTTGATCTGCTCCGTTGACAGGAATACCCTCCTGAATTAACAAATGTGCTGTTTTAAAATGTTTATTTCTCAGGGCCAGCAATAAAGCGTTTTGTCCTTGTTGATCAACATCACCAACGTCGGCTCCTGCCAACAATAAGTTTTTAACTGTTTTTTCTCTACCGTACATTGCAGCCAACAGCAGGGGTGACCTTTGAAACTCACTTTCCAGCATGTTTGTTTTTGCACCGGAGTTCAAAAGCAATTCGGCAATTTTTTCATTGCCGGACCTGATAGCCCAGGTTAGTGCTGTAGATCCATTGAGTGATCTTAAATCAACTTGAGCACCACGATTGAGTAAATGCTGCACTATTTCGAAAAAACCCTGCTGTGATGCATACATGACGGAAGAAATACCCAAGTCATTCTGAAAATCAATTCTGGCTCCATGTTTCAACAAAATACTTAGTATTTCAAATTGCCCATTGTGTGCTGCAACCATCAAAGCAGTCCATTTTTGATTTGTTGCTGCATTCGGATTTGCACCTTGCTGAAGTAAAAATTGTACTGTTTCAAGGTGCCCTCTTTTAGTAGCATGTATCAGAGGTGTTTTACCTTGTGTATCAGTATCATTCAACCGGGCGCCTTTTTGTACGAGTAATTCCACAGTAATTTGGGCACCAATTCCAGAAGCAAACATAAGTGGAGTAACACCATGAAATTCTTCGGTGCCACGGATATTGACACTTACACCTTGTGTTAACACCCGTTCCACAGCAGGTACACTGTTGAGAATAGCCAACATAAGTCTTGTCCAGCCACTGCTTACTTCTGTGCTTTTAATGAAATTTTCAAGGCGGTTATTTGTAATTGAATCTGTGCGATCTCCGGAGCGTTGTGCAAAAGCCGGGTCTGCAAAGGAAAATTTTAAAGGATCAAAAAATAAAATTGCTGCAGTTGTAAGTACAAGAGAAAAAAGCAGCACTGTCCGGAAGAAAATAGCTCTGGAAAAAACAGAGATCATCAAAACCTGAATCAGCTGCATCAACAAAAATCGACAGACTTTTTTAAGCATTGGAAGAAGATTCAGCAGAAGAGGAAGAGCCAATGTCCGAGTTTGTCTCAGTTGGACTTAGGGAAGCACTGATATTCAGCAGGAGTCCGGTTAAAAACATGGCAACCACGAGTGATGTCCCACCATAACTGATAAAAGGAAGAGGCAGCCCTTTTGTCGGCAGCAGGCCAACTACAACGAACAAATTAAGGATAATCTGCAGACCGAGAATCGTGGTAGCTCCAAAAGCCAGATGTTTACCAAATGCATCCTGCGCATTCCACGCAATCCAGAAACCTCGCCAAATAAAAATAGCAAACAGAATTATTAAGACACAGACCCACAAAAAACCAAGTTCCTCTCCAATGATTGCAAAAATAAAATCTGTGTGTGCATCTGGCAGAAAGAGTCGTTTTTGTAAACTCTCACCGAGCCCCTTACCAAACCATCCTCCGGTGCCAAGAGCAATGAAGGACTGAATTATCTGAAATCCAGAATTTTGCGGATCATCCCAGGGATTCAAAAAAGCCAGCATTCTACGCACACGGTATGTGTGTGAGGCAATTAACAATCCACCGATGATTCCAACACCCAGCAGGCTGGTGGCGATATGTATAGGTCTCCCCCCTCCGACATACAGCATCAATAAAACAGTAGTTGCAATCAAAACCACTGTACCAAAGTCCGGTTGAAGCAATACCAGAAATAGATAAATTCCGGTAACGATGAAGTTCGGTGTCAACCCGCGGAAGAAAGAAGCCAGCAATTCCTGTTTTCGCTCCAAATATGATGCAACATAAATAATCAAGACTACCTTCAACAATTCCGCCGGCTGCAGACTGAATGAACCAAGCCGGATCCAGCGTCTTCCACCTTTAACTTCATGACCAATTTCAGGAATCAAAACCAGAATTAATAAAATCAACATTCCGAACATGAACCAGATTGAATACTTCTGCCAGTTGTGATAGTCAACCAGCAGTGCAATACAGAGAGCCGCAAGACCCACCAGCATATGCATCAGGTGCCTGTATAAAAAATATTGCCCGTCATTGTACTGCAGGTCGGCATAAACTCCGCCTGTACTATAAATCATGACAGTACCCCAGGACAGCAAAAACAAGGTTGCTCCAATTAAAGGCAGGTCATAGCGTGTGTGCATGGTCTTAGGGGAAAAAGAGAGTATTTATTAACAAAAAATAAGAATTATATCAGTTCCAGAAGCAGCTGGAAATAATTACCAGTCTGAATAACAAACAAACTTAAAAGCGAATCGAGCTTCTTAAGAAGATTCAAATGCACTTTTCATGATTTTTTGCCGTAAAATCTCAAGTTGTTGAGGGTTTTGTTCCCGTTCAGAAATAATTTCCAGTACAGCAGATTTGTTTGAGGACAGTGCTTGCTGATAATCTTTCTCAAAATCAGCAATTGAATCAGGTTTATAATAATTGAGATTAAACATTGCAGAAACTGAACGAAAATCATAATTGTGCGGTGTGCCGAAAAATGGTTCGAAAATATCAGTTTGCTGAACAACAGGCAGGAATGAAAAAATTCCTCCTCCATGATTATTAAGTAAAATAAGCAAAATCTGCTCCTGTGAATCAGCGAGTATTTTAAATGAATTTAAATCATGTAGTGCAGACAAGTCACCAAGTAGTAAAGTCAGCGGTCTCTTCAATCCGGAACAATATCCGCAGGCAGTGGCAATCAGGCCGTCAATGCCACTGGCACCCCGATTGAGAGCAGTCGGAATATCTGCGCCTTTTCCGGAACCAACCATGTCCACTGCACGAACCGGGAGACTGTTTCCAATAAAAAAGCTATGAGTTTTTGGAACGGTTTCGGTCAGTTTTCGTACCAAACCAAACTCGTTAATTTCCTTGGATTCCAGGTTTTCATTAAAGTGCTGCTCCAGTAATTTTTCAACTTGCTCTGAAGCCAGCCTCCATTGTTCAGTATTTGACTGTATTAAAGGGTTTCTGGTTTTTTGCTTCAGATTAGCAGCAACTTGATCACAGAATTCAGTTATGTCCGCTTCTATAATCCAGCGAAAGTTATGAGATTGATCAAGCCGTTCAGCATGATCTGCAATCCAGACCATCTGCTGTGCGGGTTTCTGAGCCCAGTATGAAAGCCAACGTTTTGAAGTTGGAGGAAAGCCGATGTGCCAAACTGCATGAGGTTCGATGTTTGTAACTGCAGGATCTTTGTGCAGTAGTTGATCGTAATAAGTAATCCGGTTTGGACAATTATTGCCCAAACGAAGTCCTGAAGTAACATCTGCAAAGACCGGCCAGCCCAATGCTTCTGCCAGCTTTCTAATTGAAGGGAGTGAACCGGCAGGAACTCTGCCAATGCTTAAAATTCCGGAACTAGGACAGTTCTTTAGCAAATTATTTATATCAGTGACCGGCAGTATTTTTCTGCATGCTGCAAAGCGGATATAACTGTTTTTTTCCGGAAGCAGTTTTTTTTCATTTTTTTCGTTGTTTTCAGCATTTTCGAAAAATGGTTCTCGAAACGGTAAATTCAGCTGAACTGGACCTGGCACTGGGCGGTTGGTTTTGGAAACTGCATGATCAATGACGGAAAGTAAAGAGTTCAGTGAAAATTCCGGACAAGGACTACCTGGATCAAAAAACCAGCGTACGAATGATCCAAACAGGTTTGTTTGGTTTATGGCCTGATTGGCACCGGTATCCTGTAATTCGGCTGGGCGGTCGGCAGTCAGAACCAGCAACGGAATATGTTCGACTGAGGATTCTATGACAGCAGGCAGATAATTTGCGGCAGCAGTTCCGGAAGTGCATATCAAAACTGCCGGACGACCTGTAGCCCGGGCATGACCAAGTGCATAATAAGCAGCAGCGCGTTCATCATAAAATACTACTGAATTTGCTCCGGGATTACGGGCAACTGCAGTTGTTAAAGGCGTGGAACGGGAACCGGGCGAAATACAAAAACATTCGGTCCCAAGCCGAACCAGTTCCTCAATAATCCACTCTCCCCATCGTTCATTCCAGTTCACGATCTTCCCAACAATGATTGCCAGCTTTGCAGTTTAACTTCAATTTCGCGCCATTCTTCTTCAGGAACAGAGCCTTCAACAATTCCTGCACCTGTATAAATTCGTAAGGTACGTCCGCTCAGTAAACCGGAACGGATTCCCACAGCATACTCTGCCTGTTTGCTGCTGATCCAGCCAACAGGTCCCGCATACCAGCCTCTGTCAAATGGTTCAAGTTTGCGGATCAGCGCCCGGGCTTCAGGATCAGGTGCACCGGAAACTGCAGGTGTTGGATGAAAAGTCGGCAGCAAATCTGAATCACTGATATCCGGTCGTAAGATCCCCTGAACCCTGCTTTGTAAATGCTGAACATGTTTTAGGCGCAGGCTCTCAAGATAAGACAAGCGTTCTGTCTTTTGACAAAATTGCTGCAGTAAACGCTCCATTCTTTCTAAAACCATCAAATGTTCACGTTGCTCCTTTTCACTGTCACGCAACTCTGCAGCCAATCTTTCATCATCTTCAAGTGTTTGGCCACGGGGGCGGGTGCTGGCAATAGCTTCACTCTCAATATTTTTCCCGGACCTGCGGTAAAGCAGTTCAGGAGTAATACCTAAGAAAGCCTGATGCGGGGCTAACTGAAAACAAAAATGAAAAGCTTGTGGAGCTTGACGTCTTAACTGGAGTAAAAGTTCTGTAGGATCATAATCACGGGCTAGACTGAAAACTGCTGCACGTGCCAGAACCACTTTGTTTAGTTTTCCTGCTGAAATATGTTCAAGGCCTTGTTCGACCAGGCGACACCATTGGCGATATTCAGGTTGGTCATGTCGTGCCAGTCGAATCAAAGGGTTATCCGGAACACTGATGTCCTCAGTCCGCATTGATTCGAGAATTTCCTGAAGCTGCTGTAGCTTGCTATCAGTTTCTTCATCTATAAAAAGATGACAGGCAAGTGTGGTTTGCTCATCAACATGGCTTAGCTCAACCAGTGGCAGAGTAAAATGTGCCGTCCCCCAGGCGTCCCATTCTGGAGAAATGGTGGCCTCGGCGTCAAAGCGCATGCCACCAAAAAAACGAACTGAAGCTGATGAATCCCTCAGCAATTCTTTGACAATCAGCAGGATTTTTTCGTAACCGTCTTTGCCGTCTACAACTTCATGGGCAGCACCGATTCCGGCAAACTGTTCATTTTGAGTTCGATTTTCCCAATAGACTTTTTTACTGCAGTCCTGCAGTGTCAACCATTCCAAAGGCTGGGCTTTTTCTACTGCAACTTCCAGACGAATGATTTTAGATTTTTTTACTTTCGAGTTTTCATTTGAACTGGCCCACTCTTTGACCAATATTAAAAGAGCATTTCGGGCTTCTTCAAGCGATTTAAATTTTTCTGGAATCACGGTTATAAAATATTTTTATGAATTGTTGCTTTTGTGAGCCACATGGACTGTAGATGCGCCAAAAACGAAATCATGAATTTCTGCCTGCATGAATCCGGTTTCCAGCAGCAAACGTTTAAGCATTTCCTGGTTTGGATATTCAAGTGAAGAATGTGGTAAATATTTAAACATTTCCTGATCAGGCATCAGCCAATTTCCAATTAACGGTACGATACGGAAAAAATAAAAGTTATTCAGTTCTGCAATCAGCGGTAAACGAACCTTGCCGACATCAAGGCTGACCAGCACTCCGCCGGGTTTCAGAACTCGCAGTATTTCCTGCAGACATCCATCCAGATTCGGAACATTACGCAATCCATAGCCAATCGTAACTGCATCAAAACTTGCTTCTGAAAAAGGAATATCCATGGCATCTCCCTGCAGGTACTCAATTCCGGAATTGCTGCTGTTTTTGGACTCAGCTACATTCAGCATCTCCTGCGAAAAATCCAGACCAGTTACTTTGCAGGATGGATACTGGCGTATAATTTCCCGGGCAATGTCTCCGGTTCCACAGCATAAATCCAAACAACTATTATCTTGTCTCAGCCCAGTTTGCCGAACAACAAACCGTTTCCAGTAGCGGTGCATTCCCAAAGTAATAAGATCATTGAAGAGATCATATTTTTGAGCAATTTCGTCAAATTTTTTTTCAACGTAACTGGATTTCTCTTCAGTCTTAGGCAGTGTATAGGTCATTGACATTTTGTTTAGAATTAAGCAGCTTTTTCTGAGGTCAAGAGCGATAAATATTTATCTGCAAGTTCCTTTAGATCGAGACGGTAATAACTTCCCAGACAGCGAATTTTCCTAATTTCTTTTGCAATTTGTTCAACTGCTAAACCTAACTCTGCAGCACAGGCATTGACATCAGCAATCCGGTGTCCCATTTCAAAATTTTTGTGATTTGCCATATAAAGCTGTCCATCCTCCTCGTCAACCTCATTCCACCATAAATCACAACTGAGAGGTGCAGAGACTTCAACCGGCAATTTTGGCACAGAAGGTATCACATAAGGATATCCATATCCTGCTAAAGTAAGTGTGCAGCCGAAATGTTTTTCCGGATGCCAATCCAGAACCGGCGTTTGATTTTGAACAACACTCAGCAAAACTTCAACTGGATTATTGAGCATTCTCAACAGCAGTGATGTAGCAGATACTCCCAGACGAATGTTGTATTCGATTGCATGCCAGGTGCCGTCTTTACGGATTGCAGTTACCTGAAGCGGACCGCAGTATCCGGTTTTTTCGAACCAGGGTTTGAGAGGATGAATCAGTTCACGTGCTAAGCCATATTTATCTTCCGGATCCTGTTCAACTATACCTGCTAAAGGTGCACCGGCCAGGGGACCCATATCGCCGGTAAAAGCTCGTTTATATTCCTGGTTTGTGACCAAACTGCTAATCTCTCCACCACTGATAAAAACAAAATGTCCAGCCTCTTCTGTACCAAGATACTCCTGCAGAAACAAACCTTCCGCATAATCCACGCGCTCAATCCAGCCTTTTGTGTCTTCCTCACTTTCACAAATAATTGCGTGAATTGGACTGAATGGTGAGCAAATCGGATTTTTCAAAACATATGGTCTTGGGTCACTTTCCGTCAGTTGCCGGGCCTCAATTCGATTTTGCACGTGGTGGAAAACCGGTACAGGTATGTCGTATTGACAGCATAACTCTGAAGCCTCCTGCCGGGATATTTCTATCTGCATTGCCTCTCCGACAGGACTGAAAATTGGCCAACCCTGTTTGACCAAATCTGTTGCCCATGGTTGTTCTGCCCAGGCTACTGCCTGCGGAATGATCAAGTCTGGTTTGAATTTTTCAATCAGCGGCAAAGGTGACGGATGATCTTCGGAATTCCAGGTTTGACCAACAATTTTGGGGCCGAAGTGGCCGTAAGGTCTTGTCAGGTAGCAAGCAGTTTCTGCTCCGCATTCTTGTAAAACGGTCTGCACTGCATGTGCAAACGCACCTACTCCCAAAACCATTACACGAGAAGTCATGAAAATTTAATCTAGCAGAAAGTTCAGAATTGGCTCATCTTAAAGTGTTTGATCACAGCAAATACAAAAATTCTTTACCGTTTATTTTGATAAAATCAGCTTTTATTATGAAGACAAATTCTAGCATATAAAGTATTATTCTCCAAGCCGTCTCTTCTCCTAAACTGAATACTGCTACTGCTGGAAGTAGAGTAATTGACTTGAAGCCACTGTGTTGTTGGTTTAGCCTAAAGTTGCTTTTAGAAGCTTTGAATTAATATAAAATATATGCAGAATGAATTGATTGTCTGATATTTGATGCCAGAATATAAAAAGACATTAAAACTGAATATTAAGCAGTTGTTACTATTTTGCATTATTGTACAAATCTACAAATAATTTTTTTCTGTTTGAGAATAACTATTATCTAACAATTAGAATGACCAATAATAATACCATCGGGTGGCTTTCAGGAATAATGTTTATTGGAGTCATTTTTCGCTTATCGATTTACAATTTGGAACCGTTGTTTATGGATACAGCTTACTATGCCTCACTGGGACGTTCTATAGCAGAAGGAGATTATCTGCTTCAGGTAAACCAGATGAGTGATAAGCCCCCTTTATTTTTTTACATACAGGCTCTATTTTTTAAGTTACTGGGAGTTTCTGAATCTGTTGCGGTTATTCCGAGTTTTATTGGTGGAATGATGGGAATTGGGATAATGTATTTTTTAGGAAGAGATTTAAAAAACTCTGCTGCAGGCATTGTCGCAGCTTTCCTTTTTGCTATTTCTCCAGGAAGTGTGATGCTTTCTGCGTTAGGACTTATTGATTCACTATTTATGGCGGTCACTTTATTGTCGTTTTGGACATTATTTCATCGTCGTTATTACTGGTCGGGGTTGTTGATTGGCATCGCCTTTGGCATGAAGCAAACTGTGCTAGCTTTTGGTCCTCTCTATCTACTTAGCCTGCTAATTATCGAGTTTCATCATCACTCAGGTAAAAATGCTTTTCGTATAATTACGAGATCAGTTCTTCAGATGATACCAGGCTTTTTTGCGTTCTTTTTCCCGATTCTTTACTGGGGAATCTTTATTACTAGTGAACGAATGGAATTATTCCAATACGTAACCGGATTCATTTCAGGTGAGCAGAACACTCAATTTGATGGTACAGTGGCAAGCCGTGTCTCTCTTTTACAAGCAGATTTAGGAGAAGTTACGGGCTTGAGTTGGCATTGGATTGTTGGGTTTTTGTTACTTTCAATGCTGATGTTGACTAGTTCAGTTATTCGGCAAAAACTTAAAAAAGGCGGTGTTTCTTTGCCGGACAAACTGAATGTATGTATGAACCTTTTTACTGCTTTTTTCTTTTATTTATTAATCTTTGTTGCCAGAAAATATACTGGAGTTCATTACGTTTTTCCGGTGTTTCCCTTTCTGATCTTGGCCAGCAGCATTACATTAGTGGAACTGGTCGGTAATGCTTTTGTGGGATGTAGAAAAAAAAATACTGAAAAATATTTGGTCATAATTCTGGGTGTGATTTTATTTTCAGGGGTACTTCCTAATGCTACTTTGAGAGTTCGACAAATTGGGGAAGGGTTGAAGAATGCACCTTTCCAGGGGAGTCGAGAGATGGTTAAATCAATAAAACCTTATTTGCTGAATGGAGAGAGCCTCCTTTTTACAGAAACACTTGGTTGGATGCTCCGTTATTATCTTTTTGGAGATAAATACAGGAATCTTCACTATGATTTCGGCAATCAAAATATGGAAAACATGAAGGTGCTACTTGCCAAAGAACCATATACAAATTATTATTTGTTGCTTTATCGCCTTCGCTTTGGCGATCTTTTGCCCATGAGAAAAATATTGGCACCAGAGTATAGAGTAGACGAAATATTTAAAAGCAATGGTGATAATTTCCGTTTTTATAAAATTGTCCCTGCTATATCTGAAATTTCCAAAAACAACCAACAGTTGCCAAAAGAATGGGGAAAAGAATGGGCAGACTGGTGGAATAAAATTCTAATCCGTAAGTGGCCGGACTCAAAGAACATTAAAATTACCAGTCAATGGAATGAAACAATACAACAATTTGAAGTTAAGTTGTTGGCAGAGCAAGTACCTTTTAAAGGTTTAGTAGTCAGCAGGATGGATGTCTTAATCAAATCTCCAACACCAAGTATAACACTTTCAAAATTTTACAATTGGCCTGTTTTTCAAGAGCATGAAGGGATTTCAATGCAATTGTTTATAAATGAAAAAACTATGGAAAAATCCATTTTAGAACGATTTAAGCAGGTAAAAAAGATTCAATTTAGCACGGATCAATCCTCGACAAATATTCATACATTTGGTCAGGTAGAGGCAACATCACTTGAAATAAATACAGATGTCCATTTGAAATTAGAACCGGAGCTTGTAAGAGTCGAGATACTGCGTTTTCTTCTCAATAACTGGGATTTGACATGGTTTACAAGTTTGTTTAACAACCACCTAATACCGCCATTAAAAGTTAATAACTATCCTTTATTAGAACTTCGGCTAATAAATGTTAAACAACAACAAGGGCTGATTATATTTGATTATGAAGCTTCTGGAAGAATGAGTAAATGATAAAAAAACAGCAGTTTAATTTCAGTACTGGAATCGTTGTGCCATGCTACAATGAAGCTGAGAGACTGCAACTAACAGAATTTTCTGAATTTTTTAAAGTAAATGAGAACACGTATTTTTGCTTTGTTAATGATGGTAGTATTGATGAGACAAAAAATATTTTAGCTGATTTTGTGGACAATAATGAAGAATATTGCCAGGTTGTCCACCTCCCCTACAACCAAGGAAAAGCAGAAGCTGTAAGACAGGGAATCACAACATTGCTTAAAAAACAAAAATTTAAGTTTGTGGGGTTTTGGGATGCGGATTTAGCAACTCCACTTTCAACGCTTCATGAATTTATAGAAATATTTCAAAGTAATAGTGAACTGGTAGTTGTTTGCGGTTCTAGAATTTTAAGGTTGGGAGCCTCCATAAGACGCTCAACATTTCGACACTACTTTGGCCGAGTCTTCGCAACGATTGCAAGCAATATTCTGAAAATCCCCGTTTATGACACTCAGTGCGGGGCAAAAATTTTTCGTATAGAACATGCGGAATTGATTTTTTCAAAGATTTTTTTGTCAGCTTGGTTTTTTGATATAGAATTGTTTGCAAGAACCATTGAATTAATGGGGCGCCAGAAAACAATTAGTTCAATTTATGAAGTCCCTTTGAGGCAGTGGCACGACAAAGGAGATTCAAAAGTCTCATGGGGAAGCATGATTCGAACACCCGTAGAATTACTTAAGATTTACTTTTATTACCGAAATCGCATAGCCGAGTCAAAGTAGTTTATTTGTTCAGAGGCTTCGCAGACAGGTATCCAATTGGCGGGTTACCCTTCGACTTGAATAAGAGTTCAAACTCGGTCAGAATATTGTTTCCATTGAAGTCGCTTCGATGCAGATCGGTGGTGTGCTCAACAATCTTGAAGTTGTCAAGCTCTTGCAAAATTCCGGTTACAGTTTCAAAATATTCGAGATGATCAGTTTTAAATCTTAACTCAGCACCCGAACAAAAGTATGGATGCATTCTGTTTAGAAAATCAGCACTGAGGATACGATTTTTGCGGCGTGATTTTTTGGACCACGGGTCAGGAAAATTGATGTGCAGGCAGTCGATACTGTTGAGGGGTAAATATTCATCGATAAATTCACCACGTTCCCGCATCAAAAGTATGTTGGAAATATTTTGCTGTTTAATTTTTTTTGCAGCAAATACCAGCCGTTTGTAACGAAGTTCAAGGCCCAAAAAGAGATCCTGCGGATTCTGTTTTGCTAACTCAATCAGGTAACGACCGGAGCCGCAGCCTATTTCTACATGAGATTTTACGGAGTGAGCATCACTGACAGCTCTTTTTTTAACTGACCAGAGTTGTTGAAAATTTTCCGGAGTTGGATGTGGAAGCAGCAGTTCAGGATAATCATAAACGAGAGCCATGTACGGATTGTTTTTTACCAGTTGTGCAAAAATTTCCGGATTATCTTCACGGTGATTTCGTGGTCTAAAGCGCATATAGGTAGTGATTAGTGGAGTTATTCGAAAATCAAAATTATGTGAGTGTTGAAAATGTTCATTATGCCAATGATGGAACAGTGACACTTGATTTGAGTGACAAACGTGCACTAAAATTATCAGTAAATGTCTGGTCCGATTTAGGCCAGCCACGTGACCTGCCTCTCACAGATGAGCAGTTGGAAATTCTGGAACGTGAAGCCTGTTACACTATGATCCGCAACAAAGTGCTGAGTTTTCTTGCGGTCCGTGAGCACTCAGCTACAGAATTGCGCAGAAAACTAAAGCAGCGTTTTTTTAAACTGAAAAACTGTGATTTTTCTGCCCTGTTGGAACGTTGTCTGCAGGAAATGCAGGAACGCGACTTTCAAAGTGATGAACGTTTTGCCAGACGTTTTGTTGAATCAAAACTGGCAAATAAACCTCTTGGACCTTTCAGGATTCTGCAGGATCTTCAAAACCGCGGAATTTCCAGTGAACTTGCAAAAACTGTTTTGAATGAGTTGAGTGATCAAGACCTTTGGTTGAAAAAAGCAAGTGAATGCCTGATTCGACTGCAGAAAAAAGGCAAAAAACAAGAAACCGCTGCTTTGAGCCAAAAATTGTTCCAACGTGGCTTCGCTTGGGAAACAATCGAACTAGCACTGGAAAATTATCAAACTCTAGATAAAGTTCCAGCAACCGGAGAACTTGACTCATGTCAGGGTACATTCTCAGCTAACAATAATTAAACAACTATTGTCGCAATGCATAGACAAGATTTGCAATCTAATTCCGAACATCTTGACGACGATTCTTCCGTTCATTCCAGTGATATTTCAGGAGCTGCAGAGCTTTCAGAAAAGGTGGCATGCTTTCCGGAGAGAGTGAGTAAAGAATATATTAAGACTCTTCCTCTGTTGGCTTTTGAAGGAAAAATTCAGCTGGTTACAAAAATGGAAGATTTAAGATCTGCAATTAAAACTTTACGCAGTTCGTCTGTTATCGGCTTTGATACTGAAACAAGGCCCTCATTTAAAAAAGGAGAAAATTATTCAGTCTCACTTTTACAGTTATCGACTTCGAAAGAAGCATTTCTGTTCCGCTTAAACCATCTTGGTTTTCCTGAGGAATTAGTATCATTGCTGGCAGATCCAGCTGTTTTGAAAGTTGGAGTAGCTATTCTTGATGATATCAGAGCACTACGTAAACTAAAGGAATTTGATGCAGCAGGCTTTGTAGAACTGTCGAATATTGGAAGTGAACTGGGAATTGTGACATGCGGTTTGAGAAATCTTGCAGCTATTTTCTTTGGTGTCCGAATCTCAAAAAAGGCGCAGTTAACTAACTGGGAGCGTGCAGAATTTAACTCAACCCAAGCACTTTATGCCGCTACGGATGCCTGGATTTGTTTAGAAATGTACCGATTTTTGGAAAACGAAAATTTACTGCCGGAAAAGATTGTTTGGAAAATGCCTGAACCCCAACCTCCAAAGTCAACACGCAGGTTCAGAAAAAAGAAACGGGAGCAGGAAAATTGATGTTGCCACAAAAACAATGGTATGACTCATCTACAGCAGATCCGGAGCAGGTAAAACAATTGTGCCGAGAATGGAACACGAATCAGGTTGTGGCGGAAATACTTTTGCGCAGAGGATACAAAACTCGTGAAGAAATTCAATCTTTTCTAATTCCGGAATTGAAAAATCTCCGTGATCCTTATGAACTTCGGCAGATGCGGGAAGCGGTGAACCTGTTGCAGGAGACGATTGTTGGGAATCGGCGCATTGTGATTTTGGGTGATTATGATGTAGACGGAATCACGGCAACTGCTTTGATGCTGGAGTTTTTAAACAAATGCGGGAAGCTGGATTTAGACTTTTTTATTCCGAACCGTATCAAGCACGGTTATGGTTTGACGGAATCAAGTACAGATATTTTACTGGAAATGAAACCGGAACTGGTCATTACTGTGGACAACGGAATTACGGCTGCGCGGGAAGTTCAGCGACTAAATGACGCAGGAATAAAAACGATAATCACAGATCACCATTTGGCCGATGCGAGTTTGCTGCCTTCCGGAATCGTGGTCAATCCAAATCATCCGGAATGTAACTATCCGTTCAAGAAAATTTCCGGTTGCGGTGTGGCTCTCAAGTTGATCATGTCATTGCGTAAATCGCTGCGGGATTCCGGATGGTGGACTGCAAAAAGGCCGGAACCAAACTTGCGCGACATTCTTGATTTAGCTGCTTTAGGCACGGTGGCGGACGTCATGCCGCTGGTGGATGAAAATCGGATTTTGACACATCACGGTCTGCTGGTGATGAATGAAAAACCACGGCTCGCAATTCAAGTTCTGCAAAAATTGAAAAATGTTAAAATCATCACTTCACGTACTCTTGGTTTTCAATTCGCGCCTTTGCTGAATGCAGCCGGACGTTTGGAAGATGCGGATATGGCCGTTAAATTTTTGCTCTCAAACGACCAGCAAGAAGCAGAAAAAATGGCAAATAAACTTGATGCTACAAATATTCAAAGACGTGAAAAAGAAGGAGAAATGCTGGAAACAGCTCTTAGTCTCGCGGAAGAACAAAAGCAGAATCCGGCATTGATTTTGGTTTCTCCGGAATTTCACGAGGGCATCAACGGTATTGTCGCAACCCGTTTGGTGGAACGTTTTTATAAGCCTGTGCTGATACTCAGCGAACGCGAAGAAAAGTTGAAAGGTTCCGGACGCTCAATTCCGGAACTGCATTTGAAGGATGCACTTGCGGAATGTGCAGATTTACTGGAACGTTTCGGGGGACACGCCGCCGCCGCCGGTTGCAGATTGATTCCGGAAAATATAGACGCATTCCGGGAACGTTTTTTTGCTTTTTGCCAGAAAAATATTCCTGAATCAATTGTACCAAAATTACACCTCGACGGCTACCTTGAGTTTCCAAAATTAACGAATATGTTTGTTGAACAATTGGACCGTCTTCAGCCTTTTGGTGAAGGAAATCAGGAACCATTGTTTTCCATAGAAACGCCGGAATTACCTTTTACAAAGCTCAAGGAAAAACACGTAAAATGGCAAGTAAACGGAAATGTTGAAATTATAGGCTGGAATCGCGCAGAAACATTTACGGAAAAATCACCCTCTCAACTCGCCGTTAATTTGGGTTTTAACGAATTCCGCGGCAGACGTAAAATTCAACTCACAATCCAGGATTCTCAGGGATGAATATTTCGATCATCATACCTTGTTACAATGAGGAAGAAGTACTCCATCTTACCTTGGAAAGACTGCTTGCTCTCAGTGTAGATCTGGTTTCAAATAAAGATAGTGATGAGCTTGAGTTTGTCATGGTTGATGATGGTTCACAGGATCGCACCGCTGAATTTTTGACCGAGGCCTCAAAAACGGATAAACGTATCAAGGTAGTAAGGTTTTCACGCAATTTTGGGCATCAAGCAGCTTTATTGGCGGGTTATGAGTTTGCGACAGGTGATGTGATTGTGTCTCTGGATGCTGATTTGCAGGATCCTCCGGAATTGATTAAGACAATGCTGGAAAAAATAAAGGAAGGTAATGATGTCGTTTATGCGGCTCGTCAATCAAGGGAAAATGATTCTTGGTTTAAGCATAAGACGGCAGTGTTCTTTTATTGGTTAATGAAAAAACTTGGTGCTGACATAATACCAAATCACGCAGATTTTCGTATGGTAACGCGACGTGCCCTCAATGCGTTTTTGCAATTCCATGAAAATAATTTATTCATCAGAGCTACATTCCCTATTGTTGGATTTCCTTCTTTTGTGGTCTATTATGATCGCCCGGATCGTGCCGCAGGAAAAACTAAATACCCTTTCTGGAAAATGTTTGAGTTTGCCGTAGATGGAATGACTTCTTTTAGTGTTGTGCCTTTAAGAATATGTTCAATGGTTGGGCTGTTAGTTTCTTTGTTGGCTCTACTAATGCTCTCCTGGAGTCTAATTGTTAAAATATTTGGAGGTGCTATACCTGGTTGGACTTCCACAGTTGCTCCATTGTATTTGCTTGGTGGGGTTCAGTTGCTATTTTTGGGTATTATAGGAGAATATATCGGTAAAATATACACTGAAGTCAAACATCGCCCTCGTTATATTGTTCAGGAAACGCTCAACTTTGTTGAGGAAGATGTCACTGATTGAGAGTCCACTAAAAAGCTTCAAAAAATTGTCATGGAAAACCAGTATATTTTGGTTATCAATCTGCCTTCTTGTTTGGATGCTTGGAATTGGTGGACGGGATTTGTATGCCCTTCCGGGGTTGATTGGATTGATTTTTTTATTTAGGGAATTAATTTTAAAGAATAAGTCTTTTGCGGAATTTTATTTTACGTCATCCAGCAGATTTCTTGTTTTGACATTATATTCCGCATTAGTTCTAATTATAATCACTACGACAGTTCTAAATCTCTATTCTTTCCACTGGAATATTTTCGATGTTGGCAGTTACAGCAGTGTAGTTTTTAATTTATCACATGGATTGAATTACAATTCCTTCCTGCAAATCCCCGCCACTGCAGATCACTTTACTCCTTCTCTCGCTATTTTTACTCCGCTTTACCAGCTTGTACCAAGCGTTCACTGGTTGACCCTGGCAAAAGCTCTCTCTTATTTATCTGTGCCATTGATTGTTTATTTTTGGCTGAAAGATAAAACTGAAAAAAATTTCCGCTTTACACTCAGTATTGGATTTGGTCTGTGGATGTTGTTGTTTTACAAACCAGCGGTCAGCAGCAGGTTGTTTGAGTTTTCCCCATCCTCTCTAGCACTACCATTTATTATCTATAGTTTTATCTTAATGGAAAGGAAACGGTGGATATTATTTACTGTAACAATGCTCTTTCTGCTAGGTTTAAAAGAACACATGGGGATTGTTTTGATCGGATTTGGCCTATTTGAAATTGCCAAAAAGAATTTCAAAACCGGTGTCATATTTTTTGGATTAGGACTTTTAATAGTCTATGCTATGATTTTTCAATTTATGCCCTACTTTCGAGATTATCAAGTCTTTGGCAACACGCAAATCGCGCCATTTCAGGATATCTATGGGAAATCTCTGTACCTCTTGAAACTCCTCTGGCCGTTGGGCTTTTTACCTTTGATTTTTTGGCGTTATGGAATTCTAGCTGCACCTGCAATAGGTGTTAATTTGATTTCCGGAAGACCAGGAATGTATAGTAGTGAATTTCATTATGATGATGTCTCTTCAATTCTGCTTTTGATGTCTTGTACATTAATTCTGCTTGAAAAACGGCAATTCGTTTTTAAGTTGTTCCAGGAAAAATGGCTCAAAGGTGTTTTTATAATTTGGCTTTTCTGCATAATGTTATTGCTGCCACCCAGCCCTGCATGGAAACTAGCTGACGCAATTCCTCAAGAAATACACTTGAGCTTGCGACAAGAAATTCGGACAATTGAACGGAAATGGCCGGAGCATTCTTTGGCTGTGCAGTCCACAATCGGACCTCATTTTCAACGGAATGCAATCACAATAATAGGTCAACAGTCTTCCGGAGGATGTCTGTCTCCTCGTATCAATGGAGTACAAGCAGAACTCATATTGCTTTCACCTGATATACCACATTACATGATCGATAATTTTGATATTTGTATACAATCTCTGGAAAATAATCCAAACTATATCCGTTTAAAAACTTTTCAAAATCTCATCGTTTTTCAACGTACAATCAATTGATTCACCTTGGGTCAGAGGTAATCGAAATATCTACGATGAGTTAAAGAAGAAACTGAATGATGAAATGTTTTTAGCTATGAAAAGTTCATGAAAAACAAATTTGGCAAGATACTTTTGTTGGGGAAAAAAGACAGTCATGGGTTAAGCTGGTTGATTATAGGCTTATTAGTTTGGTGGTCAGGGTTAGCAGGTCGTGATTTATATTTGGTCCCTGTTTTGGTGGGCATTCTGATAATGGCCTATAATATTCTCCGCAACAATAGTTTTAAAAATATATTTGCTAATAGCGAGACTATTATGTCCTGGGCTACTCGTAGAACACTCCTCTGGTTATTGTTTTTTCATGGGATTGTGCTGGCTGCGACAGCAGTTTTTAAGCTGTATTCTTTTCAGTGGAATATTTGGGATGTTGGAATATACAGCGATATTATATTTAATACATCAAAAGGAAAATTTTACTCTTCATATAATTTAACCCACAACTGGGGAGATCATTTCACACCATCCATGTCTGTGCTGAGTATATTTTATTGGTTTTACCCAAGTTCAAACTGGATGACACTGAGTAAAGTCCTGGCATTAATTATATCTCCTCTAATGATCTGGAAAATATGTGACAACGTGTTTGCAGAAAAAAAGCATGTTTATTATGTTGGCTTAGCGCTATCTATGTTCTGGTTGTTTTTTTATGCTCCTATTGTAAACAGCTCTTATTTTGCTTTTCATCCTTCCTCATTGGCTGCTCCTGCAATTTTATATTCTTTTTTATGTCTACAAAAAAAAGAGTGGTGGAAGATGATCTTGGTTTTTATATTTTTGATAGGTTTAAAGGAGCATTTAGCGAGTGTGTTGATTGGTTTTGGTTTATATATGATTCTGAATACTCAGCAAAAAAAAGGCGGGTTTATTTTTGTAATTTTAGGAATATCTGCAATTGTAGTAATTATGTGGGTCATAATGCCTTTTTACAGGAATTATGCTCCGGCTTGGACAACAGGTAATATTGAGAACATATCCTTATTTAATGATGTGCCTGGTAAGTCAATATATCTTGCCAAATTGTTAATACCCTTTGGCTTTTTGCCTATAATTTATTGGAAATACGGAATTATTGCAGGCCCAGCAATTGGCGTAAATTTATTAGCTACTGACAAAAATCTTTATTCTACCAGTTTTCATTATGATGACCTAACAGCTCCGCTTTTATTTATTTCAACTATTCTATGCTTAAATCGCATCATTGCCTCTGACTTTATAAATAAATATGGGAAGAAACGATTATTTCATGGACTCGCAATACTTTGGCTAACGTTTGTATTTGCGCTATTACCGGCAAGTCCAATGCGCATTTTATGGAAATCAATTCCTTCAACAACTGATAGGGAAATATTAAGTGAGTTACAGAAGATTGATAGCATGTCAGAAGGAAAGAGGATTGCTGTACAAAGTAATATTGGACCTTTATTTCAAAGAGAAAAACTTCAATGGTATCTTCAAAATGAGGGGCAACCTTGTGGGATGGTATCTCATATTTACTCTATTAGAAGTATTCCAGTCGAATATGTTGTCTTAGTTCCTCTGCTTGGGGCTTACGGAATTAGTGACATGAATCTTTGCATGAAGGATTTGTCAATGGATTCCCAGGCTCGTAAAGTTACTGGATTTGACCATCTTGTTGTTTATAAACGAATAAATGATATCAAGCCTACAAATTAACGAGTTTCATCTGAAATAAATGTACTTGTTAAGTTAATTCATATTTTGAGTCAAAACAAATAGATAAAATCAAGACTGATGGCGAAAAACAAAATTTTAGTATTTATAGCAACTTATAACGAAAATCTAAATATCTCAGATCTTTTTTACGATATAATTAAGATTTCTCCAGAATATGATGTTTTAATTATTGATGATAATTCGACTGATGGTACAAAAGAAAGCCTCGAAAAACTCACCGCAACACACACCTGCCTGACTGTTATTCACAGGCCAAGGAAAATGGGAGTGGGGTCAGCCCATAGAGCCGCCATGATTTATGCTTTGAAAAATAAATATGAGGAACTGCTTACCATGGATGCTGATTTTTCACACTCACCTGGCACAATCCCGCAAATGCTGGAAAAGTTAAAGAGCTCAGATTTTGTTATTGGCTCACGTTACATGAAGGGTGGAAAAAGTGATTATGAAGGTTATAGAAAATGGGTGAGTCTAATTGCGAATAAATTGGCCAGATTGACACTTGGAATAAAGATACACGAATGCACGACTTCATTTAGAGCGTTTCGTGTCAGTTTGTTTAACAGCTTGAATCTTAGTGCAATAAAATCAAATGGCTACTCGTTTTTCCTAGAGTGTGTTTATGAATTAAAGTGTGTTGATGCAGTAATGACGGAAGTTCCAATACACTTTAAGGATCGCTTTCACGGTAATTCAAAAATTCCAAAAACTGAGATATTCAGGAGTATGTACAAGCTCGCATATTTGTTCCGGTCAAGATTTTATAAAAAACAAACACAGTTAAGCAATCCTGCAGAAATAAAGAGTTCTTGTTACTTTTGCAACAGTCAGTGTCTTGTAGAAATTAATCATGAAAATACATTTAATGACATTGCAGGAGCGCAAGCCTATCAGTGCACCAGCCTGGAACATAAATCAAAACCTCAGGTTATAAATTGTCTTGTATGCGATTTAAGTTTTGTCCCGGAGTCAAGTTATCCAAAAAATATCGAAACAATATATGCTGATGTTCAAGATCCTACATATTTACTAAATAAAAAATCTCGCTATCGAACTTTTCAAAAATCTCTTACTCAAATTTCGTCGTTTTTGCCTGACAAAGGAAATCTTCTTGAGGTTGGTTCTTATTGTGGATATTTTTTAGATACATTCAAAAAAAAATATAACAACTGGAATTGTATCGGTGTTGAACCATCAAAATGGGCAGCTGAATATGCCAGGAGTCAACTGAATATAAGGACTAAAACAGGCACACTTGAAGACAATATCAAAGACTTGCCGTCAGATTATGATGCAGTTGTAGCGTGGGATGTACTAGAACATCTGAGTGATCCTTCAGCATTTCTAATCCAGATAAATTCAGTTATGAAGCAGAACGGCATTTTTTGTTTTTCCACACTTGATGTCGATAATTGGTTTCCAAAAATAATGGGTAAACACTGGCCCTGGTTAATGGAAATGCACTTGTTTTATTATAAAACAGATACAACGGAGCAGTTACTGAACAAAGCAGGATTTAAAATATTAGCATCGGAAAAATATATACACTATGTATCTATTCATTATTTGGTGGGAAAAATAATTGCAATTTTACCTGTCTGGTTAGGAAAACCACTTAATGTTGCAAGAAGCGCCATGCCGCAGAAAATAATGATTCCGATTAGTTTCGGAGACATTAAATTGTATATTTGTGAAAAAAGAGCATGTGATAGAAAGAGATAAAAATCCTCAATCACAAGATTTAGGTAATACTATACAATTGAAAATAACAGAAATTTGATATATTTTCATTATTGGAATGCTTTTTGGAGAATGCATCAGTTTCTGTAATCAGTAGGATCCTTATAGTTTTGATTTCTGCTGAATATCAAATTAAGACACAAATCTTGTTCAATAGTCACAATGATTGCAAAAACATTTTCTGCTACAGTTTTAGGAATCGATGCTCATCTAATTGAGGTTGAGGTTGATGTCTCTGTTGGTATGAGTGTTTTCAATATTGTGGGATTACCGGATGGTACGATCAAGGAAAGCCGGGATCGGGTCCTTTCTGCAGTCAACAATTCAGGTTACAGTTTCCCCATTCGCAGGGTAGTGGTCAATCTTGCGCCCGCTCCTTTACGTAAAATCGGTTCCGGTTTTGATTTGCCGATTGCACTTGCTCTCCTGGGTACAATGGGTCTTTTCCCTCCGGAAAATTTGAGCCGTGCCATGGTGGTGGGAGAATTGTCACTCGATGGTGAAATCCGGCCTGTGCGCGGCATTTTACCTGTTGCAGTTGCCACACGAGAGCATAAATTGGAGCAGTTGATTCTGCCAAAAGCAAATGAAGCTGAAGCTGCAGTTGTTGAAGGCATTCGAAGAATTCCGGTTTCCACGCTTTCTGAAGTAGTTCAGTACCTAAAAGGTGATTTGGAAATCACTCCTCTTGATTATGAGCCTGCAGAAATATTCACAGAGCAACAGTATTTTGAAGAAGATTTTCAGGATGTAAAAGGCCAGGAACACGTAAAACGCGCTCTTGAAGTGGCCGCTGCCGGTTCTCATAATCTACTGATGTTAGGTCCACCCGGTTCAGGTAAAACTATGCTCGCCCGCCGCATGAGCACAATCCTGCCGAGGCTAAGTTTTGACGAAGCGCTGGAATGCACAAAAATTCACAGCATCGCCGGAATGCTGCCATCCGGAATTGCTTTGATTGCACAAAGACCTTTCCGTTTTCCACATCATACCATTTCACAAGCCGGTCTGGTGGGCGGAGGTGGAATTCCTGGGCCGGGCGAAATTTCACTGGCACATAACGGAGTGTTGTTTCTGGATGAATTTCCGGAATTCCCGCGGGCAACCCTGGAATTACTGCGCCAACCTCTGGAAGACGGCAAACTGACAATTTCCAGGGCGGCCATGTCATTAGAATTTCCTTGTGATTTTATGTTGCTGGCCTCAATGAATCCCTGTCCTTGTGGTTATCATGGAGCACCAACAGGTCAAGGTGAAAACCGTAGGGAATGTAATTGTCCGCCTCAGCAAATACAAAAATACCGTGCTAAGATTTCCGGACCACTACTGGATCGCATTGACATACACCTCACCGTACCTGCAGTTGAATATGATAAACTGGCAGAAGCAAGGCAAGGTGAGTCTTCCACAAATATCCGTGAACGTGTAGTCCAATCCCGTCAAATTCAGGAAGCGCGATTTCAAAATTCCTCGACCCGAAATAACTCCGGAATGTCCCGCAAGGAGTTGGAAAGACACGCCCAGCTTAGTGACTCCTCCAGAGTAATTCTCCAGCAGGCAATGACCAAAATGGGCTTGAGCGCCAGAGCTTACGACCGAATTCTCAAGGTCGCCCGGACAATTGCCGATCTGGCAAAGGAGGCTAACATTGATACTCCTCATGTAGCAGAGGCCATTCAGTATCGAAATCTGGATCGACCGGTTTAATACCCAACAAATCAAATTAGCTGGTTAAAAAACAAGCTGAAATCTTAATGATTTTAGCTTGACCGTGAAATCGGAATTATTCGCGTCGCTCGAAATGACACTGTAGTAGGTTTGAATTACGATTTTACCAAATGAAGAGAGTTGCCAAAATCGGATTTGCAATTTTGTTGAAACGAACTTGAGTGTTTTTTTGCTTCTTGGCAAAATCAATTCATTTTAAAAAATATACAAAAAATATCATGAATTATACTTTCCCTTTTACCGCAATCGTTGGTCTGGAATTGGCCAAACGCTCCCTGCTTTACCATGCAATAGATCCCCGACTTGGAGGCTTACTGCTGATGGGACATCGAGGTTGCGCTAAGAGTACTTTGACGCGGGCCTTTCGTGAAATATTGCCAGCTCCGGATGATTCTGAAACAACACCGTTTGTAGAGGTGCCTCTGGGAACATCTGAAGACCGTCTGCTGGGTTCAATCGATGCGTCCAGTTTGCTTGAAAATGGAAAATGGTCTGCGCAGACAGGTTTAATTGAACAGGCAAACGGCGGAGTACTTTACATCGATGAAGTCAATTTGCTGCCGGATCACCTCGTTGATTCAATTTTAGACTCTGCGGCCAGTGGACAGCACCGCATTGAACGGGACGGTCTTTCCAAAACAGTAAATGCACGTTATATTTTGATTGGCTCAATGAATCCGGAAGAAGGTGATTTGCGTCCGCAGTTAACTGACAGATTCATGCACGGAATCATGGTACAAGACGATTTCAGTGTTGAGGAGCGCCGGGAAATTGTCAGGCTGAGGATGGATTTTGATGATGATCCAAAACTGTTTTTGGCCAATCATGAAAAAAAATTGAATCAGTTACAGTCGCAAATTTTAGAAGTCAGACAAAAATTAAAAAATGTGGAAATTTCGGAAAACCTGCGAACTGAAGTTGCCCAAAAAGCAGCTGATCTAAAATTGGAAGGTGTGCGCGCAGAACTTGGTGTGCTTAGAACTGCACGCTGTGCATCCGCATGGCGCGGTGACACAACTATTTTAGCGGAAGATTTGGCAGAAGCATGGGTTATGTGTCTGGGACACCGACAGGCCGATCAACCTCCTGAATCACAAAACTCAAAACCAGAAATTAAACTGCCAAAACCTGCTACGGATGAATTGAAATCAAAGCGTCTGCAAATGCCGAGAACATCAAGCTCTCCACTTGAAGCACGGGCAGATGAAATTTCATTAGAGGCCTCACAAAAAGAGACACATGAGGAGTTGGCTGCATGGTGGCAAAGTCCTGCGAAAAAACAATCTGCTGATAATTTTGTTTCCGGAATATCCAGAGCGGTTCCGGCCTATGTTTCTCAGGCACGACTCTGCTGGCAGTCTTCACTCAAAGCATCGCTGATGCAGGGCTGGTCTCCCGGAAAGGCATGGCAAATGCGTTTTAGTAAACCTGCAAGGCGCAACAATTTTTGGTTGTTTTTGGATGCCAGCCGTTCGACTGCAACATTTGGCAGTAGCACTTCTGCGCGTTTTTTGGACCAAACACGTAACATTATCCAGACACTTGGCGCCAAGACATTCGGTAGCCGCTTTCACGTTTTGGTACTTCAAAATGGTAAAATTAGTTGGTGGATTAAACGTGGAACGGCGCAGGCAGTACAAACAACTTTGGGGCGGTTGACTGAAGCGTCCGGTAAAAGCCACCTGACTCCTGCATTGAATCAATTACGAAATGCTATCCAGAAACAAGGTGTTTTAGCAGGTGACCGTGTTCTGCTTTGCTCTGACGGAATGCTCAGTCCTGAGAGCGAAAAAACTGTACCTGAAAGTAAAAAACGTTTTCGGAAAAGCCTCTTGAGTCTTTCTCAAAGAATTTCGACGATTGCCTGGCTGCACCCTCAACTGCAGCGTGGTATGCGGCACTGGCTTCCGCAACTGGTGGATAATACTCCGGTCCGTTTGATTGCACTGGACTAAAATGCAAGCCCTGCCAAAAAATAATCACAAGGGTCTCATCGTTGCCGGAATGCACAGCAGCGGCGGAAAAACTGCGGTTACATGTCTGCTCCTGTCGGCGTTACAAAATCGAAATATCTCAGTACAGCCTTTCAAAGTTGGTCCGGATTATATTGATCCGGGATTCCATTTTCATTTTTCCAAAAAACGTTCTGTAAATCTCGACCCCTGGATTATGGGACGCGAACATGTTGTTCAGACTGCGGAGCAATTCATTGAAAACGCTTTTGGAATTGCTGAGGGCGTGATGGGACTTTTTGATGGTTCGGATCCCACAAACGATTCCGGAAGCACGATGGAAATCGCACGCTGGCTCCGTTGGCCGATTTTGCTGGTTGTACCCTGCCGTAACGCCGGACGCTCAGTCACGGCGGCAATTCAGGGTTTTGTTGCGGAAGCCGGTGGTCCGCAATATTTTGCGGGAATTATCCTCAACCAAGTCAACAGTGAAAGCCATGCGGAATATCTGCGTAAAGCCTGTTCTGTTTTGGAAATTCCGGTTTTGGGTTCACTACCTGAAATTCCGGAACTACAGTGGCCGGAACGTCATTTGGGGCTGCAGCCGGGAGTAGAACAAAAACTTCCGGAAGCAGAACAGTTGGCCGAATTAGTGGAAAAATATTTTGATCTCGAACTGCTGGTCAATAATTTCCCCATGATTTCTGTCTCAGAAACCCCGGTAAAAAATCTGCAAAGCACAACAGCAAAATTCAGCAAACGAATTGCAGTGGCGCAGGACGAGGCATTTCATTTTTATTATGCTGCAAATTTGGAATGGCTCCGGCAACAGGGTGTGCAGATAGTTTCGTTTTCGCCTCTGCACGATAGTCAGATTCCGGAAAATGTAGATGCGTTGATTTTAGGCGGAGGCTTTCCTGAAGTTTTTGCAGAGGAGATGTCAGCCAACAGCAGTATGTTGGCTGCTCTCAAAAATGCAGTCGAATCCGGAATGCCCTGCTATGCGGAATGCGGCGGTTTGATGTTGTTAACAAAGGGTTTGAAAAATCATGCTGGTAAATGTTATGCGTTGGCAGGAGTTATTCCAGGCACAGTTGAAATGACAAAAAGACTACAGCATTTTGGTTACTGCAAAATAAATTTGCCGGAATCTGGAGAAGTGCGGGGACATGAATTTCATTACTCGCGCTGGTCAAGTGAAACTAAAACAGCTAATCTCTGGAATGTCACTCGACATTCAACCGGAGTTTCCCGTAGAGAAGGTTACCAGAGAGCCAACCTGCATGCCTCCTACGTGCATCTCTATTTCCCTCAGGCAGATGCTTTGATGCGGAAAATTCTACAGCTGAATCCTGATGAGGCACTACAATGCTGATTGCAGAACTGGCGGCTCTGGGAGCAGCGCTGTGTTGGGGGATTAGCGGTTTAATCTCAATTCAGCCCATCCGAAAAATAGGAGCACTGCCCTTTAACAGAATTCGGATGTCTCTTGTGTTTTTGATGCTGGCCGGTGTTTCATTACTGACTGGTGCATGGCGTGATTTTCCTTTGGATACAATGCAGACCCTGATGATTTCCGGACTGATTGGAATTTTTCTCGGTGACACAGCACTTTTTGGTTCTTTGCAGCGTTTGGGGCCGAGTCGAGCTGCAGTTGTTTTTGCACTTCATGCACCGATGACGGTGATTATGGGCTGGTTCCTTTTGGGTGAACATCTGGAATTGCTGACTTTAATCGGTTGCGGAATAGTCACAACAGGAGTCGTAATTGCTATTCTTGGTAGAAAAAATCAGGAAGAACCACAAAACATTGATTCAACACAGGGACGGCTGCGCTATGGTATTCTGCTGGGGCTACTTGGGGCATTTGGACAGGCTGCAGGTGCGATTATCGCCAGACCGGTCATGGCGGAAGGAGTAGACCCTGTAACTGCATCTGCAGTCAGAGTAGGAATTGCAGCTCTCTGTCTGATTTTCACTGGCTTCATTCCTAATCCACTTTTTCGTGCAAAGACAGTTTTTACTTTAAAACTAATTGTTGTGATAATAATCAGTGGATTTTTAGCAATGGGAGTCGGTATGACCCTTCTCCTCTTTGGGCTGGCAATTGGAGATGCAGGAGTTGTAGCTACACTTTCTGCAACAACTCCGGTCATGATCCTTCCTTTGCTCTGGCTGACAACCGGACTTCGGCCACCATTAATAGCCTGGATCAGTGCAGTAGTAACTGTGCTGGGTATTGCTTTGATTACAATTGCCTGGAATTAAGATAAGTAGGCAGTGTTTTTTACTTGCCAAAAAAAAAGAGCTTGTTATAATCACCTGAAACAAGGTAATTCGTGCAGCAGAACAATTGTTGTGATGTTGTCTGAATTTGAAGGGAATTCCGTGAAAATCGGAAACTATCCTCGTAACTGTAATTGGAAAAAATAATAACTGAAGCCACTGAAAACAGGTGCAATGTTTGTTTTTGGGAAGGCGTTATTATTCACTTCCATGAGTCAGGAGACCTGCCTTGTTATTCCAGACAGACTGTTCGGGGCAAATAGTTTTCGGAATCAACAGCTTGCTGTGATCCCATATTTTCTGCTTGTTGACGAAGTTTGTTTCAAACACTAATCCTTAATAAAAGAGTTATTATGACTACTAATCCAAAAATTACCGGAACTGCCGGTTCTCTTGACACGAGTGATGTCGGAGTATCTTCACAACGAATGGCTTTGGCTCTGCTGATGGTATTAGCCGGAGCAGCACTACTATTCACGGTTGGATTTGCCCAGGGTTCAGGAGAATTGTTCCACAATGCGGCACATGACACCAGACATGCTTTCACTTTCCCCTGTCACTAATCCAAACTGAGAAATATAATGATTTCAAAAGCTATAACCACCGTCATCTTGGCGGGTTTTGTGGCAGGGATACTTGTCACTGGTGCGCAAATGCTGCGGGTTACTCCGCTTATTCTGCAGGCAGAAAAATATGAAGTTAGTGCGGAAGCTGTGCCGCATACTCATCAGCACTCCGGAATAACTCATGCACATGAATTGAATGGTGTTGCACCTGAGGTTCATTCTGTAGTGACTGCTGCACATGGCTCCGAAACTGCTGCACATGCACATGATCAGAATATTGCTCATTCCCATGCTGCTGAAAACTGGGCACCGGCAGATGGAGTAGAGCGTACTTTTTATACTGCAGTTTCAAATATCGTGACCGGAATTGCTTTTAGTTTGATGCTGGTTGCAGTTTATCTGCTGCGCGGAAAACCTGTCAGCATGAACTCCGGACTCCTTTGGGGAGCAGCGGGGTTTTTAGTTTTCTCCGGATCTCCGGCTTTGGGGTTGCCTCCGGAACTTCCCGGAATGACTGCGGCGGCGCTGGAATCGCGTCAAGCATGGTGGATTGGAACTGTAATCGCAACAGCAATTGGAATTGGCCTCTTCACGGAAAGCAAAACCATTTTACCAAAAATTGCTGCAGCATTGTTACTGGCGGCTCCACATTTAATTGGAGCACCGCATCCGCTCCTTTTTGAAAGCAACGTACCAGCTGAGCTTTCTGCACAATTTGCAATTGCCTCGCTGTTAACCTCCGCTTTTTTCTGGATGGTGCTTGGTGCCTCAACCGGATATTTGTATAAGAAGTTGGTTCTGGAATCCTCTGGAGTCTTTCTCAAAACATCTTCCTTAAATCCACAGTAAATCATCAAGAACTGTAGTTTCATCAATCTCATAATTTCCTCTTTGTCATCCCGGACTTGATCCGGGATCCAGGTTTTATTTCATGCTGAATAGAAGAAATGAAGTAGTTCCCCATGGATTCCCACTTCCGCAGGAATGACAAGTTTTAACATGTCTGGATAATCGCACTGCTGGATTCCCGTTTTCACGGGAATGACAAAACTCTTAAACAAATTATTTGTCATCTCGAACGAAGAGAGAGATCTTAATAATATCAGTGCTTAAAAAAATAGATTTATCGCTTCACTCGAAATGACAAGAATTTAACATGTTTAGTTGAGTACACTCTGGGTTTCCATTTTCCTTCTCGTTCCTTCTCGTTACGAGGCTCTGCCTCGTAATGCATCCTGTGAGGCTCTGCCTCAATAATGCTTTACTGATTGTGTAAGGCGAGCAATGCTGACTTCATTCCGCGGCAGAGCCACGGAACGAGTTTGACCACCTTCGACTCCGCTCAGGCTGCGGAGATGTTCCCTGAGCGGAGTCGAAGGGAAGGAAAGAGTTTAAGCACCACACTACTCGATCATTTCATTCCGCGGCAGAGCTACGGAACGAGTTAAGTTCATTAATGAAAAATAACCATACCAGTTTTAAATGCAGTCATACGTAGGGTAGGAAGATTATTCGCCCCTACTTTCATCATGATAACATCCGAGCTACTCTATCCTACGGATTCTTGCATTATTGCTCTCCGACACATAAAGATAAGTGCCGTCAGTTGTGATTCCAATGGGGTATTTAAATCTCGCGGAAGTACCAGTATCGTGATCTAGGTATGTGTTACAACCACTACAATCGTCTCCCGCTATAGTTGTCACAGCTCCCGTAGAAATCACAACTTTAAAAATCGAAAAACTAGTCCTGCCAGCCAAATAGAGATTTGTTCCATCCATAGTGATACCCGCGAGTTCATCAAATTTTACGCTGTTCCCTGCAGAATCAGTAAAGGATCCTGGATAACCCGAACCTCCACCGGTTGGTCCTGCTAGGGTAGTCACCGCTCCTGTGGAAATTACAATTTTACGGACTCTATACAGTTCGGCCACGTATAGGTTCGTCCCATCCATTGTAATTCCTCTAGGCTGATAAAAGGAAGCGTTTGTTCCTGTCAGATCGTCCCCTCCGGAAGTAGTAGACCCTGCTACCGTGGAGACTTCTCCCGAGGAAATAATAATTTTTCGGATCATGTGGTTGAGTTGGTCTGCCACATAAAGGTTAGTGCCGTCTGTCGTTAGCCCGTATGGACTATTAAATCTTGCAGTTGAACCTGTACCGTCTGTACTGTCTGAGCTGCCGGAACTGTTTGTTGAACCAGCAAGTGTTGTTACGGCTCCGCTCGAAAGCACCATCTGGCGTATAGTGTGATTCTTATAATCCGACCAATAGAGATTTATTCCATCTGTAGTTATTCCCATAGGGTAATATGTTAGGGCTGAAGTTCCAGTACCGTCACATTCAATATTACTGTAACATATAGATCCTGTTCCTGCGATTGTCGTAACTTCCCCACTGGAGATTACGATCTGTCGGATTATGTTGTTATCATTATCCGCAATGTACAAATTAGTTCCATCCGTTGTGATACCATGCGGATACTTAAATGTAGCTAAAGTAGCATCTGTGTTATCTGCACTACCAGTACTGCCTGATCCGGCGAAAGTTGTAACCTTCGTACTGAGTGTCAACGGACCACTTTGGATCGCTCCTCCCATCAGAGGATTGACGGGCGAAGCACTGACTTCAGCAGAAAGCGTACCTGTACTGGAGGCATCAACAGCGGCCACTTTATAATAGTAGGCCGTGCCGTTGGTGAGGCTGGAATGTGTGTAGTTATCAGTTGAGATACTGGTTATGGAAGAACTGGAAGAAGTGATTCCACTCGACGTTCCCCAATAAAGCGCGTAGCTTGACGCTCCAGTTACATTATCCCAGTCCAAAGTGTTCAGACTGACTCCGGCTGTGGCAGTTATGTTGGCAGGAACTGAGAGAACAGGTGATGCACTGACCTCGGATGAAAGTGTTCCGGTTCCTGCAGAATCAATCGCAGCGACTTTGTAGTAATATGTGCTGCCGTTACTCAAACTTGTATGTGTGTAGTTGTCTGTTGAGATACTGGTGATTGAAGAACTGGAAGATGTGACTCCACTTGATGTAGACCAGAAAAGTGTATAACTCGACGCACCGCTAACTGCGTCCCAAACCAGGGTCGCAGTTCCGGTAGTGGCTGTGGCAGTCAAATTTGCGGGTGCGGATAGAGTACTGTCATTGGTTCCTCCGTTTGAAGTACTTGATTCATCACTTGAAGTATCAGATGCATCCGAAACCTCACTCACCTGACCACAACTTCCGAGAAAAAAAGTTATGGCAAATAAAATTGTAACTGCAACTAAAGCATTACGGATTTTTGTTATCTTGCTGGACATAAGCTCTCTCCTTCTCAAGTGTTAATGATTTGAGACCTATAGTGGTAAATTGAGTTTGCAGATCTGCAGCAGAGGAGTCAAATAGTTAAACGGTTGAATTGGCTGTAAGCGCCTGTATGCTACTTAAATTATTAACAATAAAAGATGTAAATAATGCTAATTTAAATTTTTTGAGGGGAAAATTTAGGATTTTCAACAAAAGAAGGCAGGAGGGATGTTTTTATTTTCAATACCTGATGAACTTGTAAAAGTCCCATAGTCGTGTCATTTCGAGCAAAGCGAGAAATCTAATTTATGTTACTACTCTAACATTATAAAGATTTCTCCCTGTGATACAAATGGCACACTTGCTTGTCATCACTTACTTGATCCGGGATCCTGTTTTGTTTGATGTTGAAGATAAGAATTGGAATGGTTCCCCTGGATTCCCGCTTTCGCGGGAATGACAACTTTTTAACATGTCTGGAAAAACCCACTCCTGGATTCCCGCGTTCGCGGGAATGACAAAACTCTTAAACAAATTATTTGTCATCTCGAACGAAGAGAGAGATCTTAATAATATCAGTGCTTAAAAAAATAGATTTATCGCTTCACTCGAAATGACAAGAATTTAACTTGTCTGATTGAACACACTCCTTGTTACAGCTACCTTCTCGTTACGAGGCTCTGCCTCGTAACGTTGCCTGTGAAGTTCTACCTCAATAATGCTTTACTGATTGTGCAAGGCGAGCAATGCTGACTTCATTCCGCGGCAGAGCCACGGAATGAGTTAACAACTTTTTATGGATTTATAATTTAAGATTTCTCCCTGTGGTCGAAATGACAAGTTGTGTTTCAGTGTTTCACCTGGATTCCCGCTCCCCAATTTGGTCGAGGACAAGCTTCGCAGGAATGATAACTTTTTACGGAAGCAACCTACATGTTTCATTGAAAATCATTAATGAGATTTTCCGTTCTTTCTTTCAGTTCATTGCGTTTTTTAAATTCCGCTGGGCATGACTCCAGCACAAAATTAGCGGTTTTGACAACTGATCGCCAACGGGGATTTTTTGGTAGAGTAGTTAAGTCAAGATATTGATCAAAACCCCGCATACGCCAGGTTCCAGTGCGTTGATCCAGATTTGCGTTCCAAAGTTGTGATTGTTGTACAAGTTCCAGTTTCGACTTGCCGGAACTTTCCTCCCAGCAGAGGAGGCTCAACTGATGTAACTCGACTAACGCTTGACGCATACCCTGCTGATCCGGATTTTGTTTTCTCATCCAGCGCTGGGTATCTTTCATATATTCAGAAAACCGGGCCAGTAGTTCCTGACTCTGGGTGGTGTTGATGCTTAGTTCTTTTTCCAGTAATTGAGCACGTTGTTGACTACTTAAAACCTGATCCAGAGCAATATCTTTTTCTATATGTGACAGATGCATACGCTGCACAAGCGCCAGCAAAATCAAAATGAACTCCAACAATGAAGAAAACTGCAGAAGTTCAATAGTGCCAGGAAGGTAGGTTGGTATAATATCCAGCATTGACAGAAACAAGATCGTTATTCCAAGAAAGGGAAACAACCTTGCCAACAGGAACAGCAGTGCTGGACGATAGCCTCTTAAAATGTATTCGACACTGCCAAAGAGCAATAGCAAAGTGCAAATAATAGACAGAACCAGTGTCAGAGGAATCAGTGGTTTGAAAAAAGGAAACAGAATCTGGATTGCAAACAGCACCGCAGCAATTTTATTCCAGTTCATCAGACGGTGCAGAATCGGAGTGAAACGCTTTGTTCCCAAAAATGATTGGGTGATTTGCAATGCAAAATAAACTGTCGCACATGCTGTTAAACTTGGACTGATGCTGTGCAACCAGGGACTTTTTGGCCAAAGCAGCATAAAAGCAAACCCATTCAAAGAAAAATAAAAGAAGCCCCTTGCCAGCAAAAACAAAGCATAGTCCAGATGAGTCCTGTCTCTCATCATTATAAAAATAAACAAATTGAAAATCAGCATTATTCCCAAGGCTCCATAATAAAAACCCAAGCTGTATAGATCGAGTTTTGTCTTATTGGAAAATTCTTCTTTATTCCACAAAATCAGCGGCAGGAACAATCTGTTATCTGTGGAGACACGCAGATAGACATTCGTCTTTGAGTTAGGTCTCAGTTCCAGCGGTAGCACGAAATTACGGTTTTGTAGCGGTCGTTCCTTAAAAGGGAAGCGGTGTCCGCTGGAAATGCTCTCAATTTCCCAATTCTCATGCAGCACAAAAAGATCAATACTTTCCATAAATGAAAACGGTATTTCCAGCAGTCGTACTTGAGTTTTGGCAGAGGGATTATTAAGCTGGAAACGTGCCCACCAGGCAGATTTACTTAAACCTAAATTTGGAATTTCAACTTTGCTTGCTACAAATTTTCGGCTCATTTCCGCCGACATCACATCCTCAATACTCCATTGTTTGCTTGGATCTTCCAACAACTCCAGATGCAGACCCAAAGGCATTTCACCTCTACCTTCATTGAGAATAAGCGGTGAATCTGCCAGCAGCACACTTCTCCAGCCGACAAGCAGGAAAACCGCTGTGCACCTAAATAGCTTTTGGATTATTCTTTTTTTCATTTACAGGATGCTGATTTAGGTGCGGGGTGCTTTTTCTCTTTTTTTATGGAACTATCAACTGAGCTATGATTATACTCGACTAACAAGTCCAAAATCAAATAAACAGTTAATTTATACGATAAACGGTTCAAGCTCATTTTTGACTGTGTTCTAAGGATTCTCTGTGTTAAAATTCCATTTTACAGATAAATGAACCTCATTCCATAAGTCCCACATGATTCGCAGCAATTTTCTGGAAGCAGTTGGTAACACTCCATTGATAAAACTACGCAAAGCTTCAGAACTGACTGGTTGTAATATTTTAGGAAAAGCAGAATTTATGAATCCGGGCGGTTCCATCAAAGACCGTGCAGCAAAGGCGATTGTGCTTGACGCAGAAAAACGCGGGTTGTTAAAACCCGGCGGAGTAATTGTTGAAGGTACTGCCGGAAACACAGGAATCGGCCTGGCGCTGGTTGGAAATTCTTTGGGATACCGTACCGTAATTGTTATTCCTGAAACGCAAAGTCAGGAAAAAAAAGATATGCTGCGGCTTTGTGGTGCAGATCTGCGTGAAGTTCCGGCGGTTCCCTATCGCGATGAAAACAATTACGTTAAATTTTCCGGACGTCTTGCTGAAGAACTGGCAAAAACTGAAACAAACGGCGCTATCTGGGCCAATCAGTTTGATAATGTTGCCAACCGTCAAGGTCATTATGAAAACACCGGTCCGGAAATATTTGAGCAGACAGACGGAAAAGTTGATGCTTTCATTTGTGCAGTTGGCACGGGTGGAACGCTGGCCGGAGCAGGAATGGCACTCAAAGAACGTAATCCGGAGATCATCATTGGACTTGCAGATCCAGAAGGTGCGGCACTGCATTCATTTTACACAACAGGAGAGTTGTCCAGCTGGGGGGAATCAATTACAGAAGGTATTGGACAGGGACGCATCACTGCCAACCTGGAAGGTGCACCTGTTGAGCTCTCGTTTCAGATTCCTGACAAAGAAGCTCTGCCGATTTGCTTTGATCTTTTAAAAGATGAGGGCCTTTGTCTTGGAGGTTCCTCGGCAATAAATGTAGCGGGTGCAATTCGGCTGGCAAAAGAACTTGGTCCTGGAAAAACGATTGTCACCATTCTGGGAGATTCAGGAATCCGCTACCAATCCAAGCTTTTCAATCCAAAGTTTTTGCGTGAAAAGGACTTACCGGTTCCTGAATGGATGGAGTAACTGAGCAGCAAAAATGTCCAACATTTTAATGTTCCAGGGTACTGGTTCCGGAGTTGGCAAAAGTGTTTTAGCCGCAGGGTTTTGCCGTTTGCTGAAAAATCGAGGTTTCCGGGTTTTGCCCTTTAAAGCACAAAATATGGCACTCAACTCCGGAGTTACAGCAGCTGGTTTGGAAATGGGGCGGGCTCAGATTGTTCAGGCAGAAGCCTGCGGCGTGGAGCCGGATGTGCGTATGAATCCGATTTTGCTCAAACCGCAGGGTTCCAGCGTTTCTCAATTGATTCGCTTGGGGAAGGTTGTGCAAACCTGTTCTGCACGGGAATACTATACGCTGGCGGAGGAAAACTTTTGGATTGCAAAACTAGCTTTTGATGCCTTGAAATCCGAAGCAGACTGGATTGTGATGGAAGGCGCAGGCAGTCCCGCTGAAATTAATCTGCAAGCAACGGATATTGTCAATATGCGGATGGCGGAATATGCCGGCGCGAAAGTCATCTTGATTGGTGATATTGACCGCGGCGGTGTGTTTGCCTGGCTCAAAGGAACATACGACCTGATTCAGTCTCAGCATCGTCCTTTGCTGCAGGGTATGCTGATTAACAAATTTCGCGGTGACGTTTCTTTGCTGCAGCCGGGAATTGAGCAGTTTAAGCAGATTGTTCCGGTTCCGGTTTTGGGTGTGATTCCGTGGCGTGAAATGCAACTCGAGGATGAGGACTCGCAGAATCTGCAATCGCGAATAGTTTCGGAGGCAAAACTCGATTTGGTAATAATTCGTCTGCCGCACATTTCCAACTTCAGCGATTTTGATCCACTTAAACAACTCGACGGAGTTTCTGTGCGCTTTGTCAAAAGCACTTCGGAACTGGGAAGTCCGGATCTCGTAATTCTTCCGGGCAGCAAAAACACTGTCTCCGATTTGCGTTTTCTGCATCAAAGCGGATTTGCGGAAGTGATAAAAAAAATGCAGGGAAAAACTTGGATTTTGGGAATCTGCGGTGGTTTTCAAATGCTGGGTAATAAAGTTGAAGATCCGCTGAATATGGAGTCCTCTGGAGCTTCCGGAAAGTCAACTGCGTCTGGAAATACCGGTCCTGCAAAAAACGAATCAGGACTTGGGCTGCTGCCGATGACTACCGTTCTGGAAGGAGATAAAAAACTTGTACGCCGCAGATATCAGGGAAAAAACTGGCTGGCAGGAATAGACTGGACTGGTTATGAAATTCATCTGGGACGGACAGAAATTTACTCAGATCCGCAAGAATCGTTTGTTGCAGAGGAAGTTACTGCAGAAAATGCTGCTGCGCTCGGTGTTTTTGACCGCAAACAAAAAATAATCGGTACCTACATTCACGGCTGGCTGGAAAGTCCCCAAGTGATTAAAAAACTTTTTGCTTTGTTTTCTGCAGAAACTTTTGAGATTCCATTCTCTTTTCAGGAAGCTAAAGAAAGGGAAATGAATGAGTTGGCAGAGTTTCTGGAAGTGCATTGTGAGGTCGAAAAAATTCTGCAGAATTAAAAAATTAACGTAAATAGAAAACAAAAATGACTGACACAACTATGGATTTAGCTACTGAAAAAACTGTCAATGGAATCAACATTCCAAAACGCCCAAAAATTAAACAGGGTGCATTTCAAATTTATACCGGCGAAGGCAAAGGTAAAAGTACTGCGTCACTGGGATTGATGCTGCGTGCACTTGGTTCCGGGATGCATGTCTACTATGTGCGGATGCTCAAACCACGCTGGAAAACCGGAGAGCTGAAACTCTGTCCGGAAAACTTTCATCCAAACTTAACTTTCCGCAATGTTCCGCATTACTGGGCACTTTGCGTAAGTAAAACAATTCCGGAAGATGTGGAGACAATGACAGAAAAAATGAAACCGGAAATGGAGGATCTGCACGAAAAAGTTAAATCTGGAAAATATGACCTGATCATTGCCGATGAAATCAATTATTGTATTTACCGGGGTTTGCTTTCTGTCGAAAAAGCAATTCAGATTGTAGAAGATCGTCCCAAAAATGTGGAACTGGTTTTCACCGGTCGTCATGCACATCCGGAACTTGTCGAACGGGCAGATTTGGTGACTGAAATGAAAAAAATCAAACACCACTTTGATAAAGGAATTCGTGCCAGAATTGGAATTGAATTCTGATTGCTACCATTCGTCCTGCTTGAATACACTTTATTCATTGTGTATTTATAATTCAATTTGAGAGTTTCAAATTTTGTCGTGTCATTCTTAATGCAGGTGAGGAATTCTGTCTGAACAGAACAGTGGAAGATCTCTCTCTTCAATCGAGATGACAAGTTGTAGTCAATAATTTCAATGCAACAGAGGAACTAATAACTCTTGAAAAATATAATTTTAACGACCTGTCACCATTCATAATTTAATACATGCTCTTTGCCCGCGTTTATTTACCCCTGGCTTTAGGATATTCCATCTCCTATTTTTTCCGTAATGCCAATGCGATTATTGAAGGTGATTTAGTCCGTGAACTTGGACTCGGTCCTGCTGACCTGGGACTCTTGACCAGTGTTTATTTTATTTCCTTTGCGGCCTTTCAACTGCCTTTGGGAGTTTTGCTGGACCGTTATGGACCACGGCGCACAGAAGCAGTATTACTGTTATTTGCGGCACTGGGAGCAGGAATCTTTTCACAGTCAGACTCGCTTTCAGGATTGATTGTGGGAAGATTGCTGATTGGTCTGGGAGTTTCTGCCTGCTTGATGGCGGCTTTCAAAGCCTACGTTCTCTGGTTTTCAAATCAACGCCTGCCGCTGATCAACGGTTTGCAGATGGTTGCCGGAGGTTTGGGGGCACTTGGCGCTACAACACCACTGCAGGAAGCACTCTCCTTTACGGATTGGCGTGGTATTTTTGCCGGTCTGGCTGTCATCACTTTATTTGCGGCTATTTTTGTCTGGCTGGTTTTACCTGAAAAGGAAGGTGCTATTGAGCAGCAGCCTGAATTGAAGGCACAATTCAAAGAAATCGGCATAGTAGTCAGCAGCCTTGTTTTCTGGAGAATTGCTCCTTTTGCGGCAATTTCAAGTGGAGCAAATATGGCGATTCATGGTCTCTGGATAAAACCGTGGTTGAGGGATGTTGCAGGTATCGACAGTGATTCAGCAGCTCAACTCTTGTTTGCAATGACCCTGGCTTTAATTGCAGGATTTTTGTCGCTTGGAATTATTGCAGAGAGGATGTCACGGCTTTTTGATATCCGTCCGATTCCAATTGGTGTTTTCTGCATGTTCATATTTTTATTTGCACAGGGAGCAATGGTTTTTGGCTGGAGCAGCAGTCCCTTAATTCTAGTTGTTCTGCTGGGATTTTTTGGTTCTTCAAGTATTTTGATCTATGCCGGTTATGCACAAATATTCCCAAAAAATCTTTCCGGACGTGTCAGCACTATTCTGAATTTATTGGTCTTTGTGAGTGCTTTTTTTATACAGTGGGGTATTGGTGCCATTATAGAAATGTGGCCCTCCAGCGGAAGCGGTTATGATCCGCAAAGTTATCAGGCGGCCATTGGTGTCTTGGTTTTGCTGCAAAGTGCAGGTTTGTTTTGGTATTTTCTTTCCAAAAAGTTAAAGCAAAACCAAGGGCTGAAAAACTAATACTTAATTCATTTTTTCAAAGAGTCGTGTAATTTCTTTGATTTTAACTGCAGCATCTTTTGAGTTTTTCGAATGGAGTGCATCATTAACACAATGCTGCAGGTGACTTTCTAAAATTCCGGATTCGATTTTTCGCATTGCACCAGTCACTGCTCTTATTTGTGAAAGAAGGTCCATACAGTAACGCCGTTCCTCGATCATGGCTTGTATACCGCGTACCTGACCTTCAACTTTTTTCAGGCGGACAAGCTGTTTATCGTGATTTGGATGCATGGTGACTCCTCCTAATAGTGTGTTTAAAATGTGCGTTGCTGACAGGCTGGCTTGAAAAAAAACTACCACGTTATACCTTATAGGGGTATTGAAAAATAAGCAAGCAAAATCCGGGATTCAGTTTGGATCCTTTGGCTATAATATCATGATTAATCATGCCGCAAGTTACTGTCATACTACCCTGTTGGAATCGAGCTGCTTGGCTGGAAAAATCTATTGATTCAGTTTTAGCACAGACTTTTAGTGATTATGAACTGATCGTAGTGGATGATGCTTCCACAGATTCAACTGCAGAAATCCTCGATCGTTATTCTGGAAAAATCAGCAGAATAGTTTTTGCAGAAAACAGAGGCGTCAGTGCAGCCCGTAATGCAGGAATCACAAAAAGCGACTGCGGGTGGGTAGCCTTCCTTGATTCAGATGATCTTTGGCATCCACAGAAATTACAGAAACAAATTGAACAGACTAAAGCTCGTTCCGAATACCCACTGCATTTTACCGATGAAATTTGGATCAGGAATGGAATTCGCGTTAATCCAAAAAAGAAACATCAAAAAAAAGAGGGTTGGATTTTTCAACCAAGTCTGGCACTGTGTTTGATGGCACCGTCAACTGTGCTTCTGCGTCGTGAACTGCTGGAAGTTCATGGTCTGTTTGATGAACAACTGCCGGTTTGTGAGGATTATGATCTCTGGCTTCGGCTCTGTGCACAGCATCCGGTTGCACTGCTGAATGAAAAACTGCTGACCCGTCACGGTGGTCATGCAGATCAACTGTCACGAAGTGAGTGGGGAATTGACCGCTACCGTGTTCAGTCCTTACAGAAAATATTGAAAACTGAAAAGCTGCGTCCGGATGACCGCAGCGCAGCAATCCGGATGTTACATAAAAAATGTGAAATCCTGAGCCAGGGTTTCCGCAAACGCGGTAATTTAAAAGAGGTCGAAAAATATGAAAACATTATTGCTCAAAACTGATGCAAATGTTTTGTCTTCAAAGCTTGTAATCCCAAACGGATCTGAGGGATCTATTTCTTTACTTTTTATCATAATTAAGATTTCTCGCTTTGCTCGAAATGACTAGGTGGGTACTTCATATTTTTGTGAAACTTTAATAATTTAATTTACTGAATGAGAACAACATGACAGAAAACAAAATTGAATTTGAAATAAGGCAGGCCGAAGTTGAGGATGTGCCTGAAATATTAGCACTGATTAAAGCTCTTGCTGAATACGAACATCTTTCTGATGAAGTGGTTGCAACCGAAGAGTTGCTGGAGATAACGCTCTTTGGCGTAAATTCTCCGGCAGAGGTGCAGATTGCATATGATAAAGAACAGGTTCTCGGTTTTTCATTATATTTTCGCACCTTTTCCACTTTTCTGGGACGTCCGGGAATTTATCTTGAAGATCTTTATGTGCGGGAGAGTGCCCGGGGCAAAGGTGTTGGAGAAGCTTTGTTGCAGGTAACAGCAAAGCGGACCCGTGAAATTGGCGGAGGTCGCTTAGAATGGTCTGTTCTTAGTTGGAATGAACCTGCAATAAAATTTTATCAGAAAATGGGTGCCGCACCTTTAGACGAGTGGACAATGTTTCGGGTGACGGGGAAAGAATTAAATGAACTGGCAGGCGAGTGATTCAGTTGCCGTATATTTTTTCAATATGCCAGGCAAAGTACATAAACTGAACACGTTAGCGTCTACTGTTTTAAGTTCGTTTTTTGCTTTTTCTGTAAGGATTCTCTTTAACTGCTGCTACTATTTCTGCAGTTTCTTCTGGTTTTTCTTTTTCCGGCTTTTTTGTTTTTCTGTAGGGATTTTCCTTAACAGGTTTTTCTGTTTCTACAGTTACTGCTGTATCTTCCTCTTCGGCTATAGCAGAAGTCTTCTCAGGAATTATCTCAACAGCAGGCTCTTCTTTGACTGCAATTGCTTTTGTTTTTCTCTCTAGAGTGATTTGGTCATAAACTCTTTGCAAAACACTGTTTGTCAGACCATGTGATGTGTCATCTACAAAGTCTTTACAGAGTTCAACTGCTTCATTAATCACTACACTGTGAGAGAGTTCAGGATAGTGATAAAGTTCAAAAACCGCCAGCCGCAGGATATTACGTACTGTAATTGAAAGACGGCTGAGTTTCCAGTGTTCAAGGTTTAGGCGCAAATAGCGGTCAAGGTGCTTACGGTGCTGCAGTGTGCCTGCAGTCAGTTCACGTGCAAATGTTTTTATTTCAGGGCTTGTTTCAAGTTGATCTAGAAAACGATCGACATGTATCATGGCCTTACTTTTCAGCATTTCTGCCTGATATAGTGCCTGCAGTGTGTATGCTCGAGCTTGGTGGCGCATTTTATAATATTTTATTATTAGTAGCTTCGTAAATAGTTGTCATTCCCGCTTTCGCGGGAATGACAAACATTGGTGTTATCATGATTTTTTACAGGACCATCATTATTAGTAGATGTAGTTTTCATATCGGAAATTCTCATTTTCGATTTAACAGTAGCGATAATTCTTACTGAGCTGCTTGCGAAAAATCTCAGGTTGTCAGTGCAACATGTAACTTTTGTACCAGTGCCTGATTATAACCGTGAGATGTCATGTTGGCCACAACTCTGCCACGCAGAGGATAACCCAGCAGAAAGAGATCTCCAATCAGGTCCAGTATTTTGTGGCGCACAAATTCATCCGGATAACGTAAGTCAGTATTGATCACTTTTCCGTCATGCATGATAATATGTGAATCGAGATAACCACTGCCGACAGTTCCGCTTTTTTGGGCCATGTCAATATTCTCGAAGGTGTTGAAAGATCTTGCCGGCGCAATATCAACATCAAACGAGTCTTTTTCTGCATTGAAGGTTAGTTTCTGTTCTCCAATTGGTGCATCATAATCAACCCGCATTTTAACCTCAAAACCGTCAAACGGTTCCACATAAAGATGTTTTTCATCCAATTTTTTGCGTCCAACCTGAATTGGTTCCAAAACAACAGCATCTTTTGCAGCGACATCCTGATCCAGTATTCCTGCGTCATTAATAAGTTTGCTGAAATCATTTGCAGAACCATCTATGTTTGGGATTTCTTCATCGACTTTAGCCAGGACGTTTGTGATGCCGGCCATATGCAGTGAGGCCATCAAATGCTCAACTGTACGTACCCGCCGACTTTCACGTGCCAACACAGTTGAGTTTGCACTGAATGATTGTTTTGCTACAGATTGTGAAAAATTTTCGATATTAGTAATGTGTGCAGGTACTGAGGTATCATCCAAAGTTTGAAAGACGATTCCAGAATTTGCTTCAAGCGGACTTAAAATCACACCTGTATTTCTTCCGGTCAGCAGGCCTTTGCCGTTCAAAACAACATTACTTTTCAAGGTTCGTTGCGGACGGTTTGAGTCTTCCAATTTTAGTGCACCGGAAGGAATGATGGGATTAATAATTTTTGCCACCTCCATCTGTGTATCAGAAGCAAGGTCCTTGATTTTTTCTGGAGGTTTGTTTGAAAGTACAACTGCAATTTTGTCCAGTAAAATTTCCAGCCGCAGCGGCTTTTCCATAAAGTCAACTGCACCAAGTTTTATTGCATTTACTGCAGCATCAATACCTGCATGTCCGCTCATCATGATTACCGGTAGTTCCGGATGAGTTTCTCTCAGTTGACTGAGAATCGCCATCCCGTCAGTTCCCGGCAGCCAGATATCCAGCAGTACCAGCGCAGGAATCTGCTGTTCCAGTTCTGCACAAAATTCTTCAGAATTTTGACAGGAAACCACCGGATATCCTTCATCTCCAAGTACCCTTTCCAGGGTTTCCCGAATTGCCGGTTCATCATCCACAACGCAAATAATTTGTGAGTTGGTCATTTTTTGATTCCGTTGTTGGTTTAAGACTGTTTTTTTAAATTAAAATTTATACTTCAAGCGCTGTCCGAGTTGAAGCTTGAGTTCAGCTGCACGTCCTGCATTTAACTCCAGTACAAAATTTGCCGGCACTGAAGGTTTCAGAATCGGCGGCTTTTCTCCAGGAGCCACAGGTTGAACGTTTTGGAGAATGTGAATTATTTTGTAATCGTCCAGCCAGATAATGTCCAGTGGAAACTGCATGTCCTTCATCCAAAAACTTTGCAGTTTTTTGTTCTCAAAAATAAACAACATCCCCCAGCCTTTTTTGAGGCCTTGCCGTTTTCCAAGTCCAAGACTTCGTTTTTCAACTGTGTCAGCAACTTCAACACTAATCTCTTTGTCGGCAGCTGTGATGACAACTGCATGTGCATAATTCTCAGTCTCTGCAAATGCAGGGCTGGTGCCCAAGAAAAGAATGCAGCCGAAAATAGTAAAAATTATGTAACTAAAATGTCTGGGCCAAATCATGCGTCATCATTTGCGAGCTTTTTAAGTCGTTTCTTTACCATTTTTTGCTTTAGCAAAGGTAAACGGTCTATGAACAGGATACCATTCAAATGATCAATCTCATGCTGCAGACAGATGGACATCATGTCATTTGCTTCAATAGTTTTTGCTGCACCGGAAAGGTCCTGATATGCAACAGTAATGTATTCGGCACGTTCCACCTCACCTCTAAAATCAACCACACTCAAACAGCCTTCTTCAGAGACGGTTCTTCCGGAACTGCTGACAATTTCAGGATTAATGAAGACATGTGGTTCACGCAGGCTCTTGTCTTCCTCTCCGCTTTTCAAATCAACTACAATGATTTGTTTGAGGATGCCTGCTTGAATTGCTGCCAGACCAATGCCGCTGGAAACGTACATTGTTTCCAGCATGGATTGTGTGGTGTTTTCCAGTTCCTGATCAAAAGTTGTAACGGGTTCTGTCTTTTGCTGCAAAACTGGTGCAGGAAAAGTAAAAATTTCTAAAAGTGCCATTGCTGTTATAAACTGAAATCCTGTTGATAGTTTTCTGCTAGCTAAAATTCTAACTCATTTTAAACAAACTCATTCTCAAACACAAACTGTGAAGCATAAAAAATGACATAGGGTTTGCTTTGACTTGAGAAGCAAGTTCAGTCTGCGCTAAAATTTGTGACATTCAAAATCAAGTAATTAATGTCAATTATAGTGGATCACAGATGAAAACAGGATTTTATACGAATCCAATTTACCTTGAACATGATACAGGTTTGCATCCCGAAAATGCAGATCGACTGAGGGCAATTCAAGCTAAACTGGAGTCAGAAGGACTGCTGGAAAAACTCAAGTTGGAGTCTGGACGTCCGGCAACAACCGGAGAAATTGCAATGCTGCATACAGAAAAACTGATTTCTGCAGTTGAGGCTGCATCTGCAAGCGGAGCCGCTCAACTTCACACTCCGGATTGTATTATCTCAGCTCAAACTTATAAGGCAGCTTTGTTTGCAGTTGGTTCTGTGCTGGATGCTGCACTTGAAGTGGCGGAGCGCAGGTTGGATAATGCATTCTGTGCAGTCCGTCCACCTGGTCACCATGCAGAATATGATACTGCTATGGGATTTTGTTTTTTCAATAATATTGCTTTGGCAGCAGAATATTTAAGCAGAGAATTGGGATTTAAGCGGGTGCTGGTTTTTGATTTTGATGTACATCATGGAAATGGAACACAGCATTTTTTTGAGCAGCGTGATGATATCTACTTTGTGAGTCTGCATCAGGATCCCCGCAGCTGTTATCCGGGCACTGGTTTTGCTGATGAACGCGGAAGTGGTGCTGGTGCAGGATATACGCTGAATGTTCCTGTTTCTGCAGGAATGGAGGATGCGGAATATTTGCAGATATTTTATGCTCAGGTTTTGCCGAAGCTGGAGGAATATAAGCCTGATTTTATTCTGGTATCTGCCGGCTTTGATGCACACCGTGCTGATCCTCTGGCTGCATTAAATCTGACAGAACGAACTTTTAATGAATTGATTCGAGTCCTGAAAAAACTGGCTGCTTCTACTGCAGGAGGGAGGATCATGAGCTTGCTGGAAGGCGGTTATGACCTCAAGGCTCTCTCGACAAGTGTATATGAACATCTGCTTGTTTTAGAATCTGAAGACTGAATGACTCTCAAGCTGAATAAATGCCAACCTCAATCCAGCATTTCCTGCTGATTTTTTGGGATTTTATATTTACTACTGTAAAGAAAATATGGAATTCCGCCCAGGAGGAAGACTCCGAGCTGAACAATAATGAATAAATTAAAAATGTCTGCACCTCCTGAGAATCCTGCAAGTTGGTAAAGTGATTCAAAAGCCGCATGTCCAATTCCGATTCCACCGGGTGCAATAGGAATGGCAACGGTTATTAAACCAATCGGCATCAGGAAAAACTGGGTTGCCAGTTCCATCTCCTTAATGCCCATCAATTGTGTCACCTGAAAAAAAATCAGGGCAATCAAAGTGTGGATGCCGATTGCCAGCAGTAATGTTGAGATTAAAGTGATTTTTTGATGCTGAAAAATTTTAAATGCAGAATAAACTTTGATACTGAATTTGCTGGCAGGCAGACGTTGAAAAAGTCGCAGAAAAGGGTCGTGTCCTTGCTTGAAGGGATAGAGTGCAATTAGATAAAATAAGACTGTTCCACCAAAAAGTGCAGTGATCATCCAGGCCAGAGAGTGCAGTTGTTCCTGTGCCAGGATTAGTTCAAGATTAAAAAGCAGTGCAAAAAAAGCCATCACGATTAATCCAAATAAGCCGACAAACCTGTCAATCAGCAAGGTCATAAAGGCCCTCGTGCGTCCTTCTTCCTCTTGTGCCTTGATTACGTAATAACCTTTGACGACATCTCCAGTCACTGCACCCGGCAAAGTTGTATTGAAAAAATTGCCAATCCAGGTCAAGACAAAAGCCTGTTTAGGTTCAAGTGGAACACCAATCGCTTTTAATAACAACCACCAGCGGAATGTTGCCATTGGTACAACAGCAAAAATCAATACTCCAACCATCAAGCCAAGTATTTCAGGAGCCTCCTGGAAGAGCATCAGTTTCTCAAAATTGAGTCTTCCACTGCGGATAAGATAAATCAAAATGGTTCCAACAATTCCCATTTTGAGCAGAATCAGCAGTAGTTTTTTCATTAAAAAATTTAAGAAAAATAAATGATAAAATTCAGGGTTAGCAAAACAGCAGCTGCAAAAAGCAGTGATTTTTGCAATTGTCGACAAGGCCAACAGTATCCCAGAATCCACAAAAATGAAAAGTTTATACTGAAAAGAAAAGCAGTAATCCAACCAGTAAAAAACCAGCCCAGCCCGGCATACCAGAGGCCGTGAAGGAATTCTGTCCAGAATAATCTTGAATCCAGTTTAGTGCTGCAGTTTCTGCAGCAGGCTCTGTTCAGCAGGAATGAAAACAGGGGGATGTTTTCGAACCAGTGGATTTGAGATCCACAGGAAAAACAAAAAGAACGTGCCGGACTGAAGATACTTAGTGTCCTGTTGAGGAGGTGTTCTTTCAGTAAAGGTGCTGCCTGATTATCATTCAGCAGGCACTGTCGTTTTTCATCATCTGCAAACTGCAGCGGCAGACGATCAAGGCAGACATTTACGAAACTGCCGATTGTCACACCAAATATGATCCATATTACTGTTTCAAACAACTGCACTCATGCTCCATCAGGTTCAATTACCTGAATTGTTAAATTCATTAAAACTGCTGATGAACACGTAAAAAACTCGCAAATCGCGGCAGGCCATTCTTTGACCTTCCTGTATATTTATAGGTAATGACAGTACCAACCGCAGGCGGATTTTTTCGTTCCTGATTACTGAAACCGGTACCAATCCGGAACTTGCGTCCATTTTCATCGGCAACCAGCAATGAACCCATCATGCCACTGAATTTTCCTTTACCCGGCAGGATTTCGATTACAGTTGCTTCTGCATCCTGCCATGGTTTTAGTTTGAGCAGATCATCACTTCTACCACTGTGATAAAGCGAATCTGCACGGTGCAGCATTAAACCTTCACCGCCTTTTTGTACAATCTCATCCAGCATCTTCAGCAGTGCATCCTCTGAGTTGAGGCGAATTTGCGGAATTGCCTGCAGCCAGGGGATCTTTGCAGACTGGGTCAGTTCCACCATTTTATGCACTCTTGTTGTGAAAGTACCAGGAGATTCAGGAAGCTCAAATAACATATACCGGACCTGTCTCCACTCGCTCTCAACAGGATTTTTTTTACGCACAATTCCGGAGAGCAGGTCAAACGTATTGCGTCCCAGCCAGAGTTCTCCATCCATTGACTGCTTTGGAAAATTTTTACTGAACCACTCAGGTACGTGAATCAGTTTTCCGCTGCGGAAATTAAGGGTTTTACCATTCCAGATTGCCCGCACACCATCCAGTTTTTCACTGATCCACCATTGTGAAATATCTTCCTGCTGATAAACTCTGGCCAGTAATGGATCAAGTGTGCCTGCTTTTTGCTCCACTGCATCTGCAGCAGGCGGGATTGTGCTGAGAAAAAACGTAAGAAAAACAAGGCTGGAAAATATTTTTTGGATGAATGTTTGATTCAACATTGCAGATTACGGAAAGGGTTTACTTTAGTTAAAAGGCCTCCTCGTTTCCAGTTTAAATAATATCAGTGCAGCAGTTTAAAGATACTATCCGGCTTTTTCGACATCTGGCAGCAGAAATCGATCCAGCAATTCATTTGCCAACCGGATATAACCGGTTGCACCTGCAGAATTTAAATGTCGTTGAATTACATCTATTCCTAAAGAACTTGCTTCAAGAATATGTGGACAATTTGGGATAATTGTTTTAAAAACAGAATCTCCAAGTGCCTGGTAAATTTGTTTGCAAACTTGCTGATGGGACAGAATGGTCTCATCATACATTGTCAGTAAAATTCCTGCAAGACGCAGTTTTGGCTCAATTGTTCTTTGCAACTCCTTGAAAGCCTGTAGAAAACGTTTAAGAGATTTTATGGCCAGAGCTTCGCATTCCAGAGGCACAACTATGTAGTCTGCAGCAAGCATGGCGTTGATACTGAGGGAACTTGTAGAAGCAGGTGCATCAACGATAATGAAGTCATAACTACTGACTGCATTTTGTTCCAGCCACTGTGCAAGATGATAATAGTCAACTGCAATTTTATTGACTGTCTGCTCTACCAGCAGATCCTGGATATTTGAAAGCAGCAGGTCAAGGTTCTGATGTTTGCCGGTTTGCACAATTTCCGAAAGCTTTACTTCCGGTGTACAAAAAACCTCTCTGACACCCAAACTGTCCTGTTTATCAATACCAAGTGAGTGATGAACCGAACCCTGCGGATCTAGGTCAACCAGGAGGGTTTTATAACCTCCAAGTGCAAATGCAGTTGCTAAATGAACAGCTGAGGTAGTTTTTCCTACTCCGCCTTTCTGACTGGCGAATGTAATCACTTTTGCCATCGTTGAAGCCGTTCACCTTAAAAAATATTTGTTTTTGCTCTTAATTAAAAAGTCATGCACTTTGCCAGGGCGAGTGTATCACAGGCTAGATCAAAAGAAAACTTTTCTTGTTCGCAGCTGCGGTTTATGCTCAAAGGGCATTAAGTGCAGTTTGTAACTTTTCCTGAACACTTTTTGCAAAATCATCTAAATCTGTTCTTCCGGTTGCCTGCACCATCATTTCCGGATCGACGATACTGACAACAGTTTCTCCATTCTCAGGATTTTCATAAACAATGATGTTACAGGGCAGCAGCAGTCCAATATCTATTTCCTCAGAGAGTGCACCAAAGGCCAGGGCAGGATTACAGGCACCAAGTATCACGTATTTTGTAAAATCCTGATCAATTTTCTTTTTTAATGTTGCTTTGACATCGATTTCAGTCAGGATACCAAAGCCTTGATCTTTGAGTGTTGAAGTTATTTTTTCAACTGCTTCTTCATAGCTGAAAGGTACAATGCGTTTCATTCCGTATTTTGATTCTGTTGTCATTTTTTCTCTTTATATTTTTTTGCTTTGAATTAAATTATTACATTCGGAGAAATCTTCCTCATTGGAAAGCATAGCTTCGACTTCTTCGATCAGCTGATTTTCAATGATTAATATCTCCTGTTAATTGACAAACAATTCTATCAGAGAATTTTGTATTTTGGTAGTTTAGAGTCTCTTATGATAAACACCAGCCTACAACCAGAAAGGAAACAAATCCTGCCAATCTGTACCAATCTACTTCCCCCCTTTTCCATTTAAATTTTCATACACCTTGAGTGATAGTCCCTGATGGTTCTTGAGTCGTTGCCATGATTGTTTTGCATTTCCCCACTTACTCTATCATTAGAGTTGTAATACTGTTCAGGCATGAACAACGGAGGAACTGGTCTTGTGTGTTTGGACTTCTTTATCAATTTTATCACCAAAGCTATTAATGGCAATTTTCATGCTGTAATGCGACTGTAAATTAAGCCAAAATTCGGGCTCAATGCCAAAATATTTGCCCAATCGTAAGGCAGTGTCCGCAGTGATGTCCCTCTTACCGTGAATGATTTGACTGATCCGGTTTGACGGTACTTTCAAGTCTCTAGCAAATTGGCTCTGAGTAATCCCCATCGGCTTTAAAAATTCTTCCAATAACACTTCACCAGGCGTGATGGGTTCTAATTTTTTCAACATATTTTCATCCTTTGTGATAATCAACGATTTCGACATCTCCGGCACCTCCATCATGCCAACTAAAACAAATGCGCCAACGGTTATTAATCCGAATACTGAATTGACCCAGACGGTCTCCTGATAATGCTTCAAGTCGATTCCCTGGAGGAACACGTAAACTGACTATAGAAACAGCCGCATTCAGTACCTCCAGCTTTATTCTTGCGTTTCTGGAAATGCTTCTGAATCTTTTAACATCTAGATCGTGAAACAACTTTTCAGTATTTTTGCATTTGAAATTATGAATCATACTTTCATGATATGACGAGTGTCGTCATTCGTCAATGGATATTTTAAAAGTAAAAGGGGACAAAAAGAAAAAGGGGACAGGTTATATTATTCGAGGTCTTCCCTGAGGTTTTATATTCCAAGACTGACCTGTTTCATTCTCCAAACGTTTGATAAAATCATAGTTTCCCAAAGGCATACCCGTTTTGAAATGACGTCGGATGATTTCGATTTCGGAGGTGTGCTCTTGTAAATACAACTTCCAATCCTTTGGAGACCCGAACCACTCACCCGATGAAGCAATAGGGTCTTGCTGTACCAGTCCCATATGAAATCTTGCACTCGACCAATGATACTCTTCAGCAGCGGAACACAACCCAGCACGAATGGGATTCCTTTCCACATAGCGTGCGGCTACACTGAGGTGTGGCTGATCCATTGCACAAGAGAAAAATCTCTCTTGAAACAAATGACCGCTAGTCTTTAGTCGTTTGTTGATCATGCGGGAATAACGCCGATGAGCAATTCCAATCCCTTTTGCCAGGCTCGTCTCATGATGTGGAATAACAATCAGATGGACGTGATTCGTCATCAAACAATAGTTTAACACTTCGAACCCAGCATTTTCAATTGCTTCCGCAATTAGGGACAAATATAGGATACGATCTTCGTTGCTAAAAAAGAGATCCATTCCACGGACTCCTCGGTGAGTTATGTGATGAGGAATCATCGGAATCACAAGACGGGATTTTCGTGGCATTTGCTAAGACTCAGTTTAAATTACTGCATACTCCCTAGATTTATGTAAATAATTAACCAATAATTAACCTGTCCCCTTTTACCCTTTTACGCACACAGCGGACATAATATAAAAGGGGACAGGTTATGTTATTATGTTATTAAATTATAGCCCCTGACGATTCTTGAGTTGATTCAAAAGACCTGTCTGGGAAAAGGAAGGCCAAAGCTGAGTATCACTGCAGTCAGCACACTCAGACAAGTTTAGGGCTTCATCAGTTGCAAATCAATTCGAAACAAATCTTTTGTAAATAATTAACCTGTCCCCTTTTATATCAAGAATTTGCTAAAAACATAAAATGGATATTTTTGGCGCACCCGGCAGGAGTCGAACCTGCGACCCTCAGTACCGCAAACTGATGCTCTATCCAGCTGAGCTACGGGTGCATTTATTTGGAGTCGTTTGTGTTGAGGATAAGGAGTCAAACGAATCCTCAATAATGCTGTGAATAGAGAGATAAGTCAATTCAATAATTAGTCCGCTAACTGGGCCTGAAAATAAGGTCTGCTGTTGGAATTCCCATGCCGGCGTACCAACTCTGCCTGCAGGCGCCGCGAACGGATCTCAATTTCCAACTGCTGTCCAACCTTTAAAGAGGCATCGATATAGACTAACGCAATGGCACGGCGGTCATGTTCTTCACTGATTTGCGGCGGCTCTGCATCAAGCATTTTCCAGTATGGAACCATTGTACCGCTGCTGACCACCCCAACTTTTTTCTCTCCCAGAAAAACAGCATCTCCCTGACGTGTAACTCCTCTGTCTTTCAAGACCAGTGACATGACTCGGCGGGGCAAAGTATTCGAGGTAGAATAAGTTGAAGCGCGGATTTTTTGTACTTGCTGATACTGCTGCAGTAATGCTTCACGTCCAATAAAGTCACCTTTGTTTTCATCAAACTTAACCGCATAAGAAGTCAGCGGAAAGGCGTAGGCCGGGATTTCTTTTCCATCCGTATCAATTCCGAATTCGTGTCCGTATAACGGCATTCCGGCTTCCAGCCGTAGAGTGTCTCTGGCTCCCAGGCCAATTGGCAGCAATCCATTTTTCCGACCTGTTTTTTCCAGCAGTTCCCAAAGTGCAGCAGTTTTTTCTGCTGCCACAAACAATTCAAAACTAAGAGGTTCACCAGTGTAGCCGGTTCTTGAGATCAGGACTTTTGTTTCCAGAATGCAAACTTCTGCAAGTTTGTTTCGCTGTGGTTCAGGAATTGTTCCGGACTCCGTTACAGCAGCAAGAATATCCTCTGCAAGCGGACCCTGTAAAGCCAGCATGGCGATTTTTGCAGTTTCGTCGCAAAGAGTGACGTCAAACTTTTTTGAGTGCAACTGAAAATGTTCCCAGTCTTTTTCCCGATTGGAGGCATTAACCACTAAAAAATACTCATCGCCCTGACGGAACAAATAAGCATCATCGAGCAAGCCGCCGTTTTCGTTGGCAATTAAAGTATATTGTGCTTCCCATGGTGCCAGGTTTTCTGCATTATTGGTCAGCAGATATTGTAAAAAGGGAAGTGTGTCTTTTCCGGAGATACGAAATCTACCCATATGACTCACATCAAACAATCCTGCAAAACGGCGGGTCGCCAAGTGTTCTTTAATAATTCCTGGTGCATATTGAATCGGCATATCCCAACCGCCAAAATCAACCATTTTTCCAGCATTGGCCTTGTGCCATGCGTTTAGAGGTGTTTTCATTTTTACAACAATTAGTTTTAATAGTTATCTAAAAAAGTTCTGTTTAGTTTTGCGGGGAAGGTCTCAGCCTGCAAGAGCAAGAGGTGCCTCTAACTGCAGAATTTCCTGCATACATTCCAGAAAGGATTCTTCATTCTGACACTGCATCAAACGGTTACGCCAATCTTTTGCATTGCGGAATCCGCTGACATAGTTTCCAAGATACTTACGAAATTCCCTCACTGCCACCAACTCTCTTTTGAAACGTCGAAATAAATGATAATGTTCGAGTGCCAGTTCAAGACGCTGCTGATGAGTGGGTTCAGGTAATTTACGTCGATCCTGAAAACACCAGGGATTTCCAATTGCTGCACGTCCAATCATGAAACCGTCGAGGTTATTCAGTTTATCAAGTCCGTGTTTGTAATCACGTACATCTCCGTTACCAATTACCGGAATCTTCAGCTGACGTTTTAGCTCATAAATCGGTTCCCAGTTGGCTTCTCCCTTAAAAGCCTGTTTATAGGTACGTCCGTGAATAGTCAGCATTGAAGCTCCTGCAGATTCAAGGGCTTTGGCAAACGGTATCAGGTTTTTGTCATCTTGCCAGCCGAGACGTGTTTTGACAGAAACCTCCAGCGAACATGCTTTGCGGATGGATTCAACTATTCTGCAGGCTGCAGATGTATCCTGCATCAAGGCACTACCGTGTTGAGAATGAACAATTTTTTTTGCCGGGCAACCCATGTTAATGTCTACACCCAAAATACCACGATCTTCAACCATCTTGGATGCTTCTGCAAAGATCTCTGCAGAATTGCCGAAGAGCTGCATGAAAAACGGATGCTCAATTGGTTCATAGTCTAAACGCAAACGAACATGATCACTGCGAACCAGACCGTCAACACTGGTAAACTCACTGAAAAGAATGACATTTTTGCTTAATGAGCGTACAATTTGTCTATAGGCAGAATTGGTGATTCCATCCATAGGTGCCAGACAAACAATTGGCCGCTGGAGTTCAGACCAACTCAGGACAGGTTTGCTTCTAGATTTTTTCATTGAGCAGAGATATTACGTTTTAAAGTCCAAAGTTGGAGTCTCCTGAAAAAAATAAAGGTCTTTGAGGTACTGCAAATGAAATATGATTTTATGTGCTGGATTCCGGTTTTGCTGCAACCTGAAAAAATTATTCCTGCTGCAGGCTGTTTTGTTGGATGCAGCAGGAAGACGAAAGTGCTATAATTAAACTGCCTTTGTTACAAGCAACAGCTAAGCTTTGGATGCATTTTCAGGCAGTAAAATAAGAGTCAAAGTATAACCCGTAAGAGCTAAAATGTCCAGTTCGATAAATTCTATTGAAAGCCCTGTTTCAGCACAGAATCATCCGGGCTGGTCAACTGCCGGAACTGCCCGCACACGCTTTGCAGAGGCAGACGTTGATGGTACTTTGCAGGAGCAAATCGGAACACCTTTTCTGACAGAGTCACTGCAGAATTTGAGAAATCAATTTGCCGATATCCAGTTGGGCAGTGAATATTTTTTTCAGGCTTTGGAGTTATTACGCTGGCAGGGAATGACTCCGGCAGGAAAGAGTGAGAGCAGGAGCCTGCGTTTTCATGTGCAGCTTACAGCTTTGCTGCTGATGCGAAAAGCAGTAATTTCAGGAAGTACCTGCATACCCTGGCATGAAATGAAATCTCAAATTTCAGCTATGTTGAAAATTTGTGGTTTTGCAGAATCAATTTTGGCTACAGCTGAGTGGCGCCGGTGGCTCCTTTCACTTGGAAGTTCTGATACTGCAGTTGCTGAAACTGGAGCTTCTGTTTTTGTGGAAAATAATTCATTACTTTATTTTAATAAAAACTGGCAGCGCGAACTCCTGTTGCTTTCTCTGCTCAGGAAACGTCTGAAAATGAAACCTGTGCTGCCGCAAAAAAAAGAAATAGAAAAGGCCTTCAAGCTGGTGCTTACCGAAAACCCGGTCTATTTTGGTGAGCAGCCTCTGGTATTGGCGGAAGCACAAAAAGCAGCAGTTATGCTGGCCGTTTCAGAACCGTTATTAATTGTTTCCGGAGGCCCTGGAACGGGCAAAACTTCAGTGGCGGTCACCCTGCTCAGAGTCTTGAAAAAACTGGGCTTGGCTGAGCGTCCGGTATTAACTGCGCCTACCGGAAGAGCAGCCAAAAGGATGTCTGAAGCGGTGGAGAACAGCCTGCGTTCGCTGACAAATTTAGAACAGCTTAAACCGGAACTGGAGTTGCTGGATGTTGCTTCAAAAGCAAAAACTCTGCATCGACTTTTAGGTTATCATCCTGGTGAGCAGAGTTTCAAACATCACGAATATGCACCTTTGGAACACGACTTGCTGATAATAGATGAAGGTTCAATGATTGATCAGGAGTTGATGATTTCTTTGTTGCGGGCAGCAAACTCAGAAATGCCTTACCAGTCTGCAGTTCCACGAATAATTCTGCTTGGAGATGCAGAGCAGTTACCTTCAGTCGGAAATGGTGCAGTACTGCAGGAACTGACTGCAGAGTCAGATTCTGAAGACCAGAGGGCAGTTGAGAATCCGCTGCAGGTTGTTAAACTGTATCACAGTTACCGACAGGAGCTTGATGATCCTGCAGGTCGAAATATCCTGGGTGTGGCTGATACACTCAAAAAAATGCTGCATGATCCGCAGCCGGAACTGCTTTTTGAAACAGATTCTACTCAGCTCGAAATCATCTGCAGACGGGATAGTCTACAGGATGTGGAACTGGAAAAAGTTCAGCTCATCAATCAACAGAACTCTGCGGAACAGTTATCGGTTTTTGCAGCATGGTGGGTTAAGAAATTTTTGCAGGATGAGAAGTTTCTGCAGTTGAGTCGGCAGGAGTTTCCGTTTGATGCTGCTGAATCAAGATTAGCTGAACTGAATTATTTATTTGAATACTTGAAGCGTTTTAGAATTCTGACGGCAACCCGGGTTTTGAGGACTGGAGCCGTTGCAGTCAATCATGCAGTAAGACAGTGTTGGCTTGCAGAAAACACGGTACTGAATTCTTCTGCAGATCATTTCCCAGGTGAACCTGTGATGGTCTCGGAAAATAACTACCTCTATCAACTGTTCAATGGAGATCAGGGAATATTTTTAAAAATTATTGATTCTGAGACAAATAAAGTTGAATTAAAAGCAGTTTTTTCTGTTGACGGAGTCTTCAAAACATTTTATGAACATGAGCTGCATCATCTGCAAACTGCTTATGCAACTACGGTTCATAAAAGTCAGGGATCAGAATATGAGCATCTGGCGTTGATCTTGCCTGCAGTTAATAGTGGTAGGAACAATTTTGAATCAGAAAGCCGGAGGGCCTCAGAATTGATGGGCCGTGAAATGCTTTATACTGCTTTGACAAGAGCAAAAAAATCTGTTTTAATTCTGGGTGAAAAAAGTGTGCTTGAAGCGACTGCACTGCACAGAGTTTCACGCTATTCCGGTTTAGGTGCTGCTTTGCGTGCTGAAAATATTAATTAAAAAATAGAATATAATAATTTAATTAACAACAACAAAAATGCGTTTTTTCTTAAGTATCATTTTCTTTTTGTCTGTTCTCTGTACTGTAGTGCTTGCAGAAGACGGATCGGACTTGTTCCAGGTTGCCAGAAGTGGGACTGCTTCACAGATCCGGGAGATAATTGCTGGCGGTGCAGACTTATCCAGTAAAGATATTACCGGGAAAAATGCGCTGATGCAGGCAGTGATGTATGGCAACCATGAGACTGTTGCTGTTTTACTGGAGAGTGTGCCGGATCTGGAAATAAAAGATGAGCTGGGTTTGACTGCTTTGACATTGTCTGTGCGTTACGGTGATGCAGAAATGACAAAAGTATTGTTGGAAAACGGTGCAAGTGTAAAAAACACCATGGAGGATGGTTCAACTCCGCTGATATTTGCAGCACTGGAAGGGCAAATGTCTGCAGTACGTCATTTGCTGAAATATAAGTCTGCTGTCAACGTCCGTACTACTTATGGCGAAACAGCTTTGATTGTTGCTGCATTTGAAGGATATTTGGGCATAGTTCGACTGCTCCTTGATGCCGGTGCAGATGTAAATGCTGTCAATGAGGAAGGTTTTACGGCACTTATTGCTGCAGCCAGTAACGGTTATCTGGATGTTGTAAACTTTCTCATGACACGTGGTGCTAAATCAGAGACGATACAACTCAGTAATAATCCGGTAAATACGGAAAACATGTTCAGCAGCAGCCGCGAAGAGGTCGGTTTTCAGGATGACTCTAAAGAAATGATTGCTCCGGAACCGTTTTTCGAGTTGATAAGTGCAGCCATCGAAGGCCGCCTGAGCGTCGTAAATCAACTGTTGACTAAAGGAGTACAAGTTAATAGAACCGATGATGTGGGACGTACGGCATTGATGGAAGCAAGCTCTTTTGGGCGTTATGGTGTAGTAAAACGCTTGCTGGAATCCGGTGCAAAAGTCAACATTGCAGATAATCAGAAAATGACTGCATTGATGCTGGCAACGCTTGAAGGAAGAGTTCGAGTGGTGAGTTTGCTGCTGGAGTCGAAAGCAGATGTAAATGCTGCAGATGCAGAAGGAATTACTGCTTTGATGCTTGCAGGTAATGAAGGCAGAACAGAAATTGCGCGTTTGCTGATTGAAAATGGTGCAGAGATAAACTGGCAAAGTAAAAGCGGAAGCTCTGCTTTAATTGAAGCAGTTTCAGAAGGTCGTACAGATACAGTTAAATTGTTGCTGGACGCAAAAGCGGATCTGCTGCAGACAGACTTGCTGGAGCGGACTGCACTTGATATTGCAGTACAACAAGGCCACCTGGATATTGTTGAACTATTGAAATAATTCTTTGTTCCTTTCTGCATAGTTGGTTACACAACTCTTAAGATACGAATAAATTAAATCTGTCGTAGCTAAAACCTCCCTGGTGAAGCAAGCTGAATGGAAAAAAAAGGTTGAGTTTATTGAGGCAGAAATGCTCAAGCTGGCTCGGGAACCAGATTCTCCCAAGATTTTACAACAGTTTGGCACAAGGTTATCCTCCACAATTCAGCAGTTTTTTGCAGATTCTAATTCCTTTGATCCTACCGAACCACTGACTGCAAAACAGCAGGCTTTCATGCACTCCCTGCAGCTCTATGATCTGCGTTCAGTCATGCGTTTGATTGCCAATTATGATGCCGGCAAAGGTTTGAAAGTTGTCTTACCGGGAATTGAGAAAAGCTGCCGTTCACTGATGGTCATTCGGCAGTTGGAACAGTATACAAAGAATTCCGGGGAATCTGCTGCACTGGCTTCATATAAATCCAAACTGGAAGAAGCCCTGGCTCAGGTTCTCAAATGCAGCCGTCTTGATTTGTATGAAGAAGATATACTCGCAGAAAAAATGGTTGTCGTTTCCGCTGCACCTCAAAGACTCAGGTATAGATTTTTTTCTAATCGTCTAGTTACTTTATTTTCTCCGGACTATCGTACATATCTGCTGCTCAAAAACCGTTACTTTTTGAAGCGTCTCAAAAGGTTAGTTAAGAATCCCAATCATTTAAAAAAACAACAGAGCCGCCTGACAGAGCTGGCTTCAAAATATGAGAATGATGAGGTGGATTCGGTTGAGCAGTTGGCAGAGAATCTTGATTTCCGCATGATAGAAGAGTTGGTCAAGGAACAAATTACGAAAAGTGCAGAGTCTTCTGTAGTAAAGACAAAATCAACAGTTTTAGCTGAGGTTGAACAAAAGACAAAAAACAGCAGCACTGATGTAACAAAAACTGATGTTTCAACAGCAAGTCCTCAAGAAAGTCAATCAGCAACTATAAATGAAACTCAGGCAGTTAGTTTTTATGCAGCAGTTAATCTGGAAAATCAGCAAGAGAGCAGTTCTGCCTACGAACGACTTTGTCTGTCTTATGCAGAACCGCTCCAGGCATTATCCGAGAGCTTTGGTCCGGTACCGGAATGTTCTTCACCCTATTTCCGTTCCAGAGTTGAAGAATATGGTGAAGAGTTTGCAAATTATTTTCGGCAGCTTCATGGAGACGATTTGCAGGTAATTGCTGCAAGTCACAATTTCACATTGGAACTGCTGCTGCAGCGAGGACATGAATACAAAGCTACTGAGCGTTGGGGTGTGGTTTCTAAGTTTCAGCAAGGTGGTGAATCCATCTATTTTCGCTCACTTGAAGCTGCCTCTCCGGTTTTGGAACGCAAAGCAGAATGGAGTATGCTGATCCAGGGACGCCTGCCCTTCACAATTCAATTTCCTCTTGAAAAAACAAAGCTCCATGAAATTGAAAAAGAAAAAAGTTTTGTTTTTCAGATTGGTACTGCTTTTTTTGATCAGGGACATAAAGACAAACTTGACGAATATCCTGATGTGTTTTTCAAGTTGATGTTCAGCGGACATCTGCTGACTGGAAAAAATGCAGTAGTTTATGTTGAAGAAGATCCTTACTTCACAACGACTCTTGAACAAATGTGGCGTTGCCGAGGGTTGCTTTACTTGTTGCTGATAGCAGTGTCCCAACGTTTTGCCATTGAACTTTCTCCAACTCTGCAGGATTATCTGGTAGAGCTTCTTCCCGCCACGCTCGATGTCAGCGGCAGTATAATTGAGAGCAAATCTTCGACAGAACTTCTGAACAATTAAAGCCTGATTTAGTAGCAACTTCAGGTTTCTGTACAGCGTCTGTCGAACTGAAAAAGGAAATGTTGTTTTCCTTAATGAGATGCGCTAAAACAAATGATATGCTAGACTGAAGCGCAGCAGGATAATGTGGAAAAAACAGGATTTGTTAAAATACTGAATTTAAAAACAGAAAAGGAATTAAATGACTAATAATAGACCAACTAATGAAAGCGGGCACCGCCGCTACTCAAAACTTGTTACTGAAACCAATGCCCGTGCCGCCAGCAGAGGAATGCTCTATGGAGTAGGCTTCAAAAAGAATGATTTTCAAAAATCACAAGTAGGTATTGCTTCAACATGGGCTACTGTAACACCGTGTAATATGCATATCAATGATCTGGCAGAGCATGCAGCACGTGGTGTAAGAAAAGCGAAAGGCATGCCTTTGATTTTTGGTACAATCACAGTTTCAGACGGTATTTCAATGGGAACTGAAGGTATGAAATATTCATTGGTTTCCCGTGAAGTTATTGCTGATTCAATTGAAACAGTGGTCGGTTGTCAAAGTTACGACGGATTGGTTGCAATTGGCGGATGTGACAAAAATATGCCTGGCTGCATGATTGCAATTGCCCGACTGAATCGTCCTGCAGTTTTCGTTTACGGCGGCACCATTCTTCCAGGCCGGCATAAGAATCAGGATGTTGATATTGTTTCAATTTTTGAGGCAGTTGGAAAAGAAGCTGCAGGCGTTATTACTCAAAATGAACTGGAAGAAGTTGAATCCTGCGCAATTCCGGGAGCCGGATCGTGTGGTGGAATGTACACTGCAAACACTATGGCCTCTGCGATTGAAGCACTTGGAATGAGTCTGCCTAACAGTTCTGCACAGGAGGCAATTTCTGAAGATAAAGTACGTGACTGTGTGGAAGCCGGAGAAGCAGTTTTACGTTTGATTGAAGAAAACATTTGTCCTCAGGATATCCTCACCCGCGAAGCTTTTGAAAACGCAATTACAGTTGTTATGGCCCTTGGCGGTTCAACAAATGCAGTTTTGCATTTACTGGCAATGGCAAATGCTGCAGATGTAAAACTTGAGCTGGATGATTTTTTGAGAATTGGAGAAAAGGCTCCGGTGTTGGCGGATTTGAAACCCAGTGGGAAATATTTGATGAGTAATTTTGTCAAAATTGGCGGATTGCCGCCCCTGATGAAAATGCTGTTAGATGCAGATTTGCTGCATGGTGAATGTCTGACTGTTACCGGAAAGACAGTTCGGGAAAATCTGGCAGAGGTAAAACCCTATGTGGATACTCAGGATATCGTGCACTCCTTTGAGGATCCCATCAAGAAAACAGGACACCTGGTTATTCTCCGCGGTAATCTTGCACCGGAAGGAGCGGTTGCAAAAATATCCGGAAAAGAAGGTGAGTATTTTAAAGGTTCTGCCCGTGTTTTTAATTCTGAAGAAGAAGCACTCGACCGAATTTTAGATGGAACTGTAGTAAAAGGAGATGTGATTGTAATTCGCTATGAAGGACCTAGAGGCGGACCGGGAATGCGGGAGATGCTTTCGCCGACTTCTGCTATCATGGGACGCGGATTGGGACAGGATGTTGCTCTCATCACAGATGGTCGTTTTTCCGGCGGATCACATGGTTTTGTGATTGGCCACATCACTCCTGAAGCACAGGAGGGCGGCTTGCTGGCAATTGTTGAAGATGGGGATGCAATTACAATTGATATTTTGAATCGTAAAATTGATTTGGATGTTCCAGCAGATGTAATAAAAAAACGGCAGGCCGACTGGTCTCGTCCTGAACCTCGTTACACCCGTGGAGTTCTCGCAAAATACGCAAAAACCGTCAGCTCTGCTTCGCTGGGTGCAGTTACTGATTTGCCGTAGAATTGTGGATTCGGTGTGAATGATGGACTTTAGACTATTTTCAACTGCATCTGGAAATGTCTCTGCATAAAAAAACTGATGATAAATTACAAAAAATTAAATCAAAAATGTTTTTGGGAATATACTTTTTCTAAAAAAGAAATTGACCGGTTGGCCAAGAGTGACAATTTTAAAGAGTGACAATTTTAAAGAGTGACAATTTTAAAGAGAAACAATTCTTGTTGAAAAAATTTTACTGAACAGTACTCAATTTTTGTTCACACTGGAAATTTTTGAGAGGAAAGATTTAGCAAAACTAATTGAAGCCTTTAAAGTACCATCATTTAATCATGATTATATTTTCAGAAGAAAGAACATGGCCGAAGTATATTTTCCAGACAAACCACTGCTGATTGATGACCTGAAATGGGAAGCCGGGATTATCTTGAATTATATCAGTTACAAGACGAGATGTTAAAAATTATATTTGCAAATGAAGAAATCTTTTATCTGACAGGAGGTACTTGTCTTGGTCGATTTTAGCAAATAAAATCACTGCGATTACAAGTAGAGACAATCCAAAAGACATTTTCGATCTGTATTTGATTTTTAAATTTTATAATATAAATATTAACAATATTCTGGAAATTGCTCATAAAAAAACAAAGTTTGAAGATGCAGATTTAATTGTCAGATTAAAAACATTTCCTGTTAAATTGATGGACGATATTAACTTGATAGATAAAGGTTTTTTAACCTCATTTGAAGAAGAATATCCTTTGATCATAGCTGAAATAATTGCAGTAATGTCAAATGAATAACGATCAACTTTCCCCTGAAAAATTTCAGCAGGATTCTTTTGCAGCCCTGAATGACCCACAGTTGCGCCGTAATTTTAAACGGGCCATGGGTGGGTTGATGGCAAAGCGCCTAGCCGTTTTTCCTGCTGCAGATGAATGGCAGGAACTCAGGGAACTGGGACATTCAATACGTGCAAATGCTTTGCGAAAGCTGCCTGAATTGCTGGCACAGCTGGAAGAGAACTGCAGCAAAAACGGAATTCAGGTACATTGGGCGGAAAGCGTAGATGAGGCAAATGCTCTTGTGCTGGAAATCGCACAGCAGCATGGAGTGAAAAGTGTGGTTAAGGGCAAGTCAATGGTTTCAGAGGAAATGGAATTGAACCATTATCTTGAGCAGCACGGAATCGAGGCCCTCGAAGCAGATCTGGGTGAATATATTATTCAGGTTGATCATGAATTGCCCTCACACATCATCATGCCTGCAATTCATAAAAATAAAGATCAAATCGCTCAGATGTTCAAGGAGAAAGTTGATCCGGAGGCACATGCAGAGAGTGCGGAGGAAATGACTGCAATTGCCCGGAAAGTACTGCGGCAGAAATTTTATGCTGCGGATATGGGCGTTTCCGGAGTTAATTTTGCGGTTGCAGAAACAGGAACTCTTTGCCTTGTGGAAAACGAGGGCAACGGTAGATTCTGTACCACCCTGCCGCCGGTTCATGTTGCGGTGATGGGGCTTGAAAAAGTGGTGGAGCGCCTTGAGGATGTTGCACCGTTGTTGAGTTTATTGACTCGTTCTGCGACTGGACAAGTGATCACGACCTACTTCAATATGATTACTTCTCCACGCAGAGCTCCGGAAAAAGACGGTCCGCAGGAAGTTCATTTAATTTTACTTGATAACGGACGTTCGCGCATGCACGCCGACGATTTGCTGCGCGATACGCTGCTTTGCATCCGTTGCGGAGCCTGCATGAATCATTGTCCGGTTTATACTCGTATCGGCGGACATGCATACAATACCACCTATCCTGGACCTATTGGAAAAATTCTCACTCCGCAAATTAAAGGTTTGCACGAGGCAGGACATTTGGCAGATGCTTCCAGTTTGTGTGGTGCCTGTGTTGAGGTCTGTCCTGTTAAAATTCCAATTACGGATATTCTGCTGCGTCTGCGTGTTGATAAAGCAGAAAACAAACGCAAAATTTCAATTACAAAATCCGGTAGTTTGCAGGCAAAAATAGAAAGCTTGATTTGGAAAGGCTGGGGTGTGGTTTTTGCCAGTCCATTGCTGTATAAAATGAAAAGTTATAAAATTTCTAAAATTGGCAATTACCTGCCGGGCTGGCTGCCGATTCTCCGGAATTGGACTGCGGTGCGTTCAAAACCAGTTTTTGCTAAAAAAAGTTTACATCAACTTGCACAGCAGGAGGGCTTGAGTGATGAATAATTCTGCAGTTGCACGTGAAAAAATACTGAGCGGATTACGCAGGTTTCATGACGCTCCGGAAAAATATCAGCAAAGTGTTTCTGTGATGGAACGCAAAAACTGGACACGAGCCGAAAAAGTGCTGCAGCTCAAAAGCATGATGGAGGCAGTTCACACAGAAGTCAGAATTTGCAGTGATAACACCTGGGGCGAAACTCTCCGTGCAGTTGTAAAGGAAAAGGGAATTAGCCAACTCCTTTACGGCAGCAAAACAGATCTAGCTGAAAAACTCCGCAGCATGAGTGAAAGCACTCCGGAAACCATGCCCGAACTGTTGGATTATGAACTACCGATTGAAGAAAGTAAGGATTTGCTGTTTGGCATTGATGCCTCCATCACAACAACACGCGGCGGTATTGCAGAAACCGGTTCGCTGATTCTCTGGCCGACTCCGGATGAGCCTCGTTTGATGTCTTTGATTCCGCCGCTTCACATTGCAGTGCTTTATGCAGATACCATCTACAACACTTTTTGGGAAGCCCTGACCAAAGAGCAATGGAGTTCCGGAATGCCTGCAAATGCACTTTTGATTTCCGGACCTTCCAAAACTGCTGATATTGAGCAAACCCTCGTTTATGGAGTACACGGCTGCAAAGAGTTGATTGTACTTCTGATTCAGTAAGCTGAAGAAATAAATGCAGCAAAGCGACATCATAATTATCGGAGGTGGAATTGTCGGACTGGCCACCGCATACCAATTTTCTCTGGATTATCCCCGCCTGAAAATTACGCTGCTGGAAAAAGAGCCAAAGCTGGCAATTCACCAGACCGGACACAATTCCGGCGTTCTGCATACAGGAATTTATTACAAACCCGGTTCCCTCAAAGCACTCAATTGCCGTGAAGGTAAATCCAGAATGGAGGATTTCTGCAGAGATGCAGGAATTGCTTATGAAATTTGCGGCAAAGTAATTGTTGCAGTTTCCGACAATGAATTGCCTGCACTTGAAACTATTTACCAGCGCGGACGTATCAACGGTGTACGCTGCGAAATAATTGGCAAAGAAAAACTGCATGAACTGGAGCCGCATGTTGCCGGAATTCAGGCCGTACATGTTCCGGAAGCAGGGATCGTAGATTATGGAGAAGTCTGCAGGCACTTTGCAGAACAGTTGCGGAAAAAAGGAGATAACTCAATCCACTGCTCCGCTAAAGTACTTGGAATTCGGCAGGCTGCTCAGTTGGTAGTGGAAACAGAGCAGGGAGAATTTGGGAGCAAATATCTGGTCAATTGTGCCGGTTTGTATTCTGATAAAATTACCGCCATGACTCAAACTCCGGAATCCAAAATAATCCCTTTCCGCGGAGAATATTACGAAGTATGTCCTGAAAAAAAATATTTGTGCAGAAATTTAATCTATCCGGTTCCGGATCCAAATTTTCCTTTTTTAGGTGTTCATTTTACACGCATGATTGATGGTACTCTGGAATGCGGACCGAATGCAGTTTTGGCTTTTGCCAGGGAAGGCTACACACGCAGTACTGTAAATGTTTTGGAACTGGCAGAGGTTTTGAGTTATCCGGGATTTTTAAAACTGGCAGCAAAATACTGGCGTGCGGGGGCCGGAGAAATGTGGCGTTCTTTCAGCAAGGCTGCATTCGTTAAGGCTTTGCAGCGTTTAATTCCGGAAATCTCTGCAGCTGATTTAGCAGTTGCTCCAGCCGGAATTCGGGCTCAGGCAGTTTTGTCCAACGGAAAACTGGTTGATGATTTTCTGATTCAGGAAAACAAGAATATCATCAATGTCGGCAATGCACCCTCACCGGCTGCAACTTCTTCACTCAACATCGGCAGGCACATTGTGGAGACTGTGGCAAAACGTTTTTAAACTGAACTTTCAAGACCATCAAAAATACTTTTCAATCCTGATGGAGCAGTAGAGCTCCAGAAACTTTGTTATTTCGAAGCCGGGGAGCAATCAAAATACAATCTGTTGGATAGAATTTACAATATTTCTCTCTGAGTTCGAAATGACAAACTTCACTGCTAAGACTTTTTTAGAGAGCGCCAGATTCCATTGTTCAACAACAATATGGAAAATAGTTGAAAAAACGGTTATTAACAATAAATAGGGTCAGAGTAATATTAATCAAAAAACATTTTATAAAACAATGATTATATAAACTCTTAAAAACTTGTCATTCCCGCGAAGCTTGTCTTCGGCTTGATCGGGGAGCGGAAATTCATAAACTTGTGTGTATCTGAAATAATGAACCGCAATTTTTGCACGCTTAAGAATATTGTCAGACGTATTGAATTTTTATTATTTGCTTAAACAGGATCCACTTTACTCGGCCTTCCGCTTTTTAGTGATTGCTGTGCGGCAAGTGCAATCAGCACCGGAGCAAGACCGTCTTTTCCGGAAACGGGAGTCGGTTTGTTTTCACGAACTGCATCGACAAAGGCCTGCATTTCAGCAACAAAAGCTTTTTCGTAACGTTCCAGAAAAAAGTAAAGCGGTTTGTCGCGGATTGTGCCGGATTCGTTGAGAACCACCATCGAAGTCGGCGTGTTATTGTCCGCCAGAGCCGTGCCTTTAGAACCGAAAACTTCGACACGCTGGTCATAACCGTATACCGCTTTGCGGCTGTTTTCGATGATACCGAGTGCGCCGTTGGCGAATTTTAAAGAAATTACCGCCGTGTCAATGTCGCCTGCCTTGCCGATTTCCGGATCAACGAGCACTGCGCCGTATGCGTGAACTTCAACAACTTCACTGCCGCTGACAAAACGGGCCATGTCAAAATCGTGAATCGTCATGTCCAGAAACAGACCGCCGGAACCGGCCACATAATCGGCCGGCGGTGGAGCGGGATCACGAGAAGTAATCCTGATAATGTGCGGATCTCCCAAAACACCGGAAGCGGACTGCTGCTGTACTGCAGAAAAATTGGGATCAAAACGGCGATTGAAACCCACCTGGAGTTTGACTCCCGATTTGTCAACTTCTGCCAGAGCATTACGGATAATTTGCGGATCCAGTGCAATCGGTTTTTCGCAAAAAATGTGCTTTCCTGCTTCGGCACATTCTATCATTTGCGGTGCATGTTCAGCAGATGGTGATCCGATCAGGATTGCATCAATTTCCGGATCGTCGAGCAATATCCGGTGATCTTTTCCTGTCACAGGAATATTTCTGGAAGCAGCCCATTTCTCGTCAAGAAACGGATCCGTGATTGCTTTTAAACGTGCGCCTTCGACACGGCTGAGCAGATTGTCCGCATGCAGTTTGCCGATACGTCCTGCGCCGATTATTCCAAAAGTAATTGTGTCAGTTTTGCGTTTCATTTGAATCCTTAATATAATATTCTATTTCAGGCAGTTTAACGTTTTATTTGCTCAGTGATGTCATTACACGCTTCCAGAAACCGGACTACCTTGCCGTCCTTAGATTCCTGCATGTTCACGAATAAATGTCCTTGCCTTTTTGGCATATTCAAGCGGATTGGCCTTTTCCGGATCCTGTTCTGCTTCAACCACAAACCAGCCCTGATATTTTGCTGTGACCAAGGCTTCGAAAATTGGGTCAAAGTCTATTACTCCATCTCCAGGAACAGTGAAGACTCCTGCTTTGACTGAATCCAGAAAGTTCATTTTTTTTGCCTCGACTTCATCCAAAACGGTCTGGCGAATGTCTTTGAGATGCACGTTACGAATTCGAGGCCCATATTTCTGAACTGTCTTCAGCGGATCATCACCTGCGTAGAACGCATGTCCTGTATCGACCAGCAGATGCACCAAATCAGAATCAGTCATTTCCATGAGCCTGTCGGTTTCAGCTGCAGTTTGAACAATTGTTCCCATGTGGTAGTGATAAGCGATCAGCATTCCATTTTCACGAGCCATTTCCCCAATTCGGTTTAAGCCTTCAGCAACTTGCAGCCACTGTTGATCCGTGTAAGATGGGCGATCAAAAACGTGTTTTGGGGTACCCTGCACACTGTGACCGCATTCGCAGATGTTTATGATTTTTGCTCCCATTGCCTTGAGAAAATTCATCTGCTGAATAAATTGGCTGACGGTGTCTTCAGTTCGACCTTCCTCACTGAAATAAGTACTAAACCATGCTGAAGAAATTTGCAGTCCACGTTTTTCCAGTGCGGGTTTAAGAACATCCGGATTCCGGGGATACTTGTTGCCGATTTCACTTCCGGAAAATCCTGCAGCGGCCATTTCGTCAATGCACTGCTCAAAAGAAATATGCCCGCCGAGTTCAGGCAAGTCGTCGTTGGTCCACGCGATGGGGGCAATGGATAAACGGATTGAGTTAGCTGAAAACATAAAATTTTCTGTAAATAAAATGTTAGTTATGTAAAGTCCGTAAAAGTCTTAATAAAGTCTCATTTGGAATGCAGTAAGAAATCTTGCAGTTGTTTTGAATAAAATCTTAATAAGGCCTGGCTTTGCGAATTTCATCAGCCATTTCCTGCTGTGAATCCATAGTGTTTTTAGAATTGGAGATTTCCGGAACTCCCACGCGCCACCAAGAATGATAACCGTCGCTCATGGTACCCGGCAGGACTTTGATTTCGATCAAGGTGGAAACGCTTTCTTTTTTTGCTGCATCAAGTGCATGACGGAATTCGTCCACATCGGCTGCATGAAAGGCTTTCACGCCGAGTGCTTCCGCATATTTTTTGAAATCCACAGGGGTAATCTCACCGGTCAAACGTCCACTTTCTTTTTCACGAAAACGAAACTCATTACCAAAACCCTCGCTGCCGTGTGCCATTTGTAAATTTTTGATGCACTGGAATCCGGAATTGTCGAGTAGAACAATGTTGATTTTTGTGTGTTCTTTGAGACTGGTGAGAATTTCCGAGTGCAGCATCAGGTAACTGCCGTCACCGACAATTGCATAAATTTCTCCTTCGTTCATCGCTAATTTTGCCCCTAATGCGCCTGCCACTTCGTAACCCATGCAGGAATAACCGTATTCCAGATGATAAGTTTTAGGCAGTTCAGAACGCCACAAACGGTGCAAATCTCCGGGCAAACTTCCGGCGGCACACAGAATCACATCTTCCGGAGCCATGAACTCATTCAAGGTGCCGAGAATCTGAGTCTGCACATTTCCGCTATCATTCTTAAGTCCGTAAAGCCGGTCCACTTCCTTGTTCCATTCGGACTTCAACTGAGAAACTTTGTTTGCATAGTCAGGACTTGTTTTATACGCAATATTTTTAAGTCCGGAACTGAGTGCTTCCAATCCGGATTTAGCATCTGCCTGCAGCGCAATACCGTCCATTTTATTGCCGTCAAATGTACTGACGTTGAGGTGCAGCAATTTCACATCCGAGTTGAAAATCTGTTTAGATGCTGTCGTAAAATCCTGCAAACGTGAACCGACCGCTAAAATCAAATCTGCGTCTTTTGCCAGTATATTTGCGGCAGCAGTTCCGGTAACGCCCACTCCGCCAACGCTCATTTCGTCTTTCCAACTCATTGCACTTTTTCCGGCCTGTGTTTCGCAAACCGGAATTCCGAAAGTATCCGCAAAATCCCGCAGTGTTTCCGTCGCCAAAGAATAATGTACTCCTCCGCCTGCGATGATCAGGGGACGCTTAGAATTCCGAAGAAGTTCAACAGCATTCCGGAGTGGACGCGCATGTAAAGAACGGCGGTCCAGATGCCAGATTCGTTTTTCAAGAAATGAAGTCGGATAATCATAAGCTTCGGCCTGCGTGTCCTGCGGCAAACACAAAGTAACCGCACCGGTGTCCACCGGATCAGTCAAAACACGCAGCGCATTCAAGCCAGCGCTCATCAGTTGTTCCGGACGTTCGATACGATCCCAGTAACGGCTGACGGGTTTGAAAGCATGATTTGCATTAACTCCATAATCCCACGGTGTTTCGATTTGCTGCAAAACCGGATCTGGCTGACGAGACGCAAAAATGTCGCCGGGCAACAGCAAAACCGGAATCCGGTTGACAGTTGCAGCAGCAGCTCCGGTGATCATGTTGGTTGCTCCCGGACCAATCGAACTGGTGCAGGCGTAAATCCCAAGCCGATTCTTCTGCTTGGCAAAAGCTGCGGCGGCGTGCACCAAACCCTGTTCGTTATGGCCTTGAATGAAACGCAGGCCGGTACCGCCGTATTCCAGCGCTTCGCCGATTCCGGTTACGTTTCCATGTCCGAAAATTCCCATCACGCCGTGGACAAATTTGTATTCCATGCCATCGAGTTCAATAAACTGCTGATCCAAAAAACGCAGCAGCGCCTGTGCCATGGTGAGTCTAATTGTTTCCATAAAACCTTTTAATTCTTAAAACAAAATCGCCGATATAATTTCTTCATTGCACCTACTGCTTAACCATCCATTCATGCTGCGGATCATTATGAAATTTCCAAATCCGTTTTGGACCTGCCATCACATTCAGATAATAGAGATCGTATCCATGCGCAGCTCCGACCGGATGATAACCGCGCGGAACCATCACCACATCATGATTCTGAACCGCCATTGTTTCGTCCAGGCTGCCATCATCCGTGTAAACACGCTGGAAAGCAAAGCCCTGCGGAGGATTGACGCGGTGGTAATATGTTTCTTCCAAATATGATTCTTCCGGAATATTATCAGAATCATGTTTGTGCGGCGGATAACTCGACCAATTACCGTTCGGAGTGAGCACTTCCACCACGAGCAGACTGTCTGCATCAGCAGTTTCCGGCAGAATATTACAGATGTGACGGGTGTTCGTTCCGTGTCCCCGTGTTTCGTATGTCATGTTTTCCGGTGTAATCAAACGTGCTGGAAAACTGCCTTTTCCCGGTGCAGAACAAACCGCCAGTTCTAAATCCGTTTCTGCTGCTACAGTAAATTGATCATCATTCGGCAGATAAACCGCATAAGGTGGTTTTCCTGCTGCATTTGAATTTTCGGAAAAAACGCTCATGCGCTCACCTAAATTGTTCCACGATTCATGAAGAGTTTTCACACTCGCGATACCGCTAACGAGTACAAGACAAACTTCACGGGCTCCGGTTTCCCTTTGCAGGTGTTGTCCGGCTTTAAGTTTAAAAAAATCGAAACCAACATATTTCCAGGCTGCGGATTCCGGAGTTATATTTTGGATGCGTCCCTCTGAATTTGGGGACTGCGCACGGGAAAGTAGAGAAGTCATATTGTTTTTTTATCTGTTGTACCAAATATTTATCACCTGTTGATAACGCTCTGCGATCATGGAAGAAACTTCAGTCTCAGTAATTTTGCCCTCTGCGAATTTTATCCATGGTTCCCAAAAAATGCTGCGTCCAACAGCAAATCCGCAAGTGTGAGGAGTTGAACGCGCGACACGGAACCATCTTTCAAACTGCTCGATCGGTGCGTTATTTCCGAGAATAATTACTCCAACCTCCGGATCGTACTTATCCAGAACTCCGGTCATCGTTTGCCATTCTTCTTCGGTATCCAGCGCGGTTATTTTCCACCAATAAGGATTAATACTTGCTTGATAGACTTCCGTCATCGCCTCACCCATGGTCTTTCCGGAGGAGACTTGACTTTCATTTTTGGCAAAATCATCCGGAATAATCAATTCCAACATCAATTTACGCTTGAGCGCAGCACAAACTTCATTCAGTTTTTGGAGTTGTGCCAGTTGTGTGTTTTTATCTTCCGGATTAATTTCTGGATGAAAATGCCAAAGCACTTTCACAAACCAGTTTGCTGGACGTACCAATAATTGTTGATAAAGCGAATCCTCTGTCAACCACTCTACCGGAAATGAACCAGCTTTTTCAATTGGAACACCGATTGTATAATCCGCGTCTGCAGAATTTGTCAGAATATTTTGACCATATTCCGGGTCAATCAAAATCGCGAGTCCTTTGTGATTGTTTGATTTTCGGACATTTTGAAAACCCTTGCAAACTTGATCCTTAAAATCTGTAATTTTATCTGTGGATAAAGCATTTTCACGGCAAGTGTCTTCAAATTGAGTACGATGATCAAAAGCCAGAATCAGTAATTCTTCCCGCAGCGGAAGTTTCATTTTTTGAGGATGCCCCTCGCGCCGGAGGTTTCGGAATTCTGTTCTCAAGTGCAGTTGATCCATTTTAGACCAGAATGTTTGTTGCTGCTGCGCCAAATTGTGAGCATCATCGAAGTGCCGGATAAAATATTCAATTTCCGCAAAAGAAGGTGCGGCCGGAGAACATCCGTGCCGTGTTACCACCAGCGCCCCGCAGGCATTTCCGTAGAGAGCGCAGGTTTCCAAACTTTCTTTTCGTAACCATCCACGCAAAAATCCGCTCATAAAAGCGTCACCTGCACCGAGTACATTCAGCACTTCAATCTGAAAGGAACGTGCGGAAACCGGTTTTTCTGACTCCGGAGCATAAACTTCACAACCGTCTGCACCACGTTTGAGCACAACGGTTGCCGACGATTGCTGGCGAATGGCGGACAAACAACTCTCCAGCGTTTCTGCACTGTCCGTTACAGACTTCCCTGCGCAAATCTGTACTTCTTCCTCGGTACCGACAATCAAGTCCAAGTCTGCAAGAAAGGGTTGGATCTCCCGTGTTACTTTTTCGGAAGCAACAAAACGCGTTTCTCCGTCACCGGCTTCAGTCAAGCCCCATAAAACAGGACGATAGTCGATGTCCAGAATAACCGCACATCCGCATTCTTTGGCAACTTTCACAGCTTGACGTGTGGCAGCACGCATTTCCGGAGTGGACAATCCGGTACCGGTAATCAAAAGGGCTTTAGCTTTCTTGAAAATTTCAGAATCGGCATCTTCCGGTTGAATCTGCATATCCGCACAATTTTCACGGTAGAAAATCAAAGGGAAACGTTCCGGCGGATTCACGCCGAGCAAAACAAGCGCGGTTAAATGTTCTGCTGTGCTTCTTAAAAGCGAAGTATCGACGCCTTCTTTTTCCAGAGTATTCCGTAAATAAACGCCCATATCATCTGTTCCAATGCAGGAAAACATGGCGGAATTCAAACCCAATCGAGCAGTTCCGACTGCGGTGTTTCCTGCACAACCGCCGAGATATTTGCGAAAACTCTGCGCATCTTCAAGCGGACTGTGTACCTGTTCGGCATAAAAGTCAACAGCAACACGCCCCATGCAGATCAAATCAAGCGGTCTGGAATTATCGATTAAGTTTTGTGTTTTTGACATATTTTAGCTGAATTAAATAGATTCTACTTTTTCCGGTTTCCCGCTTTTTAGTGATTGCTGTGCGGCCAGTGCAATCAGCACCGGAAGCTACCTGTTGCTGTACTGCAGAAAAATCGGGATCAAAACGGCGTTTAAATTCCACCTGGAGTTTGACTCCGGATTTGTCAATTTTACCAGAGCATTCCGGATAATTTGCTTATCAAGTACAATCGGTTTTTCACAAAAATTATGCTTTCCGGCTTGTGCATATTCGCTCATTTGCGCATCGTGTTACGGTGAAGGTGAGTCAATTTCGTCAAGAGAACACCAACGGGATTCTTTGGCAGAATTATTAACTGCTACCAGAATTTTTTGAATTTCGTAAGCTTCGTGGAAATCCGGCCACGACTTTCCGGAGGCACCTAAAGCATGTAAAATTTGGAATACTTCAATAATTTTCAGTTCATTGAAACCTAGCTGATGGCCGGGTGCAGGACAAAATTTTGCGTAAGTTCCATGATTCGGCCCAGCTTCTAAAATCTTGAAACCGTCCCTTCCAGGTTGCTGATTGGCTTGATATAAGCGGAGTTCGTTAAAGTGTTCTTGAGTAAAAACTAATGTCCCTTTGCTTCCATTGAGTTCAAAAGCCAAGTTCATTTTGCGTCCCCAGGCCAGCCAATTTGCTTCTAAAGTTCCGCAACAACCATTTTCAAATCGTGCTAAAAAATGAGTTTGATCATCGACTTTGACCGTTTTCATGCGTTTTGATCCGGAAATTTTGCTGTGCTTTGCAGCTTCTGGTCGTTCCGGATAAACCGTACGTTGCATTCCCATAACTTCGCTGATTGGGCCAACCAAAAAACGGGCTAAGGAAATAATATGACTGCCGATATCATACAGTGCACCTCCCCCTTGTCCAGCATCAAGACGAGTTGTGTAGGGAGCTTGAGCATCGGCCATGAAATCTTCGGCGTGAACACCACGAAAACTAAGCAATTCTCCAATTTCACCACTTTGCACAATTTCCCTTGCGGTTTGAATCATCGGATTTTGCAGATAATTGTAACCAACCAGAGTAGCAACTCCGGCAGATGTTGCTGCATCCCGCATCGCTTTTGCTTCTGCCAGAGTGCAAGCCAGTGGTTTTTCACAGTAAACAGGTTTTCCCTTTGCAATGGCAGCCAGTGCAATTGGAGCATGTAGATGGTTGGGTGCGGTGATGTCCACCAATTCTACCTCAGGATGGTCAACAAGTTTTTGCCAATCTGAGGTAAAATTTTCAAATTGAAGGCTTTGTGCCGCTGCTTCAGCCATTTCCAAATTTGCGTCTGCCAGCATTTTTAAGACTGGTTTTAGTGGTACATCAAAAATTCCGGCAACTGAGCTGTAAGCGTTTGCATGACAGCGTCCCATAAAACCGGAACCTACTAGACCAATACCAATTGTTTTCATTATTTACTCGCTTAGATTTATGGAAGGTAAAATACTCACCCCCTCCAAGTCAGTATTTCTGTAAAATAAATTTTGAAATACCATTTTTTGTTGATTTGCGCTGCACAACTAACTAAACACCAATCCATCTGCATAGAACAAGGCTGGACTGAAAAAAATGCACCTCCATTATTTAAGGTCAGTTGAATTACATTTTATTGAAAATAATCAATGAATTTCGGGTTTCGCCACACCATATAGCCGAGCTGATATTGTTGAGAAAAAGGCAACAGCAAGGTCAGATTCCAGTTCCTGCAATTCCTGTCCACCTGCCATCATTCCGACTTGATTCTAGTGCTGCTTCTATAAAAAACATCCCGGCAATTCCATCTTCCAAATCCGGAAATAAAACATCCTGCGGAACAGGTTTGCCTTCACGGGCAGCATAAACGGCTTGTGCGATTTCGGTATAAATATTCGCAAAACCCTCGATGTAGCCTTCTGGATGTCCAGGAGGAGTTCGGGTTACTTTTGCGGCAGATTCAGCAAGTTCCGGACTTCCCCGTCCGAGAATTTGCGAAGGTTTTCCAAGTGGTGAAAATTTAAGGTAGTTTGGATTTTCCTGTGACCACTCAATGCCTGCTTTACTGCCGTAGATTCTGAGGCGCAAACCGTTTTCATTACCGGGTGCAACCTGACTCACCCAAAGCATTCCTTTTGCGCCGCCGGAGAAGCGCAGCAAAATATGTGCGTTATCATCCAGAACGCGGCCTTCTACAAAATGATTCAAATCTGCGAGGATCTCTGTCGGTTGTAAACCGCTCACAAAACTGCTGAGATGAAACGCGTGAGTTCCTATGTCGCCAAGCAATCCGCCCTGACCGCCCTGTTCTGGATCCGTGCGCCAAGCGGCTTGTTTATGTCCGCTATCTTCCAGTTTTTCGGACAACCAATCTTGCGCATATTCGATTTGTACAGTTCGAAGATCACCGAGCTCACCTTGAGCAATTAAGGCACGCGCATGTCTCACAATGGGATAACCGCTGTAGTTGTAAGTCAGCGCAAATATCTTGTCTGATTTACTTGCGAATTCCGCAAATGATTGAGCCTCTTCCAAAGATGCGGAAAGCGGTTTGTCGCAGATTACATGAATTCCTGCTTTCAGGAAAATTTCTGCGATCCGCAGGTGCAGATGGTTTGGAGTCACAATCACCACTGCCTCAATTCCATCTGAGCGTGACTGTTCTTTTTCCGCCATTTCCTGAAAATCGCCATAACTTCTGTCAGCGGAAATCCCGAGCGTTTTTGCGGAACGTCTTGAGCGTTCTGCTTCAGATGAGAAAGCGCCGGCAACCAATTCGTAATGATTGTCCAGACGTGCCGCCATCCGATGAATCTCTCCAATGAAAGCTCCTTCACCGCCGCCGACCATTCCGAATTTAATTCTGCTCTGCATTAGTTTCAACTCTTTTCCACAGGTTTACTGCGAAGCGATGCCACGGTTTCCGGTTCAGCCCGTTTACAATTCTGGGGCGGCAGTCCCTGTTCCATTAGTTTCAAATCTTCAAGCACCAAATCACCCATCTCAAGCAATGCGGAACTTAACGCGCCTGCCCGGTGTGCGGATAGTAAAACATTAGGAGATTTCCGGATTGGATGATCCAATGCTAAAGGTTCCTCCGGAAAAACATCTGTCGCTAAACGTATTTTTCCTTGTGCTGTGTATTCTGCAAGTGCGTCAAAATCCGCAATGGCAGCTCTGTTTAAAAGCAATAATCCGGCACCGTGCTGCATCAAATCAAGTTTTTCCGCATTGAGCATTCCGCTGTTAGTTTCAGTGACTGCGGCAACCACGAAGATAAACCTACTTTTAGCCAGAACTTCTTCAAGTCTTGCCGGAACAACCCCTTCACTTAAAAAAAAACTTTCGGTCAGCCATGGATCAAAGACACGGATGGTTGGGCGGAATCCCTGCAGCAGTTTATGAATCGCTTTGCCTAAGTCGCCAAAGCCGATAAATCCTAACTCAGCTCCGCTGATCAACTCACTTTCAGCGTTGCCTGCTAAACCGTAAAGTTCCTTGCCTTTGACGAAATCTCCATGTGCGCTGTGGATACCTCTGGCGAGACTGAGTAACATGCCAATTGCAATTTCTGCCACAGGCATTGAAAAAACTGACGATGGTGTCAGTACTCTAATGCCTTTGCTGAAACAAAACTGATAATCGATATTGGGCATAAAATTGCCCTCTACATTAAAAACAGCTTTAAGCTTCTGCGCCCGTTTTAAAAGCGGTGCGTCCAAATCAGCATGTCCGATAATAAAATCAACATCGCCGATGTGCTTGTTATAAAAATCAGCTCGGTTACTTCCATCAAATTCTATCAGCTGATGAACAGCAGAAAGTTCTTGTAGTGCAACCGTAGTAAAAATATCCTCTTTTTTTCGTGGATGGGGATCGAGAAGGACGGTACTCAAGATGTTCTCCTAAAATTATAATCTGCTTGCGGAAATAAAGTGTAATCAGGCTGCTGAGTTTCTCTCTCTGAACAGCCGGGTTAAGATTAATCCTAACCCGACCTGCTTTGTTCAGCAATTTGCAGCAATCAAGTAAAAAAATTTACTTGAAATCTGCTGCGTTCTTTTTGGTGACAAGCAATGTGCCTGTATCAACCACAGGAGGAAGTGAACGTCCTTTGGCTAATTCGAGGGCTTTCTCGACACCATATGCGCCCATGTTATAGGAAAACTGCGCGATTGTTGCGGTCATTTCCCCAGCCTGAATGCTCTTCGCAGCATCCGGGTTTGCGTCAAATCCAACTACGACAACGTCATTCAGCATGTCAGCATCTTTGAGAGCTTCAACTGCACCGAGAGCCATATTGTCATTGCTGGCAAAAACAGCTTTCAAGTTCTGGTTACGTGTCAGGATGTTTTCCATAACGGTACGTCCCTGAGCACGATCCCAGTTTGCAGGCTGTTCAGCCACAATGTTCAGACCGCAAGCTTTAAGTCCGGCATGTGCACCGTCTGCTCTGGCTTTTCCGGTGGACTGAGTAATGATCCCCTGAAGAATTGCGACATCAGATCCTTTTGCGACTTTGCCGCAGATGAAGTCTGCCGCCATCTTTGCACCGGCTTTATTGTCGGTTCCAATGAAGGTGACCCCTTTGTTGATACCTTTGGTGTCAATGAACACGACAGGAATACCAGCTGCACGTGCGGACTCAATGACATTTGCCAAAGCATTTGGATCGGTTGGAGCAATTGCGATCGCAGTTACACCCTTAGTAATCTGATCTTCAACCTGATTGATTTGCGACTGAATATCGGATTCTTGCGGAGGTGCAAGCACAACTATCTTGACACCAAGTTCAGCGGCTTTTTCTCTACCGCCCTTTTCAACGGAAGCCCAAAACGGATTGCCCGCTCCTGGACCTTTCATGCTGAGCAGTACTGTTTCAGCAAAAGCACCTGTGCCAATTAAGGCCGCCAGTGTGCTTGCAAATAAAATTTTTACTATTTTCATTATTCATCTCACTATTTAGTTATCAAAAATACAGTAACTAAAAGACCATCTTTCAGCACTGTTTTGTCATTGTTAAAAAACATTCAGTTGGAGGCACCTCCCTTCTTTTTTACGAAAATTATAAATATAATCAGTCCACCAGAAATTTATCGTCTAGTACTGATTTCTCTACGTAATACATCCACATAAACTGCAATAATGATAATTGCACCTATCATTATCTGCTGCCAGAAAACACTGACATCCATCAGGTTCAAACCATTGCGTAAAAGTCCCATTAAAAATACTCCGGAAAAAACACCGATGACAGTTCCACGTCCGCCAAAAAAACTTGCACCACCGATAATAACAGCCGCAATAGCATCTAGCTCAGACTGTAAACCAGCATTCGGATAGCCGGAATTGGTACGTCCAGCCAGAATCAATGCGGCAACCCCGGCGAGCCCGCCGCAAATTGTGTAAACTAAAATAAGCATATTATCCACATTAATCCCAACTGCTCTGGCCGCATTCGGATTCCCGCCAATTCCGAAAATCCAGCGACCGTGTTGAGTATGTTCTAAATAGAACCAGACTACTAAATACAAAAAGATAACGAAAATAAGGCTAACCGGAATATACTCACGCGCCCCCTCCCCAAGCAGCCAATCCAGTTTGATGCGTCCTGTTCCGAGAAAATTCACCTCTTCCGCAAATCCGCTGATTGGTACGCCACCGGAAACAAGGTTGCCAACTCCTCGAAACAAATAAAGCGTGCCGAGTGTCATGATAAAAGGGTGAGGCATCCTGAGTTTTGTAATCCCGACTCCATTAAGATATCCGCAAATGACACCAACTATAATCGGAACCACCATGACAACAATCCAGGGGAATCCGGCTTTAGAAGTAATTGCCAGAGCCATCAGGGACAACATCAGTATTGAACCTACTGAAAGATCGATTCCCGCTGTAACTATAACTATGAACATGCCCAGAGCCAAGGTTGCCTGCCATGCTGTTTGTTTAAAAACATTGGTCAAATTCCGCCAGGTGAAAAAAACATCCGGCTGAAGTATGTGCAGAGCCAACATCATAATCGCGATTAGAATTAAAATTCCATAGTGGTCCAGGACTGAGCCGATTTTCGCACGCATTTCAACGGAAATATTTACCATTGGAGATTTTGTAGACGTATCATTCATTGCGATATTCCATTCTTGTTCTGAGTTGTACCCATAATCCAACCAATGAGTTCGTCGTGGCTAGTTTCCTTGATTGAATCCTCCGCAAAATTTCTTCCATGGAAGAGCGCCATTACCCGGTCACAGACAGCAAAAATATCATCCATCCTGTGACTGATGATTATTACGGCGACATTGAGGCTTTTTAATCTTTTAATAAGGTCAAGGACTTTTGATACTTCTTTCACTGCAAGAGCCGCGGTCGGTTCGTCCATGATAACCAGATTTGCGTCAAAAGCTGTAGCTCTGGCAATTGCGACAGCTTGACGTTGACCGCCGGAAAGTTCTTCGACTTTTTGCTTAGCACTTTTGACATGAATTTTCAGGTTGTCCAAATGTTCCTGTGACATCTCAAGACAGCGTTTGTGATCAATACGGTTTATCAAACCGAAACGTTTAGTGGGTTCACGACCCAGATAAATATTTTGTGCGATTGGTAAATTTCCCGCCAGGGCTAAATCCTGATAGACCATCTCAATACCAAGATCACGGGCATCACGGGGTGTATTGAATTTTACCGGTTTCCCTTGAAACATGATTTCACCTTTAGATGCTGGATTGAGTCCCGAAATTGTTTTCATCAATGTCGATTTACCGGCTCCGTTATCACCAATGACACCTAATACTTCACCTGCAGAAACCTGAAGATCTACGTTTTCCAGCGCAGTGATTGCACCAAAATATTTGCATATTCCTTTTACTTGTAAAATGGGAGTTGTCATATATTTTTTCTGTTTGCTTGAATTAAACCACTTTGCCGTCAGGATCAAGTACTCCCTTGATCAAGATGAAACAACCGTAAGGTCTTCGTTCCGCAGCCGCGCAGACTACGGCATACGCGTTTTTGGCACGTTCATAAAATGCATGACGTTCAATTGAACCCATTTCCCAATGCCTGTCTGAGGTATCATCGAGAATAGTTCTCATCTCATGATGGCATGCGACCAATTCATCTTTGTTACCAACTACTTCCATACGGAAAACCGGTTCATCGACAAAACTGTCGAGCGGTAAAACCGATAAGACGGCTTTTGCCAATTCCGGAATATCCAGTCCGTCCATCTGAATAAATTTTCCGGAGACTGTTTCAGACGCTACCGAATCCGAGGGAAAATTACAATCTGTCAAAACCAGCTCATCCCCGTGTCCCATTGAACGAAGAACATGAAGAAGTTCTGCATTTAAATATGGATTTAGATTTTTTAGCATTATGAAAGATCTTGTTTATTTAGCTTATTAAATTTAATGAAAAATATATTTCAAATAATTTCATAAATGGAATATACTCTATAAAAATAATTTGTAAAGTTTTTTTTAAGACGTCATTCATTTTTATGGCAGACAGGAAAATTTATTATAAAAATAGCTTTCAATCTCCATTAATGAGTTGTTAAAACAACACTAGCATCAACTTACAAAAGAAGGGTAATTCATGGATTACGAACATTTAAGAAATGAGCTTGTAAGCTGTCACAGCAGCTTGAGCCGCCGTTTGCAGCAGATCAACCGTTTCGCGATGAGTCATCCGAATGACATGGCTTTGGAAACGATTGTGGTCATCGCGGAACGTGCGGAAGTGCCGCCGTCGAGTTTGATTCGTTTTGCCAAAAGTTTCGGCTTCAGCGGATTCAGTGAAATGCAGAAAGTTTTCCAGCAGGGTCTGGTGGACAGCACAAGCGACTACCGGCAACGTGTTCATACCATGAATCTGCAGATCAGCCGGCAAACGGAAGCTGCACAGTCAAACCTGGATCATTTTATAAATGGCGGCATCGACGCGCTGCATAAACTTCGTGAATCTGTGACAGACCAGGAAATTGAAAACGCGGCTGCACTTTTGTCAAAAGCTAATGTTGTGCATGTTGCGGCTCAGCGTCGTTCCTTCCCGATTGCTGCATATTTGACTTATGCCTTGAGCCATCTTGGTGTGCCGAATATGCTTTTAGACAGCTTGGGAGGGATGTTTGCCGAACAGGGAAAAACGGTACGTGAGGGTGATGTTTTGCTGGCAGTTAGTTTTTCTCCTTACGCCAGTGAAGTGCTTAAACTGGTCGAAGTTGTTCACGCACGGGATGTACCGGTGATTGTCATAACTGACAGTATCCTCAGTCCGCTGGCTGCGTTAGCTGATGTTTGTCTGGAAGTAAAGGAAACAGAAGTGTTCGGATTTCGCGGACTTGTTTTGAGTGCGTTGATGTGTTTGTCACTTTCACTGATTGTGGAATTGGGCCGGCAAATGGAACAACCTCCGCCCGGTCCAGTGCCTTAAATTTATAACTGATATTATTGTACTCAGAATCAGCGTGACTTTTTTTGCCAAGCTGAGCAGAATGTAAATCCTGTTTGCGTTTTGAACATGCTGTTTACAAAAGACTGTCTTTAAAAAATCCGTAATTCTTTCTATCTATGATGATCTAGTAAAAAGTTGTCATTCCTGCGAAGCTTGCCCTCGGCTTGATTGGGAAGCGGGAATCCAGAGTTTGGAAAAAAATCGCGCCAACCGGACTCAATAATTATGTTTATTTGCTGGGATTGTTTAGCAGAAATTATAATAATATTAACCTGATTCACTCTAAGGAACTTCTCCTGGATTCCCGCCTTTGCGTGAATGACAGAACAAAGGCTATGCTACATTTAATCAATAAAGGTTAAGGCATAATTTGTCATTTCGAGCACAGGGAGAAATCTTAATTCTATTAGTGTGGTCGCCAATACAAGATTTCTTGCTACACTCTAAATGACACAAATTAATCACTTTTTGTGATTGCATCATTGTTAATGATTTTGTCATTCCCGCAAAAGCGGGAATCCAGGAACTTGTAAGTATCTAAAATGCTTGTCCTCGACCTGATCGGGGAATGACAAATAAGTGTGTCATTTTTACTTTTTGCGAGTTCATCATCTTTGATTTAATCTCATTTCCTAAGAAATTCTAAATGACTGACACAGCACTTTGTTTTTTGACAGCAACTGAGCTGGCACAGAAAATTCGTTCCGGCGAACTTTCCGCGGTTGAAACTATGGAAGCGCATTTGGCGCAAATCGAAAAAGTCAATCCGCAGGTCAATGCCATTGTCACTTTGCTGCCGGAAATGGCCATGGAAGCAGCACGTAAAGCTGATGAAAAATTAGCTCGGGGTGAGGAAATTGGTCCGCTGCACGGATTACCGGTAGCGCACAAAGATCTGGTGCAGACAAAAGGAATCCGCACAACATTTGGCTCACTAGTTTATGAGGATTTCATTCCTGAAGAAGACGCATTGCTTGTGGAACGTTTACGGGAAGCAGGCGCGATTTTACTCGGAAAAACGAATACTCCGGAATTCGGCGCAGGATCACAGACCTTTAATAAGGTTTTTGGCGTAACAAAAAACCCTTATGATTTAAGTAAAACCTGCGGCGGAAGCAGTGGTGGTGCAGCGGTTTCGGTTGCCTGCAGAATGCTGCCGTTTGCGGACGGCAGTGATTTGGGAGGTTCGCTCAGGAATCCTACTAATTTCTGCAATGTGGTTGGTTTTCGGCCCTCTGTAGGTCGAGTGCCAAGCTGGCCGAATGAATCCGGCTGGAACAGTTTTGCCGTGGATGGACCAATTGCACGCACGGTTGAGGATACCGCACTGATGCTGAGTGTTTTAGCCGGACCGGATTTGCGCTCCCCGATTTCACTTCCGGAAAGCGGAGCTGTTTTCCGAAAGCCGCTGGAGCGTAACATAAAAGGAATTCGCATTGCATGGAGTCGCAATTTGGGTGGCCTGCCCGTCGACTCCCGTGTGACAGAAACTCTGGAAAAACAGCGGCACGTTTTTGAGGATTTGGGCTGCATCGTTGGGGAAGGATTTCCGGATTTTTCGGATGCGGATGAAATATTTAAAAATTTCCGAGCCTGGTTTTATGAATTAAAATTGGCTTCGCTGCTGCCGGAACACAGAGATAAAATCAAGGAAACGGTGATTTGGAATATTGAATCCGGCATGAAATTAAGTGGTCCGGAATTAGGGCGGGCGGAAGTCAAACGTACGGCGCTGTTTCACCGGGTAAGGGAATTTATGCAGAATTATGATTACCTGGCGCTGCCGGTGAGTCAGGTTCCGCCGTTTCCGATTGAGCAGGAATTTGTTTCCAAAATAAATGGTTTGCAGATGGAAACGTATCTGGACTGGATGCGTTCCTGCTATTTTATTTCAGTCACAGGTCAGCCTGCGATTTCGGTGCCCTGCGGATTTACAAACGACGGCCTGCCGGTTGGACTGCAGTTAGTTGGAAAACCGCAGGACGATCTGGGAGTATTGCAGTTGGCTCATGCTTTTGAAAAAGCGAGCGGATTTTATCAGCAAATTCCGGATTTGCTGAATAATAATTAAGAGGACACAATACTTAATTATTAAGATCTCGCTCTTCGTTCGAGATGACAACTGGCACGAGCTGCTGTGTCAATGGTTCATCCAAAAGCACAGGCACGAATTTTGGTAGATGCTATTTATATTCATAATTATTCTACGTGCAAGAATTTTGGGGAAATGATGATTAAATCATTTTTTTAGAATTATATTTCGTGACCCCTAAAATTCGGATTCAGACAGAGATCCCCTCTAATATTCCTTTTCTTGTCATCCCGGACTTGATCCGGGATCCAGGGAAACCGCATCATATCAAACTCTCAACCTCCAAATTTGTCTCTATAGGCAAGATCAGAAACCAGAAACAATAAAATAATTAAGTATTGTGCCCCTTTAATTATTGGAAAAAATACTTGAAAGTATTTATAATTGGATTACTATGTTCAGTAAATGAACATACTTGAGGCCGAGAAATATGACACTCAAATTTAGAATTCTGTAAAAATGACTCCGGAAGAACTACGTACACTGACACTTTTTAATACAGTTGAAAGCAGGCCTGAAATTAATCAGCGGCAGCTGGCTCAGGAACTGGATGTCTCTCTGGGGCTTGCAAACACTTACTTTCAAAGAGTTCTCAAAAAAGGCTGGGTACGCGCCCAGCAGGTCAAACCGCGCCGCTGGCTTTATTTTCTAACTCCGCAGGGAGTACTGGAAAAAAGCCGCCTCAGCCTCTCATATCTGCACCGCACCCTGGAATCTTTCCGTGAACTAAAAAGCAAGGGTGATGAGCAACTGAGCATTCTGTCTGAAAAAGGGGTGCAGGGCATTCATTTGTGCGGAGAGGATGATTTGACTGAAGTGCTCAGCTACTGTTTTTCCGGATTTGAGATTGAACTGCTTTCTGTGATTTCGGAGAAATCATTGCTGGCAAATTCGGCATCAGATGGAAATCCGTCTTTGCCGGAATTAAAATCCGGTGAACGGATTCTGCTGGCATCCCTTGAACACAGGGCTTCGTTGACTGAATTGCTCACGCAGCAGGGACTGAAGAAAAATCAGCACTGGGTTTTATTTTCGTAAAAACGACAGAGTTTTAGAAAAATATATTGATATTAGAAATGATGATACCTTTGGATATTTAAAAACCGTGTCATTGCTTACAAAGCGGGAAATCTTGATAGAGCTTGGCATAATATTTAAGATTTCTCTCTTCGTTCGAGATGACAACAGGTTAATCACTTTTTGCGACTACATCTTTATAAATGATTTTGTAATTCCCGTGGAAACGGGAATCCAGAAACAGTAATTTGTCATTTCGACCAGAGGGATAAATCTTGAGAGAGCTTAGCATCATATATTAAGATCTCTCACTTCGTTCGAGATGACAACAGGTTAATCACTTTTTGCGACTGCATCATGCACTACTGTCCTGAAACAAGTTGGTATGTACTCCGTGTCCGCTCGCAGGCAGAGCGACTGGTGCATGTGGGTTTGCACCACAAACAGTTTGAGGTGCTTAATCCAACCTATCAGGCTTTGAGCATCCGCAAGGACCGGCGAAAGGTGTTGACGCGGCCAATCTTCAACGGTTACATGTTCATCCGCACCCTGCTGAATCCGGAATGTCACCTTGAAATTTTAAAAACACCGGGTGTGGTTGAGATTTTGAAAAGCCCCAGTGGACCAACTCCGGTTCCGGATGAGCAGGTTGAGAATGTACGTTTGCTCGAAAAACACGTGGGTGCTTGTTTTTTTGGTACCGATTTCGAGGTTGGTGATTCCGTTTTTGTTCGTGAGGGACCACTGACAGGCTTACGGGGAGTGATTGACAGACTGGACCGCAAAAAACTGCACATCCATGTAGACGCAATTCCGGGTTCAGTTATGATTGATGTTGAACCACATCAGGTTCAGCTCGAAAAAGACACAGTCTATCAGTTGGTTACTAAAAGATAGATAGGATCTATTTCGACAGGATTACAGGATTTTCATGTTTGTTTTTTTGCAGAAAGTTTGCTTAGATTTGACAGTTTCGTAAAAACCTTAATACTCGCAAAGTTACGGGGTCAGTTCTAACATTACAACAATTATAAAATCGTTAAATTTATGGCAAGACCTTTGAGAATAGAATATGCAGGTGCGCTGTATCATATAACGTCTCGCGGAGATCATCGCGAAGATATTTACCGTGATAATGGGGATAGGGAACAATGGCTGGAGATATTGAGCCAAGTCTGTGAACGATTTAACTGGGTAGTATATGGCTATTGCCAAATGAGCAATCATTATCATTTATTGGTAGAGACAGTTGATGGTCATTTATCGAGAGGGATGTGCCAGTTAAACGGTATATACACTCAGAAATTTAATCGAAAGCATCATGAATGCGGCCATTTGTTTCAGGGTCGATACAAAGGGATTTTAGTTCAAAAAGAGGCTTATCTTTTAGAATTAACCCGTTATGTTGTATTGAATCCAGTTCGAGCTAGAATGGTGAAAAGAGCAGAGGATTGGGTTTGGAGCAGCTTTAATGCAATGATTGGTGCTGACACAGAAAGTCAGTGGTTAGATACCGATTGGACATTAAGTCAATTTGGGAAAGATAGAACTCAAGCAATTTCAGCGTACAGGCGGTTCATTATGGAAGGAAAAGGGTTACCAGATCCAAAAGAAAAGGCTAAACATCAGATGTTTCTGGGGAGTGAATCGTTTAAAATTGAGCAAATGCAATTTATAGAGAAACCAGAAAAGTTACGCGAAGTATCCAAAGCACATAAAAGATCCATTGCCTTAACTCTTGCAGATTATCAGAAAAGATATGAGCAAAGAAATGAGGCTATGGCCAAAGCGTATTTATCAGGAGCTTATACTATGGCAGAAATAGGCGAGTATTTTAAAGTTCACTATATGACTGTCAGTCGAGCAGTGAAGAAATATGAAGAATTATAATGTTGGATTGTTAGACCTGACCCCTACTCCACGGAATTCATTCCGGGGTTGTGTGAATGTAGCAAGAGACAGAACCGATTTATCGGTTTAACAAAGGCATTACCAAAAGACGAACAATCGTTTAATTCGACAAACCGTTAAAACGGTTCCCGATTATTGCCGAATTATTCCCGCCGAATTCCTTTTACGGTGTGATTTTATTAATCCTGTAAATCCTGTAATCCTGTCCAAAAAACAACATGTCGGAATGTTAGACCTGACCCCAACTCCACAAGTGAGTATAGCCCCGGAATTCATTCCGGGGTTGTGTGAATGTAGCAAGAGACAGAACCGATTTATCGG